>Ga0302326_10000126_pt1 | contig 203928 bp, 171 predicted proteins | sample Palsa_T0_3_FD_202264 | JGI IMG/M metagenome (GOLD analysis project Ga0302326, IMG submission 202264) | Peat permafrost microbial communities from Stordalen Mire near Abisko, Sweden - Palsa_T0_3 | ecosystem: Environmental > Terrestrial > Soil > Palsa > Peat permafrost | place: Sweden: Abisko...
GTCGACGGCGGCGTCTGGAGCCCCACCAACCTCGATGCCGCCCCCGCCGGCCGCGACACACAGGTGCTGTGCCTGAACCCGACCGCGAGCCTCGGCGGTAGTCATGCCCTGCTGGCGATGATCCGCAATGTCGCGCGGACGGCCGCGTCGGTCGAAGCGCTGGCGCTGCGCGGGCGCGGTGCCAGGGTCCGGACGATCGCTCCCAGCGCCGAGTGCGCGGCGGCGATGGGCTCGAACTTCATGGATGCGGAGCCCCGGATCCGCGTGCTCGCCGCCTCGTATCGACAGGGCCTGCGGCTCGCGGCCGACGACCGGCGACGCTGACCTGCCCAGCGTGACCCGCCGACGCGGGGTGACGGTCGCCCGTTTCGCTGGGACGGGGGCGCCTGCATGAGCTTCCTGGCCCGCGGGGCACTAGCATCCCCACTCATAACTCCATTTTCTAGCAGAAAGGGGGTCCATCCCATACACGCCCAGAGTGACGATCACTCCACTGATGTGCGCGCACTGACCCCGACTGGCCATCTCGTGCTCGGGATGGTGGCGCTGTTCGGGCCGACCACCAGCTATCAGCTCGAGCGGCGGGTTGCCGCCACAGTCGGCAGCTTTTGGGTGTTCCCCCATTCCCAGCTCTACGCCGAGCCGCGCAAGCTGGCCGAGGCGGGATTGCTCGAGGAGACGACCGAGCCCAGCGGGCGCAAGCGGAGGACCTACTCGATGACCGAGGCCGGTCGTGCCGCCCTGGCGATGTGGTTCGCCGAGCCAGAGACCGGTCGGACCGAGGCCCGTGACCCCGGGCTGCTGAAGCTCTTCTTCGCCGACCTCGCCGAACCCGACGACGTCAGCCGGTTGGCCGAGCGCCAGGCGAGGGCACACCGGGCGCGCGCGCGAGAGCTGGCGGCCAAGCGTCGCCAGCTGGCCGCCAACGTCGGCCCGCACACGCTGGCGACGCTGAAGCTCGGCGCCCGCTACGCGAGCACCTCCGCCGATTTCTGGGAACAGCTCGCCGGCGGCTCCGGCGACGACGACTGACACGCTCGCGGCGGTCCCCGACCGAGCGTCACCGGCACCAGATCGGCGACTGTCTCGTGACTCGCAGTTGAACGCTACTTGCTCTGAGGCCCGCGCGACTTACTATGGATGTCCGAGTGTCCCCTGGCATGCCATCGTCGATCAAGGTCTTTTCGACCTGTCCACAGTCAAGGGACGTCGAGCGTTCGCGGTATCCGGGATTGGTCGCCGACGTCGCCCGCTGGAGCGAGGCGGCGGGTTGCGAGGGCACGCTCGTCTACACCGACAACGGGATCCTCGATCCGTGGCTGGTCGCCCAGATGATCATCCAGGCCACTGAACGCCTGTGCCCGCTCGTTGCCGTGCAATCGGTGTACATGCACCCGTACAGTGTGGCCAAGATGGTTGCGAGCCTTGCCCATCTGTACGGGCGGCGCACTTACCTGAACGTTGTCGCCGGGGGCTTTCGTAACGACCTGATCGCCTTGGGCGATGACACTCCGCACGACGAGCGCTACGACCGTGCGGTCGAGTACATCGAGATCATCCAGCAGCTGGTCGGCGGTCCCGACCCGGTGAGCTTCGAGGGCCGGTACTACAGCGTCACCAATCTCCGCCTGCATCCGCCGGTGCCCGCAGCGTGCGTCCCCGGGATCACGATCTCCGGTTCCTCGCCGGCGGGGCTGGCGGCGGCGCGTGCAGTGGGGGCAATCGCCGTCAAGTACCCGCGACCCTCTGGACAGGAGGAGGAGCAGGTCAAGGACGTGATCGAGTCTGGAATGCGAATCGGGATCGTGACCCGCGAGGATTCAGAAGAGGCATGGCGTGTCGCCTATGAGCGCTTTCCCGAGGACCGGCAGGGACAGATCGCGCATCACTTCGCGATGCGGGTCTCAGACTCGCAATGGCATCGCCAGCTTTCCGAGCTCGCCCACGATGCCGCGTCGGAGAACAACCCCTACTGGCTCGGTCCGTTCAACAACTACAAGACGTTCTGTCCGTACCTGGTCGGGGATCACCGCCGCGTCGCCGCCGAGCTGAGGCGCTACATGGATCTCGGCTTCCGCACCTTCATCCTCGATATCCCAGGGTCAGAAGAGGAGCTTCACCACATCGGGGCCGCCTTTCGGGCCGCCCAGGAGTCGCACCGTTGAGAGGGCTGCTGCAGGAATACGTGACCGACCAAGCCGAGCGCGCGGGCGACGCCGTCGCGCTGGTGATGGGACCGGAGCGGCTCACCTACGCCGAGCTTGAGCGGGCCAGCAACCGGCTGGCGCAGATGCTCGTGCAGACCGGATGTGGACGCGGCGATCGTGTCTGTCTGCTGGTCGAGAAATCGCCGGCGGCGATCATCGCGATGGTCGCCGCGCTCAAGGCCGGATGCGCGTACGTGCCGCTCGACGTCGCCAGTCCCGCGGCCCGGGTGGCCCGGATCGTGCGATCGGCAGATCCCGCGGTGGTGCTCCTCCAGGGATCCGCGGCCGGGCTACTCGAGGAGCTGCGGGTGGCGGGGGCGGTGACGGCAGACCTCCCGATCGGCGGGCTCGATGTCAACGCGATCGGCGCGATCCGGTGCGTCTTCGGTCCCGAGGAGATCGCGCGTCAGGCGCAGGCCCCGCCCGTCGTTCCCGGCGCCGGCAGCGACGCCGCCCACCTGCTGTTCACGTCGGGCTCGACGGGCGAGCCCAAGGGGGTCGTCATCACCCACGCCAATGTCTCGGCGTTCGTGGACTGGGCGGTCGGGTACTTCGGGACTCGGCCCGGTGATCGGATCTCCGGCCACCCGCCGCTGCACTTCGACCTTTCGACGTTCGACATCTACGCCACCTTTCGTGCCGGCGCGGAGCTTCACCTCGTACCGCCGCATACGCTGTTGCCACAACAGCTGGCGGCGTTCATCTCCACCAGCCGGCTGACGCAGTGGTTCTGCGTACCGTCGACGATGACCTACATGGCAAAGCTCGGTGCCGTCCCAGAGGACGGATTTCCGACACTGGAGCGCGTCTTGTGGTGCGGCGAGGTGCTGCCCACACCGGTGCTCGCCCATTGGATGCGCCGCGTCCGCCAGGCCCGGTTCACGAATCTCTACGGCCCAACCGAGGCGACGATCGCCTCAAGCTTTTACACCGTCCCCTCGATCCCGGCCGACGAGACGGCGCCGATCCCGATCGGCCAGCCGTGCGCCGGCGAGGAGCTCCTCGTCCTGGGCGAGCGCTCGGAGCCGGTGGCCGCGGGTGAGGTCGGCGAGCTGGCGATCGGCGGCGCGGGCGTGAGTCCCGGCTACTGGCGTGATCAGGCCAAGACGCGCTCGGTGTTCGTCCCCGACCCTCGCCCCGGACACGCGGACGAGCGGATCTACCGCACCGGGGACCTGGCCCGGTTGGACAGCGACGGCCAGTTCTATTTCCTGGGCCGCACGGACTCGCAGATCAAGAGCCGGGGCTACCGCATCGAGCTCGGCGAAATCGAGGCGGCGATCAACACTCGTCCGGAGGTCGCTGAATGCGCCGTCGTCGGCGTCGACTCGGCCGGCTTTGAGGGAACCGTGATCTGCTGCGCGTTTGCCCCCGCGGCGGGAGCCGACGTCCGCCCGCCCGCGCTCAGAGCTCAGCTCAGCTCGTCGCTGCCGAGCTATATGCTGCCGTCCCGGTGGAAGTCGATGGGCGCGTTGCCCAAGAATGTCAACGGCAAGATCGATCGGCGGCTGGTGCGGGAGCTGTTCAGCGCTGAGGTCGTCGAGCCGGAGCGAGCATGACCACGATCGATCGCATCGACCGCATCTTCCGCGAGGCCCTGAATGTCGAGGTGCCTTCGTCGACGACGGATATCATCGACGCCGGGCTGCTCGACTCGCTCGCTCTGGTGACGCTCCTGTTCGAAGTCGAGCAGGAGTTCGATCTGACGATCCCGCTCGATGGACTGGACATCGAGGGCCTACGGACCGTCGAGCGGATCGCGGCGCTGATCGAGCGCCTGGCGCTCGAGCGCGAGCCACCCGCAGCGGTGGACGGCCGCCTGAGAACGTGAGCCTGATCCGTCCCCTGGAGCGCGCGGATCTGCCCGAGGTCGCCCAGCTCTACGAGCTCGTCGCACGTTCGGGTCGGTCCACGCCGGCGCCCGGACTGGCGCCGTACTTCGAGCGCGTGCTGCTCGATCAGCCGTGGGCCGATCCCGAGATTCCATCGCTCGTCCACCTCGACGAGGACGGCGCGATCGTCGCCTTCCAGGGTTCCAGCGTCCGCCGCGCCCGGTTCGACGGGCGCCTGATCAAGATCGCCTGCGCGGGTCAGCTCGTGGCCCACCCGGCTGCTCGCCACCGCGCGGTCGGGGCGCTGCTGTTGCGGGCGTATCTCGGTGGTGTGCAGGCGCTCACGATCACCGACACGGCGAGCGATCAGATGCGGCAGATCTGGACACTTTGCGGCGGTGAGATGGTTCATGCAGCCTGCATCGAGTGGCTTCGTGTCCTGCGCCCGCTGGGGTCCGCGGAGTGGTATCTGCGGGAGCGACGGAAGGCATGGCCGCGGCCGCGGGCAGGCCGGCTGCTCGGAGCCCTCGACGCTGCCGCGACGAGACGGATCGGGCTCGTGTCGCCGCCTCCGGCACCGGACACCAGTGCGCAACCGCTGACGTCCCGGGGGTTGGTGGAGCACCTGCCGCTCATCGGTGACCACGTCCGGCTGCACCTCGATTACGATGAGCGCTTCGTGTCGTGGCTCTTCGATCAGCTGGACGCGGTGGGCGGACTGGGGACGCCGGTCGCTCACCTGGTTCGCGAGCCGGGTGGCCGCGTGCTCGGCTGGTATGTCTACTTGTTTGCACCCCGAGGTGTTTCCCAGGTCCTCCAGGTGGCCGCAGCGGACCGGGACGTTGGCAGGGTGCTGGACCATCTCCTGTACGACGCGTGGGCAAGCGGCACCGTCGCCGTCCGGGGCCGGATTGAGCCGCGGCTGCTGCAAGCGTTGTCACGTCGACGCTGCGCGCTGCGCTATGCCGGCCCGCTCGCCCTCGCCCACTCCCGCGACGTGCAGCTCCTCGGTGCGATCGCATCCGGCCGGGCCCTGCTCACCAGGCTCGACGGAGAGTGGTGGATCCAGGATCTCGAAGTCGACCTCGGTGCTCCGGTTTGAACATCCTCGGGATCAGCGGGATCGACGGAACCGTCGCCTTCAAGCGCCGACACTGGCCGGGGCTCGACGAGCGCGAGTACCGCATCACCCAGGGCCACGACTCCGCGGCTGCCCTGATTATCGACGGCGAGTTCGTCGCCGGAGTCGCCGAGGAGCGCATCAGCCGGCGCAAGCACACCGGTGACTTCCCGGCCGGAGCGATCGAAACGTGTCTGGGCCAAGCCGGCTTGGCGCTCGAGGAGCTGGACGAGGTCGTTCACGGTTTCGACTACGAGCCCTACCGGACGCTGTACGCACTTGACCCCGTATCCGAGGAGCTGTACCGAACCGTGCTCTCGCGTGGGGCGTTTCAGTCGCGGGTCCACGCCGCGTTGCCGGAGATCCCCGCCGAACGCATCCGGCACGTCGACCATCACCTCGCCCACGCGGCGTCCGCGTACTTCACGTCCGGCTGGGACGAGTGCCTGGTGATCGTCGTCGATGGGATGGGAGAAGGGCACGGCGCTACGGTCTACCGCGCGGCGGAGGGCCGGCTCGATCCGTTGCAACGGATCTCCGCGGCCGACTCGATCGGCATCCTCTACTCCGTTGTCACCCTCCACCTGGGCTTCGACTTCAACTCCGACGAGTACAAGGTGATGGGGCTCGCGCCGTACGGGGATCCCGAGCGCTTCCGGCCGTTCTTCGACGAGACGGTGAAGCTGCGCGGCGATGGCGGCTGGACGATCCCGCTGCTGAGGCTCAACCAGACCCGGGACGAGCGCGAGCGCCACCAGGCCGCGCGCCAGCACCTGACCGCTCACCTGATCGCGCCGCGGGCGCCCGATGCCGAGATCACGGCCGATCACGAGGACGCGGCGGCCGCGCTCCAGGCCTGCCTGGACCGGGCGATCCTCCATCTATGCGGGCACTGGGGCAGGGAATCATCAATCGGTCGACTGGCGCTGGCGGGCGGGGTCGCGCTCAACACCACGGCCAACGCCCGATTGATCGAGGCGGGAATCTTCGACGAGATCTACGTGCAGCCGGCGGCCGCCGATGACGGGACGGCGCTCGGAGCCGCGCTGCAGCGCGCCGCGATCGCCGGCGAGGTCGCCAACCATCGCTCGCCGACGCCGTTCTACGGACCTGCATACAGCCAGCGCGAGGTCGAGGCGGCGCTTGAGAGCTTCGCCGATCGGATCGAGATCACTCCCCTATCGTCGCTTCAGGCCACGTGCGACACGGCATCGGAGCTGATCGCCGGCGGTGAGGTCGTCGCCTGGTACCGGGGGCGCATGGAGTTCGGGCCCCGGGCGCTTGGTCACCGCAGCATCCTCGCCGATCCCGGGCGGCAGGAGATGCGCGATCGGGTCAACGCGCTCGTCAAGATGCGCGAGGCCTTCCGACCATTTGCCCCAGCGGTCTCGCTGGAGCAGGTGGACCGGTTCTTCGAGTGCGCGCCCGGGACGGAGATGCCGTACATGAACGTCAACGTCAACGTGCGCCCTGAGTACCGGACCGAGCTCCCCGCGACGACCCACGTCGACGGATCAGCCCGCGTACAGACCGTGTCGGTCGTTGACAACCACGACTTTCACACGCTGCTCGTCTCCCTCGGGCGGCGAACCGGGCGCGAGATCGTGCTCAACACGAGCTTCAACATCAAGGGACAGGCGATCGTCAATACGCCCTCCGAGGCGATCGAGACATTCCTCGGTACCGGGATCCAGGCGCTGTTCCTCGAGGACACGCTGGTCCGCGAGCGTCAGACCGGCTGACCGTCCACGCCTACGGCGCCCGCACGAGCTCTGGCGCCTGCGCCGGCGCGTCCTGCGCCTGGTCGGCGATCGCCCGCCGGCGCACGGCGTTGGACAGCGCCCGCACGTAGGCGAGCCCGCCGGCTTCGAGGATGTCGGTGGAGACGCCCTGACCGGAGCCTGTGACGCCGTCGACCTCGACCAGCACCGAGGTCTCGCCGAGCGCGTCCTGGCCACCGGTGACCGCGTCGACGCGGAACTCGCGCAGCCGGGCATCGACGCCGGTGGCGGCATTGATCGCGTGGAAGATCGCGTCGACCGGGCCGTCGCCGGTGAACGAGCCAACCAGCTCATCCCCATCAGGACCGGTGACGCCCACCTTGGCGTGCGGCGGGCGCCGTGAGGAGGCCTCGACCTCGAACCACTGCAACTGGTAACCGGCGATCTCGGAGCGCAGCTCATCGGCGACCAGCGCCTCGAGGTCCATCGCCGTGACCTGCTTCTTCTTGTCGGCGATCTCCTTGAAGCGCTTGAACGCGGTGTTCAGCGCCTGACCCTGGAGCTCGATGCCCAGCTCAGACATCGCCTGGGCCAGGGCATGGCGGCCCGAGTGCTTGCCGAGCACGATCGAGTTGGCCTCCAGCCCGACCGTCGTCGCGTCCATGATCTCGTAGGTCGAGCGCTCCTTCAGCACGCCGTCCTGGTGGATCCCGGACTCGTGCGCGAAGGCGTTGCGGCCGACGATCGCCTTGTTGGGCTGGACCGGGTAGCCGGTCAGCCGCGATACCAGCCGCGACGTCCGCGCGATCTCACGCGTGACCGCGCCCGTGTGGTAGCCGACATCCGCTTGGCGCGTGTGCAGCAGCATGATGATCTCCTCGATCGAGGCATTGCCCGCACGCTCGCCGATGCCGTTGACCGCGCACTCGACCTGCCGGGCGCCGGCCTGGATCCCCGCCAACGAGTTGGCGACCGCCAGACCGAGATCGTCGTGGCAGTGCACGGACAGCACGACGTCGCTCAGCCCGGGGACGAGCTCGTACAGATCGGTCAGAAAGGCCGCGTACTCCTGCGGCATCGCGTAGCCGACGGTGTCGGGGATGTTGATCGTGGTGGCGCCCTCGTCGAGCGCGATCTGGATCACCTCGGCGGTGAACTCGTGATCGGCGCGGGTCGCGTCCATCGGCGAGAACTCGACGTCATCGACGTATTGCTTGGCGTGGGCGACGGCCGCCCGCGCCTGACCCTTGACGTCCTCACGGGTTGTCTGCAGCTGATGGACGATGTGGATGTCGGAGGTCGAGATGAACGTGTGGATCCTCGGCCGCTCGGCATCCTTGACGGCGCCCCAAGCGGCGTCGATATCGGCCACATGGGTGCGGGCCAGCGCGGCGATCACGGGTCCTTCGACGGTGCGAGCGATGCCCTGCACGCCCGCAAAATCGCCCGGCGAGGCAATCGGGAATCCGGCCTCGATCACGTCGACGCCGAGGCGCGCCAGCTGCTGGGCGATCTCCAGCTTCTCCGATGCGTTGAGCGAGATGCCCGGCGATTGCTCGCCGTCACGCAGCGTCGTGTCGAAGATCAGTACTCGGTTGGGGTCTTGCGGCGTGGTCATGTCACTCCTTGGTCTCGAAACTCGGTTCTTCTCGGTGCTGGTTCGCGGCTACGTGCGGCCGCCGGCGCGCTATTCCCCCCGAAGGGGGAGGAGCAGAAGAACGAGGTCGAGGCGGAATGCCATCTCCGCGCAGCCTAGCAACGGACGCGGCCGCGCGCGGGCTGACATGATCCGCCGCCGAGATGAGCGTTCAACGCCAAACCACCGACGGCAAGCGCACGCTGTGGCCGCTGATCTCGCTGATCCCCCTTGGGTTCGGTGCCTGGGCCCCGATCTACGCGGGTGCGAAAGCCAAGCGGGCGCTGTGGGTCGTGCTCGGCATCGTCTGGTGTCTGATCGTGATCGCGGGCTTCGTCGCCAACGGCACCAGCCACCATCCGGGCAGCGACGATCTCGCCGGAGGGCTGCTGATCATCGGCTGGGTCGGCGCGATCGCGACCTCGTTCTCGATCGCGCCGGCGTATCGGCGCCAGCTCGATTCGCCGCTCCAGGCCGCCATCGAGGCCGGCGATCTTCGACTCAGCGACCGCGAGCAGGCGCGGCGGCTGGCCCGCACCAATCCGAGGCTGGCGGAGGAGATCGGGATCGGTCGACCCGACCGCGCGGACTCGACCGACGCGGGACTGGTCGACGTCAACAACGCGTCGGTCACGGCGTTACTGAAGCTCCCCGGGGTCGACGGCGACCTCGCGACGCGCATCATCGAGACGCGCGAGCACGTCCACGGCTTCTCCTCGGTGGAGGACATGGGTCTGGTGATGGACCTCGACGGCGATCTGGTCGAGGGCCTGCGCGACGTGACCGTGTTCCTGCCGCGGCAGGGCCGCGCCTGAAGAACGCGCCGACGGTCGGTCCGGCGCCCTCACCGCCGGACCTGCCAAGCGGCTTGTGGCCGCTAGAGCGCCACGGTCTGTCCGGCCTCGAACCCGTCGGAGGCGACGATCTCGTCGACGACCGACTGCGGCACCGGCTTTGAGGTCGTGATCGCCATCGCCGCCAACCCGCCCTCGGGCACGTCCTCGGACTCGGGCTGACGCCCGACCGCCGCCGAGATGATGTTGACGCCGGCGACGCCGAAGGTGGTGCCGACACGGCCGAGCATCCCCGGCAGGTCCCGGTAGCGGAACAGCGTGATGTGCTCCTCGAGCTGGACGTCGAACCGCTGGCCCCACGCCTCCAGCAGATGCGGCCGGTCACGGCGGCCGATCAGCGTTCCCGCGACGCGCACGCTGCTGTCGCCGGCGCTGACCTCGACGCGGATCAAGTCGGTGTAGTCACGCGCGGCCGAGTGCTTGGCTTCGACCACGCGGATCCCGCGCTCCTCGGCCATCTGCGGCGCGTTGACGGCGTTGACGTCCTCCTCGGTCCGGCCCCCGAGCGCGCCGAGCAGCGTCTGGATCACGAGCAGCCGGGTGTCGCGATCGGCAAGACGACCGAAGAAATCGGTCTCGATCCGATCGACCGACCCGCCCTCGGCGACGGCCAGCGTGACCGCGATCGAGCCGAGCGCCTTACAGAGCGGCAGATACGGAGCGAGCGCCTCGAAGTCCTCGGCCGACACGGCCGGCACGTTGACGGCGCTGGTGACGACCCCGCCGGTCAGCGCCGCGACGACCTGCTCGGCGGCTTGGAAGCCGGCGCGGTCGGTGGCCTCGGCGGTCGAGGCGCCCAGGTGCGGGGTGACGATCACGTTCGGGTAGCCGAACAGCGGGTGCTCGGTGATCGGCTCGGAGCGGAACACGTCGAGCGCCGCACCGCCGACCTTGCCGGAGTCGAGCGCCGCCTGCAGATCCTCGTCGACGACCAGTGGGCCGCGCGCGACGTTCAGCACCCGGACGCCGTCCTTGCATTTGGCGAACACCTCGGCGTTCAGCCAGCCCTCGGTCTCGGCCGTCTTGGGCAGGTGCACGGTCAGGAAATCGGCGACCGCGTAAACGTCGTCGGGCGACTCGGCGTGCTCGACGCCGAGGTCGCGATAGCGCTCGGCCGAGACGTATGGGTCGTAGGCGACGACGTGCATGCCGAACCCCCGAGCGCGCTGGGAGACGAGCTGCCCGATCCGGCCGAAGCCGAGGATGCCGAGGGTCTTCTCATGCAGCTCGATGCCCGAGAACTTCGACCGCTCCCACTTGCCCGCGGTCAGCGACGCGTGGGCTTGCGGAATGTTGCGCGCGAGCGCCAGCAGCAGCGCCATCGTGTGCTCCGCCGCGGTGATCACGTTGGACTCCGGCGCGTTGGCGACGACGATCCCGCGTTTGGTGGCGGTGGCGACGTCGACGTTGTCGACGCCCACGCCGGCGCGCCCGACGGCCCGCAGATGGTCGGCGCGACTCAGCAGCTCTGAGTCGAGCTTCGTCGCCGAGCGGATCAGAATGCCGTCGTAGCCGCCGATCCGGTCGGCCAGCTCGTCACGTGACCAGCCGGTCTCGACGTCGACGTCGAAGTGCTCGCGCAGCAGCGAGACCCCGGAGTCGCCGATCTTCTCGGCGACCAGGACCCGTGTCCCGCCCGCCCTTGGGTTCGTGTCGGCGGGAGCCACTACAAGCGCTCCAGGACGTAGTCGACGCAGGCGGTCAGCGCCCGCACGTCGGATGGGTCGGTCGCGGGGAACATCGCGACCCGCAGCTGGTTGCGTCCCAGCTTGCGGTAGGGCTCGACGTCGACGATCCCGTTGGCGCGCAGCGTCGCCGCGATCGCAGCGGCGTCGACAACGTCTGAGAAGTCGATCGTGCCGACGACCAGCGAGCGCTTGGCCGGATCGGACACGAACGGCGTCGCGTGCTCGTGCGCCTGCGCCCAGTCGTACAGATGCGAGCTTGACTCGGTCGTCCGCGCGATCATCCCCTCGAGGCCGCCACCGGCGAGCATCCAGTCCAGCTGATCGGCGAGCAGCAGCAGCGTCGCGATCGCGGGAGTGTTGTAGGTCTGGTCCTTGCGGGAGTTGTCCAGTGCCGTCGGCAGCGACAGGAACTCCGGGATCCAACGCCCGTCCGGGGCCCCGCCGAGCTCCTCGATCCGCGCGAGCGCGGCCGGACTGCAGACCGCCAGCCAGAGGCCGCCGTCAGACGCGAATCCCTTCTGCGGCGCGAAGTAGTAGACGTCTGACTGGGTGATGTCGACCGGGAGCCCGGCGGCACCGGAAGTGGCGTCGATCAGGACCAGCGCGGGGTGGGCGGGGTCCGGTTCCTCGGGTCGCAGCACCGGGACCATCACGCCGGTCGAGGTCTCGTTCTGCGCCCAGGCGAGTGCGTCGGCGGCCGGATCGGCCTGCGGCGCGGGCGCGTCTCCGGCGGCGGCCTCGATCACGATCGGGTCGGCCAGGAACGGCGCGCCCTTGGTGCAGGCCGCGAACTTCGAGGAGAACTCGCCGTAGACCAGGTGCAGCGACCGGCGGCGCACCAGCCCGGCCGCGGCGGCGTCCCAGAACGCCGTCGTGCCGCCGTTGCCGAGGATCACCTCATAGCCGTCGGGCAGCGAGAACAGCTCCGAGATCCCGGCGCGGACGCGACCGACGAGCTGCTTGACCGGCTTTTGGCGATGCGAGGTGCCCATCACCGCCGCGCCGGCACCGGCGAGGTATTGCAGCTGCGCAGGACGGACGCGTGATGGTCCTGAGCCAAACCGGCCGTCCACTGGCTTGAGCTCGTCGGGGATCTTCACTTCGGTTTGGGTCTGGGGCATGGGGCGCTCCCTGTCGATGGTCGGTCCGATGCCCAGGCGCGCGGCAGCTGTGGGCCGTCGCTCCACGGTGGTCGCTCCCACCTTCTCGCGCCAGTCACGACGGCCGTGTCGAGTTTACCCGGTGCCCGTGGGCGCATCGCCGCAGACGGTGTGAACGACGGCCGCGGCACTTGGCCCGGCCGAATCATCGCCCTTCCGGCACGGGAGTCGCAGTGGAGCAACCGTTGACTTTCCCCGACCGAGTCCATACAACCCGGTCGATGATGCAGCTCAGCCCCTTTGTCGTGTGCCCGGAATCACTCGGCACTTTGACCCCCCGCGATCGTGAATTTTGGTCCCCGCAGGCGGAACACGCATATCCGATCCGGGACGGCCTGGTGTTCTTCGGATTCCCCGAACGAGACGCGGCGATGATCACCGCCACGATGGAAGAGGAGCACGCCTGGCAGGGGACCGCCGACACCGTTGCGCGGGACACTGAGTTCCTCCGCGGCAGCGCCCCATCCGCGGTTGACCTGATCAACCTCGCCTCCCGATATATCGCGCCGGGCGCCGGACGGCCGAAGGCACTCGAGCTTGGCGCCGGGTCAGGCTGGGTCAGCTGGCTCCTGGCAGAGGCGGGCTACGACACGTGGATGGCTGATTTCGAGGCCAACTCCGTGGCGATCGGGCTGCAGTACAGCCACCCCAACTTTGGCGAGGGCCGACGCTTCGTGTGCGATGCGCGGTACGCCCCGTTCGCCGATGAGACGTTCGACCTGGTCCTGCTCAAGGAATTCGTCCACCATGTCGCCGACTACGAGCTGCTGTTCGCCGAGGCGAACCGCGTTCTCCGGCCCGGCGGGATCGTGGCGCTGATGGAGCCCACTCGGAGCGTGCTGCAGACGCTCCTGGAGATGCGATCCCCCGACCCGCACGAGGGCCACGTCATCACATGGCTGGACAACTATCGCCGCTCACTGCGGCGCAACGGTTTCCGGGTCGCGCACCAGTCGGCGGTGTACTGGCCACACGAGAACCGCTTCGCCGTACTCGGCGCTCTGAAGCGACGCGCGGAGCGCTCCGTGGAGGGACTGCGACGCCCCGATGCGTTCACTCAGGCTCACATTCGGCTGATCGGCGGCGCGTCGAGCATTCTGATCGCCCGAAAGTCAGGTTCGGCGCCGCGGGCAGAGCGACCTCCGATGCGGGTCATCGACCCGGCCACGCTCGTCATCACGGAGGACGAACGCGGCTCTTTTGAGCAGATGATCCCAGTACTGCATCAGGCGGCAGAGCGCCTGAGCCCGGTCGCTTCCGCGTCGGCGACCCCGACGTAGGCCCGCCGACGGACCACGTCTCAGGTTCGCGAAGCCGGCCTGTTGCGCGGCCTCGCCGTCCCGCCTATTCCTGCCACTCGGTGTCGATCCAGTCCATCTGCGAACGCAGCTCCTTGCCAACCAATTCGACGCGATGATTGGCCTGCTCGGCCCGCATCCGCTTGAAGCTCTCCTGGCCGGCGCGGTTCTCGGCGATCCATTCGCGCGCGAACGAGCCATCCTGGATCTCGGCAAGGATCTGCTTCATCGCGGCGCGGGTCTCGTCGCCGATGATCCGGCGGCCACGCGTCATGTCGCCGTACTCGGCCGTGTTGGAGATCGAGTAGCGCATGCCCGAGATGCCCTTCTCGTGCATCAGATCGACGATCAGCTTCAGTTCATGAAGCACCTCGAAGTACGCCAGGCGCTCGTCATAACCGGCCTCGGTCAGCGTCTCGTAGCCGGCACGGACGAGCTCGGTGACACCGCCGCACAGCACCGCCTGCTCCCCGAACAGGTCGGTCTCGGTCTCGTCCTTGAAGGTCGTCTCGATCACGCCGCCGCGAGTGCCGCCGATCCCCTTCGCGTACGCAAGCGCGAGCCCGAGCGCGTCGCCGCTCGCGTCCTGCTGGACGGCCACCAGGCACGGCACGCCCGACCCCTCGGTGTATTGGCGACGCACCAGGTGGCCGGGGCCCTTGGGCGCCACCAGGGCGACGTCGACGTCGGGCGGGGGCACGATCTCGCCGTAGTGGATCGAGAAGCCGTGACCGAAGATCAGCATGTTGCCGGGGGCGATCCCGTCCTTCAGGCCGCCCTCCCAGATCTGCCCGTGCAGCTCGTCGGGTGCGAGCACCATCACGATGTCGCCCTCGGAGGCAGCGTCGGCGGGCTCGGCGACCCGCAGCCCGTGGGCCTTGGCCTTCTCGACGCTCGCCGACTCAGACCGCAGCCCGACGACGACGTCGACGCCGGAGTCCTTGAGATTGAGCGCGTGGGCGTGCCCCTGGGAGCCGTAGCCGATGATCGCGACGGTCTTGCCGTCGAGCTTGTGGAGGTCAGCGTCGTCGTCGTAGAACATGGGGCGAGCCTACAAGCAGTGCGACGCAAGTGTCCGCCCACGCCGGCGCCCGGTCCGAGACGCCCACTCGCCGCGCTGCCGCCGACGGCGACTTCATCCACCGCCGTATCGGGCTGCCAGCGCCATCACGGTGCGGACGTACTGGCGCGTGTCGGCGTACATCCCGTACGCCCGGACGGATTCGAGCCCCTGGTAGTAGCCGGCCGCCGCGAGCTGCGGATCGCCGGCGGTCTGGTCAAGCAGCGAGCGCAGCAGCTCGACGCCGCCGAGCACATTGTCTTGGGCGGAGTCGGGATTGAGCGGCGGACCGCCGAGCTCCGAGTTCAGGTAGTTCCACGTCCCGGGCTCGATCTGCATCACCCCGACGGCGCCGGTCGGCGAGACCTCACCGTTATTGAAGCCGCTCTCCTCGTTGCCGATCGCCTCGGCCAGCGAGGGCGGGACGCCGTTGCTGGCCGCGACCTCCCCGACATACGACGGCGAGACGACCTGGTCGGTCGGCTGCGCGCCGGCGGCGTGCGCCACCGTCTCGGTCGCTGCCGTGGTCGCGCCGGGGATGCTCAGCGTCGTGCCGACGGGCAGCAGCCGCGCGGGATCGAGCCCGTTCGCCGCCGCAAGCTCGGACACGGTGATCCCGTAGCGTGCGGCGATCGCGGACAGCGTGTCGCCGTACGCGACGCGGTAGCCGCCGCTCGTGCCAGCCAGCGAGGCGGACCCACTGGCCGTCCCGGACCCGAGGCCGGCACCGCTCGAGGCGACGGGGGACGCCGGCGCGGCCGGCGCGGATTGCGGCGGGATCCTCAGCGTCGAGCCGGCAGTGAGCTCGGCATCTGGCGACAGGTCGTTCGCGGCGGCGAGCTGCGCCACCGACAGGCCGTCGGTCGCCGCGATTGATGTGAGCGACTCGCCCTGAGCGACCTCGTGCTCGGGCTCGGCAATCGCGCTCGCTGGCAGGCCCAGCGCGACGATCGCGACGATCATGACGGTCAGCTTTCTAGCAGTCATGGCCGCAGTGTCACCGGGGGACGGCCCCACCGACGCAAGCGAGCGTTCACGCACTCAGGAGCCAGCCCTGCCAGAGCGCCCGCGCGCGGCACCCAGATACCGTGAGACCGAGATCTCATCGGTGATCAGCAGCACTGCGATGAATGCGGCGGTGCCGCCGATCGCACCGGCGACCCAGCCGACCGCCGTCAGATCGTGGCTCCCGGCGGCGAGCAGAACCGCCGCCATCGCGATGGCCGCCAACGTGGTCCGCGCCAGCGAACGCAGCAACGTCGCCGGCGCGAGGCCCGCCACTCGCGCCGCGATCCGCAGGTTGGTTGCGAGGTACACGGCGAGCAGCACGTCGACTCCGATCGCGGCGCCGGTGATTCCGGCGGCGCGGGTCAGCAGGTACGTGGCGATCGCCCCCGCCTCGAGCGCGAAGCTCGTCGCGAGCATCCGCGGGCGGGGCGCGGCAGCGCGAGCCACGCTCAGCGTCAGGAGCAGCGCCGGACCCGCGACGACCGCGCAGAAGGCGAGCGCCCGCAAGGCGCCCGCGCTGGCGCCGTAACGATGTCCGAACAGCAGATGAGCGAGCGGCGCAGCCCATACCACGAGCGGCGCCACCATCCCCCCCTGCATCAGCAGCATGACTCGCAGCCGCCGACCGAGCGAGCTGTCACGGGACCGGCCCGCTCGCTCGGCCACGAGCCCGGACAGCTCGTACCCCGCGTACCCGAGCGCCGCGGTCAGCATCAGCGGGGCGCCGAAACGGCCGAGCGCCGGCGCCGTCACGAGCGCTCCCACCAAGACCGCGCCCCCCAGCACGATCGCGCCCCAGGTGGCGTCCGCGTCCGACACCTGACGGGCACGTGCGCCTGTCCTACGTCCGCGCACCGGCGCCCGTGCGACAGCCTCGGGTGACCGGACGCGGGCGATCGCCGGCGCGAACAGGAGCAGTCCCCCCACGGCCACCAGGGAACCCGAGAGTCGGCCGAGAACGGCGCCCGCGGCACCGTGGCCGGCAACCACCAGCGTGACGACATCGACCGTCTGGACGGCACACTGGACGTTGACGATCGCGCGTCCGAGCGCGGTCTCGCGGGTCGCTCCGGAGCGTTGGGAGAGCGCCCACACGAGCGCTTGGGCCGCGACCAAGGCCGCCGCCCATCGCAGCGGCCACTGCAGGTTGGCCTGCCCGTATGCGTTGGCGATCGGCGCCGCGGCCGCAAACAGCACGGCGACGCAGACGGCCACCGCCGCAAGCCGGCCCGACGGCGGCGCACGACCGGTCTGCTCGACGTCGTCGGGATCGACCGAGCGCAATCTGGCGACGATCAGCGGCAGCACCACCCAGGCGACGTACAGCGCCACCGTCCCGATCCCGATCGCCAGCACGTACAGCCCGAACGAACTGGGTCTGAGTGCGCGCGCCAGGTAGATCGTCAGGCCGATTGCCAGACCCGGCGCGCCGAGCCGGCCGATCGCCGTCGGCCGACGCCGGGCACCGCTTGCGGCGGCCGATGAAGCAGGTGGCGCCGGGGCCTCACGCTCCGCTGGCGGCGTGTACCCGACCAGCGGCAGGGAGCGGACAAGCGGCAGCGACGGAGGCTCGCGGTCGTCGGTCACCTTTTGCCCCTACGCCGACGCGCGCGCGACCAGCGAGCTGCCCGGGAGCGTCAGCGACCCGTCAGCCGCCGTGAACGGCCGTGCCCTGCGCGTCAGCAGCCGCTTCATCGCTCGCTGCTGGTCGAAGTCAAGCGCGTGATAGCCGGCGCGAAACCGCGTCGACATGGCCAGCGTCTCGGCGAGGTACTGGTCGATTCCGTCGCAGCGGCGCTCCATCGCGACGGTGGTCACCTCGACCTCGAGCAGGCCGGCGCTCTCGAGCAACTCCCGCAGGACGCCGTCACCGGCGAGCTTGAACATCCCGGGCTCGTCGGGCGACACGGGCGCCAGGAATCCGAGCTCGGTGAGCGCGTCGGCGGCGACCGTCGTCCACGGGTTGCGCGCGGGTTCGTCCCACACCGCCAGCGCCGCGCGTCCGCCGGGCCTGGTCACCCGCCGAATCTCCTGCGCGGCGGCCTCGGAGTCGACGGCGAGCATGATCCCCCAGCGGCACAGGACCGCGTCGACGTCGGCCGTCGGCAGGTCGATCCACTCGAGTTCCAACTGCCGGAACTCGACGTTCGAGATTCCCTGGGAGGCAGCCCGCTCGCGGGCGACCTCGAGCATCGCCTCGGCGCCGTCGGAGCAGATCAGCGTGCCGCCCGGCGCGATCAGCTCGGCCGCCATGAAGCCGGTGTCGCCGGGGCCGGCCGCGAGCTCCAGCACGCGCTGACCGGGCGCCAGCGCCAGCGCGTCGACCATCGTCGCCGACAGCCCCATCCCCCAGTCACGGACGCGGCCGGCGAGGCGTCCCCAGCCGGCGGCGGCCTGCTCCCAGGTCTCACGGCTCGCTGCGCGCTGTTCGTCGGGGTCGGTCGGAGGCATCGGAGCCTAACCTCACCGAGCTTACATCGCCCGCTCGGCCGGCCTTGGGGCTCCTACGCCGGCATCGACGAGCCGCGGCGGCGGACTCAGCCGAGTTCTCGCCGCAGCAGCTTCCCGGAGCGGGTGCGAGGCAGCTCGCCGACGAGCTCGATCGATTTCGGCACCTTGTAGTGGGCGATTCGCTGCGCGCAGAAGTCCCGCAGCGCCTGGGGCTCGACGAGCGCGCCCGGGCGCGGGACGACCTTGGCGACGACGATCTCGCCCCACTCGTCGTCGAGCCGGCGGTGCACGCCGACGTCGGCGACGTCGGGGTGCTCCATCAGTGCCGCCTCGACCTCGGCGGGCGCGATGTTCTCCCCGCCGCTGACGATCGTGTCCGACCTGCGCCCGACGATCCGCAGCCGGCCGCGGTCGTCGAGCTCGCCCAGATCGCCGGAGTGCAGAAAGCCGTCGGACGCGATTGTGTCGCGCGACACGATCGGCCCGCGCACGAGGATCTCCCCCTCGGCGATCGAGACATCGACGCCGGGCAGCGGATAGCCGAACGTCGCGATCTGCGAGCAGGCCTCGGTCATGCCGTAGGTCGTCGCGACCGGAACCCCCGCCGCTTCGGCGCGCTGCACCAGCGCCGGCGCGATCGGGCCGCCACCGAGCAGCGCCCAGCGCAGCGTCGCCGGATTCGCCAGGCCGGCGTCGAGCAGCCGCGCGAGCATCGTCGGGACCAGCGATACGAGCGTGATCCCGTGCGCCGGGTCCATCAGCTCGCCGAGGACCGCGTCGGTGTCGAACCGGCCGTGCAGCACGACGCCGGTGGCATAGATCGCCGAGCGGATCGGGATCGAGAAGCCGCCGACGTGCGTCAGCGGCATCGGGCACAGCCACCGCTCGTCTCGGTCGAGCCCGAGCGCGACCGCTGACCCGAGCGCCGACGCGAGGAAGTTGCCGTGGCTGAGCGTGACCGGCTTCGGCGCCGAGGTGGTGCCTGAGGTGTGCATCACCGCCAATGGCTCGGACCGGTCGTCGAGTCGCGCCGCCAGCGCGAACGCCCGTGTCGCCTCGGCGGGCTTCGTTGCGGCGGACATCGATTGGCGGCGCAGCGGCTCGGCGATCGTGAGATCGGCCCGTGCCCGGCGGACCGCGCGCTCGTCCTCGGACAGCCGCCGGTCAACCGGGATGACGGCGACGCCGGCCAACATGCAGGCGTGCAACGCGACGACGTAGTCGGCACCGGCCGCCAGCTCCAGCGCGACTCGGCGTCGGCCGTCGAGTGCGCCGAGATCGCGCACCGCAGCGGCGACCTCGAGCGCCTCGCGCAGCAGCTGTGCGTAGGACAGCGACCGCTCCGGGGTCCTGAGCGCGACTCGCTCGGGGTGCATCGCCGCCGCTCGCACAAGCCAATCGTTCATCGGCGTCAACGGTAGTCTCAGACGCCGTGCCGACACACTGGGAGAGCGCCCATACCTACGAAGACATCCGCTACGAGCTGTCCGCCGGCGACGACGCCGGGATCGCGAAGCTGACGATCAACCGGCCCGAGGTCCACAACGCCTTCCGACCCGAGACGCTGATCGAGCTCTCCGACGCGCTTGACCGGGCCCGCGAGGATCCGGCGGTCGGCGTGATCATCCTGACCGGCGCCGGCGACCGGGCGTTCTGCTCCGGCGGCGATCAGCGCGTCCGGGGCGACCGCGGCGGGTACGTGAGCGGCGCCGACCCGGCGAACGCCGGCGCGCAGCGGGCCGTTGGCCGCTTCCACGTGACCGACCTGCACGTGCAGATGCGCCGCACGCCCAAGCCGATCGTCGCGATGGTCGCCGGCTGGGCGATCGGCGGCGGTCACGTGCTCCACGTCGTCTGCGACCTGACGATCGCGGCCGACAACGCCCGCTTCGGCCAGGTCGGGCCCAAGGTCGGCTCGTTCGACGGCGGCTTCGGGGCGAGCGAGCTCGCGCGACTGGTCGGCCCCAAGAAGGCGAAGGAGATCTGGTTTCTGTGCCGGCAGTACGACGCCCAGCAGGCGCTGCGGATGGGGCTCGTCAACATCGTCGTGCCGCTGGACCAGCTCGAGTTCGAGACCGTCCAGTGGTGCCGGGAGATGCTGCAGGTGTCACCGTTCGCGTTACGCATGATGAAGGCGAGCTTCCACGCCGACGAGGATGGGATGGCCGGCGTGCAGCAGCTCGCGCACGACGCCAACCTGCTCTTCTACATGTCCGAGGAAGCCCAGGAGGGACGCAACGCCTACCTGCAGAAGCGCGCGCCGGATTTCTCGAAGTTCCCGCGACGGGCGTAGCGCGTTCGATGTCCGCGGTGCGGATCTGGCTGATGGCCGCACGGCTGCGAACACTGCCCGCGGCGATCGCGCCGGTGCTGGTCGGTACCGCATTGGCCGACTTCGAGCACCATTTCCATGCGCTGCGGTTCGCGGCCGCGCTCGTCGGCGCGGTCTTCATCCAGGTCGGCACCAACCTCTCCAACGACTACTCCGACGCCCGCCGCGGCGCCGACGCCGACGACCGGCTCGGACCGGTGCGGGTCACGGCGGGCGGGCTCGTGCCGCCGTCGCAGGTGCTCGTCGCCATATACGTGTCGTTCGGGCTGGCGGTGTTGGTCGGCATCTATCTGATCGTCGTCGCCGGCTGGCTGCTGCTGGCGATCGGCGCGGCGTCGATCCTTGCCGGGGTGCTCTACACCGGCGGTCCGCGGCCGTACGGATACGCGGGGCTCGGCGAGCTGTTCGTGTTCCTGTTCTTTGGCGTCGTCGCGGTCGCGGGCTCCTACTACGTGCAGGATCAGCATCTGCGGTGGGAGGCGTTGGCGCTGTCGGTACCCGTCGGACTACTCGCGGCGGCGATCCTGATCGTCAACAACGTTCGGGACATCGACTCCGACCGCCGCGCGGACAAGCAGACGCTGGCGGTCAAGCTCGGCCGCGACCGGACGCGACAGATGTTCGCGGCGACCGTGCTGCTCGCCTATCCACTGGCGCTCGTGACCTGGGTGGCGGGGCCCCTGCGGCCGTGGGTGGCGCTGTGCTGGCTGAGCCTGCCGCTCGCGGGCGGCCTGATCCGAATCGTCTCAACCAGGACCGACGGGCCGTCACTGAACGGCGCCCTCGCACGCAGTGGGATGCTGCAGCTGTGCTTCTGCGTGCTGCTGTCCGTCGGCTTGATCGTCAGCCGCTGAGACGGTCGCCTTGCAGCTGACCGTCGACGCGCTGTCGCGGCCGCTGCGGGCTCCGTTCCCCGCCGGCCATGGCACGGTCACCGACCGTCCGCTCGTGCTCGTCACGCTGCGCGCGGCCGACGGCGCCGTAGGTCACGGTGAGGCCGCGCCGCTTGAGTCATACGACGGGGTGTCGGTTGCCGACGTACTCGTCGCGCTCGACGCCTGCCGGCCGGTGCTGCAGGCATACCCCGGCCACGCGCCGGTCGCTGACGTCGTCGCCCGCTGCGCCGAGGTGACGACGATCGCGCCGGCGCTCGCCGCGATCGACCTGGCGCTGTGGGACCTGGCGGGCAAGCGCGCGGGCCAGCCGGTCTGGCGGTTGCTCGGCGGCGCGGCGGCGGCCGCAGGCCCCGGCCCGCTGATCGAGGTGAACCGGACGATCTCGGCGGCTGACCGGTCGGGTGCGGCGCAGCAGGCCGCGGAGGCGCGGGTCGCCGGGTTTCGGACCGTCAAGCTGAAGGTCGGGATCGGCGACGACGCCGGCCGGGTTGCGGCGGTGCGAGCGTTCGGCGGGCCGCAGCTGGCGATCCGCATCGACGCCAACGGGATCTGGGAGGTCGACGAGGCGATCGCCGCGCTGCGGTCGCTTGAGCCGAGTGGGATCGAGCTGTGCGAGGAGCCGGTTCACGGGCTCGACGGGTTCGCCGAGCTGCGGGGAGTAACCACGGTCCCGCTCGCGCTCGACGAGTCGGCTGACCTCCCGGGCGCGCTCGACGAGCGCCACGCCGATCTGATCTGCCTGAAGGTCTCCCGCTGCGGCGGCATCGGAGGCACGCTCGTCGCCGCCGAACGCGCCCGTGCTGCGGGCTACGAGGTCTACCTCGCCTCGACGCTCGACGGACCGCTCGGGATCGCGGCGGCGCTGCACTGCGCAGCCCTGATCGGCCCCCGTCACGCATGCGGACTCGCGACCCTGGAGCTGTATGCCGGCGGCGAAGACCCGCTCGCGCCGCGTGACGGCGCGATCGCGGTGCCCGCCGCGCCCGGGCTCGGCGACGGGCTCGAACGCTGGTACGTCACGGGGACGACGGCGACCTGATCGCGGCCGTTGGACTCAGCCCTCCGGGCCGCCGCCCGCACCTCCGGCCACACCGCCCGATCCCCCGGCGGCGCTCGATCCGGTCGAGGTCGTGCGCCGTCCCGGACCAGTGCAACCTCCGCGGACCACGCAGGGAGCCACCATCTCCAGGTCATCGATCGGGATCGGCATGTCGGAGGTGAGCGCCCCGTCGGTCGATCCAAACCGCGACAGCAGCGGTGCCCACTGATCGCTCTGGCCGAGATCGGTCCATGACGAGGAGGACTGGGCGAGGATGTCGATCCCCTGCGCCGCCTGGCTGTCGGTGTCCTCGACGTATGCGCCGTAGTGGGCGAGCGCCGTCATGATCGTCTGCTGCCACGCCGGAGCACCGGACTTGCGGATCTGCGCGTCGGTCATGTCGAGCCGCAGTAACTGGCCCATCGCGGGGGTGTCGTCGTCAGCTGCGCTGCCGTTCGGTCCGCAGGGCGCGCCATACCCCCCCTCGGCCGGCCACGTGAACCCGACCCTGGTCCCGTCGCCGTCCGTACAGGGCACGGTCACGACCAGCGCGTGATCGATCTCGCCTGACGCCAGCTCCGCTGGCCGCACCAGACCGGCGCTCAGCGCGAACTGCGCGGCGTCGCCCTGGCTGCCGCGCCCGTCGCCCGTCCTGACGTTCACCACCCCCGCAGTCTTGGCCGAGATCGTCGAGCCTCGAATCGACGTCGACCAGAAGTCGTACTCGGCTCCGGTGTCCGTCTCGATCACCGTCATGTGCGCGTCCCGGTTGCGGTACGGCATCGCCCCCCGGGGCACGTGAATCTTCATCCCGGAGACGTCGACCCGATTGGCGCCCGTGCACAGACCCTCCGCCGGGTTCTCTTTGCACCGGATCGTCATCACCGGATCCGACGGCTTGGCGAAGAACACCGCACGAGTCGCGAAGAACCGCGGCGAGAAGCTGAACGACGAGGTGACGCCGTCGATCCTCCATCGGCGAGCCACCATCCGACGAACGATGGCCGCGCTGTTGCGGACGAGTCGCGGATGCGCTGGCAACGGAGTGTTGAACGGCGAACTTGCAATGAACGGTCGCCAGCACGCGGGCTGGTACGTCGAGCTGAAGTGGTTGACGGCGCACGACCGCGCGGGCTGCGGAGACGGCCGTGTCAGCAACACCACGAGCAGCGCCGCGCCCGCGCAGGCAAGCGCGAGGAAGCCGCCGATCAGGCGACGCTGCAGGACGCTGTGGCGTTCTTGCTGCATCGATTTGCCGAGCCCGGAACGCGATCATCGCCCCCACCGGCCCCCGCAGCACCCAGCATAGCTGGGGCGGTTCACGCCCGCGCCAGGACGCTTCGAGCACCGCATCCGATCCGACCGAGGCGCCGCATCGATCGGGCCGGCAGCCGGCGAACAGCTGCCGGCCGCTATGGCTCCGAGTGGAAACCGGCTAACCGTGCTTGTGATGCTTGTGGTGCTTGTGGTGCTTGTGATGCTTGTGGTGCTTGCCGCGCCTATGACGCTTGTGGTGCTTGTGCTTGTGCTTGTGCGCCTTGCGTTTGGCGCGCTTGCGCGTGTCGTGCTTCTTGCCGTGCTTGCCGGCCGGCTTCGACGGTGCGCTGGCCACGGGTGGGCTCTGAACCGGGGTCGATCCGCCGGTCGTCGGGGGCGACCCCCCGCCCGACACCACCGTGGCTGAGGGGGCCGGCGGGCACGTCCCCTCCGGCACGCACGGGTTGACGACCTCCAGGTCGCCGGTCGGGATCGGAATCGAGGACGTGAACGACGGGCTCGAGAAGCCGAACTGCTGGGCGACCTGTGTCCACTGATCGGGATCGCCGAGATCGGTCCAGGACGACGACGACTGGGTGATGATGTCGATCCCCTCCGCCGTGCTGCCGTCGGTGTCCTCGACGTAGGCACCGTAGTCAGCGAGCGCCGTCATGATCGTCTGCTGCCACGATGGCGCGCCCGAGGCCTGGATCTGTGCGGCGGTCATGTTCAGCCGCAGCAGCGCCCCGAGAGCCGGAGCCCCGTAGTTGGCCGAGCTGCCGTTGGCGCCGCACGCGGCTCCCCAGCCGCTCTCGGCAGGCCACGTGTAGCCACTCGAGCCACTGCCGTCGACACACGGAACCGTGACGACCAAGGCGTGGTTGATCTGGCCCGCCGCCAGCTCGGATGGGCGCACCAGGCCGGCGCTGAGCCCGAACGCGGCCGCGTCGCCCTGACTCCCCAGGCCGTTGCTGCTGTTGACGTTGACCTCGGCCGCGTTGCCCGCGTAGATTGTCGAACCCGATACCGAGGCGTCCCACATGTCGTACTCGTTGCCGGTGGCGGTCTCGATCACCGTCATGTGGGCGTCGGAGTTGTCGTAGGGCGTCGCCCCGGCCGGAACGTTGATCTTGGCGCCATCGGTGTTGACACCGTTGGCGCCGGTGCATGACCCCTCCCCGCTGTCGTTCTTGCACTTGATCGTCATCACCGGATCAGATGGCGTGGCGAAGAACACCGGGCGCGTGCCGTAGAACGCCGGCGAGAACAGAAACGACGTGGTCCCGCCGTCGAGCGGCCAAGGAGTGGAGACGATCCGCGACACCACCGAGGCACTGTCTGACGAGAGCGCCGGGTCCGCTGGGATCGGCGTGTTGAACGGCGCCGTCGCGACGAACGGCGTCCAGCAGGCGGGCTGTGACGTGGACGTCATGCCGCTGACCGGACACGCCCAAGCGGACTGCGCGTTCGCAAGTGCGACGGCGAGCCACAGCACGACCGCAAGCGCGGTCGCGAGGCCGAGCAGGCGGCGACGAGGGGCTGTGACGTGTTCGGGGGACATGGACGTTCGCTCAACCGACGAGCGCGGGGGGGCCATGGTGCGGCGCGGCGATCCTACGACAGATGTTGGGCCCACGTCAGGTGACTGACGCGCTTCAAATGGCTCAAGTGGACTGGTTGCAACTCAGATAGAGACATACTCACCGTGTAATTACTGCGATTTCCGACTTTTTCCTCGCTTTTCTGGTCTGGGAAAGCGCCGATCGTCCCGCGGACGCACGATCGCCGGCTGACGCCGGCCCGGGGGGCTGGTCACCGTCAGGTCGTCGCCGGTGCGCGTCAGGCGACCGAGTCAGGAGCGGCGCACGGCGCGCTCCGCGATCACGTCGGCGACCGCCGCGGGCGATTCCCAGTGAACGGCGTGCCCGGCGTGCGGAGCGACCGTGACCCGGGCGTGGGGTAGGGCATCCGCCATCTGCTCGGCGATCGCCCCGAACTTCGCGTCTCGCTCGCCCACGATCAGATCGACGGGGATCTCCAGATCCCCCAGCCGGGGCCACAGCGACGGCAGCGCGCCCGTCCCGAGACCGCGCAGCGCCGCGGCCAACCCGGCCGGCTCGTTGCGCAGGCGATCAGCGTCGACGGCGGCGCGCACGGCGTCCGTCTGGCCGGTGAGCACCGGACTCCGAGCCCACTGCTCGATGAACTCGCGAAGCGGCTGACCGTCGGCCTGCTCGGCGAGATTGCAGTCACTCGCGCGCCGCTCGGCACGCGCGACCGCGTCCTTGAGCCCCGGGCTTGCGCCGATCAGCACCAGACGACGCACGCGATCGTGTAGCCGGAACGCCGCGTGCAGCCCAATCCGGCCACCCATCGAGTAGCCGACGAGCGTGAAGGGTTCTGGGGTGACGGCGGCGATGTCCTCGATCACCGCGTCAAGCGTCACCGGCCGCGCCGCCGAGGCGGCGCCGTGGCCCCGGATGTCGGGCGCAATCGGGCGGTAGTGGTCTGGAAGCTGCGCGATCACCGCGTCCCAGCTTCGACTGGTGTTGGTGAAGCCGTGGAGCAGCAGCACGGATTGCGACATGTACGCCATCATGCCCGCTCGCGCCGAACTCAGACGTGCAGAGCGCGAACGCCACGGGTCGGCTCAGGGGCAGGTCCCCTTCGACACGCACGGGTTGACGACCTGCAGGTCGCGCAGCGGGATCGGGACGTTCGAGATCAGATCGTCGTTGGATCCATGCAACCGGCTGATCACGGACGACCAGTGATTGGACTGGCCGAGATCGGTCCACGAGGACGAGGACTGAGCGAGGATGTCGATCCCCTGCGCCGCGCTGCCGTCAGTGTCCTCGACGTAGGCGCCGTAGTGAGCGAGCGCCGTCATGATCGTCTGCTGCCACGCCGGAGCACCGGACTTGCGGATCTGCGCGTCGGTCATGTTGAGCTGCAGCAACTGCCCCATCGCGGGGACACCCTTGTCGAGCTCGGAGCCGTTTGGGCCGCACGCCGAGCCCCAGCCGCCCTCCGCGGGCCACGTGAACCCAGCCTTCGATCCGCTCCCGTTCGTGCACGGCACGGTTACGACCAGCGCGTGATCGATCTGTCCCGAGGCGAGCTCCGATGGCCGCACGAGGCCGGCGCTCAGTCCGAACTGCGCGGCATCGCCCTGGCTGCCGAGACCGCTGCCGGCGTTGACGTTGACCACTGCCGCGGTCTTCGCCGAGATCGTCGAGCCGGCGATCGTCGTGTCCCAGAAGTCGTACTCATCGCCAGTGCCTGCCTCGATCACGGTCAGGTGCGCATCGGCGTTGGGATCGGGCCTCACGCCGGCGGGCACGTGGATCTTCATTCCGGAGACGTCGACCCCATTTGCGCCTGTGCACAGACCCTCCGCCGGGTTCTCCTTGCACTCGATCGTCATCACCGGATCCGACGCCTCGGCGAAGAACACCGGACGAGTCCCGTACCACCGCGGTGAGAACTGAAACCGCTTGTGCTGACCGTCGATCGTCCAGTGGCGGGAGATCATCCGATCGACGATCGTCGAGCTGTCGGACAGGAGCACCGGATGAGACGGCAGCTCCGTGTTGAACGGTGAGGCGGCGGTGAACGGCTTCCAGCACGCGGGCTGGGCCGCGCCCGTCATCGCGGACACCGGACAGCTGCCCGCAGCCGATGCGGTGGCAGGTGCGACGGTCAGCGCAATCGCGAGGACAGATGCGACGCACGCGACCAACCCGAGCCAGATGAAACGCAGCCGCTCAAAGCTTCTATGCCGAAAAACGGTGTTCTGCGCGGGGGCCACAGAACCCGTATCGGCCGTCCAACCGACGGGTGGACATACCCGGACACTGTCTACGACGAACGTCCAGCCGCTGCCGTCCACATTTCTCGACGGTTTTACGACCACGGACCCGAGCACCATCTACGACGAACGTCCAGCCGGCGCCGTCCAGGTTTTCCACGTTGTGCCGTGCCTAGAGTCACGGAACGTCAGATGTCGGGCGCCACGACCACCCACCTGTTGCTGCGCGCCCTGTGCGACGAGCTCGGACGCTGCGGCATGGAGCACGCCTGCACCTCCCCCGGCTCACGTAACTCGCCGATCGTCGTCTCGCTCGTCCGTGAGCCGCGGATCCGCTGCTGGTCGCACATCGACGAGCGCTGCGCCGGGTTCTTCGCCGTTGGCGCCGCGAAGGCGAGCGGTCGCCCGGTCGCGGTCACGTGCACGTCCGGGACCGCTGCGGCGAACCTCGCGCCGGCGGTGATCGAGGCCTACCAGGCGAGGGTCCCGCTGGTCGTGCTGACCGCCGACCGGCCCGCCGAGCTGCGCGACGTCGGGGCCGGTCAGGCGATCGACCAGCTCAAGCTCTACGGCGACGCGGTCAAGTGGTTCTGCGAGGTCTCGCCGCCCGATGCGTCGGTCGCCTCGCTGCGTTGGATCCGCCAGCTGGCGTGCCGTGCGTACTGGACCGCGGCACAGGATCGGCCCGGCCCGGTGCACCTGAACCTGCCGCTGCGCGAGCCCCTCGTCCCCGACGGGGCGCTACCCGACGATCCGCTGCCGGGGCGGCCGGACGGGGCCCCGTGGATCACGCGCCGGTCCGGTCGTGGCCAGTGGATCGCCGGGTCCAGACCGGCGCCGGCCCACGCCGTGATCGTCGCCGGTCAGCTGCGGCCCGGCGATGCCGCCGCGCACGCTGCGCCGCGCCTGGCAGACCGAGCCGGCTGGCCGCTGCTGGCCGACCCGCTGTCGGGGCTGCGCCACACGCCGAATGCGGTCGCGACGTATGACCTGCTGCTGCGTGACCCGGACTTCGGCGAGCTCGTCGCACCCGAGTTGATCGTCCGCGTCGGGGACCTGCCGACGTCGAAGCCGCTGCGGGCCTGGCTGCAGCGACTCGGCGACATCGGGATCCGACAGCTTTCGATCGACCCAGAGGCGGCGTGGCAGGACCCCGCCGCGGTCGTCTCGGAGATCGACAGCGGCGAGCCCGGCTCAGCGCTTGAGCAGCTGATCGTCGCCGAACCGGACCGCGGCTGGCTGGAGCTCTGGCGATCCGCCGATGTCGCCGTCGGCGCCGCCCTGGTCAGCGGTCTCGGAACCGAGTTGTCGGAGCCACTGGTGGCCTCGCTGCTCGGCCACGCGCTGGGACAGGACGCGACGCTGTTCTGCGCCGCGTCGATGCCGATTCGCGACCTCGAGCTGTACCTGCCGGCAGGCAGACCGCTGCCACGGATCCTGTCCAACCGCGGCGCCAACGGGATCGACGGGACCGTGTCCAGCGCGTTCGGCGTCGCCGCCGCCGGTGGCGGACCGGTCGTCGTGCTGATCGGCGACGTCGCGCTCGCCCACGACATCGGCGGCCTGATCGCGGCCAAGCGACACGACCTCGAGCTGACGATCGTGCTGCTCAACAACGACGGCGGCGGCATCTTCCACTTCCTGTCGGTCAGCCGCGAGACCGACACGTTCGAGGAGCACGTCGCCACTTCGCACGGTCTGGAGTTCGAGCGGGCGGCAGCGCTCTACGATCTGCGCTACGAGCGACCCGGGTCCGCGGACGAGCTACGGGCGGCGCTCAGCCGCTCGGTGGGCTCGGGCGAGACGACGATCATCGAGATCCGCAGCGACCGAGCCGAGAACCTGGCCCTGCACCAGCGGCTCGCCGAGACCGGCCTACGCGCGCTCGGGCCCTGACCTCCCGCCGGCAGCGGCACGCGTCCGTCAGCCCGTCAGCGCCGGGAGCATCACCTGCAGCTTGATCTCGGACTCGGCGAGCTCGGCGGCCGGAACGGAATCACCCACGATCCCGCAACCGGCGAAGCAGCGAGCGTGCCGGCCCCGCACGAGCGCACACCGCAGTGCGACGCAGAACTCGCCGTCGCCGGTCGCGTCCGTCCAGCCCACGGTGCCGGCGTACCAGCCCCGGTCAAATCCCTCGAGCGCCGGGATCTCGGCGACCGCGGCAACCGGCTCGGCGCCGACGGCGGGCGTCGGGTGCAACAGCCCGGCGAGCGTCACCGCGTCGATCGGCGCCGCCAGCTGCGCGCGGATCGCGGTCGCCAGATGCTGGATGTTCGCAACCTTGACGACCGACGGCTCGTCGGACGCAGCCACCCACACCGAGTGGGGCCGCAGCGTTCTCGCGATCCGGCGCGCGACGATCCGATTCTCATGGCGGTCCTTGTCGGAGCGCAGCAGCTGCTCGCCGAGATGGTCGTCGACGGCGGGATCGGCCGAGCGGCGCGTGGAGCCGGCCAGCGCGACCGTGCTCGCCCGCTGACCCTGGCGGCGGATCAGCAGCTCGGGCGTCGCGCCGATGAAGGTGGCGTCGGCCCGACCCACCGCATACACGAACGAGGTCGGGAACGCCTCGCGCAGCAGACCGAGGACCGCCGCAGGGTCGTGCGTGGCCGGCGCGTGGACCTCCACCTCGCGCGCGAGCACGACCTTCTCCAGCTCGCCGCCGGCGATCCGGTCGACCGCGTGCGCGACCGCCTGCTCGTAATGGGCGGGCGGCATCGTGCTCGCCACCTCGTAGTTGCCCACGGGCGCCGGATCCAACAGCGGCAGCGGCGCCTCGTGCAGCGCCTCCAGTCGCGCTCGGACGGCCTGAAGCGGCTGTTCGCCGTCATCGTCGGGGGCGACGTCGAGGTTGATCGTCAGCCAGGTGCGCCGCCCGCGGCGGGCGAGCGACAGCTCGGGGACGACCAGCGACGCGCCGGCGAACCCGCGCCATGCTCGCGTAGCCGCGCCGTCGGGCGCGAACGCGAAGCCGCCGACGGCCGTCAGCCCCGTTCCCGGCGCCTGGTCGGCACCCGGCGGCGGGTCGGCGATCGCCGCCTCTCCCAGCGCCCGCCAGCGTTCGGCCAGCTGCGCGAAGCGGCGCTCTCCGCTCGCCTCGAGCGTCCGCACGCTGCCCAGCGCCGCGAGCGCGATCCGCTCGCGATCGGGCTGCTCGAAGCAGAACCATGGCTGCCCGCCGCCCCGCGACGCGCACACGACCGCGCTGGGGTCGACATCCGGCGCCAGCGCGAATGTCGCTGAGACGAGCACCGGCCGCCCGGAGGCCCGCGCCCGCCGGCGCCCGCGATCGATCCGATCCGCCAGCCGCGATACCGCGGCGGCATCCAGCCACGACCACTCGGTGGTGAGCGTCATCGCCGTTCAGATTACCCGCGCCCAGCGCGCCCGACTCAGGATGGTAGATTGCGGTCCGATGAGGACGGACTCCCTCCTGCCGGTGCGCAACGGGGCAAAGCGCGCGGCGCAGAAGGCGCGCCACACCGGTTTCCAGATGGCCGCCGAGCGCTATCAGCGCAACCACCCGGGTGTCCCCTGGATGCCGCAGAGCACGGTCGAGATCCTCGACGACATGCTGCGCGGCACCGATCGATGCCTCGAGTGGGGCTCGGGCACGAGCACGACGTGGTTCGCGGACCGCTGCGCGAGCATCCTCAGCGTCGAGCACGATCCCGCCTATTACCAGCGCGTCCGTACCGAGCTCACGGAGCATGGACGGGATCCCGGCAGCGTTCGGTTGCTCTCGCTGGAGCCGACCAGTCGCCCGGCGCAGTCGCCGTACGTCCGCGCGGTCGACGAGTTTTCAGAAGGAGGGCTCGACGTGTGCTTCGTCGACGCCGAGCATCGCCCGACCTGCATCCTCGAGGTGATGCCGAAGCTGACGACGGGCGGAATCCTGATCCTCGACGACGTCCAGGGATACCTCGACCACCCGAGTCGTTGCACGTACTCCCGGGAAGGCCTGGGCCCGCTCAACGATGAGTGGCGCACGGTCGCCGAGGCGCTCGCCGACTGGCGCCTGATCTGGACGACCGATCGTTATTCGGACTGCGCGATCTGGGTCAAGCCCTGAGCGCGGTCAAGCACTGAGCGCGGCGCTCCGCTCAGCCGACGTCGATCTTCACGCCCTCGGCCGAGTTGAGCGCGGTCACGGTCCCACCCGTAAAGCTCACTTCCGAACCGACGGGCCGGATCGAGATCATCCGCTCTCCGCCGGGCTCTACCGAGAACGCGTCATCGTCTGAGACGAATCCGCGCGCGTCGACACGAACCGCGTAGGCAAGCCGCTTCGAGCGCACGCGGACCGCGTAGCCGCCGTCGCTCGTCACCGCGGTCGCCTCCAGCCCCAGCTGCTGCACCGGGTGACGCGTACGCGGCAGTCCGCCCGGGAACCGGAACGCCTGCGAATGCAGCCTCGAGCCGTCCGCAGACTCGAGGGTGGAGACGATCACGTCCTGTGCCGGCGGCCCGAACCGGTAGGCCCACGCCGCGTCGACGAACCGGCCCAGCAGCCGCTCGACGGTCAGCGTTGCGCAGCCGTGGGGCGCGAGCTCGAGCGGCTCGCAGACCTCGTCCGCGCGCACGTGCATGCCGCGGAACAGCGCCAGGCGGAGGCGGCCCGCAAACGCGGCCGGGCGGTCGTTGGCGAGATGGATCGCAACGCCGTTGACGCCCTCGTCGGTCATCCACACCGCGACCGGCGCCAGTGCGCGGCGCAGATAGTGGTAGGCGACCTTCGGGTGGCCACGATGATCGAGCACGCCGAGCCCGGCGCCGGCGAGCATGTCCTTGAGCCAGAGCACGAGCGCGCCGCGGCAGGGCGAGGCGGCACGTCGCCACTCGCCGATCACCTCCGCCATGATCTCACCTGACGCCGCGCGGGACAGATCGAGGTACCGCGTCAGATCCGAGCGGCGCAACTGCACCGGGTCGACCTCGAACAGCGAGCGCAGGTAGAAGTCGCGCACGTCGTCGAAGTCCCAACCCGCCCCCAGGTCCCAACCGCTGCCGGCGTCCCGCGGCACACCCTCCTTCCACCGCGGGTGGTGGACCGGGACCTCGACCTCGTCGGGCACGTTGGCGAACGCCAGGCACTCGGCCGCGAACCGAACCTCGGCGCGTCGCGCGCGCTCGGTCGGCCAGAAATAGCCACTGACCTCGAAGTAGTGGACGATGCCGCGGTCGGCCTGGAACGGGAGGTCGCCGCCGCACGGGGTGCTCGCGACATACGCGCAGTCGGCGCCGAACTCGGCGACGAGCTCCGGCAGCGCCTGTTCCCAGAACGCGTCCCGGCCCAGTGATGGGTCGAGGCCCATCATCGCCGGCTGCTGCTCGACCTCGGAATTGCCGCAGACCACGGTCAGGCTCGGGCGGCCGACCACCGAGGACAGCAGCTGGCGCGCCTCGCGCTCGCACGCGGCTCGGAAATCCGGGTCCGACAGCGGATAGTCGACGTTGCAGAACATCAGGTCCTGCCAGACGAGGATCCCGAGCTCGTCGCACAGGTCGTGGAACGCGGGGCTCTCGTACGCGCCGGTCCCGACGACGCGCAGCATGTTCATACCTGCGTCGCGGACCAGCCCCAGCAGTCGCCGCAGCTCGGCGTCGTCCGGTGCCAGCGAGATCAGGTCGGCCGGCGTCCAGACCGCGCCGCGCGCGAACACCGGCACGCCGTTGACCTCGAGCGCAAGTCCGTCGACGGGGATCTCGTCGCCGAACCGCAGCGTCCGGAAGCCGACCCGCCGGCGCGAGACGACCTCCTCGTCGAACGCCACCGTGGCCTCGTAGAGGACGGGCTCCCCGTGCGTGTGCGGCCACCACCGGCGCGCGCGCGGGACCCGCGCCTCCCCCTCCAGCCACCCGTCGCCCAGCGGCCGCAGCTCGGCCGCCTCGCCGGCGACCCGCAGCTCGCCACGCACCACCGCCCGGCGCGGGCGCACACGGACCGCGACGACGCCGCCGGCGCCGTCGACCGACGACCGCAGCGACAGCTCGCCGGGCGCGAACGGTGGGTCCGTGACCAGACGCACCGGGCGCCACGGCCCTACCGCCGCCGGGCCCGGCGCGAACCCGGGCGAGCGGCCGAACGACAGCGTCCGATACCAGCGCAGATTGTTGTGGTTGACAACCCGGGTGCGCCAGCGCGCGCTCGGCCGGCGCCGGCGGGCCAGCAGCGGCGTCAACGCCCGGCAGACGATCAGCAGCTCGTTGCGCTCCTTGAGCCGATCGCCGACGTCGACCGCGTGCGCGGCCCACATCGACTCCGACTCGAGCACCAGCTCGCGATTGAGATAGACCTCGCTGACGGTCGCCACCCCGTCGAGCTCGAGCAGCACCGTCGACGAATCGTCGGGCGGCGCCGGAAAGCGCGTCCGGAACAGCCAATCCTCGGCATCGAAGTCACGTCCGTCGGACCCGACCGCGGACGCGGCGGTGCCGGGAACCCGGGCGGGGCGCCAGTCCAGGCCGGTCAGGTCGCCGCACGGATCGACGACGCCCGGCGCGGCGCTCGCGACCTCCCAGCCCTCGGTCAGCTCCATCAGGCGTCGAGCACGGACCCGAGCGCATCCATCGCCGTGTCCCACGCCTCGGCCAGACCGGCCAGCGCGGGTTCGGGATCGAACGGCCGCCGTCGAGCGAGCCGGAACGAGACCGTCTTCGAGCCGTCGACGATCGCTCGCATCGCGGCCGACGCCGGGGCTCCCGCCTCGCCCAGCACCCAGTCGACGTGCTCGGCGCACAGCTCGAACGCGGAGCCGACCATCCTGACCGTGACGAACGCGTACTCGTGATAGTCCTGCTGAGCGCCCTCCAGCAGCCGCGGCAGGTCCGCCGCCAGGCTCTCGCCCCAGGCTCGGAACGGGTTGCGCCCAGGACGTCGGGCGTAGTGGTAGCGCAACAGCTCACGGGCCGCCGAGCGCAGCTCGTCGCCCTGCAGCCGCGGACCGGCATCGAAGCGGACGAGCTCGATGAATGGGTCCATCACGTCGTCGGTGAACTGCGGCAGCATCCGGAACGCGCCGCGGTAGTCCTCGCCCTTCAGCTCGAAGAAGCCCGCGTTGTGGAAGTAACGCATTCGCTCGCCCTCGCGGTCGATCATCTCCGGCGCGACGGTCGTCTTCAGATGCTCCCGGCGGTAGCTCGTCGCCGCCGTGTCGGGCAGGTACCAGGCGTCGATTTCGACCAGCACCGTCCGCCCCAGCGACAGTTGCTGCTCGATGTGCTCCGGAACCGTGCGGTACGGCAGCATCTCGTGGACCTCGATGCCGAACAGGTGGTCCAGGTCCCGATGCGGCGGCTTGAAATAGGTGAACTGGTCGCCCTCCCAGTCGGTCCGCACGATGAATCCGAGCATCGCCAGCGGCTCGGCGCCCTGGGCGTGCAGCAGCTCGATCAGGACGTCGACGTAGCAGTTGGTCTCGAGATAGGTCCGGCCGGGAACGTGCAGCACGTGCGGCTCGAAGTCCTCCGCGCGCGTGCCCCACAGACAGACCTCTCGGGCAGAGGCGGTGCCCATCTCACAGCTCCAGGCGCTGGCGGACCTCCGCGGGCCACCCGCGCGTGTCCATGCCGTGCGCGCTGAACAGCGCCAACGTGATCCGCTCCTCGCCGAACGCCATGCAGCCGGTGTGCGCCGGCTCGCCGGCCGCGGTGCGGATGTCGTACGTGTGCCCGAAGTGGTCCTGGTGGTAGTTGGAGGACGCGATCGCGGTCAGCGAGTCGTCGGCCACCGGCGCCAGCAGCTCCCACTTGAGCTCCTGCTCACGCTGCGCGGATGCGAGGATCCGCCCGGAACGACCGAAGAACGGGTCGTTGGCGATGTCGAGCGAGATGTCGAGTCCCAGCGACCGCAGCAGATCCTCGGCGCGGGCCCGCCACTCCCCGCGCCACTGCACGACGGTGTCGCGCTCGGCGACCCGCACGATCTCGCGCATGTGGAAGATCTGCATCCGCGCGGGATCCGATGACGGCTCCCGCCTGAACACATAGGCGTCCCCGGTGTCGAGGGTCAGCCCGCCTTCGGGCAGTGGACCGCGCGCGGCGACGGCGGGATACAGCGGGTAGCACGCCGCCGGCGTCAGCACCATCTCGCTCATCTGCTGGTAGGCGCTCCAGTCCTCGTGCTTGGAGGCAAGCTCGAGCTGCTCGGCGGCCGCCTGTTCGTTGCCGTCGAACGCGAACACGGTCCCGGCGAGGTGTGGGAACGAGCCGAGGTAGCCGCTGGTCTCGAGCTGCTCGCGCGGGATCAACGGCGGAAAGAACATGCCCTCCGGCGCTTCCGCGGCGGCGGTCCTGGTAACGAGCCCGTCGATCCCGAGCCGGACCATCTCGAACTGACGACCGCGCGCGAACACGCCCGGCACGCCGTTGCCGACCAGCAGGCCGTGCTCGATCAATTCGCTGAGGAAGGCCACCCGCTCTGGGCTACCGGCGCGAAACTCGGGCATCAGATCTCCTTCGCGATCAGCAGCAGACCGGCATTCGTGTTGTGGATTCGGTCGTTGGCGATCATCAGCGCCGCCGACATCGAGTCTCTGAGGTGGCGCCCGACGCTGAACGGCGTGTCGTTCTTGAAGCCGACGATCCCGCAGACGTCAAGCGCTCCGCGACAGATGTCAGCGGCGTGCTCGGACGCGGCGATCTTGAGATTGTTGAAGCGCAGCGCCGCCGCCATCGTCGACAGCTCCTCGCGTCCGGGCTGCGCTGACGCCGAGACGAAGCTCGCGCGCGCGGATTCGACCTCGGCCCGCAGCATCGACAGCTCGCTCATCACGTGCGACAGTCGGAGCGCGGCGGGGATCGGCTGACCGGGGCTGCGCTTGGCCGACGCCCGCACGAACGCGCGTGCCCGGCCGAACGCATCCTCGGCGATTCCCAGCCACAGGTGCGACCACAGGATGTGCGAGATCGGCACCATCGACTCGGACGCGACGCGCGAGAACGACGTCGTCGCCATCACCTGCGAGCGCGGGAAGGTGGCGCGAACGATGCAGCCGGGCGAGCAGGTGCCGCGCATCCCAAGGACGTCCCAGGTGCCGGTCTGCTCTAACTCGGTCTGCTGCTGGCTGGTCAGCGCCATCACCTGATCGCCGGGCTCAGCGGTCTCGGACCGGCGCAGCGTGGTCAGCAGATCATCGGCATAACGACCGTAGCTGACGGTCGGCGCCTGCTTCTCGAAGCGGACCGTGTCGGCGTCGACGTCGACCACCGCCGCGATCGAGCGGCCCATGTCACCGCCGGTGCCGACCTCCGACGTGACCGACGCGATCAGCCGCTGCTCCTCGGCCTGCTCGCGCAGATACTGCTCGAACCACGAGCCTGGCTGGTAATGGCGCAGGATCGACAGCAGCTGGATCTGGTGCATCGCGAACACCATCGCGCTGGCGGCGCAATGGCGTCCAAGCTCCAGGCAGCACTGGGCGAGCGTCTCGAACGAGACCCCGTCTCCGCCGAGCTCGACCGGCGTGGCGCACGACAGCAGGCGTTGCTCACGCAGCGCGGCGATCGTCTCAGCCGGGAACCGGCTCTCTCGGTCGACGGCGTCGGCATGGACGGCGGCGACCTCCCGCCCGATCGTGCGAACGGCCGCGAGCAGCTCCTGTTCGCGCTCGACGAGGACGGTCATGCCGCGAGGCTGGGCTGTAGCTCGGTCAGGGCGGCGCGGATCGACGCGACGCTCTCGAACACGGTCCGCGTCAACATCCGATCCGGGAACTCGATATCGAAGGCGTCCTCGAGCGCCAGCATGACGTTCACGCTGGCGTGAGAAGTCATACCCGCCTGATAGAGATCGGCGTCGTCGGCAAGCGTGGCGACATCGACGCCGAGGCGGCCATGGTCGCCGATGGCCCGACGGATCTTCTCGTTCATTTGGCCCTCATTAAGCACGATCAACCAGAAACTGAAGCTATGACGATAGCCGCAGCGAAGCCCCCTGCACAGCTGAGGCTGAGCGACAGCTCCCGTACCCCCGCAGCTTGGGCAAGGGTAGCGGCGTCCCCGCGCAACACCAAACGCGTGTTCGCGGACGGTCCTCGCAGCACCTCGACATCCTGCCAGCTCGCCGCGGCGGCGCCGACGCCGATCGCCTTGAACGCCGCCTCCTTGGCGGCGAACCGCGCGGCCAGCCGGCGCGGGTCGACGACGCCGGCCCGCCGGCAGTCCGCGAGCTCGGCCCCCGTGTAGACACGTCGCAGATACCGCTCGCCGTGCGCGGCCAGCGAGTCGCCGACGCGCGCGGGGGATTCCAGATCGAAGCCAATCCGTAGCGGCATGTACGGACCTCCCAGGGCCTCAGAGATCGCGGATGCGACGGGCGGGAACGCCGGCGTAGAGCCCGTCCGACGCGCAGTCGGAGGCGACCACGGCACCGGCGGCGATCACGCAGCCCTCGCCGATCGTCACCCCGGGCAGGACCGTCGCCCCGGTGCCCAGCCAGCAGCCCGAGCCGACCTCGACAGGCCAGAGCTGCTGTGGGAGCGACGCTCGCTGCTCGCGGCCACCGATCGCGTGGGTGGCTGTGAGCAGGTTTGCGCGGTGGGCGATGTAGACCCGGTCGCCGATCGTGATCGACGCGAAATAAGCCTCGAGGAAGGTCTGGGCGCCGACGAAGCAGTCGGCGCCGATCGAGATGTTGTCCACGCCCAAAAACATGCATCCGAACTTGACGATCGTGCCCGAGCCGACCGAGACGCCGCCGGATCGCAGCAGCGCGAGCCGGCGATCGTCATCCAGCACATGCAGGGAGGAGAGCGCATTCATGATCCGGCCGGGAACTCGCATCGTCGATCCGTCCGCGCGACCGATCAGGTCTCGCCGCGGCCGCGTGAGATCGCGATCTCGCCCGTCCGCGCCATCTCGATCAGCCCGAACGGCCGCAGCAGCCCCTCGAGCGCGTCGATCTTGTCGCAGCCACCGGTGACCTCGACGACGACCGACCGCTTGTTGATGTCAACCACGCTCGCGCGGAAGATCTCGCAGATCTGCATCACCTCGGCCCGGGTGGCGCCGTCGACCGTCGAGACCTTGAACACTGCCAGTTCGCGCGCAAGCGTCTCCTCTGGCTCGAGGTCACGAATCTTGAGGACGTTGACGAGCTTGTGCAGCTGCTTGGTGACCTGGTCGATCGGGTGGACCGCGCCGTCGAGCGTCAGCGTGATCCGCGAGATCGCGTCGTCGTCGGTCGGACCGACCGCGAGCGTGTCGATGTTGAACCCGCGGCGAGTGAACAGCCCCGTGATCCGCGTCAGCACCCCAGGTTTGTTCTCGACCAGGATCGAGAGGATGTGCTTGCGGCCTGTGCGCAGGCCCACCGCCGCCTCGAGCTCCTCAAGCGACAGCACGTCCTTGGTTGCCGGTTCGCCCATCGGGCTAGTGCGTCTCCCGGGAACGTTGTGCCTGAAATGGCGAGGTCCGGGGGCCGTCAGGCAAGGACGCAGGATCGCCGGTGTGCCTCTGGCGCATCAAGATCCGAGGACGCAGCATGGCGGTCATGGGAACCCACCCACCCCGCCATTTCGGGTGCAACGTTTGCGGGAGGCCCACTAGTGCCGCGGGGTTGCGAGCCCCGCGCTCCGGTTGGAATGTTCGAGATCGCGTCGCACTTAGCCGACCATGTCGCGCGCGGCCTGGCCGGGTTGGATCATCGGATAGACGTTCTCCTCTGGGGTGACGCGGACGTCGACCAGCACCGGCCCGGGGGTCTGTAGCGCCTCGCGCATATCGTCGACCAGCGTGCCCTTGTCGGTCAGCCGGATGCCGGTCGCGCCGTAGGCGTCGGCGAGCTTGACGAAATCCGGCCATTGCCCCATGTCGACGCTCGAGTACCGATGGTCCCAGAACAGCTCCTGCCACTGGCGGACCATCCCGAGGTAATGGTTGTTCATGATGAACACCTTGATCGCGATCCCCTCCTGCGAGCAGGTCGCGAGCTCCTGCGCGTTCATCTGGACCGAGCCGTCGCCCGCGATGCAGACCACCGTCTGATCCGGGCACCCGATCTTCGCGCCCATCGCGGCCGGCAGCCCGAAGCCCATCGTTCCGAGACCGCCGGAGTTGATCCACCGCCGCGGCGCCGGGAAGTCGTAGTACTGCGCCGCCCACATCTGGTGCTGGCCGACGTCGGAGGTGACGAGCGCGTCGCCGCCGGTCGCCTCGTAGAGGGCCTGGACCATGTACTGGGGCTTGATCTCCGAGTCGTCGGAGTCCTCGTAGCGCAGCGGGTGGCGCTCCTGCCAGAGGCGGATCCGCGACCACCACTCCTCCAGCCGCGCGGGGTCCGGATCGAGTGCTCGGTACTCGGCGGTCAGCCGCGGCAGGATGTTGGCGGCGTCGCCGACGATCGGGATGTGCGCCGGCACGTTCTTGGAGATCTCGGCCGGATCGACGTCGATGTGGATAAACTTCGCGCGCGGCGCGAACTCCGAGATCTTGCCGGTGATGCGGTCGTCGAAGCGGGCGCCGACGGCAATGATCAGGTCGGCCTCGTCCATCGCGTAGTTGGCGGTCCGGGTACCGTGCATGCCGAGCATGCCGAGCCACTGCTCGTGCGGCGCCGGGAACGCGCCGAGGCCCATCACGGTGCACGTCACGGGCAGACGGTCGACGCTCGCCAGATCGACCAGCGCCGGCGAGGCGTTCGCGGAGACGACGCCGCCGCCGGCGTAGATCACCGGCCGACGCGCGTTCGCCAGCGCCTTGGCCGCGAGCCGGATCTGCTTCTGGTTGCCGCTCGTCGTCGGCTGGTAGCCAGGCAGGTGCACGTCCTGCACCGGCTCGTAGGGAATGTCGGCGCGGCTCAGGTCCGACGGGATGTCGACGACGACCGGTCCGGGGCGCCCCGAGCGCGCGACGTGGAACGCCTCGTGAATCGTGCGCGGGATCTCGAGCGGGTGCTGGATCATGAAGCTGTGCTTGACGATCGGCATCGTGATCCCGATCGTGTCGGCCTCCTGAAACCCGTCGGTCCCGAGCAGATGCGTCTGCACCTGTCCAGTGATGAACACGACCGGGACCGAGTCCATCATCGCGTCGCAGATCGGGGTGACGAGGTTGGTCGCACCCGGACCGCTGGTACCGAGCGCAACGCCGACCTTGCCGGTCGCCTTGGCGTAACCCTCCGCCGCATGACCGCCGCCCGCTTCGTGGCGCACCAGGATGTTGCGAATCCCGGCGTCGTAGAACGCGTCGTAGGTGGGAAGGTTGGCGCCTCCCGGGAGGCCGAATACGACGTCGACACCCTCAGCTTTCAGACATTCCATCAACGCATCGACAGCGCGCATCGCGACCTCCTTTCAGGTGCTCTTGCCGACCGGCGCGGAGACGGCGCCAGGTCGCTCTGGGAAGCTGTCGAGTCTAACAGTGGCGGGTGATCGGAACGGCTACGCGTGTCGCCGAGCGGCGTTTCAGCGCATCGCCGCTTCGGGCGCGATCGCGACGTCGGGGAACTCCAACTCCTCGCCACAGCGCACGCACACGGCGTCATACAACTTGACGACCTTCCCGCACCGCGGACAGTCACGCCGCAGCTCTCGGTCATCCCAGCGGTACAGGACCGCGCACGCCAATCCGATGAACGGGATGCAGAACGACACGAGGAACCACATCGCGAACGAGCTGCCCTTCATCCGACCGACGAAGCCGCCCGCCAGCCCGAAGGCCAACGCGATCACCACATACGCTATCCCGTACATGGACCGGCTACGGCGTCTACCAGATGATGGTCTTCAGCGCCCAGAGCACCGCGACGATCACCGCGACCACCACAAAGGTGACGAACACCGCGATGATGAGGTGGATCGCGAAGTACAGCACGAGCGCCACGACGCCGGCGAGGACGAGCCCTGCCACCGCCTTGCGCAGGACCGGCGGGCGCGAACGACTGGGTTCAAGTTGTCCACTCATGCTCTAAGCGTACCGCGTGCGGAGGATCAGCTGTCCAACTCGCTGCGGAGCTTGCGCAACGCGCGGTACACGCGCCCCTCGACGGTCGTGAGCTTCTCGCCCGTGACCTTGGCGATCTCGGGCACCGTGAAGCCCGCGCCGAACCGCAGCGCGATCGCCTCGCGCTCGGGCTCGGGCAGCGTCGCGATCGCGCGCATCAGCTCGTCGTGCTCGGCGAACAGCTCGAGCGAGCGGTCGAGCAAGTCGTCCTCGAGCCCGCCGCCGCGCCGCGCCAACGCCCGTGACTCGGCGCCGCGTCGTCGCTCGTGGTCACGCAGGCAGTTGAGCGCGATCGCGTAGAGCCAGGTCTTCTCCCCGGCCCGCCGGGGGTCAAAGCGCCGGCGAGCCTTGAGCACGCGCTCGAACGTGTCGGCGACCAGGTCCTCCGCCAGTGCGCGATCGCCGGTCCGGTAGGCAAGAAACCCGAATAACGCCTGTGCGTGGTCGGAGAACAGCCGTTCGAGGTCTCGATCGTCCATCTCTTCGTACAACTCAGTCAGGAATCGAGCTCGAGGCCCGTATAAGGAGTATGGGCCTGGAGGAAGACGAGCTCGAACAGATCGCAGCGCGGCTGACGGCAGAACGTCCGCGGCTGAGTACACTTGAACTCGACGGACTTTGGGGCACATGTAGGGCGAGGGCACTCCGCACAGGAGGCCCGGGGGCACATACTCGAAAGGAACCAATGCGAACACGGCTCGCGATCACATCGATGCTCGTCATCGGCGTGTTGTTCACGTTCAGCGGGGGCGTCGCAATGGCGCTTTCAGGATCGTCCGGCAGCGGAAGCGCTGCGAGCGCTCAGTACGGGACGGTCCATCATCAGCATAAATCTCGTCTCGGACCAGTCACGACCAACAATGCACCACCGGATCAGCCGGTACAGGCGGCCCAGCAGTTGGCGGCGCCGACAAGCTCGAGCTCGCTGCCCTTCACCGGCCTCGTGCTGATCCCGCTGATCGTTCTCGGCGTGGCGATGTTGATCGTCGGTATCGTGCTGCGCAGCCGCAGCACCCGCGCGCCCAACCGCTGACGCAGAGCAACAGGGGCTGGGGCCGGGACCCGATGCTTCGACGTGATCACGACCTCGGTTGCGGCAGGGTGGGCCCTGCCGCCCCCGGGGGTCGAGCGGCGTGAACCGCTGGCTGTCCACAGGACAGCCAGCGAGTGGCGCCGGCGTGAGCAGCTCGCTGTCCGGAGGACGGCCAGCTGAATGGGGCGAGGGGCGCGGTGGTCCGCTACCGCAGTGGAGTCGACGATCTCGGTTCCCTGGACGTTGATGGTCATGTTTGTGTCTGCGAACACGGTTCCCGTGACCCGCCGTACCATCTTTCAGAGGGACCCGGGCACCTGATCGATTAGACTACAAGCAGGGTCGCCGTTTGTCCCGAGGGGGCTGGACGAACGGCGTAAGCTGAAAGATGAAAATGAGGTCCGTCCCTGTGAGGGACGAGGGGCAGAATAAGGGCGGGTCGACAACGGTTGATCGGGGCGCTTGATGGTGGAAATCGCACAAGCAGGTGAAGGGTTCGAAATCCTCGAGGAGTTGCTGGCTGCTCCGGAGAGGGCTCGGCCGGCACGTCGCATCAGCGCGATCAGGCGCCGGCTGCGCGCGGCGATGGTCGCCGCCGAGCTGACCGCGGGCGTGGTCGGTGGTGTCACGTTGGCGATTCTCGCTCCGTTCGGACTGGTCGGGTTCGTGCTGTCCGCCCTCGGCTTCGCGCTCGTCTGGCGGTTGCTCGGCGCGTTCACCGGGGTGCTGTCCGACGACGATGCGCGGCCCTGGACCAGCAGCCTGCAGAAGGCCCGGACGAGCGGGGCGATGGCGCTCGCGATCTCGTGGATCGGATACGGCGCGCTGTACCTGCTGGACTCCCCGAAGCCCGCGCTCGCCGCGCTCGTGGGCGCCGCCGCTGCGGGCGTCACCGCGATCGGCCTGCGCGCCACCGCCCACACGGTCGTCTATCGCTCCCCGGACATGGCCCAGCGGACGGTGATCGTCGGATCTGGCGTGGTCGCGCGCCAGGTCTATGACCGGCTCCAGATCGCCCCGCACCTGTCGCTTGAAGTCCTCGGCCTGGTCGACGACGACGTCCACTACGAGACGTCGCCGACGCTGCCTCACCTCGGCACCCTCGACGACCTCGAGCGGATCGTCCATACGCATGACATCGACCGCGTGATCATCGCGTTCACGCGCTCGGGGCACGACGACCTGCTCCGCTGCATCCGGGTCTGCTGGGACAACCATGTCGCGATCGACATCGTGCCGCGGCTGTTCGAGTTTCTCGACGGCGCCCGCGCGCTGGACCAGATCGGCGGGATGCCGATGCTGTCCATCACGGTGCCGCGGCTGAGCCCGTCGGCGCGGGCGATCAAGCGCGGCTCGGACCTCGCCTTCAGCACGATCGGGCTGCTGGCGCTAGCCCCGCTGTTGATCGGCGTCGCGATCGCGATCAAGCTCGATTCCCGCGGGCCGGTGTTCTTCCGTCAGCGTCGCGTCGGACACAACGGGAAGCAGTTCCAGATCTTCAAGTTCCGCTCGATGTACGTCGACGCGGAGGCGCGCAAGCACGAGCTGGCCGAGCTCAACGAGGCAAACGATGGGGTCATGTTCAAGATCCGCCACGATCCGAGGATCACGCGCATCGGCGGCTTCATGCGACGCACGTCGATCGACGAGCTGCCGCAACTGCTCAACGTGCTGGCGGGCACGATGAGCCTTGTCGGACCGCGGCCGTTGATCCCGCAGGAGATCGCCGCGTTCGACGAGAGCTGGCACCGCCGCCGGCTCGACCTGCGCCCCGGGATCACTGGCCCATGGCAGATCTACGGCCGCTCTGACATCCCGTTCCAGGACATGCTCCGCTTCGATTACCAGTATGTCGCCGGCTGGACGCTGGCGCGGGACTTCGAGATCTTGCTCTCGACCGTTCCGGTCGCGATCTCCGGTCGCGGCGCCTACTGAGCCGGCGTCGAACCGAGTCCGAGTTATCGGCGCTGTGCGGCAGGCGCGCTCTGAGATCACGGCGGCAGCGGCGCCGCGAGGCCACGGCGCCGCGACAGCTTGCGATTGCCGTGCGCGTACAACGTCAGCGCGTACTGGGTCAGTGGCTCCAGTGGGTCGAGTTGGTGCGCGCGTCGCGCCGCGGCGCGTGGATCGACGCCCGCGGCGGCTTGCACGATCGCCAGCGCGTAGTGGAACTCCCAGTCCTGCGAATCGCGGTCGACGGCTGAGCGCTCCATTCGGATCGCGAGCGGGTAGTAGCCGAGCTGCGCGTCGCACAGTCCGATCAGCATGTACGGCTCAGGCCGGACGTTCAGCACCGAGATCGAGCTGAGTCCCTCCGAGATCGTCCTGCCGCAGTTGTCGTCGGCGAGCGCGTCCGACGCGCGGTTCAGGTGGACCTGGGAGAGCGCCAGCAATGCCGGCGTGATCGCCAGGACCAGGCAGGCGATCCCCAGCAGCAGCCGCAACGGGCTGGCGTGTCGCCACGCGGGCCGCGGCTCGGCGCGCGGCGCAACCGCGAGCGTGGCGCCGCCGACGGCGAAGAACCACACGAAGATCGCGGGCATCTGCCAGTCCCAGTCGACCCCGGTGTGCACGAGCAACATCACCGATGCCGCCAGCACCGCCGCGGGGACGGCGCGCTCGGCAGTGCGGGCAGCGCGCACCGCGCGGACGACCCCGACGAGAATTGCCACCAGCGGGACCAGCAGCAGCACGAGGCCGACGATCCCGAGCTCGGCCATAACACCCAGATACAGCGAGTGGGCGTTGACGATCTGGGTGCGGCTGGTGCGATGCTGATTCCAGAGGTTCTCGAACGTTCCCGCGCCGCTGCCGATCAACGGGTGGCGGTCGAATCCGTGGATCGCGACTCGCCAGATATCGAAACGTCCGTTGTTGGACCCGCTGGCGAGCCGCGTTCGCTGGTTCTGGAGGTTCGAGATCGCGTTCGTCTGGCCGAATGTGTGGATCTCGTGCTGTGCGGCACCCACGACGAACAACGCGGCGATCACGGCCGCCACCGCGACTCCGAAGACGATCCACGGCGCAACCGGTAGCGACCGGCGCGGCATCCTGAGACGTCGCTCGAGTGGCTGCAACGCGAGTCGCAGGAGCGCCGCGACGACGATCGCCGCAACGAGCGCGATCGCGACGTGATGCCCTTGGTGGACCGCCGTGGCCGAGGTCGGGTGAAAGCCCGTGAGCGCCGCGGCGTGGTAGCTGATCACCAGCACGACGGCGCTCGGCACCCCGGCCGCAACGAACGTCGGCAGCGTCCCCCGGGCACGGGCGAACACGACGAACAAGATCGCGCCGAGGATCAGCACGCCGATCGACCCGCGCGACAGCGTGAAGTACAGCGTGGTCACCAGCAGCGGCAGCGCCGCGGTCGCGGTCACCCGGACCCACAGGCGTTCGCGCGCGGAGCAGGCGAACTGGAGCGCCACGACGACTCCGACTGCGACGAGCATGCCGAGCGCGTTCCAGTAGGTCAGCGGGTAGCTCAGCCGGTCCTCGGACACATCGGGCGCCAGCGGCCACACGCGCGGAAGCAGTCGGGTGATGATCGCGACGGTCGCAACCACAACGATCGCGACTGCCAGACCGCCCAGCAGCGCGCGCAGCCGCTCGCGACGCGCCGGCCATAGCGCCGTCAGCGTCAGCGCGAGCGTATACATCATCGACCGGTCGAACTCGATCAGGGCTCGCGACGGCGAGTGCGACCACCACGCGGAGGCAAGCGTCCAGACGCTGAACAACGCCATCCCGGCGACCGCGGTCGTGGCGAGCGAGCCGATCCCGACCAGCGGACGGGCGGCGAGGGTCAATTGGGCGAGCAGGCACACGAGCAGGACGATCGCGACGACCGCGGGCGGGATCACGAAGAACCCGCCCGCGTTGAAGCTCAGGTAGAGGGTGATCGCCGCGATCCCGACGAACGACGCGGCCGCCTGAGGATCGAGTCTGCGCAGGCGAGCGCCGAGCGCGGTCCTGGCGGTCGATGCGTCGACGGTGTGCTGGGTGGTCAAGGGCGGCTTTTCCCAGCCGCGCGGATGCGGATTCCTTCGCGGGCAACGACCGAGCTAGAGCGACGTGGCGACTTCAACGATGCCACGTCGGCGGACGGAATGACCTGACGTGCGCCGCGCCCTCGCTCATCTGTAGCGTGCCGCGGCGGCGCCCACCAGGAGTTGGATCGCAAACGGAACGCCGTCCAGCAGGTATCGACGCGCCAGGCGCCGCGGCTCTTGGTAGATCCGCCAGAGCCACTCCAAGCCGCTTCGCTGAATCGCCCGAGGAGCTCGTTTCACGTCACCTGAGACGAAGCTGAGGCTGACGCCCAAGCCGAGGAACCAGGCGCTGGGAAGCGCTTGGCGCAGACGTGAGATCACGTTCTCTGCCATCGGCGAGGGCAGGCCGACGAGCACGAGGTCTGGCGTAGACGATGCCACCAGCTCGGAGATGGCGGTCATCTGATCGGGATCGGCGATGAAGCCGGGCGCCGGATAGTAATCACCAGCGACCTGGAGCCCGGGGAAGCGTTGCTGCAGACGCGTGCCGGCCGCGCGGGCAACGCCGGGTGCGCCGCCGAGCAGGAAGATGGAGCGGTCACGCTGGGCGGCCGACGCGCTGACTGTCCAGATCAGATCGGAACCCGCAACTCGGCATGGCAATGGGGTGCGCTGGAGCCGGCTCGCCCAGACCAGCGGGAAGCCGTCGGCCAGCACCAGCTCGGCCTCACCGTATGCAGCTCGCACCGATGGGTCTCTGACGTAGCGCCGCAGATGATCGAGGTTCGGCGTGAGCACGGTGCCGCCGCGGCCTCTATCGAGTGCCGAGAAGATGCTGCTGATCGCCTCAGCTTCGGTGAGCGGGTCAATGGCGAGTCCACGTAGCGAGATGCGATCGCGGCGCTCCGCTCTGCCTTCGCTGTGCATCATCTCGCTCAAGGCGTGTATGAGGATTCGAGGAGCTTCCGGTAGATCGCGTCGATCCGCGCGATCACCTTTGGCTCGCTGAGCTCCGCGACCCGTTCCCGAGCCGACCCACCGAGCCGAACCACTCGCGCCGGATCGTCGACGAGCGCCGCAACGGCCGCAACGAACGCATCCCCCTCACCCGGCGCAACGATCACCCCGTCGACGTCGTCGCGCAGCACATCCGGAATCCCGCCCACCGCGGTGGCGACGACCGCTCGACCATACGCCATTGCCTCCAGCAGCGCGACCGGCAAGCCCTCCGAGCGCGAGGGGATCAACACGATGCCGGCCTCGTCCAGCGCCGTCGCCTTGGCCTCGTCGTCCAGCCATGCGCTCCACCGCACCCGATCGCCTTCGAGCGCGACCAGCTCCTGTGGAGGCTCCCCTGGACCGGCGAGCTGGACCCGCAGCCGTGGCGAGGCCTCGAGCAGCGCGGGCAAGGCGCGGACGAGGTCGACTCCGCCCTTCGCCGGATCGAAGAAACCCCCGAGGAACAGCGCCGCGTCCGCCGTGGCCGATTTCGGAGACGCCGGCGCGACCGGCGCGGCGTTGGGAAGCACGCCCACCTCCGGGAGATCGAAGGCAGCTGCCAGCGCGCTTGAGCCCGCTTCCGAGACGCTGACGATCGCCTGAGTACGTCTGAGTGCGAAACGCAACACGCTCCGGGTGGCGGGCGTCAGGTTGGCGACGAACGCATCGATATCCCCCGGACCGGCGTGCAACTGCAGCAGCACGGGATGCCGAAAGGCCCGGGCGATCAGAATCCCGATCGCCTTGCGGTACAAGCTTCCGCGGACCGACGCGTGCAGGTGCACCAACCCTCGCGGGTGGCGCACGCACCAGATGAACAATCGACAGAGGCCAGAGATCGCGACCCGAACGCGGAGCGCCGTCGAACCGACCCGATGCATCGTGATCGAATCGAGCTCGTAGCGCTCGGCCAGCTCCGACGACAGCAGGCCTCGTACGACCGCTGCCATCCCGCCGCGCCCCCAGGGATCGGGAGTGACGTGGACGACCGCTGGCCGGCCACCGGGGATGGGTTCGCTGGCGTCCGCCATTCAACGTCGCGCGCGACGCGCGTAACCCTTGACCCGGCGCACGGCGTGGGCAGCCCTTGCGCCGGTCTTGGTCATCACGAATCCGCGAGTGGCCTGTGACGTCAACAGCCTGAAGCGTGAGAACGAGTCGACCCGGAAGACCCCCACCCGCGCCCACCGCAGCGGAACCGCCAAGGTGCTGCCGACCGGGATCGTCGCGCCGAACGCATAGCCCGCCGCGCCAGCGGCGGCCACCACGCGCGCGTTCAGGTCGCTGTACGGGTAGGCCACGGTCCGACACGGCAGCTGCATCTGCTCCTCGATTTCCCGCCGTGAGCGGATCAGCTCCTCGGCGAGCGCGTCTGGCCCCAAGCGGGTCAGGTGCGGATGCGTGCACGTGTGAGAACCGACCTCCCAGCCGGCGGCCGCGACCGTACGCAGCTGATCCCAGTCCATGCAGATCAGCTCGGAGGCATGCGGCCCCTGGGCGGCGTGCTCGAACCCCTCCCACCCGGTCGGCTGGCCCGTGCCGATGTGATCGGTGGGAGCGAACACGGTGGCGACCACGCCGAGTGCCCGCAGCATCGGAAACGCGATCTCGAACACCGATCGATGGGCGTCGTCGAACGTGACCGCCATCACCCGCCCGTTCGGCGGGGTGCTGAGCGCGCAATCGAACGTCACCGCCCTGTACCCGCGCTCGAGCAGGTAGAGCATCTGCTGGCGCAGCTGGCCCGGGGTGACCGTGGTCACTGCGTCCCAGTGGTCGCTCACGGCATGATACGCCAGCACCAGAACGTCGCTTGGGCCATCGTCGGCGTAGTCGATCATGCTCGTCCCCACGTGTTCGTATGCACAGGATATGTGCACCGCGCACGCGGCGCGGGCACATTCGATTCTTATACTGCTACCCGGTGTCGGCGCTCCTAGACCAGGCTGCCGATCGGACGCCACCGATCGCCGTCGCCATCGTGTCGTGGAACACACGGGAGCTGTTGGAGCAGGCGCTCCGGTCGCTCGTACCCGACGCGGAGGCCGGTCGCGCTCAGGTCTGGGTCGTCGACAACGGCTCCACGGACGGCTCAGCGGCGATGGTGCGAGAGCGCCATCCGTGGGTCACGCTCGTCGCCTCGGAGGAGAACCTCGGCTTTGGTGCTGCCATCAATCTCGTCGCCGAGCGGACTCGCGGACCATGGCTGGTTGCCTCCAACGCCGACGTCATGGTCACGCCCGGAACGCTCGCACAGCTGCAACGGACGGCCGAGCGGCACCCCCGAGTCGGCATGGTCGGCCCTCGGCTGCTGCTGCTCGACGGCTCGACGCAGCCGTCCGTCCAGCCGTTTCCGGGCTTGCGCATCGCGATCCTCTCGGCGTTGCACGCGGACCGCTTCAGCGCGAGAGCGGCGCGTGCCATGCGAACCGTGGATGCCTGGGAGTCGGACGCCGCGGCGCCCGTCCCGTGGGTCACCGGCGCCCTCGCGCTGATCGCGCGGGCGGCGTTCGAACAGGCCGGTGGCTTCGATCCAGACCAGTGGCTGTACGGCGAGGATCTTGACCTCTGCTGGCGGATCCGCGCCTGCGGGTGGCAGATCGCCTACGACCCCGGGGCCTGCGCACATCACGCGCACTCCGCGGCGGCGACGCTTCGCTTCGGGCAGGCAGCCCTGGACTCCCACATCGCCGCCGTCAACCATCTGTGGATGTTGCGGCGCCGGGGTGCGTTCCAGACGCGGGCGTCGGCTGTGCTGGGGGTGATCGACGCAGCCTCCAGAACGGCGGTGCTGACGCCGGCCGCGCGCCGAGCCCCCAGCCGCTTCGGCGATCGCGCCGGCCGCGCCCGCTGGGCGCTGCGCCAACAGTTCCTGGGTCTGCGTTCGGAACGCTGGCTCGCCCAACACGCCAGACGCGCCCGCGACGGCGACTGACGCCCGGCTCTCAGCGTGGCGCCGGCGGAGGACCGCCGTCGAGCACCACCGCTCGCGGCGGCGTGCCCCGGGCGGCACCCTCGATCACCGCCGCGTAGCTGCGAACCATCGCCGAAGCGTCGAACGCATCGCCGGCGCGCCTCGCGAGTGCGGCAAACCGCTCCCGCGCCACCGGGTCGGCCATCCGCCGGCAGGCCGCGGTGAAGGCGTCCGGGTCGTCGGCCGTTACGGCGATCCCGGCCCCCGTCTCCGCCAGGAGGGCTCCGACGTCACCGACGTCGTTCGCGACCATCGGAACGCCGACCGCGATCGTCTCCGCGACAACCATCGGCATCGCCTCCGCCCGTGACGGCAGCACCGCGAAGTCGGCCAGGCCGAGATACGGCGCGACCCGATCACGTACGCCCAGGATGTGCGCCCATGGCTCTCCGGCCGACTCCTGCTCCAACGCGGTGCGATCCTCTCCATCCCCCAGGAACAACACGTGCACGTCGAGTCCATCTGAGCGCAGTGCACGGGCGGTGGCGAGCGTCTGCCGCTGGTTCTTCAGCGCGGTCAGCCTGGCGACGTGGATGATCACGAGCGCGTCATCGCCGATCCCCAGCGCGGCGCGCCCACCGTCCGCGGCGGCCACGTCGAGCGCGTCGCGGCGCAGCTGGTCGACCGGGACCCCGTTCGGGATCAACACGAGCTTGCGATCCGCCACGCCCTCGGAGCGCAGCAGCGGAAGCTGTGCGCGAGCGCACGCCACCGTCACATACGTCAACGGATCCAGCAGCCGGTTGTGCGCGGCGATCCACCGAGCACGAGGCTTTCCCGACACCGAGACCTCCAGTGAACGATACACCGAGTGCTCGACGGCGATCACCGGGCGACGGGCCACGATCGCAGCCACGCGCCCCCAGAATGTCGTGTCCCAGTTCGACGCGACGACCACGTCCGCGCGTCGTGCCAGCCGAATCATCGTCGGAATCCGGCGCGCGCGCTCGGCCCGGGACAGCGCGCCCAACTCCACGACCGTCACGCCGGCGTCGACCAGTCGCTCCCGATCCGACGCCGGGGACTCGCCGATGCACAGCAGCGTCACATCGTGTCCGAGCTCGACGAGGCCCACCGCCAAGCTTGCGATCTGCCGCTCGGCGCCGGCCGGACCCAGGAACTGCGTGGCCAGCAGGATCCGTAGCCGGACGGGCCTGCCGGCACCGTCGCCGAGCGTCTGGCGGCTCTCACCGGGCACGGCTCAGGCCGCCGCCGAGGGCTTCGCCGGCCATCTCAGGGCCAGCCGCTGCGGCAGGATGCCGAGCCATGACGCCAGCGGCCAGTAGACCGCGCCGTAACAGGCCACGAGCATGGCCAGCAGCACCCCGGCGCGCACGCGCGTGTCGCCGAGGTGCGCCGTGGCCAGGACCGGCGCGACGAACGGCACCGCTGTCACCACCGCGAGCAGGGCCGCGGGTTCGATCGCCTCTCGCATGTCGGCGAGCGTGAGCCCGTAGGTACGAGCGAATCTGACGATGAAGCCGATGCTGAACGAGCCGACCGCCACGACGGTCCCGGCAACGACTCCGGCCAGCCCGAACACCGGCGCCAACCCCAGCGTGAGCACAGCGTTGAACCCCGCCATGGAGATGGCATTGCGCGATGTCAGATCCGTTCGACCGTCGGCGAGCGCGACCGTCGACGGCACGCCGGTGGCGACGTTGATCGCATACACGACGTCGAGCGCGATCAGGATAGGTACGACTCCGTGGTCGCCGGTCGATCCGAGCCACAGCGTGAACACGAACGGCGCTCCGAGCGCGCTGACGACGAAGATCGGGAATGAGACCCCCAGCACCAGCGGCATATAACGGACCGCCATGCGGCGCACGGCCGTGCGGCCTTCGGTGGTGATCGCCGCGGCCGTCGTCGGGATCATCATCCCGATCGAGATCACTCCCATGTTCCGCACCGCGGAGGCGACGCTCGAGGCGAGCTGGTAGATGCCCGCGGCCGCCGGACCGACCAGCAGCCCGATCACAAGCTTGTCGGTCTGGAGATTGACCACATCGGCAATCCAGGTGATCTGCGACCGCAGCGAATACGCCAGCACCTGCCTGATGATCCTGCGCGACGGAATCCTGACGACGTTCCCGCGCCAGACCAGGGGAATGGTGATCACGACGAGGATCGCCCCGATCGTCTCGGCGCCGGCGTTGAACCACGCGTAGCGAACGAGCGAGTGAGCCGTCAGGAGCGCGAACACGCTCGCGCCGAAGTTGATCGAGTTCCCCAGGACGACCGCGGTGTTCGCCGGCACGGTTCGCCGCAGACCCTGCGACAGACCCTGTAATACGGCGCTGTATCCCTGCACGATGAAGATCACCGCCTGCGCGAGCAACAGCTGCCGCATCTGGGCGCCGTCGACATGACCGAGCACGTCCGCGAGCGGCGGACCGGCGAACCAGGCGATCGGCAGCAGTAGCGCGGTGATGCCCGTGATCACGAGCAGCCCCAGTCCCATGCATTCCTGGATCGAACGCCGATCGTCTGAGCTGTCGTAGACCGCGATGAATCGAGACAGCGCTCGGCTGACACCGGGATCCAGGACGCTGATGTAGGTGGCGATCGATCCCACGACGGTCCAGACGCCGAACAGCGTCAGCCCGAGCCGGTCGATCATGATCGGCGCCAGCAGGAAGCTATATACCTGGGCCGAGAGGAACGTGACGGCCTGCGCAAGCGTGTTTCGGAACATGCTCGCGGGCGTCAGCCGGCGCGGCGACGGCGAGCGACCGCCCCCGGACCGAGGTACCTCTCGTAGGCCTCGATCGTTCGCTCGGCGACCATCGGCCAACCGGCCCCGTCCTCCATCGTTCGCAGCGCCGCGCCGCGCATCTGCTCCAGGCGGATACGGTCGCCGAGCACCTCGTCGAGAGCCCGGGCGAGCGCGTCCGCATCGCCGGCGGGGACGAGTACGCCCGAGTCGTCGGAAACCAGCTCCGGTAATCCGCCGACGTCGGTGGCGATCAGCGGCCGGCCGTGCGCCTTCGCCAGCGAGCCGACACCGCTCTGGCTCGCCTCGACGTACGGGAGCGCGACGATCGACGCGGAGCCGAACAGGCCGGCAAGCTCGCGCTCGGCGATATGGCGACGATGGACCACGACCCGGGGATCGCGCAGGGCTGGGTGCTCGGGAAGCGTTCCCTCGCCGGCGATCGTCAGCGTCACGTCGGGACGGGGACGCCACAGGCGCTCGAGCGCGTCGAGCAGAACCGTCAAGCCCTTGTACTCCCTGATCCGCCCGAAGAAGAGGATCGAAGGGATCTGCGGCAGCGGTTGCGAATCGCCGCGATCGACCCCGTGAGGGACGACGACGATCGGCGCCCGAGTGAGCGCCTGCTCCAACAGTTGGTCCCGCAGCCGATCGGCGTGAACGAACACGAGCCCCGCCCAGCGCTGCACCTGCTTGACGAAGAGCGCGTGATGACGCGAAATCGGGTCGCCCGGATGGGCTTGCAAATCGTGGATCGTGATCGCGTAGGCGTACGGGCGCAGATCGGCGGCCAGCAGCAGCCGCGGGTCGTTGTCAACACACGGCTGAATATGGGTCACCCGTGGTTTCAGCTGATGGACCTCACGGCGACGTCTCCCCAGCGAGAGCCATCCCCGCGGGTCGCGAACCCGACCCTCGATCTCCAGGAACCGCTGTTCGGGTCCCAGATGATCGTCCATGTACCGACGCATGGCGCCCGGCTCGCTGCCGAACGCGGCATCATGTCGACGCCCGACCATCACCGGCTCCCAGCCGTTGGCGCGTAGCCCCTCGGCGAGGCCGGTCTGGTAGCGGATGAAGTAGTCGCAGACCAGCAGCGCCCGCGGTCGCGGGGAAGCCTGGACACTCATGCGCGGCTCGCCGCGGGTTGGGCCAACCCAACCTGCGGAAGCTGATCCGCCGCCGGCCGCAGCGCAAAGATCGCGCCTGCGGACAGCGACAGTGCGGTCAGGTATGCCGCGTCGGTGAAGCTCAGCATCACGATCGCGGTCAACGACAGCCCGAGCACGCCGATCCCCAGCATCTTTGACTCGATCGGCACCCCCACCATGAACGCGTTGCGGATCGTCATCAGCAGGAACAGGATCCAAGCTGCGACTCCTGGGATTCCGGTGATCACCAACAAGTACAGGTATTGGTTCTGCAGGAACAGTCGAGCCGTGTAGCTGACCAGATTGCCGGAGCCCGTCGCGATGATCGCCCCATACGACACGCCTGGACCGATCCCGATCGCCAGGTTGTGCTTGGCTGTTGCCCAGCCCTGCTGGTCCTCGTAGTCGCGGTCGCTCGCCGAGCTCGACCCTTGCACCGCCTTGGGGTTCAGGAGCGTCGAGGCCCGCGTCGCCAGCGGCGCCAGTGGCGACGGCGCGGTGCTGCCGCCGGGGGGCACGACGATCAGCACCGCGATCGCCGCCACCAGCGCGACCAGCGCCATGATCAACCGTCCGCGCACCCGAGGACCGGCGATCAGCATGACGAGGACGAGCGAGAACACGTCGACCACCCACATGTTCCGGTTCTGGGAGATGAGGATGACGATCACGAGCCAGGGCAGGCAGATCAGCCACAGCCGATGCGGCCGGCGGTTGCGGATCAACCACACGACCAGCACCCAAAGCAGCATGAACGCGAGGCCGAGGCCCGGCATCCTCACTCGGAGGAACGAGGTACCTGGCGTGTTCACCATGTTCCCGGAGGCCTGAAAGATCGTGTTGGCGTCGCCGCTCAGCGCGACGGCGAGCCCGACGACGCCGCTGAGGGCGCCGAGCACGATCCCGGTGGCGAGCAGGATACCGAGGCGCCGGCGATCGGGCGCGAGGCGCACCACCACCCAGAAGTACGTCATCACGAAGAACACGCGGCCCCAGGTGATCGCGTTGTTCAGCGTGGTCGTGTGGGCCTCCACCGCCAGCGCCGTCGAGAACAGGAGGATCGCCAGGAATGCGGCCAGCGCGGCGCCTGCGGATCCTCCCATCGTCCTGCGGCGAGGCCGGAGGATCGCGCGGAGCAGCAGCACCGCCAGCACCACCTCGTGGCCGTACAGCGTGCGCCCTGCGGCGACAAAGACGTAGTGCCCGGAGTCGACGATCCCCGCCGCGAGGAACATATATACAGCGCACCCGGCCAGCGGAAAGCTCCAGATCAACCAGCAGACCACGACGGCGGCGACGAGGCCGATCGCGTACTTGGAGTGGCTGGAGGCGACGCCGACACCGATCACGACCTCGACCAGCAGCGCCGCGCCGACCACCAGCGCGGCACGTCTGAGATCTCGCCCCGGCGACCAGCGGCGGCGCCGAAACTCAGCTGCCGTAGCGGTAATACTTGCCACGCCGTGCGCGCCGTGTGAAGTTCACAACCAGCCCGACTGGATGGCCACGCAGCATGGAGATCCGTCGGCGCAGATCTATAGCCGCCTTGGTTGTCGTGTGCCCCAGTGCGGCGACGATCAGGATCGCCGATACGGCAGGAATCAATGTCAACCCATCGCTGACGCTCGTGAACGCCGGCGCATCGAGCAGCACGATGTCATAGCGGCGTTCAAGCTCGTCGAGGACTTCCCGCATCCGGGCACTGTCGATCAGCTCCGACGGATTCGGCGGTATCTCTCCGGCCGGCAGGATCGCCAACGCCCGCGGTTGGTCTCCGGACGTCGGCGGAAGTGGTTCGCTGATCAGCGCCTCGTCGAGGTCCTCGCCGATCAGGACGGACGAGAGGCCACGGCCATCATGCCCGGGTGACCCCTGCTTGTGCAGATCGAGCTCGACCAGCACGACCCGATCGCCCATCGACGCCATCGTCTGCGCCAGCGAGCGCGCGACGGTCGATTTGCCGTCCTCGGGCAACGGGCTTGCGATCAGGACCGAACGCAGGTCTCGGTCGACGTTGACGTATCGCAGGCTCGTCCGCAGGGTCCTGAACCGCTCCGCCACCTCGAACGTCAGTTCCCCGCGCGACAACTCACGGACCCGCGGGATTTCGACGAGGACGGGCAAACCGTAGATCCGCTCAAACTCCTGCTCATCGGCGATCCTGTGGTCCAGTCGCTCGAGCACCGCTGCGAGGATCAACCCCAACACGAGCCCAACGACCACACCGAGGACGACGTTGCGCTTGGTCTTCGGCGACGACGGACTGGTCGGTGCGGACGCCTGCTGCACGACCGTCGCCAGCCCCTGATTGAGCGCTTCGGCGTTCTGCACCGTCGCCAGCTGTCCCTTGAGCGTGCGACCCTCCGTCCCGGACTGGTCGGCCGGCGACAGCTTGGCGATGTTCGCCGCGATCTGTGTGGCGGCATCGGCCAGCGTCGACGCGTTGTAGCTCTTGGAAAATGCGACGAATCCCTTCGCATATGCGTTCGCGATTGCGGCGGCGAGCTGCGGGGAGCCGGACACCGCGCTGACCGTGGCATAGCTGGAGCCGTCCGAGCCCAGCGAGGCGGTCACGGCGCCTTTGATCTCGGCAGCCGAGAGCTTTCCACCGGTGGTCTGAGCGGCGAACGTCGAGACGGCCGGGAGCGACAGCAGCGAGCCGTTCGTCGCCGCCTGACCCGTCGGGTCCAGCGCTGCGTTGCTGCTCGCGCTGTTGGGCAGGATGCCCTGCGTCGGGCTGCCGAACAGCAGGCCGGACTTGGCCGTGTACTGCGTCGACTGGTGCTCAGAGTAAGCGAACGCGATCACCGTGACGATCACCAGGGCCTGCAGCACCACCCACTTGCGCCGCCGCAGGATCTGCCCGATCTGCTCGACCAGCGTCTCCTCCGGCGGTTGCCAGCCTCCCGGTCGACCAGCATGCGCCGCGTCTGGAAGCACGCCTTCAGCGGGCGGTACGTCCGCAAACGGATCAAAGGTCTGCGCCATTACGACACACCCGGATTAGCAGTTGATCTGCTCATATCGATGTATTTGTGACGCTCACGCCAAAATCGATTTGGCAGCGGCGTGCGCTCCCAAGCGGGCCTGCCGGCAGGAACGGTAGCAAGCGCATCCACGCTCACGTCCCGTGCGTCATCAGCGTTTGGCCAGGCGGGGAGTCGATGTCCGGGCGGTCCGATCCGCCGCACGCGTTCGGCGCAACCCGCCGAAGCTCGGCCTCGAGCTCGTCATCGAGCAGCTCGTGCATATAGCGCTGCAGCCACAGCGGACGCAGCGTGTGGTCGTTCCCGGTGCCGGACTGCAGTCGCGCGTCGGTGACCAGTCGCAGGTTCGGCCATCGCGCGAGCCGCGCCACGTACCCGTCGAGCTCGAACTCCTCGTGCAGCGGCTCCTCCCCCGTAAACAGCAGCACCCCCCGACCGCCCCGATCGCGAAGGCGATCGAACGCCTGCTCGAGCTCGTCGGCACTGACACCGTCATCCCGGTGCGTGCGCATCGGCGTCGCGATCCGCGCCGAGATCGCCGCGATCACCGTACGTCCCAGCGCCACCGCCACGGCCACCAGCCGCCGAGGTGACGTGCCGCCGCTCAGCACCCGCCGCCAGGAGTCCGAGCTGATCATGCTGCGACGGACACGCCGCTGTTCGCGGATCGCCAACAGCTCCGGGATCGCCAACAGCTCGGGGTCGAATATCAACAGACGTGGATTGATCATCACGGCCGAGGTCACGCGTCGGTCGGTGATCGCCGTGTGGAACGCCCAGTACGCGCCTGAGCACAGACCGAGGAGCATGAACCGGTCGGGCAATCCGCGAGCGGATAACGCGTCCATCACGCGCCGAACGTCGGCGGCGAACTCAGGCACGTAGAACGAGGCGAGATCGGCGAACCGTTCGCCGTCACCATCGGCGTCACCGATCGCCTCGAGATCGAGCCGCACCGTCGGCACTCCACGGCTGGCCCACCGACGTGCGGCCTCGACCCACATGCGGTTGACTCCGATCCGACGCACGGCGCCCGCGTTCAGGAGCAGCACGGTGAGGCCGCGGGAAGGTCCGACCGGCTCGGTCAGAATCCCGAACAGCCGGCGACCGTCCAGGTCGAACCACAATGGCGTCTCGCGGACCCGCTCCCCTGCCGAGCCAACGCCGTCGAGTTCCGCGTGCGCGACGGTGGCGACCGGTGGGTCGTCGTCTTCGCGGGCGCCGTCGGTGACGGATGCCGGTGCGGAGTCCCCGACCGCGACCCGGACCTCTCCAGCCGCGATCCAGTCCCGCGCACGGCCGAGCGTGGCCGACGCAGGCCGAGCGTCCTGCGGCTCGGCCATCAACATGTCGGCGAATCCGTCGCCGGCATCAGAGGTGACCGTCGCACCAGCGCCCGCCAGCGCGCCGCGCAACCGCTCGTCCACCGCGATTCCATCCCGCTCCAGCAGCAGCGCACGCGTCAGACGCAACGGTGGCGGCAGCTGCTCGACGTCGAAGTCCTCCAGTGCCTGCAGCGTCTCCGCGCTGAACATGAAGCCGGCAGTGACGAGCGCGCCGTCGGGGACGACCGGCGGCTCGCCGACGGGCTGCTGCGCCTGCTCCAGGCGGGCGAACGCGCGCTGCTCACGGACGAGCGGCCGCCCACGACCCGCAGCGCCCCAGAGCACGACCTCGTCGATCGGGGCGCCGTCAGCGAGCGCCCGATACAGCGGCAGGCTCCCCAGGCCGAAGCCGACGGCCGCGACCCGTGACGCGCCCGCGCACCCGTCGTGCGGTGTTCGCAGCCACCTCGCCGCCGCGGCGATTGCCGCGACCCATGAGCCAAAGCGACCGGGCGTCCTCGGGCCACCGCTGCTGTCGCCGGTGCCGGGCAGATCGATTCGCAGCGTGCGAAACCCATCGTCGGCGAGTTGACGTGCCCAATCGCGGCGGGCTCGATAGGAGCTGACGTCCTGCCACCCCAGCGGCGGACACAGGAGGACGGCCGTCGTGCGTGCCTGCGCCCGCAAGGATGGATCGTCGACCATACCGAAGACGACGTCGCCACCGACGAGCAGATATAAGGGCTTCGTCAAGAACGGTCCCAATCGGAGGGTACTAGCTCTGCAGGCGCTTTCTGATCAATCGAGTCACCTCGGCGCCGTCGGCACGGCCCTTCGTCTCGCGCATCACCCGTCCGATCAGCGCCCCGATCGCCTTCATGTTCCCGGTTCGCACCTTCTCGGCCGCATCCGGGTCGGCGGCGAGCGCCCGGTCGACCGCGGCCGCCAGCTCGTCGCCGTCGTCGAGCGTGCCGAGCCCCTCGCGCTCGACGATCGTCGCCGGATCGCCGCCCTCGGCGACGAGCATGGTCAGGACGTCCCGGCCGGCGTCGCGGCTGACGCGCTTGGAGGCGACCAGGCCGGCGAGTGCGGCGAGCGCGGCCGGCGCCACCCGGGAGGTTGCCGGGTCGGCGTCTGATCCGATCCGCTCGACCAATTGCGGAATCCAGTTGGACACCTCGACCGGTCCTGCCTCGCCGTCGGCAGCCAGCGCCGCCTCGAAGTAGTCGGCCAGCTCACTGCGGAACACGAGTTCCCGCGCGCGCCCGGCGTTGACGCCCAGCTCGTGCTCGAACCGCAGCGCGCGGGCCGCCGGCAGCTCCGGCACCGCGGCGCGGGCAGCGGCGAGCATCTCCTCGGTGACCACCAACGGCATCAGATCGGGCTCGGGGAAGTAGCGGTAGTCGTGCGCCTCCTCCTTGGACCGCAGCGATGTCAGCCGGCCGGAGACGGGGTCGTAGTGGAGCGTCTCCTGCAGGACCACCCCGCCGGCCCCGAGCAACTCCGTCTGACGCTCGATCTCGGCCCTGACGCCGCGTTCGAGGAAGCGGAACGAGTTCATGTTCTTCAGCTCGGTCTTGGTCCCGAGCGTGTCCGAGCCGGCGCGGCGGATCGAGACGTTGGCGTCGCAGCGCAGTGAGCCCTCGTCCATGTTGACGTCCGAGACGCCTAGTTGGCGCAGCGTCACCCGCAGCAGCGTCAGGAACTCGTGGGCCTGCTCGGCCGAGCCCAGATCGGGCTCGGTGACGATCTCCACCAGCGGCGTGCCGCAGCGGTTGTAGTCGACGACGCTGCGATCCGAGCCGTGGATCCGGCCGCTCTGCCCCACGTGCACGAGCTTGGCCGCGTCCTCCTCCAGGTGGACCCGGTGGATCCGGACGCCGCCGAGTTCGCCGCCGAGGCAGATGGGTACGTCGTACTGGGAGATCTGGTACCCCTTCGGCGAGTCTGGATAGAAGTAGTTCTTGCGGTGAAACAACGACCGCGGAGCGACCTCCGAGCCGAGCGCCAGGCCGATCCGGAGGGCGAACTCGACCGCGCGAGCGTTGGTCACCGGCAGCGCGCCCGGCAGGCCCAGGCAGACCGGGCAGGTGTGGATGTTCGGCGGGTCGCCGAACGATAGCTCGCAGCCGCAGAACATCTTCGTCCGCGTCTTCAGCTGAACGTGGATCTCCAATCCGATGACCGGCTCGTAGGCACTCACGCTGATCGCGCCTCGCGAGCGTCGAAGCCGATCGCGCGCTCCAGCGCGTACGCCGCGTCCAGCAGCCGGTTCTCGCTGAACGCGGGTCCGGCCAGCTGGAAGCCGACCGGGAGCCCGTCGGACAGACCGGACGGGATCGAGATCGCTGGGATCCCCGCCAGCGGCATCGGCACCGTGCAGAAATCGTTCAGATACATCGCCAGCGGATCGTCGGTCTTGGCTCCCAGTTCGAATGCGGTCCATGGGCTGGTCGGCGTGACGACGAAGTGAAACTCGGAGAAGACCGCGGCGAAGTCCTCGGCGATCTTCGTGCGAACCTTCTGCGCGGCCCCGTAGTAGGCGTCGTAGTAGCCGCTTGACAGAGCGTACGTGCCGAGCATGATCCGGCGCTTGACCTCGGGCCCAAAGCCCTCGCCCCGGGTGCGCCCGTACATCGTCTCGAGATCGGCGTCGCCGGCGACTCGCAGCCCGAAGCGGACGCCGTCGTACCGCGCGAGGTTGGCGGACGCCTCGGCGGGCGCGATCAGGTAGTAGGCGGACAGCGCGTGCGGCGCGTGCGGCAGCCGGCACGTGTCGACCGTCGCGCCGAGCCCCTCGGCGAGCTTCAGCGCGGCCTCGAAGCTCGCGCGCACGCCGGGCTCGATACCCGTGCCGTCCTCTGCGCCGCCGCCAAGCAGCTCCTCGGGGATCCCGAGCCGGATCCCGTTCAGATCCTCCGCGGTCGGCACCGTGATCGGCTCGGGCATCGCGATCGAGGTCGAATCCCGCGGATCGTGGCCGACCATGTGCGAGAGCAGCAGCGCCGCATCGGTCACGTCACGGGTCAGCGGCCCCGCCTGATCCAACGACGACGCGAACGCGATCATCCCGTAGCGCGAGCACGCCCCGTAGGTGGGCTTGAGCCCCACGATCCCGCACAGCGCCGCCGGCTGACGGATCGATCCGCCGGTGTCGGTGCCGATCGCCCACGGGGCGATCCCGGCGGCGACCGCCGCGGCGCTGCCGCCCGAAGATCCTCCGGGGACCCGGCGGCGATCCCACGGGTTCAGCACGGGACCGAACGCCGAGTTCTCAGTCGAGGACCCCATCGCGAACTCGTCCTGGTTGGTCTTGCCCAGCAACGTCGCGCCGGCCGTCAGCAACTTGTCGACGACGGTCGCGGTGTACGGCGGCCGGTAGCCCTTAAGGATCTTCGAGCCCGCCTGGCTGGGGATCCCGATCGTGCAGAACAGGTCCTTGACCGCGAGCGGGAGACCCGCCAGCCGCGTATCGGGGCCGGGGATCGGGTCCGGCGCGCCGTCGGCGACCCACGTGTACGCGTTCAGATCGTCGGCGGCGGCACGCTCGCGGTAGGCCTCAAACAGCTCGCGCGCGCCGACTTCACGCGCGCGGAGCTTCGCGACCGCCTCGGCCGCGGTCAGTTCGATCCACGCGCTCATTCGCCGCTCGGACCGGGGCTGGGGACGCCGAAACCTCCGTCGACCGGCTCGGGGGCCGCGGCCAGCACCGCGTCGCGGTCCAGGCACGGGATCGGCTGGTCGGCGCGCATCACGCCGGCGAGGTCGACCGCATGCGAGGTCGGCTCGACCTGTTCGAGATCGAGCTCCCGAATGCGGTCGACGTGATCGAGCACGGCCGACAGCTCGACCGCCATCTTCTGCAGCTCATCCTCGTCCAGTTGCAACCGCGCGAGCTTCGCAACGTGCAACACCTGTTCGCGCTCCAACACCGAGCTGATTCTAGGGGCCAGGACTTCGCAACTGACTGCGGCAATCGCGTCGGCGACTTGCTCATGATCGATCGGATAAATTGGGGCCGTGCAATCACTCGCGTAGGGACGCGGGCACTAGCATGAGCGCTGCCGCGATCGACCTCGGCGCCCCACTCGTATGGATCGATGAACAAGCAGCGGCTCATCAGCGCCCTTGATTGGCGGGCCCGCCAGATCGCCCAGCGGCTATATGTGCAACCCGGACGGTTTGCTGCATGGGGTCCGGGCAGTCTGATCGATCTCCCGGCGCGCATCTGGGGCCGTGAGCACATCGAGATCGGGTCTGGGGTGTACATCGCCGCCGGCGCTGTCATCGGCGCGCACACCGCCCTCAACGGCAACACGTACTCGCCGCGGATCAACATCGGCAACCGCACGAGGATCGGTCAGTCTGTGATGCTGTCGTGCACGAAGGAGATCTCGATCGGAGCAGGGGTCTTGTTGTCCGACCGTGTGTTCATCGGCGACTCCTATCACGACTATCGCGACGTGACGCTACCTGCGGTCGACCAACCGTTCAGCGACCCGCGACCGGTCAAGATCGAAGACGGTGCGTTCTTGGGCGTCGGATGCGTGATCCTCCCCGGAGTGAGCATCGGACAAAACGGCTATGTCGCGGCAAACGCCGTGGTCACGAAGGATGTGCCTGCGTTCACGATCGTTGCCGGTAATCCCGCCCGCCCCGTCCGGCAGTGGGACGGCAGTGCGTGGACCAGTGCCGGAGCCGGAAGCCTCTAGCGGCTTCGGGAATGCTGCACTCGTCTCCCGTTTGAGTCACGAGATGTCCGGCGGCAGCCGCACGACCTCGATCGGCCGGTCCGGACCTGGCGGCCAGCCCTGCTCGATCCGCAGCGACGCGAACATCCCCACGAGCATCGCCAGCGACGCCGCCAGCCCCAGGAACGCGCCCGGACACAGGCTGGCGCCGGTGCTCGCCAGCCGGACGATCAGCAACAACAACGCGATCGCCGTCACCACCAGGCTGACGACATCGAGCGCGACGCTCAGCGCCGGCCCGCGTGCGAGCGCCTGCGCCAGCACCGTCACGATCACGAGCGCGACGGACACCAGCAGCAGCCAGCGCAACGCCGGCAACGCCTGCCAGCCGTCACGCGGAGGCGAGCCGTCGTACCAGTTCAACGCAAACAGGAACACGGCCAACGCGACGGCGCCCGCCGCCGCCAGCGACTCGCTGAACCGCAGTCGGGCGATCGGCTGCCTCATCGCGTCTCGCTGTCGGGAGGGCGGACGGGTCCGGGTCCGGAGGCGGTCGGCGACTGCGCCGCGCCGGACGGATCCGGCGCGTCCGACGGCCGTGGCGTCGGCCGGCGACCCGGGCGGTGTCTGATCGTCGCCGGCCGTGAGCGGCGCTCGACGATCGACTCGTGACCGCCGAGCGCGACTCCGAGCGCGCAGCCGAGCCCGAGCAGCGCACCGAGCTTCTGGTCGAGCACCTTGTCGGCCGACGGCAACACGATCAGGACCCGGTAGATCAGCAATCCCGAGCACAGCAAGCCCAGTGCGGTCACGAGCCGGCTGGCGTCGGTCTGGCGCCCATGCTCGCGCTGAGAGATCCGCAGCCCGACCGCGCCGACGGCGACGATCGCGGTCAGCACGATCACCCATCGCACATCCGTGAGCCCGTCCCACCCGGTCTCGGTGCCCGACACGGCGGGCCGGGCATAGGTCGGATCGGGCACGCCGGCGACCCCGTACCACTTGGTCGCCAGCAGCAGGATCAGCAGCGCAAGCGCGCAGCCGGCGCTGATCAGCTCGCCCACCCCGGGTCGGGACTGAGTCATCTACCGCTTGCTGATCGGTGCCATGTCGGCGACCAGCTTGCGCTCGGAGCGGTCCTTGGAGAAGCGGATCACGACGATCCCGCCGGGCTCGACCCCGGTCACGACGCCATCGCCGAACGCCGCGTGCACCACGTCGTCGCCGAGCCGGAACGCGTTTGGCGGCGGGTCGTCAGGCGCGGGCAGCTCGCCATCCCAGCCCTCGCCCGCCGAGCGGAAGCGATTCGCCGGGCTCGAGTCCCACGAGGTCGCGCGGGCGCGCGCGGCGCGAAAGCCGCGCGGCCGCTGGCTCTCGAGGTCGGTCAGCTGCGTCGGGATCTCGGACAGGAAGCGACTCGGGCCGCCGAAGTTGCGCGTCCCGAACGTCGTCCGCGACCGTGCCGAGGTCAGATACAGATCACGCTCGGCACGGGTGATCCCGACGTAACAGAGCCGGCGCTCCTCCTCCAGGCCGCCTTCGTCCAGCGCCCGCGAGTGCGGGAACACCCCCTCCTCGCAGCCGATGATGAACACGATCGGGTACTCCAGCCCCTTGGCGTTGTGCAGCGTCATCAGCGTCACGAGGCCCTCGTCGTCGACTCGCACGTCGGCGTCGGCGACGAGCGCGAGCTGCTGCAGGAACTCCTCGAGCGACGGCTCCTCGGTGCTCACGTCGTACTCGGCCGCGACGTTGACGAGCTCCTGTAGGTTCTCGATCCGACCCTGCGCCTCGATCGTGCGCTCGTTCTCCAGCGACTCGAGATAGCCGGTCTCGGTCAACAGCTCGTTGAGCAGCACCGAGATCTCGACGTTCGCCCCCGCCCGTTCGGCGAGCACCTCCATCGTCCCCATGAACCGCCGCAGCGACTTGATCGCGGCGGCGCCGAGCCCGGGCACGTCCTCGGGCGCCGCCGCCAGCTCCCAGACGGTCTCGCCGCTCGTGTTGGAGTACGCCAGCAGCCGGCTGATCGTCGTGTTGCCGATGCCGCGCCGCGGCGAGTTGACGATCCGCGTGAACGAGCCGATGTCCTGGTGGTTGACGAGCACCGTCAGGTACGCGAGCGCGTCCTTGATCTCGGCGCGCTCATAGAACTTGGTGCCGCCGATCACCTGGTAGGCGATCTCCGCCCGCACGAGCGTGTCCTCCAGCACCCGTGACTGCGAGTTGGTCCGGTAGAAGACCGCCACCTCGGCGCGCGACGTTCCCTCGTCCACCAGCCGCTGGATCTCCCCGGTCACGTACCGGGCTTCGGCATGCTCGTCGTCGAGCTCGCGGATCTTGATCGGGTCGCCCTGTCCGATCTCGGTCCACAGCGACTTCGGCTTCTGCCCGCGGTTGTTGGCGATCACCGCGTTGGCGGCGTCGAGGATTGTCTGCGTCGAGCGGTAGTTCTGCTCGAGCTTGACCACGTGCGCGTCGGGGAACGTGTCCTCGAACTCGAGCAGGTTGGTGATGTCGGCCCCGCGGAAGCCATAGATCGAGTTATGGGTGACGATCCCGTTCGCGACGAAGTTATGTGTCTGTGCGACGTCGATGTCGTACACCGGCCGGTCGAGCGTGATCCGGTTGACCGATCTGACCACGTCGTATCCACCCTCCCCGTCGAACATCACCATTCCCGGTCGGACCGCCCTCGCTTCGATCATCGGCAGCGCTCCGGCGACGCCGATGTGAGCCACTCCCGGCGTCGTCAGCACCGCCCCGGCCCCTGACCGATGCGAGAAAGCGTCCATATAGGTCGCTTTCTCGCATGGGAGTGGATCGTGACCCGCAAAGTGCGTGTGCTCGGGAGTGCTGATCAGCCGGCGACCGGACCGCAGCGTGAGCTCGATCCCCTCGGCCGGCTGCGAGCGGTGCTTGCGAGTCACCTCTGAGGCGGCGAACTCCCCGTCACCGTAACCGGACAACACCTGATCGCCGACCCGCACCCGTTCGATCGGCACGCGCTCGCCATCCGCCATCGTCACGAGGGTTCCCTCGATCAGGCACTGCGCATCGTCGCCGACGACGCTCAGGTTGCGGTGCTCGCCGGCCAGCAGCTGCAGCCAGCGGTACTGGGCGTGGTTGGTGTCCTGATACTCGTCGACCAGCACGTGACGGAAGCCGTTGGAGTACCGCTCCCGGACCTCGGGGAACAGCTCCAGCACGTTGACGGCGCGGACCAGCAGGTCGTCGAAGTCCATCGCGTTGGCGCGGTGCAGCTCACGCTCGTAGGAGCGGTACACGTCGGCGACGGTCTGTTCGAAGTAGGAGCCGACCAGCTGGGCGTAGGCGTCCGCGTCGCGCAGCTTGTTCTTGGCGTCGGAGATCTGCGAGCCGATCGAGGCGGGCGTGAACCGCTTGGGGTCGATCCCGAGATCGTCGAGGCAGCGCTTGATCAGGCGACGCGAGTCAGCCGTGTCGTAGATCGTGAACTGGCGCGTGTAGCCGAGCCGCGGCGCCTCGGCGCGCAGCATCCGCGCGCACGCGGAGTGAAACGTCATCACCCACATCGAGCGGACGCGGCGGCCGACCAGCAGCTCGGCGCGGTCACGCATCTCCCCCGCGGCCTTGTTCGTGAAGGTGATCGCCAGGATCTCGTTCGGCTTGGCCGCGTCGGTCCCGACCAGGTAGGCGATCCGGTGGGTCAGCACGCGGGTCTTACCCGATCCGGCGCCGGCGATGATCAGCAGCGGCCCGTCCCCGTAGGTGACGGCCTCGCGCTGAGGGTCGTTGAGCCCCTGCAACAGGACGTCGAGATCTCCGGACAGCTCGGTCATCGTCTCACTCAAGCCACGTTAGCGGTCGTCCCGGAGGGCTCGGCAGCCGTCATCCTTCAGACGATGGACGAGCTTCGCGCAGCCTGCCAGACCGTCGCGGCGGACGCGCGCAGCGTGCGGATCGATCACGCCGCGATCCGCCCGTACGCAGCATCGCTGGCGCCGCGAGCGGGCGTGGTGCAGCCACCCGACGCACAGGATTTCTCATCCCCGGGCGAGATCGCCGCCTACTGGCTGACGCTCGACGCGATCAACTTCGGCTCCGGATGGTTTCCGACGCTGCGCAAGCGCGACGGCCTCAGCGGCTACAACACAATCGCGTTGCACTGGCGCGAGCACCACCGCACGCACGGCGCGTTGACGCCGGCGCGGCTGGTCCGGCTCGATCCGGCCGACGTGGCGGAGATCCTCGGCCAGGATCCGGCTCACGAGCTGATGCAGCTGTATGCGCGCTCGCTCAACGACCTCGGCGCCCGACTCCGGGACGCCGGCGGCGTCTCGGCCGTGATCGACGCGGCGAGCGGCTCGGCGGCGACCCTCGCCCGGCGGCTCGGCGGGTGGGACTGCTTCGCCGACGTCTCGCGTTATCACGAGCTTGACGTCCCGTTTCTCAAACGCGCCCAGCTCGCCGCGGCGGACCTGCATCGCGCCGGCGCCGCTCGGTTCACCGACCTCGATCGGCTGACGATGTTCGCCGACAACCTCGTCCCGCACGTACTGCGCCTCGACGGCGTGCTCGCGTTCGACCGCGGACTCGTTGCACGAATCGACTCGGGGCGGCTGATCGAGCACGGCTCGCCCGAGGAAGTGGAGATCCGCGCGTGCGCCGTACATGCGGTGGAGCTGATCGTGTCCGCGCTGCGGCAGACCGGCGCACTGATCACCGCCGCTGACGTCGACGAGCTGCTCTGGAACCGCGGGCAGCAGCCGCACTACAAGGCGGTGCGGCGGCATCGCAGCCGCTGCACCGCCTACTGACAAGCGCTTCCGGCGCGTCGCTTTTAGTCCGCGTCGGCGTCCTCGCCGTTCATCACCTCGGACCGCGTCTTCGCGATCACCTCGGCTCCGGCTTCGCCGACCAGCAGCTCGGGCTTCAGCGTGCCGCTGGCGAGCAGGTCGAGCGCCGGGAAGCGACCGGCGCCGGTCAGCGCGGCGTCGAGCGCGATCACGGTCGTCTCGCCGCCGATCGGGGCGTTGGCGGTCGCGACGACGGTGACCGAGCCACCGTCGACGATGTTGCGAGCGCTCGCCATCAGTTTGCGCGCCGTGTGCGCGCTGAGTCCGTCAAGCGTGTCGAGCAGCACGACCGCGTCCCCGCCGCGGGCGGCGAGGCGACGGGCCTGGTCGATCACCGGCTCCACGGCCGAGGCCGCGGCGTCGTGCGAGGCGGCGAAGCTGACCGCTGCGGCGGGCGCAGGCTGGGCGGGATCCGACTCCTTCGTGTAGTCGTGGATCTCCTCGGGACGGACGCCGGCCAGCGCCACCAGCACGGTCAGGTCGTCGGAGCCGGCGAGCGCCGTCGCCAGGCGGCGAAGCGCCTCGGTCTTGCCCGCGCGGGCGCCACCCACGATCGTCACGCGCGAGCCGCGGCCGAACGGGGTCAGCCACTCGATCGCCTCGAGCGTCGGGTCGTCGGACCCGATCACGATCCGCTCGGTCGGCAGCGTCGCCGGCAGATCGTCGAAGCGGACGACGTCGGCGAGCTCGGAGGCGGGACGGCCGTTGATCGATTCGATCCGGACCATCGACGCGTACCGCTCGGACCGGCGCGCCGGGCGCTTGGGACCCGAGACCCGGTCTCCGGACACGAGCTCGCAGCGCTTGACCTGCGCGGCCGAGATGTAGACGTCGTCGTCGGACACCTCCGAGCCGTTGAGGCGGACGAAGCCCGAGCCGTTGGCGAGCAGCTCGACGACACCCTCGACGGTGTCGGACTCCTGCCCCTGCGCCGGCGTGTCGGCCTCGGCCGCGACCGACGGCGGCTCGCGCTCCGCAGTCGGCTCGGCCGCCTTGGCACCGCGCCGGCGCCTGGGCGTCTGCGCGGCGGGCTCGGCGGGCTCGGCCGGCTCGGCTTCCTCGGCCTCGGTTGCCGCCGCGTCGCTCGCGGCCACTGGAGACGCGGCCGCGGCGGCGTCAGCCACGTCGCCGGTCGTGTCGACGCCGTCCTCCGGCGCCGCGCGGCCACGGCCGCCGCGGCGGCCGCGGCGGCGCCGGCTCGTGGACTCCTCGGCCTCCCCGTCGGCGGCCGACGGGCGATCGGCGACCGGAGCATCGTCGGCGGCCGCCGGGCGATCGGCGACCGGAGCATCGTCGGCGGCCGACGGGCGATCGGCGACGGGAGCGTCGTCGGCGACGCCGGCGTCCTCCGAACCCTGCCGGGTGAGGATCGCGTCGATCAGCTCGGGTCGGCGAAGACGGCGGTATCCGTCGATCGACAGCTCCGAAGCGATTGCGTGCAGGTCGGCAAGCGGGCTGTCGGAAAGGGCACTGCGGTCCAGTACGGACATGGAGAACTCCTTGTGGATCATCGGTTGGCTCCGGTCGCGTTGGGCCAGCGACCGGCGATTGCGCCCTCGAGGTTAGCCGGGTGCGCGGTCGTGACACCGGGTGCGCCCGTGACGCCGGGCGCGCGGGTCATGACGCCGGGAGCGCGCGACCGTCGGCCTGCGCCGGGCGCGCGCGACCGTCGGCCTGGGCCCAGCGCAACGCGTCGGACACCTGCAGACCGGGGTCGACGTCGACCGATCCATCGAGCGTGCGCAGCACCTCGAGGAATTCGCGCGCGGCGCCGACATCATGCAACCGCAGCATCTGCGCGCCGGCGCGGACGCCGTGGGCGACGGCCGCCAGCGTGCCCGCCAGCCGCTCACGAGGCCCGCGGCCGGTCACGGCGCCGATGAAGTCCTTGCGGGATACCGCCAGCAGCACCGGTCGGCCGAGCGTCACCAACGTCGAAAGCTCGCGCAGCACCTCGATCGTCTGCGCCGGCGTCTTGGAGAAGTCCGGGCCGGGATCGAGCAGCAATTGCTCGAAGGCGACGCCGCGCCCAACCGCGAACTCGATCCGCGCCTCCATGAAGCGCCTGACCTCGTCCGCCATCCGCCCGTCCAACGAACGGTCGTGCAGCCGCCGTTTGGGCTCGGCGATCGTGTGCATCACGACCAGGGCGGCGCCGGTCTGCGCGCACAGGTCGGCCAGCTCGGGATCCCGCAGACCGCTGACATCGTTGACGATCGAGGCGCCGGCGGCGACCGCCGCGGCCGCCACGGCGGGCTTGTAGGTGTCGATCGAGACCCGCGCGCCGAGCTCTGAGACGACGCGCGTGATCAGCGGCACGACCCGCTCGATCTCCCGGACGACGTCGACCGCCGGGCGGTTTGTGACCCCGGACTCGCCGCCGATGTCGATCAGCGCGGCGCCGTCGGCCAACAGCTGACGCGCCAACGCCACGCGCGAATCGAGCGAGCGCTCGAGGCCCGCGTCGGAGAACGAGTCCGGGGTCGCGTTGACGATTCCCATGATCAGCGGCGCCACCCCGGGCCCGCCCAGCGACAGCGTGCCGTCGCTGGTGCGCAACTGTGTCGCCGGCGCGGTCATCCCGTGACCACGATTCCCTCCGCGCGTGCCTCGTCGGCGAAGGCCGCCGCCTCGGCGGCCACCGTGGCGACGTCCCAGCCCAGCGCCGCGCCGACGGTCGCGGCGACGCGTCGCGCGACCTCGCCCCCATCGCCGCAACACTCACGCGCGGCCAGCAGGCCCAGCCGCGTGCGTCGCAGCAGCACGTCGCCGACCGACGAGGCCTGCTCGGCCGCGGCCGCGAACCGGGCCTCGGCCAGCAGATCGGGCTGACCGGCGACGATCGGTCGTGCCAGCGACGGGTCGGCGGCGGCCAGCTCCAGCACCTGCCGCGCGGCGAACCCATAGCGGCCCGCGAGTGATGCGTACGCCTCCTCGGCGACGCCGGGGACCCGGGGTAGATGCTCCGGGTCGGCCGGCGCACCGAGCGGGATCTCCTCGGTGCGGCACGGCGCCTGGCGCCCGTCCCGGGCGACGAGCCGGTCGACGGCCAGCTTCGCCATCCGCCGCCAGGTCGTCAGCTTGCCGCCGGTGATCGTGATCATCCCGCTGGAGGTCTCGAACAGCTCCTCGCGCCGCGAGATGTCGACCGAGCGCCGACTGTCGCCGCTGGAGATCAGCGGCCGGACGCCCGCGTACGCCCCGACGAGGTCGTCGCGCCCGAGCGAGCCGCCGAAGAACTCGTTGACCGCTCCGAGCAGATACTCGACGTCACGCTCGGACGGCTGGACGTGCTCGATTGCGCCCTCGTAGGTCTCGTCGGTCGTCCCCACCAGGCTGCGTCCCAGCCATGGCAGCGCGAAGATCGACCGCCCGTCGGCAACCGGCACGATCGCCCCGGCGCACAACGGCAGCCGCGCCTGCGACAGCAGCACATGGGTGCCGCGGCTGGGGACGATCTGCGGCAGCTCGGCCTCGGAGTGCAACTCGCCGGGGGCGATCCGGTCAGCCCAGACGCCGGTCGCGTTGATCACGTTGTCGGCTTGGACCTCCAGTCGGTCGCCGCCGCAGCCGTCGTGCACCGACACCACCGTGGCTCCGCCGCGACCGGCGCGCAGCCCCGTCACCCGGGCCCGGTTGGCGCAGATCGCGCCGAACCGCTCGGCCTCTGAAAGCACGGTCAGCACGAGCCGGGCGTCGTCGGTCTGGCAGTCGTAGAACAGGTAGCCACCGGTCGGCTCCCGAGCCGCCAGCGCGGGCAGCAGCGCCGACACCTCGTCGCCGGAGATCATCCGATGACGGTCCGGGCTCCACGCCGCCTCGGACTGGTCGAGCTGCGCGATGCGGCCGCGCCGCCGGCCTCGCAGCGGCACCGACATCACGTCGTACATGTTCAGACCGATCCCGACCAGCCGGTCTGGGTGGGCGCCCGCGAACGCGGGCACGATCATCGGTAGCGGCCGCACCAGATGCGGCGCCAGCCGGACCATCAGCCGCCGCTCCAGCAGCGCTTCGCGGACCAGCCCCAGATCGAGGTTCTGCAGGTAGCGCAGGCCGCCGTGGACGAGCTTGGACGAGCGGCTGCTGGTGCCCGAGGCGTAGTCGGCCCGTTCGACGAGCGCCACGCTGTACCCGCGTGATGCCGCGTCCAGCGCCACGCCCGCGCCGGTGATCCCGCCCCCGATCACGAGCACGTCGAAGCGCTCGGCGGCGATCGCCGCCAGTGCGTCAGCGCGGCCGCGCATGCGGTTCCACGGCCCGGGTCAGTCGGGTGGCGCGGGTGGGTCGGTTCGGTCGCCGCCGGCCGACCGTCGACGTTCCACGATGATCGCCTTGATCCGGCCGACGGTCTCGTCGGACATCCGGCGGATCTCCCAGTGCGTCAGCCGGAACAGGCGCATCGGCGACGAGGCGATCACATCGGCGTTGCGGGGTTGACGCTCGAGCAGCCCCATCTCACCGATGAGATCGCCCGGATGGAGCGACGCGATCTTGCGCCCGCCCTGCAGCACGTCGGCGGTCCCCTCCTCGATCGCGATCAGCTCGACCGAGTAATCACCCTCCTTCATCAGGATCTGCCCCTCGGCGACGCTGGTCTCGGTCGCGAACGTCGCCAGCCGCCGCGCCTCCTCGGGCGAGAGCTCGGAGAAGATCGGGATCGCAGTCAGGCGGTTGGGATCCATCACAGTGCCTGCACCTCCGCGGTGATCTCCGAGACCGACGCTTTGGCGTCGCCGAACAGCAGCGAGGTCTTCGGGTCATAGAACAATGGGTTGTCGATCCCGGCGAACCCGGACGCCATCGATCGCTTCAGCACGATCACCGCGGCCGAGCGGTCGACCTCGAGGATCGGCATCCCGTAGATCGGACTGCCAGGCTCGTTCTTGGCGGCCGGGTTGGTGACGTCGTTGGCGCCGATTACGAGCGTCACGTCGGTGCGCGAGAACTCGGGATTGATGTCGTCCATCTCACGCAACAGGTCATACGGTACGTCGGCCTCCGCTAAGAGCACGTTCATGTGGCCCGGCATCCGCCCCGCGACCGGGTGGATCGCGTACTTCACCTCGACGCCTTTGGCCTCGAGCGCCCGCTCGAGCTCACGGACCGCGTGCTGGGCCTGGGCCACCGCCATACCGTACCCGGGCGCGACCACCACCTGGCGAGCGTATGACAACTGGATCGCGACGTCGGCCGCGCTCGTCGCGCGCACCGTCTGACCGGTCGCGCTGGCTGCGGCGGGGGCGGCGACCGCCCCGCCGAAGCCACCCGCGATGATCGCCGGAACCGAGCGGTTCATCGCCTTCGCCATCTGGTCGGTCAAGATCGTGCCCGAGGCGCCGACGATCATTCCGGCGACGATCATCACCGGGTTCGACAGCGCGACGCCGGTGGCGGCCGCCGACAGCCCCGTGAACGCGTTGAGCAGCGAGATCACGACCGGCATGTCGGCGCCGCCGATCGGCAGCACCAGCATGTTGCCGAGCAGCGCCGAGACCACCAGGATCCCGACGATGAACAGCAGTTGCGAGTGGGTGCCGGCGCACAGCACGACCGCCGAGCCGAGCGCGATCACCAGCAACGCCAGGTTCAGCAGCGACTGTGCCCGTCCGGGGAGCTTGATCGGACGGCCCGGGATGATCTCCTGCAGCTTCCCGAACGCGATCCCCGATCCCCAGAACGAGATCGAGCCGACGATCGCGCCGAACAGCTCGAAGATCATCACCCGCAGCGCCCATTGGTTCAGCCCGCCGTGAGCGAACGCATGCCGGTATTCGACCCACGCGATCAGCGCCACGGCGCCGCCGCCGACGCCGTTGAACAGCGCCACCATCTGCGGCATCGCGGTCATCCTCACGTTGCGCGCCGCGGGCACGCCGATTGCGGTCCCGATCACGACCCCGGCGAGGATCAGCCAGACGGTCGCGGAGCCGTGGAACTCGCCCTTGCGCAGCAGCGTCGCGATCACCGCGACCGCCATCCCGACGGCGGCGGTCTGATTGCCGCGCACGGCCGTGCGCGGGCCGGTCAGCCCGCTCATCCCGTAGATCATCAGCCCGAACGCGACGATGTAACACGCGTCGATGAAGTTCGTCGTCTGTAAGAAGACGGTCCCGGCCAAGGGCATCAGGCGCCCGCCTCCGGGTCCGGCGGCTCGTCGGGCTCGGGCTTTGCCGGCTCGGGCTTGGACTTGAACATCCCGAGCATCCGGTCGGTGACCAGGAAGCCGCCGACAACGTTGATCGTGCCGAACGCGACCGCGATCACGAGCAGGATCTGCTCGAGAACCCCGTGCGCCTCGGACATCAGCAACAGGCCTCCGAGCACGACGATCCCGTGGATCGCGTTGGTGCCCGACATCAGTGGCGTATGCAACGTGTTCGGGACCTTCGAGATCACTGCGAAGCCGACGAACCCGGCCAGCACCAGCACGGCGATGTCGATTACGAGACTGTCCATCGGTGGGCCCTCGCCTCCTCGCTAGGCGGCGGCCGCGGCGGCAGCCGCCCGGGCGCCCTCATGCACGATCTCGCCGCCGCGCGTGATGCAGGCGCCCGCGATCACCTCGTCGTCGAAGTCCAGCGACAGCTCGCCATCTTCGGAGATCATCAGCCCCAGCAGCGACTGGATGTTGCGCGCATACAGCTGCGACGCGTGCTCGGCCATCGTCGACGGCACGTTCAGCGGCGCCACGATCTTGACGAGATGGCGCACGACCGTCTGGCCGGGCTCCGACAGCGCGCAGTTGCCGCCGGCCTCACCGGCCAGATCGACGACCACCGAGCCCGGCTTCATCAGCGCCACGGCCGCCTCGGTGACGAGGATCGGCGCGCGCCGACCCGGCACCAACGCGGTCGTGATCACCACGTCACACTTGCCGATCGCCTCCGCCATCAGCTGCTGCTGGCGCTCCTGCTGCTCGGCCGTGAGCTCACGCGCGTAGCCGCCCGCCCCCTCCAGATCGCCACCCAGATCGAACTCCAGAAACCTCGCGCCGAGCGACTCGACCTGCTCCTTGACGGCGGCCCGGACGTCGAAGCCCTGCACCACGGCACCGAGCCGACGGGCGGTGGCGATCGCCTGCAGCCCCGCGACACCGGCCCCCAGCACCAGCACCGTGGCGGGCCGGATCGTGCCCGCGGCAGTCATCAACATCGGGTAGTAGCGGCCGAGCTCCTGGGCGCCGATCAGCGCCGCCCGGTAGCCGGAGATGTTCGCCTGTGAAGACAGCGCATCCATCGACTGCGCACGACTGATCCGCGGGACCGCTTCCAGCGCGAAACTGGTCGCACCCGTCTGAGCGATTGCGCGGACGCCGTCACCGTTGGTCAGCGGCGCCAGAAACGCGATCAATACGCTGTCGGCGCCGAGCTGAGCGATCTCGTCGGCGTCCGGCGGCGCCACCTTGACGACCACCTCGGCTTCGAGCGGCTCCCCGGCGTCGGCTGACAACGACGCGCCGGCCTCGGCGTACGCGTCGTCGGGGATCATCGCTCCCGCCCCGGCGCCGGCCTGCACGACCACCTGATGCCCGTCGCCGCAGAACTTGCGCACGACCTCGGGCACGAGCCCGACACGGTGCTCGCCCGCGGCGGTTTCCTTCGGGACGCCGATCCTCATGGGGCGGTGGAGCGTATCGGTTCAGGCGGATCGCAGCCGTGGCGATCGCCGCCGTGGCGATCGTCAGATCAGCGCGCGGAACGCGGCGACGGTCCGTGTCGCGGTTTCGACGACGGCCCCGACCACCGCCCACTCGCCCGTGCCGGCGCCAGCCGCCGTCGCCGTCGATTTCGGCGTACGGGCCGGCTCGGGGGTGGGCGCCGGCAGTGGCGCCAGCGGCAGCGGTTTGCCGGCCAGCGCCATCAGCGCCTCGCCGGTGACCCACACCGGCGTCTGATCCTGGCCTCGGGCGTAGGCGATCGCGCCGTCACGCCCGATCAGCGACTGCAGGTAGGCCAGCGGCGAGCGGCCGCCGGCGCGGTGCACTGCGGCCGGATTGACGCCGGCGGCGTCCAGCCCCTGGACCGCCCAGGCGGTCGACTGCGCGTTGGAGCCCTCCCCCGGCTGTGACGGGAAACCGCCGTCGCGGTCCTGCTGACGGCGCACGTACGCGATCGCCCGCGCGCGCACCTCGGCGGCACGCGAGCCCGGCAGCGAGGCCAGCGTCTCCAGTACCGCGCCGGTGTCGTCGACGTCCGAGGCGCCTCCCCGTCCGGCGAACCCGAAGCCGCCGTCGTGGTCCTGCTCGGCCAGCAGCCACGCGTCGGTCCGCGCCGGCACGGCGATCCCGGCCGCGCGCAGCGCCAGGATCCCGAACGCGGTCAGGTTGACGGCGTTGCCGACCGAGCCGTCGTGGTCGAACTTGGCGCGGAGCATCGCCACCAGGTTGTGACCGCCGAAATCGGTCGCGCTGAGCCCAGCGGCGCTGGCGACGAGGATGTTGCGCTCGATCGAACCGGCGTCCGCGGCGCCCGCCGCGCGCTCGACGTAGGCGATCAGTCCCGGCCCGCGGTCGACGCTCTGAAGGCGAACGCCTGCGGACTGGAGCCCGAGCGCCGCCCAGCCGGCGAACAGCGCGCTCGACGGCTGGCCGGCCTGTCCGCCGAAGCCGCCGTCGGCGTTCTGGGCGTGTCGCAGATAGTCGACGGGTCTCTGCAGGACGTCGGTAGCGCCGCGCGCTGTCGGCGTCCGGGCGCCACCGGCGACGGCCGCGGTCCCAACCAGCGCCACGGCGACCACGAGCACCGGCGCGACCGAGCTGCCGGGTGCCAGCCAGGTGATCTCCAAGCGCTTGGTGAACCGCTGGATCGAGCGCAGCAGCGCCGGGCCGAACGCGAGCGCGAACACGAGGCAGCTACCGGCGTAGATGGCGTCGAAGCCGAGCCCCTGCCCGACGTAGACGCCGAGCTGCGCGAGGCTGTGGTCGGAGTACGTGATCCAGTCCCCGGCATCCTGTACGGCCGTGAACGCAAAGCCGCAGATACAGCAGACGATGGCCAGCGGCCAGCGGCCGATCGGCCGGCCTCGACAGATCAGCGCCAGGCCGGCGCCGACCACGCCGGTGACGCCCCACGCGGCCATCTGCCACGGAGTCCATGGCCCCTGGCCGAAGAAGAAGTTCGATGCCAGCCCCGCGATCGCGCCGACCGCAAAGCCCGGGCCGCCGCCGAGCGCGTAGCCGGCGATCAGCACGATGTCGGACGTCGGCTTGACGTTCGGCAGCGCCGCGAACGCGATCCGGCCGAGCGCCGCGAACGCCGCCAGGGTTCCGACCAACGCGACGATCCGCGCATCGGGACGGCTGCGCTCATACCACCAGAACCCCCCCGCCAGCGCGAGCGCGAGGATCGCGAAGGCCGCCAGCTGCCAGCTCACGCTTTCACCACCGCCGGTCCGGCCGCCGCGCCGGCGGTACCGGTCAACGCCGCGATCCCCTGCGCCGGGGTCAGCGCGGCGCCCGCGCCGCCGAGGATCCGGGCCGTCTCGGTGACGAAGTAGCTGCCGCCGCTCAGTACCTCTCGCGCCGGGCCGTCGGCGATCAGCGCCCCGTCGGCGAGCAGCAGCACTCGCTGCGCGAACGACGCCGCGAACTCCGTGTCGTGGGTGGCGACGAGCACGGCACCGTCGAGCCGCGCAAGCAGCGCGGCCAGCGATCGTTTGTGGTCACGATCCATGCCGCGGGTCGGCTCGTCCAGGCACAGCACCGCGGGCGCTGAGTCATGCTCGAGGTCCCCCAGCACGACCGCCAGCGCCAGGCGCTGCTTCTCCCCACCTGACAACTCCCGCGGATGGCGCTGGGCGAACGCCGGTCCGTCGAGCGCGACCGCGCGCAGCGCCGCCGCCGCCGCCTCGTCGCAGACGCGCTCGTGCACGAGATAGTCGCCGGGGTTCTGCATCAGCAAACCCACCGGCCCGGCGGCCCGGACCGTCCCGCGGGTCGGCTGCATCAGCCCGGCGGCGTGGCGCAGCAGCGTCGATTTGCCGGCGCCGTTGCGACCGAGCAGCGCGACCCGCTCGCCGGGGGCGAGCGTCAGATCGACACCGCGCAACAGCACTGGCCCAGAGCGGAGCTCGTGCCAGACGCCGCGCAGCTGCAGCGCGGGCTGGTCGTGTGGTCGGGGTCGCCGCCACCGGCGATTGGTCGATTTGTCCGGAATAGACGTACTTTTCGCCCAATCAGCGTCCGTCCCGGCGTCTGGCAGCAGCCCTCGTCGGCGTAGCGCCGACCGCGCGCCCTTGACGCCCGCCACCGGCTCGCACCCGACGCCGGCCAGCAGCGTCGCGCCCGGCGTGGCCAGCGCCGGTGCGTGCGCAACGGCCCACGCCAAAAACTCCGCCGGGGTCCCGTCGCAGACGATCCGGCCGCGATCGAGCGCGATCGCCCGGTCGGCGGCGTGCAGGCAGCGTTCAAGCCGGTGCTCGGCCAGCAAGATCGTCGTGTCGGCGTCCTCGTTGGCGCGGCGCAGCAGGCCGATCAGCTCATCGCCGGCAACCGGATCGAGCTGCGAGGTCGGCTCGTCGAGCACCAACACGGCCGGTCGGCCGGCGAGCGCGGCGCCGAGCGCGGTCCGCTGCAGCTCGCCGCCGGACAGGTCCGCGGTCAGCCGATCGAGCAGCGGTGAGATCCCCAGCGCCAGCGCCGCCTCCTCCACCCCGCGGGCGACCGCCGGATCGCCCAGCCCGCGGTTGCGCAGCCCGAACCCGAGCTCGGCGCGGACGGTCCCCATCACGACCTGCGTCTCGGGATCCTGAAACAGGGTGCCGACGGTGCCGGCCAGCTCGCCGGGTCCGTGCGTGCGTGTGTCGAGATCGCCGACGGTGACCGCGCCCGCGAAGGTGCCGCCGTGGAAGTGCGGCACGAGCCCCGAGACCGCGCGCAGCAGCGTCGACTTGCCGGAGCCCGAGCCGCCCGCGATCACGACCAGCTCCCCCGGCTCGATCGTCAGCGACACGTCGTCAAGGGCAGGTGCCGACGCCCCCGGATAGTGATAGCTGACGCGATCCAGCCGGATTCCGGTCATCGCACAATCCCCCGGCGATCGGCGAACGGCGCCACCGCACAGATCAGGATCGCCGCGGACAGCGCGACGGCAGGGATGCCCGTCGCGATCGACAGCGACGGGTAGGCGGAGAAGCCGACCAGCCCCGCCGCGCGGCCGCCGATCGACAGCCCCAGGATCGCCACCGCGGACGCGGCGAACGCAAGGTCGTGCCGCGACCAACCCCTGACACCCCAAGCGCCGCGCGTGGGGGGCTGGCGCGCGGTCGCATAGCCGCGGACCTCGAGCGCGGCCGCGACGTCGAGCGCGCGGTCCAGCAGGTTGCTCGTCGCCACCCGCAGCAGCGCCGTCCGCGACGGCGGCGGACCGGGCCGGCAGCGCTGGGCGTCGGCCAGGCGCCGCGCGTCGCGGCCCAGCAGCGGCACCAGCCGGGTCGCGAGTGTGGCGCTCAGAGCCGAGCGGTAGGAGATACGGCGAAACAGCGCGAGCAGCTCGTCGGGGTCGACGCAGGTCGTGTACAGGACCCCGCACAGGATCAGGATCACGGCTCGCAGTCCGAGGACGCCGCCGTACGCGGTCGCCTCCGCGGTGATGTATGAGTAGCCGACGATCGGCAGGTTTCCGAACCTCCAGATCACCGTCAGGCCGTCACGGGTGACGAGCGCGTTGATCAGCGCGATCGCGAGCGCGACCGGCAACGCCCAGCGCAGCGCCCGCATCAGCTCGTGGCGCACGCCGGCCAGGCCGCCGCCGAGCAGGACCGCCAGCAGCGCCGCGCCAAGCACCAGTGGGTTCGAGACGATCAGCGTTGCCGCCGCGAGCGCCGCGCACCAGCCGCTCGCCGCCGCGGCCGCGGCGGCATGCAGCGGGCTGGCACGGCGGCGGTAGATCACGGCGAGGGCGGGTGGGACTGGTACGGCACCGGGTCGTCGGTGCCTCCGTGGACGACGAGCGCGAACCGGTCGGCCAGCGTCGATGGCGTCAACGCCTTGGCGGCGGCAGCGACCCCCGCGGCGTCGGTGCCGGTGATCAGCCAGGTCGGCACCGCATTCGAGTTGCCGGCGCCGTTGCCGTTGACGGCCGCCACCAGGCCGGTGTCAGACCCGAGCGTCTGGGCGACCTTGCCGTCGGCGTTGAGCAACTCGAGCTTTGTGCCGTCGTCGACGAAACGTGCGTAGACGCCGCTGGCACCCGGACCGAACTTGACCAGCTCGGCCGCGAGCTCGCCGTCGATCTGCTTCCAGGGGCCGACGACGACCCCGAGCGAGTCGTTGCCCGAGCCGTAGCCGACGCCGCCCTGTGAGATCGGGATCTTGAACGACTCAAGCTCCTTGGTCACGGTCTGACAGGGCGTCGACTTGCCGTTGACGCACTCGACGATCGTCGGGTAGCGCTGGCCGCCGACACCGTTGGTGAACGGCTCCGGGAACGAGCCGACGACCGCCGGGATCGAGTCGGTCGCCTTGTAATCGTGGAGGTCCCACCAGACGTGGTCGCCCTTGTGCAGCTGGGTGCCGGCCGCACCCTTGGCGGCCTGGACGCCGTTGACGTAGTAGAACCAGTCGACCTCGTCGCTCTCCGAGCCCGCGTGGCCGTTGATCGACTCGACGAAGCCGCCGCCGTAGGCGGTGCCGACCTTGAACGAGCGCTGCAGCGCCTGCATCACCGTGCCGGTGACCTTCGAGTCGTGCGCGTCCGCGAGCTTCTGCGTTCCGAAGTTCTCGGTGACGCGGACGTCGACGCCCTTGGCGGCGACCCCGGGCCCGAACCCGCAGCCCGCACAACCGAGCGCGACGGCGACGGCAGCGACTGCGGTTCGGACCCGGCGTGACACCGTCTGCCGCCGCTACTTGGCGACGGCGACCGTCACGGCCGCCGAGCGGATCTCGCCCTGCTTGGAGCCGACGAGCGACAGCTTGCCGGCCTTCGTCGCGGTCACCGTTGCGACGCCGTTGGCATTGGTCGTGCCCTTGACGCCCGTGAAGCGAACCCCGGCCAACGGCTTGGCCGTGTTGGACTTGGTCGGGTAGTAGCTCGCCTTGACCTGGAACGATGTGCCGGCAGTCGCCTTGGCGGGCGCGCTGACCACGATCGGGAACTCCGCCGCGCCCTTGGCCGGCACGGACGCGAACAGCAGCTGATCTCCGGTCTTGACCTTCTGGTCGCAGATCCCGAGGCTCGCCGTGTGGTTGTCGACGAAGAACTCCCAGTAGCGGCCCCTGGTGTAGACGGCGCTCTGACCGAGGATCGTGGTGACCTCGATCCCCAGCCCGTTGGAGTAGGTGCCACTCCAGTTGCCGCCGGTGGCGACGTTGAACGCGCCCGCGGCGGTGTTCGCCGGGCAGGCGCCCTGCGGCGTGCCGCCCTTGGTGATCGAGCCACCCGTAGGGACGGCGACGGTCTTGGTCGCCAACAGGGTCTTGCTGGCGCCTTCGACGCGCCACGAGACCTTGGCCGGCGCCGCCAAGGCCGGTGCGGCGAAGGCCGCGGCGACCACGACCGGCGCTCCGGCAGCGGCGAGAATTGCAATACGTTTCATCATGAGGGCCACCCTTTCCACGAGGGCTTCGGCTTGGTGGTCGGAGGCTGGTCTCCTGGCTCTCGGGCCTACCAATCGCGCCTTCCCGGCCGACAGCGCGGCCAGTGGCTCGATGTTGCGATTGGCGTCCCCGATCACAGTGGCGGGTCCGCGCCGGTCTCCCACCGGCTTCCCATTGCCACCGACCTTGAACGACGGTGGATCGTAGCGGAGCCCCTCCGTAGACTCGTCAGTAGCGATGACTGTCAATCTCACACGCATCTACACCCGCTTGGGCGACGCCGGCGAGACGCATCTGGGCGACATGAGTCGCGTCGCCAAGACCCACCCGCGGATCGAGGCCTACGGTACGGTCGACGAGCTCAACGCGCAGCTCGGCTGGACGCTGACGCTCGACGATCTGCCGACGGTCTACCGGGACTGGCTGGCCCGCATCCAGAACGACCTGTTCGACGTCGGCGCCGACATCGCGGCACCCGACGATCCAACATCGGACCGTGAACGGCTGCGGGTGATCCCGGAGCAGACGGCGTGGCTGGAGCAGCGCTGCGACGAGATCAATGCGACGCTCGAGCCGCTGCGCTCGTTCGTGCTGCCCGGCGGCACCCCGTCAGCGGCGGCGCTGCACATCTGCCGGACCGTCTGCAGACGCGCGGAGCGGGCCGCGATCACCTGCGGCACGGACTGCAGCCCCGAGGTGGTGCGCTACCTCAACCGGCTGTCGGATCTGCTGTTCATCCTCAGCCGGGGCGCGAACGGCGGCGACGAACCGCTCTGGGAGCCCGGTCGCTACCGCTGACGAGGCGGGGCCGGCGCCGGCGCCGCCTTGCCGGCGCGACGAGTGCCGCCGGAAGCGCGCAGCATCAGCATCACGCCGGAGGCCAGCGACAGGCCCAATGCCGCGATCAGCGTCGCGCCAACGACGAACCACGTGTGCTGGCTGGCATACGTGATCACCTCGTGCGGGCGCGCGACCGCGATCAGCGCCGCCGCCAGCAGGGCACTGGCCGACACGACAGCGAGGGGCCCGAGTGCCTCCGCCAGCGAGAATCTGGGCGCAACATCGGCGAGCGGCGAGGGGCGACGCTGTTCGTAGAGCGTCAACGCGGCGATCCCCAGCAGCGTCCAGACGGTTGCGACCAGGAACCCGCCGAGCACGTCGGACGGGTAATGCCAACCGAGCTCCAGGAACGAATAGGAGACCGCGACCGCGAACGCCGCCATCACCGCCGCCACTGCCGGACGCCACCGTGCCGGCACCGCGATCACCCAGCACAGGCATAACGACATTGCGGCGGTCGCGTGGCCGCTGGGCCACGAGGCGTCGCTGAGCGGAGCCGCCACGACGAAGTCGCGCGGACCGGCCAGCAGCGGCTTGAGCAGTTCGGTCGTCTCGTTGGCGCAGAGCAGGATCACAGCGAGCGTCACCGCGACGCGCGGCCGGCCCCGCAGAAACGCGATCAGGACCGGGATCGCGGCCAGGAACACGAACGGCTCCGGGTCACAGAGGTGGGCGATCGCGTTCGTCAACCGGTTGAGCCGAGGCCGGCCGAGCCCGACGAAGCCGTTCAGGACCGACGCGTCGGCGTGGCGGACGAAGCCGATGTAGTGGGCTGCGTACCAGACCGCCACCAGCAGCAGCACCCCGATACACGCGCCGGAAAATGCCATCCTGGCACGTCTGGGCATGGCTGCCAGGTTAGCCGGGCGAACCTCAGCGCCGGCTAAGCGGCGCGCCAGAAACTAGTGGCCTTCGGGCTCTGCGGAACGGCCGTTGCCGCGGTCCTCCGGCTTGACCCGAGCGGCGGTGATGTCGCCGCCGGCGTCGAGCGTCGGCTCGCCGAGGTCGGCCGGCGCCTCGGCGGGCGGCGCGCCGCCCACCGGCACGTTGCGGATCACGCGGAACTCCGGCGCGACGCCGGTCCGGCGGACATGGAAGTAGTGCTCCAGGTCCTCCGGCGAGGCAACCTCGACCGACACCTCGGCGCTCAGCTCGAAGCGGTTGGACTCATACAGCAGCTCCTGGTAGCGCGGCGCGACCGCCTCGTCGTCGCCGCCGCGGGCGCCGGCGGCGTGCTTGCCGGCGGCCTCGACGTCGAGGTCGTAGCCGGCGAAGCGCAGCAGCCAACGGCGACCGCGCGCGAGCTTGTCCGCGGTCAGCTTGACGGGCACCGGCGCGCCGCCGTCAGATCCGACCACACGGTCGGATCGCAGGCCCGCGTGCTGGGCGACCAGCGCGGTCGCGAGCCGGTCGAAGTTACGGCCGTAGGGGGCGGGTACGATCGCGACCGGGCCGCGGGCCGACACGTCGCCGCGGATCGCCAGCCCGGCCGAGCCGATCAGCACGAAATCGACCTTGTTGGCGTTCAGCCAGCGAATCACCGCCAGCCATCCCTGACTGAGGTGGGAGAACCCCTGGTGCAGGCTGACCGGCGAGGAATCGATGTCCGGTGGGCGGTGTTTGAGCAGCATGCGTGAGCGATTCGCCTCCGCCGCGCCGACTCCTGCAAGCGAGTCGCTGAGTCCGTGAAAAACCCGCAACGTGCGCGTGGGCGCCGTTTCGGGCTTTACGCTGCAGACGTCATGGATCCCGCCGAACCACGATTCGAGAGGCCGCGCCGGTCCGACCGCGAGCGGGCTCGGCGTCGACGCAAGCTGCGCCGCCGGATCGGCGCCGTGACCGTGGTCGTCGTCGTGATCGCCGTCGTCGCCGTCGTCGTGATCACGACGGTCGGCGGTGGTTCGAGCACGCACGATCGCCGCGACCGGCACCGCGCGACCGCCGCGACCGCCAAGAAGCACACGCATCACTCCAAGCCCGCCCACGCGCGCGGCGCCTCGACCGCCGACGTGCTCGCGCCCGGCAGCGGGACCCCGGGCGACGCGACGGTGCCGATCCTGATGTTCCACGTGATCAACAACCCTCCGGCGGGCGCGCCGTTCCCGCTGCTCTATGTCCCGGCCGCCGAGTTCGACGCGCAGATGCAGGCACTCAAGGACGCCGGCTGGAGCGCGGTGACACTCGACCAGTTGTGGGCCAATTGGACGACCGGCGCCAAGCTGCCGGCCGGCAAGCCCTTCGTGATCACATTCGACAACGGCTACTACTCGCAGTACTCGGCGGCGCTGCCCGAGCTCAAGCGCCTGCACTGGGTCGCCGACGAGAACATGCAGCTGACCGGCCTGCCGCCGTCCCAGGGAGGCTTGACCAACCAGGAGATCCAGGCGATGGTCAACGCCGGCTGGGAGCTCGACACCCAGGGGATCAGTCACGCTGACCTCGTCGAGCTGAGCTCGAGCGAGCTTCACGATCAGGTCTATCACGCCCGCCGTATCATCCAGCGCCGCTTCCACGTGCCCGTCAACTGGTTCTGCTACCCGTCGGGCCAATACGACGCGACGGTGATCGACGCGGTCAAGGCAGCCGGCTACAAGGGCTCGACGACCGTCGTCCCCGGGTGGGCGAGCCGAACCTCGGATCCCTACACGCTCCCGCGGCTGCGGATCGTCGGCGGCACCACCCCGGCGGAACTGCTCAGCCAGATCTCCTCGGCGCAGGCCGCGCCGGCGCCCCCGAGCTCCTACACGACGAGCTCTCCGGGAGTCGGCTAACGGCGGCCACGCACTGATGCTGCCGGACACCCGCCCGCGCCTCGCGCTCGGGATCGGCGCCGCCGCCCTCACGGTCGCGGTCGCCACCGTCGCCGTCTATGCGCTCAAACAGGTCGCCCCGGTGGTCTCGCTCAGCGTCGTGTACCTGCCGGCGGTGCTGCTCGTCTCCACCTACTGGGGCGTTTCCCTCGGGCTGCTGACGGCGCTCGGCTCGGCCGCGGCGTTCAACTTCTTCCACGTGCCGCCGACCGGGCGGTTCACGATCGCCGACAGTCGCAACTGGGTCGCGTTGGCGGCGTTCACGGTGGTCGCGCTGACGACCTCAGCGATCGCCGAGCTCGCCCGCGCGCGCACGATGGAGGCGGAGCGCCGACGTGCCGAGGCCGATCTGGCCGCGGCGCTGGCCCGCGAGCTGCTGCTCGGCGACGACTCAGACCGTGCCCTGTCGAGCGCCGCCCGGCGGATCGCGGAGGCGCTCGGCCTGCGGTCGGCGGCGATCGTCGCCGGCCCAGGCGAGCCCGAGCGGGGCGGGCGCCTGACCGCGATCGAGTTACGAGCCGCCGACGGTTCCCGGATCGGCACGCTGGTGGTGCCGGCCAATCTGAGCTCCGACGTGTCGGCGCAACTGCGTGAGCGGGTCGTGCCGACGCTCGAGGCGCTGGTGGCGATCGCGCAGCGGCGCGATGCGCTACAGCTGCAGCGGGTCGAAACCGAGGCGCTGCGGCGTTCTGACGAGATCAAGACGGCGTTGCTGCGCGCCGTCTCCCACGATCTGCGCACGCCGCTGACCTCGGTCGTGGCGGCCGGCCATGCACTCGGAGCCGGCACCCTGTCGGAGTCCGAGCGCCGCGAGCTGTCTGACGGCGTCGTCTCGCAGGCGACGCGCCTGGCGGGCCTGGTCGACAAGCTGCTGGACCTGTCCAGGCTGCAGGCCGGCGCCGCGCAGCCCCGCGCCGACTGGGTATCGGTCGAGGATCTGCTGAGCACTGCGGCGGCCGGCCAGGACGGCGCGCCGATCGACGTCCACCTCAACGTCGATCCCGACGTGCCCGAGATCCGCGCCGACGCCGCTCAGCTCGAGCGCGCGTTCGCCAACCTGCTTGAGAACGCACGCCGCTACGGGGCCGAGCCGATCTCGGTCCGCGTCAGGGCAGGCCCGGGCAGGGTGCTGATCAACGTGACCGATCACGGGCCCGGAATCGAGCCCGCCGAGCAGGAGCGGATCTTCGAGCCGTTTTACCAATCCCGCCCACCCGGCCCACCGGGCTCAGGTCGGGATCCCGCGTCCTCGGCGCGGATCGGATCCGGTCTGGGGCTCGCGATCGTCAAGGGCTTCGTCGAGGCCAACGGCGGCCAGATCGAGGTCGAGTCGCTGCCTGGCCAGGGCACGAGCTTCGTCGTCTCGTTGCCGGTCGCGGAGGCCGGGCGATGAGCCGTCACGGCCACGACGAGGGATCGCGCCCGCGCGTGCTGGTCTGCGACGACGAGACCCAGATCCTGCGGGCGCTGCGCGTGATCCTGCGCGACGCGGGCTTCGAGGCGCTGCCGGCCTCGACCGGAGAGGAGGCGCTGGACATCGCTGCCGTGTCCACACCGGATGCGGCGATCCTCGATCTCGTGCTGCCTGACATCGACGGCGTCGAGTTGTGCCGTCGGCTGCGGCAGTGGACCCAAATCCCGGTGATCGTGCTGTCGGCGGTCGGCGACGAGGATGCCAAGGTCCGCGCGCTGGCGGCGGGCGCCGACGACTACGTGACCAAGCCGTTCGGGCCGCGTGAGCTGATCGCGCGGCTGGAGGCGAACATCCGGCGGTCCGAGCCCGAGCGCGAGCCGGCGGCGATCACGACCGGCGATCTCACGATCGATCTCGCCGCGCGGGTGGTCACGGTCGCGGGCGCGGAGGTGAGGCTGACGCCGACCGAGTTCGGGCTGCTGGCGCTGCTGGCGCGCAATCGGGGGCGGCTGATGACCCACCGGGACCTGCTGACCGGCGTCTGGGGCCCCGGCTACGAACACGACACGCAGGTCCTGCGGGTCCACATCGCCAACCTCCGTCGCAAGCTCGAGGGTGAGGGGCGGGCGGGGGTGGTAGGGCGGGTGGGAGCAAATTCGTATATCCGCACCGACCCGGGCGTCGGCTACCGGTTTGCGGGATGAGCTCGGCCTCGGCGTGAGCCGCGAACACCGCTCCAGGGATCGGTCTATCGTGCACTACGCAGCGTGTCCCGGCTTCAAACCATGAGCGCACCGCCGCGGGAACAGGCCCGCGTGCCGAGATGAGCTCCACGCGCAAGCGGACGCTGCACGAGGGCGCCCACAAGCTCGGGCCCGAGGAGGCACCGCCTGACGAGACGCCGCGCCGCAACGGCGTGCGCCACAACTTCAACGAGGCGGCGCATAAGCTCGGCTACTGGCCGGTGGCGCCGGTGACCCGAGAGACCAAGGAGCCGTCGGACGTCATCAAGGCGGCTCACGACGACGATCGCGACGTCGTCGCCCACGCCAGCCGACTCGTGCTCGGCCTCGGCGCCCTGGGGATCGTGTTCGGCGACATCGGCACCAGCCCGCTGTACGCGATGCAGGTCATCTTCGGCCAGCACAAGCAGGCCGCGCACACGACGATCCCCGGTGTCTACGGGATCGTGTCGCTGATCTTCTGGGCGCTGGTGATCATCGTCTCGATCAAGTACGCGATCGTGATCATGCGCGCCCACAACCGCGGGGACGGCGGCATCATGGCGCTGACCGCGCTGATCTCCCGCAAGCGGGTGCCAAGGGCGGCGGTGCTGATCACGCTCGGCCTGCTCGGCGCCGGCCTGTTCTTCGGCGACGGGATGATCACCCCCGCGATCTCGGTCACGTCGGCGGTCGAGGGACTGAAGGTGGCGACGCCCGGGCTCAGTCATAGCCTGATCGACCCGATCGCGCTCGTGATCCTGGTTGGCCTGTTCGCCGTGCAGCGGTTCGGCACCGGCGCCGTCGGCTGGCTGTTCGGCCCGGTGATGCTGCTGTGGTTCGGCACGATCGGCGTGCTCGGCGCCAGCCACGTCGTCCAGCATCCAGCGGTGCTGGAGGCGCTGTCGCCGACCTGGGGCGCGCGATTCATGCTCGATCACGGCATCGCCGCCTGGCTGACGCTCGGGGGCGTCGTGCTGGCGGTCACGGGCGCCGAGGCGCTGTACGCCGACCGCGGTCACTTTGGCGCCACCCCGATCCGGATGACGTGGTTCGCGATCGTGTTCCCGGCGGTGCTGCTCAACTACCTCGGCCAGGGCGCGCTGATCCTGTCAGCCCACAAGGCGATCTCCAACCCGTTCTATCTGGTCGCGCCGAGTTGGGGGCGACTCCCGCTCGTGTTCCTGGCGACCGCGGCGACGATCATCGCCTCCCAGGCGGCGCTGACCGGCTCGTTCTCGGTCGCCAAGCAGGCCGTGCAGCTCGGCTTCATGCCGCGGCTGCGGATCGTGCACACGGCCGAGGTCGAGGGCCAGATCTACGTGCCGCTGATCAACTGGCTGCTGTGCGCCGGCGTCGTCGCGCTCGTGCTCGCGTTCCGCAATTCGAGCAGGCTCTCGGACATCTACGGGGTCGCGGTGACCGGCACGTTCATTCTTGACACCACGCTATTCGTCGCGGTCGCCACCGCCCTGTGGCACACCCCGAAGTGGCGGCTGATCCCGATGGCCACGCTGTTCTGGCTGGTCGAGGTGTCGTTCTTCTCCGCCAACGTGACCAAGGTCACGCACGGCGCCTGGCTGCCGTTGCTGGTCGGCGTGCTGGTCGCCAACGTGATGTTCACCTGGCGCAAGGGCCGCGACGTGCTGACGCGCAACCGGGCCGACGAGGAGGGCTCCCTGCAGGCGTTCCTGGAGAGTCTATGCTCGGCCGACCCGCCGATCGTCCGGCTGCCGGGGACCGCGATCTTCCTGAACCCCAACAAGCAGACGACGCCGCTGGCGATGCGGGCCCAGGTCGAGCATCTCCACGCCTTCCAGGAGACGGTCGTGATGGTGTCGCTCGATCCGATCCCGATCCCGCACGTCGACAAGCACGATCGGTTCGCCGCCGAGCGGCTCGGCAAGGGCATGTTCAAGATCATCTACCTGACGATCCGGACCGGTTACCGAGACCGGACGAACCTGCCCGTCGCGCTCGCGCTGGCCCGCAAGCAGGGGATGCTGCCGCGCAACTTCGATCTCGAGCATGCGTCCTACTTCGTCAGCCGGATGTCGATCGCCCAGGCCGACGGAACCGGGATGCCGCGCTGGCGCAAGCGCCTGTTCATCGCGATGGCGCGCAACTCGTCGAGCCCGATCGAGCATTTCGGGCTGCCGTGGGACCGGACCGTGACCAGCGGCTCCCAGGTCGGGTTGTAGCCGGCGCCGATCGCCCGTGCGAACGGCTCGCGGATCGCGCTTGCCGTCGGCGCGCGGGCGCGCGACAATTCGCGCGTTCGCACGGCTCGGCTCGGCTCGGAGGCTCCATGACCAGCGACTACACGCTCGCCTACGGCACCCACCCCAATCCGCAGGACGGACGGTGCGCGATGGAATGGGTCGCCCATCTGGCCGGCGAACGCCACTCCGATCAGCCTGACTGCGTCAGCCCCGTCGTGCGCGCCCTGTGCGTCGCGCTCAACGACGGCCTCAACTGCACCGAGCGCCAGCGTCTGCGCCCGTATCTGACACGCACGATCGGCACCGCGGACGACGGCCTCGACCAGCAACGCGCGTGGATGGCACTCGACTGGCTGGTCGGCGTCTATGCGCCGACCTGGCTGCGACACGCCGGACTCACGGACGCGGCCGCCCGGCTCTGCGTGCCCGACGCCGACGTGCGTGACTCCGCGGCGCTCGCGCGCGCGCTCGAGCCGCTGGAGCGCGCCCGCCGCCGGACGCACGTGGCGCGCCACGAGGCGTTCGGCGATGTCCTCCACTGGGCGCTGGCGGTTGCCGGCGGCGAGAGCGGTGCGGAGTCGGCCTGGTCGTTCACCGCGGTGGGCGCCTGGGACGCCGCCCGGCTGGCGGTCGACGACCCGGGGGCGGAGCGCGCTCGCGGCGCCGTCAAGGCGATCGCCGGCGACTGCGCGGCGATCAGCGCCCGGCGCGCGGGACGTGACCCGGGCGTCCGGCGCGCGCTGCTCGGCGGCGGCCCATCCGCGACGGTGCTCCTGCGGCCGGTGATCGACGAACTCGCCGAGTCGGCGATCATCCTGCTGGACCGGATGCTGCCGACGGTGACGCTCGACGACGCGCCAGTGGTGACGACCCCGCCGTCGGCCGTGCCCGTGCCCTCGTTCGCCTGAGCGCATCCCGCCGTGCGTCCGCGCCGATCGGCTCGCTTCTACCTGACGAAGGACCAATCATGGCGATTTACCCGCTGTTCTGAGGGGGTAAATCGCCAAACTTGGCCGCCGTGCCGCCGGCAGCAGCCGCGCCTGCGTGCGACCGACCCGCCGGCGTGCAGCAGCGCCGCCGGCGTGCGACCGACCCGCCGGCGTGCGGCAGCGCCGCCGGCGGGCGACCGACCCGCCGGCGTGCGACCGACCCGCCGCCGACGCCGACCCCGGCGAACGCTCAGGCGGCCGCGTCGAGGTACGCCGCACGTACCTGGGCGGCCGCCGCCAGCACCGCGTCGACCAGCCCCGGCAGCGCCGCCGTGATCCGCTCGGCCGGTCCCGCCAGCGACAGCCCGGCGACGAGCCGCCCGCGGCGGTCGAGGATCGGCGCGGCGACCGCGCCCGCCCCATCGTCAAGCTCGCCGCGGGTCACGACATAGCCGGCGACCCGGATCCGATCGAGCTCCGGCGCCAGCTTCGGGTCATCGACGGCATCCACCAGCCGCGCCCGCTCGGCCGGCTCCAGATACGCCGCCATCACCTTGCCGGAGGCGCCGCGGTGCATCGGGGCGCGGTGCAGCAGCGCGTAGGAGAGCCTGACCGAGTGCAGCTGACCCTCGACCGTGTGCAGCACGATCCCCTCCAGCCCGCACGGCGCAGTGAGCAGCGCGGTCTCCCCCGTTCGCTCCGACAGGCGCGCCATCACCATGGCGGCCGGCGTCACCAGCCGTTCGTTCAGCCCCGCCTCGGCCGTCCGACCGAGCGCCACCAGCCGCGTGCCGAGCGCGACCGTCCGGTCCGAGGAGCGCTGCACGAGTCCGTACTGCTCGAGCTCGGCCAGCAGCCGGTAGGCGGTCGACGTCGGCATGCCGGCGTCGGCCGCCAGCTGCGCGACGGTCAGCTCCGGCCCGGTCTCCCCCAGCCGGCCGAGCAGTTCGACGGCGCGTTCGAGCGCCCCGGCCGGCACTAGTGGCCCCGTCCGCAAATCCTGCGGCATTCGAGCGGGTGGGTGGGGTCCGATCGCCATGCGGCGTCCTCGGAGCTCGATGTGGCAGGACCACACCTTCGCCCACCAACGACTTCGTCGTCGGTGCCGGTCCTTGGGTGGGCGGGTTCGGTTCCCCAGTGACCACTCTCGGTGCTCGCACGACTTCCGGACGTGACCACTATCAGATCCCCGGCGACTCGTGGTCTGACAGCGCCGGGCGGCCGCCGGCGACGTGCGCGATCCGGTGCGCGAACTCGCCGTCGCCGACGAACGCGGTCAGCCCGTCGACGTCGGCCGCCCACTCGGTCTCGTCGGTCAGCGTCGGCACGAACTCGCGGACGAGCGCGTACGTGTGACGCATCGCATCGCCGAGCCGCTCAGGGCCACCCCGCAGGTCGATCGCCTGCGCGGCGACGAGCAGCTCGAGCGCGACCAGTCGATGGGACAGGCCGACCAGCAGCGAGGTCGAGTTGACCGCCAACGGGGCCATCGAGGCATGGTCCTCGATCCCCTCGGCGAGCTGGCCGCGGTAGTCCAGCGACACCGGATTGGCCAGCAGCCGGACCTCCGAGGCGCCCGCGGCGAACGCGCGCCCGAGCGGCCGCAGGCCGCCGGTCGGCCCCTCCTGGGCGGCCAGCCCGGTCGGCAGCCCCGAGAAGTGATGCCACAGCAGTTTCTGGACGCGCTCGTTGGTGACCTGGACGGCGTGCGCGATCGCGAGCCGCAGGTAGTCGAACGCCATCGCCAGCGACGACACGTCGAAGTTTCCGGCCGACACGATCGCATCCTCCTCGATCAGGACCAGCGGATTGTCGGCCGCCGAGTTCAGCTCGGTCTCCATCAACCCGCGCGCGACCGACAGCACGTCGTAGAGAGCGCCGCTGGTCTGCGGGATGCAGCGGATCGAGAGCGGATCCTGAAGGTTGCGCGCCGCCCCCGGTCGCCACAGCGGCGAGTCCTCCAGCAGCACCCGCAGACGTGCCATCGCGGTCTGCAGGCCGCCGTGCGGGCGGGCACGCGCGACCGCGGGATGAATCACCGACAGGTTCGCCTGGAAGGCCTCCATGCTCAGCGCCGCGGAGATCTGCATCGACTCGAGCAGGTCGGCGCCATCGATCAGCACCAGCGAACCGCGCCCCATCGTCACCCCGTTGGCGGCGATCAACCCGAGCGCCTCCTTGGGTCCGAGCGACAGCGCCTGGAGCCCCGCCCGCGAAAGCGCCTCCTCACCGGGCATCACCTCGCCGCCGTACTCGGCCCAGCCACGTCCGATCACGACCTTGCCGATGTCGGCCATCTCCGACAGATCGCCCTGACCGACCGAGCCGACCATCCGCACGATCGGGTGCACGCCGGCGTTCAACAACGCCACCAGCAGCTCGATCAGCTCACGCGTGACGCCGACGCCGGCCTTCAGCATCCCGTTGACGCGGGACACGATCATCGCCCGCACGACGTCGGTCGCCATCGGTCGCCCGTACGACGACACCTGGTCGGCCACCGTCCGGAACGAGAACTCGCCGATCTCCTCGAGCGGGATCCGGTGGCGCGCCAGCGAGCCGAGGCCCGTGTTGAGGCCATAGACCGCCTCGCCGCTGGCCAGCACCCGGTCGACGACCTCGCGGGCGGCACGGACCCGGACCAGCGCCGCCTCGTCGAGCTCCACCCGCATGCGTCCCCGCGCCACCGATAGGACATGATCGACGGTGAGACCGTCGCCATTGAGCTCAATGCTCTCGGAAGTTGAGAATGTTTCCTGATTTTCGCGCGTGGTAGGCTCATTCTATCTCACTGGTCGAGAAGATCTCGGGCACCGTCCTGACGCCTCAGGGCGGCCGTCGGCGCGCCGGCCTGACGATCGCCGATGGTCGCATCGTCGAGCTCGCCGAGCCCGATCCGAGCGCCGGCCCTGACTACGGCGCGGCGCTGCTGCTGCCCGGCGCGGTCGACGTCCACGTCCACACGCGCAGCTACGCCGATGAGGGGATCGAGCGCTGCACGACCGCGGCCGCGGCCGGCGGCGTCACGACGATCGTCGACATGCCCTACGACGCCACCGGACCGGTGCAAACGCTTGAGGCGTTCGAGCGCAAGGTCGCCGACGTGAATCGCGAGGCGGTGATCGACGTTGCGCTGTGGGCCACGGTTCCGCCGTTCGGCGCGCTTGATCAGGTCCAGGCGCTGGTGCACGCGGGCGCCGCCTCGTTCAAGTGCTCGACCTTCAACACGCACCCGCAGCGGTTCCCGCAGATCCCCGATCCGCAGCTGTTGCGGGCGTTCCGGGAGATCGCCCGCGCAGGCGGGATGGTCGGGATCCACGCCGAGAACGACGAGCTGGTCCGCGCCGGGATCGCCGCCGAGCGGGCGGCGGGCAACGAAGGTGACCCGCTGGCCCATGCTCGTTCGCGGCCGCCGATCGCCGAGAACGAGGCGATCGCGCGCGTGCTGGAGATGGCCCGCGTGACCGGTGTACGGATTCACATCTGCCATGTCACGACGCCGCGCGGCGTGCAGCTGATCGCCCAGGCCCGCGCCGACGGCGTCGACGTGACCGGCGAGACCTGCCCCCACTACCTGTTGCTGGACGAGTCCGATCTGGCGCTGCGCGGCGGCGAGTGCAAGATCAACCCGCCGCTGCGCGAGGCGACGCTGAGTGCCGACGGGCTCGAGCTGATCTCGTCCGACCACGTCGGCTGGCCGCTGGAGCGCAAGCACGGCCCCGACATCTTCGCGCTGGCCTCCGGAGCGCCCGGCGTCGAGCTGATCGCCGCGCTCGTGCACGACGCGCTCGGCCCGGCGGAGCTGGTCCGGCTCGTCTCGGAGCTTCCCGCCCGGCGGTTCGGGCTGTGGCCGCGCAAGGGCTCGATCGGGCCGGGATCTGACGCCGACGTGATGGTGCTCGACGAGTCGATCGTCTGGACCGTGGATCCGGGGAGGCTCGTCACGCCCGCCGGCTGGAGCCCCTACGCGGGGCGGACGCTGCGCGGGCGGGTGATCGCGACCTTCAGCCGCGGTGAGCAGGTCTGGGACGGCGACCAGGTGCTCGCCGAACCCGGACGCGGCCGCTTCGTACCCGCCGACACCGCCGCCGTACGTGTCTGAGACCGCTTCAGCGCTTCGCTGCCGCGGCTGGCGCCAGGAAACGATCCTGCGGCTGCTGGAGAACAACCTGGCGATCGCCGAGGACCCGGACAACCTCGTCGTCTACGCCGCCCACGCCAAGGTCGCCCGGGATCACGACAGCCTCCGCGCGATCGTCCGAGCGCTGCGATCGATCGAGGACGGCCAGACGCTCGTGGTGCAGTCGGGCAAGCCGATCGCGGTGCTCCCGACCGGCCCTCGCGCGCCGGTCGTGCTGCTGGCCAACTCGAACCTCGTCGGCCGCTGGGCGACACCTGAGGTGTTCTACGACCTCGAGCGCCGCAACCTGATCGCCTGGGGCGGGTTGACCGCCGGGTGCTGGCAGTACATCGGTTCCCAGGGGGTGCTGCAGGGCACCTACGAGACGTTCGCACAGGTCGCCCGTGAGCACTTCGGCGGCTCGCTGCACGGCAAGCTGGTCGTCTCCGCGGGACTCGGCGGGATGGGAGCCGCGCAGCCCGTCGCGATCACGCGGATGCTCGGCGGCGTCTCGCTGATCGCCGAGGCCGACGCGGCGAAGGCGCGGCGGCGCCACGACGAGGGCGTCGTCGACGCGTTCTGCGACGATCTCGACGCAGCCCTCGACCTCGCGCTGGCGGCCCGCGCGGGCGACATCGCGGCGCCACAGGCGATCGCTTACGCCGGCAACGCCGCCGAGCTGCTGGAGGGCCTGCTGGCGCGCCGCGTCACCCCCGACGTCGTCACCGACCTGACCGCCGCCCACGACCTGCGCAGCGGCTACCTGCCGGTCGGGGTCGGCCCCGAGCAGGCGGCCGAGCTGCGCCGCGGGGACCCCGGCAAGCTCGAGGCGCTGGCACTGCAGACGATGGCGCGCCACGTCCGCGCGATGCTCGAGCTGCGTGCCCGCGGCGCGGTCGTGTTCGACTACGGCAACAACATCCGGCCCCATGCTGCGACCGCTGGCGTCACGGACGCGCTCGGCATCGACATCTTCACCGCGCGTTACCTGCGGCCGCTGTTCAGCCGCGGGATCGGCCCGTTTCGCTGGATCTGCGTGTCCGGCGAGGATCACGACCTCGACGTGATCGACGACCTCTGCGCCGAATTGTTCGCCGACGTGGGGCGGATCACAGACTGGATCGAGCTGGCCCGCGCCCACGTCCGCCGCCAGGGGCTACCCGCCCGGATCGCGTGGCTCGGGCACGGCGAGCGCACGCGGCTGGGGCTGGCCGTCAACGCGGCGGTCGCGGACGGACGGCTGCGCGGACCGGTCGCGTTCACCCGCGACCACATGGACTCGGGCTCGATGACCCATCCGAACATCATCACCGAGGCGATGGCCGACGGCACCGACGCGGTCTCGGACTGGCCGCTGCTGAACGCCCTGCTGAACACCGCATCGGGTGCCGACCTGGTCGCGCTGCACGCCGGCGGCGGCGGCTACGCGGGCTACTCGCAGAGCGCCGGGATGACCGTCGTCGCGACCGGAACCGACGACGGCGCCGCGCGTCTGCAGGGCGCGCTGAACGTCGACACGGCGATCGGCGTCCTGCGCCACGCCGATGCCGGATATCCACAGGCGATCGAGTCCGCGCGTGAGCACGGCCTCGGGTTGGAGGACGACATATGAGAGAGCTTGATCTGAACGCCGTCCACGCCGCCGTCGCGGGCGGCTCGGTGCTCGCCGCGGGCGGCGGCGGCTGGGTCGACCATGGGATGCTCGTCGGCACGACCGCGGTCCAGTACGGGAGCCCAAAGCTCGTCACGCTCGAGGAGCTCGAGCCCGACGCGATGATCGCGACCGTGTCGGCGATCGGCGCGCCGGCCGCGATCGGCTGGGAGATGCGGCCCAGCGACTACGTGCGCGCGTTGGAACTGCTGATCGAGGCCGTCGACGAGCCGATCGTCGGGACCGTGACGGCTCAGAACGGCTCGTCGACGACCTGCAACGGTTGGGTCGCATCGGCTGTGCTCGGCACGGTCGTGGTCGACGCCGCCGGCGACGGCCGCGCGCACCCGACCGGCAAGATGGGGTCATTCGGACTCGCCGCCGACGACGACTACGAGACCGTGCAGGCGGTCGCGGGGGGCAACCGCGCGGAGAACCGGTACCTGGAGGTCGTCACCCGCGGGACCGTGCGCCGGACCGCCAACGTGCTGCGCACCGCATCCGACATGTCGGGGGGCTTCATCTCGTGCGCCCGCAACCCGCTGCCGGCGTCGTTCGTCGCCGCGCACGCCGCGGTCGGCGCGATCAGCTTCGCGCTGTCGTTGGGCGAGTCGATCCTGGCCGCGCAGACCGACGGGCCCGAGGCGATGATCCAGGCGACCGCCGACCATCTCGGCGGGCGGATCCTGGAGCGCGGCGCCGTCCGCGCAAAGACGCTGCGGACCGAGAACGCGTTCGACATCGGCACGGTCGCCGTCGGCGAGCTGGAGCTCGGATTCGTCAACGAGTACCTGACCGCCGAGTCCGGCGGCGAGCGGCTCGCGACATTCCCGGACGTGCTCGCGACCCTGTCGCCGCAGACCGGGCGCATCATCTCGATCGCCAACCTGCGCGAGGGCGACGAGGTCTGTGTCCTGCACGTTCCCAAGGCCAACGTGCCGCTCGGCGACGGCGTCCGCGAGCCGAGCGTGTACCCCGAGGTCGAGGCGATGCTGGGCAAGCCGCTGGCCCAATACGCACTCGCCTAGCGATGCCCGACCGCGAGCGGATCGAGCGGCGGCTGCAGGCACTGTGGGAGATCGCGCTCGGTCCCGCGGGCGGTGCCGACCGCCCGGCGTACTCGCCCGCCGAGGCCGAGGCGATGCTACTGGTCGCCGCCTGGGCGTCAGAACAGGGGCTCGAACCGGGGGTCGACCGATACGGCAACCTGTGGGCGCTCCCAGCCGACTGGAACGGTCCGATCGTCACCTCGGGCTCGCACGTCGACACCGTCCCCGACGGCGGCCGTTACGACGGCGCGCTCGGCACCGTGCTCGGGCTGGAGCTCGCCGCCGATCTCGGCGCCGAGCCGACCGACAGCGGCGCCCGCGCGGCGCTGATGGTGTGCGCGGCCGAGGAGGCGCCGCGGTTCGGAGCCGGGACCGTGGGCAGCCGTCAGCTGGTCGGGACGCTGTCGCCCGAAGCGCTGACGCAACTGCACGACGCCGACGGCGTCACCGTCACGCAGGCGCTGCGCGATCACCTCGAGCGGCTCGCCGCCCTCCCGCGGATCGACCCGCCACTCGGGCGCTGGCGCGCCCACGCCGAGGTCCATGTCGCCCAGCGCCGCGAGCTGCGCGAGCTCGCGGTGGTCACGACCGTCGCTTCACCGCGGCGGCTGGAGATCACCGTCTCAGGCGTCTCCGGCCATGCCGGTGAGGTGTCGATGGCCGATCGCCGCGACGCGCTGGCCGGCGCCGCCGAGATCGTGCTTGCGATCGAGCAGGCGGCGACCGCGGAGCCGGCCGAGACCGTCGCCACCGCGGCCACGCTGGCGGTGACGCCCGGGGCAATCAGCGTGATCCCGGGCCAGGCACGAATCGGCGTCGACATGCGCGGCGTCGACGGGTCCTCGCTGCACCGCCTGCAGCGGGCCACCGAGCAGGCCGCTGCCGAGATCGGCCGCCGGCGAGGCGTGCAGGTGCAGACCGTGCTGACCCGGGCCGGCGAGCCGGTCGAGCTGGACCCGAGGATGGTCGCCGCGGGACTGGCGGCGGCCGAGGCGCTCCAGATCCCAGCGCGCACGACGTGGTCAGGCGCCGGTCACGACGCCCAGCATCTGAGCTCGCTGACCCCGGCGCTGCTGGTGTTCGTCCCGCTCCACGGCGGTGAGAGCCACACGCCCCAGGAGAGCGCGAATTTGGACGAAATTGTCCACGCGGCCATGTTAGTTGCATATGTTATGCGGCATCTTCGCGCTTGACATGACCTTCCGGTTGTGAAAGAACCGTCGCGAGAGTGGGAGCTCGGATGAGGAATGGCCGGCGCTGGCGCGCTGCGTGGCATCATTGGCGAATCGCACCAGGACGGTTGAGATTGATCAGTGGTCCTCTCCACTTGACCTCCACCCGGAACGGGGAGCACGACGAACCACGAACCGCGGCGATCGCCTGGTTGCCCGCGACCGAGAGGTGACGCAACATGGGCATTGACGATCGACAGCTCGACGCACTTCGCAGCGAACGCTCGGAGCTTGAGAACCACTACATCGACGAGCTGGTCGCGGGCCGGCTCGATCGCCGCTCGTTCCTGCGTCGCGGCGCGGTGCTGGGCATGTCCGCTTCGGTGATGGGCGCGGTACTGGCCGCCTGCGGTGGCGCCAACAGCACGAACAACTCGTCGTCGGCGAAATCGGCGACGACGCCCTCCAGCGCGGGCGCGACCAAGGGCGGGACGCTGAAGCTCGCCAGCACCACACCGGCGACCGCGATGAACCCGTTGCTGGTCGACGACGCCGGCGGCCTCTGTCTGCTGGGGCAGACCGGTGAGTTCCTGACGTTCGACAACAACATCAAGCTGCAGCTGGAGCCGATGCTCGCAACCAGCTGGAAGCACAACGGCGACGGCACGGTCTGGACGTTCACGCTGCGCAAGGGCGTCAAGTTCCACAACGGCGCAACGATGACCGCCGACGACGTCGTCTACACGTTCCAGCAGCTGGCGGACCCCAAGAACGCGTCGAACGCGCTGTCGACGTTTGAGGGTGTGCTCAAGCCGGCCGGCGTCAGCGCGGTCGACTCCGGGACGGTCGCGTTCCATCTCGAGGCCGCGAACGGCAACTTCCCCTACCTCGTGTCCTCGGACAACTACAACGCGATCATCGTCCCGAAGGGCACCGATTACGCCACTTGGGACAAGACGTTCATCGGGACCGGCGCGTTCAAGCTGTCGAGTTACTCACAGGGCACCGGCGCGAACTTCACCGCCAACCCCGACTACTGGGGCGGCAAGCCCAACCTCGACGGCACCGCGTTCTCGTTCTACACCGCCCAGCAGCCCCAGATCCTGGCGCTGCAGGGCGGCACCGTCGACGTCGTCGTTCAGTTCGTTCCGGCCGGTGCCCAGTCGTTGCTCAACGACGCCAGCCAGTACACGATCATCAAGCTGAAGTCCTCCAACCACCGTGAGCTGTCGATGCGCAACGACCAGGCGCCGTTCACCGACCCGCGCGTTCGCCAGGCGGTCGCCTACTCACTCAACCGCCCGGCGCTCGTCTCGACGCTGCTGCTCGGCTACGGCCAGGTCGGCAACGACAACCCGTTCGCACCGCTGTACCCGTCGACCAACACCACGATTCCGCAGCGCACCCAGAACATCGCCAAGGCGAAGTCGCTGCTGTCGGCGGCCGGCCACGGAAGCGGCTTCAGCGTCACGCTCGACACCGAGCAGTACGAGGAGATCCCCCAGCTGGCGCAGCTGATCCAAGCCGACGCCAAGGAGATCGGCGTCGACATCAAGCTCAACGTCGAGACCCAGGCCGCGTACTACGGCAAGGCAACGTTCGGCAACTCCGACTGGCTCGACGCGACGATGTCGCTGGTCGACTACGGCGACCGCGGCGTCCCCAACGTGTTCCTGGAATCACCGCTGGCCACCGGCGGGCCGTGGAACGCCGCGCACTTCAACAACAAGACCTACGACAACCTGGTCAAGCAATACGTGGCGGCAGTCGACCTGCAGTCTCAGAAGCAGATCGCCGGCAAGATCGAGACCCTGCTGCTGGCCGAGACACCGCTGATCATCCCCTACTTCATCGACGGTCTGACCGCCTCGAAGAGCACCGTCCACGGACTCAACCCGACCTCGACGTCCCAGATCTTCCTCGCGGACGCCTCGATCAGCGCGTGATCGCAGGGACTCGCGCCTGCCCGACAACGACGCCACCATGCAGCTGACACTGTTCATCCTCAAGCGGATCGGGTACGGGATCGTCACCCTGTTCCTGCTGAGCATCATCGTGTTCGCCTCCGCGCAGATCCTGCCGGGCGACCCGGCGCGCGCGATCCTCGGACCGCTGGCGGCGCCGTCGGCGGTCAAGGCGCTGAGCCAGCAGCTCGGCACCAACAAGCCCGTGATCGACCAGTACGGGACCTGGCTCGGCCACCTGCTGCACGGGAACTTCGGCAAGTCGTACCAGTACCAGGCGTCGATCGGCCCGATTCTCGGCAAGGCGCTCGTGAAATCGCTGGAGCTGGCGGCGCTGGCGTTCGTGATCGTCGTGCCGCTCGGGATCATCGGCGGCGTCGTCGCGGCGCTGAACTACGGCAAGCCGATCGATCGGATCATCAGCGTGTTCGGTCTGACCGCGACCGTGATCCCCGAGGTCGTATCGGGGATCGCGCTGATCCTGATCTTCGGGCTGTGGTTGAACATTCTGCCGATCGAGGCATCCGGCGCACACGGGTTCGGCGACACGATCTACCACCTGATCATGCCGGCGATCCCGTTGGTGCTGATCCTGTTCGGCTACATCGAGCAGATGGCGCGGGCCGGCACCGTCGAGGCGCTGAACTCCGACTACGCCCGAACGGCGACGCTGAAGGGGCTGCCGCGGGGAGTGATGATCCGCCGCCACGTGCTGCGCAACTCGCTGCTGCCGACGATCACCGTGATCGCCTCACAGACCGGTTACCTGATCGGCGGCCTGGTACTGGTCGAGAACCTGTTTCGCTGGAACGGGATCGGCACGCTGCTGTTGAACGCCGCCAAGGACAAGGACTTCCCGATGCTCGAAGCCGGGGTGCTCGTGATCGGCGCGGTCTACGTGGTGGCGACGCTGATCGCCGACACCTCGTTCTCGCTGCTGAACCCGCGGATCCGCTACCGGGGCGTCGAATGAGCGTCGAGGCGGTACCGGTCGAGTCGGCCGGCGCGATCGGCGTCGGCCAGGGCGCGCCGAACCTGCGGCGTGAATTCCTGGAGAGCCTCGTCCGTCAGAAGACGTTCATCGCCGGCGCGATCATTCTGCTGTTCTGGATCTTCTGCGCGATCGCGCCGCACGCGCTGCCCAGCCACAGCGCCTATACCCCCAGCGCGAACATCAACCAAGGCCCGTCGGGCTCGCACTGGTTCGGGACCGACCAGCTGGGGCGCGACATGTTCGCGCGGGTGATCGCGGGCGCGCGGCCGATCCTGATCATCTCGCCGCTGGCGACGCTGTTCGGGACGATCGTCGGCACGATCGTCGGCCTCACCATGGGGTACTTCCGCGGCTTCGTCGACGAGGTGATCAGCCGCATCGTCGAGGCGTTCCTGGCGCTGCCGCTGGTCGTCGTCGGGATTCTCGGCGTGGTCGCGCTCGGTTCCTCGAACCTCACCCTGATCGTCGTGATCGGAATTGTGTTCTCGCCACTGATCGCGCGCACCGTGCGCGCCGCCGTGCTGCTGGAGCGAGATCTGGACTACGTGTCGGCCGCGCGACTGCGGGGCGAGACTTCGGCGTACATCATGTTCGTCGAGATCCTGCCCAACGTGATGGCGCCGATCATCGTCGAGTTCACGGTCCGGCTCGGCTACGCGGTGTTCACGCTCGTGACCTTGTCGTTCCTCGGCTTCGGCCTGGAGCCGCCGTCGCCGAACTGGGGCGCCGACATCTACACCAACTACACGGTGGTCAGCTCGGGCTACTGGTGGGAGGTGGCATTCGACGCCGGCGCGATCGCGACCCTGGTGATCGGCGTCAACATGCTCGCCAACTCGATCGAACGCGCGCTGGAGGATGGATGAGCGTCGAGCTCGAAGCGGCTCAGCCGCTGCCGCCCGCCGAGGCGTCCGACGCGCTGACGCTGTCGCACGTCGAGATCAGCTACCGCGTCCGGCGCCAGCAGCAGCGGGTCGTGCGCGACGTCAGCTTCCACGTCGCCCGCGGCGAGTCGTTCGGATTGGTCGGCGAGTCGGGCTGCGGCAAGTCGACGATCGCGCTGGCGATCGTCCGCTACCTGGCGCGCAACGGCTCGGTGTCCAACGGTCGGATCGACATCGACGGCCGCGACGTGCTGGCGCTGAACCAGTCTGAGCTGCGGCGCCTGCGGGCCCGGAACGTGTCGATGGTCTACCAGGAGCCCGGCCGGGCCCTGAACCCGTCGATCCTCGTCGGCCGCCAGGTTGCCGAGGTGTATGAGATCGCCGGCGTCAAGCGCACCGAGGCGCTCGAGCGGGCGCAGGACGCCCTCACCAGGGTTCAGATCTCCGATCCCGGCGGCGTCATGAAGCGCTACCCGCACCAGCTCTCCGGCGGGATGCTGCAACGCGTCGTGATCGCGATGGCGCTCGCCTCCGAACCGTCGCTGCTGATCCTTGACGAGCCGACGACGGCGCTTGACGCGACCGTCGAATCAGAGGTGCTGGATCTGATCCGCGGGCTGCGGGCCGAGTTCAACTCGTCGCTGCTGTTCATCAGCCACAACCTCGGCGTGATCGCGAAGATGTGCGACCGCGTCGGCGTCCTGTACGCCGGCGAGATGGTCGAGGAGGGGCCGGCGGTCGAGGTCTTCCAGCAGCCACGCCACCCCTACACGGTTGGCCTGCTGCGCTCGATTCCGCGGCGTGACCTGTCCGAGGGCAGCTCCGGCCGCGGCGTGCTGCAGACGATCCCGGGCTCGCTGCCGTCGCCCGGCTCGATCACGCAGGGATGCATCTTCGCCCCGCGCTGCGGGCTGGCCGACGACCACTGCCGCAAGGACGCGCCGCCGCTGTACGAGCTCGGCGGCGGCCGCGGCTCGCGCTGTCACTACTCCGACCGAGCCGACGAGATCCCGCTGGTTACCGACGTCGCGCCGGCCGACGAGCCGGGCTCGGATCCCAGGGGTCCGGCCGACCAACCGGGCGCGGATTCCGGCGATCGGGCCGCCGACCCGGTGCTGGCCGGCAAGTCGGTTCAGGGCGCGACCGGATCCCTGGGCCTGCCCGCCGCCTCTGGGTCGATCTCGGTCGGAACCGCCGGCGAGCGGCCCGGCGACGCGCCGGGGCAAACGCCGCCGCTGATCCGCGTCCGCTCGGCCTCCAAGACGTTCCGCATGACCGGCCAGACGGTCCGCGGCCTGCTCGGCGTCGACCTCGATATCCGCGCCGGCGAGACGGTCGGGCTGGTCGGCGAGTCGGGCTCGGGCAAGACGACGCTCGCCCGCGTGCTGCTGGGGATCATCTCGCCCGACGACGGCGCCACGATCCAGCTCGACGGGCGCGACCTGTCGCCCGGCGCCAAGGCCCGGTCCCCGGCCGATCAGAAGGCGCTGCAGATCGTCTTCCAGAACCCCGACTCGGCGCTCAACCGCCGCCACTCGATCCGGCAGCTGATCTCACGCTCGCTGAGCAAGCTCGGCGGCTACAGCGGCCAGGCGCTCAAGGATCGGCTGACATCGTTGCTCACGTCGGTCCGGCTGTCCGAGCGCTACCTGCCGATGCGTCCCTCGCAGCTCTCCGGCGGGCTCAAGCAGCGTGTCGCGATCGCCCGCGCGTTCGCCGGCGACCCCCGGATCGTCGTCTGCGACGAGCCGACCTCGGCGCTCGACGTGTCGGTCCAGGCCGCGATCCTCAACCTGCTGACCGGCCTGCAGCGCTCCAAGCAGGTCGCCTACCTGTTCATCTCGCACGACCTCGGCGTGGTCCGCTACCTCGCCGACCGGATCGTCGTGCTCTACCTCGGGCGCGTGATGGAGATCGGCCCGGCCGACCGCGTGTTCGACGGCCCCCATCACCCCTACACCGAGGCGCTGCTGTCGGCCGTACCGACGCTCGACGACCTCGATCGCAAGCGGATCCGGCTCGAGGGGGAGATCCCGTCCGGCGCCCACCCGCCGACGGGCTGCCCGTTCCAGACCCGCTGCCCGCGCAAGATCGGCGAGATCTGCGAGACGACCGAGCCCGAGCTGATCGAAGAGGAGCCCGGACACGGGATCCGCTGCCACATCCCGCTGGAAGAGCTGCGGCGCCTGCAGCAGGCAGACGACGGTCAGGCGCCGGCCGCGGATCGCGCCGCGACCGGCTGACGGACACGCGCGCGGAGCAAGAGCCCGACCGCGATGATCATCGCCGGCACGATCACCGCCAGGTACCCGACCTGGGCGCCTCCGTGCTGCTCCAGCGTCCCGGCCAACAGCGGCGTCAGCACCAGCGAGCCGGCCCAGGCGCCGTTGATGACTCCGAATACCGAGCCGTCGGCTGAGCGGTCACCGCCGCCGCCGTTGGCCTCCGAGCTCGCTGACGCCAGCGAGTAGGAGATCGTGCTGACGAACGCGCGCGGCATCGACGCAACGATCAGCGTCGCGATCAGCACCGTCGCCGATCCGGTCACCAGCCCGGGCACGAGCACGACCGCCAGCGCCGCCGTCGCCAGCGCGTTGAACCGCAGCGTCCGGGCGCGCGCGCCGAGCCGGACGACCGCCAGGCTGACCGCGATGTAGGAGATCGCGGACACCGAGAACGCCAGCCCGATCCGGCCGCTTGACAGGCCATCGTGGTGCAGTGAACCGGAGATCAGCAGCTGGCTGGCGCTCGCGACCGCGCCCGACACGACCAGCGCGCCCATCGCCGCGACCACGCCCGGTCGCTGCAGGGCGGTCCGCATCGGGCTGCGACGACTGCCGCCGTAGGGGACCGGTTCACCGTAGCCGACCGATGACGCCAGCTCGACCGATTCGGAGTACCCAATCGACCGCGCCAGCTCGGCCGCCTCGTCGGCGGCTGCTCCGGCACTCGCCGCCGTGGCCGCACGCGCCCCGGCGATCGTCAACGGCACCATCACAACTGCGGCGGCGATCGCGATCAGCAGGAACGGCAGCCCGGTCGACCCGGCCCCGGCGACCAGGCCGCCGACCGCCGGCCCGACCATCATGCCGACCGACGCGCAGGTCACCGACGGGCCGATCCGCGCGGCGCCGGGCTCCGTGTCGAGCTCGGCCAGCCACGCCACGCCGGTCGTCCACAGGACCCCATAGGCGACTCCGAACAGCAGCCGTCCGACCAGCAGCGATAGCAACGACGGCGCCGCTTCGGCGAGGCAGGACACGCACAGCACGACGCCGGCCAGCAGCGTGCACCGGCGCGCCCCGAGCCGGTCGGCGGCCACCCCGGCGGGCACCGAGACCGCGAGCGTGGCGAGCCCCGGGAGCGCCAGCAGCAAGCCCGTCTCCGATGGCGTCAGACCGTGCTCGGCCGACAGACGCGGGAGCAGAGGGACGATCGCCGCCTGGGCGACACCCGCGACGAAGAACAACCCGTAGATTGACCAGAGCAGCTTCTTGGACATCGTGTAACCGAACATACGATGCGCGCCGCGCGTTGTTGCGCCGATTTTCATGATGATTTTCGGCCTGAACAATCGATATAGCGCATCGAAAGCGTGGCGGGTCGAACAGCGCTATGATCGCCTTTGCTCGTCGTACGCGCGACCCGATCGATAGATATGATCGAAACTGATAATCACGCGGATATCGATCTTCGTAGCCTGCGAGCGCTCGTCGCGGTCGCGGACCAAGGATCGTTCCGCGCCGCCGCGCGTCAGCTCGGCTACACCCAGTCGGCGATCTCGCACCAGATCGCGACGCTCGAGCGCGGGCTCGACACGCCGCTGTTCACCCGCCCCGGTGGCCGCGGCGCGACCGCCCTGACGCCGGCCGGCAGCGCCGTCTACCGCCGTGCCCGCCGCGTCCTCGGCGAGGTGCAGACGCTCGCTGCCGACGTCCAGGCCGCAGTCACCGGCGAGCGGCAGACGTTGCGGATCGGGACCTTCCAGACCGGGACAACCGAACTGCTACCGCCCGCGCTGCGGACCCTGCGCGAGGAGCGCCCGGACGTGGAGGTGCAGCTCGCCGAGATCCGCACCAATGCCCAGACCTACGATCAGCTGGCCGACGGTCACCTGGACTTCGCCCTGCTGGTCAACCCCGAGCCCGACGAGCGGATCCAGTCGATCCCGCTGCTCGACGACCCGTGGGTGATCCTCACCCGACGCGACAGCGACATCGCCGCCGTCGAGAACCCGACCTTCGACTTGCTCGACGGCGTCGACATCGTCGCCTGGAACCGCAGCTGGCGGACCCAGCGCGAGCTCGAGGAGGCGTGGCGCCGGCTGGCGATCGCGCCTCGGGTCGTGTATCGGACCGACGACAGCCTGGCGCTGCAGCGGCTCGTCGCGGCCGGCTACGGGCATGCGTTCATGGACCGGCTCGGCGCCTCGGGCGCGGTTGAGCCCTCACTCACCTGGCTCGAGCCCGCGGAGATCCTGATCCCGCGTAGAGTCGCCCTCTGCCTGCCCCGTCACCTTGATCCGAGCGCGTCCGCGGTGACGTTGATGGACGCGATTCGGTCGCAGTTCGGCATGTAGTGGCCCCCTGACCACCCCGGCCCGGAAGAGAGCGATGACCACTAACGACCCCGTGCAGATGCGCGCCTGCGTCCTGCGTGAATCCGGAGCGGTCGCGACCGAGACCGTGTCGCTGGCCGCTCCCCGCGCCGGCGAGGTCCGCGTCCGGATCGCCGCCGCCGGCGTCTGCCATTCCGACCTGCACCTCGCCGATGGCAAGCTCGGCGGCGGCCGCTGGCCGATCGTGCTCGGGCATGAGGGCGCCGGCGTCGTCGATGCGGTCGGCGAGGGCGTCGAGCAGCTGACGCCGGGCGATCACGTCGTGCTGGCGATGGTCGCCCCCTGTGGACAGTGCGACTCCTGCCGTGTCGGTCACCGCACGTTGTGCGAGCCGGCCGGCGCCCGCGCGTTCGCCGGGGTCCTGGCCGACGGCAGCTCCCGTCTGACCGATGCCGACGACCGCCAACTGCAGCACTGCTTCAGCGTCGCCTGCTTCGCCGAGCACGCGGTCGTCGCCGAGCAGGCTGCGATCCCGATCCCGGCAGAGCTGCCACTGTGGCAGGCGTCGCTGCTGGGTTGCGGTGCCGTGACCGGATTCGGCGCCGTCAACCATGCCGCCCGGGTCGGGATCGGCGAGCGGGTCTGCGTGATCGGCTGCGGCGGCGTCGGGATGCAGGCGATCGCGGCGGCGCGGCTGGCCGGCGCGGCCCAGATCATCGCCGTCGACGTGCGCGCCGAGAAGTTCGACCTCGCGACGCGGCGGGGCGCGACCGATACGGTGCTCGCCGACGGAGACGATCCCGCCGCCCAGATCCGCTCGCTGTCGGGCGGCGGTGTCGACCACGCCTTCGAGGTGGTGGGCGCGCCCGCGACGATCCGGCTGGCGTGGGATGCGCTGCGTCCCGGCGGCAGCGCGGTCGTCGTCGGCCTCGCCCCGGTCGGCGTCGAGGTCAGCCTGCCGGCGATCGAGTTCCTCTCCGAGAAGCGAATCGTCGGCAGCTACTACGGCTCCGCGGACCCGGCGCTGTCGCTGCGCGGTCTCGTCGACCTCGCCTCCGCCGGCCGCCTGCCGCTGAACGACATGGTCTCGCACTTCATCGAGCTCGATCAGGTTCCGGAGGCGTTCGAGCGCCTGCGCCGCGGCGAGGGAAACCGGTCCGTGATCGTCGTCGATCCCAAGCTCGCCGGCGTGCCAAATGCCCAGAACCGCACGACCCGCTTCGATCGCCAGTAGAAGGAGCCGACAGTGAGCCATCGTTACACCTTCGACTACGACGGCCTGATCGGGGAGGGCTTTAGCGGCACCGACCCCGACGGCGCCCACGTCAACGTCGTGCTCGCCGAGCGCGGCACGGCGACCGCGGCGGCACTGTTGACGACGTTCACCTCCCCGGCACCGGGTCACGCTCCGATCCTCGTCGTCGTCGGCGAGGACAAGGACCGCTACGAGCCCGTCTGCCCGCCGACGATCATGATCAACAAGGAGACCGCGCTCGAGCCGCTGCATCAGAAGATCACCTGGGGCGCCGGCCAGCTCGGGATCGCCCAGGGGGTGCTCGACGCGGTGGCCGAGGGCCTGATCCCGTGCAGCGGGGATCTGGTCGTGTTCGTCGCGATCTACATCGACGCCGGCGCCACCGACGAGACCGCGGTCCGCCTCGCCACCCGCGCCGCGACGTTGAAGGGCGTGCGCACCGCCCGCCAGGGCCGCGGCGACGCCGCGCAGGCGCTGGTCGATCGGCGTGAGACGATCACCAGCCCGTTCTACTCCGGTAGCTGACGACCGATGCGGATCACGCAGATCTCGTTGCAGCGCCTGACGCTGCCGCTGGAGCCGCCGTTCTACGCCGCCTGGGACCCCGACCCCCGGACCCGGTTTGACGCGACGATCGTCCGCGTCCACACCGACGAGGGCCTGACCGGGATCGGCTCCGGCGACACCATGGATGGCTTCGCGGCGTTCGAGCACCTGTTCATCGGCACCGATCCGCTCCGGCTCGCGGCACACGGACGGACGCTCGAGACGATCTCGTTTCACGCCGGTCGCTACTGGCCGTTGGAGGCGGCGCTCTGGGACCTGGCAGGTCAGGCGATGGGCGTTCCGGTGGCGACGCTGCTGGGCGGCGCGGCCGACCGCATCCCTGCCTACGCGTCGCTGGGCGAGCTGCGCTCACCGCGGCAGCGCGGGGAGGACGCGACAGACCTGGTCGCGGCCGGCTTCCAGGCGGTCAAGGTCAGGATCGCGCGTGGCCGGATCGCCGAAGGGATCGCGGTCATCGCCGCGATCCGTGACGCGGTCGACGACGACCTGGAGATCATGGTCGACCTCAACCAGTGGTGGCGGATGGCCGGTGACATCGACCCCGGCCTGACCCCGCAGGGCGCGCGCGGCGTGGTCGAGCGGCTGCGTGAGTACGACGTGCTGTGGGTCGAGGAGCCGCTGGCCGGCGAGGACCTGGCCGGGATGCGGATGCTCCGCGAACAGACCGGCGTGCGGATCGCCGGCGGTGAGATGGCGCGGACGTTCGCCGAGCTGCAACGCGCGCTGACGGGCGGCGCGCTCGACATCGTCCAGCCCGACGTCGTGCTGTCGCTCGGGATCGGCGGCGCGCGCACGCTGGCCGAGCTGGCGCTGCGCTCCAACCGTTGGTTCACGCCGCATACCTGGACCAACGGGATCGGGCTGCTGGCCAACCTGCACGTCTGCTGCGGCGTCGGCGGCGGGCCGTTCCTCGAGTTCCCCCACGACCCACCGGGCTGGACCCCGGACCGGCGCGACTTCATGCTCGCCGAGCCGATCGCGCCCGACGCCGACGGGTTCGTGCACGTGCCGGACGCCCCGGGCCTCGGAATCGAGCTCGACGAGGACCGAATCAGCCACTACGAGGTGGCCCGATGACCGAGCCTGCGGTGCGAACCGAGGCGTTCATCGACGGTCGCTACCGGGCGGCCGCCGACGGGCGCACGTTTGACTGCGTCACCCCGCGTGACGGCAGCGTGCTGGCGGCTGTCGCCCGTGGCGACGGCGCTGACATCGACCGCGCGGTCGCCGCGGCACGCCGGGCGTTCGACGCCGGCGACTGGGCCTATGCCGACCCGGCACAACGTGGCCGGGTTCTGATCCGTCTGTCGGAGCTGATCCTCGAACGAGCCGAGCGCCTGGCCCAGATCGAATCTCGTGACACCGGGCATCCGATCTCCGACGCGCGCAACGTCGACGTTCCGGGCGCGGCTCGCTGTTTCGCCTGGTACGGGCAGGCGGTCGACAAGGTGTACGGCGAGATCGCTCCGACCGCCGGCGATGCACTCGCGCTGATCGGGCGGGAACCGATCGGCGTCGTCGGCGCCGTCGTGCCCTGGAACTATCCCCTGATCATCACCGCCTGGAAGCTCGCCCCGGCGCTGGCGGCCGGCAACTCGGTCGTGCTCAAGCCGGCCGAGCAGTCGCCGCTGTCGGCGCTGGCGCTGGCCGAGCTCGCCGCCGAGGCGGGCATCCCCGACGGTGTGCTGAACGTCGTGCCCGGCTTCGGCGAGGAGGCCGGCGAGGCGCTCGGGCGCCATCCCGACGTCGACAAGGTCGCGTTCACCGGCTCGGTCGAGGTCGGCCGGTTGTTCCAGCGCTACGCCGGCGAGTCCAACGGCAAGCAGGTCTCGCTCGAGCTCGGCGGCAAGAGCCCGCAGGTGGTGCTCGCCGACGCCGCCGACCTGCAGACGGTCGCCGAGGCGATCGGCTGGGGAATCTTCTACAACGCCGGCCAGACCTGCCACGCGGGCTCGCGGGTCGTTGTGCAGGCGCCGGTCGCCGACGAGCTGCGCGAACGGCTGCGCTCGGTCGCGGCGGGTTTCGTGCCGGGTGACCCGGCGTCCGAGGACACGAGCCTGGGCGCGCTGATCTCCTCCGAGCACCTGGACACCGTCCAGCAACACGTGCGGCGCGCCCGTGACGACGGCGCGGCGATCGTGTACGGCGGGCAGACCACCGAGCCGCCCGTCGCCGGCGGCGCCTACATGGGACCGATGCTGATCGACTCATCCGACGATCCCGCCCGCGCGATCGTCCAGGACGAGGTGTTCGGGCCGGTGCTGACGTTGCAGACCGCCCGCGACGTCGACCATGCGCTGCAGCTGGCCAACGACACCCGCTACGGCCTGGCCGCGGCCGTCTGGACCCGGGACGTGTCGACCGCGGGGCGGCTCGCCCGGCGTCTGCGGGCGGGCACCGTCTGGGTCAACACGTTCGACGCCGCCTCGCTGGCGACTCCGTTCGGTGGCATGCGCGACTCGGGCCATGGCCGCGACCGCTCGCTGCACGCGCTTGATTCCTACACCCAACTGAAGACCACCTGGATCTCGCTCACATGACCTCACCTGCCAGCGCCGCCGGCACCGGCGCGGCTCGCGGCGCTCACGATCGTCCCCGCCGCGTCGCGTTCGTGGGCCTCGGCCACATGGGCTCGCACATGTGCCGCAACCTCACCACCGCCGGGCACACGGTGACCGCGTATGACCTCGACCGGCGGGCCGTGCGCGCGGCGGTCCGCACCGGGGCGCATGGGGCGAAGTCGCTGCCGGAGTGCCTCGACGGCGCCGAGGTGTTGATCACGAGCCTGCCCGGTCCGCCGCAGGTCCGATCGGTGCTGTGCGGCCCGGACGGCGCGATCGCCCGGATGGATCCCGGCACGCTGGTGATCGAGATGTCGACCAGCTCCCGAGAAGTCGGGCGTGAGGTCCTCGCCGCCGCGCGCGCCCGCGGGATCGACTTCGTCGACGCGCCGGTCGCCGGCCAGACGATCCGCGCCGAGTCCGGCACGCTGGCGATCTACGCCGGTGGCTCGAAGAAGGCGTTCGGCCGCTCGCTGCACGTGCTCGAGGCGATCGGCGACCCGATGCAGATCTTCCACCTCGGCCCCAGCGGCTCGGGCTATGCGGTCAAGCTGCTGCTGAACCTGATGTGGTTCATGCACGCGGTCGCGACCGCCGAGGCGCTGACGGTCGGGGTCTGCGCCGGCGTCGACCTCGAGACCTTGCACACGGCGCTGGTGCACTCCCCCGCCAATTCCGGGTTCCTGGAGCGCGACGTGCGAATGGTGCTCGACCGCGGCGACTACGACGAGGGGTTCGCGATGAAGCTCGTCACCAAGGACCTCGCCCTCGCGGTCGACCTTGCCCGCGACGCGGGCGTGCCGGTCGAGATGGCCTCACTGGTCGAGCAGCTGCACCGCCGCGCGCGCCTGATGTACGGCGACGAGGCCGGCGAGATGAGCGCGATCCGGCTCTACGAGGACGCCGTCGGCGTGTCGCTGCGCGCGCGCTCGGCCGCGCCGGTCAAGCCGGCGACGACCAGCCCGGACTCGTAGGCGATCACCACCAGCTGCGCGCGGTCGCGCGCTTCGAGCTTGGCGAACAGATGCGCGACGTGCGTCTTGGCCGTCAGCGGCGACAGGACGAGCTGCTCGGCGATCTCGGCATTGGACAGCCCCCGGCCGACGAGCGTCAGCACCTCACGCTCACGCGGGGTGAGCTCGCGCAACCGCTCGGCCGCTTGGCGCTGCGCCTCCCCCGCGGACGCCACGCCGGGCCCGCCCTCGCCTCCGGCTCCGCCGGCGACGAACGCCTCGATCAGGCGGCGGGTCAGCCGCGGTGCCAGCAGCGCCTCGCCGCCGGCGACGATCCGCACCGCGCTGAGGAGATCGATCGGCTCGACGTCCTTGAGCAGGAACCCCGACGCCCCGGCCCGCAGCGCCCCGAACACGTACTCGTCGAGCTCGAACGTGGTCAGCACGATCACGCGGGTGTCGGCCAGGTCTGGGTCCGACGTGATCTGGGCGGTGGCCGCCAGCCCGTCGAGCACCGGCATCCGGATGTCCATCAGGACGATCTCCGGACGTAGCCGGCGCACGAGCTCGAGGCCATCCTGCCCGTCGGCCGCCTGGCCGACGACTTCGATGTCCTCCTCGGAGTCCAGCAGCGCCTGAAAGCCGGCCCGGACGAGTCCCTGGTCGTCAACCAGCACGACGGTCGTCACGGCGACGCTCCGTCCGCCGCGCCGACGTTGCCGGCGATCGGCAGGCTCGCCCGGACCTGCCAGCCGCCCCCGGCGCAGCGACCGGCGTCGACGGATCCGCCGACCGCGGCGGCACGCTCGCGCATTCCGCGCAGCCCGTTGCCCGGCGCGGGCGCGACGCCGTTTGCGCCGGCCCCATCGTCGGAGACCTCGATCGTGACCGCCTCGGGCTCGCGGCGAACCTGGACGCTGGTGTGCGACGCGTGCGCGTGCCGGGCGACGTTGGTCAGTGCCTCCTGCACGATCCGGTACCCGGTTGAGTGGACCGCTGCGGGCAGGCCCGCGATCGGACCGACGTCGAGCTCGACCTCGACACCGGCATCGCGCAGGCCTGCGGTCAGCGCCTCGAGGTCGTGCAGCCCCGCCGACGGGCCGAGCGGCGCCGCGTCCGCCCGGCCGTCGTCGCGCAGCACGTTCAGCGTCGCGCGCAGCTCGCTCAGCGCCTCGCCGCTCGTCCGCTTGATCGCGCGCAGCGCATCGTGGGCCTGCTGAGGGTCACGGTCGATCAGGTGGGCGGCGACCCCGGCTTGGACGTTGATCGCGGTCATCGCGTGTGCGACGACATCATGGATCTCCCGCGCGATCTGCAGCCGTTCTTCCCCAATCCGCCGCAGCGCCTCCTCGGTCACGATCGCGGCCGAGCGCTCGGCCGCTTCGCGCCGTGCGCGCAGCCAGTCTCCGGCGGCGATCGCCAGCAGGCACTCACCGAGGTTGCGCCCCAGCGCCGACAGCGCATCCGACAGCCCGTTGGTGAACGGGATCACGACGATCAGCACGCACGGGACGACCGTCAGCGCCATCAGCAGCGACCGGCGCCGGTCGCCGCGTTGGGCGAGCTCGAGCAGCGCGACCATCGGGATCAGCGCGACCGTGTCGTGCGGATTGAGCTGCCAGACCGTCAGGGCGACCCCGGCGGTGATCGGCAGGCACAGCACCTTGAAGCTGACGTGGCGGCGGAGCACCAGCGGCAGGCACGCGACGACCGTCGCCAGCACGCTGATCACCGTGATCGGCTTGACCGCCGGGTCCGTCGAGAGCGCTGCGTCCGCGACCAGGATCGGCGGCAGCACGACCACCGGCCACCAGTCCTGGATCAGGTCCGAGCGTGCGAGGCGCCTAGCCACGGCCCAACCGATCATAAGCGCGTGCTGAAGCGCAGATCGAGATCGCGCTCTCGCGGGGCGCTCATGCGGGGGACGACACCGCGCGCACGCGATCGCTCGCGCCGCCGCGGGCTTCGCGCGGCGCGACTCGCGCATGCAGCCGGTGCAGCCACTGCGGCGACCACCAGTTCCAGCTGCCGAGCAGGCCCATCAGCGATGGGACCAGCAGCGAACGCACGATGAATGCATCGATCAGCACACCGGTCACGACCGTCACGCCGATCTGCTGGATGAACGAGATCTGGCTGGTCGAGAACGCGCCGATCGCGACCGCCAGCAGGATCGCGGCGGCGCTCACGACCCGCCCGGTCGCTCCGAGACCGCGGGCAACCGCTTCGCGATCGCCGGCGCCGGCGTCCCGCTGCTCCTTGATCCGGCCCAGCAGGAACACCCCGTAGTCGGTGGACAGCGCGAACACGATTGCGGCGGCGACCACGAACGAGGTCGTCTCGACGCCACCATCCGGTGTGTAGCCGAGCACGCCGGTGAGGTTGCCGTGCTGGAAGATCACGACGACCGAGGTCAGCGCCGCACCCACCGTCAGCACGTTCATCGCGATCGCCTTGAGCGGCAGCACGACCGAGTCGGTCATCAGCCACAGCACCGCAAACGTCAGCAGCGCCAGCAGCCCGAGCACGAGCGGCAGGTGCGACGCGATCGCGGCCTGCTGGTCGACGAACTCGGCCGCCTGGCCGGTCACGTGGATCCGAAACGGCGCGTTGATGTCGCGGATCAGCTTGACATCACGTTGCGCTTGGCTGCCGGTCTGGTCGCCACTCAGCTGCGCCTGGATCGTCCAGGTGCTCGCGCCGAGGTACGCCGGCGTGACCGCCCCCGTGACCCCGGGCAGCGCCCGCACGCGACGGGCGACGGCCGCGACCGCGGATGCGCTCGACCGCGGCGCTGCGATCGCGACCGTCAGCGGTTGCGTGCCGGCGCCCGGGAACTGCCGGGCGACGGCGTCGGCGACGATGCGGGAGCTCTGGGAGGTGGGGATCACGCGACTGTCGTTGGCCGAGCTCCAGTGGACCGACAGCGCCGGAACGGCCGCGGCAACCATCAGCGCGGCCGTAACGGCGGCAACGATGCCCGGGCGGCGCATCACCCGCTGAGCGAGCCGGTACCAGCCACCGCTGGCGCTGCCGGCGCGGGCGGCACTGCCTTTGGCGACCTTCGCGCCCCAAATCGTCAGCAGCGCCGGCGAGATCGTCACCGCTGCGGCCGCGGCGACGAGCGCGACGACGGCGCCGGCGATCCCCATCGATTTCAGGAAGCCCTCGGGGAACACGACCAGCGTCGCCAGCGCGCACGCGACGGTCACGGCCGAGAAGCAGACGGTCGTGCCGGCCTTCGCCATCGTCGTGCGCAACGCCTCCTGCTCGGACGCGCCGCCGGCCAGCTCCTGGCGGTAGCGGGTCACGATGAACAGGGTGTAGTCGATCGCCAGCCCGAGGCCCATCCCGATCACCAGGTTCAGCGCGTACGTGCTCAGCCCGTAGAACGAGTTGACGCCGCGCAGCACCAGGAACGTCCCGAGCACGGCCGTGATCCCGCTCACCAGCGGCATCAGCGTCGCGCGCCCACGGAAGAAGATCAGCGCCAGGATCAGCAGCAGCGGGAACGCCAGCAGTTCCGCCCGTCCGAGGTCGGCGCCGACGGTCGAGCCGATCTGCTCGCCCGCCACGGCCGAGCCGCCGACGACGACGTCATGACTGCCCTTGAACGCGGCCAGCGTGGCCTTGGCGACGTCCGCGTTAGCGGCGTTCGCGGCCAGCGTCCCGGTCACGAGCACGTCATCGCCGTCCTTGGAGACCGCTGCGGGAGCCACGGTCCGGGCGACGCCGGGAACACCCGCTAGCCGCCGTCGGACGATCGCGACCCGCGCGACCGAGGTCTGGCTCTGTGCCCCCTGAGGCGTGCGCACCAGCAGCACGATCCCGGCGCTCGCTTCGGTGCCCGTCGCGCGGGCGAGCAGGTTGGTCGCGACCTGCGAGTCCGAGCTGCCGGGCGCAAACCCACCCGAGCTCTTGAGCATCCCGACGACCGGCGCGCCGATCACGCCGGCGATGATGACGAACACGAGCACGGCGGCCAGCGAACGCCGTGGGTGTGAGCTGATCCGTGTGGTGAGCGATTTGAGCATGTCGTCGATTCTTCACACCTCAGCGCGCCAGGACAATCGCCCCACGGGTGTGTCTTTGCCCGCCCGCGTACTCCCGGCGATGTACGGCCCCGGAATCTCCGCCGCGGGGTGGTCGCGATTTGTATCGAGGGGTGATCTCGATCGCGCACGCGACGTGCGCACGTCGAGGCTGCCCGGCGGCGGGCTCAGGCGGGGCTCAGGCGGGCCTCAGGCGGGGCTCAGGCGGGCCTCAGGCGGGCCTCAGGCGGGGCTCAGGCGGGGCTCAGGCGGGGCTCAGGCGGGGCTCAGGCGGAACTCAGGCGGGGATGCCCGCCGTCAGCAGCCCGGCCAGCGCGGCCAGCTCGGGTCCGAGCGATCGGCGTGCGGTCAGCGGCGGTGACAGCGCTGAGATGGCCGCAAATGTGTCGGCGAGCGCGGGCGGTGCCGCACGGCCGGTCTGGTGCAGCGATTGAGCGGCGATGCACGCCAGACACGCCAGCGCGCCGGCCGCGAAGCCGTGGACCCGCTCGTAACGGTTGAAGGCGATGAAGCTCGGCGACGGCACGTCGTTCTGACCCCGGCCGCCGAGGCCGAGCAGCGACGGCGCACAGGCGGAGCGGGCCTCCTCCGCGTAGCCGTTGGCGGCCATCTGCAGGATCCCGAGGTTGGTCGCGTCAAACCGCGGGAGCGCCGCGCGGCTCTCCTGCAGCCGGTGCAGCTGGTGGAGCGCGAGCGCTGCGAGGTCCGCGACGGTCGCGGCCAGCGAGTCGATCACCGGCGCGGCGGTGGCGTTGTGAAACCCACCGGTCGAGACGATGTCGACGAGCTCGTCACCGTCGAACAGCAGCGTCGGGTTGTCGGACACGGCGCCGAGCGAGGTCCGCGCCGCGATCTGTGCCTGGTCGAGCACACGCAGCGCGTTGCCGATCACGCGCGGGATGATCCGGAAGCTGACGGGAGGTTGCACGTGGCCGGAATCGGCGTCAGCCGCCAGCTCGGGCGAGCGATCGAGCTGCGCCCGCAGCGCCGAGAGCGCCTGCGCCTGGAACGGGTCGTCCCAGAGCTCATCGAGATGGGCATCGAATATTTCCGCGGAGACGCCCAGAGCCGTCGCGGCGAGTCCGAACAGGCGCTGCGCCCAGCCGATCAGATCCTCCGCGCAGAGGGTGACGTCGGCGGTCAGCGCCGCCGCGCACGGAGACCCGTTGATCAGCGACATCGACTCCTTTGGCTGCAGCTGACGCTCGGTGCCGATCGATCCGAACAGCGCACCGAGCGCGGGGATCTCACCGGAGCCGCCGTTGCCGTGGCGGGGCACGTCGGGCAGCCGGCGGCCGTCGAGCATCGCCGCCACCGCTCCGGCCAGCCCGGGCGTGACGCCCGAATGGCCCTCGACGAAGTTCGTCAACCTTGACAGCACGATCCCGCGCACGACCCGGCGGGGCAGGGGCTCCCCGAACGAGACCGCGCTCTGCATTCCGCGCGCGTAATCCCGCCGCGCCGCGTCGTCCAGCGGCCGGTGCGATCCGTCGCCGGCATGGACGTTGATCCCATAGAACCGGCGCTCGGGATGCGACACGAGGAACGCCTCGAACCGCGCGCGACGGTCGCCGACCCGCTGAAGCGCTGCCGGGACGATCGTCACCCCCTCCCCGCCCCACGCCACCTGACGGAACGCGTCGAGATCGATGTCGGCCCGGCGGGCCAGCCGCACCCCCGGAACGGCGGTCACGGGCGCTCGTCGCCGACGCCGGCCAGCACCACCCCGGCCGACGCGCAGGTGGCAAGCGCCAATCCCAGATCACGCTCGGCCACGCCCGCGAGGTCCGGGTGATCGAGATCGAGCTCGATCACGCCGGGTTTTGTGTTCTCTAAGCCGAGCGATGCCCGCCCGTTCGTCAAGGTCGGGCCCCAGAGGTCGCCCGCGGCCGCGGCCAGCAGCGCATCGCGGGTCTGGCCCTCACGCCGGGCGAGCGTCTCCATCTCACGCAGCTCCTCGAACGGGTCGATCCGGATCTGCTCGTCGGTCCCGATCGCCAGCCGGACCCCGGCGTCGCGGTAGCGAAGTCCCGGCAGCACGCCGTCGCCGAGGTTGCCCTCGGTCGTCGGGCAGGTGACGACGATCGATTCTGACTCGGCCAGCAGCTGCACGTCGCGGTCGTCGACGTGGATCGCGTGGATCACGCTCGTCCGCGGACCGAGGAAGCCGGTCCGGGCGAGCAGCTCGATCGGCGAGCAGCCGTGCTCCTGTTCGATCTCGCCGAGCTCGCGCCGCTGCTCGGAGGCGTGCACGTGACGGACGAGCCTGTGGCGCTCGGCGTACTGGGCGATCGCCTCGAGCCATGAGGCCGGGACCGCTCGCGTGCTGTGCGCCGCCACCCCGACCGACACCCGATCGACGCCGGCCGCCCATTCACGCAGCGCGTCGACCCGCTCCAGGAACGCTTCCGCGGAAACGTCGCAGAACCGGACCTGGCCGGGCGCCGGCGCGAGATCGGATCCGGCGGCCCATCCGGCACGGTGATAGGCCGCCGGCAGCAGCGTGATCTCCAGCCCGGCCGCGACGGCCGCCTCGGCCAGGGCGATCGCCATCGCGTTCGGCTCGTCGTAGGGGGTCCCGTCCGGCTGGTGGTGGACGTAGTGAAATTCGCCGACGGCGCCGTATCCGGCGGCGGCCATCTGGCGGTAGACGCGATCGCCGACGGCGCGCATCGAGACCGGGTCGTGGGCGCCGGCCAGGCGATACATCTCGGTCCGCCAGCTCCAGAAATCGTCGCTGGGTCGACCGACTCGCTCGCCGATCCCGCGCAGATCGAGCTGGAACGCGTGCGAGTGCGCGTTGGCCATCGCGGGGATCCGCGCCCGTCGGTTCATGTCGAGATCCTTGCCCCTGCCGCCTCGTCGCGGACATAGACGGGGACGCCACCGATCAGGGCGATCTGGACCGGGTTGTGGCCGAAGCGATAGGCGATCGAGTCGACCGGGCCGTCGAGCACCAGCAGGTCGGCGCGCTTGCCGGCCTCCAGCGAACCTCGATCGTGGGCCAGATCGAGCACCCAGGCGGCGTTCAGCGTCGCCATCCCGAGCGTCTCGAGCACGCCGAAGCCGTACAGGCGCGCCGCCAGACCGATCACGAGCGGCATCGAGAACACCGGCGCGGTCCCCGGGTTGGCGTCGGTCGCCAGCACGACGATCGCGCCCTCGTCGACCAGCGCCCGCCCCGGCACCCGGTGCTCGTTGCCGAGGAACTCCGCGGCCGGCAGCAGCACCGCCGCGCACGGCGCGTGCGCCAGCGGTCCGATGTCGTCCTCGTGCACCCGTGAGAGATGGTCGATCGAGCGGGCACCCGCGCGCAGCGCCACCGGGACCGACCGCATGCACGACAGTTGCTCGCCATGGACGCGCAGCGTCAGGCCCGCGGCTGCGGCGAGCGCGCCCATCCGCTCGAGCTCCGGCAACCCGAAGGCGATCGACTCGACGAAGATGTCCAGCGCCGACACGGTCCCGAGCGCCAGCACCGACGGCATCATCTCCTCGACGACCGCCATCCACGAGGCGGCGTCGTAGCCCTCGGGGATCGAGTGCGCCAGCAGCGCCGTCGACAGCGTCGTCTGGGTCACCTGACCGGCGAGCTCCCGCGCCAGCGCCAGCGAACGCAGCTCGGCGTCCCGTGACAGGCCGTAACCGGACTTGCACTCGAACGTCGTCGTGCCGGTCGCGAGCATTTCGGAGGCCAGCGCCGTCGCTTGGGCCAGAACCTGCCCGTCGGTCATCGACGCCAGTGCCCGAGCCGACGATTTGATCCCGCCACCTCGGCGTGAGATCTCCTCGTACGGCACGCCGGTCAGCTTCTGCTCGTACTCGCCGGCCCGCCAACCGGCGAACGGGAGATGCGTATGGCAGTCGACAAAGCCGGGGATCACCGCGCACCCCGACGCATCGATCCGCACGTCGGCGCGAGGGTCGGGCTCGAACGCCGCGATCGAGCCGTCGCGCACGGCCAGATCGCCAGGCGCGAGCGTCTGCCGGTTCAATTCCGCGGGACCGCGCAGATGCTGCATCCGCTCACGGGGTGGGCGCAGCACCTGCCCCGCGTCCTCGATCGAGACCGACCGCGGCTCAGAAGCCACGCGTGTCGGGTTCGGGATCGAGCATCGGCAGCTTGACGCCGTAATCGCGGGCCGTCTGAAGCGCCCCGTCGTAGCCGGCGTCGGCGTGGCGGACGATCCCCATGCCGGGATCGGCGGTCAACGTCAGCCGCACCCGTTCGGCCGCCAGCTCGGTGCCGTCGGCGACCACCACCTGGCCGGCGTGGATCGACTTGCCCATCCCGACGCCGCCACCGTGGTGGATCGAGACCCAGCTGGCGCCGCAGGCGGTCATCAGCATCGCGTTGAGCAGCGGCCAGTCGGCGACCGCGTCTGAGCCGTCGAGCATCGACTCGGTCTCACGCTCAGGCGATGCGACCGAGCCGCAGTCGAGGTGATCGCGGCCGATCACGATCGGGCCCTTGAGCTCGCCGGAGGCGACCATCTCGTTGAACCGGGCGCCGGCTTTGTCGCGCTCGCCGTAGCCAAGCCAGCAGATCCGGGCCGGCAGGCCCTGGAAGTGGACCCGCTCGGACGCGAGCTTGATCCAGCGGGCGATGTGCTCCTGGTCGCCGAACAGATCGAGGATCGCGTGGTCGGTGGCGTAGATATCGGCGGGATCGCCCGACAGCGCGACCCAGCGAAACGGCCCCTTGCCCTCGCAGAACAGCGGCCGGATGTAGGCCGGGACGAACCCCGGGTACGAGAACGCCTCGGTGTCCCCGCTCTCGAACGCGAGTCCGCGCAGCGCATTGCCGTAATCGAACGCCTCGGATCCGGCCTGCTGCAGCGCGCGAATCGCCCCGACGTGCGTGACCGCGCTCTCGCCGACCCGCTTGAGGTAATCGTCGGGGTCCGAGCGACGCAGCGCCGCGGCCTGCTCGACGGTCAGCCCCACCGGGATGTAGCCGTTCAACGGATCGTGAGCCGAGGTCTGGTCGGTGACGATGTCGATCTCGGCGCGCCGACGGACCAGCTCTGGCAGGATCTCGGCGGCGTTGCCCGCCAGGCCGATCGACAACGGCCGGCGCTCGCGCTGGGCGGCGGCCAGCCGCGTCAGCGCGTCGTCGAGGTCGGCGGCGCGCTCGTCGAGGTAGCCGGTCTCGATCCGCCGCTCGATCTTCTGCAAATCCATCTCGATGCAGAGCGCTGCGCCGTCGAGCATCGTGATCGCGAGCGGCTGCGCGCCGCCCATACCGCCGAGTCCGGCCGTCACCACCAACCGGCCGGCGAGCGTGCCGCCGTAGCGCTTGCGCGCCGCGGCGGCGAACGTCTCGTAGGTGCCCTGCAGGATCCCCTGGCTACCGATATAGATCCAGGAGCCGGCCGTCATCTGTCCATACATCATCAGCCCGGCGGCGTCGAGCTCGCGGAACTTCTCCCACGTCGCCCACTGCGGAACCAGATTCGAGTTCGCGATCAGAACCCGCGGTGCGCGCTCATGGGTCTCGAACACCGCGACCGGCTTACCTGATTGGACGAGCAGCGTCTCGGCATCGCCGAGCCGGCGCAGCTCACGCTCGATCGTGTGGTAGCTCGACCAGTTACGGGCCGCCTTGCCGATCCCCCCGTAGACGACGAGCTCGGCCGGGTTCTCGGCGACATCAGGATGCAGGTTGTTGCGCAGCATCCGCAGCGCGGCCTCCTGGGGCCAGCTGCGGCATTCAAGTCCTGCGGTGGCGCTCATGGCGCCGGACGCTAGCTGATGCGATCCCCGCCCGAAGCCTCGGTCTGACCGGGCGGCTCAGGCGGGATCTTCGCGCACGATCACGGTGTCGGCGATCGGGATGATCTCGTCGACAGGCAGGTCGGCCCGCTTGGCGTGCTCGCGGATCGCCTCGGGGCTCGATGCCTCGTAGATGCAGACCGTGCCGACCGTGCCGGCGCCCTCGTCGAGCACATAGCTGCGGATCCAGCGGATGTCCTCAGACATCTCCTCGTCGCCGACCTGCCTCGAACGCTCGGCTGCCAGCTCCAGGTCCCCGCCCGACTTCCAGCCGCTGCGGCGCAGGATCGCGTATTGGTTCATCTCATCCCTCCGGTTCGTGAAACGACAACACCGGGGACGGTCACAGGACGCGTCCCCGGTGTCAATGGCGTTCGCCGCCGTGTGGCGGCCGCCGATCGGTGTCAGACGGCGTTCAGCCGACGAGCAGCTCGACCCCGGCCGCGACGATCAGGGCGAAGCCAGCGACCATTCCCGCGAGCGCGCTCGCGTTCATCCCGAAGGCGCCGGTGAACGCGACCCCGCCGTCCGCGGTGGCGACAACGCCGCCGCCGGTGCCGACTGCGCCGCCATCGCGACGGGCCTGCATCGCAGCGATCGCGCGCGGCGCCAGACGCACAGCACCCACGCTGATGGCCACCCCGATGCCCGCGAGCAGCGCGCTTGAGATGGTCTGCTCCAGGGCCTGCACCCCGACGTTACGGGACCAGGCGTGGGAGATCAGGCCAAAGGTGATGTTGTCGATGCTCAGCACCCACGGCAGGATCCAGACCCACTTCGTGCCGGTCATCCGCTTACTGACCCACGCGAGGACGATCCAGTACACGCCCAAGCCGAGGAGTACACCAGTCTCCACCCAGGTGGCCAGCGCATCCGGCATCTTGAAGTGCAACCAGACCCCGAGCAGGAACCCGAGACCATCGCCGAGGCCGAACGCCACCGCGTACGGCAGCCGCACCCTCTTGGTGACGACCGCTCCGGTCGCGATGCACGCGATCAGGCTGTCGACACCCAGTAGCAAAAAGCTCATTTCGTTCTCCCTCCCTGACCCTGTAATGATTCGATTGACGGACCGGCCGCTCCGCGTTCGTCTCAGGTTGCCGACCGGCGCGCCGACCTGCCCACCCCCCTCCGGGATGGGCAGCTCGGCTTGACTACAGATTCTCGGTCAGTCTTCCGGCAGCGCGAACGCGAACACGGCGCTACCGGCGCGGGCACTGAGCATCGCGGGCAGGAAGCCCTCGACCCAGCCGCCCCAGCCGGTCGGCACGCAGACGAACTGCCGCCCGTCGACGCTGTAGGTCGAAGGGCTCGAGTGGTGACCGCTGCCGCACTGGAACTGCCACAGCTGCTCGCCGGTGGTCGCGTTTAGGGCGTTGAACCTGCCGGACGGCTCGCCGGCGAACACGATGTCGCCGGCCGTGGCCAGCACCGACGCACACATCGGGTAGTCGTGACGCCAGCGCCACCGCTCCTCACCGGTCCTCGGGTCAAACGCGCTGATCGACCCGGCGATGTCCTCGCCGTCGACGGCGACGCCGGCGCCCCAGTACGGGATGCTCTCCTTGAACTCCCGTCGGCGCCGCGTGGCCGTCGCGCCGATGTCCTGCACCGGGGCGTAGAGCAGCTCGGTCTTCGGGCTGTAGGCCGCGTGCGTCCACTCCTTGGCCCCCGCCGGCCCCGGCCAGAAGTGGACCGGTTCCCCCTCCTTATCGGGGTACACCAGGGGCGTCACCTTGCCGTCGGCGTCGATCGTGCCCCAGTCGATGCGGTCGACGAACGGCACCACCCGGACCAGCGAGCAGTCGGTGCGATCGAGGATGAACAGGTACCCGTTCTTGTCGAAGTGCGCCGACAGCTTCTTCCCGTCGAGGTCGAACAGGATGTTCTCCATCGTCGAGTCGTAGTCCCACACGTCGTGAGGGGTGTACTGGTAGTGGTCCAGGATCTTGCCCGAGTCGGGGTCGACCGCGACGACGCTGTCGGTGAACAGGTTGTCGCCTTCCCGGACCGCCCCGTCGAAGTCCGGGCACGGATTGCCGGTGTTGAAGTACAGGCGGTTGAGGTCCGGATCGAAGGTCGGCGTGATCCAGCAGTTCCCGCCCCCCCGCTGCCACGCTTCACCCTCGGCGGGCCAGGTCTCTGAGCCCGGCTCGCCGGGCTTGGGCACCATGTAGCAGCGCCATACCCGCTCCCCATCCTCGAGCTTGAACGCGTCGGCGTGGCCGCGCACCCCGAACTCTCCGCCGGAGCTTCCGACGATCACCATGTCCTTGACGATCAGCGGAGCAACCGTCGCGCTCTCGCCGGCGCGTACGTCGCCATATACCTGGTCCCAGACGATCTTGCCGGTCTCGGCGTCCAGCGCCAGCACATGGGCGTTGAGCGTGGTGACGAACACCTTCCCCTCGGCCACCGCGCAGCCGCGGTTCACGTTGCCGCAGCACAGCGAGATGTCGTACGGCGAGGCGTGCTTGTAGCGCCACAGCTCCTGACCGGTCTTGGCGTCCAGCGCCCAGACCCAGCCGTCGTAACCCGTCAGATACATGACGCCGTCGACGACGATCGGGGAGGCCTCCATCGAGTATGTGCCCGCGCCCGACTGCATGCCCACGGTTCCGGCCTGGAAGACCCACGCCGGCGTCAGGCTCTTGACGTTGCCGGCGTTGATCTGGTCGAGCAGGCTGTATCGCTGCCCGTCGTAGCCGCCGTAGTAGGTGAGCCAGTTGTGAGGCTCGGCCTCACGGGCCTTGAGGAGGCGGTCGTAGCTCAGGTTCTTGCTGACGGCCGGCGCCTTCCCGACCGTATCGCTCAGGTTCACATAGTCACTTGCGTGGCCTGCTTCGACATACGATGCCATCGAGAGCTCCTCTCTACGGTTGCGGTTGGGGCGGACGGTCGAGCTTGGCCTCTGGGGGCGTGTCGCCGCCAACGACAATCGAACCGGTCAGCCCGCGACCCTCGTCATTGCCCGTCGTGGAGCCATACCAGTATTGGCCCGGACCGTCGAGCTCGAGCGTCGCGGTGCCATGCGACTGGTTCACCATCCAGATGAACTGCGAATGACCGTTGCTCGGGAAGACCGCGCAGTGCGTGTTCTTGTCGTCGTTGTAGAGGTCGAGGTCCACAATGCCCCCGTGGGGCAGGATCAGGATCCCTGGGTCGAAGATCAGCTCGTCCTCGTTGATCCGGATCGTGGCGTGCATACGACCATCGGATCCCTCCTGGGCGTGCCCGACGTTGCCGCTGCCCAGCACGCGACCGATCGTCGTACCGTTCTGCTTGGCCAGACCTGGCTCATCGCTGATGTGCGTCACCTTCTCAGCGGTTCCGCTCACGAGTCTCTCTCCTCTCATCGTGAAAAACGGGTTCGGGAAACCGTAACACTCCGGCGCCGGCGCATGGCGCCGCTGAGCGGATCGTTGTAAGGGCCGTTACATGCGTTTGAAACGAACCAACAGTGTGTTTGGGGGACCGAGCCACAATCCGGAAAGTGGACTGCAAAGCGGTCCCGCGGGCCGGCAATCGCCTCCAAGTACGGCCATCAACGCACAACCGGATCGATCGCGCTCGTCGGCTCAACCCAACTCGATCCGGTCCGCACCCGCCACCCTGAGATGATCCAGAGCGGTGCCGCGGGCCTCACGTAGCCGCAGTGCACTGACGAGCGGCGCGTACCGGCCGCCAGTCAAACCGTCGGCGAGCAGCGCGCCGCCGTGCGCGGCGGTGCTCGCCGCGCCGGCCACCAACGCGACGACGGGAGCAACATCGGCCAGCGCCCCGGCCAAAGCCGCAACCGGACCGTCAAGCCGCGCCAGCCGACCGGAGACCACGATCTCACGCACGCCGGGCGCGCTCGCCGCCAGCCCTCGCACCGCCTTGGCCGCGCCCTCCAGCAGCGCCGTCCAGCCCTCGCGGTAGGACGGAGCCTCCCACACCGCGGCGAGATCGACCGAACCGGTCCCGGCCGGATCCAGTGCGCCGCCGGAGAACAGCGTGCGTTTGCGCAACGACGGCGCCAGCAGGTACGCCAGCTCGCCGTCCAGCGCACCCGCCGCGCGGACCCCCGCAGGACCCGAGGATCCACCGACACCGTCGACGATCTGGCCCAACGCGATCGCCATCGCAGCCGTGAACGCGCCGCCGAGCTCGAGCAGCACGAGCGAGGTCTGATCGGCGTCGATCCCGAGCCGCGCCGACTGGTCGGCGATCGCGTAGGCCGCGGAGCACACCTTGTCGGCGGTGCCGAGGTCGACGCGGTTGTACTTGCGGTGAGGCGGCACCGTCGGCAGGTGGATCACGCCGGGGCCGAACACGACCGGCAGCCCGCTGCGCGCCAGCGCCCGCAGCAAGGTCCGCATCCCGCCGATCCCGGCTCGGTCACCGCGCTCGTCGGGCCGCACCAGCACCATCTCCGCCAGTGCTCGTTCGTCGACGTCGGCTGCGCCCACCAGCGGCAGCCCGTAGCCGCTGGGGCCGTACACGAGGTCGAACGGCCCGTGCTCGGTCAGCGCGTCGAGCAGCGGCGCCGAGTCACGGGCCAGCAAGCCGGTCTCCAACACCCGCTCGACGACCGGCCGCCCGTCCTCGAGCACGCACAGGTCGAACGAGACCGTCCCCGGGTCGACACCCGCTACGCGGGGCATACCATGCCGGTATGAGCAAACAACGCACTTACAGCGACGAGGAGATCCCGGCCAAGCTGTCCGAGCTGGGGCTCGACGAGTGGTACCACGAGGGCGAGTGGATCCGCCGCAAGTACAACACCGACGGCTGGCCGACGACGCTGATGGCGGTCAACGCGGTCGGATACCTGTGCGAGGCGGCGGGTCATCACGCCGACCTGAACGTCACCTGGGGCAAGCTCTGGGTCAAGCTCGCGACGCACTCGGCCGGCGGCATCACCGACAAGGACTTCGCGCTGGCGCGCAAGATCGAGGAGACGGTGCTGTGGCGCCCGGAGGCCGACGGGCCGCTCGACGGTCCGATGGGCAAGTTCGTGTTCTCCAAATCGCCCGCCAAGGCCTGAGGCGCCGGCGGACCCGACGCCGTCACGGCGCGTCGAGCGCGACGTCGTAGACGCCGTCGAGGTCCATCACCGTCCCCTTGGCCTCGAACATCCGCTGCAGGCAGCGTTTCTGGAGCTTCATCTTCCGACCGCCGACGGCGAGCGCTCCGAGCTTGAGCACGCCGTCCTCCTCGGCGAGGTCGTCGTCGCGCTCCACCCCCTCCACGCCGACCGGATCCGCGGCCGAGTAGTCGACGACCACCTTCAGTCCGTCGACCCCCTGCCAGCCTGACCGGCGAAGCACCTGGATGCCCGCCGGGCCGGCGGCGAACACCGCCACGTGACCGGCGACCGCGGCGTCGAGCTCGTCCGACGACTCCGGCTCGGTGACCTCGAAGCCCGCGTCGCGGGCGACCGAGATCCCCGATGCGCGGCGGAACGACCCCTGAAAGACGTCGGGCGGAAAGGTCAGGATCGTGACTTCGGCCTGCTCGCGGCGCAGCAGCTCGGCGGTTCGCAGACCGACCGGCCCGACGCCGATCACCGCCACCCGCTCGCCCTTCAGCCCGACTTTCGCGCGCACGACCGCCAGCCCGCCGGCCGCGGTCGTGTTCGAACCGTCGGAGTCGAGCATGATCGACGGCTGAAACGGCTTGAAGAACAGCTTGCGCGCGGCCTCGAACACCGCCTCTCCGTCGCGGACCTTGGAGCCGCCCACCCAGAAGGCGGTGTGTTGCAGGCCATCCGGTCCACGGGGGAAGATCGCCCCCTGGACGACGTCGCTGAGATTGTCAGGCGTGATCTGCCCGAATCCGAGGACGACGTCGACGCCGGCGTCGTAGGCGGCGATCGCGTCGAACGGGCTCGGGTGCGGATCGGTGTCCAGCTGGATCAGGATCTGCTTCATCGTGGGTCCTCCCGTCGGGGTTCGGGAAAGCTCATGACCCCCCAGTCGAGGGGCCCTTCCTGCCGGTAGTTCTTGCCCAGGCCGCGAGCGATCGTGGCCTTCATCAGCTCCTTGCCGAGATAGAACGCGTGCGACGGGTCGTCGACCTTAAGCTGTTCGAACACCCGATACATGTTCGTCTCGCGGATGAACCGCTCGCCGTTGAACGCGTACAGCCAGTCGGCGTCGGCGAACAGTCGCCAGTTGGCGTCCGTGACCCGGCGTTGCATCTCACGCAGCTCCTGCTCCGACGGTGCCCGCATCGATTCGTCGCGCGTGGTCACGAGCCCGCCGTCCACGTGCTTGGGCGGGCGAGCCTGGCTCTGCGCCAGATGCATGATCTGGGCCGCCAGCACCGCCTCGCGGACCGCGCCGCGCGCCCATCCGATCACCTCGGTGGTGAGCACGTTGCCGATCCGCAACTCCTGGCAGATACCGATCAGCAGGGCGGTGACGCCGGTCGAGTCGGCCTCGGTGAGCTCGGTCAGGTTGCCGATCCCCATCAGCATCGCCGCTTCGGGATGACGGCGGCGGACCTCGGCGTAGCGGGCCAGCGAAGCGGCGAAGCCCGAGTTGATCGGGACGAGGATCGAATCGAGCAGGAACGGGCGCCCGAGCTGCTCCATGAACGCCGCCAGCTCGCCGAGCCCGTCGAGGTCGTCGGGGTCCTCGGTGATCAGCACTGGCGTCGCCCGCAGCTCGCGCGCCAGGTCGATCGTCTCTCGCGTGAGGCTCAGCACGTAGTCCACGCCGGCCGCGTCGGCCATCCGGATGTGCTCGGGGTCCAGCGTGTCGATGCTCAGCGACAGTCCGCGGTCGCGCAGCGCGGCGATCGCCTCAGGGCCATCGTCCAGCCACGAGCGATGCAGCGAGAGGCCGAGGTCGATCACGTCCGCGCCGGCGTCGTGATAGTGGTCGGCCCGGGCGAGCAGCTGCTCGAGCGAGAGCGACTGAACGTCGTTGATCTCGGCGAACACGCGCACGTCCCGAGGGCCGAGCTCGGCGCGGACCGCCTCGCGCCCATACCACTCCGGCAGCGACCGGACGTCCGCCGGGCCTTTGCGAACCGGTAAGCCGGTCGCCTGCGCGAGCTCGTCGACCTCGCCCTCACACAGCCCCGGGATCACGATGTTGTCGACGCCATCTGGTGGGTCCAGTCGCTTGGCGATCCAGCGCGTCGTCATCAGCGCCGCGACCTGGATGTTCATCACCTCGACGCGGTGGTCGATGCCGAGCTCGGAGACGACCGCTCGCAGCGCCGGCTCGGCCAGCCGGCCGGTGACGAACAGCGTCTCAGCCAACCGTGCCCCCGTTGATGTTGATCGCCTGTCCGGTGATGAACGACGCCGCCGGTGAGGCCAGCCAGACGGCCGCGCCCGCAACGTCCTGTGGACGGCCCCACCGCCGCATCGGCGTGCCCCGCGCGACCTGCTCGTGGAAGTCGCGGTCGGCCGCCTCGCCGAACGCCGTCTCGATCCAGCCCGGGCACAGCACGTTGACGCGGATCTCCGGCGCGACCGTCCGGGCCAGCGCCTTCGAGAAGCCCAGCACCGCCGCTTTGACGGCGGCGTGCAGCTCGACGTCGTCGCCGCCGATGCCGCCGGCGGCCGCGTGATCCCACCCCATGTTCAGCAGGCACCCGCCCGGTCGCATCCGCGGCACCACCAGCCGGGTGCAGCGGATCGTCGCCTTCAGGTCGAGCTCCAGCAGCGCCTGCAGCTTGCGCTCTGATGGCCACGCTGTCGCGTCGCCAGTGAGGATGTCGGCGCCCGCGTTGTTGACCCAGACGTCAATCTCCCCGAGCGAGGCGAAGGCGTCGGCGACGATCGACTCACACCCCGCCGCGGTCGACAGGTCGGCACGCAGCAGCGGGTGCCCCGGGCCGAGCTCGGCGGCGAGCTGTGCGGCGGCCTCCTCGGACCGCCAGTGCCCGATGCCGACGCGCGCACCGGCGCCGGCGAACGCCGTCGCGATCGCCCGGCCGATCCCCGAGCTCGCGCCGGTGACGACCGTGCGCAGGCCGGTGAGCTCCACCTCCCCGGCCCGCGCGGACGACGTCAGGCGATCAGTCCTCGGAGCCGCCGGCGAACGGATGCCGGGCGGCCGGGGTGTCGGCGAGCACCTTTTCGAGGCTCGGCTCGTTGTTGAGCGCGCGGGCGATCGACAGCTTCACGGCCTCGTAGTTGTAGTCGTAGATCTTCTTGTCGTCCTCCGCCTCCCAATGGATGAAGACGCCGACGATCAGGCACAGGTCATCGACCTGATCCTTCGGGATCACACCTTCGGCGACCGAGTCGACGACAGCGCGCGCCACAGCGGCCTGGGCGGGTCCGAACATCTGCACGGCCTGCTTCGCACCCTTGATCGTCACCTTGTTGGTAAGCAACGTGTCGGGCTTTGCCGGCAGGTTCGGCGTGACGACCGCGAGCAGGTTGGTGAACCCGTCCTTGTTGTTTACCCAGGCACTGGCGAACGCCTCTCCGACGGGGCCGGTCTTTGAGCCAAGCACCAGATCGATGTGAGCAAGTTCATTGCCTTCGCCGGTCAGCGCCTCGCCGGTTGCAATCGTAATCGGCATTCTCGATCCTCTCCCTCTCGCTTATCGTGTTACCGGTGGGGGAAACCCTAGCTGACCCAGAGCTGCGTGGGGATCGGATCGCGCGTCATGTGCAGCTTGCCTGCCTGCTGGAGTCAGCGGCACCGAAACCCGGCAACGTCTCGCCGGGTCGGGACTTCGCTGACATGACCTACGCCGACATGGTGCGCTCCGCGTTGGCGCTCGGGCGCCCGTTCTCCAGCCGCCGCGCGCTTCGACGCGGTGTCGGCGATCTGATCGGTGATGGGGTGCGCTCCACCGCCGAGGTCGCCACCGCCAACACCAACCTGGGGATCGTGCTGCTGTTCGCGCCGCTGGTCCGGGCAGCCGTGACGCGGCGCGCCGGCGAGACGCTGCGGGCGGCGACCGAGCGCACACTGGCGGCGCTGTCGGTGCGCGATGCGGCGGCCGCCTTCGACGCGATCGTGCTGGCGCGACCGGGCGGGCTCGGCGGCGCGCCCGAGCACGACGTGCGGGAGCCGGCACGCGTGTCGCTTCGCGAGGCGATGGGCGCGGCGGCCGGCCGCGATCTGATCGCATCCGAGTACGCCAGCGGCTACGCGATCGTGTTCGACGAAGGGCTGCCGTTGCTGGTGGCGGCGCTGGAGGCGGGCGCCGCCACGCTCGACGCGATCGTCGCATTGCACGTCGGCCTGCTCGCCGGCCGGCCCGACACGCTGATCACGCGCAAGGCCGGGCCGGAGGCAGCGGCCGCGGTCACGGCCGCTGCCCGAGAGGTCCGTGACGGGCGGCGCTCGCTCGCCGACCTCGATGCCCGGCTGCGGACCGACGGACACCGGCTCAACCCGGGCGCGACCGCCGACCTTGTCGCCGCGACGCTGCTGACGGCCCTGGAGACGGGGGTGATGCTCCCGTGAGGATCGTGATCGTCGCGGTCAGCGCGCGGATGCTCGCGGAATCGGCGGTCGCCGACGGCCACGAGGTGACGGCGTTCGACCGCTTCGGCGATGTCGACCTGCGCGCGATCGCGGCCGGCGCCACCGCGCCCAGCACCGACGCGCTGACGCGACTGGCGCAGCGAGCGGAGGCGGAGGCGGTCGTCTACGGCGCCGGCTTCGAGAACCGTCCGGACCTCGTGCGGCGCCTGGCGGCCGGTCGTGAGCTCCTGGGGGTGGCGCCTGAGCCGCTGCTCGCCGTCCGTGACCCGTGGGCGCTGGCCGCCGCGGCCGCCGAGGCCGGTGCGCGGATGCCCGAGACCCGCCGGCCCGCAGACGCGCCGACCCGGCCGGAAGGTACGACCTGGCTGCGCAAGCCCCGCGCAGGAGGTGGCGGCCGCGGTGTCCGGCGTTGGAGCGGCGGCCGCCTGCGCCCCTCCGAGATCCTGCAGCGTCGAGTGGATGGGCTCTCGTGCTCGGCGGTCGCGATCGCCGACGGTCATCGCGCGACCGTGCTGGGGATCACCGAGCAACTGCACCGTCCGGACTTCGGGTGGACCGGGAACGTCTCGCCGCCGCGGTTGCCGGCGTCGGAGCGAGATGAGCTGGGCGGGCGTCTGCACGCCGTCTGTCAGGCGGTCGGGGGCCGATTCGGGGTCCGCGGAGCGTTCGGCGTCGACGCCGTCTGGGATGGCCGCCGGGCGTGGGTGCTGGAGGTCAACCCGCGGCCGACGGCATCGCTGGAGCTGTTCGGGCCCGGCGCGTTCGCCGCCCACGTCGACGGTGCCCGCGGCGTCAGCCTGCCGACGCCGGGCGTGCCGCCGGCGGTCAGGTGTGCAAAGGTGAAGCTTGTGCTGTTCGCGGATCGTGATCTCCGCGCGCCGGACCCTGGCTGGTGGCCGCCCGGACTCGTGCGCGACATCCCGCACCTCGACGAGCCGATCGCGCGTGGAGCGCCGCTCTGCACGCTGGTGTCGGCGACCGACGAGCCCTATCAGCTCGCCTCACGCGGCGCGCGGCTGCTGGCAGCCCTCCCCGATCGGACCGCCGCGCATGCCTGAGTCGCTGGTCTGCGCAGGCTGCTCGCTGCTGTGCGACGACGTCGCCGTCGCCGGCGGCCGGTTCGAGCCCGCGTGCCCGCTCGGCGCCCAGTGGCTCGCCGAGCGCTCCGCTGCCGAGGCGGCGGGCGAAATGCCCGAGGCGATCGTCGACGGCGAGCCGGTCGAGATCGAGGTTGCGCTCGCGCGCGCCGCCGAACTGCTGCGCACCGGCCGCCGGCCGCTCGTCCACGGCTTCGCGGGCGCCACCGTCGAGGATGCGCGCGCGGCCCTGACGCTCGCCGATCGGCTCGGCGCACTCGTCGCGACGGCGGGCCCAGACGGAGTATGGGCCGGCGCGCCGGCGTTCGGACTGCGCGGTGCCTGCACCGCGACACTGGGCGAGATCCGGGACCGCTCCGAGCTCGTCGTGGTCTGGCGCGAGGATCCGGAGACGACCCATCCGCGGCTGCTCGAGCGCCTCGGGTTTGGGGCCGCCCGGTCGGCCGCGGCGGGCCCGGGCAGCAACGGCGACCGCGTGCTCGCGATCGTCGACGACCGCGACACGCCGACCGCGCGGCGCGCCGGGCTGCGACTGAACTGGTCGCAGGAGCGAGACGCCGAGGCGCTCGGCGCCCTTCACCTGCTCGAGTGCGATCGCGAACGCCCCGACGTCGACGGCGGGCTACGGGAGGCGCTCGACCCGCTGCTGCGGCAGTTGCGATCGGTCGCACACGCGACCTTCGTGTACGGCCCGGAGCTCGCCGCGGGCCGTGGCGGGCAACGGCGCGCGCTGGCGCTGCACGAGCTGGTCCGTCAGCTGTCGCACGGCCGTCACGTCGTGACGCTGTCGCTGGCGGGCGCGCCCGGCGTGCGCGGTGCCGACGAGGTGCTCACCTGGCAGACGGGGTATCCCGGCACGGTGGACCTCGGCTCCGGCCATCCGGAGCTCGTGACCTGCACGGTGCCCGTGAGTGAGCACGAGCGGGTGGACGTGGCACTGCGCGTCGGGGACGACCCTCTGGCGGTCGGCGACGCAGCGGTGATCGCGCTGTCGCCCGACCCGGGTGCGACAGCGCCCGAGGTCTGGATCGCAACCGCGCCGGCCGGTGTCGAGGCAGGCGGCACGATGCACCGCCTCGACGGAGTCCCGCTCGCGCTGCGGCCGCCGCGGCCGTCCGTTGCCCCGAGCTCCGCCGAGCTTCTGCACCGGCTGGCGGAGGCGATCCTGGGATGAGCGATATCCGGATCACCGGCGGCGCGATCCACGACCCGGCCAACGACGTCGACGGCGAGGTCCGCGATCTCTGCCTGTCGGGCGGTCACGTGGTTTCGGACGTCCGTCCCGACGCCCGGCGGATCGATGCCCGCGGGATGGTCGTGATGCCCGGCGGCGTCGACATCCACGCGCACATCGCCGGACCGGCAGCGAACCTCGCGCGACGGCTCTCCCCCGACACGCGGCGCCAGGAGCCGCTGGATCGCACCGAGATCCTGCGCAGTGGCACGGGCGGACTCGTGCCCTCGACGTTCGCGACGGGCTACCGCTACTCGCTGCTGGGCTACACGACCGTGATCGAGGCCGCGGCGCCCCCGCTCGCCGCTCGCCACGTGCTCGCCGAGCTGCGCGACACGCCGATGATCGATAAGGCGTTCCTGATCCTGATGGGCAACAACCAGGTGCTGATGCAGCTGATCCGCGAGTCCGGCGGCGCCGCCTCGCCGCAGCTGCGCGACGCGATCGCCTGGTGGCTGCGTGCGACCGGCGGCTACGGCGTCAAGCTGGTCAACCCCGGCGGGGTCGAGGTCTTCAAGCAGTCCGGCGGCGACGTCGGCGGCTTCGACACGGAGGTCCCCGGCCGCGGTGTGACGCCGCGGCAGATCGTCGAGGCGATCGGCGGCGCCGTCCACGAGCTCGGCCTCCCCCACCCCGTCCACGTACACGCCAACGAGCTCGGCGTGCCCGGCAATGCGACGACGACGCTGCAGACGATGGACGCGCTCTCCGGCCGGCGAGCTCACCTCGCGCACCTGCAGTTTCACGCCTACGGCGGTCAGCCGGGTGGGTTGCCGCGATCGCGGGCCCCGGAGCTGCTCGACCACCTCGCCGCGCACCCGGAGCTGACCGCCGACGTCGGCCAGGTGATGTTCGGCGACGCGATCACGATGACCGCCGACGGGCACGTGTCCGAGGTGCTGCGCGACCTCGACGGCGGCAAGTGGGTCAACCACGACACCGAGGTGGAGACGGGCTGTGGGATCGTGCCGTTCACCTACCGCTCGGGCAACTACGTGCACGCGCTGCAGTGGGGGATCGGGCTGGAGCTGTTCCTGCTCGGCGCGGACCCCTGGCAGGTGATGCTCTCCACCGACCATCCCAACGGCGGCTCGTTCCTGTCCTACCCGAAGCTGATCCGCCTGCTGATGGACCGCGCGTTCCGCGACGACCAGATCGGCCGCGCCAACCGCAAGGCGATCCGCCGCACCGCGCTGCTGGACGGCCTTGAGCGCGAGTACACGCTCAACGAGATCGCGATCATCACCCGGGCCGCTCCGGCCCGGCGTCTGGGCCTGCTCGACAAGGGTCACCTCGGGGTCGGCGCCGACGCCGACGTAACGATCTATCACGATCGTCCGGACGATCGCGAGGAGATGTTCGGGACGCCTCGATACGTGATCAAGGGCGGCGAGCTCGTGGTCGAGGAGGGCGACCTGCGCCGGGTCGATGACGGGCTGCTGCTGTCGTGCGACGCCGGCTTCGACGCCGATGTCGAGCGCGTGCTCGAGCCGCTGTTCGCCGATCGCTACACGGTCGCCTTCGAGCACTATCCGGTCCGCGACACGGCGCTGCGCGAGCCCGCGCGCGTCGTCGAGGCATCGCCGTGAGCAGCTACACGCTCGGCGCCACCGACGTGCAGGACACGTTCGCCGAAGCGTTCGGAATGCGGTTCACGCGGCTCGTGATCACGGCTGACGCCGACCGCTGGGCGCTCGAAGCGGCGCGCTCGGCGACCGGGTTCGCGACCTCGGTGATCGGCTGCAAATGCGAGGCGGCGATCGAGCGGCAGCTGTCGCCCGGCGAGACTCCCGACGGCCGCCCGGGGATTGCGGTGCTTCTGTTCGCGATGGATCGCGACGGGGTCGGCAAGCGCGTGCTCGACCGCGTCGGGCAGAGCGTGATGACGTGCCCGACGACCGCCTGCTTCGACGGTCTGCCCGGCGCCGATCGGGAGGTTCCGCTCGGCACCGCGCTGCGCTGGTTCGGGGACGGCTTCCAGGCCAGCAAGGTGATCGCCGGCCGGCGGTACTGGCGGATCCCGGTGATGGAGGGTGAGTTCCTGGTGAGCGAGTCGGTCGGCGTCGGGCGCGGCGTCGGCGGCGGCAACCTGGTGATCGGCGGCCGCGACGAGCGGGCCGCGCTTGCCGCAGCCGGCGCGGCGGTCGACGCGATGCGCGGCGACGGCATCGCGCTGCCGTTCCCGGGCGGCATCGTCCGCTCCGGCTCGAAGGTCGGAGCGCTCCGCTCGAAGACGTTGCCGGCCTCGACCAACCACCAGATGGCGCCCACGTTGCGCGCCCAGATCGAGGACACGCTCGTCCCCGACGGGATCGGCGCGATGTTCGAGATCGTGATCGACGGGATCTCCGAAGACGCCGTCCGGGAGTGCATGCGCCGGGGGCTGCACGCGGCCGCGGGCGCCGGCGCGGCCCACATCACGGCGGCCAACTTCGGCGGCAAGCTCGGCGAGTTCCACTTTCCCCTGTCCGAGCTGCGGGATCCGCCGTGAGCGTCACGCTGACCCTGCGCGACGCGCCACCGGCTCGCGTCGACGCCTCGCCCCTCACTCCCGGCCGGTTGAACGCGCTCAACCGCGGCCGGATCGCCGGGCTGCCGCTCCGGTGCGGTCGCGAAACCGTCGCCGCCGGCGACCTGTTCGCGATCGACGGCTACGTCTCCGACGCGACCGTCACGATCGCCGGGGACCTGCGCGCCGTCGATCGGATCGGCGCCGGTATGTCGTTCGGCGCGCTGACCGTCCGTGGCGATTGCGGCGACCGCGTCGGCGCCGGGATGCGCGGCGGCGAGCTCGTCGTCGACGGCGATGCCGGCTCCTGGGCGGGATCCGAGATGGCCGGCGGCCTGCTGCGCATTGCGGGCAACGCCGGCCCCCGCCTCGGCGCCGCGGTGCCGGGTGCGCGTGCGGGGATGCGCGGCGGCGAGATCGTCGTCGCCGGCGACGCCGGCGAGGAGGCCGGCGCCGGGATGCGACGCGGGCTCGTCGCGATCGGCGGGCGCGCCGGCGACGGTGCCGGGCTGCGGATGCTGGCCGGGACCCTGATCGGGCTCGCCGGCCTCGGCGGCGAGGCCGGCCAGGGCAACAAGCGTGGCAGCCTCGTGTCGGGTGCGGCGCTGACGCCGCCGCGGGGCCGCTACGCGTTTGCCGTGCGCTACCGGCCGCCGGCGTTGGCGCTGGCGCTGCGCCGACTGCGCTCGCTCGGCCTGACGGTCAGCGACCCGCTGATCGACGGCGCCTGGGCGCGGTGGTCCGGCGATCTGACCGAGCTGGGCCGGGGCGAGATCCTGATCTTCGATGGCGAGGAGGACTGAGTGACCCTGTCGATGAACGAACGAGCGGCGGCCCTGGCCGACGCGATCGCCGCGGACCCCGACGCGCTCGGGGTCGGGGTCCGCGTGCTCGACTCCGGGGCCCGGCTGATCGACTGTGGCGCCGACGCCCCCGGCGGGCTCAGCGCCGGGCTGGCGTTCGCGGCCGCCTGCATGGGCGGCCTCGGACGGGTCGAGCCGGCGCCGGTCGTGATCGGCGAACGGACCTGGCCGGGGGTCGGGGTCACCGCCGACCAGCCGGCCGCGGCGTGCCTGGCGTCGCAGTACGCGGGCTGGAAGCTCGAACACGAGTCGTTCTTCGCGATGGCGTCCGGCCCCGGGCGGGCGCTGGCGCGAGCCGAGGAGCTGTTCGACGAGCTGCGCTGGCGCGAGACCGCGCGGCGCGCGGTGCTGTGCCTGGAGACGGGCGACGCGCCGCCCGCCGAGGTCGTCGCCAAGGTCTCCGAGCGCTGTGGCATCGAGCCGTCGGCCATCACCTTCCTGATCGCGCCGACCGCCTCGATCTGTGGCTCGGTGCAGATCTCCGCGCGCGTCGTCGAGACCGCGATGCACAAGCTGCACGAGCTCGGCGTCGACCCGGCCCGGGTCCGACACGGTTGGGGGTGCTGCCCGATCGCGCCGGTTGCCAAGGACGATCCGACCGCGATCGGTCGCACCAACGACGCGATCCTGTACGGCGGCACCGTCCACCTGTGGCTCGACGGCGCCGACGACGAGGTCGCGGAGCTCGCGAGCAAGCTGCCATCGTCGGCGTCGGACGTGTTCGGGACACCGTTCGGCGAGCTGCTCGAGGCGGCCGACTGGAAGTTCTACGACATCGATCCAATGCTGTTCAGCCCGGCCGACGTGACCCTGACGAGCGCCGAGTCCGGGCGCGCCCACCACGCCGGGGGCCTCGACCCGGCGGTGCTCGAGCGGTCGTTCTGCGGTTGAGTGCGCGACTGCGTGCCGGGGTGCTCGGCGCGACCGGCTCCTGGCACTCGCGCCGGCTGCTGGATGCGCTCGCCGCCCGCGGTCACGAATGCGTCGCGATCCCGTCGACCCGGCTCGTGTCCGAGATCGACGCGCGCGGGAGCGCGCGGGTGTTCGCGTCCAGCGGCGAGCGGCTGGACACGCTCGATCTGCTGCTCGTCCGCGGCCTGCCGCGAGGCTCGCTCGACCAGGTGATCTTCCGCATGGATGTGCTGCACCTACTCGCCCGCGAGCACGGCGTTCGCTGCGTCAACGACCCCCGTGCGATCGAGCGCACGATCGACAAATCGTGGGCCGGAGCGCTGGTCGCCGCGGCGGGCGTGCCGACGCCCGCGACGGTCATCTGCGAGCGCTTCGAGGACGCCGCCGACGGCTTCGCGCGCCTCGGCGGCGACGTCGTCGTCAAGCCGCTGTTCGGCGCGATGGGCACGGGGATCGTGCGCGTGCAGGACCCCGACGTCGCCCACCGGGTGTTCCGCGCACTCGAACTCGAGCGAGCCGTGTACTACCTACAGCGCACGATCGACGGCCCGGGAAGGCGCGATCTGCGAGCCCTGGTCGTCGCCGGCGAGGTGATCGGCGCGATGGAGCGCGTCTCCGAATCATGGCGCGCGAACGTCGCCCGCGGCGGCCGGCCGCGGCCGGTCAGTTTGACCGACGACGAGCGCGAGACGGCGCTGGCAGCCGCCGCGGCGGTCGGGGCCGACGTCGCCGGCGTCGACCTGCTGGTTGGCGTCGACGGCGAGATCGTGGTACCCGAGGTGAACGGGATCCCGGGGTGGCAGGCGCTGCAGTCGATCTGCTCGCGGGACCTGACGGCGGCCGTGCTGGACGCCTGCGAGGCGCTGGCAGGCGGCTGAGGGTCGACGCCTGCCAGGCGCTGGCCGGCGGCCGAGGGCGGTTCTCCGGCAGATTGCTGCGGATCGCCCGCAGCAACGTGCCAATCCTTTCGTCAGACGGTGATCACGCCGGCGTGCAACGCGGTCGCAACCAGCGCCCCCGCTGCGCCCGCGCGCGCCAGCGCGTCGAGGTCGCGATCGTCGCGTACGCCGCCGCCCGCGTAGACCTCGACGCCCGGGAGCGCGGCGGCGAGCTCGGCGACCGCGGCGACCGCGGGCCCGGCACGGCTGCCGACGAGCGCCACATCGATCACGAGCAGCTCGCGGACGGCGAGCTCACGCGCGAGCGCCAGGGCGGCGCTGGGGCTGCGGCCGGCGAGCTCGGGCCGCGGCGAGATCAGGCGTCCGTCGTGCAGATCGACGCTCAGCACCAGCGGCGGCCCCGCAAGCGGGTCGGGCACAGTGTCCGACAGCGACTCGGTCCCGATCACGTTGCGCGCCGCGCCCGCGCTGTCCAGCGCCGCTGCCCGCTCGCCGGTGGTCGCGCCGGCGTCGACCCACGTCTCCGCGATCGCCGACACCGCGGCGATCGTGGATTCGTCGGGCGCTGCCCCGGCCAGAGCGTCGAGATCGGCCACGTAGAGCCGATCCGTCCGCGCGTGCGCGCACAGCGCTCGCGCGACCGCGGCCGGCTCGGAGCCGTCGACGAGCGGGCTGCGCAACGGCCGGTAGCCCGCCCGGTTGCCACGCCGCGCATGCACGACGACGCCACCCTTGAGGTCGATCACCGGCACGATCCGCATCGCCGGGATTATCATCGCGGCATCGCAGCCTCGGCCCTGCCCGTGATCGGACTCGACGTCGGCGGCGCCAACACGAAGGCGGCCGTCGTCGACGCCGAGGGACGCGTCCGCACCGCCTCCGAGCCGTTCGAGCTGTGGCGCGCCCCGGGCGGGCTCGACCACGCGATCGCGACGGTCGTGGGTCGCCTCGGCCTCGAGGGCGCACCCGTCGTGATGAGCACGACGGCCGAGCTCGTCGACGTGTTCGAGAGCAAGGCAGCCGGCGTGCTGCATGTGATCGAGGCGACGGCGCGGGCGTTGCCCGCCCATTCACTCCGGGTGCTGACGGTCTCCGGCGAGCTGGTCGATCCCGCTCGGGCGCGGGCGGAGCCGTTGTCGTGCGCCGCGGCGAACTGGGTTGCGACCGCGCGGTTCGTGGGGCGCACGTTCCCGGACGCGATCCTCGTCGACTGCGGCGGCACCACGACCGACGTGGTCCCGATCGCCGCCGGCGAAATCGCCGCGCGCGGCCGCACCGACCTCGAGCGACTGCTGGCCGGAGAGCTCGTCTACACGGGGGCGCTGCGGACGAACATCGCCGCGGTCGTCTCCGAGGTTTGGCTCGCCGGCGGGCGGTGCCCGGTCTCCAGCGAGCTGTTCGCGATCGCCGCCGACGCGCATCTGCTGCGCGGCAGCCTCGCCCCGGAGCGCTGCACCTGCTCGTTCCCCGACGGGCGCGGCACCGACCCCGCACACGTCCGGGCCCGGCTCGCGCGGATCGTATGCGCCGATCCCGACCAGCTCGCCGGTGGCGATCTTACGGCGATCGCCGCCGCCGTCCACACCGCGCAGGTCGACGCGATCGCATCGGCACTGCGGCGCGTCGCCGCGCGGGCGCCGTCCGCGGCACCGGTGATTGCGGTCGGCGTCGGCGGGTTCCTCGCCCGCGAGGCGGCAGCGCGCGTCGGGCTGACGGTCACCGAGCCACGGACGCTGGGGCTCGATGGCGACGGTGGCGCGGTCGCGGCCTCGGTGGCGCTGTCGGTGCTCGGCCGTGGGTGAGCGCGGGTCGGGGCCGCTGGTCGTCAAGGTCGGCGGTGGGCTGCTTGAGTCGGGAGGCATCGCCGGACTGCGCCGGGCGTGCGACGTCGTGTCCGAGTTGGCGCGCATCCGGCCCGTGCTCGTCGTCCCCGGTGGCGGCCCGTTCGCCGACGCGGTCCGCACCGCCGACGCATGCGGGCAGCTCGGCGACGAGCTCGCCCATCGGCTGGCGCTGGCCGCGATGGACCAGCTCGGAGCCGTGATCGGCGAGCTGCTCCCCGCCGCCGAGCCGATCGACGCGCTGCGTGCGCCGGCGGCGCTCGGGCTGCTGCTCGCCGCGCCCGCGTTCGCCGGCCGGCCGGGGGTGCCGGAGTCCTGGGAGGTGACGAGCGATTCGCTCGCCGCCCTCGCTGCCGGCGCGATCGGCGCCCGCGAGGTGATCCTGCTCAAGGCCGTCGCCGGTGTGCTGCCACGCTGGCCATCGTCGGAGCCGCCGTTCGCCGAGCTCTCCGCGGGGCGGCTGCGGGAGCTGCAGGAAGCCGGCGGGGCCGGGGCGGTCGACGCCTATCTACCGACCGTGATCGAGCGGACCGGCGTCTCGGTCCGCGTCCGTGCTCCCGGCCCGGATGCGGCGCCCGGGACGCTGATCACGCCCAGCTGACGGCCGCCGCACGCAGCTCGGCGACGGCGGCCGCGACGAGCTCCGGATCCAGCGCCGCGGCTCGGTCGCCGCCCCGGCAGACCGCCGAGCGGACGCCGACGATGTCGGCGGGCACGCGGCACAGCTCGCCGGAGCGCAACTGTCCGGCGACGCCGAAGCTGCCTCCCGCCGCCCGCGTGCGCTGCGCCAGCTGGGTCACCGCCTCGGGTGAGAGCGATGCGTACAGCCCCCGGCCGTCCTTGACCAGCGTGTCGACGAGCGCGCCCGCGATCCCCGTTCGCCGCACGAGCTCGGGCAGCAGCCCCGGATCCAGCGCCGGCGGCGACGCGGCGGGGCCGTCGGCGTACGACGCCGCGATCACGGCCGTGGTCGCGGGGACCGCCTCGCAGACCGCGGTGACGACGGCGATCGCACGGTCCAGGTCATGGGTTCCGCGCAATCCCACCTTCACGTAGTCGGCGCCGCACGCGGCGGCACCGCGGGCGGCCAGCGCCGCGGTGTGCGGAAGATCCGGCAGGTCCCCGAGGGCGACGCTGACTGGCGCAGCCGCGCCCAGAACCGCGACGATCTGTTCGAGCGTCCGCGTCGAGGGCGCGCCCAGCGCACCCTCGCGGGGATCCTTGACGTCGATGATGTCGGCGCCCGCCGCGGCGGCGGCCCGGGCCTCGTCACTGGAGACGACGCTGACCAGCAGCTTCATGCTCGCGCTCCGAGCTCGTGGCGCTCGCACAACGCGCCGCGGCGATCGAAATCCACGACCGACACCTCGGCCGCCGGCGCCAGACACTGCAGCGCGCGCGCCACCTCGGCCGCGCGCTCAGGGCCGTCGACGATCCCATAGACGGCCGGACCCCACGAGCTCTGGCCAACCGCGCCGACGCCCAGCGATCGCAGGTGATCGACAAGTGGCGTCGCGCTCGGATGGAACACGCCCCCCTGCTGCCCGGAGAAGATCGATCCGATCTGCCGCTGGATCTCGGAGAGTCCGGCGCCGAACTCCTCGATGTCGCCGGCCAGCACCGCCGGCAGCACCGACGTCAGCAGCAGCCGCGCGACGGGCGGCTCGTCGGAACTGGAGCGGTGCAGCTTGCCGAAGAACCGCTCCTCGGCACTTCCCGAGAGCCCCTCGCCGCCGTCCGGAAGCGCCAGCACGCAGCGCCATTGTTCGGGCATCGGGTAGCGAACCAGCAGTGGGCTGATCCCGCCGTCGTCGCCGACCCCGGCCTCGACCACGAGCCCCGGCTCGTCGAACGTCCACGCGCCGACGCTCGACCGCGCGCCGCGGCCACTGGCGCGAGCCAGCAGATCCGGTTTCACCGCGCGACCTGCGAGCTCGGCGATCCCGGCAGCCACGGCGAGCCCGAGCTTGGTGCCCGATCCGAGCCCCGCGTGCGGCGGAATCGCCTCACGGACCTCGATCTCGATCGGTTCGCAGAACCCCAACTTCAACCGAACGTCCCGGACGAACGCCGCCGCGCGATCGCGCTGCGGGCCCGACGCGACGACGCCACCCGCCGATCTACGGCGGCCGCCCGTCCGGACCGCGACGACGACCCGCGGCCACTCGATCGCGACGCCGAAGCCGCCGAATCGACGCGGCCCGAGCCCCGCCGGATCGAGCATCCCGAAGTGCAGGCGCGCCGGAGCGGTCACGACGACCTCGGTCACGACCGGCGGGCGACGTAGTCGCGCACGTACTCCATCGCCGCCCGCTCGCGGGGACCGGCGGTGCGGTCGACCAGATCCTGGAGCCGGTCAAGCTCGCTCCAGACGCGCTCGGCTCCGAGCCACCGCAGCCGCGACGCGGCGATCGACGCCTCGACCGCGGCGTGGCGCGCGCGGCACATCCCCAGCGGGGGCTGCGAGCCGGTGCCGCCGGCGACCACGCGAGCGCGTACCTGCCACCGCGGAAGCTCGCCGGCGGTCTCGGCAATCTCGGTCACGACCACCTCCCGCCACGCGCTGCACTCCTCGATCACCGACCCGGCGACCTTTGCCGCCGAACGGGTCACCGGTCGCGGCCGCCCGAGCGCGGCCTGCACGAACAGGAGCACGTCGTCGGTCAGGTGCACGACTGCCTCGGCGCGGGCGCGCAGATTGCGCAGCGTCCGGGTTCCTTCGAACGGCCAGAACACGAGCTCCTCGTCGCCCCAGCGGACGCCCATCGCCGCGCAGTTGACCTCCCCACCGGGTTCGAGCGTGGTGACGACGGTCTCGATCAGGGGCAGACGGGCGCCGGGCGGCTCAGCCGGCAAGGCTGAACAGCTCCTGGCGGGTGCGCGGATCGTCTCGCAGCACCCCGCGCAGCGCCGAGGTGACGGTCTTCGCGCCCGGCTTGCGCACGCCGCGGATCGTCATGCACGTGTGCTCGGCGCTGAGCACCACCCCGACGCCTCGCGGCGACAGCTCCCGGTCCAGCCAGTCAGCGATCTGGACGGTCATCCGCTCCTGCAGCTGGAGGTCGTGGGCGAACGTCTCGACCACGCGTGCGAGCTTCGACAGCCCGATGATCCGGTCGCCGGGCAGGTAGGCGACGTGCGCTACGCCCATGAACGGCAGCAGATGGTGCATGCACAGCGACTGGAACGGGATGTCGCGGACGAGCACGAGCTCGTCGTAGTCGCCCTCGTTGGGGAACGTGGTCGGGCTGAACGCGACCGGCGTCAGCAGCTCCGCGAGCGACGCCGCGATCCGGCGCGGAGTGCCGGCGAGACCCGGCGCCTCGAGGTCGGCGCCGACCGCGCGCAGCAGATCGGCGGCGGCCTGCTCAGCGGCTTCGAGGTCGAGCTTCGACGCGTCCACGACGCGTCCCACCGGGGTTACGGCCGCGGCCCTGCCATCCCGGCCTGCGACGCTCATTCCGTGCAGCCTACCGTCTCGGTCGCCCGCCTCGTGGGGGCTCATGCGGTCTGTGGCTCCGACAGCCGGGTGGCGAGCTCGACCAACATCCGCACGCCGTAGCCCGTCGCGCCGGGACCGAACGCGTCACCGCGATCCTCGCCGGCGAACGCCGTGCCGAGCATGTCGACATGCGCCCATGGTCCGTCTCCCGCGAATTGCGCCAGGAACGTGGCGGCGAAGATCGAGAACCCCAGCGGCCGCCCGGCGACGTTGCGCAGATCAGCGACATCGGAGCGCAGCCACGTCTCATAGCGCTCGTGCAATGGCAGCGGCCACGCCGGGTCGCCCGCCGCGTTGCCCGCGCCGGCGACCGCGTCGCGCCACGCGGGATCCGTCCCGAACACGCCTGCGTGGACGTCGCCGAGCGCATCTGGCACGCCTGCGGTGAGCGTCGCCAGGTCGACGAGATGGGTGGCGCCGTCGTTCCGTGCATACCAGAGCGCGTCGGCCAGGATCAGCCGTCCCTCGGCGTCCGGATTGGCGACCTCGACGGTCGCCCCGGAGGCCGTCGCGATCACGTCGCTCGGCCGGATCGCGGTGCCGCTCAGTAGGTTCTCGCAGGCCGGGACCACGGCGGTGACCGACAGCGGGAGTCCGAGCTCGGCGATCGCCCCCGCGGCCGCCAGCACCGCGGCCCCGCCCGCCATGTCGGCCTTCTGGCGGACGATCTCGGGCTCGGCCTTGAGGAAATAGCCGCCCGTGTCGAACGTCACGCCCTTGCCGATCAGCGCCAGCCGCGGCGTGCCCGGTGCCCGCCCGGGTCGATGACGGAGGACGATCAGCCGCGGCGGGTTCGGGCTCGAGCCGCCGACCGCGGCAAGCGCCGGGAGCCCCGCCGTCGCCGGATCTACGATCTCGGATTGCAGCAGCGGGATCTCCTCCGCGCGCCGCGCCAATTCGGCTGGGGTCATCGCGTTGGACGGGGAGTCGACGAGCTCGCGTGCCAGGTTGCACCACCGCGCCACCAGCGCGGCCCGCTCCGCCACGTCACTGAGCCCGACCGCGCCGTCGCCGCAAATCATGAACATGCGCTCGGCGCGCGCATCGGCCCCGTGACGGGCGTCATACGCGCCGACCACTGCGCCCTCGGCGAGCGCATGCACCTGGTCACGCGGGCACACCGGTGACGTCGGATCCAGTGCCCAGGCGACCGACTCCCCCGGCCGGCAGGCGCGGACCGCGCACGCGGCGGCGTTCCGCAAGCCGGCGGCGCCTGGAGCGGTCGCGACCACGGCGAGCGACGGCTCGCCGTAGACGATCGCGACCGGGTCCGCGTCGGCCGAGGCACGCTCCGGCGCGCCGAGCGCGCTCGCACGCTCGCCGGCGGCGACGGCGATCAGATCCGTGCCGGCCGACCTCGCGTCGTTGTCACTGCAAATGACGTGCATCGTCGGAAACCGTGACCCGGCCGGCGGTGGTTCGATAGGATGCGGCAGGGCCGCAAGAGGACTCTAGAAGGGAGGGAATTCATGCAGTGGACGAAGCCCGAGTTTGAGTTCGTGGAGCTGTGCTCCGAGGTCACCTCCTACCTGTATCACCGGTAGGGAGGCTGAAGCAGGCGTAGCCCTGGGCGATCGCCCAGGGCCAACGGCCCGGGTTGCCGATGTCAATCGGCCCCTGGGGCTGCGTCAGGCTTCGCTAGCGTGAACGTTCGGATACTCGGCTCCGCCGCCGGTGGAGGATTCCCGCAGTGGAACTGCCGGTGTGAGGCGTGTGAGGCGGCTCGGTCCGGACGTGCGCGGTCGCGCACGCAATCGTCACTGGCGGTCCGGGGTCGCACCGGACCTTGGTTCCTGGTGAACGCCTCACCGGACGCGCGCCAGCAGCTCGAGCAGCTGCACGAGGCAACCGCAAGCGGCGTACGCGTTGCACCGGTCGCGGGAGTGCTGCTGACCGACGCCGAGATCGACCACACCGCCGGGCTGCTGCTGCTGCGCGAATCGGCCGCCCCGATCAACGTCTACGGCCCCGAGGACGTCGAGCTCGCGCTGCGCCATGGTTTCCCCGTGCTGACGATGCTCGAACGCTATTGCGGGCTGGAGTGGCACACGCTGCCTCCGGGAGGCGCGATCGCGCTGGACGGATCGAGCCTCGCCGTGGAGTCGTTCGCAACCGGCGGCGACGCCCCGCGCTACCTGGACGGCTCCGGCCTCCAGGTCGAGTCCAGCGGCCTCCAGTTCCGCGATCGCGAGGACGGTTCGGTCGTCACCTACATCCCGGGGATGTCGTCGCTGACGATCGGGATCAGCGAACGATTGGGGGCGAGCGACCTCGCGCTCGTCGACGGGACCTTCTGGACCGACGACGAGCTCCCCCGGCTCGGCTACACCGAGCGCGGGGCCCGCGACATGGGCCACCTGCCGCTGTCAGGTCCCGGCGGGACGATCGAGGCGCTCGGCTCGATCCCGCGCCCGCGCAAGGTGCTCGTGCATATCAACAACACCAACCCGATCCTGCTCGAGGACTCTCCGGAGCGCGCAGCGGTCGTGCGTGCGGGGATTGAGATCGGGTATGACGGAATGGAGGTGGTGCTGTGAGCTCCGTATCCGATCCCCCGCTCTCGCAGGACGAGTTCGTCTCGCGGCTGCGCGCCCAGGGCGGCCGCTACCACAACCTCCACCCCTTCCATCGCCGCATGGACGCGGGCGAGCTCACCCGCGACGAGCTCCGGCGGTGGGTGACCAACCGCTTCTACTACCAGAAGTACATCCCGCTCAAGGACGCGGCGATCCTCGCCAACTGCTCCGAGGTCGAGATCCGGCGGGTGTGGGTCCAGCGGATTCTCGACCACGACGGCACCGCCGCCGAGCCGGGTGGGATCGACTCCTGGCTGGCGCTGGGCGAGGCACTCGGGGTCGGGCGCGAGGAGCTTCTCTCCGAGCGACACGTGCTATCCGGGGTCCGCTACGCCGTCGACGCCTACGTGAGCTTCGCGCGGCGAGCGCCCTGGATCGAGGCCGTCGCCTCGTCGTTGACCGAGCTGTTCGGACCGGCCGCGATCAAGGTCCGCCTGGAGGCGCTCGAGCGCCACTACGACTGGATCGACCCCGCCGGCCTCGAGTACTTCCGCACGCGGCTCGTGAAGGCGCCGGTCGACGCCCGGTACGCGTTGGACGTGACCGTCGAGCGATGCGTGCGCCGTGATCAGCAGGACGCGGCCGTCGCAGCACTGCGCTTCAAGACGGAGCTGCTGTGGGCGCAGCTGGATGCGATCGACCGCGGTGACACGCGGGCAGCGGTGGGCGCGCCATGACCCGGCCGCGGCTCGTCACCGGCGCCAGGCTCCACTACGACGCGGTGCGGTCCCAGCACGTGCTGCTGGTCCCCGAGGGGATCGTGCGACTGAACCCGAGCGCGGTCGCGGTGCTCGAGCTCTGCGACGGCGAGCGAGACCTGGACGCGATCGTCGGCACGCTGTCGGAGCGCTACGACGGCGCCGACGTCTCCGATGACGTGCGCGGGCTGGTGAGCGCGATGAGCGCCAAGGGATTGGTGGTCGATGCCGACGTCTAGTTCTGTCACGAGGCCGCTGACGCTGATCGCCGAGCTGTCCTACCGCTGCCCGCTGCGCTGCCCGTACTGCTCCAACCCGCTCGAGATCGGGAAGCTCGCCTACCGGGACGAGCTCGTTACCGGAGACTGGGTGCGGGTGTTCGGCGAGGCGGCGCGTCTGGGCGTGCTGCAGCTGGCGCTGACCGGCGGCGAGCCGATGCTGCGCCGGGATCTGCCGCAGCTGTGCGAGGCCGCGCGCGACGCGGGGCTGTACACGTCGCTGATCACCGCCGGGACGCTGTTCGACGCCGCGCGGGCGCGCGAGCTCCGCCGGGCCGGACTCGACCACGTCCAGATCTCGATCCAGAGCTCCGATCCCGACGACAACGACCGGATCGCCGGCAACCGGTCATTCGTGAAGAAGATCGCGGCCGCCCGACTCGCTCGGCGGCTCGGGTTCCCGCTGACGATCAACTGCGTGCTACACCGCCACAACCTCGACCGCATCGACGAGATCTTGGAGCTCGCGCTCGAGCTCGGCGCACAGCGCCTGGAGCTGGCGAATACGCAGTATTACGGCTGGGCGGTTCTGAACCAAGCGGCGTTGATGCCCACCCGCGAGCAGCTGGAGCACGCCGAGGCCGCGGTCAATCGGTTTCGTCAACGGGTCGGGCCCCAGCTCGACATTCTCTGGGTGTTGCCCGATTACTACGAGGATCTCCCGAAGCCGTGCATGGGCGGATGGGCCCGCACCGCGCTCGTCGTCGTGCCCAACGGCGACGTGCTCCCGTGTCAGGCCGCGAGCACGATCCCGGGGCTGGCGATCGATAACGTGCGCGAGCGGTCGCTGGAGTGGATCTGGAACGAATCCGACGCGTTCACCCGCTTCCGCGGCACCGACTGGATGCAGGAACCGTGCCGGACGTGCCCGCTCGGGCGACAGCAGGAGGACTTCGGCGGCTGTCGTTGCCAGGCGATGCGGCTGACCGGCGACGCCGCCGCGACCGACCCGGTGTGCCGGTTCTCTGCAGACCATCATCAGGTCGCGCAGGCGCGCGATGCCGCGCACGGCGGTGAGTTCATCTACCGGACGCTGCGTCCGATCGCCGGGCGCCTCAGGTAGCGGGATATCTTCGAAATCATGCTCGACCAGCAGCAACCGCAACTCGTACGGTGCCGGCGATGCACCTGCATGGTCGACCTGTCGTCCGGTCGCTGCCCGATCTGCGGCGCCACCGATGACGACTTCGCCCGCAACGGCGGGCATCGCGGGCAGTTCGCGAGGCTGAGCACCTACTCGGCGATCGTCGCCCGCCTGCAATGGGATGCGATGGGGATCGACCTGGAGCCCGATGCGCGCGCCTGGCCGCAGCTGCCGCCCGAGCGCCGGGAGCGGCTGACGACGCTGCTGGCCAGCTTCTGCATCGCGGAGGAGGCCGTGGCCGAGCATCTCGAGCCGTTCGCGGGTGCGACCGACGACACGTTGCTGGCGTGGGTGCTGTTCCTGCAACGGCGCGACGAGGACCGCCACGCGCAGCTGTTTCACCGGATCGCCGGCGAGGTCCTGGGGCTCCCCGGCGACACGCCCGCGGCGCGGCGCGGCGCGGCGCGCGCGTACGTCCCGGAGCCGCTGCTCGAGCTGTTCGAGCAGACGCTGCCGTCGCTCGCCGCCGAGCTGGCTGCCGGCGAGGTCGATCTGCAGCAGGCGATCAGCCTCTACCACATGCAACTCGAGGGCGTGGTGTTCACCGCCGGCCAGCGAGCGCTGCTGGCCGAGCTGGAGGACGGAACGCTGCCCGGGATCCTCGACGGCGTCACCCGAGTCGACCGCGACGAGCGCTGGCACATCGGCCTCGGGCTGCGCCACCTCAGCCGGGCGCGCCCATCGCCTGAGCAGATCGACCAGCTGCTGGCGGACGCCGAGACGGTTGTCGAGGTCTGGGGGGACGTGGTGCCGGCGGCGACCAAGCACTACGCGGTCACGATGTGCCACCGGCGGCTCTCGGTCGGCGGCCTGCTGCAGCGCTCCGCGGCCTCAAGGCCCGCTCAGCGGTAGGGCAGTTCGGTGCCGAGCCCGAGCGCCCGGGCCTTGTCGAGCATCGCCTCGCCGAGCGCGACGTCGGTGATCGACAGGCCGCGGTGCCAGAACAGAATCGTCTCGGTGCTCGATTCGCGCCCGGGCCGGGTGCCGCAGACGATCTCGCCCAGCTCGGCATGCAGGTTGTCGCGGGTCAGGCGCCCTGTGTCGACATGGGCGCGCAGCGCCCCCAGCGGGCCGGCACCCGCCTGCCCCCAGTCGTCGACCACGATCTTGTCCATCACGTCGGTGAGGCTCAACTCGACAGCCGAGATCGTTCCGTACGGGACCACGAGCGCGCCCGGCTCGATCCACTCGGTTCGCAGCATCGCCGCGGGCGCGCTCAGCCGGCTGGCCTCGACGACCACGTCGGCGCCGCGCACGCACGACTCCCAGTCGGCGGTGACCTCGATCGGGCGACCGAGGTCGTGACGGAGACGGTCCGCGAACGCCTCGCGGCTCTCCGGCCGCCGCGAGTGCACGCGGATCGTCTCCAGCGCGGGCAGAACGCGCGCGGTCAGCCGGACGTTCCAGTACGCGGTGCCGCGGGCGCCGATGTGCCCGAGCACCCGCGCGCCCGCGCCTGCGAGGTGGCGAGCACCGATCGCGGTCACAGCCCCAGTCCGCATCTCGGTGATCGCGGTCGCGTCGAGGATCGCCTGCGGGACCCCGGTCATCGGGTCCATCAACAGCAGCAACGCCAGTTCGGATGGCAGCCCGCGTTCATGATTGGCGACGAAGTCGCCGACGACCTTGACCCCGGCAAACCGCGGCGTCGCGCCGCGCAGCACGTTGAAGTGGCCATCCGCGCCGCGCGGGAACAGATGCGTGCGCGGCTCGATCACGGTCTCGGCCCGACCCTGCGCGGCCAGCACCCCGCCGACCGCGTCGAGGATCTCGTCGTCGCTCAGCCCGAGCGCGTCGACATCGGCACCTGACAGGTAGGTGAGCGAAAGCTCGCTCATGTGCCGATCTCCCGGGCGGCCGCGACGGCGCCCCGGACCCGGCCGCGCAGCACGTCGCCGGCCAGCACCAGGCGGGCGATCCGCTCGACGTCGGGGCCGAGCGCGCGATCCTCGGTCACGGTGCTGACGACCTCACGTACGCAGCGTTGGGCCTCAGCGGTGCCGGCGCCGAGTCGCTGCGGCGCTGCCAGCTCGGTCGCCTGCGCCGCCACGATCAGCTCGGTCGCGATCAACAGCCGCAACCGCGTCAGCTGCTCGGCGAGCCGCAGCGCTCCCTGGGCGGCGCCGGTCGAGTCGTCTTCGACTTCACTCGAGACGATCGAGTGGATCGCGACCGGCGCGGCACGGTGCCGGATCTCGAGCACGAGTGACTCCGCGGTCTTGGTCAGCGCCGCCACACCGGTGCGCGTCGGATCCGAGTCGTCTTCACGCACGAGGCCGCGCGGCAGGCCGCTCAGCCGAGTCACCTTCAGCCGTGCCTGTCGCTGGGCGACCGCCGACGCCACCTGGGCGATGCCGATCGCGACCGCATCGAGCGCCAGCGCCAGCGCGGGCACCTGGAAGTTCCCGGTCGAGACGATCTCGTCGTCATCGGTGAGCACCAGCGGGTTGTCGGCGGCGCCGTTGAGCTCGGGCTCGAGCGCTGCCGCCAGCAACTCCAGCGCGGCGTGCAGCGACCCGTGCAGCTGGCTGGCGCAGCGGAAGCTGAGCGGGTCCTGCAGCCGTCTCGAGGCGTCGGGCTCGGTCAGCGAGCCCCCGGCCAGCAGCACGCGCAGGCCCGTCGCCGCCCACCGCTGCCCGGGTTGGGGCCGCGCCCGGACGACCCGCGGATCGAGCGGGGTCAACGCCGCCCGGAAGCCCTCCATCGACAGCGCCGCCGAGATCTGCGCGCAGTCCAGCAGCGCACGGGCGTCAGCCAGCGCCAGCGCCGCGGTGCCGGCGCTGACGGAGTTCGCCGAGCAGATCGCCAGGCCGTCCTTGGGCCCGGGCGACAGCGCCAGCAGCCCGGCCGCCGACAGCGCCTGCGCAGACCGCATCCGCACACCTCGGAACTCAGCCTCCCCCTCCCCGATCATCGCCAGCCCGACGTGTGCCATCAGGCACAGGTCGGCGGCGCCGACCGAGCCCGAGCGGGGGATCACGGGGTGCACGCCCTCGTTCAGCATCCCCGCCAGCAATTCGGCGACCGCCGGCGACGCGCCCGAGCCCCCCGCGCAGATCCCGTTGAGCCGGACCGCCAGCGTCGCCCGCGTCAGCTCGACGGACAGCGGTTCGCCAACGGCGGTCGCGCGGCCGCGAATCGTCCGCAGCGAGAACTCGCGGCCGCCGTCGGCGACCGATTCGGTCACGCGTGAACCCAGGCCGGTGGTGACCCCGTAGACCGGTGTACCCACGCGAGCCGCCCGCAGCACGACCTCGTGGGCGGCAGCGATCCGCGCCGCAGCCGCGTCGGCGACGCGCACCTCCGCTCCGTCGCGCGTGATGCATCGCACCAGCTCCGGCGTCAGCGAACTCCCGGTGAGGGTGATCGGCACGGCCATCGACGAGCGACCCTAGCGGCGATTGTGACGTCCACCGTGACCTCTACCTTGTAGAGAACAGACGTCGGCCTTGGCCCCCGCGCTTCGGCGCACGGACGTCGCTGCTGTCTGGTGCGCGTTTTGCGACCGTTTACTGTACATCGGGGGAGCAAATCGTGCCAGTCTTGGGACACCCGGCCAATGCGGACCGCCAAGAAACGAAAGAACCTGTAATGAGTAGAAAGCCAGTGAGCAAACCCGGAAGGCCAGCGATGAACTTTAAGCAGTCACTCGCAGACGCCGCAAAGCATGGCCCCGCTCAGCACGCCGAGGTCATTACCCTGAACGAATACATCGACAGGGTGGCAGAGCGGCCGACAATCGCCGCCACGGCTCACGAGCGGATCTATGACATGATTCGCGCCGCCGGATTCAGCGAGGGTCACCATGCCGGAGAGGTGTCTCACGCCTTCTTCCGCGAGGAGCTGTTCGGGCTCGACGTGCCGCTGGACCAACTGGTGCGCAACTTCGAGACCGCCGCCCAGGGTCATCAGACGCGTCGCCGCATCCTGCTGCTGTGGGGGCCACCCGGGGGCGCCAAGAGCTCCGTGGCGACGCTGCTCAAGCGCGGCCTCGAGGACTGGTCTCGGACCGACGATGGCGCGGTCTACGCATTGCAGGGCTGTCCGATGCACGAAGAACCGCTGCATCTCGTGCCCGCCGCGCTGCGGGCCCAGGCGCGCGAGCACACACGCACCGTCGTCGAGGGCCGAACGTGCCCCGTCTGCAGCTGGCGGCTGCAGCACGAGTTCGACGGCGACTTCCTCGGCTTCCCGATCGAGCGGATCTTCTTCTCGGAGGCGGCGCGCATCGGCATCGGGACCTTCGAGCCCGGCGACCCCAAGTCGATGAGCATGGAGCAGCTCACCGGTGGCCTGGACTTCAGGGCAATCGAGACGCACGGCTCCGACGCTCACCCGCTGGCGCTTGATTGGGCAGGTGAATTCTCGAAATCCAATCGCGGCCTGTTCGAGGCCGTCGAGTTCTTCAAAAACCCGGCGGAGTTCCGGAATCTGTTCCTGACCATGGCTCAGGAAAAGCAGTTCAAGGTGGCAAAGTTTGGCTATATCGACTCTGACACGGTTATCCTCGCGCACACCAACGAAGCGGAGTTCCGGGCGTTCATGGCAGACGCCAAGAACGAGGCACTGAAGGACCGTCTGGTTACCGTCGCCGTTCCATACAACGTGCGTGTCTCGGACGAGGAAAAGATCTATCGCAAGCTGCTCACCAGCTATGGGGCGCGTGACGACCTGCATATCGCTCCCCACGCGCTGCGCGCCGCCGCGATGGTGGCGGTGCTGTCTCGCCTCAAGCCTCACGAGAACCTCGGGCTCGTCGAGAAGATGAAGCTCTACGACGGTGAGGAGGTCGGCGAGTTCAAGCTCGCGCAGATCCCCGAGATCAAACGAGCGGCGGAGCACGAGGGTATGACCGGCCTCGGTCCGCGCGCGATCGTGGACGTCCTCTCCGGCGCGGCGACCAAGGCCGGCGAGACACACCAGACGGGCAAGTACCTGACGCCGATCATGGCGCTGATCGCCCTGACCGATTACATCGAACGGCTCGAGGCACCCCGCGAGACCCGGGAGCAGCTACGGGCGTTCGTGATCGACGCCCGCAAGGAGATCGACCGTCGCCTCAAGGACGAGGTCCGCAAGGCGTTCGTCCCGGCATTTGCCGAGCACGCACAGCGTCTGCTCGAGAACTATCTGACGAACATCGAGGCCTACTGCCAGGGCACCAAGACCCAGGACCCGATCACCAAGGAGGATCGCGACCCGGACGAGAAGCTGATGCGCGCGATCGAGGAGAACGTCAAACCGGCGGTCCCCGAGTCGGCCAAGGACACCTTCCGCCAGGGCGTGCTGATGCGCATCGGGATCGCACTGCGCCGGGGCGAGCGACCGCTGACGCACGAGACCGACACCGTGCTGGCGACCGGGATCGAGGAGTACCTGTTCGACCAGCTCAAGGACATCGTGCAGGTCACCGTCTCGAAGAACAACCCGGACCAGGAACAGGCCAAGCGGCTCAACGAGGTGCTGACGATCCTGGTCGAGCAGCGTGGCTACACCGAGCAATCGGCACGCGACCTGCTCGACTACGTCGGTCATCTGCTCAACCGGTAACGGGTCTGAGATGACTGTCGTAGGCGACTCGGGGCTGCCGCACGACGCCGGCCGCCGCGACGCGCTGCATCATCGCGAGCGTCTGCGCAAAAAGATCACCGAGCAGCTGAAGGAGCGGATCGGTGAGGAGGACATCGTCGCGGCGGGTCCCGAGAAGAAGATCCGCGTCCCGGTCAAGGGAACCAAGCGCTGGCAGTTCATCCACGACCGCGGGCAAGGTGAGGGCGTCGGCCAGGGCGACGGCGCGCCAGGTGACGTGCTCGGCCCAGCCGACGACGGGAATGGGCGGGCCGGCGAGGCGGGCATCGAGCCCGGCGAGGAGCTCTACGAAGTCTGGCTCGACATGGACGACGTCGAGGAGCTCCTGTTCTCCGAGCTCTCGCTCCCGCGGCTGAAGGCCAAGACCGGGGACGTCGAGGTCACAGAGACCACCTTCGATCAGATCGCGCGCAACGGGCCGCAACTCGACAAGAAGTCGACGCTGCGCGAGAACCTGCTGCGCAACGCGAAGCGGGGGCGGGTCTCGCTCGGTGGAATCGACAAGCCCGACCTGCGATACCTGTCCTATCGCGATCTCCCACGGCCGCGCAACCGAGCGGTGATCTTCCTCGCGATGGACGTTTCCGGTTCGATGACCGTCGCCCGCAAGCGGATGGCGCGTCTGTTCTTCTACTGGTGCGTGCAGTTCCTGCGCAGCCGCTACGAGCAGACCGAGATCGTGTTCCTGTCCCACACGACCGAGGCGCGCGAGGTCTCAGAGGAGGAGTTCTTCAATCGCGTCGAGTCCGGCGGTACGAAGGTGTCGTCGGCGTTCGAAGCCGTTCAGGACATTCAGCGCGATCGGTTCCCGGCGGACGACTGGAACATCTACGTCCTGCACGTCTCCGACGGTGACAACTTCACCGCCGACAACAAGCGCGCGCTGGAGCTGATCGAGATGCTGACCGGGATCTGCTCGCTGGTCGGTTACCTGGAGGTGGATTCCAACTCAGGCGGCTCGCACAAGCTTGCCGGTTACTACGAGCGGGAGGCGTCCGACCTGGACCGGTTCGTGTTTGCGCGTGCCGCCGAGGACCGTGAGCTGTGGCCGGCGTTGCGCAAGTTCTTCGCCTCCGACGACGTCGAGGCGGCGATCCGATGAGTGGCTACACGCTTGGCGATCTGCGCACGATCGACGAGCAGTGCCGGGAGATCGCCGCCGGCGAACTCGGGTTCGATGTGCCCGACGTCGTCTATCACCTGGTCGCGCCCGAGGAGGTCTATTTCGCCGCCGCCAACGGGCTCCCGGCACGGTACTCGAGCGCGCGCTGGGGAGCCCAGTTCGACGACGCGTATGGCCGCTACCGGCGCGGGCAGGAGCGGATCTACGAGCTGATCTTCAACACCCGTCCGATCCATGCGTTCCTGATGGACGGCAACAGCCTCGTCGCCCAGACGCTCGTGATCGCCCATTGCCTCGGCCACGGCTACGTGTTCGACAACAACCTCTGGCTCGGGGCCGTCGACCGCGAGATCATGTCCCGCGTCGGGTCGGCGGCCGACCGAATCGCCGACTACATGGGCGCGTACGGCCGCGACCGGGTCGAGGACTTCCTCGACGCGTGTCACGCGATCGCCATCCACCAGGGCCAGGCACAGCTGATCCGCAAGGCGAGCGCACCGGAGCCGACGCAGCGGGCCCGCCCGTACGACGCGCTGTTCCCGTCAGAGGTCGCCGCCGAACGCGAGCAGGTCGAAGGTGAGCGAGCGGCGCAGCGACGTCGCTTCCCGCGGGAGCCGGAGCAGGACCTCCTGCGGTTCATCGAGGCGCACGGCCATGGTCTGGAGGACTGGCAGCACGACGTGATCTCGATCGTCGCCTCCGAGCAGAGCTACTTCCTGCCGCAGATGCGCACGAAGGTCATCAACGAGGGCGCCGCCGTGCTCGCCCACCAGGAGATCTGCCAGCGACTGTTCCTGTCGGCCGACCGCTACTGGGAGTACGAGAAGCTCAACGCGGGCGTGATCGCCCCGCATCCCGGCCGCATCAACCCCTACAACCTTGGCATCAACATCCTGCGCGAGGTGATTCGGATCGCCACCGAGCCCGACGACTCCGAACGCGAGCTGTGGAGCTGGGCGGGGGCGACCGACCCGTTCGACCAGGTACGCCGGGTGCTGCGCACATACGATGACGAGGCGCTGCTGCGCGAGTTCCTGACCCCCAAGGTCTGCGAGCTGTCGCGGCTGTATGCGTTCGAGCACGTGTCCGAGGATCCGCGCCGGATCCGGGTGTCGTCACGAGAGGCCGACGCGATCCGCGAGGTCCTGATCCGCCAGCACTCGACGATGGGGATCCCGCGCATCGAGATCGTGGACGCCGATTTCCGCGGCCGCGGAGAGCTGCTGCTCGAGCATCGCCACGAGGGCGTCGGGCTCGACGAGGAGTACGCGCGCGGGACGCTCACGCAGGTCGCGCTGCTGTGGGGCAAGCCGTGCACGGTCCGGACCGCGACCGGCGAGGGCGCCGAGCAGCCGATCTGGTTCACGGGCCATCCCGACGGAAACTCCGAGCGCCAGGACTCTGAGCCTCACGGCTGAACCACGCGGGGCTTAGAGTGCCGTCCGCGATGACCGAGACGCGCGTGGCCGTGACCAAGCCTCAGCCGGTGCTGCTCGATGGCGCGACGTTGACGCCACGTAAGCTCGCGCTGATCGCTCGCGAGGGCGCCGTCGCCCAACTGGCCGATGACGCGCGAGGTCGGAACGACGAGGCGCGCGTCGCGGTCGCCGCAATTCTGGAGCGCGGCGGTCAGCTGTACGGGGTCACGACCGGGGTCGGCGCGCTGCGTGACTACCGCATCCCCGATGGCCTGCGTGAGCAGTACTCGCTGAGCCTGCTGCGCAGCCACGCCTGCGGTGCCGGACGGCCGCTGCCGGCGCAGATGGTCCGGGCCGCGATGGCGACCCGCGCCAACCAGATCGGCGCCGGGGGCGCCGGCGTCGCCTCGGAGCTGCTCGACGCGCTGATCGGCGCGCTCAACGCCGGGCTGTCGCCGTTCACGCGGGAGCTCGGATCGCTCGGCACCGGCGATCTGACGAACCTCGCCGACATCGCGCTGGCGCTCGTCGGCGAGGGCCAGGTGTGGCGCGGCGACGACCTGCTCGACGCCGCCGCCGCGATGACGGACGCGGGGATCGAGCCGGCCCGGCTCGGACCGCGGGACGGGCTGGCGTTCATGAGCTCGAACGCCATCTCGGTCGCCCGCGCGGCGCTGCTGGTCGTCGACTCACGCCGGCTGCTGGACGCCTGGCTGTCGGTCGCGGCGCTGTCGTTCGAGGCGGCGGCGGCCGACCCGGTGGCGCTCGACCCACGGATCCACTCGGCGCGCCACCGTCCCGGCCAGGCCGCAGTCGCCGCGCGGATGCGCGAGCTGCTGGCGGGCGTGACCGAGCGCCGGCGCCAAGCCACACCACTCGGGATCCAGGATCCGTATCCGTTCCGCGCGCAGCCGCAGGTCGACGGCGCCGTCCACGACGCGCTGCTGGTGCTCGAGGAGACCGTCTTCCATGAGCTGAACTTCGCCGGTGAGAACGCCCTGATCGTCGCCGCCGACGGCGTCGCGCTGCCCAACGGCAACCCCCACGCCGCGCCGCTGGCCAACGCGATCGACAACCTCCGCACCGCGCTCGCCCAGTCGGCGGCGCTGATCGCCGCGCGGGTCTCGACGCTGCTGGACTCCGAGCTGACGGGCCTGCCGCCGTTTCTGGCGCGTCCGGATCACGTCGGCTTCGAGTCAGGGGCGCTCGTACTCGAATACACCGCGCACGCTGCGGTCGCCGAGGTCCGCTCGCTGGTCACGCCGGTCGCCGCCCAGACGGTCAGCGTGTCACGCGGGGTCGAGTCGCACTCCAGCCTGGCGCCGATCGCCGCCCGCCGAGCCCAGGAGGCGATCGACGCGCTCCGCGTCGCGGTCGCGACCGAGCTGGTCGTCGCCGTCCGGGCACTGCGGCTGGCCGGCCAGGAGCCGCTCGGCGCGGGCAACCGGTCGCTCTGGGCGGCGGCGACCGAACTGCTCGATCCCGATCTCGGCGACCGGCCACTCGGGCCCGACATCGAGCTGGCACGAGCGTTGGTCGCGGGCTGGCGCTTTGAACTCGGCTGACCGCCGCTAGGCAAGAGCTTTCTAGGATCAAGTGGATGCCCCCTCCGGTCCCACAGTCTGAGCAGGTCGTCCCGGAGCGGCGTAAGCGGATCGTGATCCTGCTGATCTGCTCGATGGCGCTGCTGGTCGTGGGCTTGGACACGACGATCGTCAACGTCGCGCTGCCGTCGATCCACCGCTCACTGCATTCGTCGCTGTCGGGGCTGCAGTGGACGATCGACGCCTACACGCTGGTGCTGGCGAGTCTGCTGATGCTGTCGGGGTCGACCGCCGACCGGCTCGGACGCCGGCGCGTGTTCCAGTGCGGGCTGGCGCTGTTCTCGCTGGGCTCGCTGCTGTGCGCACTGGCGCCGTCGCTGGGGATGCTGATCGCGGCGCGGGTGCTACAGGCGATCGGCGGCTCGATGCTGAACCCGGTCGCGATGTCGATCATCCGCAACGTGTTCGTCGACGCGCGTGAGCGGGCGATGGCGATCGGCGTCTGGGGCGCGGTGTTCGGGGTCTCGATGGCGCTCGGGCCGGTGCTCGGCGGCGTGCTCGTGCAGATCAGCTCGTGGCGTGCGGTGTTCCTCGTCAACCTCCCGGTCGGCGTGATCGCGATCGTGCTCACCGCGCTGTTCGTGCCTGAGTCCAAGGCCGAGAAGGCGCGGCGGATCGACCTGGTCGGGCAGCTGCTGGTGATCGCCGCGCTGGCGACGATGACCTACGGGATCATCGACGCGCCGAGCGCCGGCTGGACCTCGACGCGGACGCTGATCTTGTTCGGCTGCGCTCTCGCCTGCTTTGTGGCGCTGGTGCTCTACGAGCTGCGGCGACGCCAGCCGCTGATCGAGATCCGTTTCTTCCGGTCGGTGCCGTTCGCGGGCGCCTCGGTCACGGCGGTCGGCATGTTCGCCGCGGTCGGCGGCTTCCTGTTTCTCAACACGTTGTATCTGCAGGACGCTCGCGGTCTGTCGCCGCTCGACGCCGGGCTCTACACGTTGCCGATGGCGGGCGCGATGCTGGTGGCGGCACCGCTGTCGGGTCGAATGGTGGGCAACCACGGGACCCGGCTGCCGCTCGTCATCGGCAGCCTGACGCTGATCGCCTCGGCGCTGATCTTGACGACGGTGACGACGTCCACCTCCGACATCGTGCTGTTCGTCTCCTACCTGCTGTTCGGCGTCGGCACGGGCATGGTCAACCCGCCGATCACCAACACGGCGGTGACGGGAATGCCGCCATCGCAGGCGGGCGTCGCCGCCGCGGTCGCTTCGACCAGCCGCCAGGTCGGCGCCACGCTCGGGGTTGCGGTGCTCGGCGCCCTCGCCGGCGGCGACATGATCAAGCACCTGGGACCGAGCTTCGCGGCCGCGACGCATTCCAGCTGGTGGGTGATCGTCGGGATCGGCTGCGTGATGCTCGTCGGGGCGTTCGTGACGTCCACGCCATGGGCGCTGCAAACCGCGACGAAGACTGCCGAGCGCCTGCGCGACCGCGACCGGCCAGCCGTCGTCGAGGGCCAGTCGACGGAGTCGCAGCCGGCTCGCGCTGCGGTCTGACCTGAGCGATACCGTCACAGCGACGATGGAGCTGGTGACCCGCGACCGACCGAATGTGTCGCTGCGCCGCCTGCGCGACGGCGGCCAGTGGGTCGTGCTGTCGTTCCCGTACGACGCGCAGCTGGTCAACCTCGCGCGCTCGATCCCGCACCGGCGCTTTGACTGGGACACGCGCGAGTGGTCGGCGCCGGTCACCGACTGGGCGGGGATCCGCGTGCAGGACATCCTCGAGCGCCACCCGGAGCTCGACGCCTCCGACGACGTGCTCGCCTGGCTGGCCGGCGTCAACCGCCGCTGGATCGGCAACGTCTCGACGCTCCGCCACGACGGCCGCGGCTGGTGGGTGCTGCACACGATCGCCGGCCCGCTGCCTGCCGAGTTGAGCGATTCTGACCTGCGCGTGGCCGCCGGCCGGCAGCTGCTGGCGCTGACCCCGGAGGCGGGGCGGGTGCTCGAGCAGCTGCCGTCGGCGCGGCTGGACGCCGGCGCCGAGCGCTGCCTGCAGCTGGTCCGGGCGGGCGCGAAGCTGCCGCCCGCGCGGCTGGCGTGGGTGCGCGGCGTCGAGGGCGAGGAGCTGCGCCTGGAGGTGATCTGGGACCCCGATATCGGCGTCGCGTTCGAGGACATGGCGGCGTCCGAGGGAACGCGGTCGGTGGCACTTGACCCGTGGATCATCGAAGAGCTCGACACGTTCATCGAGGAACATTGGGTCGAGGTCACGGGGCTGGCGGCCGAGGTGCTCGATCGGTTGCGCGCCGAGCACGCCGCGGCGGCAGAGGCCGTGGCCCGCTCGCGGGCGGTCAGCGGCGAGCCGATCGAGTCGGTGGTTGGGGCGCTCGGGGGCGAGCTGGCGCCGTTTCAGTGGGCCGGCGTCCGCTACGCGCTGGATGCCCGGCGGGTGTTCATCGCCGACGAGCAGGGGCTGGGCAAGACCGTCGAGGCGCTGGCGTCGCTCGAGGCCGACGGCGCTTACCCGGCGATCGTCATCTGTCCCGCGTCGATGAAGCTGATCTGGGAGCGGGAGGCATCTCACTGGCTACCGCATCGTTCGGTCGCCGTGATCAGCGGCCGTCTGCCGGTGCCGCCGACCGCCGAGATCGCGATCCTCAACTACGAGATCGTCGCCGCCCATCGGGAGGCGCTCGCCCGTCGTCGCCCGCGCGCGATCGTCGTCGACGAGTCGCATTATTGCAAGAACCCGCGCGCCAAGCGCACCCAGGCGGTCCGCGCGCTGGCGGCGTCGGTGACGCCCGACGGGCTGCGGCTGGCGCTGACCGGGACGCCGGTGCTCAACCACGCCGACGAGCTGATCGCGCAGCTGCGCGTGATCGACCGGCTGTCGGACTTCGGCTCGGGCGCACGGTTCTCCAACCGCTTTCGCGGGATGCGGTCCGAGGAGCGGCTGCACTGGCATCTGCGCCGGGTCTGCTTCGTGCGGCGGCTGAAGTCCGAGGTGCTGCCGCAGCTGCCTGCGAAACGGCAGGTCGTCGTGCCGGTCGCGCTGACCAACACCGACGAGTACAAGCTGGCCGAGCGTGACGTGATCGAATGGCTGCGCACCCAGCCGCTTGACCTGTCCGAGCTCAACGCCCGGATCGCCACCACGCTGCGCGCGGAGCGCCTGGCCCAGCTCGGCCTGCTGCAGCGACTCGCGGCCCGGGGCAAGCTCGCCGCCGCACTCGCCTGGATCGACGACTTCCTCGCCTCCGGCGAGCCGCTGGTCGTGTTCGCGCGTCACGTCGAGGTGCAGCAGGCCGTGGTCGACCGGTTCGGTGCCGGTGGGGCCGTGCACCTGCTGGGTTCCGATTCGCCCAACGCCCGCCAGGCGGCGATCGACGCCTTCCAGTCGGAGTCCGGGCCGCAGCTGATCGTCTGCGCCACCCGCGTCGCCGCGCAGGGGATCACGCTCACACGCGCGTCCAACGTCTGCTTCCTGGAGCTCGAGTGGACCCCCGCGATGCACGACCAGGCCGAGGACCGCTGTCACCGGATCGGCCAGCGCGACGCCGTCACCGCCTGGTACCTGCTCGCGGCCGGCACGATCGACGAGACGATGAGCCGCCTGATCGAGCGCAAGCGCGCGACGATCGCCGCCGTGACCGACGGCCGCACGCTCGACGGCGACGGCCTCGTCGACGCGGTCGTCCGCGAGCTGCGCGACGGCAAGCCGTTCGCGCACCTGCGCGCGGTCAGTTAGCGCCGCCGAGCTCGCGGAGCGGTGCGCGGTCTGTCAGTGCCGCGGACCTCGCGGACCGGCGCGCGGTCAGCTCGAGCCGCGGACCTCGCGGCCCGGCGCGCGGTCAGCTCGAGCCGCGGACCTCGCGGCCCGGCGCGCGGTCAGCTCGAGCCGCGGACCTCGCGGCCCGGCGCGCGGTCAGCTCGAGCCGCGGACCGGCGGTATTCTGCGGTCCGATGCCCGCCGCACCGGTTCGTACCCCCAACGTCCACCCTGGCTGCGTCAACGTGCCGGGGATCAACGACGACGGCTTCGAGGAGCTCTGCCACCTCGTCCCCGAGCACGACCCCGACACCGCCCTGTGCGGCAAGGACGTCAGCGGCTATCCGTGGAACCCGCCATGGCCGCGGTGCGAGGCGTGCCTGGCGGTCGCCCGCGGCGAGCTGAACTGACCGAGCCGTTCGCCGGCGGGTCATCCGCCCGCGAGTCCCAGCTCGCGCTCGCGCCGGGCCAGGATCCGCTTCAGACGCGCCGCCTCCCGTTCCGGCGTCTCATGCAGGCGGTCCCAGGTGATCCGCACGGTTACGTAGCCGCAGGCGAGCAACTCGGCGTCCCGTTCCCGATCGCTGACGAACGCCGCCCGGTCGGCGTGGAACTCCCAGCCGTCGAGCTCGACCACAAGCCGTTGCTGGGCGAACAACGCATCGACCTCGTGACCGTGCACGATCGCGAGCGTTGCTGCCTTCGGCAGACCGAATCGCCGGCAGAACCGCCGGAACGCCTCCTCGAACTCCGACCGGGTCGGCTCCGCCGGGTAGCCGAGCAGGCGGGTGACGGCCGCCTTGTCGAGCCGGCGTTGCTGCCAGGCATCCTTGACCATCCGCGTGAATTGCTTGCGTGTCAGCCGCGACTCGATCTCACGGATGGTTCGCTCCGGGCTCGTGACCGGCACCCCGAGCTGGCGCGTCCGGTCTCGCCGCGGCAGCGACCGCGTGCGGTGGGTGCGGATGCCGGGCCGACGCCGCTGTCGCGCCACCGTGACCTCGGGCACGTCAGGCCAGCGACGCCAGCCCCAGAGCGCCGCGGCGGAGTCGTGGCTCAGCACGGCCCCGTCGCCGCAGGCCAGCGTGGCCGCCATCGCGACTCCAATCGGCTCGACCCGGCGGTAGCCAACGGCGTAGACGCCGGCGTGGATATGGATCAGCCGTCCCGCTCGGCACCAGCGCTGGATCCGGGCGTGGCTGACGCGCAGCGCCAACAGTTGCGCGCGAGTGATGTGCCCGTGCTGGCGGCCCGCGGTGGTCGCGATTTGTATCGACAGGTGATCCCGATCGAGCACACCCACGGTGGTGATAGCCGCGAGCGCGCTGAACTGCACCCCCTACTTCGCGAACCGCGCCTTACTTCAACCAGCGACGGGGCCTGGCCCCGCGTGAGATCATCACGCCCACGCCCAGACCCGCGCCGATGAACGCCGCACCGGCGATCAGGTTCAGGACGAGCGCGAGCGCCAGCCCGAGAATCACCAGCCAGATCGCGGGCCGGTAGCGCCTCCAGTTGTTCATCAGCCTCGCCAACGGTACAGCGCGATCCAACGTCAGGCGCTGACGCATGACCGCGCCCCGGCGTCACGCGCGCTCCGCCCCACCGGCGTCACGCGCGCGATCCACGCGCTCCGCCCCACCGGCGTCACGCGCGCGATCCGCGCGCTCCGCCCCACCGCCGTCAGGCGCGCGATCCGCCCCTCGCCGTCAGGCGCTGACGCGCGCGATCCGCGCGCCGGCCTCGGCCGCGACCCGCTTCTGGATCGCGGAGATCGCCCGGAACGCCTCCTTCAGCTGCGCGCGCATCAGATCCGACAGCTCGTCCGGCGCGACGTGGTCGTCGGGCTCGACGCCGGCGCGCAGCTGCATCGCCTGGTGCGCCAGCCGCAGGTTGTTGATCAACGAGAACGCATCGCGCAGCGTCTCGGCCTCCCCGTCGGGCAGCGTGCCCGCCGCCCCGGCCGCGTGCAGCCGCTCGGGCGTCGAGGCGATCGTCACGCCGGCGGCGATCGCGCCCCAGCGCGCCAGCGCCAGGATCGGCTTGGTGCCGCCCTCCTTGAGATCGAGCTGCCCGGCGTGCTCGCCCGTGTGCTCGACGACGAGCCCGCGCAGGAACCCGGTCGGTGGCCGCCGCGCGACCGCCAGCCGCGCCAGCTGGCGCAGCAGGACCGGATGGTCCGGCGCCAACCGGAAGGTGTCGGCGACCGGCGTGCCGGTGTGCACCCCCCACACCGGCCGTGAATCCAGCAGCGTCGAGGTCAACACCAGCGCCTTCTCCTGGCTGGGGTCCTCCAGCCACGAACGCGCCACCCGCTGCCAGGAGTCGACCGGCCGCACGAACGCCGGCTTCGCGGCCGAGACGCCGTTCTCGTCGGAGCGCAGACCGCAGCGGGCCAGCCCGTCCATCACCGACCGGCCGACGGTCAGCAGCCGGGCGCGCAGCGCGTCGGTCCCAGCATCCTCGTCGCCGTCGGCGTCCTCCTCGCCGCCGGTGTCCGGGAACCACACGATCGCCGAGTCCACGTCGGACGACGGCAGCGCCTCACGGCGAGCCTGGCTGCCCATCGCCAGCCACGCGAACTTCGGCAGCGGATGCCCGCCGTCAGCCTGCAGCTGCGCCTGCGTGAGCTCCAGCAGGCGCCGTGTCAGCGTGTCGATGCAGACCGCGTAGACCGCCATCACATTGGCGGCGGCGACCTGGGCGTCGTGCAGCGAGACGACCATCGGCCGCAGTTCACGGGCGACCGTCTCGAGCTCGGAGATCGACTCGGCCTCGGCGATCCGCTGGCGCAGGTAGAACGACGACCGCGTACGGACCGCGACCAGGTCCATGTCCTCGACGACCCCGAGCACCCGGCCGGTCGGCGACAGCACCGGGCAGTGGCGCAGGCCACGGTCGAACATCTCCAGCAGCACCGCTCCCGCCGGCCGGTCCGCCGCCGCGGTGAAGGCGGGCGCGGACATCACCTGGCTGACCGGGGCGTCGGCCGAGACGCCCGCGGCGACCACCTTCAAGCGCAGGTCGCGGTCGGTCACGATCCCCCAGCCGCGGTCGCCCAGATCGACGACGACGGCGGTCGCGCTCTGGTCGCTCATCCGCATCGCGGCCTCGCGGATCGACGTATCCGGGGCGCAGACGACCGGATCGCCGCGCAGCAGCCCGCCGACCGGATCGTCGGCGAGGTTGCGGGTCGCGTCACGTGCCAGCGCGTGCAGATCGGTCGGTTCGGCCAGCAGCGTCCGGGCGACGTAGCGCAGGCCCTCGGGCGCCGCCAGCAGCTCCTCGGCGAGCTTCACGGGGATCCGGTAGCAGCTCGTATCCTGCGAAGCCGCGCGTGCCTCGAACCCCGTCGGCAGGCCCGACAGCATCGATGCCTGGCCGAACACCTCGCCCTCGCTCAGGAGGTCGAGCACGCGGCCGTCGGCGATGATCTCGACCGTACCCGAGCGCACGACCCGCAGATAGGTGACCGGGTCGTCGCCCTGCGAGAAGATCACGGCGCCCGCCGAGAACGACTCGAGCTCGGCGGCCGACGCGACGCGCGCGACCGCCGCCGCGTCGAGCGCGTCGAACGGTGGGTATGAACGCAGGAACCGGGCGATCTCGGGCGTCGAGCTGTCGCTCATCAGCGACAGGCTAGACCGGCGACGCGCGTCAGGCGCGATCGCGTGATCCGTCTGTGAACGACGGCGCCCGGCCGGCGCGCGCGAGGCTCCGAGGTGGGCCTCCCGCTAGCCGGCGTCCTGCTTGATCATGTCCGCGCACTTCTCGCCGACCATCATCGTCGTGATGTTGGGGTTGATCGCCGGCAGGAACGGCAGGATCGACCCGTCGCAGACGCGCAATCCGTCGACACCACGGACGCGCAGCCGCGGGTCGACGACCGCCAGCGGATCGGAGTCGGGACCCATGTGCGCGGTGCACGCCGGGTGGTAGACGGTGTTGTGCGTCTTGTGGATGTAGTCGACGAGCTCGTCGTCGGTCTGCGCGCCGGGCCCGGGCGCGAGCTCGGCTCCCGCCCACTCGGCCATCGGCGACTGCGAGACGATCGTGCGCGCCAGCCGGATCCCGTACGTCATCACCCGCTCATCGTGGCCCTCGGGGTCGGTGAAGTACCGCGGGTCGACACGGGCGCGATCACGGTAATCACGGGAACGCAGCCGGACGGTTCCGCGCGAACGGCCGCGGCAGACGTTCGGCGTCAGGCAGAAGCCGTTCTCGGTCGTCGGATACCCCCAGCGGGCCGTGTTCATGTCGAACGGCACCGACCCGTAGTGCATCATCAGGTCGGGGCGGTCAAGGCCGTCCTCGGAGGTCGAGAACAGCCCGATCTCCCACCACTGCGTCGACGAGCGGACCATCGGCTGCTTGGCGTCCCACTGCACGATTCCCTCGACGTGGTCGTCGAGGTTGGCGCCGACGCCGGGCGAGTCGACCTTGACCTCGATTCCGAACTCCTGCAGATGGTCGCCGGGTCCGACGCCGGACAGCATCAGCAGCTTCGGGGTGTCGATCGCGCCCGCCGAGACGATCACCTCGCGCCGGGCGGTCACCTCGGCGTGCGTCAGCAGGTCCGGCGTCAGGTACTGGACGCCGGTCGCCCGCCCACCGTCGATCGAGATCTGGTTGACCCAGCAGTGGGTCCGGATCTCGAGGTTCGAGCGACCGTCGAGGATCGGGTGCAGGTACGCGTGCGACGACGACATGCGCGTGTTGTCGGCCGACGAGTTGATCTGAAACCAGCCCGCCCCGTTGCGGACGGTCTCGCCCTCGTTGAACAGGCTCGTCGGCAACCCCGCCAGCGCCGCCGCCTCCAGCAGCGCCACGCCGCACGGATCAGCCGCCGGCACCGTGCGGATGTTGACCGGGCCTGACCGGCCGTGGTGGTCGCCCGGGCCGTCGTTGGTCTCCAGGCGCGTGATCAGCGGCCAGCATTCGGCCGAGCTCCAGCCCTCGCAGCCGCTCGCCGCCCACTCGTCGAGGTCCTCCTTCGGCGTCCAGAACGCGATGCAGGAGTTGTGCGACGAACAGCCGCCGAGCACCTTGCCGCGGGCGTGGCGCAGGAACGAGTTGCCCTTCTCCTGGGGCTCGACCAGGTAATCCCAGTCATACCCTGAGTCCAGCAGGTACATCCAGTCCTCGAGGCGCAGGATCGCCTGGTCGGCGACATCGGACGGACCGGCCTCGATCAGGCAGACGCTGACCGAGGGGTCCTCCGACAGGCGCGCGGCGAGCACGCAGCCGCCGGTGCCCCCGCCGGCGATCACATAATCGAACTCTCCGGCCTCGATCACGGAGCCACATCTCCCAAGCGCTCGTTCGGCAGCGTCGGGATCTCGGCACGGTGCTCGGCAAGCATCGCGTCGGTCTTGTTGCGCTGGACGAGGAAGTAATACAGGCAGCCGAAGACGAACGACAGCCCGACGAACTCGTAGGCCCCGAACTGGAAGTACCACTTGGTGCCGTACACGGCCTTGCGCGGCCAGGCGATCTCGAACGCGACCAGCGTCCCGTAGACGACCGCGACCAGGTTGATCGCGAAGCCGAACCGGCCGAGGCTGAAGTACGGGCCGTGGTCGGGCCGCGGCCAACGACCCTGCGTCCGGCGGTACAGCATCGAGCCCGTGACGGCCAGGTACGGCAGGTAGAACATGATGATCGCAACCGAGGTCAGCGTCAGGAACGCCGACTGGTTGGCGAGGTTGACCGCCAGCAGCACCAGCGACCAGAAGCCGACGAACAGCGCCGGGACGATCGGCACCTTCGCGCGGCCGGAGACGCGAGCCAGCGAAGCGCCGCCCGGCAACCGGCCGTCACGCGCCATCGAGAACAGCATCCGGATGCAGGCGGTGCAGACCGCCAGCGTGCAGACCAGGATCGCCAGCGCCGAGTCCGCGAGGAACACGTTGCCGGTGGTGTTGCCGAGCGCCTGCTTGACGATGTAGGGCAGTCCGAGCAGGCCAATGTTCTTGTCGTGGATGTTCTTGACGTCCATCACCGCGAACAGGATCAGCAGCCCGCCCAGGATCGCCGCGGTGATCAGCGCGCGGATGATCGCCGGGGGCGCCGCGCGCCGTGGATCGTGGGTCTCCTCGGCCAGGGTGCCGGCCGTGTCGAACCCGTACATCACGTACGCGGACATGATCCCACCGATCAGGAACGCGCCGAAGTAGCCCCACGAGTGGCCGGCGCCGGTGCCGAGCGTGTGACCGACCACGCCCGGCCCGCGGTGGAAGTGGAAGATCAGGAGGATCACGAGGATCGAGCAGCCGATCAGCTCGGCGGTGACGCCGACGTTGTTGATCGCCGCCATCACCCTGACGCCGAGCATGTTGACGGCGGTCGCGAAGACCACCAGGATTGCGCCGAGGATCAGCGCGTTCTTGGCGCCGTCCGGAGTGCTGTAGGTGCCGGCGTTGGCGGCGCCGCCGATGAACTGCAGGTGGGTCGAGATCTGCGGCAGCACGACCTGCCAGGCGACCGCGACCGCGGCGACGGTGACGATCGAGCCGATGATCAGGATCCAGCCGGTCATCCACGAGGTGAAGTCAGAGCCGATCCGCTTGGACCACTGGTAGACCGAGCCTGCCAGCGGAAACTGCCCCGCGAGCTCGGCGAAGCACAGCGCCACGCACATCTGCCCGCCCAGCACGACCAGCCAGGACCACCACACGGCCGGACCGGCGTTGGCGAAGCCGAACCCGAACAGCTCGAAGACGCCGGTCAGGATCGAGATATAGGAGAACCCGGCGGCGAACGACGAGAAGCTCCCCAGGCTGCGGTCGAGCTCCTGCTTGTAGCCGAACCCGGCGAGCTCGCCGACGTCGCCCCCGGTGCCGGCCTGCGGCGTGTCAACGGTTGCCATCGATCACCCTCCCCCAGCCCACGCCGGTCCGGCGCGGCTTGTCGGACACGGAATGACCTGGGCGCACAGCGCGCGAACGCGTGATTGAGCAAATTGACCCAGGCGGAATCGCGCTGTTATATATCAGTTGTCTTTTCGTGTCAACGCGGGCGAGGGAGAGTCGATGACCGCCAGTGCAGCAGCGCAGATGTTCGTCGCCGGCGACTGGCGCCAGGCGGCCAGCGGCGAGACCTACAACACCACCAGTCCGTCGACCGGCGAGCCGATCGGGACGATCCCGCAGGGCGACCGTTCCGACGCGCAGGCGGCGATCGCCGCCGCCACCGAGGCCGCCGATCGCTGGGGGCGCGCGACCGCGTTCGAGCGGGCGGCCAAGATGCACGCGGTCGGCGATCTGATCGAGTCACGGCGCGATCAGCTGGCGCGAACGCTGACGCTGGATCAGGGCAAGCCGCTGAAGGCCGAGGCCTACGGCGAGGTCGATGAGCTGATCGAGTACTGGCGCGCCGCGGCCGAGGATGGCAAGCGACTCGGCGGCGAGCTGCCGAACTCGTTCTCGCCCGGCAAGAAGGTGCTGTTGCAGCGGCGTCCGCGCGGCGTCGTCGGCGTGATCAGCCCGTGGAACTGGCCCTACACGATGCCGGCGGAGCTGGTCGCGCCCGCGCTGGCGTGTGGCAACACCGTCGTCTGGACGCCGGCGCCGACGACCTCTCTGTCGGCGTTCGCCCTGGCCCAGTGCGTCGCCGAGGCGGATCTGCCGCCTGGCGTGTTCAACATGGTGACCGGCCCCGGAGCGGTCGTCGGCAACGAGATCGCTGGACACCCGGCGGTCGGCGGGATCGGCTTCATCGGCTCCACTCAGACCGGCCGGCTCGTCGCGCAGGCGGCCGCCGGTAAGGCGCTGGTGCTTGAGATGGGCGGCAACGGCCCGGTGGTGCTGCTCGACGACGGCGACGTCGACGCGGCCGTCGAGGCGACCGTCACCGCCTGCTTTTTGTGCGCCGGCCAGAGCTGCACCGCCGGCGAGCGGATCCTCGTGCACCACGCCGTCTACGACGAGTACGTATCGAAGCTCGCCCGGGCGGTCACCGAGCGCGTGGTGCTCGGCGATCCGTTCGACGACGCCACGACGATGGGACCGCTCAACAACGAGGGCGTGGCCGCCAAGATGGACGAGCACGTTGCCGATGCGCTGGAGCGCGGCGCCGAGGCGCTGACCGGCGGTGAGCGCGCGCCGGCCTTCCCGACCGACCTGTACTGGGAGCCGACCGTACTGGCCGGCGTCCCCTCAGACGCGCGGGTGTCGGTGGAGGAGACGTTCGGCCCGGTCGCGCCGGTCGTCGAGATCGAGTCGCTGGACGACGCGATCCAGCTGGCCAACGCGTCCCCCTACGGCCTGCTGTCGGCGATCTTCACCGCCGACCTGCATCGGGGCCTGCGCTACGCCGACGAGGTCCACACGGGCTGGGTCAACATCAACGAGTCCTCCAATTACTGGGAGGCGCAGCTTCCGTTCGGCGGCCGCGCGGGCACCGACTCGGGCATCGGCAAGGTCGGCGGCGACCACGTGATGCGCTCGTTCACCGAGCTGCAGACGGTCGTGATCACGCCCGACGCACGGCGCTCGTAACCGCGGGAGCCGCTCCGGCGTCGTTGTGCGGTCCGAGCTTGCGGGCGCACACCAGGCGGTGGGTCAGCAGTGGCTTGACGGAGGCGAGCCGCGGGTACAGCCGCGGCGCGCGCCGCCCGAGGCGCCTCGACAGGACCGGCACGACGGTCGTCGGTCGCATCCGGACGTGATCGCCCGCGAGACAGCACAGCAGCAGCCGGCGTGAGATCAAGCGGACGTGTGGGTTGAACGGGTTGCGGATTCGCGGCTCCCAGACCAGCAGCGTTCCGCCGGGCCGCAGGACGCGCCGGGCCTCGCTCAGCGCCCGTTCGACGTCGCCCGTGGTGTTCATCGAGGAGAGGACGGTGAACAGCGTGACCGCGTCGAAGCTGTCGGGCGCGAACGGGAGCAGGCGGGCATCGCCGATCCGCACGTCGGCGGTCGGGACTCGCCGGCGGGCGGCCGCAGCTCGATCCGGAAGCAGTTCGAGCCCGGTGAGGCTGCGCGTGGGAGCGCCGGCCTCCTGATCGTCGCCGGCGAGACGCTCGAGCCACCAGCCGGCGCCGCAGCCGATATCGAGGATCGACGAGCCCGGTGCCAGCGCCGGACCCGCCAGCCCGAACGCGGCGTCGACGAGCTCCGCGCGAATCGCAGCGTTGCCGCGATTGTCGGCGCTCCAAACGCGCCGCTTGCGAGCGCTGGCCGCGTAGCCGTCATAGACCCGCTCCGCCCGACGCTGCTCGCTCGCGAGGCTCGTTGGTCGCTGCTCGTACCCGAGCCGGTCGTGCTGGAGCGATTGCGCCGGCAAGGTCGATCCGGCGGCGCGGCGGTAGACGCGCTCGAGCTTCGTCCGCTCGGACTCCCACGTCTCCCGCGCGGCGAACTGACGCACACGCTCACGTCGCCCGGCGTTGACGGTCGGGTCTGCCAGCCGTCGCATCCCATCGGCGATCAGCTCCACGTCGGCCGCCGGCACCACCTCGCCGAGACCTTCGCAGCGCACCAGTGGACCGATCACCGGCAGGTCGCTGGCCAGCATCGGCAGCCCCGCCGCGGCGTACTCGAACAGCTTGTTCGGGAGCGTCAGCTCGTAGCTGCGACACGTCGGCTGGATCAGCATCAGACCGAAGCTCGTCGCTCGGATCGCCGTCACCACGTCGGCGGGGGCCACCGGCGGACACAGCTCGGCCCGGTCGGCAACCTGCCGGGCCACGATCCGTCGCCGCAGCGCCTCGACGTAGCCCTCCCGTCCCGGGCCGATCAGCCGCAGGCGCAGCCCGGGGACGAGCGCGACGGCGTCGATCGCCTGCTCAAGGCCTCGGCCGGGCATCAGGCCGCCGACATAGACCGCCGTCGGCTCCGGCGCCCCGCCCGCACCTTCCGGCGCCGGGGTCGCGTCGCCGTCAGCAGACACCGTCTCGGCTGCGATGTTGCGAATCACCACCGGAGCGGGCACGCGATACCGCTCAGCCATCGCCGCCGCGTAGCCCGGGCTCGCCGTGATCGTGACGTCGGCCACCCGAACGAACAGCGCCTCACAGGCGAGCAGCCACGGACGCCACTCGGGCCGCCCGTTACGGTCGGGCCACAGCTCATGGGCGTCGTAGACCAACCGGCTTCCGCACAGCAGCTTGGCCGCGATCCCGATCCACATCGTGTTGTAGTCGTTGGCGTGGACGAGCGCCGGAGCCGTGCGCACGCACAGCGCGGCGCCCTGGGCGTAGTAGCTCGCGGTTACCGCCAGGCGCCGGAGGCGCGCCCGGGTCCGGGCGCCGCCCGCCTGCGCGGAGCCTGGGTTCGAGGCGGTGCTGCGGGGCGTTGGCGTGGACCCGGGCTTGGCCTCGGGCGCGGACCGGTGGCGGCGCGGGCGCCAAACTAGGGCCAGCGGGTCCAGGCGGACGATCTGCGCTTCGCCGATGCGTGCCCGGCGGGCCGGCTCGTCGGTCGAGACCACGCCGGCCACCAGAACCGCGTAGCCGCCCAGCCGAAGCATCTGCACCTCGCGCAGCACCCGGTTGTCGTGGCTGACCGTGTTCCGGACGAGGATCACTGCGAGCCAAGCCCGATCCACGTGCTGCGCCTCGCCGCCTGACACCCCGCACATGCTAGGTATCGTGCGCCCATGGGGCGCCCCGGCAACGGCGAGCGCGATCGGCTCGCAAGCGTGTTCAGCAGCTATCGGTGAGCGCGGGCTCCGAAGTAGCGCTCGGCCGCCCAGCCACCGGTTGCACGTGGCATGGTGCCCACGCATCGGCTAACTTGCAGGCCAGCAGCCCAGACGCGTCGTCAGGCCGGGCGGCGGCCGGACCTCGATCAAGCGGAGGATCCCAGATGTCGGATTACAGGCCCGTGCCCTTGTCGGCGCTCGCGGTCTCCGTGCTCGTTGCCGTCGCCCTCGCCGCTCCCGCCAGCGCGGCGGCGGCGCGATTCAGCTGCCGCGCCAGCGCCCTGCAAGCCGTGTATGCCGGCTCCAAGCTCGAGCCCACGGTCGCGAACGCCGCCAGCACCCCGTGCGCGGACGCGGTCACGCGCACTCAGCGCGGGTCGATCACGGCAGTCCACTTCGGCGTCGGAGGCGGGTTCACCCACGTCCGGCGGCGTCGCGACGAGGCTCCGGGCGCTGGCGCGCTCGCCTCCCTGACGAGGATCTCGATCACATCGTCCACCGATCAGGTCACGATCGACGCCGCTCAGGCTCGTGCTTCGTTCGCGTGTGCGGCAGGCTCGCTGGAGCCCGCCGGCGTCTCACAGGTGACCGGGGTCACCGTCGACGGAAAGCCGATCTCGGTGCCCGGTGACGGAGCGCAAGCCGGAAGGGTTCCGGTCGGCACCGGTGGCTCCTACCTGCTGCTCAATCAGAGCACCACGACGGCCACGTCGCTGACACGCACGGCAGCCATGCTGCACCTCGTGGGCGTCGGTGACTTCACGATCGCGGAGGCCGTCGTCACCGCCGGTCGCTCGGATCCGTGTGGACGATCGACGGGGTTCCTCCCGGCGGTTGCGCCTTGCCCGGGCGGCTCGATCTATGAACCGGCCGCTGAGAAGTGCGCCATCACCGCGTTCACGCGCCGGACGATCGTGATCAGCTCACCGTTCCGCGGCCCGATCGGAGCCACCGTGCTCTCGCTCGGTCACGCGCGCGCCAACATCAAGAATCATCATTGCCTCGAGGGCCCCGGGCCAAGTTACGTGATGGTGGGCTCGCCCACGGCAGGGGGCCTGATCGTCGGTACGAAGGGCGCGGATCGGATCCTCGCGTTCGGCAACTATCAGATCGACGGTCAGGGCGGCAAGGACTGCCTGAGCGTCTCCGGCGGTATCGACACGATCCGCGACGGAAACGCCTCCCTGAGGATATTCGGCGGCCCCGGTAGCGACAAGATCTCGGTTGGTAACGGCGACGATCGCCTTGTGCTCGGCGTCGGGTTCGACGAGGTGAGTGCGGGTAACGGCAACGATGACATCCAGCTCAGGCCGGGAACCAATGAGATCACGGTCGGCAACGGCAATGACACGATCATCGGCAGCCTCGGATTCGACCGAATCCACGCCGGGAACGGCAACGACGACGTCGTCGCGGGAGCTGGGATCGACGAGATCTCGGTCGGCACGGGCGACGACACGATCAACGGCTCGCTTGGCTTCGACCGGATCTTCGCACGGGGTCCGGGCGCGCGCGTGAGCTGCGGCTACGGCCGAGACCAGGTTGTCGTGAACCCGGCGGCGGCCGCCTATGCGCGAAGCCACCGTTGCACCGACGTGGCCGCCACGGGCTGACCCGTCTCACGCTATCCTCGGCCGCCATGGCACGCTCGTACGAGGGTCGATGCAATCCACCGTCGGACGTGACCTCGACGCTCGCCCCGATCGCAGATTGACCGAGGCGGCGGTCCCGGTGAGGACGGTGGCGGCATCGTCGCCGAGAGGCCGGCGCCGCGTGTTCGCGCGCACGCTCTCTCGCGCGCGCTGGGATGAGTATCGCCAGTTGCTCGAGGACGCGCTCGCAGACGGCTACCAACTCTGGTCGCTCGAGGACTGGCTGCTGAGCTCGGGTGCCAGCCCAGTCCGCGCGGCGATCCTTCGCCACGACGTTGATCAACATCCCCGCTCGGCGCTACCGATCCTCGAGATCGAGCGCGAGCTCGGTGTGCACTCCACTTGGTACTTCCGCTGGCGCACCGCGAGCCCGTCGGTTATCGAAGCCGTGCGCGCTGCCGGCGGCCAGGTCGGCTTCCACTACGAGACGCTCACCCGGCTGGTGCGCGAACGGGGCCTGGCGGCGAGCGACGTGGACGCCGGTCTGGTCGCCGAAGCGCGCGAACTCCTGCGTCGCGAGATTGCCGCCTTTCAGCAGAGCTTCGGACCGATTTGCAGCGTCTGCCCACATGGCGACACGCGGGTCCCCGGGGTCAGCAACCAGATCCTGCTGCGCGGCGAGCAGCACGAGGAATACGGCATCGCGCTGGACGGCAACGATGACATCGACCGCCAGCCGCTCGGGCTGTGGCTGACCGATCGCAGCATCCCGGACGGACGCTGGAAGGATCGTCTGGACCCCCATCAGGTGTTCGCGTCCGGAACCACTCCCGTGCTGCTGCTGATCCATCCGAACAACTGGTGCTCGGGCATCAGCCTCTGGTACGACCGCGGCCGTGCCGCCGTGCTTCCCAAGCCTCGGCCGGGAGCGAGCCGGGCGACGCGACTTGGGGCGCGGACGGGAACCGATGACCATCCACCCTTGCCCCTCGCCCCGCGCCCGCGTCGCCGGCCCCTGGCGAGCGGGGCGATCGACTTCGCACCGGTGGCGTTGTCGCTGCGACGCGAGGTGCTGCGCTTCTACTACGACGCGGGCAAGAGCCTCACGGACGCGGCGGGGCTGAACACGCTGGCCACGAACTCCGAGCTGGCCGAGACGCGCGCCGCCACGCTGGAGCGGGCGCTGGCTGACGCCGGTATCTCCGACCTGCGTGGCCTCGACGTGGTCGACGTCGGCTGCGGCTTCGGCGCACTGGCGCTCGTGTTCGCGGCGCGCGGCGCCAACGTCCTGGCGCTCGACGCCAACGCGGAGCGGCTCGAGGTCGGCCGTCGCGTTGCCGGCATGTACGGTCTTAAGGCTCGTTTCGAGGAGGCGACGATGGAGAGCATGGAGCTCGGTGATGCCAGGTTCGACGTAGCGGTGATGAACAACAGCCTGTGCTACCTCGTTCGCCGCCGCGATCGTCGCGCCGCTCTGGGGCGCACGCTCGGTGGGCTGCGCGCAGGCGGCGTGCTCGTGGTGCGCAATCCCAACCGGCTGCATCCGGTCGACCAGTTCACCGGCGTGCCCGGCCTCTGCTTGCTTCCCCCGCTGGCCGCCCAGGCGGCTGCGGCCGCCGTCCGTAAGCACCGTTCGCACGTCCGTCTGCTCAGCCATGTGGCCGCGCGGCGCGAGCTGAAGCGCAGCGGGTTCGGGGATGTCCAGAGCGTGCGCAGGCCTGGCGAATCCCGGCTCCGCGCGACGTTGGCCGGATACCAGCACCTCACCGCGCGACGGACCGCGCCGGTCTGATGCCGACGCCGCTCGGCGACGAGCTCGAGCGGGAGCGGGCTCGCCGCACCCAGGCGACGAGCGACGCCCGTGCGGGCGAACCGGCGCGGCTCGGATGGCTCGAGTCAGCCGTCGACTTTCTCGAGGCCAACGAAGCCGAGCTGGATCGTGCCCTCCAAGCCCTCGACACCGCGGCGGCAGGGCTTCGGGCGAGCACGCGGCGCGAGGACCAGCTCAGCCGTAGACTCGCTACGGCCAACGTCGTGGCTGCCACCGCGCAGCAGCAACTGGACGCCGAACGCGCCTGGGTAGCCCGGCAGGTCGCCCTGGTCGAGGCCTCGCAGTCGTGGCGACTGGGTCATCGGCTGGTTCGCACCCTCCGCGCGCTGACGTTGCGGCGTGACGGCAGCACCGACGCACTGACGGTGATCGTCCGCCAGTTGGGCGATGGCGGCCAGAGCTTCACCGGCGAGTGATGGACGGCGAGGACCGTGAGCTGGGCGTGCGACGCCGGCTCGGAGCCTACGTCGAGCGGCAGCTGCGGCGCAGCGCTGAGCTCGACCGTCTCTTGACCGCGGAAGCGGGCGCTCGTCTGAGACCGGACCGAGCATCCCCGGGGGCGGCGGAGCCGCTCGGCGAGCGATCGGACCCGGGCGCCCGGCGCGCGTCGGGGTCCGGTCTGCCGGCGGTCACGATCCTTATCCCGGTGCACGACGGGCCCGACGACCTGGTCGAGTGTGTGCGCTCGCTCGCCCGCAACACGACCTATCCGGCGAGCCTGCTGATCGTCGACGATGCGAGCACGGATCCTCGGATCGATTCCGCGCTCGAGTGGGCCGCAACGCTTGAGGGCGTGCGGGTCCTGAGGAACGCCAGCCGCGCCGGCTTCGCCGCCAGCGTCCGCCGGGGGCTGTTCGCAGGTGCCGGGGACGTGGTCGTGCTGGCCCCGGACAGTGTCGTTGGTCCCCGCTGGCTCGAGCCGCTCGTGCGGTCGGCGCATGCCGAGACGGCGGCGGCGAGCCCGGCGGCGGAAGAGGGGGCAGCGGCCGTCCGGCGTTACACCTACATCAGGCGAGGGTTCGGGGAGGACAGCGTGACGCTCGAGCCGGCCCTGGCCCGCCCCGAGCGCGAGGGCGCGACCCGCCCGCGGCTGCTGTTCGTCGTCCACGAGGGTGCAGGCGGGGCGGTGGCGATGACTCGCGACTTGATGGCAGGACTTGCCGACGAGTTCGACTGCTACTGCTTCAGCTCCGACCGCCTTGTGCTCCGGCTGCGACACGTCGAGGGTCCTGCCGACGAGCTGCTCAACGAGTGGCCACTCGATCGCCCGCTCCGGCTCGGCGACCGCTCGCGCCCTGACTACCGGCGCGCGTTCGCCGCCGCCATCGACCGGTGTGATCCCGAGCTCGTGCACATCGCCCACCTGTTCAAGCACACGTTCGATGCTCCGGGCGTTGCGGCGGCCAGCGAGCTGCCGGTCGTGATGTCGTTTCACGACCACTACTTCATCTGCCCCACGATTCATCTGCTCGACGAACGTGGAGGTTATTGCGGCGGCGAGTGCACACCGGGGCCTGGAGTCTGCCCGACGGTCAGGGCCGGAACCCTCCCGGTCCTCAAGCACAGCTTCGTGTACCAGTGGCGCGAGGACGCCGAAGCGACGCTGCGCCACGCCGATGTCTTCGTGGCTCCGTCCGAGTACACACGCGACATTCACCGCCGGTTCCTGGGCGTCACGCGTCGTCGTCCGTTCGAGCTGATCGAGCATGGCCGAGACCTCGCCCAGCGCCGTGGCCTCGCCGTGCCCCCGGAGCCGGGTGCCAGAGTGCGGATCCTGGTACCCGCGCACCTCGATCGCCATAAGGGCGCGGCGCTGCTCGCGGCGATGTGCGAGCTCGATCGAGACCGGCGTCTGGAGCTGCACTTCTTCGGCGATGTCCCGCCGCCCCATCGCCATCTCGGCGTCATCCACGGGGCCTACGAACGTGACCGGCTCGCCGATCGCGTGCGGGACATCGGGCCGGCGTTCATCGGCGTGTTCTCGTCCACCGGCGAGAGCTTCAGCTTCGCCGTGACCGAGGCTTGGGCCGCCGGCGTACCCGTGCTCGTGACCGACCTCGGGGCTCAGGCACAGCGCGTACGCAGGCACGGCGGCGGTTTCGTGATCTCCCACGACGACCCGGCCGCGGCGCTCGCGCAGGTGCTCGCCGCCGCCGACGATCCCGTCGGCTATGCCCGCGAGGCATCACTGGCCGACGCACGCGACCTCCCCAGCGTCGGCGAGATGGCCGCTGCCTATGCCGATCTGTACCGCGAGGTGCTCGACCGACGCCGCATGCTGGCAGCTCCCGCAGCCGCGCGCCAAAGCCCGCTCGGCCGGGGGCTGTGGCGGGCAACCGCAGTGATGCCCAGCAACTGCTTCCCCGCCGGCCGGTTGGCTCGCCGGTGGCGACATCCGGCGCTGCAGTGGAAGCTGCGAACCCGCTTTCGCGACGTCGCGTGTGCGCTCGATGACGATGTCGAGCTGGTGCTCCTGAAGCCGGCGGCACTGGCCCCGGAGCAGGTTGACGCGCTGCTCGAGTCGATGCGCGCCCGCGAGTGGCAGCTGGTGCTCGAATGCCACGAGCCGCCGGCCGAGAAGCTGCTCGCGGCCGCCCGCCTCGTGATTGTCCAGAGTCCCGCGCTGTGCCGCGCGCTCTCCCGCCTGCATCCCGACGTCGTCGTCATACCGCCGATGCTCGACGAGCGGCTGTTTCTCACCGGCACGGCCGGGCCACCGCGGGCCGCTCGGTCGCCCGGTGCGGATGAGCCGGTCAGGCTCGTCTACACTGCACCGCGGCCCGAATCGAGCGTCCTCGCGTTCTTGCGCACGGTGCTCGACCAGCTGTCGTCCAGCCGCGAGCTCCACTACGAGCTGGACGTCGTCGCGGGCGAGAGCCCTGGCGCCGGGGAGCGCTGGTACCGACACGTCCAGGCCTCCGATCCCGGCCACGACTACCCCGGGTACGTCCGCGCGCTTCGGAGCATGCGGCCACGCTGGCATGTGGCGCTCGCTCCCCAGGACGAGGCGGGCGGCGGCGAGCACGATCTACGCTACCTCGAGCACGCTGCCTTGGGACTGCCCGGCGTGTATTCCGCGATCGAGTCCAACGGCGCGATCGAGCCCGATGTCGGTGGGCTGGTGGTCGCAGACGACGCCGGCGCGTGGGGCGACGCGGTCGAGCGTCTCGTCACCAACTCGCTGCTTTCGGACCGGATCCGCGACGGCGCCTGGGCGGACGTGACCGGGCACCGTCTCCTGCTCCACGGAGCACGTCACCTGCTGGAGACGATCGGGCGCGCGCGCGGCGCAGCTTCGCTTCCGTCGCGCCCGTCGCCCGGACCCCGCTAGGCAGTTAAGGCCTCGATTCTTGCTAGGGCCGCCCCGGTGTGCTCCCCGGGGCGATAGGGTTTTATTGATGCGTGGTGTCTTCCGCGGGACGAGGGAGCGAGCGAGGATCCGTGAGCACTTTCGCGAGGACTTGGTCCCGACGCTCACCCGCAAGGAGATCTTGCCGCTCCTGCGGTTTCTTCCTGACCAGACCGGCCTGAGGGTTTTTGACGTCGGCGCGAACAAGGGTCTGTGGACGCGGGCACTGTTGGACGTCTTCGGCGACCGTGTCGAGCACGTCTATCTATTCGATCCCAGTCCCGAGAACTATTCCGAGCTGACCAACCGCGAGGACAATCTGGCGGGGATGACGGCGGGGGACTTTGAGCGCAGCAGCGTAAGTCAGTGCGCGATGGGCAGCCAGCCCGGCAAAGCGACGCTCTACACCAACGAGGAAGGCAGCCCGCTGGGCTCCTTGTACCCTCACCAGGAGGCCGGTTGGATCGATCTCATGAAGCACGTCCGCCTGTCGGAGGAGCTCGTCGTTTCGGTTGACACGGTGGACCGATTCATTGCGCGTAGCGAGATTCCGTCGGTTGACATCTTGAAGATCGATACCGAGGGCCACGAGATGGAGGTGATGCTTGGTGCCGAGGAGGCCATCGCGGCTGATCGGGTCGATCTCATCACCTTCGAGTTCGGCGTCCACCAGGTTGAGTCGCGTCACTTCTTCAAGGATTACTGGCTCCACCTGACGCAGCGAAACTACTCGCTGTACTTCGTCACCGACGCGGGTGACGTCACACCAATAGAGCGCTACGAGTACCGCTGGGAGCAGTTCAACCGCAACGTCGAGTACATCGCCTCCCGCCTCCCGCTTCAATCGGCCGCACGAGACCTTCGGGCGGCGACGAAGTCAGCCACCGCCCTGTGACAGCTGAGCAGGCGTCTCGCTCAACGGGATGCTCTCCGGCGATAGGGTGTGTTGATGCGTGGTGTCTTCCGCGGGGCGAGGGAGCGCGCGAGGATCCGTGAGCACCTGGGGGTTTTTGACGTCCGCGCGAACGTGGGTCTGTGGAGCCACGCGCTCGAGGTGATGCTTGGTGCCTGACTCCGAGGACCCCTGCTTGGACCCGTTGGCGGCGGCGAGGCTGGAGGAGCTCGAGGCAATGCGTCGCAGCCTCGCGAAACGGTCCTCCGAGGCGCAGGCCCTTCAGCACCTGCTGCGAGCCCGTCAGCGCGAGCTCGAGCAGGTTCGCGGCGGCCTGATCGTCGCGTTGGCAACGTTGCGCAGTCAGCTCGAGCTGGTGGAGCGCTCGTCCGCCTGGCGCTACGGCCATGCCGCTTCACGCGGGCTCGGGCGGCTGCGCGGCCGGCGCGTGACCACGGACGGCGGGGTTGCCGTGGCGATCGGTCAGGTCGATCGCATCCTGGGTCGAATCGGCGCCGGGCCGCCACACTCGAATGCGATCTCCCCAAACGATCGCCGCAGCGGTGCCTCGTGGGTTCGTGGACGGCGGGCGAACCGTGAAGACATCCTCCTCGTCGGGCAACAGATCCGAGACCGCCTCGGCCCGCCGCTCCCCTTCGGAGATACGCCGCCGTCGGTCTCGCTGATCGTGGTGAGCCAGTCCCAAGCGCGGGTCGCCCGCCTGCTGACCCGGCTCGAGGAGACGAACTACCCGGTGCTGGAGGTGATCCTGGTCGACAATGCGAGCCCGAACGGAGAGGTGTCGGCGATCGCTCGGAGCGATTCAGCGCTCAAGATCACGCGGACAGGGTTCAAGAACGCCGCCCACCGCGCCGCCGCGAGCAACAAGGGCGTCACGCTGGCGCGATCCGAGCTGCTCCTGTTCCTGGGTGACGAGGTCCATCCCGTCGAGCCGGGCTGGCTGCACGAGCTGGTCTCGAGCTTCCGTGAGGGTGATGCGGAGATCGTCGGCGCGACCGTCGTCGAGTCGAGCCTGGCGTCTCAGACGGCGGCGCCCGGCAGCGGCTGGGTGCTGGAGGGGCGCGGGTTGTCGATCGGCATGGATGGCGCGTCTGCGGCCCCGAGCCCACGGGACGAGGGAGAAGACCTGTTCGGCGATCGGTTTGGCGTCGACGCTCCCACGGTCGCCGTATCGCGCTCTTGCCTGCTGATCTCGAAGGAGACGTTCGCGGCACTCGGCACGTTCGACACCGGCTATCGGGACGGATTTGAGGATGTCGATCTGTGCCTGCGCGCCCGCGAGCACGGCTATACGATCGCGTGCAGCGGGCGAACGATCGTCGTGGATGACGGTTCGCCCGGCAACGGAGCGGGGGGTAGCCGGCCCGGTCGTTCCAGTCCGCCGGTGGGCCAGCGCCGGCTCGGGCAGCTCTGGGGCCCGGCGCTGAGACGCGAACGGCTTGGCGGGCTGCTGCGCGGAGAACCGGCTTGGGGTGATCGTCCCCGCCTGGCGATAGCGCGGACACCGGACGAGCCGCGCGAGGGCTCAGAGGAGCATCAGACGGCGCTACAGCTCGGCGCGGCCGTCGCTGAGCTGGGATGGCAGGTCACCGACCTAGGCCGGCTCGACGAGCCGGGAACGAGGACTCCCACCGACGTCGACATCGCGCTGGTGCTGAGCGATGAGTGGGATGCCCGGGAGCTTCCAGCGTCGACGCTGGCCTGTGCGTGGATCCGGAGCGGGACCGAGCGCTGGCTAGCGAGGCCATGGTTCGACCGCTACGACGTGTTGCTCGCGTCCTCGCAGCTCGAGCTGGATCGGATCTTCGACGCCACCGGCCGGCCGGTCGAGCTGTTCAGACCGGCGTGCGATCCGGCCCGCTTTCGACCGCCGCGACCCGCTGGCAAGCGCGCCCTCGAATGGGTGTTCCTGGGCGACCGCACGGGTCAGCCGAGCCCGGTCGAGACCGCGCTCGTCGCGCACCGCCGCGGCGGGGCTATCTACGGTCGCGGCTGGGACGAGGTCAGGCGGCTGAGCCGGCTCGCTTACGAACCGATTGTCTACGGGGAGCTGCCGGATCTGTTCGCGACGACCAAGCTCGTGATCGACGATGCCACCGAGCTGGGCCTCGACGACGGCGTGGTGAGTGCCCGGCTCCTCGGTGGGCTCGCCTGCGGTGCGCTCGTCCTCAGCAACTGCGAGCTCGGCGTGCGGGAGCTGTTCGACACCGATTTCCCCACCTGGTCATCAGCGGAGCAGCTCGATCACCAGCTTGGTCGCCTCCGGGCCGCGCCGGCGCGGTGCAGCGAGCTTGTGGCACGCTACCGGCAGACGGTGCTCGATCGCCATACCTACGACCACCGGGCGCGCCAGCTACGACGCATCGCGCGCGAGCACAACGACCGCCTGTCCTTCTGCCTGAAGATCGGCGCGCTGGATTGGGAGCAGGCCGAGCGATGGGGTGACCTGCACCTCGCCGTCGGGCTGGGGCGCGCGCTGCGCCGGCTGGGTCATCGATGGCGGGTCGACGTCCGGCCCGAGTGGGACGCTCCGCAGAGTTCGAGCTTCGACGTCGCGATCCACCTGCACGGCCGTGGCGAGTACTCGCCGGTCCCGGGGCAGTTCAACGTGCTCTGGGTGATCAGCCATCCCGAGACCTTCAGCGAGGCGCAGGCCGACGGCTACGACCTTGTGTGCGTTGCGTCGGAGCCGTTCGCCGCCTCCCTGGAGGGGAGGATCTCGACCCCGGTGCGGGTGCTCGAGCAGGCGACCGATCCCCGGGTCTTCTTCGCCGACTCCGATAGCGACCCGGCCTTCGTGCGCGAGCTCGTGTTCGTGGGCAACTCCCGTGGCGTCCGGCGCAAGCTGCTCGATGACCTTCTCCCGACGACTCACGATCTCGCGGTCTGGGGAGGCGGCTGGGAGGGCACCGCGGTGGAGTCCCACCTGCTGGGCGAGTACCTCCCCAACCATGAGCTGCGCAAGGCCTACAGCTCGGCGGCGATCGTGCTCTGCGACCACTGGCCCGACATGCGAGACGCCGGCTTTCGCTCCAACCGGCTGTACGACGCGCTTGCGTGCGGGGCGCTGGTCGTCTCAGATCGCGTCGCCGGCCTCGACGGCTCGCTCGGCGATGCGGTGCTGACCTACGAGGATTCGGGCGAGCTCGGTCCCTTACTCGAGCGCCTACTTGCCGACCCCGCCGAGCGAGCGCGCCGCCGGCACGGCGCCAGAGAGCGAGTCCTCAGCGGCGAGACGTTCGACGACCGAGCCCGGGATCTGCTCCGCTGGGTGCGCGTCGGAGCGCAGGAAAGCGACTCCCCGGCCGCTCCGGCGGCGGCGGCCGCGGCCGCGGCCGGAGCGTGAGGCGCAGGTAGACCGTGTCGCGATCATCCCGGGCGAGCTTGACGACGCGGGGCGTGTCCGGACACTCAAGCGGTCACAGCACGGAGCCGCCGACGGCAGTCGTCGATGGGCGCTTGGAAGCGGTTCGCGATGGTCGCGTGAGGGGCTGGGCGTGGACCGCCGACGATCCGGCCGGACGGCTCCGGGTGCGCGTCATCGTGGATGGCGAGCCGGTCGCCGGCACGGTGGCTGGGCTGCACTGGCCGAGGCTCGAAGCGGCCGGGATCGGTGACGGCGCGCATGGCTTCGACGTCGCCTTGCCGCCGTCGCTCGGCGACGGGGGGATGCATGCCGTCCAAGTGCTGGCCGGCCCGGATGACACTCCGCTCCGTACTGACCTCGCGTTCTCGGCCGGGGTCGCAGCGGGCAGTCCGTTCGCCGGCACCGACTTCATCCCGGTCGATCTTGCACAGAATCCCTCCAAACGAGATGTGACTCAGGCTGGTCAGTCGGGGACGCCGGCCGATCTGCCGGCGTCCGCGCCGCGACTCGCCGCCTCCGAGGCGCTGCAGCGGCCGTCAGCTCAAACTCGGGGTGCGCTGCTCCGCTTCGTCCAGGGCGCGAGGGGCGTCACGTGGTCCTCGTACGCGCCGCGAACCGCGACGGCGCCGCAGTGGCTGCTCGCGGCGGGCTGTATTGCCTACTTTTTGCTGGCTGTATATCTGACCCGGCGCTTCAGCTTCTTCCAGGACGACTATGCGATCCTCGACATGCGTCGAGCGTGGAACGCCAACGCATTCCTGGTGCCGGACAACCAGCACCTGCTGCTGACGTTCCTGCTCTTCTACAAATTGCTGTTCGTGACCGTCGGCCTGGGCACGTTCTGGCCGTACCAGCTGCCCGTGTTCGGAGCGCACATCGCCCTTGTCGTCGCACTCTACGTGCTGGCCGCGCGGCGATCGGGACGGTGGATGGCGCTGGTGCCGGCGGGGCTGATGCTGGTCGTGTTCCCTGGTTATGAGGACATGCTGTGGTCGATCAACGTCAGCCTGGCCGGCGCGGTGGCGGCCGGCCTGTGGGCGCTGGTGTGCCTCGAGCGCCGCGACCGCCGCGGGGACATCTGGGCGTGCGTGCTGATCGGGCTCTCGGTCTCAACCTTCAGTACCGGCCTGTTCATCACCTTCGCAATCGGGGTCGGACTGGCGATCACGAACTGGCGGAGACTGTGGGTGGTGGGGGTTCCGCTGCTGCTCTACGCGCTGTGGTACTCCCACTACGGTCAGAGCGACATCGTCTGGTCCAACGTCTCGAGCGTTCCCAGCTACGACCTCCACATTGCCGGCTATGGCTTCGCGGGGCTGCTCGGGATGAGCTCCTCGGTGTTTGGTAGCAGGGCGCTGATCGTGGGCTATCCGCTGCTCGCGGCCGCCGTCGCCTGGCTCGTCTATCAAGGCGTCCACCGGCGCCTGACCTGGCTGACGATCGTCGGGGTGCTGGCCGCGGTCGGGTTCTGGACCGGTACGGCGCTTGCCCGCGCCTCCTACGGTGAGCCGGACGCGTCGCGCTACCTCTATTCCAGCGCCGCCTTCATCCTGCTGGCCGGGTCAGGCGCGGTGCTCTCGCGCAAGCTCGGTGTGGGGGCAGCGATCGCGATCGGGCTCTGGGCCCTCGTGACCCTCGCCCACGCCGTGTTGGGTCAGCCGGACGCGTCGAGCTACCCCTACTTCAGCGCTGCCCTGATCGTTCTGGCGCTGGCCGGTGCCGTTGGCCCGGGGAAGGCGACCCGGCGGGCGGCGATCGCCCTCGCCGTCGCCGTCGCCGGCGTGGCGATCGTCTCTGTGGGCCTGACACCGCTGCGCGGCTACGCGACCGAGCGCACCACGATCGACGCTCTGGTCAGAGTCCAGCTCGGCGCCACCCAGATGGCAGGCCCCGCCGGAGACCCGGGCTACGTCATCGATTCGCGCTTCATGGGCGGGATCACGGTCGGCGACTGGTTGGCCGTGGTGCACGAGCTCGGTTCGAATGCGTTCACCCCAAGCAAGATCGAGCAGATGCCGGCTTGGTACCAGCACGATGCGGACGCCACGCTGATCGGGGCCGAGGGCATCACCTTGCGCCGCGCGGTCGGGCCGCCGGCCGGGGCGGCATGCGCGCGCCTTCGCGGCTCGGGCTCGCCGGCGCTGCTCAGGCTCCGCATCGCTCCGGGCAGCATCGCCTACGTCACCGCCGCTCGCGGCTCTGCGGTCAAGGTGTGGCTGCGACGACTCAGCCATGACTTCCCCTCGCAAGTTCAAGAGGTGCTCCCGGCCGGCGCCCGGGCGCGCATCGTGTTCCCGCATGACGCGTCGTCGCTTCCATGGGGGCTCCAGTTGGGTACCGCGCTTGCGTCCCCCGCCACCAGCGGCCCGCATGCCATGGTGTGCCTCGCCGGCGGTGACGCGGCGACGGCCTTGTAGATCGTCGGTCGCATGACAGCGCCTGAGCGCGCTAACGAGACCAAGCAGCCTCGCGTGCTCGTCGGCGAGCGCTTCAAGTTTGAAGCTTGGGCGCTTCCGGCGTTCCTCGGGTGGAATGCCCGCCACGGTGGTGTAGAACGGCGGTCGATGACAGCGGGGCCGTCGCAGCGAACAGTTGTTCGCCCACAGACGGTTCAGCGAGCGGACGTCCGTGTTCGAGCGTGAGTTGCGAGGGCGGCCGGATTTGTCTGAAAGCGGTCGCACTGAGCAGCAGCCAGGCCTCGGCTCGCACAGGCCTGAGCTCCTGGGGTGTGGCCGGCACAACGTTTGGCAAGTGGGACGAACGAACCGTCAAGCGTCCACGCCTTTCGTCCGACCACGAGGCTAGGCGAAGAAGGAGCCGTCCTCTGAGATGAACTGGATCACGACCATAGGGCGCTCCTGCTCGATCACGGGGTAGGGCATGGCGTCGGTCACCTCGACGAGCGTTCGCCCGAAGCTCTCGGCCAGGAATGGCACCAGGCGCTGAGCTGGACCGTCGTGCAGTACCACCGCCCGCGGCAGATCGGCGCCGTTGCCGTGCTCAAGTAGCGCGCCACCGCTTCCCAGCTGCGCTGCGAGCTCTGTCGGCAGCGGGACGTACATCGCCGTGAGCTGCTTGCGCGCCAGATCGGCGTCGCGGTCGGCGATCTCGTCGCTGGTGGCGACGAGCACCGCCTCTCCGCCGAGTAGCGTCACGCGCTCGCGCAAGCTCAGCTGATCGGTGCTTTCCACCAGGGTCCCGAGCTCGAGCGCCGCGGTCGACGGCGGTTGCACCGCCGCGAAGCGCTTGGCCAACTCCTTGGTTACTGCCCGGGCGGCGTGGAAGGCCCCATTCCAGGTCAGTTGGTCGCCCTGGCGGAGGAACGCCCGTCCGTGGCGCCTGGCGTGACGCAGGACCGCGAGCAGGTCCAGGATCTCAAACCTGGCGTCCTCGCGCAGCACGGCGCTGAGCTGATCAGCCGGTCGGCCTTCTGGTTCCAGGGTCAGCCCGGGCGGGAGATGCTCGGCGTAGACGGCCGCCTTGTTCGGCATCGTCGCCACCAGATAGCCGACGCCAAGCTCCTTCAAGCGCTCCTCTCTCGCCTGTAGCACCCGAACCTGCGCCCTGGCTTTGTCCGCAGATGCCGGCCGCGTGCCGAGCACGCGGGCCAGCCGCTCCGGGCCCTCGTAAGCAAACAACCAACCCCCGGAGCCGAGCAATGCCTGCGGCACGCTGGGCCTGGGGGGCAGCCAGTGCGCGGACTCACGCGCCCGTGATCCAGTCTCGTCCCGGCGCAATGCCTCGGCGCCGCCGTTACCGCCGCCATCCTCGTCGACCCGCGGCCGCGCCATGCCGATCTCTCCTGGCTCGACGGTCAGGATCAGCCGCTGCCCTTCCGGGTCCCCGCTCGGATCGGCGTGGTAGTTCTCGGCCAGGGGAAGGATCGTGCCGTCGGCGCACGCGCGAACCGTCACGAGGTGCTCGCTGCCCGGCTCGAGCGGCTGCGGAAGCTTGACCCGGAACGCGTGCCGCCCGTCGCCGATCCCCCTCCTGACCAGGTCCCCTCGATTCAGGTCCGCGAGGCAGCGCCCGAGCTGCACAGCGTCGATTCGCGCGTCGAGCTCAAGCCGGTCTCCGGGCCGGGCTGGGTCGTGCGCCCATCCCATCAGGAAGCCCCGACGCACCCCGTCGACGCGGCCCTCAGTCGTCATCACGATCCTCCCAGGTGCACGAGTATCGGTTTATCGACATCAAGTCGGAGTCCCCGTCACGGGCTCGGAGACTCCGGCCGGCTCTGGCGCCGGGGCCGACGCTGTCGCCTCCCGAACGGTGCCGAGGGTCTGCAGCAACTCGGTGGCGGCCACGCGCAGCAAGCGGCCCGCGGTGACCTCGTTCCACGCTCGGGTTCGCATCCGGTCACGCAGTTCCGCGTCCTGGGCCAGGCGAACGATCGCCTCAGACCAGGCGGCGACGTCGTTGCGGCGCACCAGGCCGGTACTCCCGTCCACGACCGTCCGGTAGGGCTCCAGGTCGGAGTAGACGCCCGGTAGCCCGAGCCCCGTGTACTCGAGGAACTTGAGATCGCTCTTGTGGCGGTTGAACGGGGTGTCGAGCAGCGGCGCGACGCCGATGTCCCAGTCCGCCCGCCAGCGCCTCAGCAGCGCCACGTAGTCGGGATAGCTCGCCTGCCCGGCTGGGATCTCGCGCCGGTGGTACCACGCCTCCCCGGTGCCCCGGGGCTCCCCGCCGACGACATCGAGTTCAAGCCGTCCGGGGAGCTCGGAGCGCAGTTGCGTCATCACCTCGTGCAGGAACTCAAGATCGTCCGCGTGGCTTGGAGAGCCCGCGTAAACCAGCCGGATCGGACGGTCGGGCTCGGCCGTCCCCGGACCGGGTGGCTCCCCGCCGGTTCCGGTGAGGAACAGGCGTTCATCAAGTTGATTGGGGACCACGACCACGCGACGGCAGAGCTCGCCGATCGTCTCGGCGAGCGCCGGAGTCGAAACCGTCACCAACGCGGCCGCGTCGAGCATGAGGCGCATCGACTCGACCTGCGCCGCGAAGTGCTCGGCGTCGCCGTGGTCCGATGCGAGTAGGTGGTCGTCCAGGTCGAGGACCAGCGGGAGTTGCCGGCGACGGAGCTCATCGAGAAACGATGATGCCTGGTCGGAGGGCACCGCGTGCCGCTGGACGAGGACCAGGTCGGTGTCGTCGAGAGTCAGGTCGGTGAGGCCGATCCGGACGCGGGTGCGCAGCTTCCATTCCACCTCGGGATGCCGGTAGCGGCGCATGACCCGCACGTAGGCCGACGGGAACCGGCCCGGGACGACCGCGGTCATCCTCCAGATGCCGCGCTCGAGAGGCTCGCCTCGCGCGTGGGCGGGCGCTGCGACGCAGCGCCGCCGATCGAGCACGTCCCGATAGAGGTTCGAGTAGCGCTCGGCCATCTGGGCGACCGTCGGAATGTCGTGCAGCGTCGCGCGTGCGGTCTCGTCGGCATAACGCCCGGGATCGTCGGCCGCACCCAGCACGGCGTGCAGGGCTGCGGCGGGGTCGTCGTGGGGAATCAGAAACCCACCCCCGTGTGCGCGCACCCGTTCGCCGAGCGCGCCGATGTCGGTGGCCAGCACCGGGACGCCAGCGCCCCAGGCCTCGGTGAGGGCGTGGTTGTAGGTCTCGGCCACGACGGAGAAGATGCCGATGAAGGCCGGCCGGATCTCGGCGACCCGCTTCAGGAAGTCCTCGCGATCGTAGGTGCCGTGCATCACTCCCATGTCGCGCCACTGGGCCGCAACCTCCCCGAGGAAGTGCAGCTCGAGTCGCCCACCGGTGTCCAGCCGGCGCATGACCTTGATCAGCTCGGCCCCCTTGTGGCGGTCGAGGTTGCCGGTCACGAGGATCCGGACCTTGGCGCCGGGCACGGGCCGCCTGGCCAGCTGAGAGGCCTGCTCGAGGTCGCGTCCGTGCTCGATCAGCTCAAAGCGCGCCGAGCGCATCGCCGGGAGCGAGCGCCGGTGGACGTCGCGCGCGTGCGGCGAGGTGGTGATGAACGCGTCGACGCAGCGTAGGACCGCATCCATCTCCTCACGCCACTGGTAGACGAACGCGTGCTTCAGCGGCGGCAGCGGGCCGGCCTTCTTCAACGTCGGGCAGGTGCCGTGGCCCGGCGAGCACTGACCGCCGCAGTAGTGACCCGTGTTGTCAAGGAGATGGATCGTCGGGCAGATCGTGTAGTGGTCATGGACCGACATGACGACCGGAATGGCCAGGTCGGCCGCCATCTTGGGCGCGTCGAGCGTGTGCTTGAACACGTGCCGGACATGTACGAGCTCCGGCCGGGAGCGGGCCAGCGCCTCGCGGAAGGCATCGCGGTAATCCGGGCGCGAGAAGTCCCCCAACAGCACGGCGCGCTCGAGGGCCCACTCCCGGAGCACCTCGAGCTCGCCGTTGACCAGCTGCTGCAGGGTCAGCGTCCAGCGGTCCGAGCTGAAGATGAAGCTGTCGAATTCCGGCTCCAGGGCGCGCACCAGATCCAGATTCGTGGCGACGGCGCCGCCGCCGCCCTCATGGATCACGAACAGCAGCCGGGGCCGCACCGCGGCCTGCCCCCGGGCCAGCGCGCGACCCGCCTGCTCGCGTACCGCCGCGATCGCGTCACCGCTAAGGAACTTCCTCACCCGTTCGCGGTAGTCGGGATAGAGCTCCTCCAGCTTGGCGCGCCCGGCCGCGCTCAGAGCGGCCTTGGCCTTGCCGAACGATGCCTCGCGCTCGTGGTGGACGTAGGTGCGGCCGTCCACGACGTGGCTCCAGCCGCGCTTGGTGGCCCGCATGCAGAAGTCGTTCTCCTCTCCGTAGCCGCGCGGGAACGCCTCGGCGTCGAAGATCCCGACGTCGCTGATCACCGCCCACTTGATGTACAAGCAGAAGCCGTTCCCCGTGGGCGTCTCGGGTAGCTCCGGGCTGCCCTGCGCCGCCAGCAACCGAGCGACATCTGCACTGCTGAGCTGCACGGGCAGCCGGTTCGGGGCGTCGACCTGCGGGACCGAGAAGGCCCCGGCGTTGTCCGAAATGGGCGTCACCGTGCCGATATCGCGGGCCGAGTACGCGCTGGCGACCAGCTGCTCGAGCCAGCGAGGGCCGACGGCCGTGTCCGAGTTGAGCAGCACGACATCGCCGGTGCAGCTTCGCAGCGCGCGGTTGACCGTCGCGGTGAACCCGAGGTTCTCGACGTTTCGCAGTACGCGGACGCCCTCGAGGTTGGCCGCCATCTCCAGTGGCTCGCCGACCCGTGGATCGGTGCTCGCGTCATCGATCAGCAGCAGCGATGCGGGGTAGGTGGTGTGACGCGCGAGCGCCCACAGGCATCTGTGCAGCTCCGCGTAGGCGTTGTGGACCGGTATCACCACGGTCACCGACGCAGGCTCGGCGCCCCCGCGGCGCCGCCGCGAGATCGTCGACTCGGGACCACGCGGAGTCTTCAGCCACCAGGGCAGGGGCTCGTCGGTCTCGCCCAGGCGCCGAGCTTCGGCCGACAGACGCGCGAGCTCCTCGCCAAGGTGCGCGCTCTGGTCCAGCTGGGCGCTCAAGCGGGCTTCGAGGTCGTGTTCGTCGCTCATCCGGGCAACCCGTCGCTGTGACCGCCCGGCTCGAGGCCGCGTTCCATGCGGACGATGATCCGCTCCAGCGCGTCGGTCCCGCGCTGACGCCGGAAGGTCAGCATCCACGCGGTGCGAGCCAGCCGATGTCCCACCCGCCAGGCTTGCGAGCCCGCGACGAGTCGAGCCTGATCGGCCATCCACCTCCGGTCCTCCATCAGCTCGGTGCGAGCCGCGGCAGCCAGTGCTTCGGTGGCTGCGAGGCGGTGCTCGAGACGTTCCTCCCGACGCGTGCCGGCGAGCAGCTTGGTGCCGATGCGAGCCAGCGCCTCCGACACCGACCGCACGGCCTCCGTCTCGGCGAGCAGCCGCGCATCGAGCTCGTCGAGCGCGGCCGCCATGCTCGCTCTGAGCTCGCCGGCACGGTTCGTCCGCTCGGCCAGCGTGCGCTCCAGGTGCGCTCGATCGAGGCTCGCCCGGCCGAGCTCCAAGTCCAGGCGGCGCAGGAGCGCCTGCGCCGCCGCTCCCTCTCCGAGCCCATCCCAGACTTCGGCCAGCGCGCCGCCCGGCGTCAACCGGACGTCGGGGGCGAGCACCGCCAGGCCCCCAAATCCCTCCAGGAACCGGGCCCGCCAGCCAACGGTGGCGAGCAGGGCGTCGACGGCGCCCCGCACGCCGTTGGCGGCTCCGCCGGGCTCCAAGGCGTAGGCGAGATCAGCCGCCTCGGCGCTCAGCCACGCCTCGTCGGGGTCAGGCAGGCAGCGCGCATAGGCCCGCCGGTCGGCTGCGGGTATCCGATCGGGGTCTCGATATCCGTCGCGATCGGCGTGCGGCCAGCCCGTTGCGCTGACCACGATCACCGGGGGGCCGAGGTTGCCTCCGACGGGTGGCGGGCCCGATGCCACGGCGGCCGCCAGACATGCGGCGACCAGGTGGTAGTTGGCATCGCCGGAGACCACGACAGCGTCGGTGAGCTCGTCAGCCGAGTCGGCGAGGTCGTAACCGAGGTTCTTGCTGTGCCGGCGGACGAGCGACGACAGCTCGTCATCACCGGGCGTCCAGACGCGACGCGGGGAGAGCGCCTCCAGCAACGGCTCGACCGCGCCGGGCCAATGCTCCTGCGGACAGACCGGCGCCATCGGTTACGAGCGCGCTTCCTCGAGGACCTCGAGCTCCTCGAGCTCCTGGGCGACCACCGGTTCTGAGGCGGTGATCTCGCTCCAATGCTCCGCGGGTAGCGAGCGGATCGCGTCGAGCGCCCGTTCGAGCTGATGCAGCTCGAACGGATCGACTCCGGCCGCCCAGAGCTGGCGTGCGGGTGGCGCCACAGGGCGATTGAACAGGAACGATGCGATCAGCCCATCCGCGGGCTGCGCAGCGCCACCGGTCGAGAGGCTGCGAAGGGCGCCGACGAGCCGGCGAGGCGCCTCGCCCGGTTCGATCCCGAGCCGCTCGGCGGCTTCTCCAGGTTGCGCTCCCCGCCGCGCGACTTCGTCGAGCAGCTCGAGCGCCGTGGCGTCGACCGGCCACGGTCCGAGCGGCAGATCCGGCCCTGGCCCGACGACCGAAGCCGACCAGTCCTTGGCCGACGCGGAGCACAGCGTCCTGAAGGCCGCTTCGATGTCGTGCATCTCGGTCGGCTCGACCCCTTGCTTCTGCAGCTCTCGTCCCATCCCGTCGCGCTCGGTGACCCCTACGTCGGCGAGCAGAAAGTCGGCGATGGCGAGATCATGCTGATCCGGCGGTTTCGACTGTGACAGGCGACGCAGCGCCGACACGAGTCGAACTCGCACCGTGGCGTCGGGGATCCCGGTCAGCGCCACCACGCGTGAGGTCGGCTCTCCGTCACGGGCGATCATGATCAGGATTCGGCGCTCTGTCCCCGGCAGGGTGGCGATCCGCTCCAGGAGGACCTCGGGTCGAGCCCGGGAATGCATGGTCCGCTGCAGGACCGCCCAAACCTGGCTCAGATCGCTCGCCGGGATCACTCTGGTGACGATCAGGAGCACCGGAAACAGAGCGACGGAGGCCAGCTTGAGCAGCGGGCTGAGCTCGCCGGCGAGCTTTGCCAGCGGAGCACCAATCGCCCAGCAGGCACCGCCGATCACCAGCAGCGTCGAGACGCGGCGAACATCGACGGGAGGCAGCACCCCAGCGACGGCGGCGAACAGCAGAATCACGGCGGTCCCGGCGAGCCCCCCGACGATGTCGGCGCTCGCCACGCCATATCCACCGAGCGACGGCCCGAGCACCAAGCTGGTCGCGATCAGAGCCCCTGCCGAGATCAGAGCGGCGAAGCCGTAGATCACGTACCGCCAGGGGAAGCTGCTGGTTCTGGCGATCACCAGGAACAGCCCGTAGGCGAGGTAGCCCGCTCCGGTGATCCCGACGAATCCGCCGGCTTTGCCGTAACTGGCGGAGAACAGCCCGATCAGCGGGGTCGCGACCGCGGTGAGGATCAGGACCAGGAACACGCCCACGACGAGGTAGTAGGTCAGGAACGCGGAACGCATCCGCTCACGGCCCTGTTCCTCGTAGGCGGCCTGAAACAGGCTGGACCACTCCAGCGGCGACCAGGCCATCAGGAACGCGCTCACCCCGTAAGAGACCGCGCTGGTTATGTTGGTGGCCAGGTTGTAGATACCGGCCTGGGCGGAGTTGGCGACGCGTGAGAGGAGCACCACGTCCCCGTTGTGCAGCACGTAGAGGCCGATCACCATGGCGGCGAAGTTGGCGCTTGACCGCGCAATCGAGACACCGGCGTGTCGGTCGAGGACCAGGACATAGCTGTGACGGGTCACGACGAGCCCATACGCCACCGAGACCAGCGTCGCGATTGCCGTGGCCGCGACGGCGCCCGTGACGCCGGCGCCGCTGGCCACGAGCGGCCAGGCGATGGCGATTGCCAGGGTCGTCCGCAGCGTGTAGACCATCGCGAACGGCGTGTGCCGCCGCTCCCACCGGGCGATGTTGGAGACCAGCCGCCAGACCGAGCCGAAGCCGGCGGAGGCGGCCAACCAGATGATCGCCGCACCCTCGTGACGGGAATGGAGCAGCAGGCGTGAGAGTGGCGTGGCAAACGGGACGACCGCGAGGATCGCGAGCGTGGCGATGATCGCGCTGAGCACGATCCCGGTGCCGAGTGTGCGCGGACGCTGACTGGACCCGACGAGCTCGGCGAGGTCCACGTCGACGCCCTCGTCCGAGGAGCCCCAGACCTGGCGCTCGACGCCACGCAGGAAGAGCAGGTTGAGGACCACGCTGGTCAGCCCCGAGATCACGAACAGGACGGCGAGACGGCCGTACTGGGACGTGGTCAGGTAGCTGGTGAGGATCACAGCGTTCAGCAACCCGAGCGGGAAGATCGCGCCGGTGACCATCGTGTAGAAGATCGAGTCGCGCCCCATCCGGGCCGCCATCTCGACCACCAAGTTCGACCCCTGCCTGCCCTTCCGCCGGCGCGAGCCGCGGCTCGGCCCGGTCCGGGTGGGACTCAGGACCGGGGCTGACATGCCACTAGTATGTCCGGGGTTGGAGCCCTGTCCGTTCTGTGGATCGACCGAGCGCCGCGAGCATGGGGGGCGAGCCAACGCGGGATGCGCCGAGTGCGGCTCATTGGAGCGCCACCGGGCGCTCGTGCTCCGTTTGGGCGCCGAATTGCAGCCACGCGCATCGGCACGGTGCCTGGAGCTCGGGCCGCGAAGCCCGGAGGTGTTCCGGGGATATCTGTCCCGGCGCGGTTGGGAGTACACCGGCACCGACCGCTGGGACGTCCGCGGCAGCAACGATCAGGAGGCGTTCGGGTACTACATCGACTACGACGCCGATGCCACCGATCTCAGCTTCGCCGCCAGTGGTGCCTACGAGCTGTTCATCGCCCAGCAGGTGATCGAGGCGGTGGTCGACTATCCGGCGGCGCTCGACGAGGCCTCCCGGGTGCTCGAGCCGGGCGGTCGCGCGCTGCTGCAGGTCGTGTGGGAACCCAACCGGGTGCAGTCCCTGCGCCGGCCTCGCGATCGCCACGGCAGCGTGTGGTCGTTCGGGCAGGATTGGATCGAAGGGCTGCAGCTGCGCTTCGCGCAGGTGGAGCGCGTAACGCTGGCCGAGGACGACTACCGCGGAGAGCTGTTCGTCTGCCGGCGCGGAGACCGATTCAGTTGACATCGGCTGGGTCGGCAATCGTCCAGGCCAGGCGGGCATCCCATCGCTCGGTGAACAGCCAGTCGTTGAACCGTGCTGCCGCCGGGGACTGCCCGCTCGGCACCTCGGGCCGGTCAAGGTTGTAGAGCTCGGCGTCGGGGCAGTACCAGATCTCGCCGCCGTCCTCGGCGAGTCTCATGCACAGGTCGCCGGCTTCGTCGCCCGGACCCAGATACAGCTCCGAGAAGCCGCCGCAGGCGTTGAAGCGCTCGGCGGCCACCACCATGCAGGAATCCGAGACGGCCTCGACCGGCCGGGCAAAGCTGGCCGCCCGCAGTGTCCGGGCGAGGCCGGCGAAATCCAGTGTTCGCCGCCAGCGGGCCGGAACGCCACGCCGGACGTAGCTGGCGCCGGCATGGGCGATCGAGTCATCCTCGTGCAGGAGCTTGGCGCCGACGGCCCCGATCGTGGGGGAGCTGTCGTAGTGGGAGCGCAGAGCCTGCGCCCAGCCCGCTGTCCTCGGTAGCACGTCGCCGCTCATCAGGATCAGGCAGGCGCCTCTGGCCACCGAGGCGCCGAGGTTCAAGCCGCGCACCCGCCGGGCGGGGCGCGACAGCTCCATCACCCGAAACGGCAGGCCGTAGAGCAACTGCAGCTCCTCGGCGACCGCACCCAGCTCGTCGCTGCCGCTGCGGGCAACCACGAAGATGATCTCCATGGCGGAGATGTCCGGCACACGCACAAACTGGGCCAGCTGATGCTCGATCCGATCGACGCGCCGCACCGCGATCACGAGCGATGTCTCCGGCGACGCCGGGACCGGTCCGAATTCGACCGTCCGCTCGATCTGGGCCTCGTGGCTGCCGCAGCGCAGCCGAGCGAGCGCAGGAAGCATGAGCTGGCTGAACACGGACTCGTCCGGGGACGTGCCCCGGATCTGCTCCAGCACCAGGTCTGAGACCTTGGCCCCGTCGAATTGCACCGGTCCGGCCGCGGTTTCCTGGACCGCATCGCCGCTTGCCGTCCGGAGCTCGACTCCCCAGCCGGTGGGGTCGACGCTGGGCTGCTCGAGCTCGACGAACGCGTGGAACCCGAGGGTCGAGCTCGTGTCGTCGTCCTGCAGCCGCTCGGCCAGGTCCGGGCGGGGGTGAAACGTGACCGCCCCCGGGCGCGGGGTTCTGCGAGCGCCCTCCGGGGACACGGCCGTCAGCTGCACTGCTTGCGGCTGCGCCGTGTGCACCCAGCCCGTCAGCCAGAAGCCGTGGGCGTCGAGCGCCAAAACGTCCTCGAGCTGCGCGACCAGCCGGTCCCCCTGCGTGGTCATACCGCCAACGAGTCGTGCTGGCGAGCCATGAGCTCGCGATAGTAGGCCGAGATCGTCACCAGGTGGTCGTCCATCGGATGCGCCCCCACGATCTGGCCGGCCAGCGTATCCCACAGCTTGGGCGTCGACACAGCGCGGGCGATCGTATCCGCGAGACTGCGCGGATCTCCGACGCGGAAGTGCAATCCGTCGACGCCGTCGCGCACCTTCTCGGCCATGCCGCCGATGTCGCTGCAGATCACGGGGCGTCCGCACATCATCGCCTCCTGGATCACCAGCGGCGAATTCTCCCACCAGGTCGACGGAACCACCACCCAGTCCACCGCCCTGATCAGGGGCGGCAGCCGTGCGTGCTCGTAAGTGCCGGGGAAGCGGACGTTCCCGGCCGTGTCCTGCACCAGCTTGGCGATCTGCTCCTGAAATGGCTCGGGCGTGAACTCGAGATTGCCGCCGTGCAGGAGCAGCTCCACCTGCGTGCCCTCCTCACCGAGAATGCGCATCGCCTCGAGCAATACCTCGACGCCCTTGAACGGCGTGATCTGGCCGAAGAACCCGATCCGACGGCGCCGGCCGGCATCCGGCGGGTCATCGCTGGGCGGCAGCGGTAGCCGGCCGTACTCCTCGTAACGGATCTTCTCCTCCGGGATCCCCCACTCGATGAACAGCCGGCGCAGCTGCTCACTGGGAGCGATGAACAGGTCGACATGCTCGAGGGCCGCCTTGATGAACCGCTCGCGCAGCAGGAACGACTGCGCCGAGATGTTCGGGAAGCACTCGTGGCATCTCAGCGGCGAGGCGTGGTCGCAGAGCTCGCCTCCTGCCCCTCTGACGTCGTCCGTGCGCACCATCTTGCCGTTGCGGTGACAGATCGGCATGAACTCGTGCAACGTGTAGAGGATCGGGGCCTCCGGAAGCATCCGGCGGGTCACCCGCAGCATGTCGAGCCCCAGGAACAGCGTGTGCTGGAAGTGCACGACGTCCGGCATCTGGGCCTCGAGGAACTGCCGCCAATCGTCGATGTAGAGCCCCTTGCGGCGCGCGGTGCCGAGCAGGAAGTCCCATTCCTCACGACGCGTGTAGAAGGAGTACTCACGCGGATCGAAATCGATCACCCCGAACCGGGTGCCTTCGTTGGGGAGCTGATCCGAGAATGGCGGACCCGCCTTGGTCACGAAGATCGGGTCAAACTCGCCGGCGTCCCGTACGGCGCGGAACAGCTCGTGCGCGTACATCTCACCACCCCCGGCGCGGACCCCCGGGTGGTTGTGACAGATGTAGAGAACCTTCGGCATCGCGCTCCGCGACTCAGCAGGCCGCAGTCGTCTGATCCAGATGGTTGTGAACGACGTGGCGAATCATGGGCGACATGGAGAACCTCCCGCTCCGCAGCACACCCCGGCCACGCGGGTGTCGAGATTCTACCTGGGCCGGCGCCGCCGCCAACTGCATCGAGCATCTGAACATGCAGACGGCCCGGTCTACCGTCGATCTGGTGGGAGACGGGCCGTTGGTGGCCCGGCCGGGTTCCGCGACGGAGGGCTCGACGCGTTCGATGCACGAACCGATGAGCCGCTCCTCGGGTCGGCCGCGATTAGCCGACCGGATAACCAAGTCTCTCGAGGGTGTCTCCGGCAAGCTCTTCGAAGCGCTGTCGCTCACGGGAGGTCATCTCAGTGCGCCAGCGGCCGATACTGCGGGCGTCTGGGGCAAAGCGAACACGAGCATGGATCTGCGTACGACGTCCGGCTGATATGCCCCCCGACGTCGGTAGGTCCTTCTCCTCGGAGAGCCGCTCGCTGGCACGTGTGTGGCTGGTCAGCATCTCGCGGCGGAAGTCCAGATCGAGAATCCCGCACAGCCGTTGCAACTCAGGCTGGACATTTACCACCAGGTCCTCGTACCTGACCTCTGTGTAAGGAAGCGTCCTGCCAGCACGGCGACCGACCTCGATCCGCTCCTTCCACCAAACCGCGGCTTCCTCTACTGACCGTGGTCCGAACCAGAGTGGAAGGACCGACAACGCCGCATCGCGGCCATCGCGAATGATGTGGATGAAGTGTGCCTCTGGAAAAAGCTCGGCGATCATTGGCATGTCCAGCACGTAGCGCGGCGTCTTGTCGCCCCAGCGCCGCTTGCCATGCTCCTCGGCATACATCGAGTAGAACATCCGCAGCACGTCCGCCAGCGTCGACGCCGAAACGCTGGCGAGCCGCGCCCGGAACCGGTCAGCGTCGATGTTGAAGTCGGGCCAACGTGGGTGGCCGACGAGCGCCTCGATGACGGCATCGTGAGGGTGCGCAGCCTCGTCCCAGATGCGCCCCAGCCACGGTATGAAGTGCGTTTCGGGAGGAATCGCGAGGTCGGGATGGGCGTCGAGCATCATACGCAGCAGCGTCGTACCGGATCGTGCCGCGCCGACGACGAAAGGTGCCGGCGTTGTGGCCGAGCTCATTCGTGCGACGATACCCGCCGTCGGGAGGATCAGTTCGCGATCGAGGGGCCCGGTGACCCGCGGCGCAGGCTAGACTAATGCTCGGTGTCGGGCGCAGCGAGGCGGAGATGATGTGAAGATCGTCGCTCTGCTTCAGACTTTCAACGAGCGGCGGTTCATCGCCAACTGCATCGAGCATCTGAACGCCCAGGGAGCCTCGGTTTACGTGGTGGACAACGAGTCGACCGACAACACCGTCGAGATCGCCGAGCGATACCTCGGTCGCGGCGTGATCGGGATCGAGCAGCTGCCCCGGGATGGGTTGTGGGAGCTGAGACGGCAGCTGGAGCGCAAGCAGGAGCTCGCTGCCGTGCTGGACTCCGACTGGCTGATGCACGTGGATGCGGACGAGCTTCGCGAGGCAGCCGACCCGCGCCAGTCGCTCGCCGAGGTCTTTCGCCGCGCCGACGAGATGGGGTTCAACGCGGTGAACTTCCTTGAGTTCGCGTTCGTGCCGACCGCCGAGTCACCGGATCACGACCATCCAGACTACGAGCAGACGATGCGACGCTACTACCCATTGGTGCCCGAATACCCGCATCGTCTCAACGCCTGGAAGCGCCAGGACGGAGCTGTGGATCTCGTCTCCTCAGACGGTCATAGGGTCGATTTCCCCGGGCTACGGATCTGGCCTCGCAACCTGTACATGCGCCATTTCCTGTTCCTCAGCGTGGAGCACGCGGCCGAGAAGTACACCCTGAGCCGCAAGTTCCCCAGCGACCGCCGCGAGGAGCCCAACTGGCGCATCGACCTGGACGTGTCGCGTATCAAACTTCCCCCCGAGCGGCTGCTGCGCCGCTACGTCCCGGGCCAACCGCTTGACCGCACCGAGCCGGTGGAGCATCACCTTCCGATGCCACGCCCGGTTAGCCATGCGTCGTCGACGAACAGGGTCTGACAGCGATGAAGATCGTCGCGATTCTGCAGACTCGCAACGAGCGGCGGTTCGTCGCCAACTGCATAGAGCATCTCCACGCGCAGGGTGTCTGGGTCTATGTCGTGGACAACGGCTCGACCGATGAGACCGTCGCGATCGCCGAGCGCTACCTGGGTCGCGGGGTGCTGGGGATCGAGCAGCTCCCCCGCGAGCAGGCGCCCGACCTGCCGGCGTCGTGTAGACGCAAGGAGGAGCTGGCCGCCACGCTCGACGCCGACTGGCTGATGCACATTGACGCGGATGAGCTGCACTTCTCGCCTGACCGGCGGCAATCGCTCACCGACGTGTTTCGCGCCGCCGACGAGAAGGGATTCAACGCCGTGAACTTCCTCGAGTTCACGTTCGTCCCAACCGCTGAGTCACCGGGTCACGACCATTCTCATTATGAGCACACGATGCGGTGGTATTACCCCTTTCAGATCGAGTTCCCGCACCGGCTGAATGCGTGGAAGCGACAAGACGGGCCCGTGAACCTCGTTTCCTCAGACGGTCACCGGGTCGAGTTCCCTGGGTTGCGGATGTGGCCTCGCAACCTGTACATGCGTCACTTTCTGATCCTCGGCGTGGAGCACGCACGCGAGAAGTACACCCTCAACGGCGACTTCTACCGCTCCAGTCCCGACATGGTCAGCTGGCGGCTCAAACTCGACGCCGCGCGCCTCAAGTTCCCGTCCGAGCAGCAGTTGCGTCTCTACGTGCCAGGTCAACAGATGGATCGCTCGGAGCCGCTGCGCTGGCATTTGCCGATCCCCAGGCAGTGACCCGCCCGCCACGCCAACGGTTTTAACCCGGCTCGGTGAGGAGTAGAGCGAGCGCGCGGGCGTATTCTGGCCACGACGGCAGCAGCAAGCGCACCTGCTGGCTACCCTCGGCGACTAACCGAGCTCTGCGGCTCGGATCATCGAGCAGCGCCAGAACGTGGTCGGCGAGGGCCTGCGCATCACCGACCGGGCTGACGAGCGCGGTGCGATCGTGGACCGCGTAATCACGGCTGCCACGATTATCGGTGGTTACGAGCGCGGCGCCACGGGCGAGCGCGGCGGCCCCCAGGAACCCGAATCCCTCCTCGCGAGCGCTCGTGACGTGGATCGCGCTGGAGGCAAGGATCTGCGCTACCTTGTCGAGCGGCGGGTGAAGCAAGAACTTCGTCGCGCCGTCGGCCGGCACGCCGCCGACCAGCGTGACCTTCACCTCAGGGCGTCGCTCCCGGACCAAGACCATCGCCTCGCTCAGCTCGAAGCAGCCGAGATGCGCGGGTACCTGGGCCACCCCGGTGACGTGCAGTCCGCGCTCTTCTTGGGGGGGGCCGGGCTCGAACAAGATCCGGTCAAGCCCCGGCGGGAGATGGATGGCTGTAGCGCCGTGGTCTCGCGCCAGTTCGCAGAGCCAACTGGATGCCGCGAACACTTCTCGGGCCCGGCCCAGGTTTGCCCGTACGGCCTCGTCTGAGGGCCGCTCAAACCCATCCAGCAGCATAATCGCTCGCCCGCCGGCGAGTAGCGCGCCACCGGGCATGTCACCAGGGTAAAGGACGACGTCGCAGTCTTCCCACAGGGCGGCGGTCAACGTGCTCCTTATCTGGATGTCGACGCCGGCCGGCTGCGCGCTCGGTAGCTGCGTCGCGATTAGGCGCACCGCGCACAGAGGCGCGAGGTGGCCGGCGAGCGCGGCGATCGCCTGCGTTCGTCCGATCTGGTCCGCGGTTGGCTGCGGGCTGATGAGGCCGACGCGGAACTCGGGTGACGGCAGGCCATGAGCCGCGGTCCGCCCGAGCCGGGTAATGCCCGCACCGAGCCCCACGATCTCCTGCGCCTGCTGCCGGTAGCGTGCTGCGAACGCCTGGCGTTCGTCGGGCCAACTGGAGCCGGCGCGGCGCTGGGCGAGAAGCTCATGGCGCTCGCGGGCGCGGGCGGCGAGCTCGTCCGCCAAGAGGACGGGATCGTGAAGCCGCATGATGCCTGGCCTGACTCCGCCGTGCCGTTTGAGCTCCGTTTGCGCACGATGGCGGAGCCAGGCGAGAAGCTGTGGGTGGTCAGGCCCTGGAGGTGATTCGTTCTGATCTGGTGCCGCGGCGGCGCGAATCCGCGCGTAGCAGTCATCCAACCGGTCCGTTGGCGCGAGCCTGAGAAACGCCAGCAGCGCCTCAAGCCAAGGCTCGTCCCCGGCGAGGAACGCGCCATATGGAAGCATGAATACGCGGCCGGCGAACCATTGCCGCTCCGTGTCTCTCACGAGCCTGACCGTCGTGCGCCAGGTCTCGAACTCGGGCTGCGGCGGGGCGCCCAACACCACGACGACCGACGGGCCGCCCAGTCGCCTGCCGATCAGCGGCAGCGTATGGGCGTGTGCAGGGTCCACATCGCCGGTGATGGCCAGCTGTCCCGTCTCGATGCGATGGCGCAGCCTGGAATAGAGGAGTTGACCTCGGATATCCGTGTCAACGGACAGCGGTGTAACCAGCCGTTCAGGCGCAAGCTGGAAGCGGTCGACGAGTCTGGAGATGTTTGCGTAGCGCTGGATTCCCAGTAGCACGTGCGGATGCTCATTGAGCAGCATCCCTGTTTCAAAGACGGACTCGTGCGGCGAGCCGGTGACGAACAGATGTCGGAAACCAGTCACAGGCCAACCTTAGCCGGGCACGGCCGCCGGGGAGTCTCCCACGCGGCGTCGGGCAGGGCTACTCCAGCTGCGGGCGAGCAGCTGAGGACCGCTACAATCATCCGCGCAAAACGCCAGGGGGGTTCCGATCCCGGTGCGAAGACTCCTCTACGTCGCCCACAATCACATGGCAATCCGTCCCGGCGGCGCGGAGGCTTACGCCGACGAACTGTGTCAAGCGGTCCGCGACGCCGGCGAGTTTGAGACGGTCTTCGTAAGCCGGTTGGGCCTTCCTCACTCGAGGGATCCCGGGCATTCTGGGACGCGGCTCGCACTCGGCGACGAGGATCCGAACCTGTACTACTTCCATACCGAGCTCTCTGAAATCGAGAGCCCGCACTGGGCTGCGCGCGATAAGCGTTTGTACACCGAGGACTGGCGGGCGTTCCTGGAGGCGGTCCGGCCGGACATCATTCACTTCCATGGCTCGGCCTTTTTCGGCTATGACATGCTCCGCGAGACGCGACGGACGCTCCCTGACGCGCCAATCGTGTACACGCTGCACGAGTTTGCGGCGATCTGCCATCACAACGGGCACATGGTGAGAACCGAGACCTACGAGCTGTGTGAGGCGGCGTCGCCGCGTCGGTGTCACGACTGTTTCCCGCAATTCTCGGTGCAGACCTTCTTTTTGCGCAAGCGGTT
>Ga0302326_10000132_pt1 | contig 203014 bp, 189 predicted proteins | sample Palsa_T0_3_FD_202264 | JGI IMG/M metagenome (GOLD analysis project Ga0302326, IMG submission 202264) | Peat permafrost microbial communities from Stordalen Mire near Abisko, Sweden - Palsa_T0_3 | ecosystem: Environmental > Terrestrial > Soil > Palsa > Peat permafrost | place: Sweden: Abisko...
TTCCTGAACGTGGCGAATGATCGCCAGGCGTCGAGCTGCTCCCCTAGCCAGTTCTCTCTCGGTCACAGGTGCCTCCTCGTGGATTGGAGGCCCAAGTGTCAACAGACTCCGTCAGTTTTATAGCTAGCTCTGCAGGATCGGGCCGGTCTCGACGACCTGGAAGGCGCTGCCTGGAACGGTCTTCAGCTCGTCGAGGTTGTTGTCATCCCAGCGCGGATCGGTCGCGCCGCTGATGTACCAGCTGCTGCCGTTGTCGGCGACGATCATGCCGTACGTCTTCAACGCCTTGAGGATCACGAGCGCTTCGCCGGTGAAACCCGCGAGGCTGAATGACGCTTCGAGGCGGAGTCGGAGTCCCATCGGCGGGAGATCGGGATTGTTGACGCCGGCTTCGTGAGTCGCGGGATGGATGAAGCCGTCCTGGGTCTCGTCAACCGTGAAGCGCAGCGCATGGTTGATAACGCCCGCCGCGACCTCGCTGTAGAGCGCGAGCCCCGGGAGGATCGGCAGCCCGGCCGCGTCCGCCGACGTCCAACCGTCTGGACGGAGTGCGTTGCTGTTCAGATTGAACACAGCGCCTGACGCGCACACCCAGCCTGCTCCGATCTGCTCTGCCTGGTACATCTCGTACAACTCGCAGTTGCCGGAATCGAGAACGAGAACATGCTGGTCGCTGCCCGATTCCACGGGTGCGTTGAGCGGCACGGGATACGGCCCGGGATTGCTCTGGTCGCCATATGCGTTGAAGGTGATCGGCACGAATTTCTGCGACGCCGGGACGACGGTGTATGGGATGCCGTATGTGGGATTCGACCCAAAGTCCGGATGCAGAAATTGCTCCGTCGAGTCGATGGAGGCGATGTACGTCGCGGACATGGGGCTGACCGGCAAGGTCGCGACGTTCTCGTTCCACGGGTTGCTGGTTGGAAAGACCTGGCAGCCGCCGAGAATTGTTTTCGGGCCGGACGCAACCGGCGGTTTGGTCGACGTGGTGTGTCCCGCGGCACTTGGGTCTGGCCGCGCGGTGGCCCGAGCGGTGGCCACAGCTTTCGCAGTTGCAGCGGCCGTCGGTGAGCCGGGCAGATGCGGGAGCGCGCTCAGCACCACGCCGCCCGCGGGCGTCGGGATCGCCTGTGCGGACGGGCCGCCGCACGCACTCACGACGACAAGGGAGCACGTCAGAGCCATGCCGAGACGGAGACTTGGCACGTCTGCTCGTAACCGGATCACGGCCGTAGCATGCCCCGCGAAAGCGGCCCGATCGTGACGACCCGGTGACGACCGCTTCGATGGTGTTTCGAGCGGTTTCGTATATTTGAGAGAAACACTCCACTACATACCTTTCTCAGGAGTTGCACTGTGGCCAGAGTCAAGGTCGTCAAGACTGCCAGGACGGATCTCGCGACCGACATCGAGGAGTACTTGATCCACTGCCGGTCGCAGGGTGTGAAGCCCAGCACGATCAAGCACTCATACGGCTACTCACTGCGGTCCGTGCTGCTGCCCTGGTGCCAGAGCGAGGGCGTCACCAGCGTCGCCGACATCGACCAGCACACCCTGGAACGCTTCGCCGCCGACCTCCGCGACCGCACCACTCGAACCGGCAAGCCCCTGTCGGAAGCGACGACCTGGACGTACCAGAAGGCTGCCAACCAGCTGTTGCGCTGGCACGCCGCCGAGCATGCGACCGCCGCGCCGAAGGTGAAACTGCGCCAACCAGCGGGACGCAAGATGGACACCCTGGAACGCGACCAGATCGCCCTGCTGGAACGCACCGCCGCTACCGAGCGTGACCGTGTGATCGTCCGCCTGCTGGCCGATACAGGCATGCGCCCTGGTGAACTGGTCTCGATCACGAAAGGCGACCTGCTTCACCTAGGACGTCGCCACTACGTCCGCATTCGTGGCAATACCGGCGAACGCGACGTACCGATCACGCCCGAAATCTACAGCCGCCTGCTGGCGCTCGCTCCAGGTGGTGCCGATGATCCTGTGTTCGTCGGGCTGCGCAAGGACCGGCTCACCAAGCTGCGCGAGCCCCTCACCGTTCCTGGTGTGCGTCAGATGGTCGGTGCGCTCGCGCTCGATGCCGGCATCCGGACCGCCGTCAATCCGTACGTGTTCCGCCACAGTGCATGCCGCTGGCTGCTGATGTCCGGACAGTCCACGATCACGGTCGAACGCATCCTTGGCCACGGCAGCGAAGCCATGATCCGGTACCACTACAACAACCTCGGAGCCGACGACGCTCACGACCGGCTGATGTCCGTGATTCGCGCCGAGCGGTCGTAGCGTCAGCCAACCGGGGCCATGGACACATCCCGGATGGCACGGGGTACCCGACACTCCATCCTTGAACGCGTGGTGGTCTACGATTGCCGCCTCGCCAGGCGTTTCCGATGCGACAGGTATTAATCCACTACGTCACTTTTGGAAAGGAAACGCTCCAAGCGAGATCAGAATCCTGCGGGAGTAACTCAACGGTAGAGTGCAACCTTCCCAAGGTTGAAGTTGCGGGTTCGAGCCCCGTCTCCCGCTCGGCTGTCACGACACACGGGTGTTCCGACGGCGCATCGGGACATCGTCCCTGCCCGACCGTCGATTGTCCGCGGTGAGGGGCGCGACGACCCGCTTCGATTCGTGTATGACGCGCCGCCACGGACACGCAGCAGGCGGCGGCACTCCCACGTACCACGCCTGGAAGGGCATGCTGAGCCGCTGCAGCAATCCCTTGAGCGCCGACTGGGCGCGCTATGGCGGGCGCGGCATCACCGTTTGCCAGCGCTGGCATCGGTTCGAGAGCTTTCTCGCCGACATGGGCAAGTGCCCTGACGGCCTGACGCTGGATCGGATCAACAACGAAGGCGATTACGAACCGGGCAACTGTCGTTGGGCTACTTGGGAGCAGCAAGTGCACAATCGCCGCTCAAACCGCGGCGAGCGCCATCCCAATGCGAAGCTCACGGCTGATGACGTGTTATCTATCAGGCGGATGGCGCGTTACGGGGCCACGTACCGTGCCATAGCATCAGTATTCGGAGTCACCCACGCAAACGTGGGGTACATCGTGCGAGGCGAGGCATGGCGGGAGCCCATCCGAGACCCGCGCCATCCAGAGAGCGCGCGGCAACGCGGGGCCACCGATTGCCCACAGCTCGAGATATAGTTCATCAACGCCGTCGTCAGCGGCTGCGATCGCTCCTCGTGTGCATCTCGGGTGACAGCTCAATGCGGCGTGACACAACAGGAAACGGTGCCGCTCGAAGGACTTGCAGCGACCGTTGAATAACATCGTCGACGGCTGGGACAGCTTCGCCCAGGTCACCGGCGCGGCCGCAGCCGCTTTGATCGGATTGCTTTTTGTGGCTGTGTCGATTCGGATCAACGTGATCGCCCGTTCGAGTGATCTCAGAAACCGAGCCGCTCAAACTTTGAGTCTGCTCGGCATCGTCCTACTGGTTGCGATCGCCTTATCCCTTCCGGATCAGCACAGATGGGTTGTCGGCGTGGAGATCATCTTCGTGGCGCTGGTGGCCGCGGTGACGATACGCCTGCTCGACCGGCGAGCGAACAAACAGAAGAGCGAGCAACAGATCGCCCATATTCTCGACGCCATCGCGCCAAATATCGTCGTCTGTGTGTTGGTACTCGCCGCAGGTGGGCTGTTGGTTTTTGGGCTTGTCGCAGGCCTGTATGTTCTGGCGGGTGCGACCGTCATCGCGCTCGTGGGCGGGGTGGTCAGCGCGTGGTTGCTCCTCGTTCGTGTCGTCGAATGAGCACGAGGCCACACACACGGGTCATAGCGGACGGCCATCTCTGGCCGCCCGCCATGAGGCACCGACCCTCCCCCATTCATACCGACGGAACGCTATGCCTGTGGGATTGCCCCGATCTGCTGGAGAAGACCGAAGAGATCGAGCTCGGCCCACTGCGCCACGGCCCGACCGTTCTGCACCTTGAAGATGTTGATGCCATCCATCTCGAACGACCGGCCGGACGCCGGTATGCCCGCGAACTCGCCGCCGTGGATGCCCCGCCAGGTGACGCGGTTGGCAACAAGGTCGCCCTGCGCGATCTGATCCTTCACCTCGTAGGTGTAGCTCGGGAACCCGACGCCGAAGCCGGCCAGGAACTGCTCGAACGCTGCGCGGTCCATGGGAGCCCGGCCCGGCATGTGGGCCACGAATTCGGGGGCGAATATCTCGGTGGGATCTGCAGCGTCGCCATGGTTGTAGCCGATGGCGCGACGCACCAGGGCCTTGTTCGCGTCGATTGTGCTCACAGCTTTTGTCATCTCCGGTTCTCCTCTCACGCTGCAGCCGGCGCCGCGATGACGCCGATCTGGTGGAGCAAGCCCACCTGATCCCAGGTGACCCAGTCCTCGATCCACTTTCCCGCCGCGTCGAATCGAGCGATCACCATGACGCCCACGTCAACGTGACTTCCAGTTGGCGGAACGCCGAAGAGGTTGCCGCGATGCGTGCCGCGTAGCGAAAAACGGCCGGCGACACGATCGCGTTCCGCGATCACCTCTTCCACCGGGCAGCTCAGGTCCGGCAGGCCTTCTCGCAATGCCCGAATGAACGTCTTCAATCCCTCGAGAGTCGGCGGAAGGCCCGGCCGCACCGCGTGGGTGAAGTAATCAGGCGCGTACAGTTCGTCGGCCAGCTCGACGTTTCCCTGGCTGCAGCCTTCGTCGAACCAGCGTCGATACGTCGCCACGTTGTCTTCCAGTGTCATGCGCGTTCTCCTTGTCTGTGCTGACGTCGCCGGTGCTCCAGCGCTGGCAGCATCGTCCGGACTATCGGGAGTCGCAGGCATCGCCCGTTCGGGCCATTTATCAGAGGAGGCTGTTCTCCATGGCGAACATCGTCGCCCCGGCGCGCGTGGAGATCGCTGTCTTGTCGTAGATGTGCCGGATGTGGTGCTTGACGGTGTCGGGGGCGACGAAAAGCCGCTCGGCGATGTCGCGGTTGGACAGACCGCGCGCGAGGAGTCGCAAAACCTCGACCTCCCGCTGGCTGAGGCCCGCCGGGCGTTCGCGCCGGGCGCGCGGGACGCGGTGACCCGCCTCGGCGAGGACTGCGTGGACCGCGTCACCGTCCAACCGGCCACCGCGAACCTCGCGGCGCAACTCGGACTCCGCCTCCTCGGCGGGCAGAGCCGGGCGATGAGGGCGCGGCTCGGTCATGGCGTGATACGCGTCGGCCGCGGCGAGGATGCGGACCGCGGGCATCAACGCCTGTCCCGCAAGGGCCCGATGATAGCCCGAGCCGTCCATGCGTTCGTGATGCTGCGATGCGATTGCCGCGAGACGCCGCAACGGCTCGGGCCTAGCGAGAACCCGGTCCGTGTAATAGACGTGCAGACGGATCTGTTCCCACTCTCGCTGGGACAGTGCGCCTTCTTTCACCCAGAGCCCAGCGGAGACGCCGACGCGCCCGATGTCGTGCAACAGGCCGGCCCGGCGCAGTGACGTCACGTCTGTCTCGACCAGCCCGTATCGCCGGCCGGCACCGGCCGCCAGCGCGGCCACGCCCGCCGAGTGGCCCAACGTGTATGGGGACTTGATGTCGGCGAAGTCGGCCAGCGCCTCGCACGCCCGATCGAACGCCTCCTCGGTGAGCGGGGCGCGCCCTCCCGGCTCGAGGGCTAAAACAGCCTCCCAGGTCGGCTCCCGGTCCAGCCCCGAAAGAATGACGGAGGCTCGTCGACAGAAGTGCTCAGCCATTCCTGGGTCGTACGCACCACCGCTCCGTTTCCGCACAGTCGCGATCGCCGCGTCCGGTCCGCCGATACGAGCCCACACCACAGCGTCCTGCGCCAGCGTGACCAGCAGCACAGCCGGGGCCACCCCTTCCGCCTTCAATCCGTGCGGCTGACCATTGCCGTCCCAGCGCTCGTACAACTGGCCCAGGCACTCGATCAGGGACTCCGCGAGGCCGAGCCGCCGGGCCAGCCGCTGCGCTACCTCGCAGTGACCGGCGAAACTCTCGTGCGTCAGTTGCGGAAGAGTGAGCAGCCCGCGGGCGACGATCCCTTCCATCCGAGATGGCGGTTCGCCGGCATGTGCCCGCTGGATGAAGCGCACAGCCAGATCGACAACGGCAGGAATCTCTCCGGGGTCGACGGCGGCGAAGTCGCGGCGCAGCGCGAGCTCATCGCCGACCAGGGCGGCCAGGAGATACGTGTCGGCGTTGCAGCCGATGTAGCGCAGCAGCGCTTGGTAATAGACGTCGCGCATGGTGTCGATGTCGAGACCGAGTGACTCGCCCAACCGGATGGCCACAACGCACGAGCTGAGTGCCGTCTCCAGGGGTTGCCCCATCCCCAGATCGGTGGCGATGGACAGCGCCGCCATGAGTTCAGCAAGGCGGACACCGGAGTCGGCCACAGACGAGCGTCGGGGGTACCCCGGTGCCTCCGTTGTCATGCCGCGACACTATCCCCGTAAACCGGCCGTCCTCGCAATGTCTCGTCGGCGTGACCGGAGCCATCGTCCGCGCTCCACCGACGTGCACCGTCGGTGCAGATCGCACGACAGAATGCGTCCATCACTCTCGCTGACGCGATCGCGACCACGCACATCGACATGGAGGGGCTGATCGTGGGGCAAACTGTCGTCCATTCGAAATCATCGGCAACGACACCGATAAGCTCCGCGGGAAGACGTGCTTGAGCGAGCGAGTGGTCAGCAGGGACCTGGGAGCGAATGGAGGGAACAATGAAGAGCGACAACGGTGCCCGGCAGCCCGTGACGACGCTGGCTGGTTTCAGCAGCGAAAACGCCGTTGCCACGACGTGGGCGAGCGGACGCCTGGTTCTCGAGGGTGCCGAGGTGTATTGGGTGTCGTCGGTGCGTCCGGATGGACGGCCTCACGTGACCCCGCTGCTGGGCATCTGGCTGGACGGAGCCATGTACTTCTGCACGGGAGACGACGAGCGCAAGGCCAGGAACCTCGAATCGAACCCGCACTGCATCCTGACCACCGGCTGCAACAACCTCGATGGTCTCGACGTGGTGGTGGAGGGTACGGTCGCGAAGGTGAGCGACAAGACCGAACTGCACGGCGCCGCCGATGCGTACGAAACGAAGTACGGCAGCCATTTCACGTCACCGGATGGCACCTGGTTCGGCCTGGGTGACTCGATCAGGCAGAGCACGGTGGTGCTGTACCGGCTTGCTCCTTCGAGAGTCATGGGATTCGCCAAGGGCGAATCGTTCAGCCAGACCCGGTGGGAGTTCTCTTGAGCGTCGCGGTCGGCCCGCGACATGTTCTGCGGACATGGTTGCCGGCGAGCACGCTCCCATGGAGTCTAGTTGGCGCCGACGACTGTCGAGTCCGCGTCGACGAAGATGTGGTGCGGCCAGTCGACGCCGATGTAGTGAACCTCGTACTCGCCGGTGCTTATCTCCACAACACGGTCGACGATGCCTCCCGGGTAGGCGGCGACTGCAGCCTCCGTCGCCTTGTTCGCGAGCGTTACGCTGACGATGGTTCCCGACCCCTGGCTGTAATTCCCCGGGATCTGTCCGACCCGCTTCGAGGTGGTCGGTGCGCCCTGCTGAAAGGGGACCACCCCTGCGGCCGAGGACGTCGCAGATCCGCCATTGGGTTGCACGATGACCTGCGTGGCCGCGATGGTGGTTCCGCTGGTCGTCCCAAGCCTCTCGGTTAGGGCCGATAACTCGAGAGTGACAACCGTTCATTTGCGGCGCCTGTGCGGGAACTGTGACGACAGCGACCACGTCGAAGCATTGCAGTGCCCCGGATACGACCCGCTTGGTATGAAGGGTCGCGAGCAGCTGGGACGCGTGCTCTTGTCGCCGGTCGCCTGAAGGTTGCACGGATTACCGGACGTGCTCGAGCACGGGCTCGACGACCTCCTGAGCCAGCCAGCGGACGGAGGTCTGGCCTGCGGGCAGCGGTGCGAGCGGGCCAGCCAGTACCAGGTGAGACGCGCCCGCCTCAACGAACGACAGGACTGCAGCACGGGCCGCGGCGACATCCGCACTTCTGATGATCAGCTGGGCGGACCGGACGATATCGCCGCTCGACCCACGGCAGCGCAATGGCCGTCAAGAACAGCACTCTTCCGCGCGAACTCCGCCGGGTCCGCTGTGGGGCAGTTCCAGATGTCCGCATGCTTGGCGACAACTCGAAGAGCGAGTCGTTCGCCACCCGCGCCGACGAGTATCGGTGGCCCCGACCGCTGCAGCGGCTTTGGCTCGCCGATGGCACCCCGCAGCGTGTAGAAGCGGCCGTCGAAGTCAAATGGGTCCATGTCGGTCCAGATCCGCCGCGTGATGGTCAGAGCCTCGTCCAACGCGGCGATGGCGTCCGACGTCGAAACGATGTCGACGCCGTATGCGTCGAACTCGCGACGCACGACGTCAGCGACAGCCGGGTCAAAGGACCCGTTGATGCTCCCACCGGCCCCAATGCCGAAGATCAGCCGTCCTCCCGATATGATGTCGACGGTCGCAGCCATCTTCGCGAGCAGGGTGGGAAGACGCAGACGATTGCTCGTGACCATGATTCCGAGGCGCAAACGGGTGGTCTGTGCGGCCAGCGCGCTGAGGAGGGTCCAAGCTTCGAGCGCAGCAGCGCGGACGTCCCCTCGCAAAGGGACCATGTGGTCCCAGAGCCACGCATGCTCGAACACCGGCGTGGCGTCGGCCTCTCGCCACGTCGTGAGGATGTCGTCGTAGGTCAGGCCCATCTGGCTCGTCTTGATCCCGAAGCTCAGGCGCGCGGGTCGGGTTGTCACTGGCGTGTCTCCATTCGAACGGGTTCGCACCGGGGTGCACGGTCAGTCGCGGGGTCGAAGTCCGTCGGTGATGTCTGCTTCGACCAGGATCTTCAGGGTTCCGTCGTGTTGGCGTTGAAAGATAACGACGTACTTCCCTTGCTCGGTCGGAGTTGCGTATTGACCGACGTCGACGACGAGGTCGCCCCCCTCGAAAAGGTCGGCACTGTCGAACTTTATGGTGACGGGACCATCCTTGAGCTCCTTGCCGTAGACCGCGGCGACGGCTTCATGTCCCTGGAGCATCGGGGTGTCGGAGAAGAACAGCCTGGCGTCATGCGTAAAGAGACCGATCAATCGGGCGACGTCCTGATCAGCCAGGGCCTGAGCGTATTCGCTGTTGATCGCGTCGACGTCGTCTCGCGTCGTCAGTGAATTCTCCCTCGCGGTACGGGTTGCAGCAAGAGAGTGAGCGTAACTGTCGGCAGTGGCACCCGGGGCCTGCCCCGGTTTGGCAGATACGAACGCGGGGAGTGTCAGCGTGAGGTTGAGTAGGCCACGCCGGTTGGTGCGTTGGTTCGAGCGGATCGACGCAGGTAGACGGCGATCGCCACCGAGGTCAGCGCCGCCCACGCACACCACAGCGAGGTGAATCCGGTGAACGTGACCCACCCGAGGGCGATGACTGCACTCAGATTGGCAAGACCCAGAAGGACGAGCCATCGGTTGCTCGCCACCAGGCAGGAACCGCACGTGGCGACGATGTAGAGCGCGATGAGGATGCCGGCGTAGCTGATATTTGCGCTGTACGCGATGTGCGACCCGTCAATGGACGCCCCGACGGGGCCCGCGATGACGGCCACGAGCAGCGCCACTGACGTCATCGTGCCCACCGCGAGGAAAGCCCTCATCCAATTGCGGCGATGCACTCTGGTCTCGACGCCGAGCATTGCGAATGGCACCCAGAAAGGCAGCGCGAACGCGATCGCAAGAAAGACATAGATCGCCGCGTGCTCGATGGGTAACGATACTTGCCCACGGAGCCCCCACCATACGAACGACTCGTCGATCTCATGAACAGCGAGGAGCAGGGGGGTTGCAGCCAGCGGGATCTGATGGCGCTTGCGGACGTGGCACAGCGCATCGATACCGACCGCCCCCACAGCGATTCCGGTCACGAGGTCCGCCTCGGCCGAGAAACACATCAGCCCTGGCGGAGCCTTCTCATGTCCTCGACACCCTACGCGGTTTCAACGATGCACGGCACATCAGTGCGCGGGAGGCTGACTCGGTCTCGGATCGAAGCACTATTGCTGCGATTGTTACGGGCGTTGAACCAGACTGGCCCCCAGGTCGTGCGAATACCTGGCCGAAATAGGCCTCACAAAGCGGCCAGAGGGCAATATGGACGGCATCGTCGTCGCAGCGATCGTGGTAGCAGTTGCTGCAGCACTCATCCTCCTGTTGGCAATACGTGTCGTGCAGCAGTATGAGATGGGTGTGCACTTCCGTCTCGGCAAGGTCATCGGCGTACGCGCGCCCGGGCTGCGTCCGATCGTTCCGGTGATCGATGTGCTCCGTCGGGTGTCGCTGCGCATCGTCACGATGCCGATTCAATCGCAGGGGATCATTACCAAGGACAACGTCAGCATTGACGTCTCAGCCGTCGCCTATTTCAAGGTCGTCGATGCCGTCAAGTCCGTCGTCGCGATTGAGAACGTCGGCGACGCAATCAACCAGATCGCGCAGACGACGCTGCGGAAGGTGGTTGGGCAGCACACTCTCGATGAGACGCTCTCCGAGACCGACCGGATCAACCTGAACATCCGCGAGATCCTCGACGTGGCAACGCAGGATTGGGGATTGCTGGTGACGCTCGTTGAGTTGAAGGACATCCAACTGCCCGACAGCATGAAGCGGGCCATGGCGCGCCAGGCGGAAGCCGAGCGCGAGAAGCGCGCCAAGATCATCGCTGCCGAGGGCGAGGCGCTCGCCGCGGACAAGCTCGGCGTCGCCGCCGACATCATGATGGCCCATCCCCTGGCACTCCAGCTCCGGAACCTCCAGAGCCTCGTGGAGATCGGCGTGGACAAGAACACCACGGTGGTGTTTCCCGCCCCGCTGATGAGCACCATTCAGGAGCTCGGAAACTTCGTCGCGCGCGAGAAGGTGGCGAGCGAGGTTGTCCGCCGTCCGCTCGCGCCGGCAGCAAGCAAGAATGGCGGCAATCCGCTCGCGTAACGCCGGGAAACGACTCGGGTTGCTGCAACTGTTGGGACGAGCGGGTCCGGTCCCCCGACGCCCATCCCGTAACCGATCTGACCCGATCCACTGCGGACCGGGGCGGATGGCCCGGGAGGGCCTACTCAGCTGGCGAGCGTCGCTCCGCAGAGAGTGATTCGGGACCTTGTGGCTTTCCCCAGCGACCATCTCCGAAGTTACGGGGTGGCTCGGAGCCCAGGTACTGCTGCGCCAGCCGCAGCACCTGCTCGCTCGTCAGTGCCTCGATGTCAACTCGGACCTCGGCCACGATCTTGGCGGCGATGTCCCGGCGGTGCTTCTCGACATAGGCCACCCAGTGATGCGACGCATTCGCCCTGCCCTGGCCGTGCCCAAGCAACAGGATGACGCCGGACGGAGCAACCGCGTCGCTAATCGCTTGCCAATACTCGGTGCTGTCGTCTTCGTAGATGCCTCCCGGGTTCCCGGCGTCATGTGACAACTTGCGGAAGTATCCCCGCGGATCCTCGGCCACCAGCTGGGCGGGCCGTTGCCCCGGCGTCGCATCGGTCGCGTAGAGAAGCGTGTGATGGAAGTCGATCGCAGCGATCACAGCCTTGCCGCGGAATTGGTCCGCGTCGGCGAGACGCTCAGCCACCGTTGCCCTCCTGAGCAACGGTTTCGGCCCGCTCATCCCCCGGCCGATAGCCTGCCTTGCTCAACATCCGCCGCAGGTCGACCGCCTGTTGCGCATCGATGTCCTTCTGTTGCGGTCGTTCCAGCGTCTCGGTCTCGGCGCCTAAAGTTACGAGCCACTTACCGTCGTGGCGCTTCTCGACAGAACCCAGCACCTCCAGCAGCGACAACACGTCGCGCCACTCGATGTTGTGGCCCACAGGATGCCGGAATATCTGCACAAGGGTATTGCGGTGATGGTCGTTGAGATGAACGGTCTCCGGCGTCGACGGCATGCGCACTCCTTCCAGGATCCCTGGAGCGGGAGACAGACCTCCAACGCCTGGCTGCCGCCGTAGAAGGCGGTTGCGGCGTTGGGTTACTCCCGCGTCGGACACCAAGTATACCGACCCCGGACGCGGGCTTCGGCGGTCGACCACGCAATTCGAGATGTACCCGGTCGGCTTGACGAGCATCGCCGCCTATCTCGAGGCGAATAACTACAAGACACGTCTGGTGAACCTCGCGTACCGGATGTTGCAGACACCCGGCTTCGACGTCGGATCGCAACCTTCTCGAGGGCGCCCGGTCTTCATGGTGCGCGGCCCGCGCGCGGCGGGATACCGCGGCCGTCAGTTCTGTCAATTTTTTGCCGCGGCGAAGATGCAGAACGAGCTGGTCATCGACGTGTTCTTCGATATCGCGCTTCGCGTGTTTTCCCGAGGTCGACGCACTCCAACTGCTGGAGGAACTCGACCGTACCCGTGGATTGCGGCGCTTGCACAGCGCCCCGCGTTCCGGCACGAACAGGCCAGCGCGGCGAAGTCGGTCGCCAGGCGAGCGTGACGTTCCTGAGGCGTCACTGACCGCAAGGCACTCGTCACATCCCTGATCACTCGACGTTCGCATTGCGAACGACCGTCCACTGTCCGGATGGTGGGTGAACTGATGGGTTTGGGATCCACGCACGACGGCATCGGACATTGACATCGCCCGCATCGAAGGGGTATGGTCGGCCCGTTCGATAGACGAATCTGTGTTCGCATAGCGAACAACAGGCGGTCAAGAAGGCTCGTGCGCCCTGAAGGGGATTACCGGTGTGCAGAAGGAGGCAGTGGTCGCCGCGATGCACGACCGCGCCCGGATCCGGACAGTCGAGATCCCGACGACGTCCGGGCCTGGATGGCGTGCCACGTGCGCAACACCGCCTGGCTGAGTACCGGAGTTCACTGACCGACGACGCAAGGCAGTTTGGGTAGGGCACACGAGGAGGACTGACATGGCGAGCTTGGTTCAACCGACCTCGGATATCAGACCGGGTTCGACCAGGGTCCACGAACTCGAGGCGCTTCGCTGGTGGCGGCTGTTCGTGACCCGGCACCGGCTTTTTGCCGCGCTGATCGCCGCCACGGTGGCAACGCACATCGCAACCGTGACCGGAGTTTGGTACCACGGCATCGGGCTCTCCGACCTCAACTGGCCGTCATTCAACGGCGCCTTGCTGCTCCCGACGGGAAGCGCGACCTCGCAGTTCTGGGTGGGTACCGTGTATCACTATGCGACTGGCATCGCGCTCGGGCTGTTGTATGCCGTGGCGCTCCACCCACTGATGCGCTGGGCATTCAAGAGCAGCACACTCGCGAACCTCTCCAAGGCACTGGTCTTCGGCATTGTGCTGGCCACCATCAGCGCCCTCTGGTGGGTGCCGGCGCTCTTTCCCAGCCTCAACGCGGGCTTCTTTTCGTCGAACCTCGGGTGGAAGGTCGTCGTCGGGATCTACCTCTGGCACCTGATCTACGGATTCAATCTCGGACTCCTCTATAACCCGCTCTCGCCGCAGGAGGTCGCGGAAAGTTCGGCGGCATAGAGACGCACCGCCCCAGCATCGACGTCGGAGATGGCACGATGCGTCTCCATTTGACCGCGCCTGCGTCGGCGACCGATGAGGAGGACAACACATGACAAACGACGAGCGTCAGGAGGTGGTGACGTCGTACCTGAAGGCGTTCGACAATGGCGGTGTGACCGCGAGCGGGGGAAGCATCCTCGACCTTTTTGCCGATGACGCGCAGGTCTACTTTCCCAAGTGGGGGCTTGCGAACGGGAAGGTGGAGATCGGCCAGTGTTTCAGCGATGTCGGCGGGACGTTGCAGTCGATTGCGCATCACTACCCGGAGTTCAACTGGGTGTTCTCCGATGGCGATGTCGTTGTCTGTGAGGGAACGAGCCACGGTGAGCACCGCGACGGCCCGTGGCGAGCAGGCGACCCGGAATGGGGAGCCGGGCGGTGGTGCGACGTCTTTGAAATCCGCGATTTCAAGATCCAACGCGTGTTCATCTATCTTGCCCCGACTACGCGGGCCGCGATGTCGAGCGCTATCCGTGGTTGCGAGGGCAACGGCCTTCGGGATGACGCTGTCGGCTCGCGACTCCGGGTCGGCGCCCGAGCAGTCCTCCACGGGGCCGACGGGGTCATGACCGTGGTCGCGGCGCGCCAGCGAGAAGCCTGCCCGTTGCACTGAGACGAAGCGCACGGAACCAAGGCCGTGCATCTGCGCCAGAATCCTTGGTGATGCGCCTTGCCCCCGAGGTCGAGCGCGACGTTGCGCCGCCGATCCATCAGGCGATCAGGCGGATCGCGGCGCGCTCCAACTACGCCACCACTCTCGACGGCGCGGGCTTCAACAAGATGGACGCCGAGTTTGGGCACAAGCTCGCCGAGGGGAACCCGAGCGAGTGGTCGCCGAAGATGCTCTATCAGGCGTGGCGCATGTGCCAGCGGTACCGCGGCCAGCTTGCCAACGAGGGCATCGGCTTCAACGCTTTGCCGGTACCGCCGAACCCGTACGACGGGGTGGTCACCACGGTGATCGAGCGCAGCAGTATCGACCGCGCGGGCGTGACCCAGGTCGCACCGCGCTCGTCCACCGCTGACCGGCGCTGTGTGTTGGTGCGCGACCGTGCCGGCGTGCCGCTCGAGTTCGCCATCGCTTTCGAGTACAACCCGGCGCTGGTGGAGGCCATCAAGACGCTCCGAGACCGGGCGTGGAATCAGGTCACGAAGCGCTGGACGATACCGGCGTCGACCGACCTGCTCCCCGAGCTCAACGATTTCCTCCACAGCTACGGGTTCCACGGGGACCACGACACCGTGACCTTCATGCAGGAATGTCTGCTGTCGGCGCGAGAGCAGCGTGAGCAGGCGGAGGCCATGGCCGAGTTGAGCCGTGCGAAAGTGAGCGAGTTCGACGTGCCGACGCTGTCGAATGTCGATCAGTACGGTCGCCCGCAGTCGTTGAAGCCCTGCCAGCGGGCGGGCATCGAGTACGCGGTCAAGGCGAAGCGAACCTTCATCGGGGATCAGCAGGGCATCGGCAAGACCGCCGAGGGCATCGGCACCGTCGAGTACCTGGACGCGTTCCCCTGCCTCGTCATCTGCAAGAACCGGCTCAAACCCAACTGGGCGCGGGAGCTCGCGAAATGGGTGCCGCACCGCAGCGTCGCGGTGCTCGGCGCGACGCCCGATCCGTTCGCCCTGACCAGCGATTTCGTCATCATCAATTACGAGGCGCTGAGCAAGTTCAAGCCGTTCCTCCACGGTCGGCGGTGGGCGTCCGTGATGGTCGACGAGAGCCAGAAACTCAAGTCCCCGAGCGCGATCCGGACGACCGCCGTGCGGAAGCTGGTCGAAGCGCAGAACACCGAGGTTCGGCTGCTCCTCACCGGGACGCCGATCATGAACAACCCGGGTGAGTTCGTCGCCCAGATCGTGATTCTCGGCCAGATGGATGCCTTCGGCGGCAGCCCGAACGAGTACAAACGCCGCTATGTGAACGGCATGAACCTCCAGGCCCTGAACGACACGCTCCGAAAGACGTGCTACATCCGCCGCACGAAATCCGAGGTGATGACGGAGCTCGAGCCGAAGCTGCTCGCGCCGGTCACGCTCGAGCTGACGAACCGCGAGGAGTACGACCGTGCCGAGGACGACGTGATCACCTGGATCGAGCGTCACGCGGCGGAGGATGCGGCCTTCCTGCGCTCGCTCGACGGCATGGGCGCGCTCGACCGCCAGCAGGCGATCAAGGAACACGCCGCCGACGCGGGGCGGCGAGCGGCGCGGGCAGAGGCGCTCGTCCGGATCAACGCGCTCAAGTACCTCGCCGTCAAGGGCAAGCTGGAACCGGCCATCGAGTGGATCGAGGACTTCCTCGAGTCCGGCGAGAAGCTGGTCGTGTTCGGGGAGCGCGTCGAGATCCAGCGGGCCATCGCCGACCACTTCCCCGGCTGCGCGCGGCTCGCCGCCACCACCCGGGACGGTGCCCGGCCCACGACGAACGACGAGCTGTACGCCGAGATGGACCGCTTCCAGACCGACCCGGACTGCCGGCTGATCGTCTGCGGCATCGACGTGGGCGGCGAGGGATTCACGCTCACGGCGGCGAGCGACGTCGTGCTGATGGAGTTCGGCTGGACGCCGACCGGAATCGACCAGGCCGGGGACCGCTGCCACCGCGAGGGTCAGACGGACAGCGTGACCGTGTGGCATCTGCTGGCGGAGCGCACGATCGACGACTGGATCATGGAGTTGATCGACCGCAAACGCCGGGTCGTCGTCGCAGCCACCGATGGCCAGGAGATCGAGGACGTCGAGCTGCTCACCGAGATCATGAAGCGGCTCGTCGAGCGGCGGCGTGCGGGCGCGGCGGCATGAGCGCGTCTGGATTGTATTCTCGACGCCGTTTTCTTTGACAACGCCTGGAACAGTGTCAGCCCGCGTGCCTCACCGGTCAGTCCAGGCAGTCGCGTGTGCGCTGGGAGCGAGCTCTCGTGTGGTCTGCCCCATGCGGGACACGTCTCACGCCTGGCGTCGGGAGCGCACGCGGCGGCGCAGCGGGAAGAGCGAGAGGCTCAGCCGTTGCGAGACCCAACCCCACAGACCTTCGGGGACCACGACCATGATCGCGATCGCGATGACGCCGAGAACGATGAGATACCACGTCCCGAGATTGGCGAGTTGCTGCTGGAGGACGTAGAAGATCACCGCCCCGATGATTGGGCCTTCGATCGTCCCAAGACCCCCGATCATGACGATGAAGATCATCTCGGTGGTGTAGTCAATCGAAAATGAGGAATTGGGATCGACGTGCAGCAGGTTCAGGCAGATGAGCGCGCCCATGACCCCGAAACCAAAGGCGCAGCCGACGTAGACCAGCAGTTTGGTACGAAACACGCGCACCCCCAGGCTGCGTGCAGCGACCTCGGTATCGCGAAGCGCGCTCAGCGCCAAGCCGGTGCGGGAGCGGAGGAGAAGGTACATGACGACCAGCACGCATACCGTGGCCGCGAGCGTGATCCAGTACACGAAGGAGATCCGGTCGCTTCGGTTGATGTCCTCGAGCGCATAGAGCGTGGTGCCGGAGCCGGAGCCGAGATTCAGTGAAGGGGGTGCGTTGATCACGAGCAGGCGGAACACCTCCGCGACGACCCAGGTACCGACGGCGAAGTAGCCGGCCCGGAGGCGGAAGACCAGGCCGGCGGTTGGCAGAGCGACCACCGCGGCGATCACCCCGGCGAGGGCGACTGACAGGAACGGATTGACTCCGTAATTGCCGGCCAGAAGGATCACCGAATAGGAGCCCAGGCCGACGAACGCCTGCTGGCCGATGGACACGAGTCCCGCATAACCTGCAAGCAGGTTCCACAACTGTGCGAGGGAGACGAGGGTGATGAACTCAATCAGTGATGTGAGCGTCGCTCGGGTACCCCACATGGGAGCGAACGCGAGGAGGATCACAAGCAGGAGCATCACGACAGCGGCGATCCGACTCGCATTGGTCGCCCGCCCGACGTTGGGAACGATGGGGGAGGATCCGCGCGTGGCGAGATTGGAGGGGACGATCGATGCGCTCATGCTTCTCGCGTCTGCCGGGAGAACAACCCGGTTGGGCGGAAGGCGAGCACGGCCAGAAAGACGAGGTGCTGGCTCAGTGTTCCCCACCCGGGGGCGATCTGTTCGCCGAGGGTGAAGGCGATGCCAAGGACGATGCCACCGAGCAGCGTGCCACGCAACGAGCCGAGCCCTCCGATGACCACCGCCTCAAACGCGACCAGGAGCTGAGCGGGTCCACTGGTTGGGGTGAAAGAGGTGTAGAGACCGAGGAAGACCGCAGCGACACCGGTGGTGGCAAGCGCGATGCCAAACGCCATTGCATACACGTGGCGATGGTCGATACCCATCAGCTGGACGGTCTCCTGATCGTCTGCCGCTGCCCGGAATCCACGCCCGATCGAGGTGTTCTCGAAGAGCGCGTTCAGTGCAAGGAGCAGAGCGATGGCCACGACGAACCAGGTGAGCGGCAGCCAGCCGACCGCGATATCGCGGGTGATCGTCACACTACCGGTCGCGAATCCCCCGGCGAGAAACCCTTGGGAGTCAGCGCTGAACCCCTGCTGGAGCCCATTCTGGATGACGACCGACATGCCGAACGTCACCAGCAGCGGAGGCAGCACGCCACCCTTCAACGTGAACTGCAGCACCCCCCGCTGCAGCACGTAGCCAAGCACGAACATGGCCGGCGTGACAATGACGAGCGTGAGAAACGGGTTGATGTGCGTCTCGTTGACCGATACCAGCACGAGGTAGCCCGCCAGAACGATGAAGTCGCCGTGAGCCACGTTGACGATGCGCATCACCCCGAACGCGAGAGACAGGCCTGAGGCGAAGAGCGCGAACAACCCGCCCAGCAGGATGCCCTGGATGACCGTGTTGACCGTCTGCATCGATCAGCCTGCGGCGCTCGAGACGCCGAAGTACGCAGCGCTGATGCGCTGCAGGTCGATGTCGGACGTGGGACCGCTCAATGAAACGCGACCCTCGAGCAGACAGTAGACTCGGTGGGACACGCGAACGGCCTGCTGCACATCCTGCTCGACGACGACCACGGTGGTGCCGGCGGCGCTCACCTGTGCGAGTGCGCCGTAGAGCTCGCGGACCACGATGGGGGCCAGCCCGAGCGAGACCTCGTCGAGCATCAGGAGGCGGGGATTGGCGGCGAGGCCCCGCCCGATGGCCAGCGCCTGCTGCTCACCTCCCGAGAGCACTCCTGCGGCTGCCCGACGTCGGGGCTGCAGGATGGGAAACAGTTCGAAGATGCTCTCGATCGTCCACGCGCCGGAGCGGCCTCGCTGCGCGCCCATGAGCAGATTCTCCTCGACGCTGAGGCTGGGGAAGACGTGGCGCCCTTCGGGCACCAGGGCAAGCCCCAAACGGACGCGCTCGTAGGTGCGCAACCGTCTGATCGGCTGCTCGTCGAAATAGATCTCTCCGGAACGTACGGTGGTGAGGCCCATGATCGAGCGCAGCAGCGTGGACTTTCCGGCGCCGTTGGCACCGATGACTGCGATCGTCTCGCTCGCCTCCACGGAGATATCGACGTCGCTCAGAGCGCGGAGGTCGCCGTAGTAGCTACTGATCGATTCGATGCGGAGCAGGCTCATCCGTCACCAACGCCGTGGCCGTCTCATCGAGACCCAGATACACGCGACGAATCTCGGGGCTCGCCATCACCGCACGTGGGTCCCCCTCGATGAGGACCCGTCCTGACTCCATCGCGAGGATCCGATCCACCACGGCAAGTAAGGCATGGAGGACATGTTCTATCCAGATGACGGTGATGCCCTGCCCCCTGAGCTCTCCAATGGTGCTGACGAGCTCCGGCACCTCCGAGTCGGCGAGGCCACCGGCGGGCTCGTCGAGCAGGAGCAACCTGGGTTCGGTCGCGAGCGCTCTGGCCAGCTCGAGTTGCTTGCGTTGGAGGAGTGTCAACGAGCCCCCAACCTGGTTGACATACGGTGCAAGCCCGGCGCGCTCGAGCGCCGAGAAGGCGGCCACATGTGCTGCTCGACGCTCGGGGCGCCCACAGCCGTAGGTCGCCCCCACAAGGACATTTTCGAAGACAGTCAGGGCTCGAAAGGGTTGGGGGACCTGATACGTGCGCGCGATTCCCAAGCGGCAGCGCTCCTCGGGTCCGGTCCGGGTGACGTCGACTCCGTCGAACCAGATGTGCCCGGCGCTGAGCGGGGTCGCCGCAGAGACGAGGTTCAGCAGCGTCGTCTTGCCCGCTCCGTTAGGGCCGACGACGCCGAGGATCTCGCCCCCGTCCACTGAGGCGCTGAAAGCGTCGATGACCTGCAGTGCGCCGAACGTCTTGCCGATTCTTTCCAGGGCGAGCAGCGGCGCCATGACCCGTATTAGGCCATGGCTTGCAGCGAACCGCCAAGAGGCACGTCGGGGTTGTCCTTGTTGCTGACCACGATGAGGTCAAACGGGTAGTCGGTGCCTGGCCGCCACTGACCGCCGACCTGCTTGGTCTTGGCAACGTTCGCCACAGGCCCGCCGGTCCAGTCAACCGTTCCAACAATCGTTTGCAGGTTCGTCGCCTTGATGGCCGCTACCAACGCGTTGGGATCGGTGACGTCGGCGGCTCGCTTGATGACATCCGTGGCCACCTCGAGCAGCGCGTGGACATAGCCGATGGGTTGCGTCCATTGCTTGCCGGTGCTCTGTGTGTAAGCGCTGGCCAGCTGCGCCGCCGACTGACCGGTCAACGACGAGGAGTACGGGAACGTCGGCGTCCACCACACTTCAGTGGACAGGCCCGCCGCTATGGTCCCGAGCGCGTTGATCGTGTCCGGGAAGAGCAGCGCCTTGGCAATGCTCGCGATCTTCGGCTTGTACCCCTGTTGCGACGCCTGCTTCCAGAAGGTGTTGAAATCGGGAGGGATCGGCACGCCGGTCAGGATGTCGCAGTTGCCGTTCTTGTACCGGTTGATCTCGGTGGTGAAGTCCGGAGTCGCGGTTTGATACCGACCTGGGTCGACCAGAGTGTAACCGGCGGTCTTGATCGCCGGAGGGAACCCGGTGGCTGCGCTGGCGAAAGCGTTGCCGTCCGAGTCGTTGGGCCACAGCGCGCCGACAACCTTGTCACTCGACACCTGCGACCACATGTCGAAGTACGTCGTCTCGATATCCTCGAGCCCCCAGAAGAAGTGATAGGTATACATGAAGGGCTTGGTCGGGACGCCCATCCGGCCGAAGAACCACGACTGCCACGGCGCGACGGTCGAGATGCACGGGACGCCGTTGGCCTCGCACTGATCTGAGACGGGATTCGTGGTGTCCGGCGTGGACGACACGAGCATGAGGTCGATCGACTCGTTGTTGATGAGGTCAAGAGCAACCTGCGCCGCAACACTGTCGCTCGACTGCGAGTCCTTCACGGTCAGTTGCACGTTGACGGTGGTGTTGCCAACCTTGATGCCGTTCTTCCAGGGTCCGCTCTGAATGGCATTGAGGACGAACTTGTCCGCAACGCCGAAGGGAGCCAGCGATCCGGTCTCGGGGCTAACATAGCCGACCTTGATCGTTGCGGTCTTCCCAGCCGCCGAGGTTGCCGGACTGGTGCTCCCGCAGGCGGCGAGGATCGGCCCGAGTCCGAGCACGGCACCGGCGCCGCCGGCGAGTTCGATGAAGCGTCGCCGGTTGACCACCGGATTCAGCGCCAGCTGATCGAGCTGTCCTATCCGAACGATGTCGCGGTCGGTAGTCATCCGAGGCCTCCTCGCGTGCTCTGATCGCGGTGTCGATGTTCGTATTGCGAACACTCGCTCGCTGTGCGGATAGTGTAGTGAGGCGCCTGAGCGCTCGTCAACGCCTGCGGGTCGCCCTGGAAACGCGGCATCAACTCCGCGGCGTGACTACGGCCCGTTCGAACCGCGCACGATATGTTCGTATTGCGAACATATTCGAGTCACTCCGCTCATACCCTGACTCTCAGTGGCTCTGCGGAATTCATTCCCGGCTCGTGCCGGGCAGGATCACTGGACAGTCGGCGAGGGCGTCACGGTCGGCGTCGGCGACTGGTCACCGTCGACGGCGCTCTCCAGATACGTCAGGGCAGCGACGTCTGCCGGGTTGACGACATCCTCGACGTACACCTGGACGAACGCCGCGCGCGCAGCGACCCCGATGTGAAACGCCGAGCTCAAGTTGCCGTTCTGCGTGCCGAACCCATACATCTGCCACCCCCCAGTCGTCCATCCTGTGGCGGCCTTCACGTCCGACCACAGTGACCCCGTCTCGGTCCCCGTGCTGGCTTTCAGTCCGTTCTGTTGGACAAAGACGGCTGCGCCGTAGGTTTGGCGGATCCACCCGAGGAGCGACGCGAGCATCGGGAGTTTCGGGCCGAGTGGTTCACTGATCGCCAGACTGGACGGCACACGCGGCGCCGCCGTCCGCCACTCGGTGATCGCATGTTCCCATCCGGCGAGCAGCGTCGTGGGCGTGATCCCGTAGCCCGCGTATGTTCCGGATACCAGTCGATTTCCCATCGTCATCTCGCCTTGCACACCCAATCCGTCCGACTGGATCGAGACCACATCCGCGTTCGCGTTGTAGTGCGCACCGACCACTGCGATCATCTGGCCGAGGAGCGCGGCGAAGCACGATGTGACGGGAATCGCGATGGTCGCGTCCCCGGTGCTGGTGACGACGTTCATGTCGGGACACGCGGCCGTCACCCATGCGGGTTCGAACTCGCCCGAGATCACCGCGACCTGGCTGGACTTTCCTGCCGATGCGGCTGCCGCGATCGCGGCGTCCTCCGATGTGAAGTCGAACACGCCGCGCGACGGTTCAATGTCACGCCACGCCACGTGCCAGTCATACCCCTGCACGCCGGGGAAACTCGATCCCGCGATCTGGGTGACTGTCTTGATGCTGGGACTCGCAAACACGAAGATGCCTTGCGCGTGGTTCGACACGGTCTTGGCGGTGGCAGGCGCCGCGCCGGACGGCGGGCCGGACGCGCCGGACGATCGGACCAGTGCGCCGGCGCCGAACCCGACGATGACCGCGAGCGCCAGCGCAGCGGCGTCACGCCAGCCGCGCCGGGCCGGCGGCCTGTAACCCGAGACTGCCTGGACAAGGTCGTCGAGCACCTGTGTGTGATCGTTAGCCATTGGACCTCCGTGGCCATGCCACCGTGGCAGACGTCGCAATCACGATGGACGATGCGCCACGAAAGACACTCTCACGCCATACCTTCCGAACGATTGGTGCAGCCACGTCCGCGGTCTGATCGGCGCCTCTGCGCCGCCGCATGCCTGCTCAGCGAGACTACGTGGCTGACCAGACTGGACGGAGGTCGTTACCAGACCCGCGCACTCAACGCGCACTCAAGAGGAATGCCGCGACAGCGGCGACGGTCAGTTCCAGCCTCCGCGAGATCTGCTCTGGCGGTGGCGGTTCAAACGCCAGTCAGCGTGGCGCCTCGTCGCGGAGGCGTGCCGCCTCATCGAGAAGCGCCTGGTTGATCTTCGCTGAATCGACATTTTTCACCACGTCGTCGATCATCAGCCGCACCTGGCCAGCGTTGGGGGCCCACTTGTAGCGATATCGCCGTCGTGCACACGGCTCGACCCTGCCCGAGTACACATCCCCATGCCGGTGAGGTTCGTCGGGATCATCTCAATCAATGCCGGCGCGATCTCGCGTAGCCCTGTCGGCTTGTGCAGGATCCGAAGTTCCCCGATATCACGCAGGGGAACGAGGCGTGGATCGCGATCCTCAAGACCGGTGAAGATCACAACCGGCAGCGCCGCGTAGGCGCGCAAGCTCCGCAGCACGCGACACAGTGTCAGGCCATCAAGACCAGGCATCTGAAAGTCGGAGACGAGGCCGTCGGCGCCGTCGGACAGGATTGCCGCCAGGGCCGCATCGCCGTCCGGCGCGACGACGACATCGAAACCGCGGCTGCGAAGCGTGAGCGCGACCAGTCCGCACAATTCGAAGCTGTCGTCAGCCACGACGATGCGTGGTGGCGGCGCGCCTCGGCTGCGGGAGATCGTCGGGTTGTCCGGCATGGCCTCCTGTCGTCGGACACGCAAACGTGGGGACGTCGCGCGCCGCTGAAAACGAGCATGGACTGACGCGACGGGCGATGTCGGTCCGCGAGCGTACGAAGCATTCGTGCCCTCCTAACAAGGGCGTTCGACGCGCGCAGCGAGGATTTCGCCTCGACGACGGCAGATCGTCTGGCGAACATGGTCGGCGCCGCTGACGATGTCGGCTTCCGCGCACTGAGCCGCTTCGGGGAAATCGCCGTGTGCCGAGCGTGGCCGGTAGTACCTGCAGCCCACGACCGTTTCCTCAGAGTACGGACAACAGCGCTGACGGCGTTCGGCCGGAGCGGTTCTGGGGGCGTGATCTCCTGACAGCTGGGTTCGCATCAGCTTCAATGCTGCCGGGTCGACCACCTCGCCAACCAGTGCCCTTGGTCCTCAATCACCACTCAGCCCGTCGCGATGGCCCGCAGTGCAAACAGCAATGTCATCACCGCGCCGCCCGCCAGCCAGATCAGCTCCTCCCGACCGCCCAGTCGTTTGCCGATCAGCATGGCGAGGGGAAGCGTGAGCAGCGTGGCCGCGCCGTAGAACCAGTGAATCAGTTGCTGAGGGCGATCGCCAGTCGCCACGAGCACGACGCCGATCGCGACCTGAACGGCGACGAGCGCGATGACGGCTCGAAGATACAGACGTACCAACGGCGCAATGCGTGGGCGAAACAGCGTGGCTACCGCTGCGACCGCGCCAACCGCAGCCACGACCGTCAGTACGAAACCGTACCGATCATGGATCAGCACTCGGCTATGGTAGACGGACGGTGGGACAACCACAGCCGCAGTCGTCTGCGTCGATGATGCATTGGACGCGCGCATCCGTTTCCCAGGTATCTCAGTCTGGGCGCGGTGGTCATTCGTGGTGGGCTGGGCCATTGGTCACAGTCGCGAGTGGCGCAGGTCACTCGACTCCGGCGACGTCAGACCCTTTCGACAGGCGCGCCTGACCACACACACTCCCGCTTGACACGCCATCGACACCACGGAGGGCCCCGATGAACGCGCCTGCCCCATACATTCACTGGGGCTTCATCCTCATCTCGCTACCGAATTTCATCCTCATCTGCGTCATGATCCTGCTCTTCGTGCTCGCGCTCGTCATGCCCTTCCCGCATCACCGGCCGAAGGAGCACCGCGATGAGTGACGACGCCGCTTCCGGCGCCGCCGACCAAGCGACGCAGCCTCTCGCGGACGATGAAACCGGCTGGACCGCCTCGGTCCGCCGTCGCGTCGAGAAGACGCTGCCGATCTCGGAACTGCTGCCGACCAAGCAGCCGGCGTACGTCGGTTCCTGGGTTTATGTGTTCGGTGTCGTCACCATCGCGGCGCTCTTCTGGGTGGTGCTCAGTGGTGTCGTGCTCGCCTTCTTCGGATCCGCATGGTGGCATGTCTCGTCGATCGGCCACTTCTTCAACAGCATTCATTTCTGGTCTGTCCAGATGTTCTTCATCTTCATGGTCCTCCATCTCTGGGGGCAGTTCTGGGGCGCCGGCTGGCGCGACGGAAGAGCCAAGACCTGGATGGTCGGCGTCGTGATCTTCACGGTCAGCATCGGCACGGCATTCACCGGTTACGTCATTCAGCAGAACTTCGACTCGCAGTGGATCGCCATCAACGCGAAGGATGCAATCAACTCGACCGGTGTCGGTGGACTGTTCAACGCTCTCAACTTCGGCCAGATGTATGGGCTGCACGTGATGCTGTTTCCCATCGGTGTGACCCTGCTGGTGGTGCTCCACGTCATCCAGGTGCGGGCGAAGGGTGTCGTGCGGCCCATCGATGATCCGATGCAGGCGACGCCGTGAAAACCTCCAAGGTCGACAAGAAGACGTACTACCGCGGCGTTGCGATGGTCCCGTACGACCTTCTCAAGGAGGTCGCGTTCGCGATGATCGGCGTCCTTGCCTTCGTGCTCATCCTTTCAGCGGTGCTGTCCTCGCCGGACGTGCCCTCGGTGACGCTGCAGAGCTGGTCGAAGGCGGATCCCGTGGACTTCCTCACCACCGCTTCCGGCGAGCTCTCGGGTTCCACGGTCGTCGCGTCGTACGGTCCGCCGTACAACTCTGGGAGCGGATCGGTGCAGAGCTGGGGCCCGCTGAATCTGCAGCAGTGGGCCGGGGTGCACATTCCCATCAACGCCCCGTACGACTTCGTGCTGGAGCCGCTCACCCAGACAACCGCGGGCGACGCGACGCTTGCATCGGCGCTGACCGCGTATGAAGGCGCCTCGGGCAGTCAGCAGCAGAAGTGGCTTGCAAATTACACGACTGGCCTGAGCACGGCGACACTCGCGGCGGACGGTACCGTCACTGTTCCATCCGGTGACTACGGACCGGTGTCAGTGCTGATGGATCGCATGCTCACACTCGCGAGGTCCGGCGGCCTCGATGCGCTCCTGCTGACCAGCGACCACTTCTTCCAGACGGATTTCAGCCGGCCGCTGCTGTTCCTGGATGACGGCGGCTACATCGCGGATCTCGCCACGCAGCAGAAGCTCGATGGCGACGATTGGGGCGTCATGAACGAGACGGGACGCTATCCGGGCCAGGCGTGGCTTTGGCTCTACACCATGTGGTACCAGATCCCGCCGTTCAACTCGGACACGGGATTCCTCGGGATCAGCGCTGCCAATACCGACCTTGCAGTGGTCGGCGTCATGCTGTTGCTCACAGCGTTGCTCCTGCTGGTGCCATTCATCCCCGGCCTTCGTGACATCCCGCGCTGGATCCCGATTCACAAGCTGATCTGGCGCGGGCACTATGCGGAGATGCGGCGGCAGGCTGCGGCGGGCGATCCGAAGGCTCCGTAGCCGGGCGCATCGCGCATACGTCGGGGAGCGTAGTTCAGCACTCGTCGTCTTCGCCTATGAAAGCGGTCTGGTGTCGCCCGGCCAAGCGCTGGCATAGGCACGTCATCACGCAGCTACGCCACTGGACGTAGCCAGAATTGTCGCTGCCGGGCGGACGACAGGTACACGGCGCACCTCCGACGATGGTGCCGTTGGCATCCAAATCACCTCTCGGAGGAACACGACATGCCCGGATACTGGGTCGGCGGCGGCTTCGGCTTCTGGTGGATCTTTCCGTTGGTCTTCGGCGCCCTGTGGCTCACCCTGATCGGCCTGTTCCTCTGGCGCGGTCGCCTCTGGTGGAGAGGTGGCCATGGCACCACGCCGGACGCGGCCGCGGTGCTCCGCGAGCGGTTCGCGCGCGGCGAGATCGACACCGACGAGTACCAGCGTCGCCTTCGGGTGCTGGATGGGCGGTGAGCATCGCGCTCAACGGCCGGCGCGGCTTCGCCCGGTGCACTGGGACAGGGGTCAGGCGAATCCCTGGACGGACGGCCGCTACTCCCCGGTCTGACCGTCCAGGGACTCGCGAATGAGGTCGGCATGACCGTTGTGGCGCGCGTACTCCTCAACCATGTGGGTCAGGATCCAGCGCATGCTCGGTGACCGGCCGTCCTCCTGGGTTCGCCTGGCCAGCTGCCCCAGGTCGCCTTCAGCAAGCGCATCGGTCACGCACTGGCGCGAGCGCTCGACGTGCTCCTGCCAGATGGCGTGGATCTGCTCCGGCGTGTCGTCAGCGGCCGAATGCCAGTCCCAGTCGGCGTCGGCATCCCAGTCCACCGTGTCCCAGGGTGAGGCCGGCTTGTTCCCGCGCAGCCATTGCGAGAACCACCAGTCCTCGACGAGGGCAAGATGCTTGAGCATCCCGCCGAGGGTCATCGATGAGGCTGCGACCGTCGTCGCGAGACCGGCGGCGTCCAGTCCGGCCGTCTTCCAGGCCAGAGTCGCCCGCTGGTATTCGAGAAAGCCGATCAGTGTGTCAGCCTCGCCGGCCGCGTCAGGTGGTTCGGGCCGTCCGTGCTCGTCGATATTGGGCATGGCGTCGAGTCTAGGAGGTTGACCCCGCCCCGACGGCGCCTGGGAACGGCTCCGGGCCGGTCGAGGCAGTGTCAGGGGCCGGTAACGATCCGTCCCGGAGCGGTTTGGCGACGCGAGGCGTTCATAGAATCGCGCGGTGGTAGAGCGGCTGGCTGTCGCCGTCGGAGCACGCGTGCCCGAAAGGCGTTCTCGCACCCTGAATGCGGGGCTGCGGTCGCCCGCGATGCGACGCCGCGGCCTCCTCCTGATTCGCGTCGCCGCAATCGCCGCGACGATTGGCGGCCTGCTCAACTTCGTCGTGGCGCCGCTGCAGGGACGATTCGCCGGCGAGTTCGAGGACTACAAGGACTATCTCGCGGCAGCACACGCGGTGGCGAAGCACACCGACATCTACAGCTCGTTCCTCAATCACGTTCAGCCGATTCCGTTGCAGGGATTCGACTATCCGCCGGTGGTCGCGTGGTTGCTGCAACCACTTGCGGGACTGTCGCCAACGACCGCGGCCACGGCGTGGCTCTTCGTGTTGCTGGCCTGCACGGTCGCGGGTACCGCTATCATCGCCTTCGAGTTGCTTCCGGCGTCCTGGCCGAGACTCGAGCTCACCGCAATCTTCTCGTTGCTGTACGCGCCGGTTACCTACAACCTCTGGCACGGTCAGATGAGCGCCGTCGTCTACCTGTTCCTCGCACTGGCGCTCCGCTCGTGGCTTCGCGACAAGCCGATGTCGCTCGGCGTGTCCATCGGTATCGCTGCGCTGATCAAGATCGCGCCAGTTCTGCTGATCGTCCTGCTGATCCGCCGCCGCTGGTGGTCCGCGTGTGCGTCGCTGGCGGCGACGCTTGCTCTTGGGATCGGTGGCGGAATCCTGACGCTCGGCGCGGGAACGCTGCGTGAGTATGTGACGCGTGTCCTGCCGGTCCTCGGCCAGCAGAACGGCTGGATCTACAACCAGTCCGCCGCAGGTGCCGTGAACCGTTTGCTCGGACATTCAGTACTGGCGTTCCAGCCGTCGATCCCGATTCTCACAGCTGTCAGCGTGCTGCTCGTCGTCGCGGCCGTCGGCGCGGTTGCCTGGCTCGTGCGGCCTGCCGGCGCATCTCGCGATCTCCGGGGTGCGCAGTTCGGGCTGGCCATCCTCGCGATGCTGCTGGTCGGCAGCGTCACGTGGTTCTGGCACCTGAGCGCCCTGCTCATCGTTCTGGCGTCGGTTGTGGGGCTCGTGGCGAGCGGCACGATCCGCCGGCCTCGCCCTGTGGTCATCGCAGCGCTTGCCGTCCTCGTGACCACCGGACTGCTCGCTCCGCTCTTCATCGCCTCGGCCTCGATGTCCGGGCTCACTGCGCTCAGTCACTCCTGGCTCTGGTGGCCCGCGCTGCAGGCCATCTCGGCGCCGGCGTTCGCCATCGCGGCACTGTTCGTCGCGCTCGTCCTCGCGCTCCCACGGCCGTCGCGCCAACCGACCGGGTAGCTCGCCCGAGGGTCACGACCGGCCACTTGCAATCCAGCCAGACCAAGTGGGACCATCCCGCTCGACCGAGTTCGCGGGGGACACAAGTGGTCGGCCTCACGTTGTTTGCCGAGCTGGCAGCCGCCGTTGCATGCGGTGGCCTGGCACTATCGCTGGCCGCACTGGCGGGCGTTCGAAACGTGGTCACGGTCGGGGCGGTCGGGGCAGCCGTCGGGTTCTTCATCGGTTTCGTCACGCAGCTTGGCCTGCCCATGCTCGCGCTCCCGATCGCCGTCATCGCGGTTTCGGCGTTGGATCGCTGGATCGTCCGTCGCTCAAGGACCCAGGCCTCGCCGACGGCCTAGCGGCGTCGCGCGGTCATCCGAGGCGGTACACGCTTTCCAGCACTGGCGTCGGCGTCGCGGCATCAAGCGGGTTGGCGGGTGCGCGCTCGACGGCGACCCGGATCCAACCGGCCGGTGGCGGCAGATCGGTCTGCGCGAGCACGAGCATGTCGCCGGGAGACGCATCGCGCTCGGCCGCGTCCGGTGTGGTCACCTGCATCCCGAGCGACGCGAGCCCAGGCGTTGCGTCGTCAGTGACCTCATGCGTGGGCGGCGGGGGCAGGAACGCGAAGAAGGCGTCGATGTAGGGTGGATCCATCGTCGATGACAGGTACACCTCGTGACCGGCTGCATCGTCGTGCGCGATGGTGATGGCTGCGATCTCGCCGGTATCGAACGCGGGTGCGGCGAGCGTGGGATACGCGGTGTACAGGTCGACCATCACGGATGCACCCTGAGCCACGAGTCCGACCGCGAGCACGCCCGTGACAAGACGACCGAGCCGGATCCGCGTTGACAGTGCCCGCCGGATGCCGTCCGCGCCGAGGACCGCGAGGAGGACGAGGAACGGCAGCATCCCCGACGCTCGCAGCGCGTGCCCGCTGCCGATGAAGGTGAGCGCGCCGGCGATCGGCGCGAACACGATCCCGAGCACCAGAAAACGGATGAGCGGCTCGCTTCGCCGCTCCCAGCACACCATGACGCCGGCGATCAGCAGCGGCACCATGACCCACAGCAGCATGCCGCCGATCTGCGTGTTCTGGCGGGGGTTGGCGTCACCCGAGAGGAACAGGAACCGCGGGCCGATCTCGGTGAAGTAGTTGGTCACGAACCGGCCGATCACCACCTTGAACGAAGCACCGTCGGCCCAGATGTTGAGGTAGTCGAAGCGCGCTGTCAGCGCCCCGGGGTTGAGCAGCGCGTAGGTGCCGAGCACCACGTAGCCGACCGCGACCGGCACCAGCAACCGCCACCACCCGGGCGTTCGCCGGATTCCCCACGCGAGGCCGACCGCGATCGCGATGAGGCCGACCTCGAGCCGCGCCGTCGTGTATCCGTAGATGGCGAATGCGAGGAAGACGCCTGCAATGCCGAACTGGCGAGGGGTCGGGCGCCGGTTCGACAGGCACCAGAGCGCTCCTGAAAGCAGCGCGACCCACGAGATGGTCTCGAACCCGACCCGGCTCTCGATCACCAGCCAGGGGGTGAGCGCAGTGAGCGCCAGCGTGCCGAACGTCAAGGCTCGCGATCCGGCCAACCGCCAGGATGCGGCCGTGAGGAACGCCACCACTGCGAGACCGAAGAGCGCGGCGGGCAGGCGTTCCACGGTCACCGTCAGGGGCAGGAACCGGGCCAGGGCGGCGACGCAATAGACGTAGACCGGGTTCTTGTATTCGCCGAAGGCCTCGAAGAAGAGCGGGAAGTGGATGCCGTGCTCATCGACCCCGAAGTGGGCGATCGTCCAGGCGTTGTAGGCGATCGAGCTCTCATCGACATACATGCCGGGCGGTGATCCCGAGAGGTCGATGAGGTTGCGCAGCACGACGAGCAACGCCACGACCGCGAAGGCACCTGCCCAGAGCCGTCGGTGCAAGCGCCGCCGCCGCGCCCGTTCGTCGTCGGTTGGAAGGTGAGGCTCAGGATCGGCCCGAGTGACAGCGCGCGGACTCTCCGCAACCATCGCCACCTGCGGTTCCACGCCGACAGTATTTCCCGGCGGACGGGGCCGGGACGCCGCGTGAACGTCACAGCCGGGTAACGCCAAACGCCGTTCCAGCACTAGGATGTCCCGTATGCGCGCAATGATCTTCGAGGCGCGCGGGCAACCACTCCGCAGCGTCACGGTTCCGGATCCGGCACCCGCGAGCGGTCAAGTGCTCGTCAAGGTGGGGGCGTGCGGCCTGTGCCGCACCGACCTGCACGTCGTCGACGGCGAGTTGACACACCCGAAGCTGCCGCTCATTCCCGGCCACCAGGTGGTGGGCGAGGTGGTGGAAGTGGGGGCCGCGGTCGAGACCGTGCATGTCGGTGATCGGGTCGGGATCCCATGGCTCGGGTGGACATGCGGGACGTGCGATTTCTGCACGACGGGCCATGAGAACCTCTGCGACCGGGCTCGATTCACCGGATACGACATCGACGGCGGGTACGCCGAGTACACGGTCGCCGACGCACGATTCTGCTTTCCGCTTGATCCGTCATTCAGTGACGTCGAAGCCGCGCCATTGCTCTGCGCGGGACTGATCGGATACCGCTCGCTCAACCTCGCCGGAGACGGACTTCGCCTTGGCCTGTATGGGTATGGCGCATCAGCGCACATCGTTGCGCAGGTGGCGAAGTTTCAGGGACGGCGTGTTTTTGCGATCACGCGACCCGGCGATGTCGCGAGCCAGCGTTTCGCGATCCAGATCGGCGCCGAGTGGGCGGGCGGCACCGATGAGTCGCTCCCCGAGGAGCTCGACGCGGCGATCATCTTCGCTCCGGTCGGCGCGCTCGTCCCGCTCGCGCTTGGGGCAATGCGGAAGGGGGGAACCGTGGTGTGCGCCGGGATCCATATGAGCGACATCCCGTCGTTCTCGTACGACCTGCTCTGGGGCGAGCGAACGGTGCGCTCTGTCGCCAATCTGACGCGCCGGGACGGCACCGAGTTTCTCGCCCTGGCACACCGGATCCCGGTTCACGCCGAGGTGGAGACGCTGCCGCTCGACCAGGCGAACACCGCGCTGTCCCGGCTTCGCGCCGGAGACGTGCAGGGAGCGCTGGTCCTCACGATCCCCTGACCCGGCGCGACAGACCGATGCGCCGCTGCGCGACCATCACACCGTGAGCGAGACGAGTTTTCCCCGACAGCAGGCACGGACCCGCCGTTTCAGTCTCGGAGCCCCGCGGGACTTCGCCATCTCGCCGGACGGCGGGCGGGTGCTGTTTCTCCGCTCGCGGGGCGGCACCGACCCGCTGACGTGCCTCTGGCAATTCAACGTGGACAGCGCCACCGAGAGCCTGCTGGTCGATCCGTCGACGCTGCGGCAGGATGACGGCGCCGAGGTCCCGGCCGAGGAACGCATGCGCCGCGAACGGGCGCGCGAGTCCTCGGCGGGCATCGTTCGGTTTTCAACGAACCACGATTTCACACGCGCGGCGTTTGACCTCACCGGCGGGATCTACGTGACCGATCTCACCACCGGAGAGACGCGCGAGCTGCCGGCAAGCGGCAGGGCGATCGATCCGCGTATCGACCCGACGGGCACGCACGTCGCGTACGTCGAAGCCGGTGCTCTGCACGTCGTGCCGACCGACGGCAGCGACGGCCGCGTGCTCGCAACCTCCGAGAGCGACGATGTCACGTACGGCCTTGCCGAATTCGTCGCCGCCGAGGAGATGGGACGGCAGAGCGGGTACTGGTGGTCGCCCGACGGGTCGCAGATGCTCGTTGCGCGAGTCGACGTTGTACGAGTCCAGCGTTGGTACATCGCCGATCCCGCCAATCCCGACCGTCCGCCGGTTGCCGTCCCGTATCCCGCGGCCGGAACCGAGAACGCCGACGTCACACTCCACATCGTCGATGTCGACGGCAGTGGTTCCGTCGAGGTGCAGTGGGATCGCGTCGCATTCGAGTACCTGACCACAGTCGACTGGTCGGACCACGGCTTGCTGATCGTGGTGCAGAGCCGTGATCAGCGCACCATGTGCATCCTCGAGGTGGACACGTCGTCAGGCGCGACCGCGGTGTTTCGCGAGGACACCGACGCGGCGTGGGTCGACATCGTCGGTGGCGTCCCCGCGAGGTTAACGGACGGCACGCTGGTGTGGACGGTTGATCGCGATGCCGCGAAGCGTCTCCTCATCGGCGAAGAGGCTGTCACTCCAAACGATCTTCAGGTGCGCGACGTCGTGGGCGTCGACGGCGACGTGGTCACCTTCAGAGCGTCGGCAACGCCCACCGAGGTCGGCGTGTACACGTGGTCTCGCGCCGACGGCGTGACGCAGATGCTCCCTCCGCATGTCGCCCCGGGCGTGTGGCGAGCGCGACGCGCCGGTGGGACGACGGTGCTCGCAACGCGCGATCTCGAAGGCCCAGGCGCCCATGTGTCGATCCATCGCGATGGCCATCAGGTGGGGGAGATCGAGTCGTTCGCAGCGACCCCCGCGATCTCGCTCAATCTGCGCCTGCAGACGCTCGGTGAGCGGAATCTCGAGGCGGCGATCCTCTTTCCACATGGGCACGAGCCTGGAAGCGGCAAGCTGCCGGTGCTCCTCGACCCGTACGGCGGCCCCGCCCACCAGCGGGTCATGTCGGCAGCCGGCGGCTTTCTCGAGTCGCAGTGGTTCGCGGATCAGGGGTTCGCGGTGCTCGTGGTCGATGGAAGGGGCACGCCGGGACGCGGCCCTGCATGGGACCGCTCGGTACGCGGCGACTATGCCGCTCCGGTGCTCGAGGATCAGGTCGACGCCCTCCACGCAGCGGCGGCGTTGTGGTCCGACCTCGATCTCACGCGCGTTGCCATCCGAGGCTGGTCATTCGGCGGCTTCCTTGCGGCGCTGGCGGTGATCCGCCGGCCGGATGTCTTCCATGTGGCGATCGCGGGTGCTCCGGTCACCGACGATCATCTCTATGACACGCACTACACCGAGCGCTACCTCGGACATCCCGATGTGGAGCCCGCCAATTACGCGGCCGTGTCGCTCGTCGACGACGCAGCGCGGCTGACGCGTCCGCTCATGCTCATCCACGGCCTCAGCGACGACAACGTCGTGGTCGCTCACACACTGCGATTCTCGACGGCGCTGGTGGCGGCGGGTCGCGAGCACACCGTGCTGCCGCTGAGCGGCGCGACCCACATGGCGAATGACGAGACCGTCGCAGAGAATCTCCTGCACCTGGAACTGGAGTTCATCCGTCGCGCGCTGAACGCGACGTAGGGTCGCCGCGGCTCAGGGGATCGCGATCATCGCGATCGCAACGACCGCCAGGCCGGCGCCGGTCGCCTGCAGCGGTGCCATGCGCTCGCGCGTGAAGGCGCGCGCGCAGAGCACGGTGAACGCGGGATAGAACGAGGTGAGGAGCGCACTCACGGAAAGGAGCCCGGTGTGCGTGGCGTAGAGGTAGAGGACCACGCCCGTCCCGTCGAAGACACCACCGATGGCGATGATGCGAAGCGCGCTCCGGCGGATCACCGGAGAGGTTCCGGTCACGACCGCAGTGACGAGCGATGCTGATGCCGACCCGATCCGGCCGCTCACGAACGCGGTCACACCGGCGTGGCTCGCTTCATGAAAGAGGATGAAGAAGACGCCGAACCCGATCCCGGCAAACAGGGCCAGCGCCACGCCGAGGCGGGCGTTGCCGGCGACATCTCTGCTGGGGCCGTTGATCAGCACCAACGCGCAGAGCCCGACGGCGATACCGCCCACCTGCCACACCTCGAGGTGATCGCCGCCGATGAGCCCCACCGCGACCGGCAGCGCCGCCGCGACAAATCCCGTGATCGGTGCGACCACGCCGATGAGGTTGAGCGACATGGCGCGATAGAACGCGACCAGGCCGAAGCCGCCGATTGCCCCGCCGGCGAAGGCCTCGATGGCGGCCTGTAGATCCCAGCCGTGGGGAAGCAGGATGAATGCCAGCGGCAACGCCACCAGGCCGACCGATTCGACGGCGATCGCGACGCTTGGCGCGCTGCTCCTCCGGCCCGCGAAGCCCCCGGTGAAGTCGGCAATCCCGAGAGTCACCGCGGACGCCATGGCGGACAGCGGCGAGACGGGAAGGGTCATGGCCGCGGTCACGGTATCCGAGCCGGGGTGCCGCGCAGAGTCCCGTGGCTCGCTCGGTGAGCCCGACCGTGATCGCTGACCCGGGAAAGGTCAGGCGATCGAGTCCCGTCTGATCAGCTCCGGTTCCGGCGTCAGGGTCACCAGCGAGAGCTTCACCTGGTCGCGACCGCCGCGCTTGGCCTGGTACATGGCGACATCGGCAGCTCGGATCAGGTCTTCGAGGCGTGAGCCCTGGTCGGGAAAGCTTGCGATCCCGATCGACGCGGTGACGTGGTCGACCCCCGTGCAGGCCGCCGGAATCGGAACGTTGCGAAGCGCCCGGCGGAGCTCGCCAGCGACGCGTGTGGCGCCGGAGGCGTCGGCATCTCTGAGCACGAGGATGAACTCCTCACCGCCGAGGCGGACTGCTGCGTCGCCCGCACGGGTGATGCGACGCAATTCGGCGGCAACGCGCTGCAACACCGCGTCGCCGGCCGCGTGGCCGCCGGTGTCGTTGATGGTCTTGAAGTGATCCAGGTCGACGAGGACGACACTGAGGGGCATCTCGCGACGACGGCATTCAGCGATCTCGGATTCGCCCGCTTCGCGGAGCCAGCGGCTGTTGTACAGACCGGTGAGACCGTCGGTGGACGCACGCCGTGCGAGCTCCTGATACAGCTGCGCGTTGTGCCACGCCATGGCGGCGGTGTGGGCGAAGAGCGTAGCCGTCTCCAGGTCCTCATCGGTGAATCGGTTGAGGCCCATGCGTCTGCAGTTGAGCATGCCGAGCTTGTGATCGCCGGCGAGCAGCGGGATGAGCAGGAGCGATTCGTGTTCGAACGGCGTGTTGGGGACTGCGGCAGCAGCCGGATGTGCACCCGCGTTCCCGAGATTCTGTGGTGTGCCAAGGGCAAACGCCCACCCGTTGACTCCGACGGAGAGCGAGAACACGTCGGCCATGATCTCCGCGGCCTGACGCCCGGTGGCGAACGCGGCGACGAATCGATGCTGGTTGTGATCCGCCTCGTAGATCGAGAGGTCGTCGACCGGGACCACGCGTTGCAGCTGCTCGGCGATGGCCGCGAGGATGCGCTGCGGATCGTGCTCCGCCTGCAGAGCCAGCGCCGCGCGGCTCAGCGCGTGCGGCAGGCTCTCCGGCGCCGGCAGGGCCGGGTGTGGCCGCCGCCGCGGCGGCTCATGGCTGGGTGTGGGTTCGACGCTCGCGGGAAAGCTCTCGACCCGGCGTGTCGCGAACCACGACGCCAGCACCAGCGTCGCCCCCTGCACGGCAGGCTCGCCGAGGATCACCGGCTCACAGAGCACGTTGCCCTGGCCGAATTGCACGCCCAGGTCCATGAGACTCTTGAGGTCTGCCTCGGTCTCCACACCCTCCGCGATGATTCGCGCGTTGATATGCGTCCCGAACGAGAGCATCGACACCACCAGCGCCCGTCGCGAGTCGCTGGAGTGGACACCGCAGATCAGGTCGCGATCGATCTTGATGAAGTCCGGGCGCACCTCGGCAATCACGAGCATGCTCGCGTGACCCGCTCCCGCGTCATCGATTGCGATGCGAAACCCTCGTGAGCGAAGGTCCGCGACGACGCGGCGGAGGCGTGCAACGTTCGGAACCGGCACGCGCTCGCTGATCTCGAGGACGACGTGCTCGGGGTCGACCCCCGCATCCTCCGCGAACTGCGTCAGCCGCAGAGCGGCATTCGGCTGCGCGAGTGTCGGCAACATCACATTGAGAAAGAGCGTGGCGGGGAGCGTGTGAACGCTCCCCTTGAGGCCGGCGCGGATGCAGGCCTCGTCGAGCTCCTTCTCCATGGATCCGCCCGCCGCGTCGAACAGCGCGCTCGGCACCTGCGGCCCGGCCCCGGGGTTGATGCGACACAGCGATTCGTATCCCAGGGTCACGCCGTCGAGCAACCGAACGATCGGCTGCATGGCGGGACGGATACCGCCGGACTCGATCAGTGCCCGGACGAGGTCCGGCGTGGTCCCCGTCTCATCGTGCATCGCAGGATCGGCGTGGAGCGTGCTGCCGACGCGACGCCAGGCTGGGCCGAGCTGCGCCGCCACGACCTGCAGGAAGGGCAGCGCATCGTGACCTCCGGGTCCGCTGCGCCACGTGATCAACACCGCAAGCAGGTCGTCGCCGCGTTCCACCGGGATGGCGGTGAATGGTCCAGAGCCGATCTCCAGACGCAGGGCAGCGCGCTCACCGGCCGACAGGTGCGGTACCAGGCTCATGAGCGAGGCGGAGAGGTCGTCGGTGGTCGCCGGCGAGCGCCTGGTTGCGGCCGTGTGGATGCACGGAATCGCGCTGGTGAGAAGGTTGAGCGTCGTCAACGGCTGACCGAGGATGGTTTCGACACGAGCGATGGATTCGGTCTCGGCACGATCCGCGATCAGGCGGACATGGTCGCCCTCGAGCTCGGCGAGATAGCTGCGAAATCCGAGATCCCGAAGACAGCTCCCGGTGAGCTCGAGCAGCTCATCGTGCGACTCGGCTCGGGCCATCCCCCGGCTCAGCTGCGAAAGCGTTCGCAGCGCGCGTCGCGACGAGTACGCGTGCGTGTTCTCGTGTGGCATCGCGTCGCAGGATCGGATGCGGCGCGAGCGGTGCCGATGACAAGGTTGTCGCAGGGCGTCATCAATAGGCGTCCGGTATGTGGGATCGGCGCCTGTTCGGACCACGGCGCGGATTGCGACGGCCGGCGTTACTACCCCGTCACCGCTTGGGAGGGCGCTGCGTCGCACTGGTCTTAAGACAATCTCCCTACCGTCAAAGGGGGCACCGTCCCGAGGAGGATTGTCATGGGTAGGCTGAACCGCTGGGTCAGGCTGGGGGTAGTGATCATCGTCGCGAGTCTCACGTTGGGGACAGCGACGATCGCCGCGTCGGCGTCGACATTGAACGACACGCCGCAAGCGCTGGTGCACGTGCACTAGGCCCCAGTCGGAACAGACGGGGTGTGCCGCTGAACCGCGAGCACCCCAGGTGAGATCGGAGCGAGTCGCGGACGCCGCAACCGCCGCCGGGTGGCGGCGTCCCACTCCTCCGTCAGGGGGCGGAACGCGCTGTCTGTGATCGGCTGTCCCTCGGGCAGCGCTCAGCAGCGCATGTGAACTCGTGAAGGACACCGACACCGATTTGTCGGATGCTCGGTGCGAAGGTGTGACGTGCTCCACCGGGGAACGGTGCCGATCGGGAAATCAATGTGGGAGACAGCTTGAAAGCCGCAGTCATGGGCAGCGTCGCAACCGACCGTGCCGTCAAACCGGCAGGACCGGGTGTTGCGCTGCAGCCCGTCATCGACCTCATCGACCGCGTCGACCTGGGGTATGAGGCGCTGCCACGCCCGTCCGACCTGGCGCCGCGGTCGGCGATCGCCGCCGCGCTCACGCTCGCCCAGCACACCGGCCCTGCGGTGCTCCTCATCCCGCTGTCACGCGAACTGCTAGCGGCGGAGGATCTCGACCTGGCGGCGCTGGCCGCACGCCATGGCGTGAACCCGTGCGAGCTCGCATGGATGATCGAGAGCGAGGCGGAGACCGAGGTCGACGACGCTGGGCTTCGACGCCTGCGCGAGCTGCGTCACCTCGGTTTCCTGCTCGCGATGGACAAGGTGGTGTCGCCGGCCCTGGACCGCCGCCTGATCGCGGAGCTTCGACCGGATTTCGTGTTCCTGGATGCGTCGGTACCGAGCCGGTTGCAGGAGAGCGAGGTCGCCAAGGCCCACCTCGCTGCAGCCGTGGTATTCGTGGGCCGCCTCGGTGGCCGCATCGTTGCCCGCGGCATCGACAGCAAGGAAACCGCGTCGGCGGTGGCAGACCTGGGCGTCCAGTACGGTGTCGGTCCGCATCTCGCTCACCCGCTCGTGGTCGATCCCACACTTGCCGAACCCACCGACGAGGTGGTGCCGGTCGCGTGGTTCCAGCGGCGCGAGGTGCGCGTCTTTCGGGAGCGCGGCGACACGCTGAGCGCGCCGATCGACATGGCACCGCTCCCGCTTGCGGCGATCGCCGCGCTGGACGATCGCGGCTTTGCCAGGTATCTCGTGGACGCAGCTCGCACGCTCCAGGCGGAGCACGACCCCGATCGAATCCTCGAGATCGCCGCGGACCGGATTGCCAGCTTGATGGCGGTCGACCGGCTTGCCATCTTCGAGGCTGACTGGGAACGTCACCGATTCCGGCCGCGCGTGCTCGCCGGCGCGGGGACACAGGGATTCCGCGGCATGGAGGTGTCACTCAACGACGGGATCACCGGGTGGGCGTTCGGACGCGGTCAGCCGTACCGGTGCGCTGACACCGACTCGCATCCCGCCGCGTCGACCATCCCCGGCACGGCACGCGAGCCGGAGTCGTTGCTGGCGATACCCTTGGTTGCAGGCGATCAGCGCCTCGGTATCCTCGACGTCTGGCGCGACGGCCTCGACGCCTTCTCCGAGGAGGATCTCGAGCGCTGCGCGCTCCTCGGATTTGTCACGGCGGCGGCGTGGGGCAACGCCCAGATGTATGGCGAGCTCGAACGTCGGGCGCTGACCGACGCGTTGACCGGTCTGTTCAACATCCGCTGGTGGCGCGACATGGGGCCACGCGTCATGTCGCAGAGCCTGCGCACCGGCGCGGGCGTGGGCGTCCTCCTCATGGACCTCGACCACTTTAAGCTCGTCAACGACAGTGCCGGGCACGCAGCCGGCGACTCGGTGCTGCGCGCGGTTGCCCGCGCGATCCGCAGCGTGGTGCGGGACAGCGATTACGCCGTGCGCTACGGCGGCGAGGAATTTCTCATCGTGCTGACGAACTCGACGGTCGAGGGCGCGATGCGCGTTGCACAGGCGCTGCAGGATGCCATCGGGGCGTTGCGACCACCGGCGTCAGACGTCAAGCGCGTGACCGCATCCATCGGCGTCGCTGTCTTCCCCGATCACGGGCAGGAGCTGGACGATGTCGTCGCGGCAGCGGACCACGCGATGTACCAGGCCAAGCGCGACGGGCGCGATCGGATTGCGGTGGCGCCGCTCTCGCTCCCCGGAGTCCCCGATGAGCGATCCGTCAGCTGAACCTTTGGGCGGGCCTGTCGACTGAGGGAGGCAAGCCGAGTGCGTCGCTGAACTTCACCCGGCCACCCACGCGCAGCACCGAGTTGCGGTAGATGCGTCCCGCGACCGCCGCGAAAAGAACGATGGTTCCGATCACGAGGACCACGCTGATCGCGACCTGCCAGAAGGGTGCCACCCCCGCCGCGATACGCACCGGCATGATCACTGGCGAGAAGACCGGGATGAACGAGAGGACGGTGGTCCCGACGCTCCCGGGATCGGGCGCGGCGACAGTGAGTGCGAGGATCCATCCAGCGACGAGCACGAAGATCACCGGCAGGGCCACGCTGGACACGTCCTCCTGGCGCGACACCATCGAGCCGGCAGCCGCGAACAGCAGTGCATACATCAGGTAGCCCAGCACGAACCACACCACGCCACTGATGACGACGTCGACGCTGAGTGTCGGGATCGATACCAGCTTGGTGGCACTGGCGAGGACCAGCGCGACAGCCGCGACGAGCACGACCTGGATCAGCGCGATCAAGCCGATGCCGATGATCTTGCCCATCATCAGCTGCCACGGTCGCACCGTCGCGAGGAGGATCTCAACGATGCGATTCGATTTCTCTTCGATCACGCCTGCCGCGACGAGCTGTCCGTAGATGACCATGCTGACGTAGAGCACTCCCGCAACCAGGAGGCCGACGACGATCTGTTCGATCCGGGCTGCGTTGACGGGTGAGAGCTCATTGACGCCAACCGAGAAGGCGAGCTGGCTCAAGACGGCACTCGGGGGAAGATCGTGCTGCGTCAGATATTCACTCAGCACCTGTTGGCGTGACTGATCGTTGAGCGCAGTCTCCAGTGTCGGATCGACGGTCGACTGAACAGCCATGACGGTGCCGGCTCCGGATCCGCTCACCAGGGCGTCCAGCGTGCCACTCTCGAGATCCGCTTTTCCGGCTGCCGCCGACGTGTAGAGGTGGACAGTGATCGTCTCGCCGGCCGCACCCGCCTCAGCACGGACGGGCGCCGCGATCGACTGCGCTGCTCCGACGAACCCAACATCGAGTGCCGTCGCCGTCGGTTTGTTGAACACATATGCCTGGAGGAGGATGTAGCCACCGATGGCGATGACCGTCAGCACCGTCGTGATCGTGAACACCCGCGTTCGAATGCGTGCCATGAACTCACGCGTCGCGATCACCCGGATCAACGATCGCCTCTTCATCGATCGCTCTCCTCACCGACCGCTGTGCCACTCATGACGTCCCGGAACAGTTGCGTCAGCGCCGGTCGATCGCGACGGAACTCGCGCACCGGGCCGGTCGCTAGCGCGGCGCGGAGCACCGCCTGGTCGTCTGTGCCGTCTCCGAGTTGCACCAGCCAGCGCGAGCCGTCCTGCTCGACCAGCGTCGTTCCGGGGACGCTGTCGTACCAGCCCGTGCCCGCGCCGGGGGCGTCCGCCCAGTAGCGCACGGGTCCGCGCTCGGTCAGCTCGGCAACGGTTCCCACAGCGACCATCTGTCCGTGGTTGATGATCCCCACGCGGTCACAGATCCGCTCGACGATGTCGAGCTGGTGGCTTGAAAGCACCACCGGTTTCCCCGCATCCGCCTCTGCTCGGAGGACCTCGGTCATCGAGTCGACGGCCACCGGGTCGAGACCTGCGAACGGTTCGTCGAGAACGAGCAGTTCCGGCGAGAACACCAGCGCCGCGGCGAGCTGCACGCGCTGCTGGTTGCCGTGGCTGAGGCTCTGGAGCTGGCTCTTCCCGCGATCGGCGAGTCCAACCCGCTCGAGCAACGCGGTCGAAGCCTCGCGTGCGGCTGCTCGCTTGAGTCCGTGCAGCTGCGCAAAGTACTCGAGCTGCGCGAGCACGGCCATCTTCGGATAGAGCCCGCGATCCTCTGGGATGTACCCGATGCGCCGTCTGGCAGCGAACGTGATCGGCGCGCCGTCCCAGATCACGCTGCCGGAATCAGCTTCGAGGACACCGAGCACCACTCGCATGGTGGTGGTTTTGCCGGCGCCATTGGCGCCGACGAAGCCGAAGATCTCACCCGGTCGCACCACGAAGCTGAGATCGCGGAGCGCCTCGAGCTGGCCGTATCGCTTCGTGAGGTGACTAAGCTCCAGCACGGCATGCATCTTCGCCGATCGGCACCGGGTCGAGACAACCTGCTTCGCAAGGTGCCCGAGGTCACGGCTGGGTTCTGGGTGACCAAGGTGCTCACGACTGGGATGGGCGAGGCGACCTCGGACAACTCTCGTGCACCAACTCCCTCCCGTGGTGGCAGTCGCCATCGGCGCCGCAGGGCGTGGCGTTCACCATCGTGATCGCGGTGCCTGCCGTCGCCCATCGATGGTTCGGCATGAACGCGATTGTCGCCTTCTGGTTCGCCTACATCCTGACCCGGCCGCTCGGCGCCTCATACGCCGACTGGCTCGGCGTCTCGCACGAACGAGGGGGTCTGAACTGGGGCTCGGGAAGCGTGAGCATCGGCTCGACGGTGCTGATCGTCATCGCGGTCGCCGCGCGGGCTGCGACCCGTCGCAGCCAGCCATCGATGCAGACCTGAGGCTCAGAAACCCGGAAAGACGGACCGTAACGTGCCCAGATCGATCCCATCGGCCTCGACCGACGCAGGCGTGTGCTCCGCGTCCAGTCTTCCGTAGACGAGGCGCACCAGTGCCGAGCCCGGCATGCGCGCCTTCGAGGTCGCGAGACCCGCGTCGTCGGCCGATGCGGGATGCAGGGTCACCGTCGCGCCCACAGACAGGCGGAAGGTTCGATCGGGATCGGTGGTCGTGATCTCGACCTCGAGCGGCACACCTCCCGTCGCGCCCGAGCGTGCTGCCACCTGATCCAGGTGGTCGACCATGAAGGCGATGGCGTCCGGTGCGACCTCGGCCGACGGGTCGCGCATCACGACGATGTCCCACGTGTGGATCGCGTGTTCGGACAGGCGCATCCCGAGGAGGCGGTTCGCATCGGCCGGTGTTCCGAACAAGGTCATCTGCAGCGCGTCAAGCTGCTCGACCGGCACTGCGTCGAGGCGCTGCAGGAATGCCGAGTCCGCGACGAGGCTGGACTTCGCCTGCTCGCTCGGGCTCATCGCGTTCCAGACGTCCCAGATTTTTGCGAACTGCTCGCGTCCGGGTGGTTCGGTGCCGCTCAGCCCGGCGTCCAGAAGCAGTCCGAAGATCTGCGCGCCGCTGCCGATGTGCGAGAGCACCTGCGCCGTCGACCAGTCGCTGCAGTACGAAGGACCGGCGATCTCCGCTTCGGTCAGCGGTTGTGCCGCGGCGTCGAGGCGGTGATGTGATGCCCACAGGGCGGTGTGCAATTCGGTGTTGCTGCTCATGTCTCCCTCGCTCAGCGTGGTGAAGTTGTCTGCAATGGCGGCGCCGGTGCAGGTGGCAGTGCGGCCGCGGCGGCGACGGGTTCTCCCTGCTTCCACAATCCGGACGGCCACCAGTTCACGCGTCCGAGCAGGACCACTATGGCAGGAACCAGGATGGTGCGGACGACGAACGTGTCCATGACGACGCCGAAGGCAACGCCATAGCCGATCTGCTGAATCTGCGACCCGCCCGACGCGCCGCCACCCGCGAAGGCGAGCACCGCAAAGGTCCCGCCGAGGATGAGCCCGGCTGTGGTGACCGTGGTGCCGGTTGCGCCGACCGCCCTGCGCACTGCCTCACGCGTGGACAGGTGATGGGACTCCTCGCGTATTCGCGTCATCACGAGCACGTTGTAGTCCGAGCCCAGTGCCATGAGGAACACGAACATCAGGAAGGGGAGCACGAAGTTGATACCGCTCTGACCCCCGAAGTGCACAAAGATCAACGCGGTCAGCCCCAGCGCCGCGAGGTAGGAGAGCAGCACGCTCGTGACCAGGTAGAGCGGCGCGACGAGGCTGCGCATGACGATCGCGAGCAGGATCGCGATCAGCACCGCGACGACCGGGATGATGTGCCAGAGGTCCGACGACGACAGTTGATTCACGTCGTATGCGAACGGCTGGATGCCGAAGACACCCTGCGCCTCGGCGTTGACGCTCGCTCCCGCATGGTCCACGAGCGTTCGCAGCGCGGGCACCTCGGTAATCGGCGTCGCCGCGCCACCAGCCTCCACGCCGATGTACTGGACGGTGCGCCCGTCGGCGCTCACAAATCGGGCGAGTGCTTCTGCTGCAAGGGTGTTCCCGCCTGTATGGACGGCGACCAGCTGCGCCGGGGTGAGCGCCTGACCAGAGAAGCTGAGTGGTCCCTCGACCGTGGCGAATCCACCATCCGACTGCAGCGTCGTCTGCAATGCCTGGAGATCATCCGCGTGCGACCAGATCGGCGTCGTGAACTTGAAGAGGAACTCCGTCGCGTTCAGGTTGGCGCTGCCGTAGTGTTGCGAGATCAGCGTGTCACCGGCGGCGGAGTCGGTCCCTGAAGGCGCCGACATGTCGGCGAATCCGGCTGTCGTGGTGCCGATCTGCCCGAGTGCGATCGCGCCGAAGATGATCGCCCCGACAATGGCGACCGGCATCGGCCGGCGAACCACCACCGCGGCGATGCGACCGTAGATGTTCGCTTTCGGGTGTTCATCGAGGCGTGCGCGCGACGGCCAGAACACAGCGCGTCCGAAGATCGCGAGCAGCGCGGGCAGGAGCGTGAGCCCTGCCATGAGCATCAGCGCAATCCCGATGGCAAGTGCCGGGCCGAGCGCCTGGTAGAAATCGAACTGCGCGATGATCAAGGACATCAGCGCGGCCATGACGATGAGCGCGCTGAACGTGATCGACTCGCCGACGGTCGCGACCGCGCGCCGCACGGCGTCCTTCGGCTCGAGGCCGCGTCGCAGTTCCTCACGTGTTCGGAAGACGAGGAACAGCCCGTAGTCGGTGCCGGCACCGAGCACAAGCACGATGAGGATGAATTGCGTGATGGCCGATACCTGCACACCGAGGTGCGTCGCACCGGCGATGACCGGGCTCGCCAGTGCGAGCACCAGCGCGGCGGGGAGGAGCGTGACGAGCGGTGCGAGCAATGCCCGAAACGCAATGAGCAGGAGCACGATGATGAAGAGCAGCGAGAATTTCTGGACATCCCCCTGCGAGCTCTTGGACTGGCTCTGCTGGTCGACGAAGCCCGGGATCGTTCCCGTCAGATGGAACTGCAGACCCGAGGCGTCACTCGGGAATGTGGCGCGGATTGCGGCGACGAGTGATATCGCGTCGCTCCCGGCACTGAACGGCGGGAGGTCGGTGACCACCTGCGCCTGTTCGGCGTGCTTATCCGGGGAGAGACCGAAGTCCTGGATGCGAAGGACCCCGGAGAGCCCGCGGATCCGTGTCTCGATGGTGCTGATTTCCTGGATGTCCGCTGCGGTGAGCACACCGTTCTCGCGAGCCACGATGAGGGTCGCAACGCCGTGCTGTGAGTCCTGAAACGGCTGGGCGAGATCCTCGGCCTGCACCGACGGCGAGCTGGCGGGCAGGAAGCTGCTCTGCGAGTCCTTGGCGACGTCCGACAGACCGGGGAATGCCTTGACCGAGACAATGGTGATGAGCAACCACGCGACCACGATCACCCAGCGGAAGCGGACCGAGAGGTTTCCGATGGAAGCGAAGACGCGGCTGGTCACTCAGGTTCCTTCATGCCACGGATAGTACACGCCATGAAGTTTTTCGGGACTCCCCGAATACGGCATCAGGAGTCGAAGCCCAGGCCGGCGAGATCGAGCGCCTTGAGCCAGAGGTTGCGGGCGCCACGATTTCGATCGGCACGATCGAGGGACCACCTGGTGAGCTGGACGACGCCGTAGCGCAGCGGCTCCGGGGGGAAGGGCGATGGTCGCGTCCGGACCATCCGCAGGGCCGTCCGCTCGGTCCGTCGCCCTTCGAGGAGGTCGAGCATCACCTGGGCGCCGAACCGCGAGGCCCCAACTCCCAGCCCGGTGTAGCCGAGGGCGGCGGCGACCCGCCCGCCGTGGCTGGTTTCCCAGAAGGCACAGAAGCGGCTGCAGGTGTCGATCGCGCCGCCCCACCGGTGCGTGAAGCGGATGCCGTCAAGTTGCGGGAAGGTCGTGAAGAAGTGGTCGGCCAGCTTGTCGAAGGTGTGTGCGCGCTGCTCGAGCTCGACGTCGACGCGATTGCCGAAGTGATAGATGGCGTCGTAGCCGCCCCAGAGAATTCGCGAGTCCGCAGTGAGTCGGTAGTAGTGGAACTGATTGCCGCTGTCACCGATGCCCTGACGATCGGCCCAGCCGATTGACGCCAGCTGCGAGCCGGTCAGTGGCTCGGTGACGAGGACGTAGTCATAGACCGGGAGGATGAACGGCCTCAGCCGGCGCAGCAGTGGTCGGTCGGCATTGGTCGCGAGTGCCACGCGCCGCGCCGACACCGCTCCGTGCGCCGTGGTGAGCTGGATCCGCTCCGTGCCGGCAACGAGCCGCGTGACCGCGCTGTTGTCATGGATTCGGACGCCGGCGTCGATGCATGCCCGGCGCAGTCCCCAGGCGAGCTTCGCCGGGTTGACGATCGCAGTGCGTTCGTGGATCCAGAGCCCGCCGTGATACGACGGCGAGGCAACCAGCGAGCGCATCGCGTCCCGCTCCATTGTGTCAACGCGGTATCCGTGCGCGCGCATGACCGCAGCGACCTCGAGCAGCTCGGTGTACTGCCAGGGCGCGGTCGCAACGTCCACCATGCCGGTGCGCTCGAAATTGCAATCGATGTCATGCTCGCGCACGGTTGCCTCGATGGCGTCGAGGTTCTCGACTCCCAGCCGCTCCAGGGTGTCGAGCTCATCGGGAAACCTGCTGAGGCCATTGGCGAATCCGTGCGTGAGGCTGGCGTCGCAGAAGCCGCCGTTGCGGCCGGACGCGGCTTCCGCGGTGCGTCGCGCTTCGATGATCATGACGTCGAGTGCCGGGTTGCGTTGCTTCGCGAGCAGGGCGGACCAAAGTCCGGTGAATCCGCCTCCAACGATTGCAAGGTCGCAATCGGTGTGGCCCTCGAGGCGCGGCGCCGGTTGCGGCGCCTGTGGATCGTCGAGCCAGAAGACGGCCGGCGCGGCGTCACGAAGCGCAGGGTGGCTTGGCTCCTTGGTCACGGACGGCATCTTCCCAGAGCGCCAGGCCCTGGCATAACGTCTCGACAGCTACGATTCGCGCCGACGCGTCCGCCGGACAGCCGGCGGGCATTGGGAGGTTGAGCCGGAATGGGATTGCGCATCTGGACCGAGCCACAACTCGGTGCTGCGTACGATGAATTGCTCGCCATCGCGCGGACTGCGGAAGAGTGCGGGTTCGACGCCTTCTTCCGGTCCGACCATTACCTGAAGATGGGCTCGGCGAGCGGCCTGCCCGGTTATACCGACGCATGGATCACGCTCGCGGGCCTTGCGCGCGACACACGGTCGATCCGCCTCGGGACACTCGTGACGCCCGTGACCTTTCGCTCCGTCGGCCCGTTCGTCATCGTCGCGACGCAGGTCGACCAGATGAGCGGTGGCCGGGTCGAGGTCGGTCTTGGAGCCGGGTGGTACAAGGATGAGCACGCGGCGTACGGAATGGCGTTTCCGCCGATCGGTCCGCGATACGACCGCCTCGAGGACCAGCTCGCGATCCTCCACGGCGTCTGGTCCGCGCCTCCCGCCACCACATTTGACTTCGTTGGGCGAACCTGTACCGTCAGCCTTGAAGCGGACACGCTGAGGCCGGTCCAGCGGCCGCACCCGCCCATCGTCATCGGTGGCCACGGCGGGCCACGCTCCGCTCGGCTGGCCGTGCAGTTTGCCGATGAGTACAACATCTCCTTCCGTCCGGCGGCTGAGACACGGGCGGTGCACGACGAGGTCCGGCGCGCATGCGAGCGCGACGGTCGAGACCCGTCGACCATGGTGTGGTCGGCCGGACTCGTGCTGTGCTGTGGGAGTACCGATGCGGAGGTCGCCCGGCGGGCGGCGGCGATCCACCGCGACGTCGCGGAGTTGCGAGAGAACGGCCTGGCCGGATCACCTGGTGAGGTGCTCGACAAGCTGGGACGGTATGCGGAGCACGGCGTCGATCGCTTCTACCTCCAGGTGTTCGACATCCGCGATCTCGACCATCTGCGCTTTGTGGCCGAGGAAGTTCTCCCGCACGCCCCGGGACGCTGACGCGACGCCGGTTATCCGTTTGCGACGGCGGTCGCAGTGGTCTTGACCATGATCACGGCCAGGCCGTCGTCGTACACCTTGGTCCATTGCGGGTCGACCTCGAGCGCGAGCACTTCCGGGGCGCCGGGGACGTCGACGACATAGTTGATCCCCCACTCCGTGAAGATCTGCTGCCAGTCGGGGTTCCCGGTCTCGACGTCGCTGACCTGCTGCATCACCGTGTTGCCGAGCAGGGTTGCCTCGCCGAATGAGAAGACCTGCCGGTTCGGGTCGGGATAGAAGCGATAGATCAGGTAGCCGCCCCACCCGTATTGATTGAACATGCGCGTCCCCACATTCGGGTGCGCCGCGAGCCAATCCGATGCGCCGACGGGGAAGTTCGCCGCGGTCGCGCCGGCTTGGTTGGACAGCGTGTGGTGCACGAAGTATGCGGTTCCGAGGACTGCGACGACGAAGATCGCGGCCCCCTCGGCGAGCATCGCCCGGGCGCGCGGCGCCACCCAGTCGCGCACACGCGTCGCCAGCGACAGCCGCTCCCATCCTGCCGAGAAAGACCATATGAGCAAAGGGGTTTCCGCCGCGACGAAGAGCGCGGAGTGACGCACGGCCGAGAGTGCCAGGTAGGAGACCGCGAGCGTCAGGCACACATCCCACAGCGACGGGCGTCGGAACATGAAGGCGAGGGGCAGCAGCAGGAGCATCAGCTCGAAACCGCGTTCCTCGAGGACGTGAAAGTTCGGCGACTGCCATTCGGCGATGAAGTTCTGCTGCACCGTGGAGAACTGCGGTTGGATGACGTACCCGTAGAGATGGATGCCGTTCGGGTTGATGACGGCGGCGGCGACGCACCCAACGAAGATGAGGATGAGATTTCGCGTCCGGCGCCTGTGCTCGTCGCCATCGACTCGACGCACCCAGTGCACGGCCTCGACGAACGCGGCGACACCGACCGGCACCAGGCCGAAGAGGAACCCACCGTGCAGATTGGCCCAGGCGATCATGACCAGCGGAAGCCAGTAGATCGCGCGGGACTTGCCGCGAAGGTAGCGGTCGAGCCAGAGCACCTCCAGGCAGGTGAAGGTGAAGGTGATCATCTGCGGACGCGGCCCCCAGACCTCGGCGCCGCCGAGGCCGGCGACGCCGATCACGATGGAGGCGATCACGAGGTTGGCCTTCTCGAGCTTGACGCGCCTCCAGATGAGCACGAAGCCCGCGAACGTGACCGCGCCGAATGCGAGTGATACGAGCGTGAGTCCGCCAATTTTGTAGACGAGGTAGGCGATGATCTCGGTTGTGTACTCGGGGTCGATCCACCGTGCGCCGGCGACGGTGAAGGTGAAGAGATCCTTGGAGACGATCTGGTGGTGATCGACCATCCACTGACCCGTGATGAGGTGCCAGAAGATGTCCGGGTCACCGCCGCGACGGACGAGCACACAGAGGATCACCACGAACGCGGCGACCACGAGCAGCTGCCCGGGCGTGATGCGACGTAGACGATGACTGATGGCTGCGGACATCATCCCGAAGAGTACTCAGTGCCGTACCCGGCGCGGCCGGCCCACATCGGTGTCACAAATCCGGGCGTCGCGGTGCTTCTCGTGATGTGGTCGAGTCCCCTGTGCTTCGAGTCCTCGGAGCCAACGCCGTGACCGACATCCCGCGTCCGGCGGCCGCCGTCGGTGTCACGCCAACGACCTTCGACAGGCTGTTCGACGAGGAATACGCGAGGGTTGCCGCGATCGCGAGGAGGGTGCTGGGCGATCCCGACGCGGCAGAGGACGTGGCCCAGGAGGTCTTCCTCGATCTCCACCGCCGCTTCGGCGACAACCCGGGCGCGCAGGCTCCGGCCTGGGCCCGAACCGCCGCGGCGCACACCGCCCTGAACCTCATCAGGACGAGCCGGCGCCGTGCCGTGCGGGAGAAGCTCTACGCCGCCGAACCGGGCGCAGCGCACGATCCGGAGGCGGCCGTGGTGACTGCAGAGACCACCCTGGCCGTCCGTTCAGCGCTTGCTCGCATCCCGAAGGGCCAGGCAACCGTCCTCATCCTCCGCTACAGCGGGCTCAGCTACGCGGAGATGGCCTCGGCGCTCGGTATCGGCGTGAACGCGGTGGGAACCAGACTGCGGCGTGCGGAGGCGCGCCTGCGCAAGGAGATTGGCGATGCATCCGTCTGACGGAACGCTCCGACGCTCACTCGACGAGCCGATCGCCGTCACCGGTGCCGAACGAAAGCACGTTGCGAGCTGCGCGAGATGCGCAGAGCGGATCCGGCGCATCAGTGCCGATGCCGGCGCGGTGCACGCGATGCTGCGCTCCCCGAACGCCGGCGTCGATGTTGCTGCGGCCAGGGTGCGGCTGGCGCGAACCGAGGCAGCTTCGATCACTGGCGCGCCGATGCATCGGTCGGCGAGGATCCCTCGTCCAGGGACGGGACGCGCGAACCGCCTGATCGCCGGGCTCGGTCTTGCGGCAGCGGCGAGCGTGGTGCTCGTGGTCTCCGGAGGCGCTGAGGATTTCCTGAGCCTGTTCCAGCCCTCCCAACTTGCGGCCGTCCCCGTCACCGCATCGGATGTACGCTCGCTCGCCGGGCTTGCCAGCTATGGGTCCGTCACCGGCGGGTCCTCGATCATCTTCGAGCCTGAGCCCAACGCCGCGGATGCTGGGGCGGCCGCGGACCTCGGCACCCCCGTGGTCGGCGATCTGCCGGCCGGGACGACGGCTGCACCGCAGTACGCCGTGGTGTCGGGCGGCGTCGTGACCTTCACCTTCAGCAAGGACCTGGCGGAGGCGGCGGCTGCGCGAGCCGGGGGACAGCTGCCGGCGATGCCGGGCGGCCTCGACGGCAGCACGCTCTCGGTGCTGGTCGCGCCCGCGGTCGTGGTCTCCTACGGCGTCGACCCGGCGAGTCTCCTGCGCGGTGCGAGCCTGCCCTCGGGCCAGGCGTTCATCGTCGTCGAGACGCGGACGCCGACGGTCACATCCACGGGGGTGACCGTGCGGCAACTCGAGGAATACCTGCTCTCCGTCCCGGGGATCCCTCCAGCCGTTGCCTCTGAGATCCGCGCGCTCGGCGATCCGACCCAGGCCATCCCGATACCGATCCCCGTGGATGTTGCGAGCGGCTCACCGGTGACCGTCAATGGAGCATCGGGCCTCCTCATCGGAGACTCGACCGGGCTGGGCAGTGCCGTGATCTGGCAACGCAACGGCGTCGTCTACGCCATCGCCGGAACCCTGACCTCGAACGAGGTGCTCGGCATCGCCCGTTCGACCCGGTGACGTCCGGGGTCGCCGGTCCGCTTTCCTCGCACCCCGACGACGACGCCGCCGTGCGCACGCTCGAGCTCACCAAGCACTATGGCGATGCAGTCGCGCTCGCCGGACTCACCATGGTGGTGCCTCGCGGCGAGGTGTTCGGATTCCTCGGACCGAACGGCAGCGGCAAGACCACGGCGGTCAAGCTCCTTCTTGGCCTCAGCCGTCCAACCGGCGGCGAGGCGTGGGTGCTTGGCCGTCCGGCGGGCCACCGTCAGACCCGGCGAAATGTCGGGTATCTGCCCGAGCTCTTCCGATACCAGGGCTGGCTCAGCGCTGCGGAGGTGCTCGGGCTCCATTGCCGGCTCGCGGGAATCGAGCGAGTCGAATGGCCGGCGCAGATCCTGGGAGCACTCGCAACCGTCGGGCTCACCGGCCACGAGAGCGCCAGGGTCGACACCTTCTCCAAAGGCATGCAGCAGCGTCTCGGGCTCGGGGTGGCGCTCCTCGGGACCCCGGAGTTGGTGATCCTCGACGAGCCGACCTCGGCACTCGACCCGGTCGGGCGAGCCGACACCCGCGCGATCATCCGCCACCTTCGGGATCGGGGCTGCGCCGTCTTTCTCAATTCCCATCTCCTCGGCGAGGTCGAGCAGATCTGCGATCGGGCGGCGGTCGTCTCGGACGGCCGCGTGCTGGCGATCGGCCGCCTTGACGAGCTCCTTGGCAGCGGCGGCGTGCGCCTGCGGCTCACAGGGCTGACGGACGAGGCGCGCGCCGCACTCTCGCGCCGCGGGCGCGTCGTCGAGCACGACGGGTGGTTCGTCGTCGACGGCGTGACTGCCGAGTCGGTGCCCGACCTGGTCGCGGAGGTGGTCGCGAGTGGCGCACGCGTCTACGCGGTGGAGCCGGTGCGCCAAACCCTCGAAGAGCGCTTCCTGACCCTCATCGACACCGATCGGGCGCGATGGCGGCACTGACGATCGCACGGCTCACGATTCGTGAAGCGGCCCGCCGGAAGTTGTTGCTGGCGCTCGCGGTGCTCACCGTGATCGTCATCGGGCTCACCGGGTGGGGATTCCAGCATCTGACCACGCTCACCAACCCCGACGGGAGCCAGATCCCGGCTGATGAGCTGCGCCTCGCCACCTCCCAGGTGCTGGTCCTCGTGGAGTTCATGTTCAGCGGGGTGCTCGCGCTCAGCGCCGTGGTGGTCGCCTCCCCGGCAATCTCGAGTGAGCTCGAGTCGGGGGTGGCGCTCTCGATCCTGGCGCGCCCGGTCGGCCGCTACCAGGTGGTCCTCGGAAAGTGGCTCGGTCTGGCCGCGCTCATCGTCGTCTACGTCGTGGCCACCACGACCCTGGAGCTCCTCGTGGTCGATGTCACCACCGGCTACGTTCCGCCAGGGCCGGTCGGTCTGGCGGCATACCTGAGCGGGGAGGGCGTCGTCGTGATGTCGCTTGCGCTCCTCATCAGCACACGGCTCTCCGGGATGACCGCCGGAGTGATCAGCCTGGTGCTCTTCTTCGTTGCCTGGATCGGTGGCATCGCCGGCGCGATTGGCGAGGTGTTCGGGAGTGGCGCGATCAAGAACGCCGGCACGATCACGCAATTGCTGCTGCCGACCGACGCCCTGTGGCGAGGCTCGGTCTACGAGTTGGAACCCGTTCTCTATCGAGACGTGCTCGGGGCGACGACCGAGCGCGCCGGCAACCCGTTCTTCGTCCAGTCGCCGCCGTCGGGCGTCTTCCTCGCCTGGAGCGTGTGCTGGGTGGTGCTGATCGTGTCGCTGACGGTCTGGAGTCTCCACCGGAGAGAGGTCTGACGCACCTCTCATGACCCGAGTCTTGACAGCGCGCGTACACGAAGACGATAGTGCGAATTCGCTCAATCAAGCGAATCCGCGCAACCCAGAGGAGGGCCGTCCATGGCAGAGAGACCGGGCCAGATCGATCCCACGGGCCGCGCGCGTCCCGCATCGAGGCGGCGTTCGCGACTTGTCGGTACCGGAATGACACTGGCGCTCGCCGCCGTGCTCTTCGGGGTCGGCGCCAACGGATCCGTGCTCGCGGCGACGAAGACCGGGACGCTGGCCGCCGGCAAGACCGGCGAGCTCGACTGCAACGCCGACAGCCCCGCCCAGAAGTCCGTGCGCGAGATGACCTGCACGGATATCAAGGGCATCCTTGGCGTCGACAATAAGAACACCTGGGGAGGCAAGTTCTACGACAACGGCCACTACATCGGGCACGACGAGCCGGACGCCACCTTCTTGTCGTCCAAGCCCGGTTCTGGCGGCGACATCACGTGGGACGAGACCCTCGGTGCCGATCCGAGTGCCGCGCCCACCGATGCCACCCCGGGTTCCGACGTCTCGCACTGGTTCGAGCTGACCCCGGCGCCGTGGCTCTCCATGGCCCTGTGCGATCCGAACTCGTACCCGCAGGCGCCCTGCAAGCCGAACTCTGACTCGAACGCGCCGACCGCAACTTTCAACGGCGGCGGCTCGACGTTCATGGAGATGCAGCTCTACCCGCCGGGCGAGCCGCCTTTCGTCGATAGTTCCGGCTGTGACACCACGCACTGGTGTGCCGCACTCACCATCGACAGCCTCGAGTGCACCGCGGGGTTTGCCACATGCAACGCGGACTGCGAGGAGCCGGTGAACTTCGCGTTCATCCAGACCAACGGAGTGCCGACCGGCGCGCCGAGCCCGCAGGACGCGACCGTCGCAAGCTTCACCCCCAACTCGCACACGCTGCTCATGAACCCCGGCGACGACGTCGTCATCCACATGGCGGACGCGGCCGCACCGGGCGGAGGGAAAGCGTTCAAGGTGACCATTGACGACCTGACGCTGCATACCAGTGGCTGGATGCAGGCGTCGGCGGCCAACGGTTTCGCCAACACCTCGATCGCCAACTGCAGCGGCACACCGTTCAACTTCCAGCCCGAGTACAACACCGCGAAGCCGGCCAACATCGTCCCGTGGGCCGCGATCCGGACCGACGTGAGCACCGAGTTCGAGACCGGCCACTGGGAGTCCTGCACCGGCCTGACCAAGCCGCTCGACCCGAACCCCTTCGATGCCTCCGACACGGGCGGAACCTGGAACGAATGCCACGGTCCCTACGAGAAGGCGGGCGGCAAGGACAAGGGAAGCCCTGAGGTGGGCGACGGGCTCTGCTACAAGGCTGGAGACACGCATCCAGGCTATGACGGCGCCGGGACATTCACGGCTCCCGACCAGGCAACCGGATGCCAGGACGACTACCAGCAGAACGGTGATCTCGACTTCGACGGCAGCCCGTACTGGACGGAGTGGCCGACTGGGACGACGGCCGGGTTATACCCGTCAAGCTTCGTCGACACCTTCCCGACGACGGACGGCGCGCAGTACTCTCGGTTCTTGTTCCAGACGGACATCGCGCTCAGTGAGTACGAGTGCACCTCGACCACGCTCAGCGGTTGCACGGTGCCGCCGGACGGACCGGGCAAGTTCTACCCGTACTGGAGCGAGACGAAGGTCAGCGGGCAGTGCGCCTTCGAGTTCGGCAACGTCTGGTCGGACGTGAACACATTCGGCAAGGACGCAGAATACGGGACCGACCAGTTCGAGACTCTCGGCTATCCGGAGTTCATCGGACGGAGTCACAGCACGGCCTGCTAGCCGTCTGACCACCCGACCAACGGCTCGACACCTGCCGGCTGGGCAATGCGCTCAGCCGGCAGGACCGCTTCGGGGTGACGGAGGACCTTTCGCTCGGCGGCGCGCGTTGGCTATCCTGCGGCAGCGCGGGCGATCGTCTCGGAGCAAGGGGAAGCTGTGAGTGACGTGTCCCAGAGTCCAGGCCACGGTCGGCAGTCTTCTCGCACGCCGCTGACCGCGGGGCTGCGGAAGCTCTTCGCACTCCACGAATCGGCCGCGGCTCGTAGCCTCCCCGTCGAGGCTGTGCTCGAGGAACTCGAACGGCGAACGGCGGCGAGAAGCCCACTTTCTCGCCGGAGGTTCTTGACCGGCGCGGCTGTGGCAGGGGCAGGGCTGGCGATCGGCCCGGCGGCGACACGGGCGATGGCGGCTGCGCGGCCGGGGGCATCCCGTGGCCGGCAGCCGCGAATCGTGGTGGTCGGGGCCGGCCTGGCCGGACTTCGCTGCAGTCACTGGCTGTGGACTCGCCATCGGATCGCATCGGCTCTGTACGAGGGACATCCGGCCCGCATCGGTGGCCGCTGCTGGTCGTTGCGCGACTACTTCTCCAACGGACTGATCACCGAGCACGGCGGAGCGTTCATCGATTCCAACCAGTACGCGGCGCTGGACCTGGCGGCCGAGCTCGGCCTCGAGCTCGAGGATTACAACGGGGGCGAGCTGATCGGACTGCCCGAGGTGTACTGGTTCAACGGCGGGTACTACACGTACGCGCAGGCGAGCAAGGACTGGGAAGCCTTCGGCTACAAGGCCTTTCACGACGCGGTCAAGGAGTCGAACACGGCGTCCGGGCTGGCGCGGCTCGACAAGCTCTCCGCTCCGGAATGGCTCGATGAGACGCCGATCGGCAGCTCGTCGCTGTTCGGCCAGCTGATGATCGCCAACACCGTCTCCGAGAACGGCGGCGACCCCGGTGATCAGTCTGCGCTCGACCTCATCGGCCTCACCGGAGTCAATCCGCGGACATCGCTCGACCCGCTGCCCGGCTACGACGAGAAGTGGCACATCATCGGTGGCAACGACCAGCTCGTGCACGGGATGGCCGGACAGCTGCCGTCCGGTGCGATTCAGCTCGACCACCGTCTGGTCGCGCTGCGCGAGAACAGCGACGGGTCGCACACGCTGACGTTCGAGGTCGGCGCGAGCACGACCGACGTGGTCGCCGACTATGTCGCGCTCGCCCTGCCCTTCACACTGCTCCGCGACGTCGATCTCGGCCACGCGGGCCTCACCGCGGAGAAGGTTCGGGTCATCGACACGCTCGGCATGGGCTCCAACGGCAAGATCCATCTCGAGGTCGCCGAGAAGACCTGGGCGCGCCACGGATTCAACGGCGTCGCATACACGAGCCACAACAGCTTTGACGTCTGCTGGGACGATTCGGTGCCCCTGGGACCGGACGGCGCCCCGGCACTGCTCCTGGCATTCCCTGGAGCCAACGCAGGCCGCAATACGCTCACGGGCGATGCTCATGGACCGTCGCCGGTCAACGACGTCAACTGGTTCCTCGATCGGATCGACCCCATCTTCCCCGGGACTCGCGCCGCGTTCACCGGCGCCGCGTACGAAGACCACTGGGTTCGCGACCCCTGGGTGAAGGGCGCGTACTCGTACTACCGCGTCGGCCAGTACGCGACGTTCGGCGAGATCGCGGCTGCCGCCCAGGGACGCGTCCATTTCGCCGGCGAGCACACGTCGATCAACAACCAGGGCTTCCTCGACGGCGCCGTGGAAACCGGCGCCCGTGCCGCGAAGGAGATCTTCGCCCAGCTGTAGCGCTCAGTCCTGGGGCTGCTGCCCCGCAACGGCGCGCTGGCGCGCGCGGTACGTCCTTGCCTTCTCCCGGGAGCCGCACACCCGCATGGAGCACCAGCAGCTGCGGGCGTTCTTGGAGTGGTCGTAGTACGCCCAGCGGCAGGCCTCGCTCCGGCAGACCTTGAAGCGCTCCCAGGTGCCCAGCAGGGTTGCCTCGACGATGGCCGTCGAGATCAGCCCGAGAAAGCCGTCGATCCCCTGGGAGTCGGCTGTGAGCGTGGCGCCGCTCGTTGAAAGGATCGGCCGGAGGGGTGCATGGCCGAGGAGCTTCTGCAATCTCACGGTGACGGCGGGGTCGACGTTCTCTCCAGTGTGTGCCTCGAGCAGATCACGGAGCGCCTCGCGGGTCTCGATGAGCCGCTCGAGGTCGCGGTCCGACAGCCTGATCTCCGATCCGGAGACCTCCCGCAGCCATGAGGCCGCCAGCGGTGGCGTCCGGAGCGCGTCGACTCCATCCGGCATCTCCGTGCTGTTGATGAATCTCTGGACGAGCGCAAGCGATCCGGGGGCGGGGTCGCGGGGGGAGGATGTGCTCATCTCAGGCGTCGCTCGCTGCCGTCATCGTCACCAGTATAACCATTTGACAAGTGATGTAAGAAGCGCTACGCTGTCACCAGTAAACCACGTTGGATGGTTACTCAAACGGAGGACATGACATGTACGGAGCACAGCTCGTCGAGATGGCCCAGGTGGCCGAGCAGCAGCACATGCTGGACAACGTGATGGCACGAGCGAGCGCCCAGGAGCGCCGCGAGGCACGCCGGCGCCTCGGTCCCGGACGGATCTCGCGCGCGTGGTCGGCCTTCCGGGCCCCGCGCGACGCCGTCCTCGTCTACCGCCGCGCCGGTGACGGCGCCCCGGTTGACCTCGCCCCGTGCGCGGACTGCTAGTCCGCGCCCTCCGAGGCGGCCGCGTCGAGCACGTTGGCTGCCATCCGCACGGCGATGCCATTGGCCACCGAGGCGGCCGCGGAGCTCTCCGGTTTTCGCCTCGCCTGGTCCTCGAAGCAACGCACGAATTCCTCGCGGAGGGCGAGCCGCGGGAGCCTGCGAACCACATCCTCACGGAGCTGCTGCGGCCACCACTCGGGATGACGGCCCGAGATGTCGAGGCTCGTCGCGATCGCAAGCAGAGAGCCCTCGACGTCCTCCGAGAGCTCGGTCTCACGCATGTGCCGGACGATGACCTCCGACACCCGGATGCGGCGTGCCACCGGCCATCCCGCACCCGCGGCGAAGACCCACGCCACGTGTCCGCCGGCATCCTCGAATGGCACGGTGTGACTGTCGAACTCGGCGACGAGACCGATGTCGTGAAGCATCGCGGACACGTAGAGCAACTCCGCATCAAAGCTGATTTCGCGCTGCACCGCATAGGTCGCGCTCCAGATGTACGACCGCACGCAATGATTCACGATTGCGGGCGAGCAGTACGTCGTCGCGACCTCGTACGCCGCGTCCGCAACGCGTGTTTGAGGTCGCGGGATCCCTGGGATGAGCTCGTCAGTCGACACAGCCGTCAGAATGACGCCTCCGGCCGCGTCCATGCAGAGGCGCTGCTCGAGGAGCGCCGGAGCCGTTCAGCTCCAGAGGTCTTTCGAGAAGCGCGAAGGCAATTCGTCCACGTCGACGTTCGGCCAGGTGCCGGCGGGGAACAGTCCCCGCTCGAGGTACTGCCATGCGGCGGTGTGGTTTGCGCACCCCGGAACGTTGGGTGCGAAGTGCGGACGCGCTGAGCGGCGGGGATCACTGCCGGTGTGCTCCGGTTCGCTGGAGTAGAGGAGTGCGCCCCGCACCGCTGCCGGGTTGCTGCTGACCAGCGAACAGTACGCGCCGGAGAACGCGCCGTTGATCGGATTCTCGTAAAAACCGGCCATGTACCCGGAACCGGCGAATGCTGCGACGTATGCCGCGATGTACGTTGCCGTGATCGGGTCGCTCGTCTCGACGTCGCGAAAGATCGCGACACCATGCGCGACCCCGAGCGAGGTTGCCTGCGCGATTGCCTGCTGCGCGTCGGTGCTGCCCGAGGTGAAGGCGCGATTCGGGTCATCGATGAGCAGGATCGACAGCCCCTGCTGGTGAATGTATTGCGCCTCGGCGGCCGAGATCTCGCTGCTGTAGATGAGATATCGCCCGACGAACTGCGGCGCGCCCAGTTCACTCGTGGTCTGCGCGATGAGATTGCCGGACTCGACATTGGACACGGTGTCGATGCCCCACCATGCGCCGCCCGAGCTTGCCACGGTACGTTGTTGCGTCCGGATGACATCCGACGCAGCATGCGCCGGTTGCGCATTCAGCAGCCCTGCGACTGCGGTCGCTGCGAGCACGACGCTCGCCATCCGTCCGGCACCGTGAGCCATCGATCGCCCTCCTCAAGATCGGTCGCGCCACCGCCGCGTCGGTGCAGACGGACATGCTAGCAGTGGCGAATGAGCATCGAGCCGCCGGCCCCCCTCCGATACGATCGTCGCGTGGCGACCGATGACGCAGGTGCCGAGATCCGGACTGCGAGGCCTTCAGATGTGGAGGCGATCGCTGTGCTGCACCTCGCAAGCCGGCGGGCCGCATACCAGGGATTCGTCTCCGACGCCGTGATAATCCTCTCGACGAACCTTTCCCGGCAGACCCCGGGTCAGTAGGCGGAGCGACGTATCGCAGACATGAAATTCGGCGTGGTGCTCCCGGGCGGGACAGCGACCCGGCAACTCGAGCAGGCGATCCTTGCGGAGGAATGCGGCTGGGACGGAGTGTTCGTCTGGGAGGCGGCATACGGCGTCGACGCCTGGACTCTGCTGGCGGCGATCGCGGTGCGGACGTCGCGCGTCATGCTCGGCACGGTGCTGACGCCGCTGCCGTGGCGGCGTCCATGGAAGGTGGCGAGTCAGGTCGCAACGCTGGATCAGCTCTCCTCCGGCCGCGCGATCCTCTCCGTCGGGCTGGGCGCGATGACGACCGACCTGCCGCTCACCGGCGAGGTCATCGATCTGCCGATGCGCGCCGAGTACCTCGACGAGGGCATCGACCTGATCCGGGCGCTCTGGGAGGGCGCGACGAAGTACCACGGGCGCCACTACCACTACCAGTGCGAGCGCGATGATCTGACCGAGGTCGTCCGTCCCGAGCGGGAGCGCATCCCGATCTGGGTCGTCGGTGTGTGGCCGAGACCGAAGTCGATGCGCCGAGTCCTGCGCTGCGACGGCGTGGTGCCGCAGATCGAGATCCCTGGCAGGCCCGGATCGCCCGACGACATTCGCGAGATGCTCGCCTGGTTCGCCGAGCGAGGTCGCGATGATCTCGATGTCGTCATCGACGGCGAGACTCCCGCTGAAGCGGCAGCGGCCGCCGCTCACGTGCGGCCGTGGGCTGACGCGGGCGCGACCTGGTGGCTCGAGACCCGCTGGGAGATGCCACACAACAGCGACGAGCGGATGGCCCAGATTCGGGATCGCCCTCACGGCCGGACCGCCTACCGGCTGAGGGCTGCTGGCAGGTCACCGGCAGACGGCGGTGCATGTATGAGTGCCCCCGTGCACCGCGGCTTCGTCGAAGGGATGTGGGCTACCCCCAGACCTCGGCGGCGGTCTCGACGATCAGACGCAGCTTTGCCACCTCCTTGTCGTACGTGAGGACATTGCCCTCGACGGTGGAGGAGAAGCCGCACTGCGGCGAAAGGCAGAGCTGCTCGACTGGCACGAATTTCGCGGCCTCGTCGATGCGGCGTTTGAGGTCGTCCTTCGTCTCCAGCGTGCCGCGCTTCGTGGTCACAAGGCCGAGGACGACGTACTTGTCCCGCGGCACGTAGCGGAGCGGCTCGAAACCACCGGAACGCGCGTCGTCGTACTCGAGGAAGAAGCCGTCGACGCGGAGCTCACCGAAGAGCGCCTCTGCGACGAAGTCGTAGCTGCCCTCGGCCGCCCACGACGACCGAAAGTTGCCGCGGCACATGTGGGTGGTGATCCGCATGCCCGGTGGCTTCGCGGCAAGCACGCGGTTGATGTTCCGGATGTACAGCTCATGCTGGTGTTCGCGGTCACCGCCGAGTGACGCGATCAGCTCGCGCTGTCGCGGATCGTTGAGATACGCGAGGCTGGTGTCGTCGAGTTGGAGATACGTGCACCCCAGCTCGCCGAGCCGGCGCACCTCTTCCGCGTACGCGGCTGTGAGGTCGTCCCAGAATGCATCGAGATCTGGGTAGACGGACTCATCGATTGCGGCGCGACCACCTCGGTAGTGCACCATGCTTGGCGACGGAATCGTCAACTTGGGTGTAATGCCACTGCTGACGGTGCCGGCGAGAAAACGGAAGTGGTCGGCGAAGATGGTTTCGCCGAGCCGGACGCGTTCGCTGATTCGCAAGGCGGCAGGTGCGAAGTCGAGCGTGCCGCCGTCATTGAAGAACTGCACGTGCAACTGCTCATCGGCCCGAGTCACGCCACCGAGTTGATAGATGAAGTCCATGTGCCACGCGGCACGGCGGAACTCCCCGTCGGTCGCGGATTGGAGGCCGACGTCGCGTTGCATCGCGACGACGTCGCGGATCGCCGCGTCCTCGGTCTCGCGCAGCGCCGCAGTGGTGATCGTCCCCGCGGCTTGCCGGGATCGGGCCTCCATGAGCGCCGGCGGACGAAGGAGGCTGCCGACGTGGTCGGCGCGAAAGGGTGGCTCTGTGCGACTGCTCATTGCGTGTGCTCGTCGACCGTGATCAGCGCGGTAGCGTACCCGATGGGCCAATTCGGGCGGGGCGGTGCTTGTCGGGCGCTCGAGCGGCTCGACACCCATTAGGCTTGCGCCGTCCATGTCCGAGCCACCGCGCGACGACCACCCGACGGGCGGCGAGACCCGGAAGGCGGCGGAGCGGCGGATTCGCAATCGCGCGCTGACGATCGGTATCAGCGTCACGCCCTTCGGCCTGTCATTCGGGGCGGTGTCGGTCGAGGCGCATCTGAGCGTGATCCAGGTGTGTCTGCTGTCACTGGCGTTGTTCTCCGGTGCGTCGCAATTCGCGCTCGTCAGTGTCATCGGCGCGGGTGGCTCGTATTTCTCCGCGGTGGGCACGGCGCTCCTCCTCGGCGTGCGCAACGGCTTGTACGGCGCGCGGATCAACGCGTTGTTGCGCCCCACCGGATGGCGTCGATTTGTCATGGCCGACGTGACCATCGACGAGAGCACGGCGATGGCGGTGAGCGAGGCGCCGGCGGGGCATGCGGCTCGCGCCTTCTGGTCCACCGCGCTCACCGTCTACGTGCTCTGGAACCTCGCGACGATCATCGGCGCCCTTGTGGGCAACGCATTCGGCTCGCCGGCGACAACTGGCCTCGATGTCGCGGGGCCGGCGGCATTCATCGCATTGCTGGCGCCGCGTCTGACCACGATGCGCATGCGCACAGTCGCGCTCGCATCCGGCGTGATCGCGCTCGTCACGGTGCCACTCGTCCCGGTGGGGGCGCCGATTCTCATCGGCGGGTTGACGGCTGTCGCACTGCTGCTGGTGTTCGACCGATGAAACTCTGGCTTGCCGTTCTGATCGCTTCCGCCGGATGCGCACTCCTGAAATTTGCGGGCTTTGTGGTGCCGGCGCGACTGCTCGAGTCGGCCGCGGCTCGACGGACTCTTGAGGCGCTGCCGGTCACCCTGCTCAGTGCGCTCATCGCGGTGTCGGTCTTCGCAACCGGCAATCACCTGATGCTGGATTCGCGCGCAGCCGGGCTTGCGGTCGCGCTGATTCTGGTCGCGATTCGGGCACCGTTTCTGGTCGTCGTGGTGGCGGCATGCGCCACCGCGGCGGGCGTGCACGCGCTCTGATCCGACGGGTCGGACGAGCTAGGAGCCTCCCGTCGCGGGCACCTCGCTGAGTTCCAGGAGATGGCCATCGGGATCGCGGAAAAAGCAGCGAACCTCGTAGCCGTGATCGACCGGCGGTGTGAGAAATACCGCGCCGCGGTCCAGCAGCATTGCGTACACTGCCCGGCAGTCGCTCACCCGGAAGGTCATCTCGCTGCTGACCCGGTCCGGGTCATCCGGCGGAGCGAAGGTGACGGTCGGCTTGTCGGCGGTGGGACCGCCTGAGGTGACGACCAGCAACCATGTTCCGGCGCACCGGAACACCGCGCTGGTGCCGCCGTACTCGCGCACCAGCTCCGCGCCCACAACGTCGCGGTAGAACAGCAAAGATCGCGACAGGTCGGAGACCACGAGCAGGTGTGTGAGGTCCGCTCCGTCGGGAAAACGCACGGTCGTCACGGTACCAACCGGCGCTGGCACCTCGCGCGCCACTCGCGCATGATCGGCGGATGGACGCGGCGGGGTGGCGAGATGCGATGCGCGAGTGGGTGTTACCCGACGCCGTGCTGCGTGCTGCGCCTGTGTCGCCGTGGGGTTTCCCCGCTGAGCCCTTCCGGACACGCGCGGAGCGTGCAGCGCCCGGAGCACTGACGTTCGCGAACCGGCGCGCGCGGGATGCCCTGCCGTTGGGCGGCACCGTGCTCGACGTCGGTGTCGGCGCAGGCGCGGCATCGCTCCCGCTCGCGGGGCGCAGCTCGCTGATCATCGGGGTCGACGCGTCGGCCGAGATGTTGTCGGAGTTTCGGCGCCAGGCCGAGCGCGCAAGGGTGACAGTGGAAACCATCAACGGGGACTGGCCTGCGGTCTCCGAGCGGACCCCGATGGCCGACGTCGTCGTCTGCAATCACGTCGCCTACAACGTCGGCGACCTGGCTCCATTCGCGCTGGCGCTGACGGCCCATGCGCGGCGGCGGGCGGTCCTGGAAATCACCAGCAGGCACCCCACCGCGTGGATGGCGGACCTCTGGTGGGAGTTTCACGCGCTCCCCCGGCCTGTGCATCCGGATGCGAATGACGCGGTCTCCGTTCTGCGCGGCATCGGGTTACCGGTCCGCCGGCACGCAGCCATCGCGCCACGCGGTGCAGGTGGTTTCGAGCGGCGAGCGGACGCCGTGGCGGCGATCCGCCGGCGGTTGTGCCTCGACGCGGCTCGCGACCCCGAGGTTGCAGCAGCGCTTGGTGATCGCCTTGTCTTCGAGGACGGGCTCTGGTCCACGCAGGCGCCGATCGAGCCGATGGTCACCCTCTGGTGGGATGTTCCGCCGGAAATTGCGGAGTAGGGTGAGATGGTGCACGAGCATCAGTCGGAGTTCGCCGCCCACTCGCACCAGGTGCCGGCGGACGCGGATCAGCGGCCCCTGGTCGTCTCCCTCTGCCTGATCGCGCTCTTCATCGTTGTCGAGGTGGTCGCGGCGGTGCTCGCTCGGTCGCTGGCGCTGCTCTCCGACGCGGCCCACATGCTCACCGACGTCGCCGCCCTCGGCGTCTCGCTGGTGGCGCTTCGTCTTGCGCAGCGGCCGCCGAAAGGCGGCCTCACGTTCGGCCTGAAACGCGCCGAGGTGCTCGCTGCGCTGATCAGCGGGGCGACGTTGCTCGTGCTCGCGGCGGTCCTCGTCTTTGAGGCCGTGCTTCGCTTGAGGGAGCCGCTCCCGGTGCAGGGGGCCACCGTCATCGCCATCGCCGTGGCGGGAATCGTCGTCAACCTCGCTGTGACCTACCAGCTCTCACAGGCGAGCCGCCGGAGCCTGAATGTCGAAGCGAGCTTCCGGCACATCCTCACGGACCTGTATGCCTTCATCGGCACGCTGGTCGCCGGCATCGTGATCGTAGCGACCGGCTTCGAGCGCGCCGACGCCATCGCGTCGCTGATCATCGCCGGGCTGATGGTGTACGCGGGCGTCCGCCTCCTGGGCAAGGCCGGGCGGGTGCTCCTCGAAGCGTCACCGGCGGACCTCGACCCCGAGGAGATCGGGACCGCGCTCGCCGCCCATCCGCATGTGGTGAACGTCCACGACCTCCACGTCTGGGAGCTGACGTCCGGGTTCCCGTCACTCTCCGCGCATGTGCTGGTTCACCCCAAGGACGACTGCCACGCCATCCGCCTCGACCTGGAGCGATTCGTCGAGGACCGGTTCCACATCAAGCACACGACCCTCCAGGTCGACCACGCCCCCGCCGAGTACCTGCACCTCGAGAAACTGGTGCGAGACCGAGAAGGCACCGCCCACTGAAGAAAGCAATTGCGCGGAGGAAACGGCACAAGGCGTGTAAGGCGACAGGGGACGGGCGGCACCCAGCGAATTTGAGAGCGACCGAGAGAGCGCGACAATAGAGTGGCGCGACCGAGGGAGCGAACAAGCTGAGCACGGTGCCGCCCGTCCCCTGGCGCCGGCACCACAGAGCGATCTGACTGCGGAGCGAACACCTGAGCACGGTGCCGCCCGTCCCCTGGCGCCGGCACCACAGAGCGATGTGACTGCGGAGCGTTACCTAAGCGTCCCGGGCCGCGGCGCACGCGGCGCAGACGCCGAGTACGGCGAAGTGATAGGGACGGAGCTCGAATCCGAGGCGGCGTTTGGCGCCCTCCGCCATCGCCTCGAAGAGGTCTTCGGGAGCCTCGACGGTCGCGCCGCACTCCTCGCACACGAGGTGGCCATGTGCCTCCGTTGCGAGGTGGTATGTGGCCGCTCCGTGCCCGAGGTGGGTATGGACCACGACCCCGAGCCGCTCCAGTTCCTCGAGGTTGCGATACACGGTCGATGCGTGGACGTCCGGCGCCAGCGCCCTGACGGCCACGAGAAGCTCCTCGGCGGTTGGGTGGTGCACCCCCTTGACCAGCGCTGTCAGCACCAGGCGCCGGGCGGTGGTGACCCGCGAGCCGCCATCCCGAAGCTGGGCGACCAGTTCATCGACGGTGCTGCTCATGGCTCAAGGATAGCTTCGTACGGCCGCCATCGCCCGGACGACGCATTTGGCTACTGGACGCTATTGCGATCTGGTCGCGTTTTGATACGCTTGCCGGGCTCCTGTCGTTTTACGGACATGAGGAGGACACCCATGAGCGCCACGACGTCTCGCCTGGCCCGGATCCGCGGCGCGCTGACCCCTCGGGAGTGGGCGCGAGTGGGTGGCATGACCGCGTTCATCATCGGGCTCTACGTCGTCGGCTGGGGCGTGTTCATCGTCGCCATCCTGCCCGAGCACTCCAAGTTCCTCGGCATCGGGGTCGCCGTGACTGCCTACACGCTCGGCCTCCGCCACGCGTTCGACGCCGATCACATCTCCGCGATCGACAACACCACGCGAAAGCTCATGGCCGAGGGCAAGCGGCCACTCTCCGTCGGCTTCTGGTTCTCGCTCGGGCACTCGTCCGTCGTCTTCGGTCTCGGCGTCGGCCTCACCTTCGCGGCGCGCGCGATCATCAGTCAGGTCAGCAATTCGAACTCGACGGTCGAGACGTTCGGCGGCATCATCGGCACGCTCGTCTCGGGAACGTTCCTCTATTTGATTGCGATCCTCAACCTGGTCGTCCTCGTGGGGATCATCAAGGTGTTTGTCGAAATGCGGCGCGGCCGCTTCAACGACGAGGAGCTCGAGCAGCAGCTCAACGCGCGCGGGCTCATGACCCGGTTCTTCGGCAAGTTGATGCGGTCGATCCGGAGCCCGTGGCAGATGTATCCGGTGGGCATCCTCTTCGGGCTCGGCTTCGACACGGCGACCGAGGTCGCGCTCCTGGCGGCGACCGCGGGTGCCGCCACCGCCGGTCTGCCGTGGTACGCGGTCCTGAGCCTGCCGATCCTGTTCGCCGCCGGCATGGCGACCCTCGACACGCTCGACGGCTCGTTCATGAATTTCGCGTATGGCTGGGCGTTCTCGAAGCCGGTTCGGAAGGTCTACTACAACATCACGATCACCGGGCTCTCGGTCGCCGTTGCGATGCTCATCGGAACGATCGAGATCTTCGGACTCCTCGCCGCGGAGTTGAAGTTCTCCGGCGGGTTCTGGGACTTCATGTCCGGCTTCAACATCAACGAAGCGGGCTTCATCATCGTCGGACTGTTCGTGGTGACCTGGATCGCAGCACTCGGGATATGGCGCTTCGGTCGCATCGAACAACGATGGGAGAGAGCGGCCACTCAACGCCGGTCGGCCTGACGGCCTCAGGTTATTCGGTCGCGATTGCCCGGAGTATGTCGACCCGCGCGGCGCGGATGGTCGGGATGATGGCCGCGAGGACTCCGAAGATCCCGGCGGCAATCGCGTAGAGGAACAGGTTCGCGCCCGGAATCGCGACGTCGGTGATGCCGAGGTCGTGCAGGGACCCGGCGACCACCACGCCGAGCCCGAGCCCGACCGCCAGTCCGAGCACCGCTCCGAGCAGCGAGATGATCACAGACTCCCAGCGCACCATTGATCGCGTCTGCGACCTGGTCATCCCCAGCGCTCGCAACACGCCGATCTCGCGCGTGCGCTCGAGCACGCTGAGCGCAAGCGTGTTCGCGATACCGAGGACCGCGATGATGATCGCGAAGGCGAGGAGGGTCGTGATCAGGTTGAGGAACTTGTCGAGCCCGGCGCCGACGAAGGTGCGGTACTCGGAACGGCTCATCGCCAGGAGCAGCGGAAAGGCCTGGACGTCGTGCTGGAGGGCCGCTTCCGCCTGGCCGGCGGAGACGCCCGGCGCGGCATTGGCGAGGACCACGTCGTCACGGGCAGCCGGCACGTTGGGTTGCATGGTTGCGAGCGACACGATGTACCCACCGACCAGCGCGTTGGCTGTGTAGATGCCGCCGACCCTGATTCGAACCGTTGCGCCCTGAGGGAAGTTGAAGGTGACGAACTGCCCCATGTGCACGCCGGAGGCCTTCGCCTCGGTCGAGTCGACGATCGCGGTATTCGTGGTGCCGATCACGGATGCGCTTCCCGACACCATGCTGAGCGTCAGCACGCTGCCGAGCTCGGACGGGTCGATGGCGGAGATCGTCTCGGAGCTGCCGCGGATGAGTACCGGTGTCACCCGGACCTCGGTGACGTCGCTCAGCTTGGGGTCCTTCCCGAGCGCGGTTGCCGCGGCTGTGCTGAAGTCGGGTCCCTGCGTGAAGACGATGAAATCGGCGCGCAGCGTTCCTTCGATGGCGTTGTCGGTGGACACACGGACCGAGTCGGTGAGCACTGCGACACAGGTCACGAGCGCGAGGCCGATCATGAGCGCCGCCGCGGTGAGGGCTGTGCGCCGCGGGTTGCGCCGGGCGTTCTCGCCGGCGAGCAGGCCCGCAGCACCGCGCAGCCGCCGGACGGGCCATCCCAGCACCGTCGCCACCGGCACCACGAGCAGCGGGGCGAGCAACGCGACACCAAGGAACACGCCGAGGAAACCGGCGCCGATGAGCTGCAGGGTCACGCTGTTGGCGGTGAAGAGGCCTGCGACCAGGGCGGCGCAGCCGAGGACGAAGATCGCCAGGCCGATGGCGATGCGCCGGCGCGGCAGATCCTGGGTTTCCGGCAGCGATTCGGAGAGCGCCGCAACCGGTGCGATGCGCGTTGCGCGGCGCGCGGGCAGCGTCGCCGCGATCACCGTGACGATGGTGCCGACGAGCACGGCGACGATGAAGGTGCGCGGCAGCAGGGTGACCCCGCTCGTTGCCGATGAACCGAAGAACGACAGCAGCGCCTTCGCGATGAGTATGCCCACGAGGAACCCGAGGATCGAGGCGATGAAGCCGGTGACCGCGGCCTCGACGAGCACGGAGGTCATCACCTGCGCACGGGTCGCGCCGAGCGCCCGGAGCAGCGCGAGCTCGCGAGTCCGCTGTGCCACCAGGATGTTGAACGTGTTGATGATCAGGAAGCTGCCGACGAACAACGCGATGAACGCGAACACGAGCAGCGGCGTGCCGATGAACGTGCTGATCGTCGACTCGGTGCTCTGCTCGGCGGCGGCCGCCGCCTGCTGCCCGGTTTCCGCTTCGGCGTAACTCGGGAGTGCCAGGGCGATGCGCTCGCGCAGCTGGACGTCCGTGACGCCGCTCTGGGCGCTCACGAGAATGCTGTCGTATTTGTTCTCGCCCTGGAGCACCCGCTCCGCCGTTGCTTCCGTGAAGAGCGCGATGGTCGCGCCGGCGAGGTTGTCCGAGCTGCCATATCCGGCGATGCCGCTGATCGTGAAGTGCTCCTCGACGCCTCCCAGAAACACGATCGGCAGCGACTCGCCGACAACGAGGTCATTCTTCGCGGCCGTGCCCGCGTCGATGACGACATCGTCGGGCTGTTCCGGTGGCGTCCCGCTGCGCAGCTGATATGGCGAGATGTCGCTGTCGGTGATCCAGTTGGCGCCGAAGGTGGGCGGACCGTTGCCACCGATGGGCTTGCCGTTGTGGCCGATGAGCGTCGCTCCCTCGCGGAAGATGTCGCCGACCGCGTCCTTGACGCCCGGGACGGCGCGCACCGTCACGAGCAGCGACGTGGGAACCGGATGGTTCTGTCCGCCACCGATGCCGCCCGACGACCCGGCGATCGGATGACCGTGAACGGTCACGGCGACGCCCTCGTTGGCGGTCGCGAAGATGCTCGTGAACGTCGCGTTGATCGTGTCGGTGAGGATGAACGTGCCCGCCACGAACGACACGCCGAGAATCACCGCGATGGTGGTGAGCGCCAGCCGGAGCTTGTGCGAAAGCAGGCTGCGCAGGCTGACCCCGATCACACGCCGGCGCCTCCGGGCTGGTCAGTCACCGAGATGACGCATGACGTCGAGCACGCTGTCGGCCGTCGGTCCATGCATCTCACTCACGACGCGACCGTCGGCAAGAAACACGACTCGGTCCGCATGCGCAGCGGCGAGCGGATCGTGGGTGACCATGATGATCGTCTGTCCCAACGCCGAGACCGCGTGCCTGAGAAAGTCGAGCAGGTCCGTGCTCGCACGCGAATCGAGGTTGCCGGTGGGCTCGTCGGCGAAGATGATCTCCGGCTGACTCGCGAGTGCACGCGCCGCCGCAACGCGCTGCTGCTGCCCCCCGGACAGCTGGTTGGGGCGGTGCTTGAGCCGGTCACCGAGTCCCGTGATGCGAACCACCTCGGCGAGCGCGGCAGGGTCCGGTTTCCTGCCCGCGATGGTGAGCGGCAGCACGATGTTGTCGAGCGCCGAGAGCGTTGGCACGAGGTTGAAGGACTGGAAGATGAAGCCGACCCGCACACGCCGCAGCATGGTGAGCTGGCGGTCGCTGAGACTGCCCAGCTCGACGTCACCGATGTGCACGGTTCCCGAGCTCAGGCGGTCGAGCCCGGCGAGGCAGTGCAAGAGCGTCGATTTGCCCGATCCGGACGGCCCCATGATCGCGCTGAACTGGCCCTTGTTGAATGTGATGGTGATGCCGTCGAGCGCTCGCACCATGGCGTCGCCCTTACCGTATTCCTTGACGGCATCCGTGGTCCGCGCTGCCACGGCGCCTGCGTCCGACGCTTTCGTCAGTGCCCCCGCCGTCGTGATCGCCGCCATTGCTGCCAGGGTAGACGAAGACCCGTGTGGCGCCGACCGGGTCGCCGCTCTGGAACCGCTTGCTAGAGTGGATTCGTGACCGCGGCCGATCTTCCCGTCGGCGAGCGCAAGGCGCAGGCCGTCGAGGAGATGTTCGACCGGATCGCGCCACGCTACGAGTTCGTCAATCGCGTGATGACCCTCGGGCTCGACTCGGGGTGGCGGCGCCGGGCCGTGCGCGAGCTGCACCTGGAACCCGGAGGGCGTGTGGTCGATCTCGGGTGCGGCACGGGAGATCTCTGCAGGGTCCTCGGGCGCAGCGGGCTCCGCGCAGTCGGTGTCGACATGGCCGCGGGAATGCTCGCCAAGGCCCACACGTCGGCGCCGCTGGTCCGGGCCGACGCCCTGCAACTCCCGCTCGGGGACGCCTCGGTCGACGGCGCGATCAGCGGCTTCGCACTGCGCAACGTCGTCGACATCGCCGCGTGCTTCCGCGAGTCGGCGCGAGTGATCCGTCCGGGCGGCCGCGCCGTCTTCCTTGAGGTGTCGGAGCCTCCGAACCCGGTCGTGCGCCGTGTGCACGCCCTGTACTTCCGCCGGATCGTCCCGATGGTCGGTGGGCTGCTCTCCGATCGGACTGCGTACCGCTACCTGCCCGCATCGACCGCGTATCTTCCCGAGCCGGCCGAGCTGCTCCGGCTCATGACCGAATCCGGATTCACTCGCTGCAAGCGTGTGCAACTCGGCATGGGCGCGGCGCAGCTGCTGATCGGCACCCGGCGATGAGCGTGGTCCAACCCGCGCCGGCGCTCACGGAGCACGAGCTGTTCGGGTCGTACCGCGAGGGCAACGGGGTCGTCCTTCAGTACGGGCATCAGGGCCTCGCGACGGCGGGTGACTCGCGGGCCGTCCACGTGGCCGCGGGTCCGCACCACGTTCGTCGCGCCGCAGCGCTCGTCCAGACCGCCCTCGACGACACCGCCGGCCTCGGCGTCGCGATGGGGGCGCTGCCATACGAGGGCAGCTGCGACGCGATCCTCCGCCTGCCCGAGCGCGTTATCCGGGGAGTGTCGTTGCACGCCGGGATCGCTCCGCAGCCGGAGTGGACGATCACAGCCCTTGTTCCCGATCCGCTCCCTGTCGAGTACGAGGCCGCGGTGGAGCGCGCGCTCGAGGCAATCGACGCCGGCGAGGTCGAGAAGGTGGTGCTCGCGCGGACGCTGCGTGCCGAAGCAGACCGACCGATCGATGCGCGGCTTGTCGCTCGCCGCCTCAACGCAGAGGAACCCGGAGCATTCGTGTTTCTCGTTGCCTTGCCCGGAGGCGCCTCGACCCTGGTCGGCGCCTCGCCGGAGCTCGTTGTCCGGCGCAGGGGTCGAATGGTATTCAGCGATCCGCTCGCAGGAACCGCCCGCCGATCGCCCGATCGAGCTCGTGACCGGGAGATCGCTCAGCAATTGCTCGACGCGGTCAAGGAGCAGCGCGAGCACCGTCTTGTTGCCGAGGCGGTCGCGGACGCGCTGTCGCCGTTCTGCCAGAAACTCATGGTCGACAGTGAAGCCAGCGTGACCTCAACAGCGACCCTCTGGCATCTCCACACCGCGATCAAGGGGACGCTCAAGCCCGACGCGCCCGATGCCCTGACCATCGCCGCCGCCATGCATCCAACGCCCGCCGTCGGTGGAACGCCGCAGGAGGCCGCCGCCGCACTCATCGGCCGTCTCGAGCCCTTCGACAGACGGTTCTTCGCAGGCCTGGTCGGTTGGGTCGACGCGCTCGGTGACGGGGAATGGGCGCTGACCCTGCGCTGTGCCGAGGTGTCGGGCTCAACGGCACGCCTCCATGCCGGCGCGGGGATCGTCGCGGGGTCCGAGCCCGCACTTGAGGATCTCGAGACCGAGGCGAAGTTCAGTGTCGGGCTGCGCGCGCTCGGGGTGGAACCGGCTCAGGTCTGAGCGACGCTCACCCCGCCAGCGCGGCGGTGACGGCGTGCGAGACCTCGCGCCGCAACTCCACGGCGCGGCTCCGATCGACGCGAACACGGACGATCTGAACGCCGCCCGTGGCAGCCGCCTCGCGGATGGCCGGGACCAGCACGCGAGGGCTGTCGACAGTGCGGACTCCCGCGCCCGCCACGCGGGCAAGCGCCTCGAGGTCGAGCCCGTGCGGCGTCCCGAAGAGCAACTCGAATTCAGCGCGCGGGAGCGACGCCGGGGGCAGCATCGAGAAAATGCCGCCGCCGTTGTTGTCGATCACCACGATCACGGCGCCGGGACACCGCTTCGCACCCCACAGCAGGCCGGACGCGTCGTGCAGCATCGACAGGTCGCCGAGCAGCGCGTAGGTCGGTCCGCTCACCTCGGCGATACCGAAGGTCGTCGACACCAGACCGTCGATGCCGCTCGCGCCACGATTGGCCATGACTCGAAGCCCGTCGCGCGGCTGCATGTACATGTCGACATCGCGGATCGGCATGCTCGACCCGGCGAAGAGGATGCCGCCGTCAGGAATTGCTGCAGCGAGGTCTCGCGCGACGCGTCCCTCGAAAAGCTCATCCCACGAGTCGAGCAGCGCGTCCACTGCATCGCGGACCGTGCGATCGGCATCACGCCACTCATCGGCCCACTCCGGCCGCGTCGCGGGCAGCGATGAATTGCCGGCTCGTATCGCTGCCGCAACCTCCGACGGGTCTCTGTCGACGGTCAGCGTTGCGCGGCGATCCGGATCGGCCACCAGGTGGTCCGGATCGACGATGAGCAGTCGATCGGCGCTTCGAACCAGTTCCTGGATGCCGCGCGACGTCGCCGCTGCGCCGAACTGAATGACCAGGTCCGGGTGGTAGCGCTCCCGGAAGCCGGCGTCCGCTGCGAGCAGCGCGCCGGCCGACAGCGAGCCGCCTCGGAGTCCCGACAGCGGCTCAGCCAGCAGCGGCCAGCCGCGCTCGGCGCACGCCTCGATCACTCCTTCCGGCGGAACCCGAAGACGTCCGGCAACGATCACAACCCGATGACCGGTGCTCACCTCACGCAGAAACGCGGGCATCTGGTCTGGGAGCGCGTGGGCGGCCGTGAACTCGTTGTACGCGACCGTCGGCGCTTCCAACTGGTGACCACTCGGCATCAGCGGCTCCCGGAACGGCAAATTCAGGTGCACCGGCCCGGGCGGACGGAACCGAACGGCTTGCTGGATCGCCGCGTGCCCGGCGGACCGCCAGCGAAGACGCTCATGGGGCGCGAAGACAGGCACTCCGGTATCGCGAAACCATTTGACGAAGCCACCGAAGAGGTGCTGCTGGTCGATCGTCTGGTTGGCGCCGACACCATGGAGCTCGGGAGGGCGATCCGCTGTCATCACGATGATCGGCACCCGTGACAACGATGCCTCGACGACTGCCGGAAGATGATTCGCCGCAGCGGTTCCGGACGTGCAGAACATGGCCACGGGTTGTCCGGTTGCAGCAGCCATGCCAAGCCCGAAGAACGCGGACGATCGCTCATCGACGTGCACGTGCAACGTGATGCCCGGATGCCGAGCGGCGGCAAGTGCAATCGGCGTCGAGCGGGACCCGGGGGTCATGCACATGTGCTCCACGCCACCGTCCACCAGTGCGTCGAGCAGCGTGGTCACGTACGAGAGCGCGACGTCGCCTGCGGTGGTCTCGCTCATACCGTTGTGAGCAGTTGCAGGTCCACGGCCTGACGACCTGGAGTGAGCCAGCCATCGACTGGGATCAGCGGATTCGCGACGACATCTGAAGCGAGCAGCAACGCGGTTCCGGCGCCGTGCGCGTACGGAGCCTCGGGCAGCGCCGCCGCGAGTGCGACCACGGAGGCAAGCCCGATGGACGTTTCGAGCGCACTCGACGCAATTGCGGGGACTCCCGCCGCCTCGGCCGCGCGCAGCGCCTCCCGAACGCCGCCGATGCGCTGCGGCTTGAGCACGATCGCATCGGCCGCCTCGAGTTGGCGTAAACGGCGTGCGTCGGCGGTGGTTCTGATACAGGACTCGGCGGCGACGGGCATGCCTATACGACTGCGCAACCAGGCGAGCTCCTCCAGCGACGCAACGGGATCCTCGACCAGCTCGATGTCGAAGGGTGTCAGCAGCAGCAGCATGCGGAGTGCCGTGTCGACGTTCCACGCGCCGTTCGCATCACACCGGATGCGCACGTTCGGACCGCACGCGGAGCGCACGGCGGCGACACGGTCGACCGACTGATCATCGCCGACCTTGACCTTGATGGTGGAGCACCCCGATTCCAGAGCGAATGCCGCGGCGACATCGGGGGCGAGCCGGGGCACCATCGCGTTGACGGCGATACGATCGCGCACCGCAACGGGAAAGGGAAGCGTTGCCGCCTCGAGCGCACATCGTTCGGCAGCCCCTCGCTCGGCTTCGTTCCAGCTTGCGAGCGGCGAACACTCGCCCCATCCCGCCGGACCTTCGAGGAGATAGCCGCTGCGAGTGGTCACGCCCATCACCGGGTGACGCAGCGCGATGGTGAACGGGACTCGTCTCACGATGCGAGCAGAGCTCCGGCGAGCACGATCCCGAAAAGCAGCTGCAACCGCGTGATGCCGATGAGCGCCGGCACGAGCGCGCGACCCTCGGCGCTGCGAATCACTCGGAACGGTCCGATTGCAAGGGGGATGGTGATCAGCGTGATCGCCACGAGCCAGGGGAGCGACCGCACCACGGCGCCGACCGACGGCAGCAGCAGCGCAACAACAACGACGGCCAGGAGCAGTGTCCGGCTCCGCTCCGCGCCGAGTCGCACCGCGAGCGTGCGTTTGCCCACCGCGCTGTCGGTGGGAATGTCGCGCAGGTTGTTCACCATGAGCAGCGCGCACGCCAGGAGACCGACCGGGACCGCGAGCCAGAGCACGCCCCAATCGAGCGTGTCCTGCTGCACGAACGCGGTGCCGCACGTCGCGACGAGCCCGAAGAACACGAACACCGAGATCTCGCCGAGTCCGCTTGCGGCATATGGCTTCGGACCGCCGGAGTAGAGCGCCAGCGCGAGCACGGAAAGTACCCCGGCCGCGATGAGCCAGGGCGACGTGAGCAGCGCGAGGACAACGCCTGCCACGGCCGCGATGGCGACCATGATCACCGCCGCGGCTGCAACAGCGCGAGGCGCCGCCAGGCCCGACGCGACAAGCCGCCGCGGTCCGATGCGCGCCGCCGTGTCGACGCCGCCGACGCCGTCGAAGTAGTCGTTGGCGTAGTTGACACCGATCTGCAGCGCGATGGCCACGAGCAAGGCGAGCAGCGAGCGTGGAATCGAGAGCGCGTCTCGACCGGCCCAGGATGCGCCGACAATCACTGGAACGACGGCTGCGACGAGCGTTCGCGGTCGCGCACCCATCCACCAGACGGCGAGCGGTCCCGGCCCGGGCGCCGCCTCCGCGATCACGGCCGGTGCGGGAACTTCGCGAAGTCGGGTCTGCGCTTCTCGACGTACGCGTCGCGGCCTTCCTGTGCCTCCTCACTCATGTAGTAGAGGAGGGTGGCGTCGCCGGCGAGCTGCTGCACGCCGGCGAGCCCGTCGACGTCGGCGTTGAATCCCGCCTTGAGCAGACGCAGCGCGAGCGGGCTCATCTCGAGCATGCGGTTGCAGACCGCGACCGTCTCCTCCTCGAGCTTGTCGAGCGGGACCACTCGATTGACCAGTCCCCAGCGCTCGGCCGTGACTGCGTCGTACTGCTCGCAGAGGAACCAGATCTCCTTGGCACGCTTGAGGCCGATGGTTCGAGCCAGCAGGCCGGAGCCGTACCCGGCATCGAACGATCCGACCTTCGGTCCCGTCTGGCCGAAGCGCGCGTTGTCGGCGGCGATGGTGAGGTCGCAGACCAGGTGGAGCACGTGCCCGCCCCCGATTGCGTAGCCCGCAACCATGGCGACGACCGGCTTGGGCAGACGCCGGATCTGCACCTGGAGGTCGAGCACGTTGAGGCGGCCGATCCCGGCCGCATCGCGGTAGCCGTCATCGCCGCGGATGCGCTGGTCACCGCCGGAGCAGAACGCCTTGGTCCCCTCGCCGGTGAGCACGATCACGCCGATCGCCGGATCGTCGCGCGCGAGCTCAAAGGCGCGCGTGAGCTCGAAGAGAGTGGTCGGCCGGAAGGCATTGCGCACCTCCGGGCGGTTGATGGTCAGCTTGGCGATGCCGCCGGACGTCTCGTAGCGAATGTCATCCCACTCGCCGGACGCGACCCATTCCACGATGGTATGCACCTCATGCTGAACTCGAACCGAACGGACTCGATGGTAGCCCGCCGGGGATCGGGCGGGCCGCGGGGTACGCTCGGCGGATGAGCGCATCCGACGTGCGTCGCGTGCTTCGCGCGGGCGACCTCGTGGCCACCGTCCTCCCACCAGGTCCGTCATGGCTCGCCGTGCTGCGCCGTGCGCGCGAGGTCGGGGCGGCCGTGCTTCCGATCGATGTTCGTCTCTCCCACGTCGAGCGAGCCGCACTCATCGCCACGGCGCAACCGACCGTGATCCTCGACGGGGACGGCACCCGCCGTGTGGATGGGATGTCCATTGACGCCGATATCGCCCTGGTCATTGCCACCTCGGGGACGTCGGGTCAGCCCCGCCTCGCGGAACTCCCCGGCCAGGCCGTCGAGGCCGCAGTGCTCGCCTCGGCCGACGCCATCGATGCTCGCCCCGAGGATCGTTGGCTGTCATGCCTGCCGCTCGCGCACATCGGCGGGCTGCTCGTGCTCGAACGCCACCTGCTCATCGGCGCGCCGATCACGTTCCGCCGCCGCATCACGCGTTCGATCGTCGCGCGGCTCACCGACGCTCGCTTCACATCCTTCGTACCGACCCAGCTCACCCGACTGCTCGACGCCGGAGCGGACCTCGGCCGCTTCCGAGCGATCCTCGTCGGTGGCTCCGGCGTTGATGCCGATCTCGAAGCGCGAGCAGCGCGCGCGGGTGTGCGCATCGTGCCGACCTATGGGATGACCGAGACCTGTGGCGGGGTCGTGTATGCCGGAAGGCCGCTCGCCGGCGCGGAGGTCCGCGTGGCAGGCTGGGGTGAGCTGCTCATTCGCGGGCCAACGCTCATGCGCGGGTACCGGCTCGACGAGGAGGCTTCGGTCGCCGCGTTCGAGCCCGGTGGCTGGTTGCGCACCGGTGACGGCGGTGAGGTCGACGCCGATGGGATCGTTCGCGTGCAGGGACGACTTGCCGACGTCATCGTCAGCGGTGGCGAGAAGGTCTGGCCCGCGGATGTGGAGCGAGCGCTTGCGAGTCACCCAGACGTTGCTGCCGTTCTCGTGTCCGCGAGCCCCGATCGCGAGTGGGGTCAGCGAGTGGTCGCGCGCGTGGTTCCTCGGCGTCGCTCCGCGCCGCCGACGCTCGAGGCGCTCCGCGATCACGCCGCGTCGACGATCACCCGCCACAAGCTGCCCCGTGAACTGATCCTCGTCGACCACCTCGACCGCAGCGCCCTCGGCAAGGTCCGCCGGGGATGACGCGTCAGGAACCGGGTGCGAGGTACCGAGGTGGCTTCGTGTCCGAGCCGCCGTCGACACGGTCGACGGCCCCGTCACGCACGAGCTTGTCGAGATGCGCCTGGACAGTCCAGGCGGCGAGGGGATAGACCTCGACCGGATAGCCGGCGTACAGGGTCGGGACGAGGTCCATCGGAATGAACTCGGGTCGTCCCTGTGCCGCTGCGAGGATCTGCGCCTCGCGCTCAAGGCGATGCGCGATGTATTCGTCGATCATTGACCCCGGGTCGTCGACCCGCTCGCCATGGCCGGGCAGGATGGTCAGCGGGTGGAGCGCCTGCACCCGCCTCAGCGAGTCCATGTAATCGGACATGTCGCCCTCGCCCGGATGGACGACTGTGGTGGTCCCGTTCAGGATGTGATCTCCGGTGAAGAGCGTCCGCGTCAGCGGCTCGAAGAAGCAGAGATGGTCGCGGGTGTGTCCCGGTGTGTGGACCGTGACGAGCTCCAACGCACCCCGGCGGATCACACCGCCATGGGAGAGCGCCTGCGCGTGCTCACTCCCCGCCGACGGGTCGAAACAGTGGACCGCCGCACCGGTCTCGTGGCCGAGACGCAGCGCCAGCGGGCGATGGTCGGGATGCGAGTGGGTGAGCAGGATCGTGGTGATCCGGCCGCCCCGGGCTGCGGCGGCGCCGAGGATCGCAGCGAGGTGGCTGTCGTCGTCAGGTCCGGGGTCGATGCAGACGATCGACGCGTCGCCCAGGAGATATGTGTTGGTCCCGCGTCCGGTGAAGACCGACGGGTTCGGCGCGAGCACGCGCGTCGGCGATGCAGTCACGACCGCTCCTCGGCGTCGCGATGCAGTCCGAGCCAGCGGGAGATGATCTCGGGAGTGATCTCGGTCACCTCGATCGGGTTCGCCCCGAGCGTCTCCAGGATCGCTCCGACGGACCCCAGCCGCGCGAATTCGTGGCACATCATCCGGGTGGGCGGCATGATCGCCGGATAGGTGAGCTCGAGCATCGCCTCGGGCCGGTGCCATCCCCCCTCGACCGCCTCTGCCGAATGCACCCGGACGTCCTGGTCATGCGAGGCCGCAAGCGCGAAGAACCGGGTGTCGTAGCGGCGACGCTCGCTCGGCGGCGTGATGAAGTGACCGATGTATGTGAGCGCCTCGGGAGTGATCGTGAGGCGATGCTTTCCGAGGGTGTCGTGGAAAGGGCTGCCGGCGAGCAGCTCGGCACGCGCGCTCGTGACGCGGTCATCGAGGTCGGAGTCGCCACTCGCTGCTGAGGCACCGCCGATGAGAATGCCCACCTCTTCGAGCACCTCGCGCACGCCCGCCACCGTGTACGCCGCGTCTCCGGCGCCATCCGTCTCGTCGACTGCACCACCCGGAAAGACGAAGGCGCCGGCGGCGAAACTGCTCCGTCCCGGACGTCTGAGCATGCAGACCTCGACGCCGCCGACGACATCGCGAAGGAGCGCGACGGTGCTCGCAGGGATCGCGACGGAGGAGTTGGTGCCGGTCATCCAAGCATGGTATGAGGGCCGTGGCCGAGCACGCCGCGGCCGCCGATCGCGAGACTATGCGCTTCGATGTCAGCCCATCTGGACGTCGCGCTGGAACTGGCGGATCTCGCGGATGCGATCACGCTGGCTCGCTTCCGTGCGCCGGACCTTCGCGTCGACACGAAGTCCGACCACACGCCGGTCACCGACGCGGACCGAGCCACGGAGCAGGCCCTTCGCGACGCCCTGCAAGGCCTGCGTCCCGAGCAGGCGATCGTCGGTGAGGAGTTCGGTGGGGACGGGCAGGCGGAGTGGCGATGGATCCTCGATCCCATCGACGGCACGATCAACTACGCGAACGGGGTCCCGGTCTGGGCAACCCTGATCGCGCTCATGCGCGGCGACCGCGCGGTCTGCGGTGTCGTCTCGGCGCCGGCGCTCCGGCGGCGATGGTGGGCCGCCACCGGCCAGGGTGCGTTCGCCGACTCGGGAGAGCGGATCCGGGTCTCACGGACCGCGACGCTCGAGGACGCCTATATCTCGTGCACCGACGTGCGCGACTTCGCCATTCGTCGTGGCGAGGAGGGCTTCCGCACCCTGCTGGCGCGGGCGCGGGTGGTCAGGGCGTTCGGCGATTTCTGGTCACACATGCTTGTTGCGGAAGGCGTGATCGACGTCGCGATCGAGGCCAGGGTGAACCCCTGGGATGTCGCGGCCGCCCAGGTGATCCTGACCGAGGCAGGGGGACGTTTCAGCGACTTCGACGGTGCCGACCGGATCGATTCGGGGAACGTGATCACGACCAACGGCCTCCTGCACGACGAGTTGGTGAGCCTCATGGCAGACCCATCGGAGGCAGCTACACGAGACTGAGTGTCATGTAGACTTCGGTCTCATGAAGCGACGTCATCTCGGTCAGGCACTCCACAGGGCCTTCCTGGCGGCACTTGGAGTGGGGGCGACGGTGCTGGTGAGCGGATGTGGGTCGCCGAGTTTCGTCGTCCGGCCGGGAACGATCGCGGTCGTGGCCGCCGAGAACCAGTACGGGAACGTGGCATCGCAGATCGGAGGCGCCGACGTGTCGGTCACCTCCGTGGAGAGCAACCCCAACACCGACCCGCACTCGTACGAGGTCAGCCCCGACGTCGCCCAGGAAATCGGCGCCGCACAGGTGGTCATCCAGAACGGGATCGGCTACGACGACTTCATGACCAAGATCGAGTCGGCGTCTCCGAACGCCGCGCGGCGGGTCCTCATCGTCCAGCAGCTGCTCGGATTGCCCGACAGCACCCCGAATCCACATCTCTGGTACGAGCCGACGACGATGCCGAAGGTGGCTGACGCCCTTGCCGCCGACTATGCAGCCATACAGCCGGTCCACGCCGCGTACTTCCAGACCAATGCGGCCACGTTCATCGCGTCGCTGAGTCCCTGGCTGCAGGCGCTCGCTCAGTTCAAGGCCCAGCACGCCGGGACCCCGGTTGCGACAACCGAACCGGTGGCGGATTACCTGCTCACCGCCGCAGGCGCCGACGACCTCACACCATTTCGCCTGCAGTCAGACGTCATGAACGGCGTCGACCCGTCTCCTCAGGACCTGTCAACGCAGACGGCGCTCTTCACGCAGCACAAAGTCAAAGTTTTCGTTTACAACGAGCAGGTGACCGACACATTGACGCAGAGTTTCATCACTGCTGCGCAGGCGGCACATATCCCCGTGATCGGGGTGTACGAGACGATGCCGACCCCCGGTTTCACGTATCAGTCGTGGATGCTCGCCGAGGTCAACGCACTGACCGATGCCGTCGCACACGGCGTCTCGACACAGCACCTGTGATGGTGCAATCCCGCGGCGCTGACGAGACGGCTGAGATCCTCCATGTCGACGGGGTCAGTGTGACGCTGTCAGGGCGCGAGATTCTCCACGACGTCACGTTCCACATCAATGCCGGAGAGTTCACCGGCCTCATCGGCTCCAACGGCGCCGGCAAGACCACGCTGCTGCGCGTCATTCTCGGTCTGATCACGCCGACGTCCGGCACCGTGCGTTTCGAGGGCGGGGCGCGGCGGCAACCGCATATCGGGTACGTGCCGCAGCGCATCACGCTTGATCCGGACATGCCGTTGCGTGCCCGCGATCTCGTCGGCCTGGGCATCGACGGGCAGCGCTTCGGTCTCCCATGGCCGTCCGCGGCACGGCGCAGACGGGTTGACGAGATGCTCGACTCGGTCGACGCCATGCGCTTTGCGGAGTCACGTGTCGGTAACCTCTCGGGTGGCGAACAGCAGCGGATTCTCATTGCGCACGCGCTCATCAGCCGTCCTCGGTTGCTGCTGCTCGACGAGCCGCTTGCCAACCTGGACATCGGCAGTGAGCAGGAGGTCGTCGACCTCCTGTCGCGAATCGCGACGCAGCAGCAGATCGCGGTGCTCATCTCCACACACGACATGAACCCGCTGCTGCCGGTGATGGACCGGATCGTCTACGTCGCAGCGGGCCGGATCGCCACCGGCACCACCGACGAGGTCGTGTCGAGCGAATCGCTGACCAAACTCTATGGTCATCACGTGGACGTCATTCACGTGCACGACCGGGTGCTCGTCGTCGCCGGGCGGACCGACGCGGCGCTCCAGCATGGCGGCAACGAGTCGATCGTCGAGCTCGTGTGACCATGCTCGGCTTTCTCTCACCGCTGTTCGAGCCGGGATTCTTCTCGAACGCGCCCGTCCAGACCGCACTGCTCGTCGGCGGGATCGTCGCGGTGGTCTCCGGCATCGTCGGCACGTTCACCGTCATGCGCGGGCAATCCTTTGCGGGCCACTCGCTTGCCGACATCGGGACCGCAGGGGGATCGGCGTCGTTCCTGCTCGGGATCAGCCCGCTTTTCGGATTCGTCGCGATGAATCTCATGGCGGCAGGCGTGATGGAGTGGATCGGCATTCGCCGGCCTCGCGGTCGCGACCTCGCCACCGGCATCGTGCTCGGTGCGGCCCTTGGGCTCGCCGCGCTGTTGCTCTACCTCGACACCACGGCGTCGAGCACAACCGGAGCGACGATCAATGTGCTCTTCGGCTCGATCTTCACCCTGCCGTCGTCGCTGGTGCCGGTGATCGCCATTTTCAGCGTCGTCGCGGCGGGCGTCGTGCTCGCGATGTACCGGCCGCTGCTCCTCAGCTCGGTCAGTTCCGACCTGGCCACGGCGCAGGGCGTTCGGGTCCGCCTCGTCGGCATCGGCTATCTCGGTGCACTTGCGGTGGCCGTATCGCTCTCAGCGGTGACCATCGGCGCCATCCTCTCGACGGCGCTGCTCATCGGGCCGGCGGCGACGGCGCTGCGTATCACCAACCGCACCGGCCGGGCAGCAGTGATCGCGAGCGCCATCGGCGTCGTGGCGACCTGGCTCGGCGTGCTCCTCGCCTATGACAGCTACTACTGGTTTCCCTCCCGCGGCGGCTGGCCGGTGAGCTTTTTCGTCGTGACGCTGGTCTTTCTGCTCTATCTGGTCTCCCAGATTCGCTTTGGCCGGGGCTCCCGGGTGCAGCGCGCCGGCGTCGCAGCGCAGGCCGGCTGATGTTCTCCGGTCTCATGCTCAACGCCTGGGAATCCGCCTCGATCGTTGCCGTTGTCGCAGGCGTTGTGGGGTTCTTCATCGTGCTCCGCGGGTCGGCCTTCGCGGCGCACGCGCTGCCGAACGGCGCTTTCGCCGGCGCGGCGGGTGCAAGCCTGATCGGCGTCGACGCGATCGTCGGGCTCGCGGTGTTCTCGGTGCTCGGCGCGCTGACCATCGCCGGCCTCGGGCGTCGCGCCCGGCACGACGTCGCGACCGCGCTCGTGATCGTGGTGATGCTCGGGCTCGGCTCGCTGTTTCTCTCGATGACGACCGAGTACGCGCCGGAGATCTACTCGCTGCTCTTCGGTGAGGTGCTCGGTGTGAGCAGCAGCGAACTCCTGCCCATCGCCCTGATCGGGCTCGTCTGTATCGCCGCGATCTTCGTGGTGTATCGACCGCTCATGTTCTCGTCGGTCATGCCCGACGTGGCAGCCGCTCGCGGTGTCCGCAGCGGTGCGATGGAGGTCGCGTTTCTCCTCGTCGTCGCTCTCACCACCACCATGGCCGTGCCGGTTGTGGGAGCGTTGCTGATCTTCAGCCTCCTCATCAGTCCGGCAGCTGCGGCTCGCTCGTTCACCAGCAAGCCATTCACCGCCATGGGCCTATCCGCGCTCATCGCGCTGGGGACGGTGTGGTCGGCCATTGCGCTCTCGTTTCTGTCCAACCTGCCGATCGGCTTCTTCGTCGGGTCGATCGGCGCCGGGACGTATGCCGCCGGCAGGGGATGGGTCGCGTGGCGGCGGAATCGCGAGGCCTCGCCACGCCACTCCGGCCAGGCCCTGCGAAGCGGCGCCGCAGGCTAAGATCGCGCCGTGCCAACGGTTCCCCGCGGCGAGCGCTCCAGGCCCATCGGGCTCGTCGGCGTGCTGGTCCTCTCGGTGCTGGGCGCCGCATGCGCGACGGTCGCGGCCGCCGGCCCCGTGCCGTTCAGGGTCGGGGCGATCTTTCCGCTCTCCGGAAGCACCGCACCGGATTCGACGGACGAGTACCTCGGTGCGACCATCGCCGCGCAGATGGCCAACGCCGACGGCGGCGTCGCCGGGCACCCGATCTCGCTCGACCTCCGGGACGTCGAGGACCAGACGCAGATTCCCGCCGCGGTGTCGAGCCTCAAAGCCGATGGAGTTCCTGTCGTGATTGGCGCATACTCGTCGCAGCTCTCGATCCCGGCAGCCGCGGCGGTGTCGGCCGCGGGGATGGTGTACTGGGAGACGGGCGCAGTCGCCGATCGCGTGACCGGGCAGGGCTCGCCGCTGGTGTTCCGCGTCGGGGTCAACGGGGCAGAGCTCGGCGCCAACGCGGGCGCGTTCATGCTCCAGGAACTCGTGCCGCGGATGGGGATTCCCCTCCACAGCATTCGTGTCTACTTCGTGACGGCCGACGATGACTACGGACATTCCGTTGCCGATGCAACCCGCACCGCGCTCGAGGCGGGTGGGATGACCATCAGTGGCGAGTCCCTCTACAACCCGTACACACCGGACTGGGCGCCGGTGATGCAGGCACTTGCGGCCGCGAAGCCCGACATCCTCGTGCTCTCCTCGCACATCCAGGACGGGATCGCGTTCCGGCGTGCGTTCCTCGCCGCCGGCCTCCAGGTGAAGGTGTTCATGGGCACGACCATGGCGCAGTGCGACCAGGACTTCGGCAACGTCCTCGGTTCGGGAGCCGTCGGCGTCTTTGCGTCCGATCGCCCGCAGGGAGACTTCAACCCCGGCGCCCTCGACCCCCAGGCGCGGTCGCTCTACAACCGGTTCGCGGCGCTCTGGAAGCAGCGCACCGGTCAGTCGTCACCCGACGAGGAGGGGATCGCCGGCTTCAGCGCCGCCTGGGTGCTCTTCGCGGACGTCCTCGGGCGCGCCGGCGACGACAGCGCCCAGAGCATCGCCGCGGCAGCGCGCTCGCTCGACCTCCCGAGCGGCAGTCTTCCGAACGGCGGAGGCGTCCTCTTCTCAGCCGCGCCGGGCCAGCTCGGGCAGAACATCCGGGCCGCTGCGGTGGTGTGGCAGTGGCAGGCGCCGCGCCACAGCGTCGTCGTCTGGCCGCCGGTGTACGCGACCGGTCAGGTCAAGCTTTCGCTGCCCGCAGCATGATTCGCTGAGGACGGATCGAGGCATACTCGGGGCATGGAAACAGCGACGTTCGGCGCAGGATGCTTCTGGGGTGTGGAATCGGTTTTCGAACAGGTCGACGGGGTCATCGCGACCAAGGTCGGGTATACGGGTGGCTTCACCGAGGCGCCCTCATATCAGGACGTGTGCTCGCATCGCACCGGGCATGCTGAGGCCGTCGAGATCACCTTTGATCCAGCGCGTGTGAGCTACGACAAGCTCCTCGACATCTTCTGGATGAACCACGACCCGACACAGCTGAACCGCCAGGGCCCCGACGTCGGCGACAGCTACCGGACGGTGATCTTCTTCCACTCGCCCGAGCAGGAGGCAGCTGCGGTCGCCTCGAAGCAGCGGTTGGAGGAGTCGGGCCGCTTCAAGCGCCCGATCGTGACCGAGATCGTTCCCGCTGGGAAGTTCTGGGATGCCGAGGAATATCACCAGAAGTACTTCACCCGCAGGGGCATCGCCAGCACCTGCAACATACCGGCGTAGTGGGCGGCCGGGAGCTTCCTCGCCACCCTCGACGACACGGCGCGGCCAACGATGCTTTGACCGACCGGGACGATCGTGACCGACAGAGCGAGCGCCGCCGCCCTTCCTGCGTCGGCTGACGCCGGCACCCCGCCGCTCGTCCGCCTGGGGCTGGCTCTTGGACTCGTCGTCGCTGCGCAGTTCGTTCTCCAGCTCGACTTCAGCATCGTCAACGTCGCGCTTCCGACCATCAAGCGCGAGCTGGACTTCGGTCCGGCGGAGCTGCAATGGATCGTCACCGGGTACGCGCTGACCTTCGGCTCGCTCCTGCTCTTCGGTGGTCGGGTCGGCGACCTCCTCAGCCATCGCCGGGTGCTGCTCGTCGGCCTCACCGCCTTCGGCGTCACCTCACTCGTCGCGGGGCTCGCTCCAACGTCGCTGGCGCTCGTCCTCGCCCGCTTTCTCCAGGGAGCGAGCGCCGCGTTCGTCGCGCCCCAGGCGCTGGCCATCATCACCGACCTCTTCTCCGAAGGCCCGGCCCGCATCAGGGCGCTCGGGATCTTTCAAGGTGCGACCGCGGCGGGCGCCAGTGCGGGGATCGTCCTCGGCGGCATCCTGACCGAGTACGTCGGCTGGAGGGCCGTCTTCCTCGTCAACCCACCCATCATCGTCGCGCTGGTGGTCGCCATTCGGCGCGTGGTTCCCACCAGGACCCGTCGAACGGACGCCCGTCTGGATGTCGCCGGTGCAGTCCTGGCGACGGCATCGATCGCGCTCTTCATCTTCGGGCTCAGCGAGGGCCAGCAACACGGATTCACCAATGCCGCGGCGGTGGCGGCGCTGATTCTGGCCGTGGTCCTCGGCGTGACCTTTGTCGTGGTCGAACTGCGCAGCGCGGCCCCGATGGTGCCGCTGCAGGTGCTCGCCGACCCGGCTCGCCGCGCGGCACTGAGCATGATGGTGCTGATCGGGGCGGTCGTCGCCGGCTACGTGTATTTCACCTCGCTGTACCTGCAGGACGTCCTGCACTTCAGCCCGCTCCAGACCGGGCTGGCCCTCATCCCCGCAACCGGCACGGTGATGGCCACCGCGATCCTGATCACGCGACGAGTGCTCGGTCGTTTCGGAGCGCGGTCGGTCCTGCTCGTGGGACTGTCCATCATCGGGCTCGGGCAGCTGTGGCTTTTCACGATCAGCAACACCGGCTCGTATCAGGTGAACGTCCTCGGCGGGATCGTGCTGACGGCCTTCGGAATGGGGTTGGTCTTCCCCACCGCGTCGGTGTCCGTGACGTCGGGCGTGGGACCAGGTGAACGGGGTCTCGCCGGTGGCCTGTTCGTCACCTCGCAACAGGTCGGCCAGGCGGTCGGGCTCGCCACGCTCGCCACCATCGCCGCTGCCATAACGAGCGCTCACGACGGATCACTCGTCAGCGGCTACAGGGCGTCGTTTCTCGTGGCAACCGGGATCGTGGTCGTGGCCTTCCTCCTCGTCGTCGTCCAAATGAGGAGTCACGCCTCGTCGCGGAGGACAGCCAAAACCGACTCGCCGTAGCGCTCGAGCTTGGCTGGGCCAACGCCCGGGATGCTTGCGAGGGCGCCGCTCGATTGCGGCTGCCTGTGGGCGATCTCCGCGAGCGTGCGATCGTGGAAGACGACGTACGGCGGAACCTCGGTGCGCCGAGCAGTCTCCAGTCTCCAAGACCGTAGCGCCTCGAATCGCGCTGCAACTTCGGGTGACATCTCGAGCTTCGTGGCGTTGCCCTTCGAGGGCTTGCGGCCCGCGCCCGGACTGGTGATCCGCGCCGCACGCACGTCAACGTCGATGGACTCCTCGCCGCGAAGGACTGCACTTCCCATCGTCGTGATCCCGAGGGTCGGTTTCTCGCCGTGGCCCCGGCTGAGACAGCCAAGCTCAACGAGGCGCTCGAGCAGCTCGCGGATTCGCTCGAGTTCCCATCCTCGAAGCGCGCCGAAGGACTGCAACTCCGTGACCCACGGTCGCGATGCGGTCCACGCATCCGCAGAGCCGCGCAGGATCGAGGCGTTGCGAACGCCGCCGAGATGGCCATCGAAACGCGCCACGCATGCGAGCGCCGCATTCACATGCGCGGCGTCGACCGGCGCATAGGGGGCGCGGTTGGTATCGAGGCAGTTGTCGCACGCCATGCAGGTCCGCGCGACGCCCTGCTCGCCGAAATAGTCGGCGATGCGCGCATGCCGGCAGCCACGAAAACCCGCGTATTCCATGACCTGGTTCACGCGCGCATAGGCATTGGCCTTGAGCAATGTCTGCTCGTCGAAATCGACGGGAGCGCCGGTCAATCTGCGGATGCTGCCGTCGGGCTGGATGACCTCGGCGCGGCGGAGGAGGTCGAGCGCGGCGCGCGCGTTGTTGACCGAGACACCGCGACCCTGCCAGTCGTCGATCGAATCGCTCCCCTCGCGGAGCAGCTCGCGGTACACGGCGCGCACCACGTCGCGCTCGGGATACGCCTGCTCGATGAAGAACTCCTGCAGCTGACGGTCGGCAGGGCTGTACAGGAGGATGCACTCGGACGGCTCGCCGTCCCGGCCGGCGCGACCGGCCTGCTGGTAGTACTCCTCGAGGCTGCCGGGGAAATCGTGGTGGATCACTCTGCGGATGTCGGGGAAATCCACGCCCATCCCGAATGCCGAGGTGGCGACGATCGCCTGCAGGCGTCCCGCGGAGAATCCTTCGTGGACGCTCTGCCGTGTGTCCCCGTCGACGGCGCCGTGGTACGCGGCCACGGCGATCCCGGCGCCGGTGAGCAGTTCCGCGATCTCGTCAGTGGTGCGCCGGCTTCCGCAGTACACGAGCGCACGTCCTCTGCCCGGTTTGACGAGGTGGAGGAGCGCGTCGCGCTTGTCGGCCGATCCTCGGCAGCGCAGCACCGACATCGTCAGGTTGTCGCGTACGAATCCGGTGACCCGCTCCACGGGCGCGATGAGGCCGAGGCTCGCGGCGATGTCGTCGCGGACACGCGGCGTGGCTGTCGCGGTGAAGGCGCCGACCGGCGGCCTCCCGCACGCGGCGATGGCGTCACCGAGCCGCCGGTAGTCGGGCCGGAAATCGTGGCCCCAGCTCGAGATGCAGTGCGCCTCATCGACCACGAAGCGATCCACGGAGAGCCTCCCGAGCTGGTCGAGGAAGCCTGGCGCCCCGAGACGCTCGGGAGCGAGATAGAGGAAGCGGAGCTCGCCGTCTGCTGCAGCTCGCAGCGATTCGGAGCGAGTCGCGGCGCTGACCTGGCTGTGGACGCACGCCGCCGGCACCCCGAGCGCGTTGAGTCGTGCGACCTGATCGACCATCAGCGCGATGAGTGGCGACACCACGATGGTGAGACCACCGCCGGCGATCCCGGGGACCCAGTACGCGATGCTCTTCCCGGAGCCGGTCGGAGCGACGAAGAGCACGTCCGCGCGTGCTTCGGACGCCGCGACGACGTCGGCCTGTCCCGGGCGGAACTCGGCGAAGCCGAAGGTCTGCTCGAGGACCGCGCGAGCCCGGACCGAGGGCTCGAGCGGCATCAGCCCGCTGACTTCTCCAGCTTCAGCGCGCAGGAGTTCATGCAGTATCGCTGGCCTGTGGGCTCGGGCCCGTCAGGGAAGACGTGACCGAGATGTCCGCCGCACTTCGCGCAGCGAACCTCAGTGCGCGGGATCCCCATGCTCCAGTCGCGATGCTCCTCGACGGCGCCGTTGTTGGCCGGGGCGTAGAAGCTCGGCCAGCCCGTACCGGAGTCGAACTTGGTGTCCGAGGTGAACAGTTCGGCGCCGCAGCCGGCGCAGGTGTACACGCCCTTGTCGTCCACATGCACGTACTGGCCTGTGAATGGGCGCTCGGTGCTCGCCTTGCGAAGCACCTTGTACTGCTCAGGCGTCAGGCGCTGACGCCACTCTTCGTCGGTGAGGGTGACTTTCGTGTCCATGCTCTTCACGTTTTACCCCGTTTCGCCGGACTCGACGCATACAGTGCCGCGGCGGCCGTGTGCGCCTCGGCGATGTGCTTGCGCAGCGAGGCCGGCTCGAGGACTTCGACGTTGGGACCCCAGCGCATCAACCACGGGCGCATCTCCACCTCGCCGGCGACGTCGAGCCGCACCTCGATCCCTCCGTTCGGCAGGTCGGTGCGTTGTGCGTGCGCAGGCCACGGGCTCTCATCCACCCACTGACGGGCCTCGGGGGTGAATCGCAGGACGACGCGATCGCCGCCCGCACCCTGCCAGATCGCCCATGCGGCGTCGAGAACGGTGTCGATGTCGAAGTCTTCGGGCACGGTGAACGTCGACGGGAGGAGGCGTGCCGAGCGGATGCGGTCGAGTCGGAAGGACCGAACCTCGCGCGAGACGGAATCGCGCGCGAACACGTAGATGTGACGTCCCTCGGCGTTGGGTTGGATGAAGTAGGGGCGGAGGTCGCGGCGGGTCTCGTTGCCCTTGGCGTCGACGTAGCGAACCTCGATCTCCCGATGTGTGACGAAGCCGTCGATGACGGTCCGCTCGACCTTGAGCCGCTCGGGGTCGGCCGGGCGCCGCTCGGCCGCGATCAGCGTCCGGCGGAGGTATTCGCTGACGACCGGCACGCTCAGCGCGCGGGAGAGGTGAGCCAGCGCGCCGACCAGCGCCGGATCCTGCTCCGTGCGCACCTGCTGGAGCAGGCGCAGCGCCACGAGGAGGAGTGTCGCCTGGTAGTGGTCGAGCTGCAACGGTGGCAGCAGGCTCCCCTTGCCGATCCGCCACCGCCCGCCGGTCTCCTCGACGTCGATGCCGGCGTTGTCGCGCAGCGTGGCGACGTACCGTTGCACGGTGCGCGTGTTCACCTCGAGTTCCTCGGCAAGCTGGCGCGTGGTCAACCCGACCTCCGTCTCACAGAGCCGTGCGAACAGCTTGATGACCCGGAGTTCCTTCTCTCCCTTCTCGTAGACGCCTGGCACGCGACGAGCCTAGCGGGTCGCAGGCGACTCCGTCGCGATGCGCAGCGCGTAGCCGAGCAGCACCGAGCCGTCGGGCATGGGCCGTTCCGGGGTGGGGGTGAACCCCATCGAGGTGTAGAGCTGCTGCGCCGCGACCATCACCGGAGCCGTGTTGAGCGTGAGCCGCTGCTTGCCCGCGGCTCGCGCGATCTCGATGCATGCGCTCACCAGCCGGCGGGCGATCCCGAGCCCGCGGTACTCCGGGCTCACGCCGAGCATCCGGAGGTGCGCCTCGTCCGGCGCCAGTGGTCCTGTGCTGCTCGGGCGGATCCGTTCCGTGAGCTCGAGCGTGATCGAACCCGCGACCACGCCGTTGACCACGGCCACCAGGACGGTGCCGATGTGGGCGCGCTCGGCGATGTCGGCGATCCTCGCCACGTATGCCGTGTAGCCGGGCCACTCCGGCCTCTGGAATTCGCGGTATGCGCGCGCCGTCGCCTCTCCGGCCGCTGAGAACTCGGGTTCGCGTACCGGGTGAATGTCGATGCGCGCGGCCACGAGCAGACCCTACGCGACAGCCACCTGTCGCCGGGACCGTGCATCGTCGGGACATGGACACAGAGCAGCGAGATGCCGTCGACGCGGACGGCTCCGGCGACGGGCCGTATCTTCGACGCGCCAAAGCGTTGATCGCCGCCCGATCCGACCTCTTTCGCGCGGTCCCGTCCCGGTCCGGGTGGCTCGCCGGCGCGTCCGGCCCGCCGCAGGATCGCACCAGGGCTCTCGCCCGGAAGAAGAGCCGGCAACTCACGCTGCCGCTGCCGCGCGAACTCCCGCGCCGGCGAGCCAGGATGGTGCGCTGATGCGCTACCTCAAGGATGGCTGTCCCGTCTACACCGCCACCGATCTCTGCGATTACCTGGCGTGCGGGCATCTGGTGGCGCTGAAACGACGGGTCGCAAGCGGCGAGGTCATCGCGTCGGATCGGTCCGCGCTCAGCGAGATCCTCGCCAACCTCGGCGCCGCCCACGAGGAGAGTCATCTCGAGGCGCTGCGAGCCCGGGGATTGACCGTCAGGGCGTTCGAGGACGAACGCGACCGGTACGCGAGCTCAGCCGCCGAGCTGCTCGCCTGCGAGGCCGAGACCGTCGCCGCGATGGCCGAGGGTTACGACGTGATCTACCAGCCGACCTTCTTCGACGGACGCTGGATGGGCCGGGCCGACTTCCTCCTTCGGGTGGAGGCGCCGAGTGCACGATGGCCGTGGGGATACGAGGCGGCGGACGCGAAACTCGCGCGGCGCGTCCGCTCCGAGGCGATCCTCCAGTTGTGCGAGTACTCGACGCACATCGCGCGGCTGCAGGGTTCCGCGCCCGTGTCGATGCAGGTGATCCTCGGCGACGGCGTCGAGCATCCATATCGCGTCGACGAGTTCTCCGCATACCACGCGAGCGTGAAGGCCGACTTCGAGGCTGCGATGCTCGTGGAGCAGGACACCACGTATCCGGACCCCGTCGCGCATTGCGGCACCTGCGGTTTTGCGGCGCGCTGCGCCGCGCAGCGCAAGCAGGACGACCACCTGTCCCAGGTCGCGCGCATGCGCTCCGGTCAGGTGCTCGCGCTGAAGGCGGTCGGCGTCTCCACCATGACCGAGCTTGCCGAGCTGCCCGATACCGTCGAGGCGCCGGCTCGCATGAGCCCGACCACGTTCAACGAGCTGCGCGCCCAGGCTTCCCTCCAGCATCGAGGGCCGCATGCCGACGGGTCACCGCAACACGAGTTGCTCGACGCGTGGGAGGTCGGTCACGGACTGTGCGCCCTGCCTCGTCCCTCGGCGGGCGACATCTTCTTCGACATGGAGGGCGACGGGCTCGCTCGCGACGTGCCGCTCGAATACCTCTTCGGTGCGGTGGACATGCAGGGCACGTACCACGCCTGGTGGGGCCACGACGACGCCGGAGAGCGGAGCGCGTTCGAGGGATTCGTGGACTACGCGATCGCGAAGCTCGACCGGTATCCCGACATGCACATCTACCACTACGCCGCGTACGAGAAGACCGCGCTGCGCCGGCTCATGAGCCGCCACGGCACCCGCGAGGAGGAAGTCGACCGCCTGCTCCGCAACGAGGTGCTCATCGATCTCTACCGCGTCGTGCGCCAGGGCGTGCGTCTCTCCACCGACTCGTACTCGCTCAAAAAGGTCGAGCGCCTGTACATGCCGGCGCGCGAGGAGTCGATCGCGGACGCGGCCGGGAGCATGGTCATGTACGAACGCTGGTTGACAAGCCGCGAGGATGGCGGCGCCGGCGACGCGTCTTTGCTCGACGAGATCGCGCGGTACAACGAGCGCGACTGCGTCTCCACGCGGCAGTTGCGTGACTGGCTCGAGGCACGTCGTGTCGAGGAAGAGCGGCTCCGTGGCGCTCCGATCGAGCGCCCACCGGTCATCGAGCGCGAGGTGAAAGATGCGCTCCACGCCAAGATCCTTGCGACCCGGGAGGTCGCCGCCGCGCTCGTGGACGGGCTGCCTGCTGACCCGGAACTCCAGACTGGCGAGGAGCGAGCCAGGTCGTTGCTCGCACCGCTTCTGTCGTATCACCGGCGCGAGAACAAAGTGAGCTGGTGGCGGCATTTCGATCAGATCGCAATGAGTCCAGAGGAGCTCGAGCGCGACACGTATGCGCTCGGTCCGCTGGAGATGATCGGCACGCACGAGGACGGGAAACGAACCATCGAGCGGTACCGATTCGAGCCGCAGGAGCACCGTATCGGTGTTGGCGACAAACCGCTGGATCCCGAGGCAGATCTGGCGTGGGCGCCGGTCGTGGGTGAGGTCATGGAACTTGACTCCGCGCGGGGTGAGATCACGCTCTCGCGCACGGCTGGCCAGGCGGAGCGCGGGCTCGTTCGCTTTCTCATCCCAGCGACGCCGATCACCACAGAGGTGCAGGAGGAATCACTGCTCGACCTCGGGCGATGGGTTGTTGCGCACGGCGTTGATGCACCCGGCGCCAACCGCGCTGGCCGCGACCTCCTCATGCGCCTGCCGCCCCGTCTCAATGACGGCGTTGACTGCGTACGGCGCAATCCGGAAGAGACGTCGTCGGATGCTGCGATCCGCCTCATTCTCGACCTCCAGGGCGGCTGCCTCCCGGTGCAGGGGCCACCAGGCGCCGGCAAGACGCACATGGCCGCGCTCGCGACGCTCTCGCTCATCAGGGACGGGCGCGGGCCGATCGGCGTCACTGCCGTCACGCACAACGCGATTCGCACGCTGCTCAGCAAGATCGAGGAGCTCGCTCCGTCGTTTGGCGTCACGGTACGCATGCAGCACCGCAAAGGCGATGGCACCGGCTCCGAGATGATCCAGATCGCTCGGAGCAACGAGGCAGTCGTCGACGCCGTCGCCGACGAAGCCGTTGACGTCGTGGGCGGCACCTCATGGCTGTTCTCGCGACCTGACATGGAGGCGCGCTTCGACACACTGATTGTCGACGAGGCCGGACAGATGTCACTCGCGGATGTGCTTGCCGTGTCGGGTGCGGCGCGCAACCTCGTCCTCGTCGGCGATCCGCGTCAGCTCGCGCAACCACTGCAGGGAAGCCACCCGCCGGGAGTCGGCGTTTCCGCGCTCGATCACCTGCTCGGCGGCGACGTGACGATTGCTCCCGACAGGGGAGTCCTGCTCGACCTCACGTGGCGCATGCACCCGGACGTCACCGCGTTCATCTCGCGCTCCTTCTATGAGGATCGGCTGGGCTCAGAGCCGCAGTGCGCGAACCAGGCTGTGCTGATCCACGGCGACGCAACCACGGGACTGCGGACGTCGTTTGTGGAACATCTCGGTGATCGCGTCCGTTCCGACGCCGAAGCTGAGTCCGTGCGCGACATCATCGACGCGCTGACCCGCGCGACGTGGCGGGATGACGCGGGGATCGAGCGCCCGATCGCAGTCGACGACATCGTTGTCGTGGCGCCGTACAACGCGCAGGTGGCGTGCCTTGTCGAGGTATTGCAACCCGGCGCGCGGGTTGGCACCGTCGATCGTTTTCAGGGGCAGGAAGCGGCGGTGAGCATCTTCTCGATGGCGACCTCGAGTGTCGAGGACTTGCCCCGGAATCTCGAATTCCTGTTCAGCCTCAACCGCCTCAATGTCGCGGTGTCACGCGCGAGGGGCTTGTCGGTGTTGGTCTGCTCGCCCGAGCTGCTGCGCGCCCGCTGTCACACTCCCGAGCAGATGCGCCTCGTCAACGCGCTCTGCCGCTATGTGGAGATGGCCGGCCCCTGGAGCGTTGCTCCGCGTGAGGCCGTTATGCTCCCGGCATGACCGATTCGCTGAGGGAACGTCTCGTTCAGTCGCTCGAGGCCGCGCGCGTCAAGGAGGCGGCGCTGCTTGACTTGTGCGACGACTCGCCGCCGGCCGAGGAGGGTCGTTGGACTGTGCGAGACAACATCGCGCATCTCAGCACGTGGCGCGAACATGCGATCCGCACGCTCGACGCCGTCCGCCTCGGCAACCCGATGGAAGGCCCGGCGAACGAGAGCGACCTCGACGTCAGGAATGCAGAGATATACGAGACGCACAAAGGCGACTCCGCCGCAGTGGTCCGCGCTGCACACGCGCAGAGCTATGCCGCGCTGATCGAAGCGGTGAGGGCCTGCAGCGAGGAGGATCTGCTTCGAGAGCGTCCCGGCGGTGGCGGCGAGGTGTGGCTGATCGTCCCGGGAAATGGGCACGCGCATGTGGCCCAGCACCTGTCATACCTCGCCGATGACAATGGCGATCCTGCCAGCGCGGAGAGCGCGGCGAAGTGGGCGTACTCGCTCGACACGGAGCTCTTCCCGGAAGAGAAGCCGGTCGCTGATTACAACTTCGCGTGCTTTTATGCACGCCGAGGGCATGCCGACGAAGCGCTGCCACTGTTGCAGGCATCACTGCGGGCACGTCCAGACCTTCGTCGGTTCGCCCTCGAGGATTCGGACTTCGCACCCATTCGCGACGACCCGCGTCTGGAGAGCCTCCTGCGCGTTTGAGCGTCCGTCCCGGGCACCCTGTCACTGCCGACCAGCGTCAGTCGACAGCCAGCGCATCACGGTCAGACGGCTGGCGGCGCGACCCGTAACTTGTCAATGAACAGCCCCTGGAGTGAGTGACCGATGGGGCCTCGCTCGTCGTACAGATGGCTGTGCGCGACGCCGACGCCGCGCGGGTCCACGTCAGTCTCTGCATCCAGACAGATCCACTCGCTTTCGGGCTGGCGGTGGAGGTACACGGTGAGGTCGGTGTTGATGAACAGGAACTGCCCCCACGGCAACGCCGACGCGACGCCGTTGCCGAAATCCGCCGCCGCGAGCGTCCGCTGCAGCGGTGTCGGCGTCTGACCGGCGATCAGCGGAACGGCGAGGCGCATCCAGACGGTTGCCGGGCCCACCTCGATGAACGATCCACGCGCATAACGCATCTCCATCCCGGTGCGGTGAAAGGCGGGATCGTCACTCTCGGGCACGTGCGCGACAGAGTCGGCAGGTCCGGCGAACGGCACCTCGAGCGCCGGTTGCTCACCGAGGTCGAGGTCGGCGATGCGCATGCGCCAGGCGGTCGCGCGGCAGAGTTCTGTGTTCCCGTCGGTGAGCGTTGCCGTCAGCATCTGCACGCGATGGCCGGGGCGCTCGATGCGCGCCGCAACCTCGACGGGTCGAAGCGGCACCGGCCGGAAGATCTCCACGGTCGTCCGGACGACTGCCATCGGCGCCTCGGTCGGGAGCGCCTCCATGACAGCGGCCATGAGCGCGGCCGGCGGACCGCCGTGCATGGCGCCGCGATCCCACGGACCCCGCGCATGGTCGCTCGGCACGTATCCGCGCTTGTGAGGCGTGAACAAGGCGTCAGGCATGCGCGCATCGTGCATGAAGTGAGCCGCTCCGCGGAGCGGGCTTCGAGCCGCCTGCTACGCTCGGTAGGTGGCGGCGAGGCACACGACCATTGCGGCACGGGGGATGCGCTTCGACGCGCTCACGGCAGGCCCGGCCGATGGTGAGCTCGTCCTCCTGCTCCACGGCTTCCCGCAGACAGGGACATGCTGGCATGACGCCCTGGACGGCCTGGCCGAGGCCGGCTATCGAGCTGTCGCCCCGAGCCAGCGAGGGTACTCGGAAGGCGCGCGGCCCGAGGGCGTCGACGCGTACCGGGTCACCGAGCTCTGCGAGGACGTCCTCGCGATGGCGGCCACCCTTGGGAGCAAGCGGTTCCACGTCGTCGGACACGACTGGGGCGGCACCGTCGCGTGGGCCCTCGCCGGTGACCATCCACAGTCTGTGGCGTCGCTCACCGCGGTATCGACGCCCCACACCGCCGCGTTGCGCGACGCGCTGCGCGGCACGCAGCAGCGGGTGCGGATGGCGTACATCCCCGTGCTCCGCCTGCCGCTCATTCCTGAGGGACTGATCGACGCCGGGGGCGGACTCGTCGCCGAGTCGCTGCTGACGGCAACGGGTCTCAGCCCCGCGCACGCGCACCGGGATATCACGGCATTGCGAAAGGTCGGCGCGACCGGGGCGCTCAACTGGTACCGCGCACTCGGCACCGAACCCGGGCACGCGGCGCCGGTGTCGGTTCCGGTGCTCCACGCCTGGGGCGATCAGGACCCGGTCTTCACGCGCGAGGCCACCGAGCTCTCCGCCGACCACTGCACCGGCGACTACCACCTCCTCGAGCTCGAAGGTGGATCCCACTGGATCCCCGATGAGCACTGGGCCGACTTGGCAGACCTTTTCATCGACCATCTCGCGGCCAATCCCATCACCGCCGCCGGCTGAGGCCGGGTCCGATGAGCGGGATCGAGGTGACCGGGATTGCGCAGCGCCAGTCCTGGAACTCGGTGGGGCTGCCGGACGTGGAGCGGGTCCGGCCGGGGCTCTGGTCGATCCCGGTGCCACTGCCGAACAACCCGCTTCGCTATGTGCTCGTGTACCTCCTGGAGCTGGACGCCGGGGCAGCGGTCATCGACACCGGGTGGAACACCGAGGAAGCGTGGAGTGCGCTGGTGGCCGGAATGGCGATTGCGGGATACACGCCGGCCGATGTCCGGGCGATTCTCATCACGCACATCCACCCGGACCACTACGGACTGGCCGGTCGGCTGCGCGAAGCCTCCGGAGCGTGGGTCGCGGTGCATCCGGCGGACGCCGAGCTGATCCCCTCGCGGTATGGCGACGGCACCGAGCGCCTGCTCGCGAGCATGGATGCGCTCCTCATCGACGCGGGCGTGCCCGACGAGATGCGCGCGGAGCTGACGGCTGCGTCGATGGGCATTCGCGAGTTCGTCGCCGCCGCCGAGCCCGATGTCCTCCTCGAGGACCGCGCCACGCTGCCGCTCCCTGGATGGGATCTGGTCACGCTGCACACGCCCGGCCATTCGCCGGGGCATGTCTGCTTCCACGATCGCGCGGGTCGCCTGCTCTTCAGCGGTGATCACGTGTTGCCACGAATCAGCCCGAGTGTCGCACTCCATGTCCAGCAGCCGGTGAACCCGCTCGCGGACTTTCTCGACGCGCTCCGCAGCGTCCGTGACCTCGACATCGATGAGGTCCTCCCGGCGCACGAGTGGCGATTTCGCGGCCTCGACACCCGTGTTGACGACCTCCTCGAACACCACCGCCGGCGGCTCGACGAAACCGCTGCGGCCATCAGCGGCACGCCCGGCCTCAGCTGCTGGGAGACGACACTCCGGCTTCGCTGGTCCAGGGACTGGACGGAGATCGTCGGCTACATGCGGCGCGCGGCGGTGGGTGAGACGCTCGCGCACCTCGTGCTCCTCGAGCGCTCGGGCCGGGTCCGGCATGACGATGCCCGGCCCGTCCACTGGTACCCCGCGGACGGTGCCTCAGGCCGGTGACGTCGCCCGGCCGGGCGCCTTCGCCCAGATCACGCTGATCGCCCCGGTCAGGACCGCGACTGCCAGCAGGAGCAGCGCAACCGAGGTGATGCCACGACCGGTGGCGAACACGAGCGATGTCAGCGCCACGCCGAGCGCGGTCCCGAGGCCGCGGGCCATGTTCAACAGCCCTCCGGCGGCACCCGCTCGCTGCGCCGGCGCGGCAAACATCGTCGCGGCGTTGTTCGCAGCGACGAACAGGCCCATGCCGGCGCCGGCGACTGCCAGCGCGAGGACGGTCAGGTCCGCGCGGGTTGCGGACGCGGCGAGCAGTCCCATACCGACGGCGGTCACCGCCATGCCGAGGCCGGTCGGCACCCGGGGTCCGATGCGGTCGCGGATCGCACCGCCGAACGGCGCCACGATCGCAAGCGCAACCGGCAGCGCGCTGAGCTCGAAGCCCGCCTGCAACGGCCCGACGTGGAGCTCCTTCACAAGGAAGAACGGAACCGCGACCAGGCAGCCGAAGAGGATCACATAGGACAGCAGCGCCGCGATGATGCCTGCATCGAACTCGGCGACGCGGGTGAGTGCGGAGTCCACCACGGAACCGGGGGCGCGCCGTTGCCGGGCGATGGCTCCGATCACGAGCAGGCACGTCAGCCCGGTGAGCCCAGGTTCGGTCCAGCCGGGGGTGCCCGGTTGTGCGGCGAAGGAGAGCGCCGCCAGGAGCGCTGCGGGAATGGCGGCGAGCAGCACCGTCCCGGAAGGGTCGATGCGGCTCTCCGGATCGTGGTGCGTGCTTCTCGGCAGGAGAAACCAGCCGAGCGCCAGACCGATCAACCCGACCGGGATGTTCACAAGGAAGATGAGCCGCCAGCCGCCGAGCGCGGTGAGGACGCCGCCGAGCGCCGGGCCGACGCTCAGCCCCACAGCCTGCGCGGCGCCCTGGACGCCGAGGCCCGTCCCAAGTCGCGACGGCGGCAAAACGTCGCGGATGAGCGCGTAGGAGTTCGCCTGCAGCATCACGGCGCCCACCGCCTGCACCAGGCGTGCGATCACCAGCAGGCCCAGCGATGGCGCGAGCGCGCAGGCGGCGGAGCCGATCACGAAGATGCCGAAGCCATACGTGTACAGCAGCTTCCGGCCGACTCGATCGGCGATCTTGCCCACCGCCGCAACCGTCCCCGCCAGGACGAGCACATAGACGAGCACGACCCATTCGACACTGGCGATGGATGCGTGTAGGTTGATGCGGATGAACGGGAGCGCGGTGGTGACGATGCTGGCGTCCAGCTGTCCCATGAACGCGCCCACGCAGACGGTCCCGACAGCGAGCCACGGAGCGGAGGGGAGTGCCCTGATGCGCGCCGGTCGGCGGGGTTCGGTGAGCATCCGCGGAGTGACGCGACGGGGCGCCTCCGGATCACCCACGCGTGGGCGAACCTCTTCGCGTGTCGCGCCCCAGGGTGACCGCCATCGCCACATCATCCAGCACATCCGCGCTCTGGACCGCCGTCGCCGGCGGCATATGTCTCCACCCGGTGACGGAACGATGGTCCCCGAGATCAGATCCGTCCTGCGCTCGATACTGCGATGACGCACCTGTCCACGCGCCCGGAGGGCCGCACCCGTTGACCCAGCAGCGCATCCTTCTCGCTGACGACGAACCGCGCCTGCTGCACGTCGTCGGGCTGTATCTCAGCATGGAAGGATTCGATGTCACCGAGGCGTCCGACGGCACCGAGGCGATCGCGAAGCTCGACAAGGACGAGTTCGACCTGGCGATCCTCGACGTGATGATGCCGGGGGTCGACGGGATCGAGGTATGCCGGCATATCCGCTCCCAGCCCCGTACCCAGGCGATGCCGGTGCTCGTGTTCACCTCGTTGTCCTCGGACAAGGACGTCGAGCGGGCGCGCCTGGCCGGCGCGAACCACCTCATCACCAAGCCGTTCAGCCTCCCGGGCCTCGGCGCGGTGGTCCGCTCCTGCTTCACGGACGCACCCGCGCTGACCGCCTGATCGCTCAGGGTCCTGAGCTCAGGCGATCGCCCTCGTGAACCGGCGCGCGCCGATCACGACACCGACGACGGCGAGCGCCGCCATGATCACGAGCCCTTCGAGCACCGCCTGGTCGAAGCCCTTCCCGTTGAAGAGGTCGCGCGCGGCGTTCACGGCGTAGGAGAGCGGATTCGCCTTGGCGACGTCCTGCAACCACTGCGGCGCCAGGTTCAGGGGGAGCAGCACCCCACTCAACAGGAGGAGCGGCAGCGAGAGCGTGAAGATCAGCGGCGCGTACGAGTCCTCGCTCTTCAGGGCGAGCGCGGCCGCGTAGGCCAGTGATGACATCCCGAGGCCGATCAGCGCGACCAGTCCGAGCATGACGATCACACCGACGAACGTTGGCTTGAGCCCAAAGGGAATCGCGAGCAGGAGCAGGATCAGCGACTGCATCACGAGCGTGAGGATGTCGCGAAGCGCGCGACCGAGGAGCAGCGCGAAGCGGCTCACCGGTGTGACGCGGAACCGCTCGATGACGCCATCACGCAGCTCGGCGATCAGTCCGAACCCCACGCCACTCGCGCCGAACAAGCCGAGCTGGATGAGCAGCCCCGGCACGAACACGTTGTACGCGCCGCCGGCAGGGAAACCCTGCACGTGAACGAGGGACTTCAGGAGGGGCGCGAACAGCACCAGGTAGAGCAGGGGCTGGATCACGCCGATCGCCACCCACGCCGGGTTGCGGAGAAATACGAAGAGATACCGATGGAACATCAGCCAGGTGTCTTTGACCAGTTTCATGGGGGCCTCCTATGCCGCTTCGCGCAGCGAACGCCCGGTTTGACGCAGGAACACGTCGTCAAGGCTCGGTCGGTTCAATGAGAGCGACGCCAGCGGGATTCCCGCGGCGTCGAGGGCGCGAATGATCTGCGGCATCGCGGTCTCGCCGCGGTCCACATAGAGGCGCACGACGTCGTCCGACCGTGTCGCCTCGCGGACGAATGACTGCCCCTTGAGCAGCTCGAGCACGCGGTCGCTCGCGTTGTCGGTGCCGACGACGACGACGTCACCGGCGACCTGACGCTTCAGCTCGTCCGGCGTGCCCAGGGCAACGATCTTCCCGTGGTCGATGATCGCGATACGGTCGGCGAGCGCGTCCGCCTCCTCGAGGTAGTGGGTCGTCAGGAAGACGGTCGTACCCGTGTCACGGAGGCTGCGCACCTCGTCCCACATGCGCGCCCGGCTCTGCGGGTCGAGGCCGGTGGTGGGCTCGTCGAGGAACAGCAGCTGGGGACGGTGCATGAGGCCGATGCCGATGTCGAGCCGTCGCTTCTGGCCGCCCGAGTAGGTCTTGGTCGCCCGGTCGGCGCAGTCCGCGAGCTCGAGCGAAGCCACGAGCTCGGCGGCACGCTCCAGGGCTCGCGTCTTGCTCATGCCGTAGAGCCGGCCCTGCAACACCAGCTCGGTCCGCCCGGCGACCTCTGGCGCGCTGCTGCCCGCCTGGCTGACGTAGCCGATCTCGTAGCGGACCTGGGCGGGGTTGCGGCGGAGATCGAAGCCAGCGACCGTCGCCTCGCCACTGGTCGGTGGCAACAGCGTCGACAGCATCCGCAGCGTCGTGGTCTTGCCGGCTCCGTTCGGACCGAGGAATCCGAAGATCTCGCCCTTCCTGACGTCGAGGTCGACCCCGGCGACGGCGTCGACCGGCCCTCGGCGCGATTTGAAGGTTTTTCGAAGGCTGTGCGTCTCGATCATGGTGTGTCCTCCCTGGCGGTGCCTGCTCGCGTCGCGCCGGATGCGGCAATGTGGCGAGTGCGACGCGCCGCGTCGGCGGCGTGCATCGCCTCGAAATGCGCTCTGATCAGTTCCTCGTTCCAGACGAGGACCCCGGTCTCCATGTCGGCGGTGATCGATCGGATCCACTCGATCTCGGCGACGGCCAGGGCAATCGCGTGCTCCAGCTCGAGCAGGACCAGCCTGGGAAGGCCGAGGTCGTCCTGGGCCAGCGTGAGAGTGGCGTCGAGGGCCGTCACCTTGGCGCGGAGGCTGACGATGCGGGTCGCCAGCGCCGCCTCGGCGCGCTCCTGGGTGATGTAGCCGAGGAGACCGACCGCAACCCGGAACACGGGAGTTTCGTCCACGGGCGTCGAGAGCAGATCGGCGAGCCAGTTCTCCAGCTCCTCGCTTCCCTCGGGCGTGATCCGGTACACCGTGCGCTCGGGGCGCCGGCCCTCGCGGCTCGTCTCGAGCGGTTCGATGTAGCCCGCGGCCTCGAGCTCCTCGATGGCCCGGTAGAGCGTGCGTGTCTTCCCCACGGCGTACGCCTTGTGCCGCTCCTTGAGCAGGCGCTGGATCTCGTACGGGTGGCAGGGCTGCTCGCTGAGCAATCCGAGGGTGGTCAGTGCCACCATGTCCTTGGGCTGAGTGCGCATTTCCATATTGCGTTTCGCACTATCGCATGGCGCATCGAAAGCGCGGTCCGGGCGGTCAGTCCTCGGGGTGCCGGGCCACCTCGTGGTGCTCCTGGAGGTACTCGCGGATGGCGATCAGCGCCGCGATCCCGTCGCCGACTGCCGAGCCCAGCTGCTTCGTCGAGCCTCGGCGCACGTCACCGGCCGCAAAGACCCCGGGGATCGACGTCTTGAAGCCGCCCTTGTCGTCCACGAACCCGCGCGCGTCGAGATCCACGCTGCCACGAAGGAAGGCGGTGTTGGGGTCGAGGCCTATGAAGACGAAGGCAGCGCGCGGGTGCACCACCTCTTCCTCGCCGGTGGCGCGGTCACGGAGCCGGACCGACTCGAGCCGGCCCTTGCCGGTGAACTCGACGATCTCAGTGTTGCGATGCACGACGAAGTGCGGGTCGTTGGTGATCTTGTCCTGGAGGAGTCGCGACGCGGTCAGCTCCGGTTCGCGCTGCACGATCCGGACGCGCTCCGCGAACTTGGTCAGAAAGAGCCCTTCCTCGAGTGCCGAGTTTCCGCCACCGATGACGAGAAGCTCGTCGGCACCGCGGTAGAACGGCCCATCGCAGGTGGCGCAGAAGTGAACACCGGCGCCGATCAGATCGTCCTCACCGGGAACACCGAGACGGCGGTAGGACGACCCGGTCGCGATGAGCGCGGCGTGCGTCTCGATCTCCTGGCCGCTCGCCAGGCGGATGCAGATGTCGCCGCCCTCCGAGTCCTCGGCGGAAATGTGCTCGACGCTCACCGCGCTGAGCAGCTCCACCTCGTAGCGGCGCGCCTGGGCGATGAATCGCTCGGCGAGGTCGGCCCCGCCGACGCCGTCGGGGAATCCCGGGTAGTTGTCGATCCGCTCGGTGACGCCCGCCTGACCGCCGAGACCGCTGCGTTCGACCACGACGGCGTCGATGCCCTCCCGAGCCGCGTAGATCGCGGCGGCGAGGCCCGCGGGACCGCCGCCGATGATCGCCAGGTCATAGCACTCCCGCTGGGGTTCGAGGGTCAAGCCGAGCTTGCGCGCGAGCTCCTCATTGGTCGGGTCGATGAGCACGTCGGTGCCGTCGAAGACGATCGTCGGGATCGTGCGCCCGCCCTTTTGCAATTCCTCGACGTGCTGCAGCCCGGCAGCATCCTCGTCGATGTCGACCCAGTCGTATGCGACCCGCTGTTCCGCGAGGAAACGCTTCGCCCGTTTGCAGTCGGGGCACCACGGCGCCCCGTAGACCGAGATCTGCGTCATGACGTCAGCCGGATGAGGTCTGCGTTCACGCCGACGAGCGTTCCGAGGAAGCGATCGACGATGTTGCCTTTGGCATCAACGATGACCACGGTCGGCGGGCTGATGACGTTGTACTCGGAGGTGATGACTTCGCTTGCGTCATTGACGCTCGGGTACGGGACCCCGTAATTGCGTTCGTAGGCGATCGCATCGGGGTCCGTGTCCTGAAGATCGACTCCGAGGAAGACCACGCCCTTCGGTGTCCACTGCTTGGCGAGGGCATCGAGCGCCGGCTGTTCCTGGTTGCATGGGCCGCACCATGAACCCCAGAAATCCAGGACGATCACATGCCCATGCGTCAACGACCAGTCGTAGGTCGAGCCGGTCACCGTCGGCGCGGTGATGGGTGTTGCGGGACCGGTCGGTCCGTTGCCGAACGGCACCTGGGAGAGGTCCTGCTGCAGGCCGCAACCGGCCAGCATCAGCGCCGAGACGAACGCCGCCGCGACCAGTCGACGGCTCACGGAGTGACCGCGAGGTCCTCGAGCACGACACTCGCCAGGTTCTTGTCACCTTCGACGGTAACTCGCGAGCGTGCGCCGGGATCGTCGCGTCCGCAGGTGAGGACGGTCAGTGTCGGCAGGTCGAGCCGCAGCGTCGCGGACGGCGAGTCCGGGACCGTTGCGCCGGACCTGCCCTTCGCTCCGTCAAACGTGATGGCGCGCTGCGCGCCGCCCGGGCCTGCGATGTCGAAGACGATCGCCGTCCCCGCGGCCGGTGCCACGCGCTCCTGGAGCTCGTACGCCGCACCGATCAACATGCGTTCCCGGCTGTGCGCGGCGGCGACGCCGTCGAGCCCACCGGGCGCGTGGAGCGCGCTGCGGATGTCCTGCTCGTGGGCCCAGAGATCGAAGACCCGGATGCCGAGCAGCGAGCGCACCTTGGACTCGCCGAACAGTCCCCGCCCCATGTCGTCGAGTTGCGAGTCCTGGAGGGTCGCGAGACTGGCGAGGCGCTCGGCCGTCACGTCCCGGTACTCGGCGAGCAAGGCCGCCAGCGGCACTCCCCGGCGGGCATCAACCCCGATCTCCATGTACGCGCCGGGTTGGTTGCGGACGTGCGCCAGCCCTTCGGGCACCGTGTGATCGCCCCGAGGCCGTCCGATGAGGATGCTCTCGAGGTCGGTGATGTGCGCCACGTGATCGCGCACGGTCCAACCGGGGCATCGCGTCGGGAGCATCGCCCGCTCATCGTCGAGCCCCGCAGCCAGCTCGCCCACGTTCGCGAAGATCTCCGCGTAGGCCTGGCGGAAGCCCTCCGCCGTGGTGATCGTCCCGCTCTCCATCGACGTGCAGCCTAGCGCGTCGCCACAATCAATCGCGATGCCACGTGGTGCAGAGACCGGCAGTCCAGCCGGCATGACAGCGGTCAACTCGTCGGGGTTTCCGGCTCCGGCGGGTGTCTACGCCGTCCCGGTGGTGCTCGCCCCGCTCTCCGGGCGGCTGCACGTCCTGCTCGTGCAACGGGTCGAGGCGCCATTTGCGGGGACCTGGGTGCTTCCGGGCGGCTTCATGAGCCCGAGCGAGCGGCCCGAGGAGACCGCGCAACGGAAGCTCACGGAGAAGACCGGCGTCGGCGCTGTCTACCTCGAACAACTCGAAACCTATGGCGACCCGCAGCGCGACCCGCGCGGCTGGATTCCGACCGTCGCGTACCTCGCCCTCATCGACGCGGCGGTGCTCCGTGCGGACGAGTCGAGCGCGAGGTGGGAGCCGGTCGATGCGCTCCCGCCACTCGGCTTCGACCATGCGCGCATCGTGGTCGATGCCGTCGCGCGCCTGCGAGGCAAGCTCTGGTGGTCCAACATCGCGGTGGGCCTGCTCCCGGAGCGCTTCACGATGCCGCAGGCGCGCCGTCTGTTCGAAGCGATCAGCGGTGGGAGCTACGAGCCGTCGAACTTCCGGCGTGAGCTGGAGCAATCCGGTCTCGTCCGTGCCACCGGGAGCCTCGCCAAGGGGGGGCCGGGACGTCCCGCCGCCATGTACGAATTCGTCGAGCGGCAACCGGCTTGGAGCCTGCGCCGCTCGCGACCGCCGGCGATGGTGCGGCGTCGCCCCTGAGCCGATACGGACGGGATGCACTCAAGCGCGTTCGCATCGTTCACGATTCCCGCGATCGGGCGCCAACTCCGAGCGCCCGCCGCAAGGAGACGCGAGATGACCGACCTCCCCGTTCAGCCGGCGCAGCCGGTCCCGATTCCCAAGGTGGAAGAGCTCTTCCACCACATCCCGCACCCGCGCATCGCTGAGCGCCAGCACGACAAGCCGGTCAAGGTCAAGGACGAGAGCGTGGGAGTCAACGGCCACGTCGCCCTGATCATCACTGCGGTGGTCGGGACCATGTGGTGCGCGTACGTGTTCACCCTGATTTCGCTCGTCAGCCTGCCGGATGCAGTCAAAAGCGGATCGCTGATCACGATCATCAGCTGGATCGCGCAGACGTTCATCCAGTTGGTCCTGCTGCCGATCATCATCGTTGGCCAGAACATCCAGGGCAAGGCATCGGACAAGCGGTCGGAGCAGACCTACAAGGACGCCGAGGCAATCCTCAGCGAGTGCCTGCAGCTGCAGTCGCATCTTCAGGCGCAGGACACAGTCCTCGATGACGTCGTCGAGCGCGTCAAGCGGCATCACCAGGAGTTGCAGCGGTTGTCGGCGCTTGTCGGCCCCGCACCGGGCACCACATAGCAGCGCCGTCGCCATCAGCTCCTGCGATGCATGCGGGCGTCATGCATCGTGCGTCTCGAGGGCGTGGCTGACACCTAGCCTTGGCGTGTGCCCTTCGCTCGTGTCAGCGCGCCGGCGTCGTGAGCGTGCTGACGTGCGCGCTCGGTCCGGACGCCGCTGGGACGGTGATCATGCGCGAACTGCGCGCCGCTCGCCACAGCGTGGACGCGGCGATCTATGAGGTCGGGCCTTCGTACCGATGGGCGCTGGTTCGGGCGGCTGAGCGCGGCGTCGCCGTGCGCGTCGTGCTTGACGCGCACCGCTCCGACGGCAACGCTGCGACCGCTCGGGCGCTGATCGCGTCGGGAGCGGCGTGCCGCGTTGCCGGAGTGGGCGCGGATGCGGCACATGGCAAGCTCCTGATCGTCGATTCGACCGTGGCGGTCGGGACCGGCAACCTCATCTGGCGGGACGCGCCCCGCGACCGTCGTCTGCGCCTGCCTCCCCGCAGCGATCCGCTCGCGGGGACCCGCGAGTGGTGGGTGACGGCAACTGGCTCGAGGCGACTGCGTCTCGCCGCCGCCGAGGCGTTCGGCGCCCACTGGACGGCCGCGACGTCGCCTCCCCCGGCGTGGGCGGGCGCGCCTGAGCTGGGTGCCCCGACGATCGGCGCACCCGGAACGCAGGTCGCGCCCAAAGCCTTCTGCATCGCCTCGCGGCGTCTGGGGCTCGTGATCGGCGGGGCGGCTGTGAGCGACGCACTGGCGGCCGCCCTGACCAGAGCTCGGCGAAGAATCCTGGTGACCGTTCCCTACGCGCGCCCCGCCGCCGCACGGGTGGGCAGGCTCCTCGATCTGATGAAGGCGGCATCCACGCGCGGCGTGGCGTGTGCCCTGCTCCTCGGAGGAATCCCCGCACCGGAGGATGCCGAGCTGCTGGCAACGCTCCCCTTCGCGGTCCGGCGGATGGATCCCGCGCGATCGACCTCCGGGCACGCCAAGGGCCTCGTCGCCGACGGCTCCGTGCTCGTCTCATCCGCGAACTGGAGCGACCCCGGCCTCGGCGGCAACTGGGAGGCGGCGCTCCACATCGACCACGCGGGTGCCGCCGCGTACTACGCGGCAGCGTGGCGTCGGGACTGGGAGACCGGGCTCGCGATCGAGGTTTGACGCCGGAGGGGCCCGGCTACTCTCTACAAATGCCCGATGTCGAGCCGCCGGCGCCAGCCGGCCCCGCTCCGGCGGCGTCCGAACCCGCTTCGCTGACGCTTCCGGCGGTCCCACTCCGTGACAACGTGGTCTTCCCCTCGCAGCTGGCGCCGCTCGCTGCCGGCAGGCCCCGCTCGGTGGCGGCGCTCGAGGCGGCGGTCAACGGCGACGGGCGGGTCGTGCTGGCCATCCAGCGCGATGCCGAGCGCGATGACGCCTCGATCGACGATGTCCACCTGATCGCGGTCATCGCGCATGTGGGCGCCTTCCGGCGGTTGCCCGGCGGCGGTGCCCACGCACTGGTCGAAGGCAAGGAGCGCGTCCGTATCGACGCATTCGACGCCTCCGGCGATGCCTGGATCGCCACTGTCACCCCGGTCCCGGTGGAGACCGTCGAAGGGACCGAGGTCGACGCGCTCTTCGGATCGGTGCGAACGCTCTTCGCCGACTACGTCAACGCCGGCGCCCAGGTCGGCGCCGATACGGCGGTCGCCATGGCGCGTGCTTCCCAACCGGAGCTCATCGCCGACATCGCGAGCACCTGTCCCGACTTCGGCTTCGACGACCGTGTGGCGCTTCTCCAGGAGACCGACACCATCGCCCGCCTGCGCACGCTCATCCCGCTGCTTGCTCGTGAAGTTGAGGTGGCGCAACTGCGCACCAAGATCCACGAGGACGTCCAGAAAACCATCAACAACTCGCAGCGCGAGCACATCCTCCGCGAGCAATTGCGCGCCATCCGCAAGGAACTCACCGAACTCGACGACGCCGGTGAGGACGACGAGGATCTCGCCGCCCGCGTCGAGAAAGCCGGCATGCCCGACAACGTGAAACAGCGCGTCCTCAAAGAGGTACACCGCCTCGAGCAGATCCCCAGCGCCTCTCCCGAGATGGGAATGGTGCGCACCTGGGTCGACTGGCTCCTCGACCTTCCCTGGGTCGATCCCCCCGCCGAAACCCTCGACATCGAACGCGCGGCGGCCATCCTCGACGAGGACCACTACGGCCTCACAAAAGTCAAAGACCGAATCCTCGAATGGCTCGCGGTGCGGGAACGCATCCGAACAAAGGTCATCGCCGAGGAAGGAGCAGCCGCCGAAACGGCGAAAGCCGAGGCGGCGAACGCGGAGCGCGAAGCTCTCTCTTCTGCAGAGCCAGAGAATGCGGCACCTGTCCCGTCCGCCGAGCGCACTACCCAGGAGGCGGGTGGCGGAGCGGGGGGAAGCGCCGGTCCCAGGCCTGGCGCCGCGCAGGACGTTCCCAGAACGCAAGACGATGAGGAGTCAAACCGGGCCGGAGAACGGCGAGGCGTCCCCGCTCCGACAGGGCCCGCCGCACTCAACGCAGCGCCGAAGCAGAGGCGCACCCTACAGACGCCGATCCTGTGCTTCGTTGGCCCACCAGGCGTGGGTAAGACGTCCCTTGGACGCAGCATCGCAAGAGCGCTGGACCGCAAGTTCGTGCGGATGTCCCTTGGCGGCATCCGTGACGAGGCCGAGATCCGTGGCCATCGACGGACGTACATCGGGGCGTTGCCAGGCCGGATCATCCAGTCGATGCGCACCGCTGGCACGCGCAATGCCGTGATCATGTTGGACGAGATCGACAAGGTGGGCGCCGACTTCCGCGGCGATCCATCGGCAGCGTTGCTCGAGGTGCTCGACCCGGAGCAGAACTGGGAATTCAGTGATCATTATCTCGAGGTCCCGTACGACCTTTCCCAGGTGCTGTTCATCACCACGGCGAATATTGCGGAGACGATCAGCCCACCACTCCGTGACCGGATGGAGATCATCCGCATCACCGGATACACCGAGCAGGAGAAGGTGCAGATCGCCGAGCGTCATCTGGTTCCGCGTCAGCTGGATCAGCATTCTCTCGACGTCAATGAGCTGGAGATCCCGCGCGAAACAATCGTCGCGATGCTGCATGGATACACGCGCGAGGCCGGTGTGCGCCAGCTCGATCGGACCATCGCCGAGGTGGCTCGCAAGGTGCCGCGCAAGCTCGCCGCCGGCGCGACCCCGCCGGTGGTCATCACCCCGGCGGATCTGTCCGACCTGCTCGGCCCGAGACGCCATGACTACGGCGAGGCGCAGGAGCAGGATGAGATCGGCGCCGTGACCGGCGTGGTGGTCAGCGAAGTCGGTGGCGACATCATCACCATCGAGGCGCTGGCCATCGAGACCAAGCCCGACCTGGTGCTGACCGGGCAACTCGGCAGCGTGATGGAGGAGTCCGCACGCGCTGCGCTCTCGTGGGCGAAGGTGCATGCCGTCGAATACGGGGCGCCGCGCGACTTCTTCGACACCCATGCGATCCATGTGCACGTCCCGGCAGGTGCCATTCCGAAGGACGGTCCATCGGCCGGTGTCACCATGGCAACCGCGATGGTCTCGGTGGCATCCTCACGGCGCGTGCGCCGGGATCTCGCCATGACCGGCGAGGTGACCTTGCGCGGCAAGGTGCTTCCCATCGGCGGCGTCAAGGACAAGCTGCTCGCCGCGCATCGCTCCGGGCTGAAGACGTTCATCCTTCCCGCGAAGAATGTTCGCGACCTGTACGAGGTCGAGACGGAGATCCTCGACGCCATCGAGGTGGTCCCGGTCGACAACGTCGGCGAGGTGCTCGATCGTGCGCTGGTCGAATTGGATGCTCCCCGCAAGCGCGAGCGCCATGGCGCGGGGTTCGTGCTTCCGATCACGAGTGCGGACGTCATCGGTCCGATCAACGCCGAGCCCGCGTAACCGCGTCGCCGTGACCGACACGCTGCGGGACCTCGTCGAACTGGCAATCGTCGTCGATCCGATGTTCGATCAGAACTGCTACATCCTGCGCAGGCGCGACACGACCGATACGCTCATCGTCGATCCGGGGCTGCAGCATCCCCAAACCCTTGCGCTGCTGGAGCGTCGAGGCCTGCGTTGCGACCGCATCCTGCTGACGCATGGACATCCCGACCATGTCAGCGGCGTCCCCGCGGTCAAGGCGGCATTTGGCTGCGAAGCCGCGATCCATCCCGATGATCGCGAGCAACTCGAGGCGGTGCATTACCTCCCGGGTGTTCCGGACGACCTTCCGGATGTTGTCTGCGAGCAGGATCTCCAGGATGGTGCGCTGCTCCGCTGGCACGACCTCGACATCGAAGTGGTGCATACGCCGGGACACACCCGCGGCTCGGTGTGCTTTCGCGTCGGGCCGGATCTGCTCTCGGGCGACACGCTCTTCAATCGCGGCGTCGGCCGCTGCGATCTCCCCGGTGGATCGTGGCCTGCGCTCATCTTTTCGATCGAACACCGCATCTACACGCTGCCCCCTGAGACGGTCGTCTACCCCGGTCACGGACAGCGGACAACGGTCGACGAGGAGATGCGCTCCAACCCATTTGTGGTGCACCCCCGGTACCGGTAAGACGCGGACCGTGTGTTACGGTGGCGGAAGGGGGCGCTGAGAATGAGCTACGTCATACGAACAACACTGGTGGTCGGCGTGTGCGCCATCGCGGTCGCGACGGCCGGTTGCGGCGGTGTCGCGTCGGTCGCGACCACGTCGGGCACACCCGGTGCCGCGCTGCCATCGGTGTCCGCATCCCCGGAGGGATGCGCGAATCCGGATATCGCATCAGGGATTTCGCCTGTGACGCAACTCGCGCTCACCGTCAGTGATCTGCCGCCGGGCGGGCCCTCCCTCGAGCAGATCAGTGACGGCGAGATGAGCAACACGGTGAACACGGATCAGCGTGGATTTGCCAATGTGGCCAACACGTATCGCATCGAGGACGATGTCGTTCTCGATGCCTCGACGCAGGCTGCATCGGCGGACTACCCGCAGCTCCAGGCCACAACGAGAGCGCTCTTCACGACCCTGAAGAGCACGTCGTCGCCGGCTGCGCTCGGCTGTCAGGCCGATGAGTATGTCGGCACCGCGTCGACCGGCTACAGCCAGGTGGGTGTCGCGTTCCAGGATGGCGATGTCGTCGTCGTGGTGCTTGTCGTCAATTCCGCGGCGACGGTCGATCCGTCCTATGCGGCCGCAGTCGCCCTTGCGCAGGATCAGAAGATCGTCGCGGCGTCGAACTGATCGTCAGTCGGTTCTGCCGAGACGTTCGAGCAGCTCATGCAGGATCGCGCCCGTGACGCCCCAGATGACCCGGCCTGACGCTTCGTAGTAGTGGACTCGGCCGCGCATGCCGTTGCGTTCCATCTCGCGAACCGCGTGTGGCGCCACCAGGAGATCCGCAATATCGATCCGGAACCACTCCGCGATCTCGAAGTCGTCGCTCCTGAACTCGATCGGCGCACGCTGCAGCCCGACCACCGGTGTGAGCCAGCGACCCGAGACCACTGTCGAGAAGGGGGAGAGCAGACCGAGCACCTCGACGCTGGACGGCTGGATGCCGAGCTCCTCGCCCGCCTCGCGCAGCGCCGTCGCCACGACGTCGCTGTCGAAGGTCTCGGCCCCACCGCCTGGGAACGCGATCTGACCGGGATGCTGGCGAAGTTCCTCCGACCGGAGCACGAAGAGCAGCGGCACGCCGGGGGTCGACGGGTCGCAGAGGAGCAGGACCGACGCCGGGCGCAGTCCGTCCGGTACCGCGGCCATGGGCTGGCGGGGATCGTGGACCACCGCTCTGAGCCGTTCGGCGATCGGAGCCGGCGCCGTCATCGCGGGACGGCTGCCCCCGCGCTCGACACCGTACGCTTGAGGTGATGGCCACCGACGCCCCGACCGAGAGCAAACCGCGGCGACGCTGCCGCAGCTGTGGCGGCGAGTTGCGCTTCTCCCACCGCGAGTACGCCGGCAAGGGCGCCTCCGCTGCGGTTCTGCGTTGTGCGGGATGCGGCGAGGTCATTCGTGACAGCGCGCGCGAGTCGGTTCAGGCGCCGCAACGCCACACCTCGAAGCGTCATCGCAACCTCGACGCGGGCCCTCCGGCGAACCCGGTGCTCGACCCGGAACTTGCCGCGAGGCTCCTCCAGGCCGGTCGCGACTCCGTCTGACTCATCGCCCCGCGGCTGCGGCCGCCGGCTGCGCCGCCGTGGCGAAGCGCTCAAACCAGTGCAGGATCTCGGTGTTCACGTCGTCGCGGTCGACATCGACGGAGATGGCGTGGCCACTCCGCGGCAGCAAGTCCAGCTCGACGGCCTCGCTGCCGACCAGCCGCTGCGCGATCTCTCGAGCGCATCGCGGATCGATGGATCGATCGCGCTGACCATGCACCACCAGCACCGGGGCGCGGATCGCCGCGAGCTCGTTGCGGACCACGCCGCAGAGGCGTCGAAGTTCGTCGATGCTCCGTGTGGGCCGGATGCCATAGCTGTACAGCTCTTCAACGGCTTCGGGATGCCAGAGGTCGACGTCGTCTCCGGCGCGGTGCCAGCGCACCACCCGTTTCAGCACCGGCAGCAACGGCGCCAGCGGCCCGCTCAGCCAGATCGGCGCCGCGAGGGTGGCGACGGCGCGCACTCGCAGGTCGTGCGCCGCGAGGTGCAGCGCAAGGGTCCCGCCCATGGACTGGCCGGCAACCATGACGACCTCGCAGTCCGATGCGAGCTCATCGAACGCAGCGGCCACACAGGCCGCCCAGTCCTGCCAGGTCGTGCGTTCGAGGTCCTCCGCGGTGGTGCCGTGGCCCGGCAGCACCGGCGCGTGGCAGCGGAAGCCACGTGCGGCAAGCGCCTCGCCGAGGCGGCGCAGCTCCGGCGGGGTGCTCGCGAACCCGTGGATCAACAGGACGCCTCGAGGCCCGTCGCCGAGACGCCACGGACGCACGACATCGGGATCGAAAGGCACGAGCGTGCGAGCGGTCACGTCATCGAGTATATGGATCGCGCTGCTCACGCTCGGTGGTACCGTCGCCCGCGATGGGCGAGGAGGTGATGCGGCAGGCACTCGAGACGGTGGTGTCCGGCGGCTCCCTGGATGCGCCGACCGCCCGGTCCGTGATGGACACGATGATGGAGGGCGAGGCGACCCCGGCCCAGGTGGGCGCGCTTGTCGCCGCGCTGCGCACCAGGGGCGAGACGGTGGATGAGCTGGCAGGCATGGTCGAGTCGATGCGCGCGCATGCCACCCAGGTGACGCTCGGCGTCGAGGCCGTTGACACGTGTGGCACCGGTGGCGACGGCGCTGGAACCTTCAACATCTCCACCGCGGCGGCGCTGGTCGCGGCGGGAGCCGGCTGCCCGGTGGCCAAGCATGGCAATCGCGCGGCATCGTCGCAATGCGGGAGCGCCGACGTGCTCGAGGCACTGGGTGTGGTGATCTCGCTGCCGCCCGCCGGCGTTCGCCGGTGCGTCGAAGAAGCGGGGATCGGATTCCTCTTCGCCGTCGACTTCCATCCTGCGCTGCGTCACGTCGGTCCCATCCGTCGCGAGCTGGGGTTCCGGACGGTGTTCAACGTGCTTGGCCCGCTCGCCAACCCCGCCCGCGTGCGCCATCAATTGCTCGGTGTTTCAAACGCCAGGCTGGCGCCGATGATGGCGGAGGTGCTCCATCGAATCGGACACGTCCATGCGCTCGTCTTCACCGGACCGGACGGTGTCGACGAGCTCGGTGTCGGCGGGAGCGCGCAGTGCTACGAGGTGACGGCGGAAGGCGTGCGTGCATTCGTGCTCGACCCGCGCGATGTCGGCCTCGAGGCGGCGCCGTTCGAAGCGGTGCGCGGCGGCGATGCGGAGACCAACGCCGCCATCATCGGCTCCGTCCTCGGCGGGGAGCACGGACCGCGCCGCGACGTCGTCCTGCTCAACGCGGCCGCGGTGCTCTTCGCTGCCGACCATGTCACGACCCTCATCGACGGCGTCGCCGTCGCCGGCGTGGCGATCGACTCCGGGGCCGCCCGCCGGACGCTGGAGCAGCTCGTTCGCGTGTCCCATGCGGCGGCAGCGGCATGAGCCGGGCCTCGGAGCTGCTGAGCCTGCAGCAGATTGACGATCGCATCGCGATGCTGACGTCCGAGATCGCGGTCACCGAAGCATCGCTCCGAGGAGATCCCGAGCTCGACCGCCTGCGTGCAGCCGAGGCCGCGGCGCACGATGAGCACCGGACGCTCGGGTCAAGCGCAAAGCTCGCGGAGCTCGAGGCCGCATCGCTGCAGGCGCGCATTCGCGAGCTGGACCGGCGACTGTACGGCGGCACGGTGCGCAATCCGGCCGAGCTCATGGAGATGCAGCGCGAGCTCGATGTGATGCGCGCGAAGCTGTCGACGGCCGAGGACGACGCGCTCGGGCGCATGGAAGCGGTCGATGTGTCGACGGTGAGCCTGCAGCAGGCATCGGCTGCCGTCGCCGCACGCGATGCGCAACGAAGTGCTGCGATGGAACCGCTGCGCGCGCGTCTCGCAACGCTCAACGACGAGCGCGACGTGCTCAACGCCGAGCGCGACGCCGTGCGCGCCGATGCGGACCCGGGTGACCTCTCGCTCTACGCCCGAATCGCGGCGCACCGCCGCCCTGCGGTCACGGGGCTTGCGGGTGAGTTCTGCGCAGGCTGCCACATGCCCGTCTCCAATGAGGAGCGGCGTGCGGTACGCACGGGGTCCGGGCTCACGCAGTGCGCGAACTGCGACCGGATTCTCGCGCCGTGACCGCCGCCGTGATCGCGTACACCGACGGAGCCTGCTCGGGGAACCCCGGCGCGGGCGCCTGGGCATACCGGATCGAGTGGCCTGACGGCGGCGTCGATGAGGCTGCGGGCGGTGACCTCGACACCACCAACAATCGCGAGGAATTGAAGGCCGTCCGCGAGGCGCTGCTGCGCATTCGGGCGCGTGTCGGCGACGACCCGGCGTGGCGGATCGTCGTGCGGACCGACAGTCTCGGTGTCATCAACTGGCTCACCGGATCGTGGAAACGCAGGAAGAATCTCGATCTCTACCCGACGATCGATCCACTTGTCGACACACGGGTGCGCTTCGAGTACGTGCGCGGCCACAGCGGCGTTCCAGGGAACGAGCGTGTCGACACCCTCGCGGTGGCGGAGACACAGCGGATCATGGCCGGCTCAGCCGGCGGAGGCGCTGCGCGATGACCTATTCGATCGTGGCCCGCGATCCGGAGACAGGCGATCTCGGCGTCGCAGTCCAGTCGCACTGGTTCTCGGTGGGCTCCGTGGTCACCTGGGCCGAGTCCGGCGTCGGTGCCATCGCCACGCAGTCGTTCGCAGAGCCCGCTTATGGCCCTCGCGGCCTTGCGCTGATGCGCCTCGGCGTCGACCCGGAGACGGCGTTGCGGGCGCTCACCAGGGCGGACACCGAACGGGAGCGGCGGCAGGTCGCCTTTGTCGACGCCACCGGCCGCGTCGCGGCGCACACCGGTGCGCTCTGCATCGAGGCGGCGGGCCACCTCGCGGCCGACGGGGTTTCCGTGCAGGCCAACATGATGCGTGGGGCGGGTGTCTGGCCCGCGATGCTCGAGGCCTACATGGGATCAAAGGGCGATCTGATCGACCGGCTCCTGGCGGCGCTCGACGCAGCCGAGGCTGCGGGCGGTGACATCCGCGGGCGTCAGTCCGCAGCGATGCTCATCGTCGCGGGCACGAGTTCTGGTCAACCATGGCGCGATCGCGTCGTCGATCTGCGCGTCGATGACGCCCCGGACCCGCTCGCCGAGCTGCACCGCCTGGTCGACGTGCACCGCGGCTATCAGCACATGGAGGCCGCAGAGGAGCGCGAGATCGCGGGCGACCTCGTGGGTTCACTCGAGGAGTACCAACTCGCCCGGCCGCTGCTCGGAGCAAACGACGAGGCCGCATTCTGGTCGGCGATCCTCATGGCTGACGCCGGTCGGGTGGAGGAGGGCAAGGCACTGCTCGCCGACATCGTGACCCGCGAGCCTGGATGGAGCGAACTGCTCCGCCGCCTTCCCGCCGTCGACCTGCTGCACAACGGCGAAGCGACCGTGACCGCGCTGCTGGGCCCCTGGACATGGCCACACCGACACCATCACGATCGGCGCTGATCTGGTGGTCAACAGGCTGGGTTACGGGGCCATGCAACTCACTGGGCGCGGTGTCTGGGGCGACTACCCGGACCGCGATGCCGCCATCGAGTTGTTGAGACGTGTTGTGGCAGCCGGCGTCACGTTCATCGACTTGTAATACCTGCACAGCCCGAATGCCGCCGGCGTCCCCTTCGAAGATCAGGTCGGGACGCTTGCGGAGTTGCGCGCTGAGGGACTCATCCGGCATATCGGCTGGCCGATGCTCTCGGTCCGATCGCGGATCGGCACGGCGTCAGCATGGCGCAGCTCGCAATCGCGTGGCTGCTGCACCGCACGCCGTGGATGCTGCCCATTCCAGGCACGTCGAGCCTCGCTCACGTCGAGGAGAACCTCGATGCAGCAGCGATAGATCTCACCGTCGATGAGCTCAAGACGATCACTGACCTTGTTCCGGAGGACGTAGAGAGCGTGCAAGCCGGCCGATAAGCCGGGTTCTGTCCTCATCCGCGCGGCAGACAAGGGACGGTCATCCATCTGGGACGCCGGTTACCCGGCGCCTCGAGCGGCCCACCTGAGACACGCGAAGCGAGCAACTCCTGAGCGCCGAAGCGCTCGGTCTCTGTTCGGCCTTGCTCCGGGCGGGGTTTACCTGGCCGGCCGGTCACCCGGCCGCCGGTGGGCTCTTACCCCACCATTTCACCGTTGCCCCGGACGGGTCCGGGGCTGTGTCATTTCTGTGGCACTCTCCTTCGGGTCACCCCGACTGGGCGTTACCCAGCGCCCTGCTCTGCGGAGCCCGGACTTTCCTCGGACGCCGTGCGTCCGCGACCGTCTGGCCGGCTTGCGTGTCGAGTCTATCCTCTGTGGCTCCCTGCCAACGGCATCCAGACCAGGAGATCACGCCCAGCGTGCACAAACGCCTGCTGCTTCACGCCGGCGGTGATGGCACCTCCGCGCGGTCCCACGTCATCGACCATCTTCGCGGCGCCCGGCGCGCTGTGATGATCCCGTACGCACAGGGCGACCACGACCGTGCCACCGCCCGGTTCGCGGAGTGGCTCGCCCCGCACGGCGTCGAGATCAGAGGCGTCCACGCCGTGGACGACCCGGCTGCCGCGATCGCCGAAGCTGAAGCCGTTTTCGTGACCGGCGGCAACAGCTTCCGGCTGGTGAGCGCGCTCCACCGCCTGGGGCTGATCGAACCGGTGCGCGCCGCCATCGAACGGGGGATTCCCTACTACGGGGCCAGCGCCGGCGCCAACGTGGCCTGCCCGACCATCCGGACCACCAACGACATGCCGATCGTGCAGCCGCGGAGTTTCGCCGCCCTCAGCCTTGTCCCGTTCCAGATCAACCCGCACTACATCGATCCGCCGCCGCCTGAGGCGCGCATCGGCGAGACGCGCGAGGAACGCCTTCGCGAGTTCCTCGAGGAGAACGATGTCATCGTGGTAGCGCTTCGGGAGCAGAGCTGGCTGGAGATCGACGGGCCCTCGATGCACCTCAGGGGGACCGGTGGGGCCGTGCTCTTCCGGCGGAACGTGGAACCGGGCCAGGTGCGTGGGGGAGCCGATCTCTCGTCGCTGCTCCTCGAAACGCCCCGGTACGACGTCTGACGGGAGCCCCAGCACGGGGTGCATCGTACATTTGTTTGCGTTGACGCCTCACCACACACCTGTTAGGGTTCGCGCCGGTGGAGCAAAGTGGTGAGTAGTGGGGATGCCGACGTGACGACGGAGAAGCTCGAGCAGGCGCAGGTCGATCTGCATGTGCCGCCGATGCTGTTCGGAACGTACCGGCATCACGTCGACGAGAAGGGCCGGGTTGCGGTTCCGGCTTCGTTGCGCCGCTTCCTCCCCGAGGGCAGCGTTGTCGCCCCAGGGCCCGACACCCGCCTGATGATCTGGCCGCCCAGCCTCTGGGCCGCCGAACGGGATCTCTTTCTGCGGACCGCCGAGACGCCTGCTCAGGAGCGCCGGTTCATGCGCATGCTCAACGAGAACAGCTCGGTGCTCGACATCGACGCGCAGGGGCGCCTCCTGCTGTCGGTCCAGCAGCGCACCTTCGCGCAGATCGTCGATCAGGTCGTCTTCGTCGGCGTCGGCTCCGGCGTGGAGATCATCGCCGACGAGATCTACCAGTCCGACCACTCGACGGTGGGGCCCGCCGAGTTCACCCAGTTCTGGGACGTCGTCCACCAGCGCGGAACGTCCGCATCCTCGTCGCCGGCGTGAGCGCCCCAGACGGATCCGCCTCGAAACATGACCATCCCCCTGTCGTTCGTGGCGGGCATGGGGATTCTCGACGACGCCACGCCCGGTTCCCCGTCGCCTGACGGCGCGGGCCACCGGCCGGTCCTTCTCACACCCCTCATAGAGAGCCTGCAGCCCCGGCCCGGGCAGATTGCCGTCGACGCCACGTTCGGCGCCGGCGGGGTCACGGCCGCGCTCCTCGAGCGCGTCTCCCCGGGCGGCCGGGTGATCGCGATCGATCGCGATCAGAGCGCTGTCGACGCTGGTCGCGCCCGTTTCGGCGCGAGCGGCGACGCGGTCGAGATCGCCCAGGGTGACTTCGCCGACCTCGAGGCCATCGTTCACGCCGCCGGCGTGACGGCCGCGGACATCGTCGCCTTCGATCTCGGTATCTCGTCACTCCAGCTCGACGACCCGGCCCGCGGCTTCAGCTTCCGCTTCGACGGACCGCTCGACATGCGCATGGACCCGACCTCCGGTGTCACCGCTGCGCACCTTGTCGACTCCCTGACGGCGGACCAGCTGATGTCGATGATCCGCGACTACGGCGATGAGCGCTTCGCGCGAGCGATCGCGAACCGGATCGTCAGAACGCGGGAGCGGACCCCGATCACCACCACCACGCAGCTTCGTGAGCTCGTCGAGCAGGTGGTGCCCCGGCGGTTCTGGCCAAAGCGGATTCACCCGGCGACGCGCACATTCCAGGCGCTTCGCATCGCGGTGAACCACGAGCTCGAAAGCCTCGAACGAGGCCTGCAGGCAGCAATCAGCATCCTCCGGCCCGGTGGGCGTCTTGGGGTCGTCTCCTTCCACTCTCTCGAGGACACCCTTGTCAAGAATGCACTCCACGTCGCAGCTCAGAATTGTGTCTGTCCACCCCAACAGCCCCACTGCACCTGCGTCCACCGGGCCACACTTTTTCTCCTCACCCGCAAGGTGATCCGGCCTGAACCGGCCGAACTGGCGACAAATCCGAGATCTCGCTCGGCGCGCCTTCGAGTTGCGGAGAAGCTCGCCACCCAGGGGTGACGGGCGCTCGTCTTTCTCAACGCCTCACTTCGCGCCCCAAGGGGGGAGCCGCGCCTGGAGCGCGTCTCCCCCCGCCACCCTCCGTATCGCCGGCCGGCACCGTCGGTGCCCCTCCATCGTCCCTCTCAACGTTTCAACACTGGAGACAGGGCAGTGCCCAACTTGCGTTTCGCACGTCGCGTCGACCGCGCGTCGACCCCGACGGCCGCCGGCGTCGACGACGTTCCCTTCGAACCACTCGGTCGTCGGCTGCGCATCCGCCGGGGCGGACCTCGGACGCCGCTGCCGTTGCTGCCGGTGATCGCGATCGCCGCCGGCATCGGCATCGCGTACGTCAACCAGACCGCGCACGTCACCACGGCCACGTACCAGGCGACACGCCTCGAGTCGCGCCAGCAGCAGCTCGTCGCCGAGAACCTCCAGCTCGGCGCTGAGCTCTCCCGCCTCGAGTCGTCGGAGCGAATCATCGCCGCGGCACAGGACATGGGCATGCGTCCTGCCGCGAAATGGGCGTTCGTCGCCGCAGCTCCCCACAACGTCATCTCGTCGCCACCAGAGCAGTTGACCGGGAACGACTCCGGCACCACCTTGCAGCAGCTGGTCGGCGCGCTCGACGGCGCCTTCGGTGGCGCCGGTCGATGAGCCCGCGTCGCCGCTCGCCGGGATCCGCACGCGCAGCGCACGCGCACGCCTTCTCCGCGGAGCCGGACCTCCGCCGCCGCGGCCTCTGGCTCGTGCTCATCTTTCTCGCGATGGCGACCGCGGTGTTCGGCCGCCTGGTGCAGATCCAGGTGATCCAGGGCAGAGCGCTCGCCCTTGCTGCGGCCGAGTCGCACACGACATCGATCACCCTGCACGCAACCCGGGGCGTGATCCTCGACCGCGACGGACGCGTTCTCGTGAGCAACGTCCAGGTCTTCGACGTTTTCGCCGACCCGGCGCTGATCGCGGCATCGGACCGTGAGCAGGTCGCCGGCATGCTCGCGCCCATCCTGCAGGTGAGCTCGGTGCAGGTTCTGCGGACACTGAATCAACCCAATCAATTCGACTACCTCGCCAAGGGTGTGTCCCAGGATGTGAACGACAAGCTCCAGGCGCTCGGGTTGAGTGGCATCGGGACGATCCCCTCCGAGGACAGCGTCTACGACCCTTCGCCGGTCCCGGGCGACTCATTCGCGGCGAACCTGCTCGGCTTCGTCAACGCCGGCGGTGTCGGCCAGTACGGGCTGGAGGGGTATTACAACTCGATCCTCTCGGGAGTGAACGGACACGAATCCACGCTCACCGACGTCAACGGCAACGCGATCGTGCTCGGCCAGCAGCAGATGGTTCCTGCCGAAAATGGCGATAACCTTGACCTGGGGCTGGACTCGCAGATCCAGTACTGGGCCGAGCTCGCGCTCGCCAACGGGGTCAACGCCTCGCAATCCGCGTCGGGCACGCTCATGATCATGGACACCAAGACGGGCGCGATCGACGCGTGGGCGCAGTACCCGTCATACAACGCCAACGACTTCGCCTCGGCGGACATCGCGGACTTCCGCGACCTCGCCGTGACCCAGCCCTACGAGCCGGGGTCGATCATGAAGGTCATCACCTTCGCCGGTGGCCTCAACAACAATGCCTTCACGCCGAGCACCGTCATCGACGAGAAGCAGCAGCGCATCGACGGCTTCCTCATCCACGACTGGGACCGGCGGTCGCACGGCGACATCACCATGCAGTGGGTGCTCGATGACTCATTGAACAACGGGGCCATCGACGCCATGAAGATGGAGGGGCAGAGCGCCTTCTACAACAACCTGCTCGCCTTCGGCATGGGCGCGCCGACCGGGGTCGACCTGGCCGGCGAGGTCAACGATCCGCTTGCGCCGGAGTCATCCTGGAACCTGCTCAAGTACGCCGAGGCATCCTTCGGGCAGGGCCTCGTCACCACTCCGGTCGAGATGCTCGCCGCGGTGAATGCCGTCGCCAACGGCGGCGTCTGGGTGCAACCGCACGCGGTCGATGCGATCATCGATCCCAACACGGGCAAGACGACCCCGTTCGTCCCGGTGACCCGCCGCGTCATGTCGACCACCGCTGCGAATACCCTCGCGCACATGATGGTGGGCGTGGTGAACGATGCCGGAGCGGAGGGGAGGCGGGCCAAGATCCCCGGGTACAGCATGGAGATCGCCGGCAAGACCGGGACGGCCCAGGTCGCATTGCCCAACGGGGGTGGCTATGGACCGAACGTGGTTGCCTCATTCGTCGGTTTCATGCCGGTGACGGACCCGCAGTTCACCATGATGGTCATCCTGAACAACCCGCAGGTGAATCCCGCAAATCGCTTCGGCTCGATCCTCGCTGCGCCGATCTGGAGGCAGGTGGCCGAGATGATGATCGACGACTGGCGCATCGAGCCGTGAGAGAGACCATCGTCGTCGGCGTGCTCGCCTTCGTCGCCGGGGTCGTGCTCTATCCGGCGTACATCGGCCTGCTTGTTCGCCTCGGCGCTCGTCAGCACGTCGCCTCCTACAGCCCGGCTTCGCACCGTGCCAAAGAGGGAACTCCCACGCTGGGCGGTGCGCTCTTCTGCCTCGTCGTCATCATCGCCTGGGTCGCGGTGGACCGTTCGCGATCGGGGTTCGTGGTCATCTTTGCGCTGCTCGCCGGCGCGATCGCGGGTGGCCTCGACGACATCGTGAACATCAGCGACGTCAGCAGGCTCGGGCTGACGGTGTGGCAGAAGCTCGGACTCCAGGGCGTCACCGGGGTGCTCGTCGGGATCGGCCTGACGGTCGCCGGCTTCACGCATCAGTTCTTTCCGGGGCTCGGCGCTCCGAATCTCGGCTGGGGGCTCGCGGTTGTGGCTGCGATCGCGGTGGTCGCGACCAGCAACGCCGTGAACCTGACCGACGGTGTGGATGGGCTGGCTGCATCGTGCACGGGGCTGGTGCTCATCGGCATCGCGATCATCGCGGTCACGCGTGACGAGCGTTCGGTCGCGCTGCTTGCCGTGGCGCTCGCCGGCGCCGTTGGCGCCTTCCTGCTCTTCAACTGGTTTCCCGCCCGCGTCTTCATGGGTGACGCGGGATCCCTGGCGCTCGGCTGCGCGATCGTCGCGCTCGCCGCCGAGTTGCACCTCATCTGGTTCCTCCCGGTGCTCGGCATCGTCTTCGTTGTCGAGGCGGCGAGTGTCATCGTCAACGTCACAGCCATTCGCAGGTTCGGGACACGGGTGCTCCGCGCAAGCCCGATCCACGGTCACTTCGAGGAGCTCGGGCTCCGGGAACAGCGACTCGTCGCCGCGTTCGCCGCCGCGGCTGCGGCCGGTACGGCCATCACCGTCCTGTTCGCGCACGTTGCCGGCCCGGTGTCGTGACCGGCAAGTCAGTTGTGGTGATCGGCGCGGGCCGAAGCGGCCTCGCGTGCGCATCGACGCTCGCCCGCGAAGGGCACCATGTGGTGCTCGTCGATCGCGCCGACACGCCGTCGATTCGCGAACGCACGGCGCTGCTCCCCGCCACCGTCGAGCTCCGTCTCGGCGGCTATCGCGACGACATCGCCGCGGACGCCCTCATGGTCTGCCCGAGTCCGGGAGTGCCGTGGAATGCCCCGGAGCTCGAGATCGCGCGCGCTCACGGCGTCCCCGTGCGCAGCGAGATGGATCTCGTCTTCGAGCGCTGCCGGGCCCGGATCTGCGGGATCACCGGGACGAACGGGAAGACGACGACCACGGCGCTGGTGGCCGCGATGCTCGAGCGTGCCGGGGAGCGGGTCCACCTCGGCGGCAACATCGGCGTCACCATGCTCGACCGTCTCGACGCAGTCGGCGATACCGACTGGGTCGTCCTCGAGCTCTCGTCGTTCCAGATCGAGTCGGTGCTCGAACCGCGATGCGCAATTGCATGCGTGCTCAACGTGACTCCCGACCACCTCGACCGCCACGGCGACTTCAACGCGTACGCGGAGACGAAGCGGCGCCTCGTCCGTTTCGCGCTCGATGACGCCGTCGTCGGCTTCGACGATCCGATCACACGCGCGATGGCGAGCATCGCCACGTGCCGCGTGCATCAGTTCGGCCTGGAACCCGGGATCACCGACGGCGCGACCCGCGCCGGTGACGACGTGGCCATCGTCGCCGACGGCCGGGTGACGCCCGTGCTGCCGGTGACCGACATCCCGCTCTTTGGCGTCCACAACCTCCAGAACGTGCTTGCAGCGGTGGCGGTGGCTCGGGCGGCCGGGATCGCGACCTCACCGATTGCCGGAGCCGTCCGGGACTTCCATGCCGTGCCCCATCGCCTCGAGACGATTCGCGACGACGACGGGATCCTGTGGGTGAACGACAGCAAGGCGACCAACGTCGAATCCGCGATCGCGGCGCTCCGCTCGTTTCCAGGCCGGACGATCGTCTGGATCGGTGGTGGCAAGGGCGCGGGCACGTCGATCGAACCGCTCGCCGACGAGGTCGTCGCGCGGGCACGCTGGGTCGTGCTCAACGGAGCCAGTGCGCTCGAGCTCGATGCGGCGCTGGCGCGGCGCGGCTTCGAGGGTCGAACCGTGGTGCCGGCGCTCGAGGATGCGGTCGTCGCCGCCGCAGGACTCGCACGGCCCGGGGATGTGGTGCTGCTCGCGCCCGGGTACAAGAGCTTCGACCAGTTCCGCGACTTCGAGGATCGCGGCCGTGCCTTCGGCGAAGCCGTCGCGCATCTCGCGACGCACCCGGTGAGCAACGCCTGATGGCGACCCGGGCCGGCAAGCTCACCGGCGGTCTCGCGGGGAAGTGGCGCTGGCGCGGCGGCGCCCGGGTGGCGGGCGCATTCGCATCCGCAGATCGAGCTGCTGCCGCCGCCGGTGTGGACGGCTGGCTGATGATCATCGTCGTCGGCTTGGTCGGCTTCGGGCTGGTGATGGTCTACAGCGCATCGGAAGCGCTGGGATTCCTCTGGTACAACGACCCCAACTACTTCTTCGCTCATCAGTTGATCGGCGCGGCGCTCGGCGGTGTCGGCCTCGTCGTGGCGGCGCGGCTCGACTACCACCGGCTCTCCAGGCTCGCTCGCCCGGCGATGGCGGTGATGCTCGTGCTGCTCGTGGTGGTGCTGATCCCGCACGTCGGTGCCCAGCACTTCGGCGCCCAGCGCTGGTTCCAGCTCGGCCCGCTCTCCGTGCAGCCGTCCGCGATCGCCGTCGGGGTCGCGATCGTCTTCTTCTCGCGCTGGCTCACCGACCGCGAGGGCTCGGTGCGCAGCTTCCGTGGCGTCCGCGACTACGTCATCGTGCTGGTGGCGCTGCTCGCGCTCGTGCTGGCCGAGCGCGACTTCGGCAGCTCGATCGTCATCGCGGCGACGGCGCTGATCCTTCTTGCCCTGGCAGGAGCGCGCAAACGCCACCTCCTCCTGATCGTCCTCGGCTTCGGTGCGACCAGCGCGGCCCTGGTCGGGCTCGTCGCCTACCGGGCGGACCGGCTGGTTCACTTTCTCAACCCGTGTGCGGCCGCGCTCGGCTCCGGATTCCAGAACTGCCAGGCTCTGTACGCGTTCGGCTCCGGCGGAATCTTCGGCGTCGGCCTCGGCAACTCGGTGCAGAAGTACGAGTGGCTGCCCGAGGCGCACACCGACTTCATCTTCGCGATCATCGGCGAGGAACTCGGGCTGATCGGAACTGTCTCCGTCCTGGCGGCGTTCCTGTTCCTTGCGTGGCGCGGTGTGCGCGCCTCGCTTCGGGCGCCCGACCGATTCGGCGCCCTGCTCGCTGGAGGGATCACGACGTGGATCTGCATGCAGGCGTTCATCAACGTGATGGCGGTGACCGGGGTCATCCCGACCACGGGCATCCCGCTGCCCTTCATCAGCTACGGTGGCACTTCGCTGGCGACCACTCTCGTGGGCATGGGCATTCTGCTCAACATCTCGGCCCAGGGTCGACGGCAAGGGACGACGAATCGTGCGCACGCTGATCGCCGGGGGGGGAACTGGGGGGCACCTGACCCCGGCACTGGCGGTCGCGCTCGCGCTCCGAAGCAATCGGCCTGAGGACGAGGTGGCCGTGGTCGGCCGCCGGGACGGCGTTGCGGAGCGGCTTGTGGTCGCGGCAGGGCTCCGTCTCGAGACGCTCGACATCAGCGGCGTCGATGCCGGCAGCGCGGGAGGCGTCGCACGGGCGACGACGCAGCTGACGCGTGCGACCATCGCCGCGCGCCGCCTGGTCCGGACGATGCGCCCCGACGTCGTGGTCGGCGCCGGCGGATACGTGTCCGTCCCGGTGGTCGTGGCAGCGCTCGCGCAGCGAATCCCGGTGGTGCTCCTCGAGCAGAATGCCGTCCCGGGGCGGGCGACGCGGATGCTCGCCCGGCGAGCACGGGTTGTCGCCGCGTCCTTTGCGGAGACTGCGTCCCATCTGCCGCATGCCAGGGTCGTCCACACCGGCAACCCGATCCGCGCCGAGGTTCTCGCCATCCCCACCCGCCCGATCGGCGACCGGCTCCGCTCGGTCCTCGTGACCGGCGGATCTCAGGGCGCACGGCGGCTGAACCGTGCCATCGCAGGATGCATGGTCGAACTCCTCAGCGGCGACCCGGAGCTGACCATCGTGCATCAGTGCGGCAGCCTCGATCACGACGCGGTGCAGCGAGCCGCTGACGCGCTTCCGGCGGGCCTTGCCGCGCGCTACACGGCGAGCGCCTTCTTCGATGACATGGCAGTGCGGATCGCTTCGAGCGACCTCGTCGTCATGCGTGCGGGCGGATCGTCAATCGCGGAGTGCTCGGCGCTGGGACGGCCGATGATCGTCGTCCCGTATCCGCATGCAGGTGGTCATCAGCGCCACAACGCCGCCCCCTACGTCGCTGCCGGCGCCGCGATGTTGATCGGCGATGCGGAATGCACGCCGGAGCGGCTTGGCGCCGAAATCGCCGCGCTGGTCAAGGACCCGTCGCGCTGGCAGGCGATGGCGGCCGCGAGCGCGACGCTCGGCCTCCCCGACGCCACCGACTCGGTGGTCCGGCTCATCGTCGAGGCGGCCCGAACGAAGCGGAGCAACGCGGCCTGACGATGCATGTGCACGTCCTGGGGATCTGCGGCTACGCGACCTTCGGCGCGGCGAACCTCGCACAGGCGCGCGGCGACCGGGTCACGGGCTCGGACGATCACGCGTACCCGCCGATGAGCGATGCGGTCACGGCGGCGGGCATCGAATGGGAGAACCACAGCGATCCGGACAATCTCGATCGCTGGGGCGTCCCCGATCTCGTGGTGGTCGGCAATCAGACGCGCCCGGCGAACGTCGAGCTCGAGGCGGTTCGCCGGCGCGGGATCCCCTGTGTCAGCGAGATCGAGTTCTACGTGACCCTCGCCGGCGAGCGGCCCCGGCTCACCGTCTGCGGCACCCACGGCAAGACCACCACCTCGGCCTTGCTCGTGCACATCCTCGAGCGCGCGGGTATGGATCCCGGATACCGCCTCGGTTCGACGTCGCTCGACCTCGGGGGAACATCCCGGCTGGGGAGCGGTCCGTTCGTGTTCGAGGGCGACGAGTACACGTCGGCGCCCTGGGATCCCCGCCCGAAGTTTCTGCACACCCGGCCCGACGGTGCGTGTGTGACGCGCCTCGAGCTCGACCATCCCGACGTGTATGCAAGCCTCGAGGCGTACCGCGAGCCCTTTCTCGAGCTGGCGTCGACCATGCCCCCGGACGGCGTGCTCGCACTCTGCGCCGACGATCCCGAATGCCTTGCGCTCCGCGATGCCGCGCGCGGGGTCGTCGTCACCTACGGCACCAAGCAGGGCAGCGACTGGTTGATCGTCGAGCCGCGTGAGCAGAACGGCATGCAGCATTTCCGGGTGGAGCGGAAGGAGCGGAGACCGCTCGAGGTCGTGCTCACGTTTCCCGGAATCCACAATGCGCAGAACGCCTGCGCGGCGCTCATCCTCTCGGGGTTCGCCGGAGCCGACCCGGCACTCGCCGTGGGTGCGTGCGCGGATTTCCTCGGACCGGCGCGCCGCTTCCAGATCCTCGGAGCGGTGGGCGGTGTGGCGATTGTCGATGACTACGCGCACCACCCGACCGAGGTGGCAGCAGCGATCGATGCGGCGCAGCAGCGCTATGCAGGCCGCCGCCTGATTGCCATTCACACACCGCACACCTACTCACGCGTCAGCAGGCTGCTCGAGGACTACCGGCGGAGCTTCGTCGGCGCCGATGTCGTGATCATCGGTCCGATCGAGGAAGCCCGCGAGCGCGGGATGCCCAAAACGGTGTCGAGCCAGGACGTCGCCGATCGCGCCGGCCCGAAGCATGCCGTGCACGTCGTCGATTCGAGCGACGAGGCGATCGACCTGATCATGCGCATCACGAGGCCCGGCGATGTGCTCCTCGTGCTCTCTCTCGGTGGCTTCGACAAGCTCGCGCCGCGCCTCCGCGATGTCCTGGAGGCACAGGGTGTCCGCCGGTGACTGGCTCGACAGCTTTCCGGGCGTGCTCCGCAATGAGCCGCTTGCTCGCCACAGCCAGTTCGGTGTGGGCGGACCGGCTCGATGGTTCATCACCACGCGTGACGTCGCGGTGCTCGGCGAGCTGCTCCATCGCTGCAGTGTTTCGGGTATCGCGGTGACCATGCTCGGCGCCGGGAGCAACACACTCATCAGCGATGACGGGATCGACGGTCTCGTGATCCGCCACGACGATCGCAGGCTCCGAGTCATCGATGAGCAGACCATCGAGCTCGGCGCCGGCTGCATGATGCCGCGCGTGGCACTGGACTGCGCGACGCGCGGCCTCGCGGGCATCGAGTTCGGCATCGGCGTGCCCGGCACGTGCGGGGCGAGCGTCTGCGGCAACGCGGGCGCGTTCGGCACGGAGATGGCGGATGTGCTCGTCGACTGCACATCGCTCGATCAGACCGGCACGGCGACAACCCTGGCCGCGGATGCGTGCGATTTCCGCTACCGCCACTCCCGTTTCAAGGACGACCTGCGCGGCAGCGTGATCGTCCGTGCGCGACTGCGCGTGCACGCCGACGACCCGCAGGCGGTGCGTGAACGCACCGATGCGATCCAGGCAGAGCGCAAGGCATCGCAGCCGTATGGCATTCGCAGCCTCGGCAGCGTCTTCAAGAATCCGCCGCACGACAGGGCTGGACGCCTCATCGAGGCGGCGGGGCTCAAGGGCCGTCGCTCCGGCGGCGCGCAGATCTCTCCGAAACACGCGAATTTCATCGTCAACGTCGATCACGCGCGCGCCGAGGACGTGCTGCGGCTCGTCCGCATTGCACACGACACCGTGCAGCAACGGTTTGGAGTGGACCTCGAGCAGGAGATCGTTGTTCTCGGCGCGGGGCTGGGTGCGCCTCGTGGCTGAGCGGGTCAGAGTCGGCGTGTTCTTCGGGAGCCGGTCGGTGGAGCACGAGGTGTCGGTCATCACCGCGCAGCAGGCGATGGCGGCGATGCCGGCCGATCGCTTCGTCCCGGTTCCCGTCTACATCGCCAAGTCAGGCGTCTGGTACACCGGCGACCAGCTGCTCCAGCTCGAACGCTACAAGGACATCGACCGACTCATCGCCGCGTCAACGCGGGTGACGATGCGGCCAGATCCAACCGGTGGGGGAGAGCTGACCGAGGTCGATGCGCGCCGCGGCCTCCTCGGCGGTGCTGCCCGGTCCGCCGCGCGATTCGACGTCGCCATGCCGCTGGTGCACGGATCCAACGGTGAGGACGGCACGCTCCAGGGGCTCTTCGAGCTGGCCGCGCTGCCGTACTGCGGATGCGATGTTGCTTCGGCCGCGGTGAGCATGGACAAGCGTTTGTCTCGAACCACGCTCCGTGGAGCGGGCATTCCCGTGCTCGACGACGTGATGGTGTCGCGCAGGGACTGGCTGGACCGGCCGAACGCCCTCTGTGCCGACCTCGCGCAGGTTCCCGGGTTTCCGATGTACGTGAAGCCGCGCCGCCTGGGATCGAGCATCGGCGTCGCGCGCGTCGACAACGACGAGCAGCTTCGCGACGCGCTCGACGTCGCGTTTCGCTACGACACGTCCATTCTGGCGGAGCCCGCCCAGGACACCAGCATCGAGGTGAACTGCTCGGTGCTCGGGTGGGGTGACGATGTCCAGGCATCGGTGTGCGAGCAACCGGTGAGCAGCGGCACGCTCAGTTACGCGGACAAGTATCTCAGCGGCGGCAAGGCAAAGGGCGGTGCCAAGGCACCCGCCGGCGGGATGAAGAGCTCGCAACGGATCATCCCCGCGCCGATATCCGATGCACTGACCGCGCGCATCCAGGAGACTGCGAAGGCGTCGTTTCGCGCCATCGGCGCAGCCGGAGTCACACGCGTCGATTTCCTGGTCGCACCGGAGCAGGACTCGTTCGTGGTCAACGAGCTGAACACACTTCCGGGGTCACTCTCGTTCTATCTCTGGGAGGCGTCGGGGATGCGCTTCGACGCGCTGCTCACGAACCTGATCGAGATGGCGATGGCGCGACACCGCGAACAGCAGGCAACCACATCGTCCATCGACACGTGGTTGCTCACGGGTCGGCCGGGCTGAACGGCGACCTGAGTGCGGATCGAGCGACCGTGGCCGGGGCGACGGGAGAGATCCCGCGCGCGGCGCTCGAGGAGCGCGGTGACGGGCGTCCGTTGCTGCTGCTCCACGGCTGGGGTGTGTCGTCAGAGCTGTTCACCCCGATCCTCGATGCCCTGCAGGCCGGACGGCGTCTGATCGTCCCGGATCTTCCGGGCTTCGGGGCCACCGCGGAGCCGGACACGCCGTGGTCGGTCCACGACTATGCCGCCTGGTGCATCGCGCTTCTCGATCGGCTCGGGATCGGGACGTGTGACCTGATCGGCCATTCCAACGGCGGCCGGATCGGGATCGTGATGGCCGCAGAGTTCCCCGGGCGGATCGAGCGCATGGTGCTGGCCGGGAGCGCCGGCATCCGCCCAGGCCGGACGTTGCGCAGCGCAGCGCGTGTTCGCTCGTACAAGGCGCTCCGCGTGGTCGAGCGCTCCGCTGCGCTGCCAGCGGCGCTGCGCAACGCCGCTCGCCGGCGCGCGGACCAGCGCGGCTCCGCCGACTACCGGGCGGCCTCCGGGGTCATGCGGGGCACCCTGGTGCGCATCGTCAACGAGGATCTCCGATCCCTCCTCCCGAATCTGCACCTCCCGGTGCTGCTCATCTGGGGGGACAGGGACACGGAAACCCCCCTCGCCGACGGGGAGCTGATGGAGCGGCTCATCCCCGATGCGGGGCTTGTCGTTTTCGAAGGCGCCGGGCACTACGCCTACCTCGAGCAAGCGGCACGGTTCTGCACGATCGTCGAAGTCTTTCTTCGCGCCGACGTCGCAGAGCCGCCGCCGTGAGCCCGCTCGTCGGCCCGCTGGTCGCCGTTGCCGCGGTCGTGTGGCTGGTCCTGCTCTTCCGGATCGTGCTCGTCGCCGCGCGGATGTTCCAGATCGAGGAGTACGAGTCCGTCCGGTTCCTGCGCTGGGGGCTGACCCGCGAGTGGCTCGCGCACCGCGCAGTGTGGCTCGGCCTCCTGGTCGGCGCAGTTGCGCTCAGCGTCGCCGCCGTGCTGCCCGCGGCGCGGCCGGTCGGCATCGCTGTCGCGTGGCTCGTCTCCGCCGCGGCGGCGCAATTCACGTGGCGATGGACGTCGCCGAAGCGACCGCTCGTGATGACCGCGCGGATGCGCCGCCTGCTGATCGCCGGAGGATTTCTCGCGGTGCTGCTCGCTGCCGGGCTCGCGCTCGGCATCGTCGCCCTCCATCCGATCGCGTCGACGATTCTCGTGCTCATCGCCGCGGGGCTGGTCACGGGCACGAGCGAGATCCTGCTGGTTGCTGCCAATGTCGTCACAAAACCTGCGGAGGCGCGGATCCGGCGCCACTACCTGGGGCTCGCGGCGGAGCGGCTTCGGGCGGTGGATCCGGTCGTGGTTGCCGTGGTCGGCAGCTTCGGGAAGACCAGCACCAAGCACATCCTCGCGCAGCTGCTGCAGCCGAATGTCAACACGCTCCCGACTCGCAAGAGCTTCAACACGCTTATGGGTGTCACCCGCGTGATCAACGAAGACCTCACGTCCGACAACAAGGTGTTCGTCGTCGAGATGGATGCATACGCAAAGGGTGAGATCGCGGCGATGAGCAGCCTCGTGCATCCTCGCATCGCCATCATCACTGCGATCGGCCCGCAGCACATGGAGCGATTCGGGACGATCGACCGCATCGCCGACGCGATGTACGAGGTTGTCACCGCGCTGCCGGCAAGCGGGACGCTGATCCTGTACACCGGCGACGAGTCCGGAGCTGCTCTAGCACGGCGTGCGCTTGCGGAACCGCGGCCGGTGATCCGCTATGCGCTCGGCAGTGACGGCGAGTCGGTGGACGCCGACATCGTTGCCTCCTCGATCCGGATCACCTCGCATGGATCGACGTTTCGGTGGCGGTGGGACGCGGAGGGCCTGGATCGCGAGGTGACGATTCCGCTCCTGGGACGTCACCAGGTGGCCAATGTCAGCGCCGCACTCGCCGCCGTGCTCACGCTCGGCTACGCAATCGACGACGCCATCGCTGCGGCCGCATCGCTCGACCAGGTCGAGCACCGCCTCGAGGTGATGGCCACGGCGGGTCCCCTGACGGTCATCGACGACTCGTACAACGCCAACCCGGTGGGCGTGCACAACGGCCTGGAGGTCCTCGCGGCCATGAGCGGCGCGCACAAGTTCCTGATCACGCCGGGACTTGTCGAGCTCGGCAGTGTCGAGGACACCGAGAACCGGCGCTACGGTGAGCACGCGGCGAAGATCTGCGATCACGTCATCGTCATGTCGGCGAAGACCGGCGCGGCATTGTGCGCAGGCCTCCGTGACGGCGGGATGAGCGAGGACCGCATCCACGTCGTCGACACCCTCGCCGAGGCGACCGCCTTGCTCCAGACGCTCTCGGTCCCGGGAGACGTGGTCCTCTTCGCCAACGATCTGCCGGACACGTACCTCCCCGTGCCGCACGCGGGACGTTCGTAACGGTCACGCCGGGTTTGTCTGGGAGATAATCGGCACGGCCCCGTGCGGCCGCAACGTCTCAGCACACGTCTCAGCACACGTCTCAGCCTGCGTATATGCAACGTTCCCACCGCACCGAGCACGCCTTGTGAGCACCGAGATGCTCGACGAGCAGGCGCGCCATGTCGCCCTCGTGCGAGCCCAGGCGTCGCTCATCGTCGACTCGTCACGTCCCGTGCGCCGGCTGGTGCTCAGCCCCGGCGCCAAGCTCGCGCCATCACCCCGCAAACGCCGCCATGCGCGCCGGGGAGCGCCGCCGCCACCACCGGCTCCGCGGCGGCACACCTCATGGAGACGGCGGCTCATCGCCGCGGCGGCGCTGACGGTGCAGGTGGGCATCCTCGCCCTGGCGCTGACGCTCCCGGGGTTTCAGGTGCGCCAGGTCACCGTCATCGGCACCCACCTGCTCACGACCGGCGCCGTGGTCGCCGCCGCGGAGGTGCCCGAGCAGAGCATCTTCACGATCAACGGCGCGGCGATCCAGAGTCGCGTGCAGGCGCTTCCCTGGGTTGCGAGCGCGTTGGTCTCCACCGAGCTGCCGGCCACCGTGGAGATCTCGGTCGTCGAACGTGCGCCGATGCTCCGGATCCGCCGCGACGGCACCGACACCCTGGTCGCATCCGACGGCGCGACCCTTCCCGGGATCGACGCGACGGCGGCCGCACGAAGCGGTATCCCCGTGCTGGTCGACGACCGGGCCGGATCGCCCCAGGCTGTCAACCCGGTTCTGGTTGAACTGCTCAGCTCGATCTCGCAACGTTTCCCGAGCGTGTTCGGCTGCTCGGTGGCGGCCTTCCTCTGGGGAGCCGACGACGTCGTGAGCATCTGGACCACCACCGGCTGGCGCGCCGTCCTCGGCGACCTCGACACAGACGAGGCGCTGCAGGCGGTCCCTGCGCAAATCGCGACACTCGCGGCGCTCAAGGGTCAGCTGAACTTCGTGAAACCGAATTTCGGCTACATCGACGTGGAAGCTCCGGCCGACCCGGTGAGTGGAGGGATCCCCGGTCTGCCCGCCGAGGTCACAGCGGCACTCCTGCCGGTTGCGCCGTCGGTCCAGCCGCCACCCGCGGCATCCGCGGTCGCGCCGCCCACGGCGCCGCCGACTCCACGGCCGACTCCCACCCCGTCGCCATCGCCGAGTCCCAGCCCGTCGTCGGGCATCACCCTGATCACACCGCCCGCGGAGACTCCGACGCCGTCTCCCTGACAGCCAGACCTGACCGCCGGTGTGGTTGGTACGGCTCCCCTGCCGTGAGATGGCGCGGCATCCTCGAGCGTAGTATCAGTGGTCCGAATTGGGTCCCCATCGGGGCCGGAGGCGCAAGGTGATGGCAACACGAGTCATGGCGGATTGCCGCCGCTTCGAAAGCGACAGTAACTGCTCGCTGACGATCATCGGCGAAGAGGACGAAGTCGTGAAGGCGGCAGGCGAACATGCCGTCAGCGTCCACGGACACGACGACACTCCCGAACTGCACGCAGAGCTTCGCCGGCTCCTCGAGCCGGAGGCTGCGTACCAGGCCGGACACCGGGTTGCGGAGCCATTCCCCGTCTGACGTCTACGTCGGATCGACTCCTTGCCGGTCGCCGCTGCACGAGCACCGCTCGCGCAGACACAGGAGCGCTCTCACCAGAGGAGCTGTCCGCAAGCCTTATATCTTCGGTTGGCCGGCGTCAGGGGACCGCCCACTGGCTGACCCGCTCGTTGTTGTCTTCCGCAACGTAGAGGTCTCCATCCGGACCGAACGCCAGCCCCTGCGGCGTCCGCATCGTGCCCACGGTGGTCCCGAAGCCACCGAACGTGCCGACGAGCGTCCATGACCTCGTGTAATACGCCACATCGTTCTTGGAGCTCAGGGCGATGTAGATGTAGTTCGCGTCGATGGCGATACCGAATGGTGTGCTCCCGGCCGGAACGGTGAACGTCCCGAGCTCGGTGCCGTCGGTCGCGAAGTGGAAGACTGTGTTGGTCGCACCGGCGTCGACCCAGATCGAGCCGTCGGTGGGGTCAATCGCGATACCTCGGACGAACCCGAGATTGGTGCCGATCGCGGCCGGCGTCCCCGGGCTGCCGTCCGCGTTGAGGACGGCGACATCTTTGTCGTTGCTGTTGGCCACGTAGATCGTGCCGTTCGACGCGCACGCCACTCCGTATGGGTCCACAAGGCCCTGGGATTTACCGGCCGCGGGCCAGACCACCTTCGGCGGTGACTGGGTGAGGTCCCACGCGACGACGATGCTCGAATCGGTATCAGCCTCGATCAGATAGCCGGTGGCCGGATCGACGCACATCAGTCGTGGGTAGTTGAAGCTGCCCGGCGTGTCACCGCGCAATCCCCATTGCCGGGTGAACGCGAAGCCACCGGATCCGTTCGGCGAGAACTCCTCGATGCGCTCGTTGTACATGTCGGTCACGTACATGTTGCCGGCTGCGTCGAAGGTCACACCGCGGGGTCCGTTGAAGCCGCCGGTCGGGGGCGGTGCGGCGGGGCTGGGAACGGCAAACAGAAAGGTGCCGCTCTCGTCGAAGATCTGGTCGCGGAAGTCACCGAGGTCGCCCACCCACACGTGGTGATTGGAGTCGACGGCGATGTCGCGGGCGCCGTCCTCGAACTGGCCGTTGCCCGTGCCGCAGTTGCTGACGCCGGTGGCGACGCCGTTGAAGTTCGTGAGAAATGCGCCGTAGCTGCTGCTGGTCGGATCCGCGTTGAACTCCTGCACGTAGCAGCCCTGGCCGTTGGCGACAAACGCGAGGTTGGTCCCCGTGTCGATGGCGAGACCGCGCATGTCGAAGGTGGTGCTCGAGCACGCCGGCGCGCTCGGGTCACAGGCCGGCGCGGGGATCTTCTTGTTCGGCGGATTGTCGAGGTTGAGGCCGCTGCTCGCGTCGTAGATGTCGATGCGCTTGTGCCCCTCGTCGGCGATCCAGAGGTTGCCGGCGCTGTCGAAGGCGAGCCCGCGCGGCTGGATGATCGTGTTCGGTGTCGGCGGTGACTCGAACTGCGCGGGCGCGCTCGGGTTGGCCGGGTTGAGCACCACGATGCTCTTGCCCCACTGGTTGGAGATGTAGAGGAGCTCGCTGGTGGGATCGACGGCGCACTGCGACGGGTAGTCGAACTTCACGTTGTAGACGGCCTTGGTGGTGCCCCAGCTCGTGATGAACGCGCCGGTGCTGCTGTACTCGTTGACGTCGAACAGGCTGCCCTCGGTCATGAAGACGTTGCCGGTGACGGGGTCGACGCAGAGGCCGAACGGCGCCTGGTTCGTGCCCACGCCATTGCCCTCATCGCCCGTGAAGACGTAGGGCGTCGCCGGGGTCCCGTCGGCTTCGTAGTGGACGATCCTGAAGTTCCAGTAGTCGCCGAGCAGGATCGACCCGTCCGGCTCCGTTGCCGCGCCCCAGCCGTAGAGGCCGGCGGGAGCGAATCCGATCGAGAAGACCACCTTCTTCGACGTCTTGGTCGCATCGGCCGAGATCACCGCGGTGGTGCTCGAGGTGACCGCTGTGATGGTTGAGCCCGATGGGATCGAGGGGCCGCCGGTGATGCCGAAGCCGACGTCGGCGCTCGTGAAGTTGGCGTCGGGCGCGCTGATGTCCGGGCTGCCGGCCACGGTGCTCCCGTCCGCGCTCGTCGCGCGCCATCCGATCGTGGTACCGGGTGTGGGCGTTGTGACCGATGCGCTGGCACTGCTCGCGAAGACCGGCGCCAGCGCGGCGCACAGCACGAAACACCCGCCCGCCACGGACCGGCGCGCATGGCCGCGGCGCGGCGCTGACAGCTGCTGCAAATCTTGACCCTCACGCATGGATCTCTCCCCGTTCACTCACGACGCCAGGTGTGTCGTCAGAGCGAGCACACGGTTATTCCAGACATCACTCACATAGACGTTGTCGCTGCTGTCGAAGGCCAGCGTGAAGGGGTAGATCGTCTGCGTCCCGTTGAGCGGCGGTACACCGATCGTCGCTCCCGTGGCATCGAAGATCAGGTTGTCATTCGAGTCGATCGAGATGATCGCGTTGTTGCCGGTCGACGACACCCAGATGCTTCCGTCGGGCGCCACGGTCACGCCCCAGGGGACGTTGAACGGCTTCTGCGTGACGGACGCTATCGGCGCGGTGTATCGCGTCCACACGCCAGCCGTGCTCATCTTCTGAATGCTCTTGTTGAGCGTGTCCGCAACCCACAGCGTCCCATCAGGAGCGAAGGCGATCCCGGTGGCCTGGTTCAGGTATCCCGGCCCCTGAGACGCCTTGCCCGGCTGACCGTAGTTCGCCATCCAGGTGCCCACGGAGTTGGAGCCGATGCTGAACTGCTCGATGCGTCCATTGGAGGAATCCGAGACGTACAGGGTGCCGTCAGGGGCGAACGCGATGCCCTGCGGGAACAGGAAGTCCCCGTCGGCACTGCCCCTCGTCCCCCAGGTGGTGATGTAGGTCCCGGTGCCCGAGAACACCTCGACCTGGTCGCTCTCGCGATTCGCGACAAAGACATCACCGGTACTCGGCTGGATGGCGGCGTCCCAGGCGAAGTTGAGGGCGCCCTTCTGGATGCGGGTGCCGCGGAATCCGAATGCCGTCGCACCGCTCCCATTGGGATTCACGTATTCGATCCGCTGATTCCAGTAGTCGACGACGTAGATCTGGCCATCCGGTGCGACATGCACACCGCGCGGCGTGTCGACACCCGGCACCGGTGGGGGTGCCGGCGTGGAATCCCACGTGTCCGTGTTCGAGGTCGTGCCCGGAGTGAAGCTGAACTCGTGCAGGTTGAAGCCCCACTCATCGGTGAGCAGGATGTGATTGTCCGCAGTCACGGTGATGCCGCGCGGCCCGACGAACGCCCCGTTTCCGGTGCCTGTGGGGATCGTGTAGTCGAAGGTCGCGGAGCTGTAATGACCACTGGTCATCGCAAGGTTGAAGACCTCGACCCTGTTGCCACCGGAGTCGGTGGCGAAGGCCATCGTGCCGTCGGAGCTGATGTCGATGCCTCGGGGATCGTCGGTGAACTGGCCGTTGCCGGTCCCGAGCCCACCGAAAGAGAAGAGCAACGTGCCACTGGAGTTGAAGACATCGACGCGGTGGTTGCGAGCGTCCATGACGAAGACGTCACTGTTGGGCGCGACGGAGACCTGTCTCGGCTCGTTGACGATTCCCTTGCCGAACTGACCAATGTAGTTACCGGACAAGTCGAACTTGTCCACCCATCCGGAGCCGTCAGTGACGTACACCCACTGGTTGACCGTGTCGACGGCGACGCCGTAGGCGTTGTTGAACTCACCGTTCCCGTTCCCGGTCGAGCCGAACTGGAACAGGAACTGGAACGCTGTCGTCGACCCCGTCGCGCACGCTGACGCGGAGAACGAGAACACCTCCACGCGGTTGTTCGGCGTGTCCGCCACGAATAATTCGTTGTCGGCATTGTCGAACCAGAGCGCTCGGGCATCACCGAACTGCCCTGGCCCGGACCCCTGGAACCCACCCACCGTACAGTCCTGGTTGTGGGTGGTCCGGTTCACGGCCACCACGCGGTAGTTGCCCGCGTCGAGGATGAAGTAGTACTGGCTGCTGCTGCTCGCGTCCACCGGGTACATCGAGGCCACACCGGGCCCGAGCAGGGTGCTGGCATAGGTCGGCGCCACCAGGTAATCCGGACCGGTGTTGGTGGAGAGCGAGTACACGAGGATGCGGTCGTTGTAAGTGTCGGCGATGTAGAGGTCGCCGTTCGGTCCGAAGGCGACGTTCTCAGGGTTCAGGAGCGATGTGGGACCGCCGCCGGTGACATCGCTCCCGGTGATCACCGTGCCGAGGCTGCCGTCGGGGTTGAGCACGACAACCCGGTTGTTGTTGCTGTCCGCGATCGCGATGTCACCGGCAGCGTTGCCGGCGACGCCGTACGGGTGGTTGAACGCCGAGCCACCGGCGGTGGTGAATGTCGCCACCTGCGTGATCGAGGAGCCACCGCTGTCGCTCAGCTCGACGATCCGCTTGTTGTTGGTGTCGGCGACGAGGATGTTCCCGTTCGCCTGGTCGATGCCGATGCCGGACGGCGACGACATCTGGCCGGCGCCGCTCCCGAGGCTCCCGTAGCCGGCGATCGGGGTCTGCGTCGCGACGTTGTAGGACACGACGCGGTCGTTCCTCGTGTCGGCAACCCACGCGATGTTGTCGGTGTGGTTGATGGCAATCGAGTACGGATAGTTCAGATCGTCGAGTGCAGCACCTTGCACGCCGAATTCGGCGACGGCGCCGCAGGTCGAGCTGTTGTTGAGGATCTGGATGTCGCTCTGCTTGGTATCGGCAATCCAGATGTTGTTGTTCGCCTGGTCGACGGCCACGCCACGGGGCCAGTTGAAGTCGCCCACGCTGGTGAAGCCGCGTTGCCCGCACATGTAGAGGATGTGTCCGGCGGGGTTCATCACGACAACACGCTGATTCACCGTGTCCATGGAGACGATGTCACCGGCGCTGTCGAAATCGATGCCGCGCACCTGGTTGTACACCGACGTGTCAGTGTTGCCCGGCTGGACGATCGGATCGGGGATGGTCGTGTTGTAGGTGTAACCGGTCGGGGTGCGCAGGAACTCCTCCACCCGGTAGCCCCAGAGATCGGCGCCCCACACGTTGCCATCGGCGTCGACGGCGACGCGGCGCAACTGCGTGAACGTGCCGCCCTCGGTGTCGTCACCCGGCCCGCCCATCTCGGCGACGAAGCTGCCGGCCGGCGTGAACTCCTGGATGCAGTCATCGTTGGAGTCGGCGACGTAGATCGCCTCACCCGGACTACCCGCGTCGATGTACGGATCGGTGCCCACCGCGACGCCGTAGGGGTTCTGGAACGCTCCATCACCGTTGCCGCTGCAGACGCCCGTTCCACCCTTCACCGTGCCCTTGGTGCCCCACGAGGTGACGCACTGCCAGGCGGAACCGCTCCAGCTGAACTCCAGGATGTTGTCGTTCTCGTAATTCGCGACGAACACATTGCCGGCAGCGTCCGCAGCCGCATCGCGCATGCGATTCAGCTTGCAGGCGCCGGCGCTCGTGATCGTCGAGAGGTACGTCCCCGAGGTGTTGAAGACCGTGACCTCGCTCTTGTTCCCGTCGGCGACATACACGCGCTCGCCGGCCGGCAGATTCGGCAGGGACGCCGTCGTGTCGCTGACCGTGATGCCGATGGGGGCGCCGGTGGAACCCGGCACGCTCTTCCACGAGGTGATGTAGGCGCCGGTGGAGCCGTCGAGCTCCACCACACGGCCGTTGGCGTTGTCCGCGACGAACACATCGCCAGCCGTGTCGACCCCGACGTCGCGAGGCTGCTCGAACTGCACGGGGTTCGTCCCAGTGCCCTCCGAGCCGACCCGCCACACCAGCGTCCCCGACGTCGTGTACTCGGCGATCTGGTCGTTGCCGGTGTCAGCGACGATGATGTCGCCGTTCGGCGCCACCTCGAGCCCCGAGGGATACATCGCGGCGTGGCCCGGGCCGCCCAACGTCCCCTCGTAGGTTGCCGTCAAGGACGCGGCTCTGGCGGTGATCGACGCCGGCACAGCCGGTAGCAGGATCAACACTCCCAGTAGCGCAACGGCGCCGTTCCTCGCTCGCACCCCTTCCAGAACCCCCTTCTTGACCAAGGATCAGGATCGAAATCCTCTCACCGCTCGACTCGACCAGTATATGTCGACGTCCCCGGCGTGGCAAGTTTGGCGCGTTTGCCCCGATCTAGCGCGGCGGTCGGATTGCCCGGAGCGCCCTCAGCGGAACCGGTCCCAGGGCCGCGCCGCGCGCACCGCAGAGAGGATCGCGCGCGTCGCCGGGGAGCGATTCATCGTGAAGAAGTGCACGCCGGGAGCACCACCCTCGAGCAGCTCGGCGCACTGCAGGGTCGCCCACGCGACGCCAAGCTGGAGCACTGCTTCGGGGTCGCTCTCACGCGAGCGCAGTGCGTCGAGGAGCGCCTCGGGAATGGTGGCGCCGATCTTCGACGTGAAACGCGTGATCTGCCCAACGTTGGTGACCGGCATGATCCCCGGAATGATCGGCAGCGTCACCCCGGCCGCACGCGCGCGGGCGACGAAGTCGAAGTACATCCGATTGTCGAAGAAGAGGTTCGTGATCAGGTAGCTGGCGCCCGCGTCGGCCTTGCGCTTTGCCGCCCGCACGTCCTCATCGGTGTCCGCCGATTCCGGATGCTTCTCCGGGTAGCAGGCGCCGCCGACACAGAAGCCGTACCGGGTGGTGATCAGCTCCATCAACTCGCTGCCGTGCGCGAGCCCTCCCTCGGCGGGTGTGAAGCGCGCCACGCCCTCGGGCGGATCGCCGCGAAGCGCCAGCACGTTGTCGATCCCGGCGTCCCGAAGCCCGTCCAGAATGCCGTGGAGGTCGTCGACGGTCGCGTCGACGCAGGTGAGATGCGCGACCGGCTCGATGTCGAGCTCACGATGGATGCGCGTCACCAGGTCGACCGTTCGCGCTCGTACGGAGCCGCCGGCGCCGTAGGTCACCGAGACAAAGGTCGGCTCGAGGTCGCGCAGGTGTGAGATCGCCTCGAACAGCTGGCGGACGCCCTCGTCGGTTTTCGGAGGAAAGAATTCGAACGAGAAGACCGGCTGCCGGCGCCCTTCGAGGACGGCGTCGAGACGCATGGTGGGCACCATGTTACGGTCCGCCAAATGCTTGCGGCGTATGCGTCGGCCGTCGGCGGTGACGATCCGTTGGCCAATCTGACGGTCGGCGAGCTGCCGGCGCCGGCTCCGCGGCCCGGTTGGGCGCTCGTCAGGGTGCGCGCCGCGTCGCTCAACCACCACGACCTCTGGACGTTGCGCGGCGTGTCGTCGTCGCCGGTCACGCCGCCGCAGATCCTCGGGTGCGACGCCGCGGGTGAGGTCGAGGCGTACGGCGGCGAGACGCCGGCCGGCGCACCGCCGATTGGATCCCGGGTGGTCGTCCACCCGATCGTCACCTGCGGCCAGTGCCCGGCCTGCCTGGCCGACGAGCCCCTCGGCTGCCGGTCCTTTCGCATGCTCAGCGAGTCCCCGCTCGCCGGAGCGCTCGCCGAGTACGTCGAGATCCCGGCGACCAACCTCGTCGCGCTGCCGGACCAGGTCAGCTTCGCCGACGCGGCGTGCCTGCCGACGGCATACCTCACCGCCTACCGGGCGCTGTTCGTCCGGGCGGCGCTTCGGCCCGGGATGAGCGTGCTCGTGCAGGGGGCGAGCGGCGGTGTCGCGACGGCGACCATCCTGCTGGCCCGCCTCGCCGGGATCACCGTCTACGCGACCTCGCGCGACGAGGCCAAGCGGGCGCTGGCCGTCGACCTGGGCGCCGAGGCGGCGTTTCCCGTGGCTCGCGAAACCGCGCGCGCGGTGGTCGGCGCAACGGAGGGAGTGGGGGTCGACGCGGTGATCGACACCGTCGGCGAGCCGACGTGGGACCTGAGCCTCAAGGCGGTTCGCCCCGGCGGTGTGGTCGTGGTCCCCGGGGCAACCGGTGGTCCGAACCCGCCGGCGCAGCTCAACCGGATCTTTTTCAGGAGCATCACGGTCGCCGGCACCACCATGGGAACGCGCGGCGAACTGCGGCGCCTCGTCGACCTGATTGCGACCGGCGCGCTCCGGCCCCTGATCGGCTCCACCCATCCGCTGCGAGACGCCTCGACGGCGTTTGCCGAGATGGCGGCCGGCGACCTGCGCGGGAAGATCGTTCTCGAGGCGTGAGCAAGGAGCGGAACGCTGCGAGCTCGCGATCGCCATCAATCCGGCGATTGCCGCTCGGGATGTCTAGACGCCACAGACGAGCGGTGTTACGGTTGCGCAGCTTCAGCGGTCCACTCCGACCGCGGCGCACAGGGCCTCGTCCAGAAGGTGCAGTGGCGAGGCCCTGTCCGTGTCTCCAGGGTTGCGGAGACCAGGCGATCCCAGGGTCCCGGGATTGGATTCGCACATGCTTTTCAGGGCGGTCCGACCTCTCGAGGACAACCAACATGTTGTGGCATACTGGGGACGCGAACCCAGCATCTTGCGGTTTTGTGCCTGAAAACCCTTGAATGGCACAGCCGTGACGGCTACACTCGGAGACCGATACAGTGACCCGTCCTCGCCGCGTCTTCGCACTCGATCTCGGTACGACCAAAGTCTGCTGCGCCGTCGCAGACCTCGAGTCCACCGGTCTCCGAGTCTTGGGCGTCGGTCTGGTGGCTTCGAGGGGCGTTCGCAAGGGGGCGGTGGTCGAGATCGACCGGGCAGCCGAAGCGGTCGCTGAAGCGGTGGACATGGCCGAGCAGATGTCCGGCGTGCCCATCGACTCCGCGGTGGTCGGGATCGCCGGTGGCCACATCACCTCGCAGAACAGCCGTGGCGTCGTGGCTGTCGAGGCCGGACATCGCGAGGTCCGCGACCAGGACGTGCATCGCGCCATCGACGCTGCACGCGCGGTGAGCGTTCCCTCCGAGCGCCGCATCGTGCACGTGCTCCCGCAGCAGTTCACCATCGACGGCCAGGAAGGTGTGCGCGACGCCATCGGTATGGCGGGCAATCGCCTCGAGGTGGACGCGCACATCATCACGGGCGCCAACACCGCGATTCAAAACGTTGTCAAGGTGGTGCACAAGGCGGGGCTCAACGTCGACGACATGGTGTTGCAGGTGCTCGCTTCCGCCGAGGCCGTGGTCACCGAGGACGAGATCGAGCGCGGCGTCGTCGTGGTCGATGTCGGTGGTGGTACCAGCGATATCGCGGTCTTCGCACGCGGCAGCATTGTCCACACGAGCGTGCTCCCGGTCGGCGGCAACCACGTCACCGCGGACCTCGCCGTCGGATTGCGCTGCGACCTCGAAACCGCAGAGACGGTCAAGCGCAACTTCGGGCACTGCCTGCAACTCGCACTCTCCGCCGACGCGGAAGTGACGTTGACACCGATGGGCTATGACGAACCGGTCGGTGTGCCGCAACGGTATCTCGCTGAGATCATCGGGCCGCGCGCACGCGAGATGGCGTCCATGATCGCTGCTGAGGTTGAGCGCGCCGGCCCGCTCGGCATGTTCCCGGGTGGCATCGTGATCACGGGCGGTGGTGCGCTGCTGCGCGGCTTCGCGGAGATCGTGCAGCAACAGACCAACCTTCCCGCGCGCGTTGCCGCGCCGCAGGGTCTGCAGGGCATGAACGACGAGATCCGCGGCCCGAGCCACGCGACCGTGGTCGGGCTGCTGCGCTGGGGAGCCCGGAGCAACCTCGGACGCAAACCCTCGCGCTCCAACGGCAAGAGCTCGGACGGCCCGGCCGCCGGGATCAAACTCTCGAGGTGGTTTCGTGACCTCTTTTGATCATCTGCGCACGCACGGACTCAACCAGCCGGGCGACGCCCTGGCGCGTCGGAGATCGTCCAACTCACCCCCAACACAACGCGAGGAGACAGGAATGGCAGACCTCGACCGGACACTCGACGGCAACGCCCGCATCCGCGTCGTGGGGGTCGGCGGCGGCGGAAGCAACGCCGTGAATCGCATGATCCGGAGCAACCTCAAGGGCGTTGAGTTCATCGCGATCAACACCGACCACCAGGCGCTCAGCTCATCGTCGGCCCATCTCAAGATTCGCATCGGCGGCAAGCTGACCCGCGGGCTCGGTGCCGGCGGCGATCCCCAGAAGGGCCGGGACGCGGCCGAGGAATCGCGCGAGGAGCTCACCAAGGCGCTGACCGACAGCGACATGGTGTTCATCACCGCCGGCATGGGCGGTGGCACCGGCACCGGCGCTGCGCCGATCATCGCCGAGATCGCCCGCGAGACGGGGGCACTGACCATCGGCGTGGTCACCAAGCCGTTCCGTTTCGAGGGCCTGCGCCGTCAGAAGTCCGCCGAGGAGGGCATTGCCAATCTTCAGGGCCGCGTCGACACGCTTATCACCATTCCCAATGAGCGCCTGATGCAGGTGGTGGACAAGAAGACCCCGATCGGTGACGCCTTCAAGGTTGCCGATGACGTGCTCCGTCAGGGCGTGCAGGGCATCAGCGACCTGATCGTCTTCCCGGGGCTGATCAACCTTGACTTCGCAGACGTCAAGACGATCATGCAGGGACAGGGGCAGGCGCTCATGGGCATCGGGTTCGGCAGCGGCGACACCCGCGCCGCGGATGCAGCCAAGGACGCGGTTGCGAGCCCGCTGCTCGAGACCACGATCGCGGGTGCCAAGGGCATCCTCCTCAACGTCACCGGCGGACCGGACCTCACCCTCTACGAGGTCAACGAGGCAGCGCAGCTCGTGAGTGAGTCGGCCGATGCCGACGCCCAGATCATCTTCGGCACGGTCATCGACGAGCACATGAAGGGCGAGGTGAAGATCACCGTCATTGCCACCGGCTTCACGGGTCAGATCGATGTCATCGGCACGCTCAGCTACGAGCCGTCGGCGCGGCCCGTGACCTCGGATCAGCGGCAGCCGGCCTTCACCGTCGGCGGCAAGCCCACCGGGCCCTACAGCGTCGATGACCTGGACATCCCCGCGTTTCTGAGGGACCGTCGGTAGGTTTGGGCCGGGTTCGGCTCCGGCGGCCTTCGCGCCGCGTCTCGGAGCCGAACCCAAGCTCATAGGGGGCTGCACGTGAAGTGCCCGTTCTGCGGCGAGACGGACATCAAGGTCGTCGACTCGCGAGACTCCGAGACCGGTGAGGCGATCCGCCGCCGCCGGGAATGCCTTGGCTGTGCCAAGCGTTTCACCACGTATGAGCGCGTCGAGGTTCCGTCGCTGTACGTCGTCAAGAAGGACGGCAGACGCGAGGAGTTCAACCGCTCGAAGCTCCTGTCGGGACTGGTGATGGCGTCGAAGAAAACGCGCCTCGCCCCGGCAAACCTCGAGATGATGGTCGCCGACATCGAGAATGCCCTGCGGAGTCAGAACCTTTCCGAGGTCCCGAGCCGGGAGGTCGGCGCCATGGTGATGACGCGATTGCGCGATATTGACGAGATCGCGTACATTCGATTCGCTTCGGTGTATCGCTCCTTCAAGGACGCGCAGGAGATGCGTGCAACCATCGAGGATGTGCTGGCACATCCCCCGGGCACTCGCCCCGACACTGCCCGCCGGCAGCGTAAGCGCCGTGACACCGAGGGTCGCGAACTGCCGCTCGACCTCGGCAAGTAGGGCGCGACGGTGGTGGACGAGGTGCCGGTCGCGGACCGACTCGGGGCAGTTCGTGGTCGGATCGACGCTGCCGCCGCGCGTGCCAATCGCGATCCGCTCGACGTCCTCCTGATCGCCGTGACCAAGGGGGTGAGCGCCGCCCGGGTCGATGAGGCGATCAGTGCCGGGGTCCAGGACGTCGGAGAGAACCGGATCCAGGAGGCGGCCGACAAACAGGGCACGGTGCAGCACAGCGCCCGCTGGCACCTGATCGGGCACCTCCAGACCAACAAGGCGAGTCGCGCTGCCGCACTCTTCGACGTCGTCCATTCCGTCGACAGCCGGCGCATCGCCGATGCGCTGTCGACCCATCGACCGCCGGGGCGCGATCCCATCGGGGTGCTGCTCGAGGTGGAGCTGACCGGGCTGCCGACACGCTTCGGTGTCCACGAAGCCGACGTCGAAGGGGTCGTGCAGCAACTGGTCAACGTCCCGTCGATTCACCTGATGGGACTGATGACCATCGCTCCCTTTTCAGATGATCCCGAGGATGCGCGGGCGACCTTCACCCGGCTGCGTCACGTCCGCGATCACATGGAGCACGCGACGGGATGGGCCCTCCCGGAGTTGAGCATGGGCATGAGCAACGACTTCGACGTGGCGATCGAAGAGGGCGCCACGATGGTGCGGGTCGGCCGGGCAATCTTCGGCGAGCGGGTGGTGTAGGGCGCCCCGGCAGTTCGGCAGCGAACGATCTGCCGGTATCCTTGAGGTGATGCCCAGGTATTCGGCCGTCAGCGCGCGCGCGGGTTTTCCCGAGGCGGAGCTCGAGATCCTCGAACTCTGGCAGCGAACCCACGTCTTCGAACGCAGCCTGGCGATGCGTCGCGACGCGCCGCCGTACGTGTTCTACGAGGGACCGCCCACTGCCAACGGGCTGCCGGGTCTGCACCACGTCCTTGCCCGGTCGTACAAGGACGTTTTCGCGCGCTACAAGCAGATGACCGGTTTCTCCGTGGCGAGAAAGGCCGGATGGGACACGCACGGGCTTCCGGTCGAGCTCGAGGTCGAGCGTGCGCTGAGGATCAGCGGCAAGAAGCAGATCGAGGAGTTCGGCATCGCCGAGTTCAACGCGCGCTGCAAGGCGTCGGTGAACGAGTACATCGACCAGTGGCGCGAGATGAGCGAACGCCTTGGCTTCTGGCTCGATTTCGACCATCCCTATCGCACCTATGACGGGACGTACATCGAGTCGGTGTGGTGGAGCCTGAAAGAGCTCTGGGATGACGAGATGCTCTACCAGGGCTACAAGGTGACGCCGTACTGCCCGCGCTGCCAGACGACGCTGTCGTCCCACGAGCTGAGCCAGGGATACCGCGAGGACACGTCGGATCCCTCCGTGTACGTGAAGTTCCGCGTCAACGACTCCGACGGCAAGACCTTTCTGCTCGCGTGGACCACAACGCCATGGACCCTCCCGGGCAACGTCGCGCTGGCGGTGCACTCCGGCAAGCCGTACGTTCGCGTTGCGCAGGGTGACGAGACGTACATCCTCGCCAGGGAACGCCTCTCGATCCTCGACGGCGAGTACGACATCCTCGGCGAGATGGACGGCGGAGACCTGGTCGACCTGACGTACGAGCCGCTCTTCACCGACATGCTCCCGGAAGGGCTCGCATTCGTCGTGCTCGACGCGCCGGAACTGGTGACCATGGATGAGGGCACCGGGATCGTGCACACCGCCGCCGCGTATGGTGTTGCGGACCTGGAACTCTGCCAGCGCAAGGGGATCGCGATCCGCCATGTGGTGGGTCTCGACGGCCGGTTCCTCGATGGGCAGACGCGCTATCGCGGCCTTTTCGTGAAGGACGCCGACCCGAAGATCATCGAGGACCTGCGCGAGCAGGGGAGTCTGTATCGCTCGGAGCGGATCCTGCACACGTACCCGTTCTGCTGGCGCTGCGACACACCGCTGCTGTATTACGCCATCACGTCGTGGTTCATTCGCACCACTGCGGTCAAGGATCGTCTCCTGACGCACAACCGCAGCGTGCGCTGGCAACCGGCGCACATCCGTGACGGCCGGATGGGCAACTGGCTCGAGAGCCTGATCGACTGGAACCTGTCGCGGAGCCGGTACTGGGGCACGCCGCTCCCCATATGGATCTGCGACGCCTGCGACGAGAAATTCTGCGCAGGGAGCGCCGCCGACGTCGGTCTGACCGTCGATGACGACCTGCACCGCCCGTTCATCGACAACGTGACCCTCCCATGCACGGCATGCGGCGGCGTGATGCACCGCGTGCCCGAGGTCATCGACGCCTGGTACGACTCAGGCGCGATGCCCTTTGCGCAGAAGCACTATCCCTTCGAGAACAAGGAGCTCTTCGAACATACGCACCCTGCGGACTTCATCTGCGAGGGAGTGGACCAGACCCGTGGCTGGTTCTTCTCGTTGCTCGCCGAGTCGACCCTGCTCTTCGATCTGCCGGCCTACCGGAACTGCGTTGTCGTCGGCACACTGCAGGACAAGCACGGCAAGAAGATGTCGAAGTCGAGGCGCAACACCATCGAGCCCGACACCATCTTCGACCAGTTCGGCGCCGACGCGGCTCGCTGGTACTTCTACGCGCAGGGCGTCGAGAATGCCGAGCTGCGCGTCAGCCCGGCGTCATTTCAGGACGTGGTGCGCCTCTTCATGCTGACGCTCTGGAACGTCTATTCGTTCTTCGTCACATACGCGCTCACCGAGGGCTACGACCCGGCGTCGGCTGCTCCCGGCGTGATCGAGCGACCGGTCCTCGATCGCTGGTGTCTCGCCCGGCTGGCCGAGACGATAGACGGCGTGCGCGAGGCCATGGAGCGGTACGACGCATCGGACGCGGTGCACGCCGTCGAAGCATTCGTCGAGGACCTTTCCAAGTGGTACGTGCGCCGCTCGCGCCGTCGCTTCTGGAAGAGTGCCGGCACGAGCGACGACTCGGCGTCGGCCTTCGCGACGTTGCAGACCGTGCTGCTCACACTGTCGGGCCTCGTGGCGCCGTTCATGCCCTTCATGGCGGAGCGGATGTACCGCAACCTCTGCGGGTTCAACGGCGATCCTCCGTCGCCGGCAGGAGCGCCGGATTCCGTGCACCTCACGGACTACCCGAAGGCCATGGGCGCCTGGCGCGACTCGGAGGTCATCGTCGATATGAGCCGTCTGCGCCGGCTGGTCGAGGACGGGCTCGCTGCACGGACGACGGCCGGTGTTCGCGTCCGCCAGCCACTCGCATCCGCGACTCTCGCAAGCGCACCGCTCGACCCCGAGCTCGAGGCGATCTTCATGGAGGAGCTCAATGTCAAGAGCGTCGCGTACGTGGATCCCGAGGGTGGCCATGCTTCGGTCGTCTTCGACACCACGATCACCGACGAGCTTCGCCTCGAGTGGCTGGCGCGCGAGATCAGCCGCAAGGTGAACGACCTGCGCAAGCAGGCTGAGCTTCGGGTCGAGGATCGGATCACGCTGTTCGTGGACGCCGATGGCGATGCGGCGCGTGCGGTCAGCGCACATCGCGCGTGGTTGCAGGGGGAGACGCTCGCGGTGGCGATCGAGGACCGGCGTGACGCCGCGCTCGCCGAGTGGGAAGGCGAGCTGGGAGGTGCACGGTGCTGGCTGGGAGTACAGCGGTAGCCACGCGCCCGCGCGTTTCGAGGCGCCGCATCTACGTGGTCATGCTCGGCACGGCCGCGGCGGTCGCGATCGTCGACCACATCACCAAGTGGCTCGTCGCCACGCACCTCGACATCGGCCAGCAGATCTGGCCGGGCTCGTTCGTGTCCATCGACCATGTCGAGAACAGCGGCGCCGCATTCAGCGTGCTGCCCCAGCTGCACTGGCTCTACCTCGCGGTCGCGCTGATCGTGAGCCTGTACATCGTGTTCTCCGGATACAGGTACGGGACCACCTGGTACCGGCAGGTGCTGATCGGCATGATCCTCGGCGGCGCGCTGTCCAACGGCGTCGACCGCCTGGTCAACGGTTCGGTGGTCGACTTCATCGACTTCCATTTCTGGCCGGTGTTCAACGTCGCCGACAGCTGCATCGTCGTCGCGATCCTGGCGCTGCTGGTGCTCAGCTTCGTACCGTCGTCGCACAAGCCGACCTCATCCGCGTCATCGGCGCCGTCATGAGCGCCGGCACGGCGGCCGTTGTCGCGCCGCGGCTCGACCTCTGGCTCGCTGAGTCGCGACGCATCACCCGCCACGCGGCGCGGACCCTCATCGACGCAGGTCTCGTCACCGTCGACGGTCGCCCGGGCAGACCGGGTCAGCGCGTTCGCGACAGCGCCGACGTTGTGGTCACGCCACCGGACGAGACCATCGCCGCACCGGCGTTGCGTCGCCGCGAGCGTGGGCAGCCGGCGACCGAGTTGCGCATCGTCGATGAGGACGACTGGCTGGCGGTCGTCGACAAGCCGTCCGGCATGGTGGTCCATCCCGCACCGGGGCATCCGACGGGGACCCTCGCCGACGCGCTCAAGGAGCGCGGGACGACGTGGTCGCTGCTCGGCGGCCCTGAGCGGGCGGGTATCGTGCATCGCCTTGACCGCGATACGAGCGGCCTGCTCGTGGTGGCCAAGACCGAGGCCGCACACCGCAACCTGGCCCGGCAGCTCAGCGATCGCTCCCTAGGTCGCACGTACTGGGCACTCGTCCACGGCGGCTTTCGCGAGGACACCGGGACGATCGACGCGCCAATCGCCCGTCACCCGCGCGACCGGCGCCGCATGGCGATCGTCGAGGGAGGCCGCGAGGCCATCACGGACTTTCGCGTGGTCGAGCGCGTTGCCGGCGCGACCGTTCTCGAGCTGTCCCTGCGGACCGGGCGAACCCACCAGATTCGCGTGCACCTCGCCTCGATCGGTCACCCGATCATCGGCGACTCGGTGTATGGGCGTCCCGATCCGATCCTGATGCGTCCTGCCCTGCACGCGATGCGCCTTCGCCTGCGTCATCCGGCTGATGGCGCCGAGCGGTCGTACGAATCGCCGGTCCCGGAGGAGCTGGTCGCCGCCGCCGGCAGGCTTCGTCCGCAGTCCGAATGAGCCCCAATGGCAGGCTGATCGTGCTGACCGGGCCGAGCGGTGTCGGCAAGGACACGGTGCTGCACGAGCTCTTCGAGCTCGACCCGACGCTCGCGTACTGCATCTCGTACACGACGCGCCCGCCGCGGCCGGGAGAGACAGACGGCGTGTCGTACTTCTTCGTGGACGAGTCGGCGTTCCGGGCAATGATCGACCGCGACGAGTTCTTCGAATGGTCGACCGTGTACGGCGAGCTCAAAGGTCGGACGTTCGAGACCGTGAACAGCGCCATCGCGTCGGGCCGCGACACGGTGATCAAGATCGATGTCCAGGGCGCGGACAAGGTGCGCGCGCGGATCGGCGGCCGGGGAACGTACATCTATCTGTTGCCGCCGAGCATGGAGGCACTCGAACAGCGCCTGATCGAGCGCGCCACCGAGGACCCGGCAAGCCTCCGCACCCGCCAGGAGCTCGCGGTCGCTGAGCTCGCGCTCAAGGACACGTACGATCATCAGGTGGTGAACGACGACGCCAGGCGTGCGGCGCAGGAGATCGAGGCGATCATTCAGGTCGCCCGGTCCACGTCCCGCGGGGATGGCGGATGACCGCTGCACTCGAAGGCCATCGGGTTCTGATCGGCATCGGCGGCAGCGTGGCCGCGTACAAGGCGTGCGAAGTCGTCACCGACCTCCGTCGCGACGGCGTGCAGGTGCGGGTCGCGATGACCGAGGCCGCAACCCGCTTCGTGACCCCGACCCTGCTGCGCGCGCTGAGCGGACATCGGGTCGTCTCCAGCATCTGGGACGACGACCCCGAGGCGGGGCACGGGATGACCCACCTCGATCTCGCGTCGTGGTGTGAGGTGCAGGTGGTGGTCGCCGCCTCGGCGGACCTCATCGCACGTCTCGCGCTCGGCCTCGCGGGCGACCCGGTGACCGCCACCGCGCTTGCATGCCGCGCCCCGCTGCTGGTGGCGCCGGCGATGGAGTCGGCGATGTGGGAGCACACGGCGACGCAGGGCCATGTGGCGACGCTCACCGCTCGCGGTGGCCGGATCATCGGACCGGTGTACGGCAGGCTTGCGAGCGGCCACGAGAGCACCGGCAGGATGGCCGAGCCGGATGTGATCGTCTCGGCCGTGAGGGAGATCCTTGTCGCCGGGGCCTGACCCATCCCTCACCGGTTTGCGCTTCGTTGTCACCGCAGGTGGAACTCGCGAACCGATCGATCCTGTGCGCTTTATCGGCAACCGGTCCAGCGGGAAGATGGGTAACGAGCTTGCCGCCGCTGCAATCCGGCATGGTGCCGAGGTCACGCTGGTGACGGCCGGCGTCCTGCCGGCAGCACAGCCTGGCCTGACGGTGTGGGTTGTCGCGACCGCTGATGATATGTATGCGGCGGTGCGGAGCACGCTCGAGGGTGCGCGCGTCCTCATCATGGCGGCGGCAGTCGCCGACTGGCATCCGAGCCGGGTGGCTGCACACAAGCTCAAGAAAGGTGCATCCACTCTCACGCTCGTCCTGGTCCCAACCGTCGATATCCTCAGCGCGCTGCGCGATGACGAGATCGCGGCCGGCGTCTTCAAGGTTGGATTCGCGGCGGAGACCGACAACGTGATCGACAACGCGCGGGCGAAGCTCGACGCCAAGCATCTCGACCTCGTGATCGCGAATGACGTGTCTCGCGAGGATATCGGTATGGGTTCGGATCACAATGAGGTGACGGTGATTGGCCGCAACGGCCTGCAACAGCACATACCGCGTGCCCCGAAGTCCGTCGTCGCGGATTCGATTGTGCGAATCATCGCGCGCAGCTTGCGATGACCTTCGCATCAGTCGTCCCTGAGACCCGCTCGCAGCTGCCGCGCGACGCCTATACATACTCGATCCCCGACGCCCTCGCCGAGCTGGTGCTCCCGGGCGTTCGCGTCGAGATCCCATTCGGCAAGCGATCGATTCTCGGCTACGTCGTGGAGCGAACCGAGGAGTCGGAGTTCGCGGAGGTTCGCGCCATCGACAACGTCGTCGACGAGCCGCGGCTCATCCTCGACCATCACATCGCACTCGCGCGGCAGATCGCGGATCGGTACTGCGCACCGCTCGGTGAGGTGCTGCGGGCGATGCTGCCCAAGGGCGTTCGCACTCGCCCGACGCGTCGCGCGGGGCCGCGTTCGATGTCACGCGCCGTCGCGGAAGCCGGTGCGCTCGGGCCACCCGAACCACCGCCCGTCCTCAATGACGCACAGCGTGCGGCGGTGGCGCCGCTGCTCGAGGCGATCGCCACGCGCACGCACCGGCGCGTCCTGCTCCACGGCGTGACCGGGAGCGGCAAGACGGAGGTGTATCTCGCGGGCATCGATGCGGCACTCGCTGCAGGACGCGGCGCGATCGTGCTCGTTCCCGAGATTGCGCTGACACCACAGATGATTCGCCGTTTCACGGTGCGTTTCCCGGGCCGGATCGCGGTGGTCCACTCGGCGCTCACGGACGCGGAACGCGCAGCCGAGTGGCGGCGCATTCGCAGCGGGGAGCACAGCGTGGTCATCGGCTCGCGCAGCGCAGTGTTCGCTCCGGTTGCCGACCTCGGGATCGTGGTCGTCGACGAGGAGGACGCGCCGGCGTACAAGCAGGATCGCGTCCCCCGGTATCACGCCGTCGACGTCGCGTTGATGCTCGGCGCGCTGTGCGACGCGCCCGTCGTCATGGGCAGCGCGACGCCGCGCGTCGAGAGCTTCTTCCGCGCGCATACCGGTGATCTCGAGCTCGCAACGCTGCCGGAGCGCGTCAGCGGCCGCCCGCTGCCACCCATCGAGGTCGTCGATCTCCGCGATGAGTTGCAGGCCGGCAACACCAACGCGTTGTCGCTGACGCTCGATCGTGCGCTGCAGGAATGTCATGCCGATGGCGGCCAGTCGATCCTGTTCCTCAATCGGCGCGGTACCTCGACGGTGGTGCTGTGCCGGACCTGCGGCGAGGCGCTCACCTGCACGAACTGCAGTGTGTCGTTGGTGCATCACGTGGATCGTGCGAGTTGCGACTGTCACTACTGCGGCCTCTCCATACCGCTGCCGGTTGCGTGTCCCTCGTGCGGGTCACGGACGATTCGCGCGCTCGGGATGGGTACCGAGCGGCTCGAACGCGAGGTGCGCGAGCGATTTCCGGCGCTGCGCCTGATCCGCATGGATCGCGACACCACACGCTCGCGCGACGCGTACTTCGACATCTACGACAAGTTCCGCCGCCACGAGGCGGACTGTCTCATCGGCACGCAGATGGTCGCCAAAGGATGGGACCTCGGCAACGTCCGTCTCGTCGGCATCGTGAACGCCGACACGTCGCTGCACTTCCCCGACTATCGCAGCGGGGAACTGACCTTTTCGCTGCTCACCCAGGTGGCGGGGCGGGCCGGACGCGGCGACGAGCCCGCGCGTGTGGTGCTCCAGACATACAGCCCAGGCCACTACGCGGTTCGCCATGCGACAACGCACGACTATCTCGGATTCGCGCGCGATGAGATCCGTGTGCGCAAGGCCTTGCGGTTCCCGCCGTATGCGCGTCTCTGCGTGTGCACGTTTGTCCACAAGGAAGATCGTGAGGCCGAGATCGAGGTTCGCCGGGAGGCCCGGCGAGTGTCTGATACACTCGGAATTGGCGCCGGGCTCGATGTCCTCGGTCCGACGCCGGCGTTCCTCCACCGCCTGCGTGGCGAATACCGCTGGCAGTTCACGGTGCGAGGCAACGACATCGAGAGGGCATTTCCTCACCTTCCCAGGGCTCGGGGCTGGAGCATCGACGTCGACCCCGGGGCGTGAACGGAGACAACAGCGTGGCAGTCCTTCCCATCGTTCTGGTCTCGGACCACAACGACGTGCTCACCACCAAGGCGATCCGCGTGCCGCGGGTTGACGATGAGATACGCCGCCTCATGGACGACATGGTCGAGACCATGTTCGACGCCAACGGCGTCGGTCTCGCCGCACCCCAGGTGGGCGTGTCGCTGCGCGTCATCGTGCTGCGCGTCGACAACCAGATCTACCAGATCGCCAACCCCGAGATGGTCCGCACCGATGGCGACCAGACCGGCTTCGAGGGCTGCCTGTCGGTGCCCGGATGGGTCGGCGAGGTCACGAGGCGCCAGCGCGTCGTCGCCAAGGGGCTGAACCGCCACGGCAAGGAGGTCCGCGTCAAGGGCGACGGCCTGCTCGCCCGCGCGGTGCAGCACGAGCTGGATCACCTGGACGGCATCCTTTTCACGAGCAGGGTGAATGAGGGGACCCTTCGCGAGGTCGAACCTGCAGAGGAGGCTGAGGAGCCCGGCGTCGTCAGCGGCGTGTGAGGCTTGTCTTCTGTGGCACCGCGGCATTCGCGGTGCCGTCGCTCCGGGTGTGCGCCACGCACCACGACGTGCTCGCGGTGATCACCCGGGCGGATCGAGTGGGGAGCAGAGGGAAGCCGGCGCCGCGTCCGGTCGCCGACGCCGCACGTGAGCTCGGTCTTGCCGTGCTGATGCCGGCGAGGATCGGCGCACCGGAGGTGGTGCGAGATCTGCTGGGTCTCACGCCGGACTGTCTCGTCGTCGCTGCCTACGGTCAGATCCTGCCCACCTCGCTCCTCGATCCGCCGGCGTTCGGCGCGGTCAACGTTCACGCATCGCTGCTGCCGCGCTGGCGAGGCGCGTCTCCGATCGCGAACGCCATCCTCGCGGGGGACGCGGAGACGGGCGTCTCGATCATGCGCATGGAGGCAGGCCTCGATACCGGACCGGTATACGCGACGGTGCGCTGTCCCATCGCGGACGACGCGACGACGCCGGCACTCACCGCCGCCCTCGCGGATCTCGGCGCGGCGGAACTCGTCTCGGTGCTCGATGCGCTCGAGCGCGGATCGGCAACCGCGACGGCCCAGCCGGAGGAGGGCGTGACCTACGCGCCACGTCTCGGCCGTGAGGACGGACGGGTCGACTGGGCGGGGCGCAGTGCCGTCGAAGTCGATCGGATGGTGCGTGCCCTCCAACCGTGGCCGGGAGTGATGGCGCCGATCGACGGCGTGGACGTCCAGGTCCAGGCCGGCGGCGCGGTGAGCGTCGATTCCGGCGCAGCGCCCGGGGGCATCGCCGGCCGCGAGGGTGAATCCGTGGTCATCGCCACTCGGGACGGGGGATATCGTGTCGACCGCATCACGCCCCCGGGCAAACGAGCCATGACACCTGCGGCGTGGCTGCGCGGCCGCCGTTCCGGCGTGGGAGACAGCTGATGCCTCCGACGCGAAAGCCGGGCGACAACCTCCTCGCGCACAACCGCCGCGCCCGCTACGAGTACAGCATCGTCGAGTCGCTCGAGGCCGGCATCGAGCTCACGGGCACCGAGGTGAAGTCGCTGCGAACCGGTCGGATCCAGCTGCGCGACGGCTACGTGCGGGTGGAGAACGGCCAGGCGTGGCTGATGCAGGTGAACATCGCCTCGTATCAGCACGGGAACCGTAACAACCCGGAGCCCGAGCGCCGTCGCCGCCTGCTGCTCCACAAGCGCGAGATCGAGTACCTCGACGGGCGCGTCCGGACCCAGGGGCTGACGATCATTCCGCTGAAGCTCTACCTGGTCCGTAACCGGGTCAAGGTGGAGATCGGCCTTGCCCGCGGCAAGAAGCTCTGGGACAAGCGGCAGGACGTCGCCAAGCGTGACGCCGAGCGCGACATGGAGCGCGCGATCAAGCGCTGATCGTGTGTGTGGGTCAGCCCGTTGCGGTGTGGAACTCCGCTTCGGGTGCAACGGCCTGCGAGGCGGCGCTCGGGCGGTTGGCCTTGATGTCGGGGACGACCTGCGCGGCGAGACCGTCGATGCGCTGGCGCAGCTCGCGAAGCCCGGTCCCGCGGGTGGCGCTCACCGCCAGCGCCGAGACCCCGGCAATGTCGCCGAGGCGGAGCCGCGCTGCGCGCACCTCCGACGCGGTCAGGCGGTCGACCTTGGAGAGCGCGAGGATCATGGGCTGCTCGCACTCCATCGATCTGAGCGTGTCGAGCACGGTCTCGAGTTGCTGCTCCGCGTCCGGGTGCGACGCGTCCACCACGAGGCAGAGCATGTGGGCCTGGCGGACCTCCTCGAGGGTCGCCGCGAAGGCCTCGACCAGCTCGGTCGGCAGCTTCTGGATGAATCCGACCGTGTCGGTGAGGATCACGAGTTTGCCGGAGGGCAGCTCGAGACGGCGCGACGTGGGGTCGAGCGTCGCGAAGAGCAGGTCGTCCGCGAGCACCGTGCTGTGGGTGAGGACGTTGAGCAGCGTCGACTTGCCGGCGTTCGTGTAGCCGACCAGAGCGCACGACGCGAGCGGGACATTGGTCCGGGCGGTCCGTCGCGTCCGGCGCTGCCGTTCGATGACCACGAGTCGGGCGCGCAACCGCTTGAGCTGCTGGCGGATGAGCCGTCGGTCCACCTCGATCTGCTTCTCGCCAGGACCGCCGCGAAGCCCCACACCACCGCGCTGACGCTCGAGGTGGGACCAGCCGCCGGCGAGCCGCGGCAGCAGGTGCTCCAGCTGGGCCATCTCGACCTGCACGCGCCCCTCGGCGGTGATCGCCCGGCGGGCGAAGATGGCGAGGATCACCTCGGTGCGGTCGAGCACCGGGACGCCCCATTCCTCCTGGAGGTTGCGCTGCTGGCGCGGGGTGAGCTGGTCGTTGCAGAGCACGGCAGGGCTCTCCAACTCGGCGAGGTGGGACGCGAACGCCGCCACCACCCCGGAGCGGAAGAACGTGGCCGGGTGCGGCTCGCGCAGGGAAATGAGGCTGCGCTCGAGGACCTCGGTGCCGAGCGTGCGAGCAAGTTCCTCCAGCTCGTCGAGCTCGATGTCGCGCTGCTCGCGCTCATCCCGGCTCGCGACCGTGCCGATGACGATCACCCGCTTCAGCTTGGTGCCGACCGCCGGGTCGGCGCCGGACGGCGCGTCGAAATGGGGCAACTAGCAGGTCACCGGCCGGGCCGTCAGCTGGGGCACGCGATCAGCCTAGCAACGGCGCCAGCCGTCTGCTGCGCGTCAGGTCGCATTGGCCTCGGCCGGCACCGCCCCTCGGGCGGGAACTTTGAGCTGTATGACGGCGCTGCCGGCCACCGTCAGCGCTGCGGCGAACAGGATCGCGAACGTGCTCGAGATGCCGAGCACCGGTCCCGCCAGTGCGGAGCCGACCGGCACACCCGAGAAGTTCAGTGCCATCGACACGGCGAAGGCTCGTCCAAACCACGCCCGGGCGGTCCGGCGCTGGCGGAGCGAGAAGGCCGGCACGCTCGACGCCGCGTCCGCGCCACCGGCGATCGCGATACCCACGGCGATCGGTGCCAGCGATGGCACCAGCAACGTCAGCATCGCGAGGCCCATCACGCCGCCGAGCAGCGACACGGCTTCGCGCTCGTGTCCCTCGGACCGAAGCCGGCCGACCAGCAGCGCAGCGGGGATTCCCGCCGCGCCGGCGAGGGCGAGGATCGACCCGACCACCGCGGCATTGCCGTGCAGGTGGAAGACCACGACCGGCAGGGCGACGACGATGATGCCCCAGCCCACGTTGAGCGTCGAGAACCCGACCGCGATCCACCGAAGCGTTCGATTGCTGACGACATAGCAGAGCCCGCGCCAGGCCTCGTGGAAGATCCGGGATGACACCTCGCCGGTGTGCGCGGGCTCGGCAACCCCCTGGAGGGCGATCGCGCCGATGACAAAACCGATGGCGGCGCCTGCGAGCGCGGCTTCACTGCCCACCAACGCGATGAGCGCGCCCGCAAGACCGGGTCCGGCGATGCTCGACACCCCGTAGAGGACGCTGTCCGCGGCGTTGCCGCGGTCCCACAGGTCGGTCGGCAGGATCAGCGGAAAGAAGGAACGTGCGCCGGCGATGCTCAGCGTGCTCGTCAGCGAGCCGCCGGCGAGGAGCGCATCGAGGCCCCAGACGGGCAGGCGGTTTGCCAGCGACAGCGCCACGATGACCGTCAGGCATACCGCCGCAACCGTGAAGTCGAGGGTCATGAGGCGCTTGCGGCCGTGGCGGTCGAGGAGTGCGCCCGCGATGGGGCTGAGGAGCAAGCCCGGAAAGATGAGCAGAAAGAGGCTGACTCCCGCGACACTCGGCGAGTGGTACCGCTGCAGCGCGAAGAGGACCAGACCGACCGTCCACATCTGCGAAGCCGTGCGGGTGAGCAACGAGCTGATCAGCAGCTGCCTGAAGCCGGGAACGCGGAGCATCCGGCTGTACGTCGCCGCAGGCGCGACGTCTTGTCCCGCGGTCACTTCGACGTGGGTTGGGTCTGTTTTCGGGCGCGTGAGGACGCCACGACGAAGATCACGCCCCCAAGCCTAGCAACGCGCCGTCATCTGGTGGGACGCCGCCGCGCGCAGCGGATCACCACCCACTTGCGCTGGCGACCGCGCTGGCGCCTAATGGTGCGGTGAGTCAGCTCATCGCCGGACCGGCGTGCGGTCCAGGCACGAACATCGGCTGCGGCAACCTGGTCGTCGGCACCCCGCTGCTGTTCGAGCTGATCGTCGTGGCCGTTCTGGTCATTGCGATCGTCGCCGCGTGCGTTGCCTTCTGGCGAACCCTGCGCCGCGGCTGACGGCACTGGCGACGCGAGTTGCGTCCGCTGAGCCAGTCGCCTGTGGAGTCGAGCGGCGCGGTATGATCGGAGGTGCACGCTGATCTCGGACAGCTGCGTTCCCATGGGGGCGTACTGGTTTCGACGGGGTCGTGGGTCGTGCGAATGCGAGTCGAGCCCCGGGCTCGTAAAACCGGGAAAAATATACGTGCGAATAACGCACCCCTCGCTCTCGCTGCGTAAGTAGCAAAAGCGAAAAAGCTCAGGCTTCGGCCTGACGTCGACCGGCTCCTCGGCTGTGGGGGTCGGACCCGACGTTAATGCAAGCAGTCTCGCCGCCCGGTGGCGCCTCGGCGCCGGGCGGGACATTCACCGAGGCTGGCCGCAGCCGAGCCTGGTCCCAGGGCGCGATTGAGGTGAGATGAAAACCGGGACTACACTCGTAGATGTCGCATGGAACGCGGCTTCGGACCCGGGTTCGATCCCCGGCGCCTCCACCTCAAATATAGTACCGCCTCCCGGGCTTGCCGCAAGCCCCGGGGCATGGTGCAGAGTTTCCTGGCACGCGTCGGGAAACGAGGAGTGATGCATGGCCGAGCATGCGGTGGTGATCGCCGGCAGCGGTCCGACGGGGATGATGCTGGCGGCAGAGCTGACATTGGCGGGGACCGACGTTGTCATCGTCGAGCGGCGCGCCAGCTTCGAGCTGGAAAGCTCGCGTTCGCGAGGTCTGCACTCCCGCACCATCGAAGTGCTCGATCAGCGTGGCATCGTTGATCGCTTTCTCGCCGAGGGAAAGACGATGCAGGTGCAGGCATTCGCCGGAGTCCCGATGGACATCAGCGATTTCCCCACCCGCCGCAACTACGGGATGGCGCTGTTGCAGAGCCATTTCGAGCGCATCATGTCGGGCTGGATCGATGAGCTGGGTGTTCCCATCCTGCGCGAGCGCGAGGTGACGGGTTTCACGCAGGACGACAGCGGCGTTGATGTTGCGCTGTCCGACGGCACGTCGCTGCGGGCGAGATTCCTGGTTGGTTGCGACGGAGGCCGCAGCGTTGTGCGCAAGGCGGCCGGCATCGATTTCGCGGGCTGGGATCCGACAACGTGCTGGATCCATGCTGAGGTCGAGATGGAGGAGCTGCCGGAATTCGGCCTGCGTGGCGGCGGCGGCATCGGCCCCGCCGAGGAGGGACGCGTGGGCGTCACCCTGATCGAACCCGAGGCGAACCGCACCGATGAGCCCACTCTCGAGGATCTCCGCGCTGCGCTCATCCGCGTTGACGGAACGGACCACGGAGCGCACAGCCCGCGCTTTATCGCTCGCTTCACCGACATGACACGTCAGGCGGTGGCGTATCGCAGCGGGCGCGTTCTGGTTGCGGGAGACGCGGCACATGTGCACGCCCCGATCGGAGGCCAGGGGTTGAACATTGGCGTGCAGGATGCGGTCAACCTTGGCTGGAAGCTGGCCCAGGTGATTAGCGGAACATCACCGCTGAGCCTCCTCGACACGTATCAGGCCGAGCGCCACCCGGTTGCCGCGCGGGTGCTGCGGAACACCATGGCACAGAGGGCGCTCGGCGCAACGGACGCCCGGTCCGTTGCACTGCGCGACACGGTGGTGGAGCTGCTGCGTATGGACGAGCCGCGCAAGCACATCGCCGCCATGATCGCGGGCCTCGACATCGCGTATGACCTCGGTGAGGGACATCCGCTGTTGGGGCGCCGCATGCCCGACCTGGACCTGGCGACTGTGGATGGCACCGTGCGAGTGTTCTCGTTGTTGCACGAGGCCAAGCCGGTGCTGATCAACCTCGGTGACGCCGGCGGCCTCGACATCGGACCGTGGGCCGACCGAGTGCAACTCGTCGATGCCTCGTATGCCGGCACCTGGGAACTTCCGGTACTCGGCGAGGTCGGTGCACCGACCGCCGTATTGGTGCGTCCCGATGGACACGTCGCCTGGGTTGGCGACGGCACCGACGCGGGACTGCGCGAGGCGCTCACAACATGGTTCGGCAACGAGGTGCGTGAGCGGCCGTAGCTCGGGGTGTTGTTCACTCGTCGGTGTCGTCGTCGACACCGCGCACAACCTCGCCGGCGTGAAGGCGCCGGCCGCAGTCGGTGCACTTGAAGATCGGCCCGCGGCGCTCCGCCGGCCAGCCGCCGACAAGACGATCATCGCGCCGGGGCGGCGTGAAGCTGAGCGGAACCAGCCGATCGGCCCCGCAATGGCCGCAAAGGATCAAGACGCGGCAATCGTGCCATACGCCCGAAATCCGGTGTGTCCGCTACGGAACCAACGCAGGACTGGCCGCGGTGGCCGTATCGAGCTGTTGCCACGTTGTGCCGGTCAGCGCCCAGAGGTGCACGGGCTGGGCGAGGAACGAGCTGCTCGTCGCAGCCGATCCGATGATCAGCAGACGGCCAATCGTCGCGTCGGTGATCTCGGCGACCGGCTCGAACGGAAGGCGTGCGACGGCCATCAGCGCCCACGCGTGCCCATTCCACGAAGCGAGTGCCGGGAGTGCCAGCGTCGGGCCGCAATTGCAGAGCGTCAGACGGCCGGTCGACGGATCCAGGGCAAGGTACGACCCCGGCAATGGCTGGGCGGTGCCGGCGAGTTGCAGCCAGCGCTGTCCATTCCAGCTCCACGTTGTGTCGAGCGCACCCAGTTGCGAGACGGGAGTCGAGCAGCACCCTTCGGCGATCAGCGACCGGGTCACCGGGTCGAACGCCATCGGCAGGTCGAAGGCGCTTGGGGCGACGGCACCGGGAATCTTGAGCTCCCAGGACGAGCCACTCCAGACCCACGTCTGGTCGCCTCCGGACGCGTTGCCGGCGGCAGTGACGAGCACCATCTCGTTGAGCGCGTCGTCCCACGCCATCGACGATCCCTCCCCCGACGCCGGGCCATCAGTTCCGGGATCGAGCTCGAGCCAGCTGGCTCCGTCCCATGCCCAGGTGTCGTTGAGGGGCGAGCTGTCGCCGACGGGGCTGTGCCGGCCGCCGAAGAGGAGGACCTGCTGGGTGCGAGGGTCGTAGGCGATGGCCGCGTCGATGCGCCCGGGCGGGTTCGTCGAGGGATCTGCGAGCGTCCACCGGCCGGCGGCCCAGATCCAGGTGTTGGCGTCATCGTCGACGCCGCCGAAGAGCACGATCTGGCCGCTCGACGGGTCGTCCGCAATGCTGAAGCCGATGCCCGAGATGGGTCCCGCGGGGATCGGGGTCGGCAGTGCCGACGGCTTCGGTGCGGGACCCGGCGCCGGAGTGGGCGGCCTCTGCGTGCTCGAAATGGCCAGGCCGGCGACCGCTGCCACCGCGACCACTGCCACAAGCAGGGTCGACGGTCTCACGCGCATGCTGGATCGTTCCGCGTCGCAACGCTCTCGCTCACATCGCCCATGGTCCGCGTTCCCCGGCACAATCGTCGAATGACCGCATCGCAGCCCACCATCATCGCCACGAGCATCGGATTCCAGCCTGACGGCGGGGACCAGTGGAACCTCCGGCCGGGTCCCGCGTACTCCATGGCCGCCAAGCTCGCCGGGGCCGGCGCGCACCCGCGCCTCTGCATCATCGGAACGGCTTCGGCTGACAACCCGACATGGCTGACCGCCCTCCACCAGGCGTTCTCAAAGCTCGACATGGTGGTGTCGCACCTCGATCTCTCCCCAATGCCCAACTACGACGACGTCGAGGGGCACCTCGCACAGCAGGACGTCATCTGGGTCAGCGGCGGGAGCACCGCCAACCTGCTCGCTCTCTGGCGTGTCCACGGCCTCGACCTCATCCTGCACAGGGTGTGGCAGTCCGGAGTCGTCCTCATGGGCGTCTCGGCAGGCTCGTTGTGCTGGCACGTCGGCGGTACCACCGACTCGTTCGGCCCCAGGTTGCGACCGGTGACCAACGCGCTCGGGTGGCTGCCGTACGGCAACAGCCCGCACCATGACGCGGAGGCCGAACGGCGGCCGCTGATACATCGGCTCGTGGCCGACGGGACGCTGCCGCTTTCGTACGCCACCGACAACGGCGCCGGCCTCATCTATCACGGCACGGAGCTGTACGAGGCGTTCACCGAGACCTCGGGAGCGCTCGCGTACGAGATCCGGCGTGACGGTGACAGCGCGGTCGAGACGCCGCTGCCGACAAGAGTGCTCTGACGGCTCGGTAGCATCTCGGTCGTGGAAGAGAGGCTCCCGCTCGCAACCCTGCTTTCCCAGGCGCTCGTCGCGTACACGATCGAGTTCGACAACGAGTTCGAGCGCCGCTCGCCGCATCGCACCACGCTGCTCGGTCAGGCCGGTGGCGGCGGTCCGTGGCTCGTGTCCATGGTGATGTGGTTCAACTGCCTGCGCCATGTCGGCGAGACGCCGATCACCGTGGCCGAGCTGGTGCGCCGGGCGCGCACGCGAACCAACGTCGCGGGCATGCATCGATGGCGCTACATCGATGTCGAGGCGACGCCTGACAGCAGGCGCGCCAACCCGCCCGATGAGGCTTTGCTGGTTCGCGCCACACGCAGAGGACGTCGCTCGCAGCGGGTGTTGCGGCCGCTCGCGCGTGACATCGAGACGCGGTGGGAAGGACGCTGGGGGATCGACCAGATGGACGCGCTGCGCCTTGCGCTGCGCGCGGTGGTGAGCCGGATCGACCTCGATCTGCCGGATTGTTTGCCGATCATCCACATCGGCCTGTGGTCGGCGGCGCCGGAACGACCAGGGTTCTCGCATCGCGTCGACGCGCCTGATGATGTCGCGACGCTCGCGCTGCCCTCGCTGCTGGCGCGGGCGCTCCTCACCCTCGCGGTGGACTTCGAGTCACGGTCAAAGGTGTCACTGGCGATCCACGCCGACCTGCTTCGCGTCCTCAGCGCGGAGCCCACGCGGGTCCGGGATCTGCCGCGCTTGACGGGCATCTCGAAGGAGGCGATCAGCATGGCGATGGGAGTCGCCGTGCAACAGGGGCTCGCCGTGATGGAGCCGAACCCGGATGGGAAGGCGGGCAAGGCTGCGCGGCTGACTCCCCGGGGGATCGCATCGCAGGAGGCGCACACGCGCCTGTTGGTGCACGTCGAAGAGGAGTACGTGTCGCGGTACGGCGCGGGTGTCACCGGAGCGCTGCGCGATTCGCTCGAAACCCTCGGCGGCGATACGCGTGGGTCACGTCTGCTGCAGGGGATCCCACCATTCCCGGAGGGGTGGCGCGCGAGGATGCCCAAGGCCGAGACGCTCCCGCACTTTCCCATGGTGCTGCACCGCGGCGGCTATCCCGACGGCAGCTGACGAGGTCGAACGTGTCCCTCGGCTAGACTTCGGGCCCACGCAGTCGGGGAGGGAGATCCCCACTGGAGGCAAGCCAATGCGTTACCAGGTTCGCGAGAAGATCCTTCGCCTCGGCGAGGACAACGACATCCTCAACGAGGCCGGCCAGCCCGAGCTGCAGGTCGATGGCAAGGTGCTCAGCCTGCATGGGCTGATGCTCGTCAACGACCTTGCCGGCACCGAAGTCGGGCGCGTGAGCCGCAAGCTCGTCGCACTGCGTGCGACGTACGACATCACGCTCGCGGGCGGCGTCACCGCGGAAGTCCACCAGCGATTCACCGGACCCTTTCATCCCAAGTGGAATCTCTCGGTCAGCGGTGGGGTGGAGATGGAGATCGGCGGCAACTTCTCGGGTCACGACTTCACCATCACCGAGAACGGCCAGACGATCGCAACCATCTCCAAGGCCTGGATCAGCCTTGCCGACTCCTACGGCGTCGACATCGTCGCGGGGCAGAACGACCTGCTGCTTCTCTGCAGCGTCCTCGCCCTCGAGGCAGAGCAGGACCGGACCCAGGAGCACGATCGCACGGAGGGGCCGCTCGGTGGACTCGGCGGTCTCGGGGAATTGGGTGAGATCGGTGGCGTCGGCAACATGCTCAAAGGGCCGCTCTGAAACCCGCGGCGGGTTCTTCGGCAGCCTCTGAGGATGGCGTCCGCCGCGTGCCGCGTCGTGCCATCGAACACCTGTTCGGAATCGGGTGGTAAAATAGCTGGTCCCAGATGAGCGACATGAGTGCGTTGCACCCGGCGGTGCGGGCCTGGTTCGAGCGCCGCTTCCCGGAGGGGCCGACACCCGCCCAGAGCGAGGGTTGGCCACAGATCGCGGCCGGCCACAACACGCTGATCGCCGCCCCGACCGGCTCGGGCAAGACGCTCGCCGGCTTCCTCGTCTGCATTGACGCGCTGTACCGCGCGGCGGATCGCGGCGAGGTGGTCGAGGGTGCGACACAGGTGGTGTATGTCTCGCCGCTGAAGGCGCTCGCGGTGGATGTGCAACAGAACCTCGAGACGCCGCTTCGAGAGATCGCCGAGGTCGCCACGGAGCTCGGGATGACACTCCCGGCACTTCGAGCCGAGGTGCGCACCGGGGATACGACCCCGTCGATGCGCGCCGCGATGATCAAGCGCCCGCCGAACTTCCTGGTCACGACGCCCGAGTCGCTGTACCTGCTGGTCACCGCGCAGCGAAGCCGCGCGGCGCTCACCTCGGTCACCACCATCATCGTCGACGAGATTCACGCGGTTGCCCGTGACAAGCGCGGCGCGCACCTTGCGGTCACGCTCGAGCGTCTCGAGCGGCTGTGTGTCCAGCGGCCGGTGCGCATCGGGCTCTCGGCGACCCAGCGTCCCGTCGAGACGGTGGCCAGGTTGCTCGTCGGTGCCGGGCCGGCCCGCAGCAATCCGGACGGCAGCCCGCGCTGCGCGATCATCGACGTCGGCCACAGGCGCGCCCTTGATGTCGCCATCGAGCTGCCGTCGGGCGAGCTCGAGGCCGTCGCGTCGCGCGAGCAACTCGGTGAGGTGCTCGATGCCATCGCCGCACACGTCAACGCGCATCGCACGACGCTGGTCTTCGTCAACACGCGTCGAATGGCGGAGCGGGTCGCGCATCAACTCGCTGAGCGGCTTGGTGACGAGGCGGTTGCGGCGCACCACGGGAGCCTCTCGAAGGAACGCCGTCAGCGAGTCGAATCGCAACTGCGCGCGGGTGAGCTGCGCGCCCTGGTGGCGACGGCATCGCTCGAGCTCGGCATCGATATCGGGCCGATCGAGATGGTGTGCCAGATTGCCTCGCCGCGCAGCATTGCGACCTTCCTCCAGCGTGTCGGTCGCTCGGGTCACAGCCGTGGCGGCATGCCCAAGGGCCGCCTGTACCCGATGACGCGTGATGAACTGGTCGAATGCACGGCGCTGCTCGCCGGCGTGCGGAGTGGCGCACTCGATGCGGTGCATCCACCCCGGCTCCCAATGGACATCCTTGCGCAGCAGATCGTCGCCGAATGCGCGGCGGATGAATGGCGCGAGGACGACCTCTTCGAGCTGATGCGCACCGCAGCGCCGTTTGCCGATCTGCAGCGCGACGACTTCGACCGCATCATCGATCTCGTTTCGGAGGGCATCCCAACCGGACGCGGCCGGGTTGCCGCGTACCTGCATCGGGATCAGGTCAACGGTGAGGTGCGCGCGCGTCGCGGCGCCCGGCTCGCGGCGCTGACGTCCGGTGGTGCAATCCCCGAGACCGGTGACTATCGCGTGCTTGCCGAGCCTGACGACACGTTCATCGGCACCGTCAACGAGGACTGGGCGATCGAGTCGTCGGCGGGCGACATCTTCCTGTTGGGAAGCACGTCGTGGAAGATCCGTCGCGTCGTTGCGGGCACCGTGCGTGTCGTTGATGCGCACGGTGCGCCACCGTCGGTTCCCTTCTGGCTCGGCGAAGCTCCTGCACGTACCGAGGAACTCTCGCGCGAGGTCTCGGATCTGCGCAGCGGCGTGGAGGCGTTGCTCGCGGAGGGTGGCGCCGACGAGGCGATCACCTGGGTGGAGCAGCGAGCCGGCGTCGACAACGACGTCGCCGCGATGGTCGTGCGCTACCTCGCAGCGGGGCGAACCGCACTCGGCGTGGTGCCGACCCTCGAGCACATCGTCCTCGAGCGATTCTTCGACGACAGCGGCGGCATGCAACTCGTCGTCCACGCACCCTTTGGTGGCCGCGTGAACCGGGCCCTCGGCCTGGCGCTGCGGAAGCGATTCTGCGCGACGTTCGATTTCGAGTTGCAGGCTGCGGCGAGTGACGACTGCGTGCTGCTCTCGCTCGGCCCGCAGCACAGTTTTCCGCTCGAGGACATTCCGAAGTTCCTGTCGTCGAGCACGGTGGAGGAGACGCTGCGGAAGGCGGTGATCTTTGCGCCGATGTGGGCTGTGCGGTGGCGCTGGAATCTCAATCGCTCGCTCACGGTGCTCCGCTTCAAAGGCGGGCGCAAGAACCCGGCACCGATCCAGCGCCTCGAATCCGACGACATCATGGGTGCGGTCTTCCCGCAGCTGGTCGCATGTCAGAACGAGAACCCGACTGGCCCGCTCGAGGCACCCGATCATCCGCTCGTCAATCAGACGATGTACGACTGCCTCCATGAGGTGATGGACGTCGACTCGCTGCGCGAGCTCGTCATGCGCATCGAGCGAAAGGAAGTCCAGATCAGCTACCGCGACACCGTCGAGCCATCGCCACTCGCGCACGAGATCGTGAACGGCAGGCCGTACACGTTCCTCGACGACGCGCCGCTGGAGGAGCGGCGCAGCCGCGCGATCACGTTGCGCCGCGGGCTCCCCGTCGAGGCGCGCGACCTCGCCGCGCTCGATCCCGACGCCATCACGCGGGTGCGCGTCGAGGCGGCACCGGATCCTCGCGACCACGACGAGTTGCACGATCTGCTCGTCTCCCTGGTGCTGATGCGACCCGTCGAGCGCTGGACGGCGTCGTTCGAGCAACTCGTCGAGCGCGGCCGGGCGTTGACCGTCCGGCACGGTGTCCAGGACTTCTGGTGCGCAGCAGAGCGCCTGACGAGCGTCGAGCGGCTGTGGGCCGACGCACAACGCAACCCCGGCTCCTTTTCGCTGCCGGCCGCGCTCCAGGATGGTGCCCTCGAGCCGGATGCCCTGATCACCGCGATCCTGCGCGGACATCTCGAGGTCAATGGGCCGATGACCGCGGCGGCGCTTGCCGCCCTGACGAGTCTCGGTGCAACTGAGATCGCCGTCGGGCTCGCCATGCTCGAGGGCGAAGGGTTTGCGATTCGTGGGCACTTCGAGCCCGATGTCGATGACGACCAGTACTGCGCGCGCCGCCTCCTGGTGCGCATCCACTCCTACACGCAGCACCGCCTGCGCCAGGAGATCGAGCCGGTCACCGCACAGGACTTCATGCGTTTCCTGCTCCGGTGGCAGCGTGTCGCTCCGGGCACGCAGCGCGAGGGCCGTGCGGGCGTCGCCGCGACGATCGCACAGCTGCAGGGGTTCGAGATTCCCGCCGGCGTGTGGGAGGAAACGGTGCTGCCGAGCCGCGTCTCCGCGTATCGCAGCGCATGGCTCGACGAGCTCTGCATGTCGGGCGAGGTGGCCTGGGCGCGCCTGAAGGTCCGCGAGGACGTGGACCCGGGAGCCGCACAGCGAAGTAGCACATCAGCGTCGCGTGCAACCCCCGTGACTCTGGTGATGCGCTCCGACCTGCCGTGGCTGCTCCAGTCCGTACGCGGCGAGGCGCAACCCGTCGAGCCGACCTCGGGCGCGACCCTCGACGTGCTCGACGCGCTGCGCGACAACGGCGCGCTGTTCACCAACGACATCGTCACGCTGTCGCGCCGGCTGCCGAGCGAGGTCGAGGACGCGCTCTGGGATGGCGTCGCTCGCGGTCTGCTGACGGCCGATGGATTCAGCGCGGTGCGCCGCCTGCTCGTCAGTCGCCGCCCCGGACGCTCGCGTCCCCACCATCGCGGCCTGCGCCACGGCGTCAGCGGGTATGCATCAGGTGAAGGTCGGTGGTCGCTCGTTCCGCGCGTGTCAGCGGTCGCGGAGCACGACGCGCTTGCCGAGGCGATCGCCGAGCAGCTGCTGGTGCGATGGGGTGTCGTGTTCCGCGATGTCGTGGCGCGCGAGACGATCGCCCTGCCGTGGCGCGATGTGGTCTGGGCGTTGCGCCGCATGGAGGCGCGCGGCACCGCACGCGGGGGACGCTTCGTGACCGGCTTCGCCGGTGAGCAATTCGCGCTTCCGGAGGCGGTCGATCAGTTGCGAGAGGTGCGTCGCCGCGTACGCTCGGGAGAGGTGGTCCGTGCTTCCGCCACCGATCCGCTGAACCTTGCGGGCATCCTGCTCCCAGGGCCGCGCATCACCTCGGTGCGAACCAACACGGTCATCTTCGAGGATGGACTGCCTGCGTCGGGCGCGAGCCCCGGCCTGGCCGCGTTCGCGCTGCGCTGAGCACTGACGCCGCTCGCATGCGGCGAGGCTCGCTACGTGCTCGTGGCCGGGACGGGCTCGAACATCAGGTCGGTCGGCTCAGGGTCGCGTGTCACGTCTGCGAGCGGCCAGAGAATCGTGAAGCTGCTGCCGCCGGTCTCGTCGCTGTGCGCCTTGACCGTTGCCCCGTGGGCGTCGCAGAGGCGCCGCACCAGTGCCAGCCCCATTCCCATACCGCCGTGGCGGCGCGTGCGGCTGTTGTCCTCCTGGTAGAAGCGGTCGAACAGCCGTGGGATCGCCTCTGCGCTGATGCCGATGCCGTCGTCGATCACCTCGATCCTGCAGGCGCCCGCACCCTTCTCAGGGCGCGCGCTCACCTTGACGTGGCCACCTTCCGGCGTGAACTTCACCGCGTTGTCGATGAGTGCCCGGAGCACCTGGCGGAGCCGGAACGGGTCTGCGTTGACCACCGGCTTGCCGCGCACGTCGATGACGAGCTCGACCGGCAGCGCGTCCTTGAAGTGACGCCGCACGTCATTGGCGGCGTCGCGGATCGCGCCGTCGATCTCCACCGGTGCCATGCGCACGTCGATGGTGTCGGAGTTGACGAGCGCGAAATCGACGACATTCTCGACGGTCTCGCCGAGGAGCTTGACGGAGATATCGATGTCGCGAACGATGTCGAGCCTGGTTGCGTCGTCCCATTTGTGCCACGCGATGTTGAGCAACTCGATCTGCCCCTGGATCGCAAGCACCGGCGTGCGCAACTCGTGCTGCGCGGTGTCAAGAAAGTCGCTCTTCAATTGGTTCAACTCGCTGAGCCGCCGGACCGCCTCACGTTCCTGTTCAAGGCTCCGCGTGTTCTCGATTGCGACCGCCGCGTTGTTGGCGAGTGTCGTGAGCGCACGCTCGTCGCTCTCCGCGACGGGTCGATCCGAGGCCACGAGGAGCACGCCGGTCAGCGCTTCCTGGACGAGCATCGGCACCGCGATCGCCGGCCGCCCGCCGGCTTCGAGGCGGACGCTGCGCCCCGCGGCGAGCTCGTCCACCGACATCTCGTCGACCATGTCGGGGATCTCCGGTCCACGGCTGCGCATGCGCAGAATCTCACTCCCGCGCTTGGTGTACATGGTGGCGCTCGCCGATCCGCCGGCGATCGCATCGGCAGCGCCGAGCACGGCATCCTGGAGTTGCTCGATGCCCCCTGTTGTCATCGTGAGAGCGCGCGAGACGTCCTGCAGCCGGCCGACCGACCCGTCGATGTGCTTGATGTACCCGGCGATCTGCTCGCGCATGCTGTTGACCCCGGCCGCCAGGCGCCCGAGCTCGTCGCGGGAGGTGACGGCGATGTCCGTTGTGTAATCACCGGCGGCGATGCGTTCCACCCCACGCTCGAGGCGCGCGACGGGGCGGCGCACGAATCGGTGGATGAACAGCAGCACCAGCAGGCTGACGACAATCAGGGCCGTCAGCGCGATCTCGGCGATGGTGCCCTCATCCTGCGCAGTGGCGGCGGCGAAGAGCGCGACCGGGACCTCGACCCCGATATAGCCGGCGACGGTCGTCCCGCCTGGAGCCGTCAGGGGTTCGAAGCTTCCGGCAACCGCACCGACGCCGGGCACGGTGTAGATGGCATGTGCAGCGACCGAGCTCGATGCCGGGTGTGTGCCGTCGGAGAGTTGCTGGGCGACGCCCGAAGGGATCGCCGCTGAATCCGGGGTGTACGTGCTTCCCGTATAGCGGATCACGGTGCTGCCCGCTCCCGCTCCGATGAAGACCGGCGTGTAGCCGATGACCGGGCCGAAGCGCTCGAACTGCACCTGCAGCGGTGCGCTGTACACGACCACGCCGAGTGGTGCGTACGTGCCCGCCTGGACGTTGTAGACGGGCACCGCGACGTCGAGCGCGGGCAGTCCGCCGCTCAGGAGCTCGACTCCCTCGACACCCGATGGGCAGCGCGCCGCAGTCGCCGGGCTCGCGGCGATGATGGTGCGGGACTGCTGGCACGCGGGCAGCGCCGCAATCTGGAGGGCCGCCTGCACCGAGGCAAGACTGCTCGTCACGTGACCGCCCGAGCCCTGTTCGCAGACCGCCGTCGCCGGGTGCGTCGTGCTCCCCGTCGCCGTGGTGGTGTCGCACTCGCTCGTGTAGAGCACGCTGCCCTTGGTGGTCAGGATGACCACATCGAGCCCCTGGACGTCCACTGCTCGCCGGTCCATGAACTCGGCGGCGACCAGCGTGGCAGGGCTGCTGCTGGACAGCGCGAGCTGCATCGACGTGAGGGACGCGGTGTTCGTGGCTGCGTACTGCGCCTGTGGCTGGACCACCCGCGACATGAGCTGGCTCGCGACACCCGCCCGGTTGTCGGCGTTGGAGAGCGCTCCGGCGTTGGTCTGCTGCGACCGGCTCACGAGGAGGAAGCCACTCACCCCGGCGATGAGGAGCGCAGTGAAGACGATACCGCCGGCGAGGAGGCGGCCGGCGAGGCTGGTTCGCAGTCCGAACCTGCGGCGGGCGAAGTGACCGCCCGACCCACGCGCACCCATTTGATCGAGCGTATGTGGGCAGCGGCGGCACCGAGTCGGGTGAGCGCTCGCATTCCGGCAACGGGGCAGTGACGAACGACCTCGACCCACCTCGCGACTGGGCGTTCCCGAACGCTCTCAGACCCGTACGCTTATGGCATGCCGTTTGGACGCCGTCGCTCCGTGGACAGGGTCACCGAGGATCCCGAGCGGCACGGCCTCGGTCCCTGGCTGAAGCGCTGGACGATCCCGATCATCGGGGCACTGACCCCGCTGGCCCTGATCGTGGTCAACATCGCGGCGTTCATCGTCCAGCACCTGACCCAGTTCCGCTGGACGATCACGATCCTGGCGTTCGTGAGCGGCATCATGCTCAACTCCTGGACAGCGCTGAACATCTACCGGGTGCTCCAGGCCCGTCGCCCAGATCACCCGGTGGTGCACGAGCGCAACCAGGAGGTTGTGCTGGTGGTGGGCATGGGCGCCGTGATCCTCTTCGCCTTCCTCACGGCGCTGTTCTGCTACCTCGGCCTCGCCGACGCTTCGAAGCTCCCCAACGGCCTGACCTTCTTCACGGGCTTCTTTGCGGCAGCCATTCCCATCCTGCTGCGCGCCGCCTTTCGTCGCGGGGCGCCACGAGGACGCGGTCGGGGCAGCGGCCAGGCACAGACGACAACAGTTGCCGGGCTGCCACCGCCTGGGGCCATGCCGTCGCCGCCGACGTCAGCGACGCTCCGGGACACGATCCCGAGGCGGTAGGCGCCGGCATTCAGGCGGCCGGGTGCTTCGTCGGGCGGTCGGCTGACAGGGGTCCGCTCGAGTTCGCCGTGGCCCGGACAGGCGAGCCCAAACCCAACCTTTCGGGGTGGTAGGCTAGCGCGGATCGGCGCAATGGCAGCCGTCGGATGGGGATGCGAACGGGTTCGCAGGTGGCCCGTGTCGCGCACGGAGGTGGTCACATGAACCTCAGGAAGGGCAGCTTCGTCCTTGGAGCCGTGGTTGCGCTGGTGCTCATGGCCGTCGCCGGCCCGGTGACGGTCGGCGCGCAGGTGAACGCACCGCGGGCCGGCGCTCACTCGTCGTCGGTTCAGCGAGGATTCATCGACATCACGGGAAGTCCTGGGATCCCCGCGGTGAACCCGGAGACACACACTCTCTATGTGCCCATTCAGTGCCGGACCGCCGGCTGCGTGACGAATAAGCCCAGTCACGAGGTGGACGTGATCAACACGGCCACGTGCAACGCCTCGATCACATCAGATTGCGCGGTGGTCGGACGAGCCAGGGTCGCAGGCTTTGCGCTGGCTGCGGCAGTGGATGAGAGGACTGACACCATCTACGTTGCCATTGGAGAGGGCTTTGTCTCGGTGGTCGACGGAGCCACCTGCAATGCGACGGACACAAGCGGGTGTAGCACGCCCCTCGCGACGATCCACACCGGCGGCTTCGACGTCGACGATGTCTTCAATCCGATAACCCGCACCCTCTACGTCGTCAGCCCCGCTGGAAGCGTCTTCGTCATCGGTGTCGCCGGGTGCAACGCCGAAACGACCAAGGGGTGCGGTGAACCCGTCAAGGTTGTCAAGGACGACGCTGGTCCGGCTGGCGTGGACGTTGACATCGCGACGGACTCCGTCTACGCCGTCAACAACGGCACGGGTGACGGAAACACCGTGACGATGATCGACGGAGCGACCTGCAACGGGAGTGACGGCAGCGGGTGCGGGCATCCGCGCACCATCACCGTGGGATCGGGCGCCTTCTGGCCCGCCGTCGACCAGGACACCGACACCATCTACGTCACCAACGGGAACGACGACACGATCTCGGTGATCAACGGTGCGCGCTGCAACAGCGAGAACACATCCGGGTGTGCCAGCGTGCCTCCGACAGTACCTCTCGGCGCATCGCCCGGATTTGCAGCGGTCGACGACTCCGTGCATACGGTCTTCACGCTCAACCCGGATGACGACACGTTGTCGGTGATCAATACTCGGATGTGCAGGGGGACCGACACTTCGGGCTGCGCGGCGACGCCACCGACGGCGCAGGCGGGGTCGAACCATGGTCCCGGATACACAGGATTGCCCGGCACGATGGTGCTCCTTCCCCATACGGATACGGCCTATGTGGTCAACGTCGGTGGAGAAAACCGTGTCTCGGTCATCACGCTCGCCACCTGCAATGCCGTGAACACCGCCGGCTGCCGCACCCCGGCGCCGAGCGCGCCGGCGGCCGACTTCCTCGTCTCCGTCGATGCGGCGACGAACACCATCTACGCAGGCAACCTCAACCTCCCCGAGATCGATGTCATCGATGGGGCGACCTGCAACGTCGCGAACCAGGACGGGTGCGCCCCCGTGGCTGAGATACCGATGAAAGCGCCTCAGGCAAACCTCGGATCCGGCGACGCCACCACGCACACGCTCTATGCCTCCGACGAGTCAGGCTCACTCGCGGTGATCGACACCGCCGCCTGCAACGCGCAGCACACCGGCGGCTGTGCGCGAGCCGTGAAGGCGAGGATTCCCATCGGCGCCTATCCTGGTCCACCCGTCGTCAACACGGCGACGAGAACGGTCTACCTCCCGTATGGTGACGACGCCAACCGCATCGCTGTGGTGGACGTCGCCGACTGCACCGCGGAGGTGACATCCGGTTGCGCGCAGACGCCTGCCGTGGTGAACGTTGCTGACTACACCCCTTTCGTAGCCGTGAGCACCAAGGCGGATGCGGTCTACGCAACGGGCCTCGCGGGCGATACCGTTGATGTCATCAATGGTGCGACGTGCAATGGAGCGGACCACTCGGGCTGTGGTCACATCGCCGCGACCGCCACTGTTGGGCCGGGTGCCTTCGGTGTGGCCGTCGACGACGCCACGAATAGCGTCTACGTTTCGAACGGCGACGACTTCGGCTATGGCCCGGGAACGCTGTCGGTGATCGACAGCGCGACGTGTAACGGTACCGATACCGCGGGGTGTGCCGGGACCAGCCCGAGTATTGACATCGGGCGCGCGCCCTCCACTGTGGTGGTCGACACTCTGACCGACACCGTCTATGTTGCCGACCCCGGAAGTGACGGCGTGTCCGTGGTCGACGGGGCGACGTGCAACGCGGAGCTCACCAGCGGCTGCACCCGACCGGCGCCTGAGCAGGCCGTGGGTGTGGGGCCGTTCGGCCTCGGGGTGAATCAGGCCACCAACACCGTCTATGCAATGGACCTCGGCTCGTCACCGTCGATGTCGATCTTCATGGGACGCCCGTAGGACCGGCCCGACACCGTCTGAGGAAGATGGACGGACCGCACCACTGAGGTGCGGTCCGCTCCGTCCTAGACCTCTTTGAACTCGGCGTCGACCACGTCGTCGGCGCCTGCGCCGTCCGTCGCGCCGCCGGGCGCGCCGGTCTCGGGCACGCCGCCGTCGCCGTTCCCCGCATGCGGCTCGCCCGGTCCGGGCTGCGCCTGCTGGGTCTGCGCGTAGACGGCCTCGCCGATCTTCTGGATCGATGATGCAAGGTCGTCGTGCGCCTTCTTGATGGCGTCCGAGTCGTTACTGGCAACTGCGTCACGAACTGCCTTGACCTTGGCCTCGATATCGGTGCGCAGCTCGGCCGGCACCTTGTCGCCCGCATCGGCGAGCGCCTTCTCGGCCTGGTAGGCGAGCTGGTCGGCGCGGTTTCTGGTCTCGACTGACTCGGCCCGCTTGCGGTCCTCGTCAGCGTGCACCTCGGCCTCCTTCACCATGCGCTCGACCTCATCCTTCTGCAGGGTGGTCGAGCCGGTGATGGTCACCTTGTTCTCCTTGCCGGTGCCACGATCCTTGGCGCTGACATTGAGGATGCCGTTGGCGTCGATGTCGAAACCGACCTCGATCTGCGGCATGCCGCGCGGTGCGGGCGGGAGCCCGTCCAGCGTGAACGTTCCGAGGATGCGGTTGTCCCGCGCCATCGGACGCTCGCCCTGGAGCACCACGATCTCGACGGACGGCTGGCTGTCCGACGCCGTCGAGAACACCTGCTGTTTCGCGGTGGGAATGGTGGTGTTGCGCTCGATGAGCTTGGTGTTGACCTCGCCCTCGGTCATGATCCCGAGCGACAGTGGGGTCACGTCGAGGAGGAGCACGTCCTTGACCTCGCCCTTGAGCACGCCCGCCTGAATGGCCGCGCCAACCGCAACCACCTCATCGGGGTTCACGCCACGATGCGGGTCCTTGTCGGTGAAGCTCTTGACGAGCTCCTGGATCACCGGCATGCGCGTCGATCCGCCGACAAGGATCACCTCGTCGAGCTCGTGCGCCGTCATGCCGGCGTCCTTGAGCGCCGACTCGAAGGGACCGCGGCAGCGCGATGTGAGGTCGTCCGTGAGCTGCTCGAACCTGCTGCGCGACAGCGTGATCGCAAGGTGTTTCGGGCCCGACGCATCCGCGGTGATGAACGGCAGGTTGACCTCGGTCTCCTGACGCTGCGAGAGCTCGATCTTTGCCTTCTCGGCCGCCTCGGTGAGCCGCTGGAGCGCCTGGCGGTCGCCACGGAGGTCGATCCCCTGGTCCTTCTTGAACTCATCTGCGAGCCAGTCGACGATGCGGCGGTCGTAGTCGTCGCCGCCGAGGTGGGTGTCACCGTTGGTGGACTTCACCTCGAACACGCCTTCGCCGACCTCGAGGATCGAGACGTCGAACGTGCCACCACCGAGGTCGAAGACGAGGATCTTCTCGTTCTCCTTCTTCTCGAGGCCGTACGCGAGGGCGGCGGCGGTGGGCTCGTTGATGATGCGCAGGACGTTGAGCCCGGCGATCTGCCCGGCGTTCTTGGTCGCCTGCCGCTGCGCGTCGTTGAAGTACGCGGGAACGGTGATGACTGCGTCGGTGACCTTCTCGCCCAGGTACGCCTCGGCGTCGGTCTTGAGCTTCTGCAGGATCATCGCGGAGATCTGCTCGGGCGTGTGGTTCTCGCCGTTGACCTCGACCTCGGCGCGGCCGTCCTTGCCGGCGACGACTTTGTACGGCACCTGCTTGGCCTCGGTGCTCACTTCACTGAGCAGGCGACCCATGAATCGCTTGATCGAGTAGACGGTGTTCTCGGGGTTGACGGCAGCCTGACGACGGGCCAGCTGCCCGACCAGCCGCTCGCCGGTGCGCGTGAACGCGACGACCGACGGGGTGGTGCGGCCGCCCTCGGCGTTGGCGATGACGACGGGCTCGCCACCCTCCATCACTGCCACCACGCTGTTGGTGGTGCCGAGATCGATGCCGACGGTCTTTGCCATGTGGGGTCCTCCGGGGACTGATAACTCAGGATGTTCGTTGGAGCGTCTGAACGGACGCCCTTATCGAATACCTCGCGCCACCGACATGCTAAACGTAGGGGATGGATGATTCCCGACCGATTGAGGAGCAGCTGGTCGACCTTCGCCGCCGCGCCGACGAGGATTACCTGCACCCCGATGGGCTCCGCGAACCTGGGCGCCACCAGCTCGATCTCCGCGAGCTGGGACTGCGGGTCAGTGTCACGCGCTCCCGCTACCCGAACCGGCCGGACGGCGTCGATCAGTACGCGGTGACCCTGTCGCGCCCCGAGCTGGACCGCCCGCCGGGGAACCAGGAGGTCGGGATCGTGCTCTCGTCGGCGTTCGGCGATGCGTCGACGCAGGCGGTCGAGCGGTCGGGCGGCGCGTCGCGGATCCGGATGTTCCGGGTGCCTGCCGGGGTCTCCGTCTCGGAGGGTGGTCAGCCCGGCTCCGTCTCCTGATAGCCGTCGGCGCCGATCAGGGGGACGTAGCGGCACGGTCCGAGCGATTCGGTCTCCCATCGTCCGGCGACGAGCCGGAGCCGGGTGAGCTGCTCGCTCTCGGGGCCGTCGCTGATCGGCACCACCAGACGCCCGCCCTCGACGAGCTGCCGGGCGAGCGCAACCGGCAGACGGGGTGCCGCGGCCCCGACGGCGATGGCGTCGAACCGCGCGCGCCCCGGAAGACCCAGGGTGCCGTCGCCCTCGACGACCTCGACGTCGTAGCCGAGCCGGCGCAGCCGCTCCGCGGCCGTCCGCGCCAGCGATGACACCCGCTCGATGCTCACCACATGAGCGCCGCAGGCTGCCATCACCGCGGCCTGATACCCGGACCCGGTTCCGACGTCGAGGGCTCGGTCGCCCGTGTGCAGCTCGAGTGCCTCGACGACGGCGGCGACCATGAGCGGCTGGCTGATGGTCTGCCCCGAGGCATCGATCGGCAGTGCTCGGTCGGCGTAGGCACGCTCGCGGTCGGCCTCGAGCACGAACTCCTCGCGAGGCACGCCTGCCATGGCGTGGAGGACGGCCGGCGAGCGAATTCCGTGCTCGATCAGCGACGCCATCATGCGATCGCGGTCCGATGTCGTGGCTACCCTCGTGGTGTGAGATCCAGATCCGGCGGAGGTGTGTCCGGGAGCTTCCAGACGATCCACTCCTTCTGCCAGCGGCGGTGCAGCTCGTTCGCGAAGTCGACCGACTCGTGGTAACGCTTCTCGAACGCCTTGAAGTCGTGAGCGTCCAGCGCCGCCATCAGGGGATCGAGGTCGTCGAGGATCCATTCCTCGATGTCGTCCGTGTATTTCGGTCGCGTCACCTCGCAGAGCCGGAGGAGCTTGCGCATCTCCCGGAGCTGCCAGCCGGCGAGCGGCCAGTTGGCGGCCTGGGCCGCGTAGAACGCCTTCCAGAATCGAGCGCCGATCTCGGGCATCAGGCGGGCGAGTCCGGGCTGCAGGGCCGTGAGCTGCTCGAGCTCGAGCCGCTCGGGGTTCTTGGGTTGGGTGCTCGTGTCGGTCATGCGTGGTGCAAGTCTACGGAGGAGGCGCATTTGGGAACCTGCGCCGCTGTGAATGCGTGTCAGCACCATGAATAGTGCAATCGAACATCGGCGCTGGTCACGACCGGTCGTGGGCATCGGCGTTGTCGTGGTCCTCAGCGCGGGTCTCGGGGCTGTATTCGGCATCCGCGCTGTCGTCGGCGATGGAGCTGCCCCGTCGGCGGGGCAGCCGCCCGCGCGGACCGGGGCGGCCATGGCCTACGACGTGGCTGACCAGTCGATCGTTCTCTTCGGTGGAGAGAGCAGATCGCGAAGCCTTGACGACACCTGGACGTGGGACGGCTCGGCCTGGACTCAGGCCAACCCCGCAACGTCGCCGCCGGCTCTTGACGATCCGCAGATGGCCTATGACCCGGTGAGCCATGACGTGATCCTGATCGGCGAGCAGGAGGCTGCGGGGTCGAACGGCGAACCGATCGCCTGCGCCGTCGGCGGCTCGGGGTCGTCGTCCTCTTCCGGGTCGACATCGTCGGGGTCCTCGGGCTCCGCCCCGGGAAGCATTCCGCCCGGGACGCCGATCCCCGACATCGCCCCGCTGCCGAGCGCCACGTCGAGCGCGAAGGGCGGTACGGCGCGTGCGCCGTCCTCATGCACGACGATCGTTTCGCCGAAGGAGGCCACCTGGTTGTGGAACGGCACCGACTGGTCCAGGGCATCCGGCTCGACGCCGCTCATCGGGTTTGGGAGCGGCTCACTGGCGACCGATCCGGTTGCCGGCCGCGTGGTGCTGCTCACCAGTGGCCCGTTCGCGGAGCCGGCCATCGCCTGCCCGATCGCGAGCCCTCTGCACCCCAACGCGCAGCCGATGTGCCCGTACTTTCCCGTGGTTGCGCCCGCCTGGACCTGGAACGGCCACGCCTGGACGGAGATCACGTCGAAGCCGAGCACTTCGTCCGACTTGATCGGCTCGTCGATCGTGGTCGACGCTATTACCGGCAAGCTCGCGACGTTCAGCGGCGGCGAGTTCATCGCGCCGACTCCCACGTCCCCGACGTGCGAGGGCTGCGTCTCCGGCGCCCCGGTGCCGGTGCAGCAGTCCGCCTGCTGCACCGGGACAGAGAGCATCTGGGACGGCTCCGCGTGGAAGCAGGTCGCCACGTACAAGCAGGGTCCGGAAACCTCGGGCCTCACCTTCGTGGGCGACCCGTCGACACACAGTGATGTCGTGCTCACCGGCGACGGGCAGACCTGGATCTGGACCGGTGTCTGGAAGCAGGTGCATCCCGCCACGACACCTCCGATCGTGAGCAGCGCGGCGTCGGCCTACGACGCCGCGACCGGTCAGGTCGTGATGTTCGGTGGCTACGGCGCCACCTCGCGTGAGACCGGCCTCTACGATCAGACCTGGACCTGGGACGGCGCCAACTGGACCCAGCGCGGTGGCGCGTCGGGTCCGAGCGTGACCATCCCGGTGCCGTCGCCGGTCAGGGTTCCTCCGGGGCTGCCGTGCGAACCGGTCACGGCGCCGAATCAGCCGGTGAGCGGCGCCTCGGTGGAGCCTCAGGCGATCTGCAACGAGACCACCGGAGGCGGCTCCGGGAGCACCGGTGGGGTGACCGGTATCGCGTCGGGCAGCGGGGCCGCGGCGCCCTGAGCAGCCACAATGGCTGCACGTGGGAGATATCGACGACATTCGCATCGCAGTCCTGACCGACCATGAGGACGCTCAGGTCCAGGCCATGCTCGTCGACCTCGCGATCGCGGAACAGGAGCACTTCGATCATCCGCAGGAGTCGCCGGAGCAGCTGAGGGCTCGTCTCAGCACGACACCGCGATTCACCGGTGAGAACCACATCCTGGTCGCGCGAGCGGCAGACGGGACGGCGATCGGGCTCTGCTGGGTGGTGCTCTTCGACCCCGGCACCGGGCTCGAGGCAGAGGTTGCGGAGCTGTACGTCCGCCCGGAGGGTCGGGGTCAGGGAGTTTCGCATCGCCTCATGGCGGAGGCGATGGACCTGATCCGCAGCCGCGAGGTCACCTTCGCCTGCGTCTGGACTCGAGGCGACAACCAGGCCGCACTCTCGGCATACCTCGCAGCGGGTTTCGCTCCCACCGAGCAGACCGTGCTGACCTGGCTGCCGCTTGCGTAGCGACCGGCCGGGATAATAGCCGCTCCATGACACTTTCTCGAGACGAGGTCGATCACGTCGCGATGCTCGCCCGTCTGGGCCTGAGCGACGAGGAGCAAGACCGCCTGCTCGGCGAGCTGGAAGCGATTCTCGGCCACATCGCGCGGCTGCAGGAGGTCGACACGTCGACGCTTGCGGAGACCGCGCAGGTGGGTGACCTCGTCAATGTGATGCGCGCCGATGTGCCTGAGCCACCCATCGGCGCTGCGGCCGCGCTGCGCAACGCACCCGTCTCCGACGGGAGTCATTTCGTCGTCGGAGCGATCCAGGGCACCGAACTTGACGCTTGACACCATCGGTGGGCTCGCAGCGGCGCTGCGCGACGGGAGGACCACGCCTCGCGCCCTGCTTGCGGACGCACTCACGCACGTCGAGCGGAGTGAGCAGGGTCTCAACGCGTACCTCACGGTGACGCGCGAGCTCGCAGAGCAGCAGGCGGATGCCGCTGCGCGCGCGCTCGAGGACCATCCCGATACGGCGTCGCCGTTGTGCGGGATCCCCATGGCGCTCAAGGACGTGCTCTGTGTCGATGGCATCGAAACCACAGCAGGGTCGAAGATGCTCCAGGGGTTCAAGCCGCCGTACACCGGTACGGCGGTGCAGCGCCTGTTCGACGCCGGCGCGGTCTGCGTCGGCAAGACCAACTGCGACGAATTCGCCATGGGATCCTCGACCGAGAATTCCGCGTACGGACCAGTCGGTAACCCCTGGGACATCGAGCGGGTTCCCGGCGGCAGCAGCGGCGGCAGCGCCGCGACGGTCGCCGCGGGCTCGGTTCCGTACTCGCTCGGTACGGATACCGGTGGTTCCATCCGGCAGCCTGCGGCGCTCTGCGGTGTCGTCGGATTCAAACCGACCTATGGCCGCGTCTCCCGGTATGGGCTCATCGCTTTCGCCTCCTCACTCGACCAGATCGGTCCATTCACGCGCACCGTCGAGGACTGTGCGCTGGTGTATTCGGCGATTGCGGGTCATGACCCGCGTGACAGCACGTCGGATCCGCGCGCACTCGACGATCCGCTCACGTCGCTGCACACCGGCGTTGCGGGCATGCGCCTCGGTATTCCGCGCGAATATCTCGGCCCCGGAACCGAGCCCGGCGTTCGTGCGGCCGTCGAGGCTGCATTCCACGTGCTCGAGGGCCAGGGAGCGACGCTCCACGAGGTCTCGCTGCCGAGCACCGATGTTGCGCTGAGCGTGTACTACATCATCGCGCCGGCGGAGTGCTCGTCCAACCTTGCACGCTATGACGGGGTGCGGTTCGGCAATCGCGTGGAGCGGGCGTCGCTCACCGACATGTACCTGCAGACGCGCGACGCCGGCTTCGGCACCGAGGTCAAACGCCGGATCATGCTCGGCACCTACGCGCTCTCGAGCGGTTATTACGACGCGTATTACCGTCAGGCGCAGAAGGTTCGAACACTCGTGAGCCAGGAATTCGAGGCCGTCTTCAACGAGGTCGACGCGATCGTGTGTCCGACCTCGCCGAGCGTCGCCTTTCCCATGGGATCGCATGACGATCCGCTCTCCATGTACATGTGCGATGTCGTCACCCTTCCCGCGAACCTCGCCGGCATCCCCGGCATGTCAGTCCCCTGTGGCTTCGTGGACGGACTTCCCGTGGGCCTCCAGGTGCTTGCTCCTCGGTTCGAGGACTCACGCGTCTTCAGGGTCGCCCACGCGTATGAGCAGGCGACCACCTTCCACACGATGCCGTCGCCGTACGCGAATGAGGCCGCATGACCGGGACAGCCACGCTCCCGGGAGCGGCACTCGGTCGTTACGAGGTGGTCATCGGGCTCGAGGTGCACGCTCAGTTGCTCACTCGCAGCAAGATGTTCTGCCCGTGCCCGGCGGACTACATCAGCGCGGCGCCGAACGGGAACACCTGCCCCGTGTGCCTCGGCCTGCCGGGGGTGCTGCCCACCATGAACGAGCAGGCCGTGGAGTACACCGTTCGCACGGCGCTGGCGCTGCACTGCGAGATCCCGCCGTTCACCAAATTCGATCGCAAGAACTATTTCTACCCGGACCTTCCCAAGGGATATCAGATCTCCCAGTACGACCTCCCCTTGTCTCTCAACGGGTATCTCGAGTTTCCGGTCGGCGGCGAGACGGTCCGCTGCGGCATCACCCGAGTCCACCTCGAGGAGGACACGGGAACGATGCACCACGCCGGCGACGTCCTGCAGAGCGCCACGTCGTCGCTGATCGACCTCAACCGCTGCGGTGTGCCGCTCATGGAGATCGTCGGGGAACCGGACCTGCGCACCCCCGAGGCGGCACGTGAGTACCTCGTGCGCCTGCATCAGATCCTCATGTACATCGGGGTCAATGACGGCAACCTCGAGAAGGGTTCGTTCCGCTGCGACGCCAACATCTCGCTGCGCCCACCCGGCGCGACCGAGCTCGGCGTCAAGGTCGAGGTCAAGAACATGAACTCGTTCCGCGCCGTGCAGCATGCGCTCGAGTCCGAGATCGAGCGGCAGACTGGTGTGCTCGATGCCGGGGGCACGCTCGTGCAGGAGACCCGCGGCTGGGTGGAGACGCAGGGACGCACGATCTCGCAGCGCAGCAAGGAGCAGGCCCACGACTACCGATACTTTCCTGAGCCGGACCTCCCGCCTCTGCGCCTCGGCGCGGAATATGTGGACCGGGTGCGCGCGTCGCTTCCCGAGCTTCCCGAGGCTCGTGCGCGCCGCTTCCAGGAGCAATTCGGACTCACCGCGTATGACGCGGCGGTGCTCACCGACACGCGGGAGGACGCCGACACGTACGAGGCACTCGTCGGCGCCGGTGTTCCGGCCAAACTTGCCGCCAACTGGCAGACCGGCGACGTGGCGGCTCTGGCGAATGAGCACAGAATGCCGCTGCAGCAGAGCGGCCTCGGCGTCAACGGCCTCGCGAGCCTGCTCCGCCTCGTCGACGCCGGGACGATCAACGGCCCCACCGCGAAGGAGCTGCTCGCCGAGCTCTACGTGTCCGGTGGCAATCCCGAGGCGCTGGTGCGAGACCGCGGGCTCGCCCAGGTCAGCGACACCGCCGCGCTCATCGCGCTGGTCGATGCCGCCATCGCCGCCAATCCCGCCGCGGCGGCGGACTTCCGTGCCGGCAAGCAACAGGCGCTCGGCCAGCTGATGCGTGCCGTCAAGGACGCGACCGGCGGCAAGGCCGACATGCCGCTGGTGAACCGACTCCTGCGCGAACGGCTCTCGGAGCAGTAGCCCAGGTGCGTCTCGGACGCATGGTCCATGGTGGACTGTGCCTTGCGCACGACGACGCCGGCGCGACGATGCTCGTGGAGGGTGGCATCCCGGGTGAGGATGTCGAGATCTCGGTCCGGTACCGCAAGGGCGCGACGTCGTTTGCGGAGGTGGTGCGCGTGCTCGAGCCGTCGCCCCATCGGGTCACGCCGCCGTGCCCGTATGTGCCCAGATGTGGTGGCTGCCAGCTCCAGCACGTCACGTATGCGCATCAGGTCGAGCTGAAGCGCGACATCGTCCTCGACGCGCTGCACCGGCAGCGAATCCCGCACCCCGAGCCGCGGATGTATGCGGTCGACAATCCCTGGCGCTACCGGCTCCGCGGTGAGTTTCACGTCATTCCCGGTACCGCGAGCGCGCCGCCCGCGCTCGGTTTCAACCGCGCACGGAGCTGGCGCCCGATCGCGGTGGACGACTGCCTCATCCATCACCCGCGCATCACCACGGCGCTGCCCGCATTGCGCGGGCTCCTCGACTCGAGCGCGACCAACGCGCTGGGCACGCTTCACCTGACCGTCGGCGAGGAGGGGCAGGAGCTCCTCATCCATGCGAAGCCGGCCAAAGGGCTGGCGAGCGGGGCGCTCGAGGGCGGCCTCGATCTTCCCGACGCGGGACGCGTCAGCACGACGTCGACGACGCTCCGCTGGCGCGGCATGACGTTTCGGGTCACCCCCGACGCGTTCATCCAGGTCAACTGGGCGCAGATGGATGTGCTGTATCAGTGCGTCATCGACGCGCTCGGCGGTCACGCCGGTCTCCGCGTGGTCGATGCCTATGCCGGGATCGGTGTGCTCGCATGCCATCTCGCCGCGGAGGCGCGCGAGGTGGTGTGCATCGAGAGCAATCGCGGTGCGGCGCAACTCGGGGTCCTCAACGCTCGCGTCAACGACGTCGCCGACCGTATGCACTTCGTGCTCTCACCGGTGGAGGACGCGTTGCCGCGCGTCGGAGCGGCGGAGATGGCTGATGTCGTCATCCTCGATCCACCGCGCGCAGGATGTTCGGGCCGGGTCAACGGATGGCTCGCGCTCGCCGGACCGGAGCGGGTCGTGTACGTCTCGTGCGATCCCGCGACGCTCGCCCGCGACCTGCACACGCTGGTCGCGTCAGGGCCCTATCAGGTGGACTCGCTCGACATCGTCGACATGTTTCCGCAGACGTATCACGTGGAATCCGTTGTGACCCTGACGCGGACCGGTGAGGCCCCTTCCGACGACGGCGCGGAGGACGCCGGCCGCCGCTGAGCGGTACCCTCAATCCCCGCGGCGGCGGCGCGCTGCGGCGTGGTAGCGTACGTCTGTTCGTAGTCAGCCACCGCAGCCAGGAGGCAGAGTGCAGGGGACACCCGAGACCGGCGACGAGATCGAAAGCGGCGGCTTCGTTCACCTCCACACGCACAGCGAGTTCTCACTGCTCGACGGCGCGTCGCGCGTCAGCGAGCTGGTGGACAGCGCCAAGGCGATGGGGCAGAAAGCGATCGCGATCACCGACCACGGGGTGCTCTACGGTGCGGTGGATTTCTATTCGACTGCGCGTGCTGCGAAGCTCAATCCGATCATCGGCTGCGAGATGTACATGGCGCCGCGCTCACGCACGGATCGCGAGGGCCGCGTGGACCGCGATCCGAACCATCTGATCCTGCTGGCGCGCAACGACGCCGGCTACCGCAACCTCATCAAGCTGGTGAGCGCCTCGCATCTCGAGGGGTACTACTACAAGCCGCGCATCGACAGGGAACTGCTCGCCGAGCACGCCGAGGGTCTGATCTGCCTTTCCGCCTGTCTCGGCGGCGAACTGCCCCAGGCGATCGTGCGCGGCGACATGGACGCGGCGGAGGCGATCGCACGGCAGCACGCCGAGATCTTCGGGCCCGACAACTACTTTCTCGAGCTGCAGGACCACGGCATCCCCGAGGAGGACACCGTGCGCGCGGGCCTCGTCGAGATCGCCCGGCGCACGGGGTTGCCGCTGGTCGCCACCAACGACTCGCACTACATCAAGCCCGAGGACGCCGAGGCGCACGACATCCTCCTGTGCATCCAGACCGGGGCTCGCCGCGAGGAGGAGAAGCGCTTCCGGTTATCGGGCCCGGAGTACTACCTCGCCAGCACACAGCAGATGCGCGAGCGATTCGCCGCATACGGCGAGGCCGTCTCCAACACGGTGGCCATCGCAGATCGCTGTCACATCGAGATTCCACTGGGACGCAACCTGCTGCCGACGTATTCGCCCATCCCCGAGGGGCTCAACGCCGATACGTACCTGCTTCAGCTCTGCGAGGCGGGCGTGCGTGATCGCTACGCGGATGCCGTCAACGACGAGGTGCGCGAGCGGTTGAGCATGGAGCTCGACGTCATCCGCGAGACAGGCTTCTCGGCGTACTTCCTCATCGTCTGGGACCTCATCAGGGCGGCGCGCGCCGACGGCGTTCGCGTCGGTCCCGGCCGGGGCAGTGCGGCGGGGTCACTGGTGAGCTACGTGCTCCACATCACCGACATCGAGCCACTCCAGTACGGGCTCATCTTCGAGCGCTTCCTCAACCGCGAGCGCGTGCAGATGCCGGACATCGACATCGATTTCGATGACGTGGGCCGCGAACGCGTGCTCGCGTACGTGCAGGATAAGTACGGTCGCGATCGCGTCGCCCAGATCATCACCTTCGGCACCATGGCGGCGCGGGCGGCGATCCGCGACGTCGGCCGCGTCCTCAACGTCCCCCTCCCCGATGTCGACCGGCTCGCGAAGCTGGTGCCGCAGGTGGTGAACATCACCCTCGAACGCGCACTCAAGGAGAGCCGCGAGCTCAACGAGCTCTACGAGCACGAGGAGTGGGCGAAGCACATCATCAACAACGCGCGGCGGCTCGAGGGGATCTGTCGCAACGCGTCAACGCACGCGGCGGCGGTCGTGATCGGCTCCGAGCCGCTCGCCAATATCGTTCCCCTGCAACGCTCAACGCTCGGTGACGGGACCGCGGTGACGCAGTTCGACATGAACGGTGTCTCGAAGATCGGACTGCTGAAGATCGATCTGCTCGGGCTCTCCAACCTCACGGTCATCGCAGAAGCCACGGAGACGGTGCGTGCGATTCGCGGCATCGACCTCGACATCGACCGGATCCCGCTGGACGACGCCAGGACCTACGAGCTGCTCGGCAGGGCCGACACGCACGGCATCTTCCAGCTCGAGGCGACGTTCGCCAAACGGATCCTCATCGACATGCAACCCAACTGCCTCGCGGACATGGGCGTTGCGGTTGCGCTGAACCGCCCGGGTCCGATCGAAGGCGGCGCCACGGGGATGTGGATGCGGCGCAAACGCGGCGAGGAGCCCGTGACGTACATGCTCCCCGAGCTCGAACCGATCCTCAAGGAGACGTACGGCGCGATCCTCTACCAGGACCAGGTGATGAAGATCGCGTCGGCCGTGGCCGGATTCTCGCTCGGTGAAGCCGACATCCTTCGAGCCGCGATGGGCAAGAAGGACAAGGTCAAGATGGCCAAGCAGCGCGAGCAGTTTCTCAGCGGTGCGGCCGCGCGGGGCGTCGCGCCGGAGACGGCGCTCGAACTCTTCGAGCTCATCGCGCTCTTCGCGGGCTACGGGTTCAACGGGGCGCACTCCATCTCCTACGGGCTGATCGCGTACCAGACCGCGTACCTCAAGGCGAACTACCCGCGCGAGTACATGAGCGCGCTGCTCAACAGCCGCGCGGACAACTTCGACAGGCTGAAGCAGTCGATCCTCGACGCGCACGCGCGTGGCCTGGTGGTCCGGCCGCCGGACGTGAACCGGAGCGCCTCAGCGTTCAGTCTGGGCGCCGAGGAGCAGGGCGAGATCCTTTACGGACTGCGCCATATCAAGAACGTCGGCGAGCGTGTTGCGGCGGAGATCGTCGCGGAGCGCGATGACGCAGGCCCGTTCACCTCGCTCTTCGACCTCTGTCTCCGGGTGTCGAGCCGCGACCTGAACCGGCGGGTCGTCGAGGCCTTGATCCGCAGCGGCGCGTGCGATTCGCTCGGTGAGCGCGGGGCGATGCTCGCCGTGCTCGACCGCGCGATCGATCGCGCGGCGACGATCCGTCGCGAGCGTGAGTCGGGTCAAACGTCGCTCTTCGGCGAGACCATCGTCCTGATCGAGCCGGCTTCGCTGCCGGCCGAGGACCTCGAAGGCCGCGAGGCGAACGGTCCGTTCGCGATCGCTGCCGATGAGCGGCTCAGCTGGGAGCGCGAGTTCCTCGGAATGTACCTGAGCGATCACCCGCTGCGAAGGATCGCCGGTGAGCTCCAGCAGCGTGTCGACACCACCATCAACGAGCTGGGCGCGCACCTCGACGGGCTCATCGTCCAGGTGGGTGGCGCGATCCGCGACATGCGCACCTTCGTGCCGCGCAGGAGCACCACCGGCCAACGCATGGCTGCGCTGCAGATCGAGGATCTGACCGGCAGCGTCGAGGTCGTCGTGTTCGCGCGCGTGTTCGAGGAGTGTGCGTCGGTGTTGCGGCCGGATGCGGTGATCGTCGTGCGTGGCAAGGTCGAGGCCGGCCGCACGGCCGCCGGTGCCACGTCCACGCCCGGAGCGGAGGAGGAGGAACGCGTCGATCTCGAGCCGCCGCAGATCCTCGCCGAAGCCGTGTACGCATACGACGATCCGCGTCTCGCCACCTGGCGCCGGGACAGCACCGTGCACATCAGCGTCGACGCCTCGCAGATCGGCAGTCTCGGCGCGCTCCGGCTCGCACTCCAGCAGCACCCGGGGGATTGCTCGGTGGTCCTCCACGTCGACTCAGGCACGAGCGTGGACGAAGTCACGCTTGCCGTCGACTTCGCGGTGGAACCGTGCCCTCCGCTCGAGAGAGCGGTGGAACACCTGGTGGGCGACAGCGCATACCGCGTGGAGATGCGCCGCGTGCGGGCGCCGGAACGCGAGCGGGCGGGAGCCCGGCGCTGACCGGGCCGCTCCCTACACCGGCCCGAGCAGCAACCCGAAAACGATCTTGATCACGATGATCAGGACGATGTACATGACCAGCGCGGCGATTGCCGCATAGTCGATCCCTGCGCCGGCGCGGCCGTGCTGCAGACCGGCAAAGGGCGCGACCAGTGGATTGGTCATCGTCCGGACCATCTGCACCATTGGATGCCACGGGTCGGCGTGGAAGACCGCGAGCAGGACGCGGACGAACACGATGATCGCGATCGCAATCGCAATGTCGACCACCAGCTCTTCGACGAGCAATTCGATGGCCTGGATCGGGTCGGTGGTATATCCGAAGACGAGGTTCTGCAGGATCTGCGCGATGAAATAGATGACGACGATCGCGAGGATCGGTGAGAAGTCGATGCCACTGAAATTTGGAAGGATTCGGCGGAAAGGCGCGAGGATCGGGTCGACGATGATGCGCAGCCAGCGCACCACCGGATGCCATGGGCTGAGCCCGATCCACGAGACCGCGATGCGCGCGATGATGAGCACCGTCAAGGCGTCTGCGATGAAGCCGATGAGGCTGTAGAGCAGCGGCGCCTGTATCACAGAGCTGCCGCCTGCTCCGGGGCGGCAGCGGCTTCCTCCGGTCTCCGCTGCTCGAGCCGCGTGATGGTGCGCCGCCACACCACGGTCAGCAGCGGTACCGCGAGGACGAGCATCGCAATCGATGTCCATTGCGCCTCGCGCAATCCGAGCGGCCCGGGCGGCTCGCTCTTGCGGAACTCGAAGAGGATCAACTGGCTCACCGCATACAGCGCGACGTACGTGATGGCGAGGACTCCGGGGCGGACATTCCTGCGGAAGAGCACGAGGAGGATGAGGCCGATGCAGATCGTGCCGAGTGCCTCATACACGGCGGCGGGCTGGTAGGCGATGCACTGCCCGGGCGTGCACAGGCTGAAGCCGGTCTGCAGGATCGCGTGCGGATTCGAGTACGCGGTGGCCCAGGGGAGCGTGCTCGGCGATCCGAGGATGTCGCCGTTGATCACGTTGCCGATGCGTCCGATGGGCTGACCGACGACCGCGAAGAGCACCCCGCCGTCGAGCGCGATCCACGGGTTGTATCCGTATCGCCACGCGCAGATGGCAAGCGTTGCGAACCCCACGATGATCGCTCCGAAGAACGCCATCCCGCCCTGCCAGAACGCAATGATGTTGATCGGGTCGAGCACGTAGTCGTGCCACAGGTTCGGCTGCTGCACGACGTAGTACAGCCGGCCACCGAGCAGGCCGAAGATGATCGTCCAGACGCAGATCTTCTCGGCGACCGCCTTCGGGAGGCCCCGTCTCCGCGCGTACGGCAGCACACCGAACTGATACGCCGCGAGGAACGCCAGCGCATACATCACCCCATACCAGTGGATGGGTATGGGACCGATATGCAGGACCGGATCGATATTGATGGTGATGAAGCCGACGAGGCCGGGGCTATCGGTCACGGCTGTCATCATGCGGGCTTCCCGCGGCGGGGTGCACCTCGAGGATGCGGTAGCCGGCCTTCGATCGGATGCGCTCGACCTGGTGGCCGAGACCGGTCAGCCAGGCGGCGAGGGAGTCGGCGCCGAGATGGCGCTGGACCACCAGCGTCGCCGCCGCCGCGGGCTGGAGCCGGCCGATCCAGGTGAGCAGCAGCTCGTGGAGCGCCGGCTTGCCGAGCCGGACCGGCGGGTTCGAGTACGCCGCGGCGAACTTGAGACGGGCGGGCACGGCGTCCGGTTCGGCGGGGACGACATTCCCGGCGCCGGCGCGCTCGGCGTTGCGCGCGCAGAGGTCGAGCGCCCGGTGGTTCACGTCAACGGCCCACACGCGGGCGTCGGGGTTGCGCAACGCCAGCGTGATCGCGATCGCGCCGTAGCCGCACCCGACATCGACGAGCTCGCCCGGGGGGATGGGGCCGAGGCTCCGGAGCAGGAGATCGGTGCCGGCGTCGAGGTGACCGTGCGCGAAGACCCCCCGGTCCGTGTCGAGCTCGAAGCGCAGATCCGGGAGGGTGATGCTGATCGTGCGCGGACGCGAGGCGACCTTCGGATCGGCGCTGAAGTAGTGGTCCTGGGTCACCATCGCAGGGTAGTAGGCTGCGGCCGTGAGCACGTATGACGTGTGCGTCGTCGGCCTCGGCGCCGCGGGAGCGGCAACGCTCTACCAGCTCGCTCGCCGCGGGCTCAAGGTCGTCGGCATCGATCGATTCTCGCCGCCGCACGTCTACGGCTCGACCCACGGGGACACGCGCATCACCCGCGAGGCGATCGGCGAGGGCGAGGCATACACCCCGCTGGTGCAGCGGTCGCATGCGATCTGGCGGGAGCTTGAAGCCGAGACCGGCGAGGATCTGCTCACCCAGTGCGGCGGTCTGATCATCGAAGCCGCGGGCGGCGGGGCCGCCGGCCACCATCGCCACGAGTTCCTGGCCAGCACCATCGCCTGCGCGCGCCGATACGGGATCGAGCACGAGCTGCTCACTGCGACGGACGTCACGCGACGCTTCCCACAGTTCGGGGTTGACGGCACGGAGTCCGCCTATTACGAGCCGACGGCGGGGTTTGTCCGCCCGGAGCGCTGCGTGAGCGCACAGCTCACGGTCGCGACGCGTCTTGGTGCCGGGATCCGGCGCGACGAGCGGGTCCTGAGCGTCGAGACATCGATGGCCAGCGTCCGCGTGCGCACCGATCGCGGGGTCGTTCACGCGGAACGCGTCGTCCTGGCGGTGGGGCCGTGGGTGCGTGACTTCATCGAGACGGACCAGCTCCGCCTGTTCAACGTGTACCGCCAGGTGCTCACCTGGTTCGAGCTGCGCCCGGATGCCGGCGATCACACGCCTGCCGCGATGCCGGTGTTCATCTGGGGCCTCCAGGACGGCAACGCGTTCTACGGCTTCCCGGCGATCGACGGGACGCGCGACATCAAGGTCGCCGACGAGAAGCTCGACAGTCCGACGACTGCGGACGAAGCCTCGCTCGACGTCGAGCCCGATGAGCCACACGTGGTCTACGAGTCGATGCTCAGCACCCGGCTGCCAGGCCTTTCATCGCGATGCGTCCGTGCGGCGCGTTGCCTGTACACGGTCACACCCGATGCGAACTTCGTCATTGACGAGCACCCCGATCTTGACGGGGTGCTCCTGGTTTCGCCGTGCTCAGGTCACGGGTTCAAGCACTCGGCCGGCGTCGGTGAGGCGATCGCCCAGCGCGTGACCACAGGGTCGAGCGACGTCGACCTGTCGACGTTCCGGCTCGATCGATTTGCGGAGCCCCCGGCGGCTTAGACCGGTGGCGGAGTGGGAGCGGACACCCGATTGGCGATGACGGCGGTGCCGTACGCGCAGATCTCTGTCCACGTGCCACCCATCTCGGAGGTGTCGAAGCGCATCCCCACACTGGCGTTGCCACCTTTGGCAGTCGCTTCGTCGACCATCCGCTGGATGACCTCGTTGCGGCTGTTGGCGAGGTTGATCGTCATCCCCTTGAGTTCGCCGCCCATGAGGGACTTGAGGCCTGCGCCAAACTGCGAGCCGATGTTGCGGGCGCGAACGGTGAGCCCGAAGACCTCGCCGAGGACTTCAGTGATCTGATAGCCGGGCAGGTCGTTGGCAGTGCTGATGAGCATCGGTGTGCCTCCTGGTGAACCGGTCATGAGACTGGTGGTGTGCCGCCTTAGGTCATACCCGCCGACGTCTGATTTCAGGCGTGTGAGCCGAAACCGCGTCAGACCTCGAGCGCGGCTGCCGCTGCTGCTCGCTCGGTACGTACGGCTTGTCTGGCAGCGTAGAGCGCTTGATCAGCCCGGGTCGCAACGTCGGTAGGGGAGTCGCCCGGTGCTCCGGATGCCGACCCCATGCTCACGCTCGGGGCACCCCAGGAGAAGACGAGTTGTCCAACGGCACGCTGCAGGCGGACGCAGAATTGCGCCGCGCCCTCGGCATCACAGTCGATCCGCAGTGCAACGAACTCGTCGCCGCCGGTTCGCACGAGAACATCCGACGGGCGGAGTTCTCTGGTCATCGCGGTGGCGAGACCGGAGAGGAGGGCGTCGCCGGCATCGTGGCCATACGTGTCGTTGACCACCTTCAGACCATCGACGTCGATTGCAATGATCGCGAATCGCCGGCGGCCGAGTTGCGCCAGACGGTCCGCGAGCGCGCGACGATTACCGATACCGGTGAGAGGGTCGGTGCGCGCGAGTGCCTCAGCCCGGCTGTGTGCGGATGCGTTGGCAAATGCCAGGGCACCGATGGTTGCGAGCGTTTGCAGGTGCTCGACCTGCAGCTGGCTCACGTGCAGATGCGCCGTCCCCATCACCGCGATGATCGCGAACACGCGACCCTCGCTGAGCATCGGCACCAGTGCGCCATTGGTGATCCCGGCCTCTCTGAGAATTTCTTGCACGACGGGTCCGAACTCGTCGTGGTGGAACGAAGCGACCACCGGCAGCCCTGTTGCGATCACCCGCCTGACATAGGGACTCTGAGCGACCGGTATTGCCTGCTGCGACGCGGGAGACGCGGACGCCGGGTCCCTCTGCCCGGTCATTGTCATGGTGAGTCCGTCGATCATCAGGAGCACCGCGCGACGCGGGGACTCGCCCGGCGACGTCGCCAGCTCCGAAGCGGCCGCGATGATCGCATCGACCACCTGGGGACGTGGGTGATGTCCGCCCTGCAGCACAACCCGGGGATGGTGGTCCGAGCGGCTGAGACGCTCGACGAGATCTCCAGCGGACGTTTCGTGCTCGGCCTCGGTGCGGGCCACGGCGGAGGTGCCGTCGCGTTCGGATATCCCGCCGACAAGACGATCTCGCGCTACATCGAGTCGCTGGAGATCGTCGTGCCGCTGCTGCGCGGGACCTCGGAGGTGACATTCGAGGGCGAGTTTCACCACGTGACGGCTGCCGAAGTCCGGCCCCGCGGACCTCGACCCGGACGCATTCCGCTGATGATGGGCGGCCATTCGACACGCACCATGACGGCTGCAGCGAAGCATGCCGATATCTGGAGTGCGTACGCGACCACGAGCAGCCTGCCCGAGGCCTTCGCAGCGCTCACCGAGGAGCTTGAGCGGATCTGCGAAGGCATCGGCCGGGACCCGTCGACGATCGGCCGATCAGTCGGCGTCTTCGTCGAGCCCGGTGACGCGAAGGCTGCTGAGGCAGCCGGCATGGGCGTTGCGATCAGCGGATCGGTGGATCAGATCACGGACACCGTCGCGCGTTTCTCTGACGTGGGCGTCACCCGCGTGGAGCTGATGCCGTGGCCGTCAACGATTGCAACACTCGAGCAACTCGAGCCGGTGTTCGCGGCCGCAGGCGCAACGTCCGCTTAGCCCTCCTGCGGATACCGGTTGTGCCGCCGCTTCACGCCAACGTGTCGTCAGGTCTCGCCGTGGCCTTCCGGCATGCGAGCGTACTGACGAGCAGCCAAGCCCACTCGTGAGACCCTCGCCCCCGTCAGAAGCTCGGTGATCCGAGCGGCGGCTTGCACGGGGTCCTGCCGGCGGATGGCGGTCGCGATCGCCTCGTGGCCGCTGAGCACGAGGTGCGCATCGCCGACCTGGAACGCGACGTTCAACTGTTGCTTGATGAGCGTCCCCAGCGACTCGACGAGCGTCCCCAGGAGGCGATTGCCACTGGCTTCGCCAACGGCGATGTGAAAGGCGGTGGCGCTCTCGACGAAGCCGGCAGGATGTTCGCAGGACCGGCCCTCGCGTTCCAGAATCCGCTCGAGGAGTGGCACGGTCCGGACATCCGACCGCGTCGCCGCGAGCCGCGCCGCCAGCGGTTCCAGTGCCAGGCGAACCGCCAGGAGGTCGTGCTCGGTGGCGACCGGCCACTGCGAGAGATGGAGTTCGAACGGGGCCTCGTTGAGATCGGTCGCGCGAACGAAGGTGCCACCGTTGAAGCCTCGGCGAACCTCGAGGAGCCCGCGGAGTTCCAGGGTCTTGAGCGCCTCGCGAACCGCCGATCGTCCGACTCCCAGCCGCCGGCCCAGCTCGGTTTCGTTGGGGAGCTTCTGACCGGGCAGGAGACGGGCCTCGAGAATGTCCGTCTCGACCCGAGCCGCCACCTTCTCGAAGAGCCGCTCGACGCGGATCGGCGTCCAATCGCCGCCTGAGGCGGCCTCGTTCGCAGGCCGCGTCACAGCAGGCTTCCGTGCGCTTGACGGAGGTACGGTCGATGGATATGGTGTCCGATCGTCAGACGATAGCCCACTGCGCCGTTTGGGTCCAGCAGACCATCCCCGGAGCCGCCGTCAAGGAATTGAGCACTCAGCTCGTCAATCTGCAGCAACTGCGCCAGCAGCTCGTCTACCTCCAGGAGTACTCCGACTTCTACCGCCCTCGATTCGAGGCGGCGGGGTTGGGGCGCTCCGATCTGGCCAACCTCGACCGTCTCAGCGACCTGCCGTTCACCACCAAGGAGGAGTTGCGCGACAGCCAGCTCGCTGCTCCACCACTCGGGACCCATGCCGCAATGGCGCTGCGCGACACCGTCCGGGTCCACTCCTCGACGGGCACCACCGGAAGGCCGAGCTGGGTCGGCCTCAGCCGCCGCGATGCGGCCACGTGGACCGCCATCACCGCTCGCGCGCTCGTGACCCAGGGTCTCGAGCCGTCTGACGTGGTCATCCACGCGACCAGTCTCGCGCTGTTCGTCGGCGGCCTGCCGGTCAAGGACGCAATCGAGAGCATCGGCGCCACGCTGGTCCCGATCGGCACTGGCAACTCCGAACGCGCAGTGCTCGCCGCTCGCACACTCGGCTGCAACGTCCTCCACTCGACTCCGTCGTACGCGGTCTACCTGGCCGACTACGTCCGCGAGCACTACGACACCGATCCTCGCGAGCTCGGGATCCGCAAGATCATGGTCGGCGGTGAGCCCGGCGGTGGTGAGCCGGCGGTGCGGGGCCGCATCCAGGACGACTGGGGCGCGCGCCTCACCGAGGGGATGGGCAATGCCGACATCGCCCCGATCATCTGGGCGGAATGTCCGCATCAGGAGGGCATGCATTTCACGGCGGCGGCGGACGTCGCAGTCGAGCTCATCGACCCGGCCTCGGGAGCGAACCTGGAGTTCGAGGACGGCGCCGAGGGCGAGCTCGTCTACACGACCGTCAATCGCGAGTGCTCACCGCTGCTGCGGATGCGAAGCCGGGATCGCATCGTCGTCCTCGGCGATCACTGTCGCTGTGGGCGATCCACCCCGCGCATCCGCTGCGTCGGGCGCACCGACGACATGCTGATCGTCCTCGGCGTCAATGTCTTTCCCTCGGCCATCCGCGACATCGTCGCGGAGCTCCACCCGGCGACGACCGGGGCGCTGCAGATCCTCCTGTCCCGGCCCGGTCCGAGGGTCGAGCCGCCACTTCGACTGGTCGTCGAGTACGGCCGCGAGGCGATGGCGCTCCCCGCGCTGGCCTCCCAGCTCAAGGAACTGATTCGCGGCAGGCTGCAGATCTCGGCGGCCATCGAGTTGGTGCCACCGGACACCCTGCCGCGCTCGGAGATGAAAACCCAGCTGATTCGCCGGCTCTACGAAGAGCAGGCACAGGCGCCCACCGAACCCGCCGAGAGGAGCCGAACATGACCGCCCACCCAGTGAGCAGGGCTTTCCCCAACCCGTACGACGTGCAGCCCCCGGAGGGCTGCGCCGACTACGCGGAGATGTACCCGTACTATCTCCGCTTCAACGAAGCGCTCCGAACCGGCGACGAAGATCGCTTCTGGTTCTTCAACGGCATGCACTTTCCGGAGCCGGTGTTTCCCTTCGACATCATCACGGCCGACTCGCCCTACATGGCGCTGGGGCAGATCAACACGCGCATCTTCGCCGTGCCGCCCGCGCTCGGGATCGAGCACCGCGTGCTCAACGGCTACGTCTACATCAGCAGCAACTCGGTGCTCGATCCCGAGGAGATCGGCCGCCGCGCGCAGCTCTTCCTCCCCCGGGCGGGCTACTACTACCGCAACTGGGACGAGCTCTACGCCCGCTGGATCGTTAAGGTGGAGGCCGCGATCCATGAGCTCTCCGCACTCGAGGTGCCCCAGCTTCCCGAGTTCGAGGACGAGTCGGTGGTGACCGACGGGGTCGGATTCGGATCGACGTACCAGCTCATGGTCGCGTACAACCGCTTGCTCGAGAGCATCGACCTCGTCTGGCAGTACCACTTCGAGTTCCTCAACCTCGGCTACGCCGCCTACCTCACCTTCACCCAGGTCTGCCGCCAGCACTTTCCCGACATCACCGATCAGTCGATGGCGAGGATGGTCGGAGGCGTCGAGGTGACCACGTTCCGTCCCGACGAGGAGCTGAAGAAGGCGGCGCGCGAGGCGGTCCGGCTTGGGATCGGGAGCCGCGTCGAGGGCGGCGGAACCCTCGAGGACCTCGAAGGGCGTGTCGGGAGCGATGACGCCGGCCGGAACTGGATGGCCCAGCTGCGCTCGGTCATGGACCCCTGGTTCTACTTCTCCTACGGCAACGGCTTCTACCACCACCATCGCAGCTGGATCGACGATCCACGGCTGCCGGTGGCGACGATCGGCTCCTACGTGCATCGGCTCACTGCCGGCGAGGACATCGCCCGCCCCGTCGATGAGGTCCGCAAGGAGCGCGACCGGATTGCCGCCGACTATCGCGGCCTGCTTCCGGACGACGACGCCCGTCAGGGCTTCGACGAGGCACTGGGACTCGCCCGCACCGTCTTCCCCTACGTCGAGAGCCACAACTTCTACGTGGAGCACTGGTATCACACCATCTTCTGGAACAAGGTCCGCGAGTTCGGCGCGCTCCTCAGCCGCTTCGGCTTCTTCGACGACGCGGACGACGTTTTCTACCTCCAGCGCAACGAGGTGCTCGACGCGCTCACCGACCTGCGCATTGCGTGGTCGGCCGGCAGCGAGCCGGTCGGAGGGCGGTACTGGAAGCCGATCGTCGCGCATCGCAAAGATCTCATCGAGCGGCTCAAACAGTGGACGCCGCCACCAGCGCTCGGGCCCGCGCCGGACAGCGTCCAGGAGCCGATGACGATCATGCTCTGGGGGGTCACCACCGAGCATGTCCAGTCCTGGCTCGACGGCGCCGGAGAGTCGACCACGAGGTTGAAGGGCTTCGCGGGATCGCCGGGCATCGCCGAGGGACGCGCCCGCATCGTGCTCAACCTCGAGGACCTCGACCGCCTCGAGGACGGCGAGATCCTGGTCGCGCCGGTCACCAACCCGAGCTGGACGCCCATCTTCGGCCGGATCGCAGCCGCCGTCTCGGACATCGGTGGCGTCATGAGCCACGCTGCGATCGTCGCCCGCGAATACGGGCTCCCTGCCGTTGTCGGCACCGGGTTCGCGACCACCGTCATCAAGACGGGTCAACGGATCCGGGTCGACGGGGGCGAGGGAGTGGTGACCATTCTTGAGTGAGACCCCGCTGATCGCGCGGCTCGACCAGATCGGCAGCACCGACTCCGACACCGTCGGTGGGAAGTGCGCCGGCCTCGGCGAGCTCATCCGTGCCGGCATCCCTGTACCACCGGGCTTCGCGGTGACCACCGAGGCGTTCCGCATGCATCTCCTCGAGAACGACCTGTCGCCCCGGGGGCTGGACAGCGCTGCGATCCGGCGTGGTATCGAGGAGGCTCCGGTGCCCGCAGCGCTGGTCGCAGCGATCATCGACGCCTACGCCGCGCTCCAGGAGCTGACCGGGGGCACGCCCGCTGTCGCCGTGCGTTCGAGCGCGGTGGGCGAGGACGGCCGGGCGGCAAGCTTTGCGGGGCAGCAGGAGACCTACCTCTGGGTCTCGGGTGCGCAGGAGGTCGTTGCCCACGTTCGACGCTGCTGGGCAAGCCTCTACACGAGCCAGGCGGTGTCGTATCGCGAGCACCTTGGCACCGATGACGTGCCCGCCATCGGCGTCGGCGTGCAGCTGATGGTGGATGCGCGCGTGGCCGGGGTCATGTTCACCCTGGATCCGGTCACCGGCGACCGCTCCCAGATCGCCGTCAACAGCGCCTGGGGGCTCGGGCTCGCGGTTGCCAACGGCGAGGTGACCCCTGATGAGTTTCTCGTCGACAAGGTGATCATGGAGATCACCCGCCGGCGCGTGACCGACAAGCCGTTCGAATACGTCGCCGCGGGCACAGGCGGCGTGGCCCGCGAGGAGGTGACGGACGATCGCCGCTCGAGCTCGTCGCTCACCGACCCGGAGTTGCTCGCGCTCAGCGGCGTTGGCAAGCGCGTCGAGGCGCACATGGGATCTGCCCAGGACATCGAATGGGCGATCGACCGCCGCCTCCCGTTCCCGGAGAGTCTGTTCGTGCTCCAGAGCAGGCCGGAGACCGTGTGGGCGAACAAGCGCGCGGCGGCACCGGCCGTGCCAACAGCGTCGCCGGTCGGGTCGTTGACCTCGATGATGCGCGACATGCTTCGCCAGCCGGGTGCGACGCCGCGCTCGGACGCACCGGAACGCCCGTCATCGAACTGACCGCTCCGGCCGCGGGGCGTCCGCGATGACCACGCTTCGACTCGTCGACACCACGCTCCGGGACGGCAACCAGAGTCTCTGGGGCGCGATGGGGATGACCACTCCGGACGTGCTCGGCATCGCGCCGGCGATCGACCGCGCCGGCTTTTTGGCGATCGATTTCACGAGCAGCACGCACATGGCGATCTCGGTCCGCTATCACATGGAGGACCCCTTCGCGCGCATCCGGCTGGTCCGCGCTGCCATGCCGGTGACCCCGCTCAGCTTCATCACGACGGGGATGCGCTTCATCAGCTGGGATCGCTCCCCGGAGTCGGTCATGCGCCTGTCGCTGCGACTGGTGGCAAGGAACGGGATCCGGCGTCTGCAGATCTCGGAACCGATGAACGACACCGATGCAACCCTGCAGGTGGCCAGGATGGCCCGCGAGGAGGGGATTGGCGAGATCGTGCCCGCGCTGGTCTTCACGATCAGCCCGTTTCACGACGACGACTTCTTCATCCGCCGCGCCGCCGCACTGTCTGCGTCACCGGACGTCTCCCGCCTCTACGTCAAGGACCCCGGCGGGCTCCTCACACCTGATCGCGTTCGCACGCTCCTGCCCCGGATCATCGAGGCAGCTGCGGGCATGGAGGTCGAACTGCACTCGCATTGCACCACCAGTCTCGCGCCGGTCTGCTACGTGGAAGCAGCCCGCCTCGGCATCGCCACGCTGCACACCGCCGTGGGGCCGCTCGCGAACGGCACCTCCCAGCCGTCGGCCGAACGGACGGTGGCGAACCTCGCCGAGCTCGGCATCGACACGGGCGTCGACGTGACCGCGGTTGCCGAGATTGCCGCCTACTTTGGCGAGATGGCCGAACGCAAGGGACTCGCGCCCGGGGCGCCGGTGGAGTACGACCTCTCCTACTACCGCCATCAGGTGCCCGGCGGCATGATGACGACGCTCTCGAGGCAACTCGCAGAGATCGGCCAGGGAGACCGCTTCGCCGAGGTGCTCGACGAGGCCGTCCGGGTCCGCGAGGACCTCGGTTTTCCGATCATGGTCACGCCGTTCAGTCAGTACGTCGGAGCCCAGGCCGTCTTCAACATCACCAGCAAGAAAGGACGGTACTCGACCATGCCGGACGGCGTGATCGCCTACGTGCTCGGTGCGTTCGGCACGCCGCCAGGCCCGATCAGTGACGAGGTGCGCGATCGCGTCGGCGCGTCGAAGCGCGCTGCAGAGTTGAGCCGGCCCAAGCCCGAACCGACCCTCGAGGACCTCCGCCAGACCTACGGGGTCAACCTCTCCGAGGAGGAGTTGCTGCTGCGCTCAGTCCTCCCGGCGGCGCAGGTGGACGCTGCGCTCTCCTCCCGATCCGCCCCGGCATGATGGCCGGCCAACTCCGCACGCCGGCGCCGCGCGGGCTGCTCCTCGACGTCGACGGCTGCCTCGTTCTCGCCGACCGACCCGGCGGCGAGGGCGGCGAAGTGCTGCCCGGGGCCATCGATGTGCTCGAGCGCGCTCGCGCCGCCGGGATCCCGTATCTCCTCTTCACCAACGCGAGCACGCTCACGCCGGAGGCATACGCCGACGGCCTCAGGGCGATGGGCCTCCCCGTCGAGCGCACCGAGGTCATGACCCCGGGCCTGGTGGCGGCGAACCTGCTCGCGGATCAGTATCCGTCCGGTCCGGTGCTCGTCTTCGGGGGCTCCGGCGTCGTCGAACCACTCCGCGAGCGGGGCATTCGGCTGCTCGACGTCGAGGAGCACGAGCAGGCCGCGGCTGTGCTCGTCAGCTTCGACCTTGAGTTCACGGCTCGCAAGCTCGACGCGGCGTGTCGCGCGGTCGCCCGGGGTGCTGTCCTGCTGGTGACGTCGGACTCGCGCTGGTTCGCAGGACGGAATGGACGTCAGGTCGGCGTCGCAGGCGCGATCGCCGCCGGGATCACCCACGTCACCGGCGTCGCCGCAAGCGTCATGGGGAAGCCGTCGAGCTTTGCGATGCACGAGGTGGAGCGGCGTCTCGAGGTCGACCCACGCGATCTCGTGGTGGTCGGCGACGACCTCGCCCTCGAGCTGAGGATGGGCAAGCAGGCGGGCAGCCGCACCGTGCTGGTGCTCACGGGGATGAGCACGCGAGACGACGCCGGCCGTCTGCCGGCGAGCGAGCGTCCTGACGCGATCATCGACGGCATATGGGACCTCGCGTCGCTGCTCGGCCTCGCAGCGGTCGCTCGATGATCCTCGAAGCGGCGACCACGCGGTGGCCGAGCTCGCGGCGCCGGAACGCGATCGCGGGTTCCAGAACGCTGCAGTGCAGGTTCGTCAGGGTGGCGGCTCCACCACGGCAACGCCGTCAGCGACGCGGATGCGCCACCCCTGCTCATGGACGCGGCGGTGATGCCGACGGCAGAGCGAGACAAGGTTCTCGAGCTCGGTGGGGCCGCCGTCCGACCAGTGGATGATGTGGTGACCGTCGGTCCACGCAGGCGGACGGTCACACCCCGGGAAGCGGCAGCCCTGGTCGCGGAGGACCAGCGCGGTGCGGA